>ERZ1023476.1-NODE-1-length-526183-cov-724.986429_pt1 | contig 526183 bp, 526 predicted proteins | sample MGYA00380534_ERZ1023476 | MGnify/ENA primary metagenome ERZ1023476 (study PRJEB33173, sample SAMEA4830400) | metagenome | study: EMG produced TPA metagenomics assembly of the PRJEB25223 data set... | reverse complement strand
CAAGCAAGCAAGCAAGCAAGCAAGCAAGCAAGCAAGCAAGCAAGCAAGCAAGCAAAGAGTGACTTAAATAGTACATCACAAAGCAAACAAATTATTCTTCAAGAAATAAATAAGGTAAAAGAAAAGAGAACAATATTAGAAAAAATAATAAGATTGTTTACTAAACATAAAAGAATTACTGCTAAACAAAATAAGCAGAAATTTATCGTTCCATTTAAATAATATGGAGAAATTATGTCTCTCATACCAATTTACATCATCAACCTAGAAAAATCCACCGATCGAAAAGCTTATATGCAAGCACAGTTTGAACAGTTATTTTCAAATAATTTAATACAAGAAATTCACTTTTTTAATGCTATTTATGGAAAATCAAATCCAAATTACCCATTGTTTCAACGTTATAATGAAAATAAGCGGTTGAATGCAAAGGGGTATCCTTTAACCTTGGGTCAATTAGGCTGTTATGCGAGCTTATTCTATGTGGGAGAAATGTGTAGAATTAGATTACCCTATTATTGTATTAGAAGATGATGCTAAATTTAAAAATAATTTCTTAGAAGTACTTGATTTTATTAATAGCGATAAAAATACGTTTGAATTTTTCTGGTTACAACCTGATCGTTTGAAAAATAAAAGAAAATTGATCTCTAATTTCGGTAATCTTTCGATATATCAATTTAGTAAAGGATTTGCTGGTGCTACAGGTTATTATTTAACTCCCCAAGCAGCAAGGAAATTTTTAACACAAAGCAAGGAGTGGTATTTAACCGTGGATGTGACAATGGATCGTTTTTTTGAGAATAAAGTACCACCTTATGCAATAGTACCATTTTGCTTAGAAGATGATGGCGAGATAGAATCAACTATTTATGAGAAACAAAAGAAACAGAGATCATTAAAAATAGTGATTATGAGAGAGTTGTTTAATCTAAAAACTAATCTTAAAAGACGTATTTATAACTTATTCCATTGATAAATTGATATAGTAGACACAGCAGTTGTTAATGTTTATTTTTAAATATTAGCAACTGTTTTATTTTGGAACTCCACGCAATACTCCTACAGGCTCAAAAGGTTCTATAGAAGTTGGCGCAGGCACTTCGCTGAATAATAAAATAAATGGCTTGGGCGGAATAACTTTTTCATTTCGCCATAAGTTGCCCATTCCGACAAGTTGGATATCTTCTGGTAAATTGTTAAGACCTGCTTGTAACACCGCTATTGTATTTGCACGAGGATGACCTATTGCAATGGCGGAGCCGTGTTTTCTAGCATAGTGAATTGCTGCTTTAAATTGACGTTGAACGTCTGCGAATTCGTTACTATCATCTAAAAATATATGGCGATCTAATGAACGCACGCCTTGTTCTTTTGCTATTTTCCCAGCTACAGATTTTCCTATTGTTCGACTATCTAAAAAGAATAAATGTTTTTCTTGAAGTGCGGTCATTAAATAAGTCATTAATTGGGGATCTGCCGTAGCTGCACTCCCCATATGATTGTTCATACCGATGGCATCACGCACAATATTTTTAGCCGTATTAACGCGATCATTTACTTGTGCCTCAGACATTCCTAAATGTAATCCGCCGTCTTCTATTTGCACTGCACTTACTGGTTGCATCGGCATATGGATTAAAATATCTCTACCTTGAGATTTTGCTTCTTGATTACGTGCTCGAGCATAGGGCGCAGCAGGAATAATTGCTACGGAAATTTCACGCGGCATCGCAAAAATTGCCGCATCTTCTTTGGAATGATAGCCTACATCATCAATCACAATAGCAAGTTTACTTTGAGCAAAAGAAAAAGAGGTATAAAGTGCGGTAGAAAAAACAATGAAATTTTTTACCGCACTTTTTATCAGAATATTCATCAACGAACCCACCCTGCAGGATTTACTGGCGTTCCTTTACGGCTAATACCAAAATAAAGCGCAGAACGTGATATTTCCCCTGTATTTCCTACTTGAGCAATAACCTGCCCTGCTGAAACAAGCTGACCAACTTTCACTGATACCGCTTGATTGAAGCCATATAAACTTAAATCAGTTTCGCCGTGTTTAACAATAACCATATAACCATAACCATTTAAATATCCCGCTAAAATGACGCGTCCAGCTGCAATTGCTTTAACAGGCGTGCCTGCTGATGCGCCAATTACCATACCTTTCCAACGTACTTCGCCTGCTTGGATAGAACCAAAAGTATGCAAAATTGAACCAGAAACTGGTAAGGAATATTGTTTTTTTGCCGCCCCTAAACCGCTTGTACTATTAATTAATTGACGTTCTTGCACAGTGGGTTGATAAGGTTTTGATGTTCGTTTTTCTTCAGCTTTTTGGCGTTGAGCAAGTGCCTCTCTTTCACGTTTTTCTTGTTCGCGCGCTGCTTGTTCTGCTCGTTGAATTTCTTGACGAAGTGCTTGTTCGTTTGCTTTTAGTGTATTCAATTTATCTTGATCTAGGGCTAAATTTTTATTGAGTTCATTCAGCGTAGATTGATGCTCTTGCTGTGCTTTTTGCAATGCTTGTTGTTGTTTTTTTTGTGTGGAAAGTTGATTTCGGTGATTCTTTTGTTGAGAGAGAATCGCCTTTTTTTGTACTGCAATTTGTGCTTGCGTTGCTTTTAAATTATCAATCATTTCAATCCGAACTTGATTTAAATGCTGATAATAAACTTTCATTCGCTCTGCTTTTGTCGGATCTTTGGCAAACATTCGTTCAATCAGCGATGGATTAATGCCTGAACGATAAATGATATCTATTTGTTTGGCTAATCGTGCTTTTTGCTCACGTTCTTGTTTTTCTAATTGTTTGAATTGCTTATCTGCATCGGCAATTTGCTTACGAATTTCCTTTAAACTTATTTCGGTTTCAAGCAGTTCACTCGCAACACTGTTAATTTTACTCTCGTGTTTTTTTAAATTCGCTTGCAACTTAGTTTGCTGAAGCTTTTGTTTCTCAATTTTAGATTCTTGTTGCTTAATTTGTTTTTGAATTTGATTGAGATCGGAAGATTGGCTGACAGGCGAAAATATTAATAAACCGCAGCTTAAAAGTGCGGTTAATAATAATGATGTTTTTTGATTAACGCCAAAACGCAACATAATTCATCCTAAATTCGTAAAACTCGCAAATCTTATCATATTTGTTAAAAGGCGAAAAAGTTTGATGGTTATTTTTTGCTAAAGATCAGGAAATCATCCCTTTTAACTTTTAAAGCTAAGGATTTTTTGCTATAAAATGTGCGTTCTTTTTATTTGAAAAAATTAGGAGATTCTTATGGAATTAGTATTTATCCGTCACGGTTTTAGTGAATGGAATGCGAAAAACTTATTCACAGGCTGGCGTGATGTGAATTTAACTGAACGTGGTGTGGAAGAAGCAAAAGCTGCGGGTAAAAAACTGTTAGACAAAGGTTATGAATTTGATATCGCATTTACCTCCGTTTTAACTCGAGCAATCAAAACTTGTAATATCGTGTTAGAAGAATCCCATCAATTATGGATTCCGCAAGTAAAAAACTGGCGTTTAAATGAACGTCATTATGGTGCTTTACAAGGTTTAGATAAAAAAGCGACTGCGGAGCAATACGGTGACGAACAAGTTCATATTTGGCGTCGTTCTTATGACATTTCTCCACCAGATTTAGATCCACAAGATCCAAATTCTGCACACAATGACCGTCGCTACGCAAATATTCCATCTGATGTTGTGCCAAACGCAGAAAATTTAAAATTAACATTAGAACGCGCATTACCATTCTGGGAAGATCAAATTGCACCAGCAATGCTTTCTGGCAAACGTGTTTTAGTAGTTGCTCACGGTAATTCACTTCGTGCGTTGGCAAAACATATTATCGGTATTTCTGATGCTGAAATTATGGGTTTTGAAATTCCAACAGGTCAGCCTTTAGTTTTAAAACTTGATGATAAATTAAATTACGTAGAACATTACTATCTTTAATTAAGTTCAACGTATTGTTGTTCTAACTGTATAAAACAAAACCCCGCAAATTAGCGGGGTTTTTAAGCAAGTCCAAATTATTTTGTGCTTGGAATTTTGAAACGGCTGTTGAAACGCTCAACACGACCACCAGTATCAACAACACGTTGTTTACCAGTATAGAATGGGTGGCAGTTACCGCACACATCAAGGTTGATGTCTTTGCCTAAAGTTGAACGTGTTTTGATCACATTACCGCAAGAACAAGTCGCAGTAATTTCTTTATATTCTGGATGAATACCTTGTTTCATAGAAAAACCTCAAAATGAAGCCACGCCGCTATAGGAACTTTCTCCCCACACCGCGTGAGTGAATAATACGCCATAATTGGCACCAAATAGGTTGCGAATTATACTGAAAAAATGCAGATAAACAAGCTCTATTTTCGTGTAAAATCATCAGCATTTTTAACCGCACTTTTCTTTTTATGTTAGCAAAATCTTCCATCAATGCGCCATTTGCCAAATCTGTTTTAGCTTGGTACGACAAGTTTGGACGCAAGCATTTACCTTGGCAGCAAAATAAAACGCTTTATGGTGTATGGCTTTCTGAAGTGATGTTGCAACAAACGCAAGTTGCGACGGTAATTCCTTATTTTGAGCGGTTTATCAAAACATTTCCAAATATCACCGCACTTGCCAATGCTTCACAAGATGAAGTGTTACATTTATGGACGGGCTTAGGCTATTATGCACGAGCGCGTAATTTACATAAAGCCGCTCAAAAAGTACGGGATGAATTTAATGGAAATTTCCCAACAAATTTTGAGCAAGTTTGGGCATTATCTGGAGTGGGACGTTCAACTGCTGGTGCCATTTTATCTTCTGTTTTAAATCAGCCTTATCCAATTTTAGATGGTAATGTGAAACGTGTGTTGGCACGTTATTTTGCTGTTGAGGGATGGAGTGGCGAGAAAAAAGTAGAAAATCGCTTGTGGACATTAACGGAGCAAGTTACACCTACGACGCGTGTGGCAGATTTTAACCAAGCAATGATGGACATTGGTGCAATGGTTTGCACGCGAACTAAGCCCAAATGCGATCTTTGTCCGTTAAATATAGATTGTTTGGCTTATAAAAATACAAACTGGGAAAAATTTCCAGCTAAAAAACCTAAAAAAGCGATGCCAGAAAAAACTACCTATTTTTTAATTTTGTCGAAAAATGGCAAAGTGTGTTTGGAACAGCGAGAAAGCTCAGGATTATGGGGCGGATTATTTTGTTTTCCACAATTTGAAGATAAAGCCTCGTTGCTTCGTTTTTTAGCCCAAGAAAAAGTTACGCATTATCAAGAATGGTCGAGTTTTCGACATACATTCAGCCATTTTCATTTAGATATTCATCCAATTTACGCCGAAATGGAGAGTACTTTATGTGTGGAGCAGGCTAATTTGGACTGGCGAAAAGTGATGGAAAGTCCAAAAGAATACCAATCAAACCTATCAAGTGCGGTCAAATATTGGTATGATCCACAAAATCCTGAATCGATCGGGCTGGCTCAGCCTGTGAAAAATCTTTTAATACAATTTGTAAGGAATCATTATGGCAAGAACAGTATTTTGTGAATATCTCAAAAAAGAAGCGGAAGGCTTAGATTTCCAACTTTATCCGGGAGAGTTGGGCAAGCGTATTTTTGATTCAGTAAGTAAACAGGCTTGGAGCGAATGGATTAAGAAACAAACGATGCTTGTGAATGAAAAAAAACTTAATATGATGAATGCAGAGCACCGTAAATTATTAGAACAAGAAATGGTTAATTTTTTGTTTGAAGGTAAAGATGTTCATATTGAAGGCTATGTTCCACCATCAAATTAGTTATCTATCCTACAATGAAAAAATATTTATTATTGGCATTGTTGCCTTTTTTGTATGCTTGTAGTAACTCACTGAATCAAGGTATTAACTATGATGAAGCCTTTGCTAAAGACACGCAAGGGTTAGATATTCTCACAGGGCAATTCTCGCATAATATTGACCGCATTTGGGGCGTCAATGAATTGTTAGTGGCTAGTCGAAAAGATTACGTGAAATATACAGATTCTTTTTATACGCGTAGCCACGTGAGTTTTGATGAAGGTAATATCGTTATTGAAACCCAGCAAGATTTAAATCGATTACATAATGCTATTGTTCATACCTTGTTAATGGGGGCGGATGCAAAAGGTATTGATTTATTTGCATCTGGCGATGTGCCGATTAGCTCTCGCCCATTCCTTTTGGGGCAGGTTGTGGATCATCAAGGGCAACACATTGCTAATCAAGTTATCGCAAGTAATTTCGCCACTTATTTGATTCAAAATAAATTGCAAACACGTCGATTACAAAACGGGCATACCGTGCAATTTGTCTCTGTTCCTATGATTGCAAACCACGTAGAAGTGCGTGCACGAAAATATTTACCATTGATTCGTAAAGCTGCGCAACGTTATGGAATCGATGAAAGTTTGATTTTGGGCATTATGCAAACAGAATCAAGTTTTAACCCATATGCGATTAGCTACGCAAATGCTATTGGATTAATGCAAGTCGTGCCTCATACAGCAGGTCGAGATGTATTTGCAATGAAAGGCAAAGGTGGACAGCCATCAACGCGTTATTTATATGATCCTGCGAATAATATTGATGCTGGTGTGTCTTATTTATGGATTTTGCAAAATCAATATTTAGATGGAATTACGAATCCAACCTCAAAACGTTTTGCAATGATTTCTGCATATAATAGTGGTGCAGGTGCAGTGTTACGTGTTTTTGATAATGATAAGGATACGGCGATTTACAAAATCAACCAAATGTATCCAGAACAAGTTTATCGCATTCTAACGACGGTTCACCCATCATCACAAGCACGCAATTATTTGTTGAAAGTTGATAAGGCACAGAAAAAATTCCGTGTTAGACGATAATTGAATTTTTTCAGATAATCAAAAATGCTCGCTGGATAACACCATTGAGCATTTTTTATTAAAAAAGTGCGGTAAATTTTAAAATAGTTTTTATTATTTCGTTGTTTTAATAAACATATTGATGATTAACTATTCAAATGAAATGTTTTTTCCATTTTTTTTCAATTTAGTTATTGACCGAAAACCGAAAAAATAGTTTAATACGCCCCGTTGTCAGGCAGTAGCCAATAACGATAACGCCTCGATAGCTCAGTCGGTAGAGCAGGGGATTGAAAATCCCCGTGTCGGTGGTTCGATTCCGCCTCGAGGCACCATTTCCTCCTTAGTTCAGTCGGTAGAACGGTGGACTGTTAATCCATATGTCGCAGGTTCGAGTCCCGCAGGAGGAGCCAAATTTAAAAAGGCCGCTAAAGAGATTTAGCGGCTTTTTGCTTTCTTATATATAAAATATATAATCTTCTCTAGTCTTGTAACTATATAGGCATCAAAATTCAAAATGGCGTATCAATGAGCGAGAGCCTTCTTATTTTTGATGTTAGCAAACGACCTAAGTCGCTTGCGTTTAACTTAAAGAAGAAAAATGAGTCGACTTTTATTTTGGAATAGATTTATTTTTCACGATCGTCGATGGTTTGCAGCAAATAATTTCCCTCTGCATCAGCAAGACTGCGGAAACCTACATTCGTGATTTTGTAGGGATACTTTGTTCGATAAGTAAAGTTTTCGTGATGATGTCCGTGGAATACTAGCTTAACCCCCATCTTCATTGCCAAATCATTAATTACTTGGAAACCCATCGGATGTGGTTTAGGGGCTTCGTGACAAATCAACACATCTGCTTGTTGGTTTTCTAAGATTTCAATATCTGATGGAAAAATTGACGTGCGATGACGCAAAGGCACACCGCCTCGCCAAATCTTCTCCTGTGGGCTATATTGGCAATAATGAATAGGATCAAAAAACATGGGGCGATTTGGTGGCATCCAAATTTGCCCACGGAATACACCGCCTAATCCTGCAATGCGAGTTCCTTGAATATCAACTACGCGATTGTGTAAATTGCGTGATTGCCACTTAGAACCCCAAATTGCATTAAAAGCACTAATGGTTTTGCTATCATGATTACCATGAATAAACCAAATATCACAATGTTGTGCAAGTTTATCCAATTCATCTGCTGTCGTGAGCTGTAAATCGCCTAAAATTATCAGTGCGACATTTTCCTGTTCTTTTATAAAAGGGTAAATGTGATCATAGCTTCCGTGCGGATCACCAGCAAATAAAATCATTGAGATGTCCCTTTTATAGGAAAGGTTGTGTTTTGTAATTCACTGATTTCCTCTTCATTTAACACTTTCTCAATGACTGCTTTAACTTGGTTATAACGATCAAGATAACTTGGCGATTCAATCTCTATATAAGGGACTTTATATTTATCTAACAGTTTTTTGAGTAGTTGTTGAAATTGTTGGCGTTGTTTTTGTGAACCTAAGCTGCGCAAGCCATCATCCACCCATTCAGTATTGTTTTTAAGTAAAATAGTGACATCGAAGGGATATTCTTTAATCATTGAGTCTAAAAATGGGTGGGCTTTTCCTTCATACTGAATGCAAAATGCTTGCGTGGTGATGAAATCCGTATCAATAAATGCAATTTTATGAGAATGGCGCACGGCATAATCAATGTATCGTTGATGACCAAGCGCCATTTGCGGATAGTCAGAATATTGCATCGCTTGCTCGTCGCCACCGAGCTTTTCAAATACAAATTCACGCCCGTATTCCCACGCAGAAGTGGTATTAAATACGGCGGCTAACTTATTAACTAGCACGCTTTTACCACTGCTTTCTCCCCCTAAAATCGCCACCGTTTTGGCAAAGAAAGGACGAGCTTCTTTCGGAATAAATTTCCAATATTGGAATGGTGTGGTGCGAATTTTTGTGGCGGACACATTAAAGAAAGTGCGGTCAGGATCGACTAACGAAACTTCTAAACCTAAGTATTTCTCGTAAGGCGCTTTATCTTGAGGTTCGCTACTAAATACGATTGAAGGCTCAAAATGTTTTTCATGGAATAGGGTTTTAACCGCTTCACTCCAAGATTGCCAGCCATTTGGATAACTTGGAATACCGTCTTCAACCAAATGATGAATAAAAATCTGATTTTTTTGATATTTGAAAATTTGCTGCATCCAACGCAAACGATCTTGCACGGTTGGCATACGTTTCATTTTACTATCGTAAAATAATTTCAAATCGCGCACCGTGTCACTACACACGATAACGTGCAGTTCATCGACTTTACTGAACGCTTCATAAATCATATTTATATGACCTGTGTGTACAGGATAAAATTTCCCGAAAATGACACCGACTTTTTTCTCTTTTGTTTTTGACATAATCTGCTCTTGATAGCGTAAGAATTGAGTGCGTTTATTGTAGGCTAAATGAAAATATTTTTCACGTTCTGATTTAGTGCCTAGGTATTTTGCGTTATACTTAGCTCGCATTCTCAGGGCAGGGTGAAATTCCCTACCGGTGGTAAAGCCCACGAGCGTTTAAAAGTGCGGTCAATTTTTGGCAAATTTTTCCTGCGAAATTGTCCTGATTTTCACTTTTAAAGTCAGCAGATTTGGTGAAATTCCAAAGCCGACAGTAAAGTCTGGATGAAAGAGAATAAAACGAGTTGGGTTCCCAAATCGTTCATTTTATTTGCATTTCTCAGCCCTGATTCTGGTATTTAATTGAAATCTCAAATTAGGAAATTACTATGAATCAGTCAATTTTATCTCCATTCGGCAACACCGCTGAAGAACGCGTACTTAATGCAATTAATGCCTTTAAAAATGGAACTGGCGTATTAGTTTTAGATGATGAAGATCGTGAAAATGAAGGCGATTTAATTTTCCCAGCAGAAACAATCACGCCAGAACAAATGGCAAAATTAATTCGTTATGGCAGTGGCATTGTTTGTTTATGCATTACTGATGAACGTTGCCAACAACTCGATTTACCGCCAATGGTAGAACACAATAATAGCGTAAACAAAACGGCTTTTACTGTAACGATTGAAGCCGCAAAAGGTGTTTCTACGGGCGTATCTGCCGCAGACCGAGTAACCACTATTCAAACGGCTATTGCTGATAATGCAGTTCCAACAGATTTACATCGTCCCGGTCATGTCTTCCCACTTCGTGCAGCAAATGGTGGCGTACTTACTCGCCGCGGACACACAGAAGCTTCCGTTGATTTAGCACGTCTGGCAGGATTTAAAGAAGCAGGCGTTATTTGTGAAATCACGAATGACGACGGCACAATGGCACGCACCCCTGAGATTGTAGAATTTGCGAAAAAATTTGGTTATTCCGTGCTAACCATTGAAGATTTAGTTGAATATCGTTTAGCACATAATATTTAAAATGCAAAAGTGCGGTGAAAATTTCTATGATTTTTTTACCGCACTTTTTATATTATACTGTTCCAACTTTTTATTTATTTGGGTTACTTATTATGCATAATGCAGCTCAGCACAATTATGTTATCAGTTTAACTACTGAACAAAAACGCCGAAAACACATTACCGAAGAATTCGGTAAGCAGAATATTCCTTTCGAATTTTTTGATGCTATTACGCCCGACATTATTGAAGAAACCGCTAAAAAATTTAATATTACATTAGATCGCTCTCCTAAAGCCAAGTTGTCGGATGGGGAAATTGGTTGCGCATTAAGCCATATTGTTTTATGGGATTTAGCATTAGAAAATAATTTAAACTATATCAATATCTTTGAAGATGATATTCATTTGGGGGAAAATGCCAAAGAATTATTAGAAGTTGATTATATTTCTGATGATATTCATGTTTTAAAATTAGAAGCAAATGGCAAGATGTTCTTTAAACAACCAAAATCTGTAAAATGCGATAGAAATGTTTATCCCATGACGGTAAAGCAATCAGGATGTGCTGGATATACTGTTACAGCAAAAGGGGCTAAATATTTGCTTGAATTAGTAAAAAATAAACCACTTGACGTGGCGGTTGATTCACTTGTTTTCGAGGATTTTTTACATTTTAAAGATTATAAAACAGTACAACTTTCCCCTGGTATTTGCGTTCAAGATTTTGTGTTGCATCCAGAGAATCCTTTTGAAAGTAGTTTAAAAGAAGGACGAGATAGAGTACACGGAAATCAACGCAAGTTCTCTATTTTAGAAAAAATAAAAAATGAATTTGGACGAGTAAAAATAAAAATATTTGGAAAACAAGTTCCATTTAAATAACAAAAGTGCGGTTAAAAATCTTATTAAATTTTAACCGCACTTTTTTGTTTATTTTACTTCTGGTAAATTTACCGCACCTTTATAGCCTAATTGTCGCCACGCTTCATAAACCGTTACTGCAACCGAATTAGACAAGTTCATACTGCGATTATTGGCTGTCATTGGAATGCGGATTTTTTGTTCCAGCGGCATTTCATTTAAAATTGACATTGGAATGCCACGAGTTTCTGGGCCAAACATTAAATAATCCCCAAGTTCAAATTTTACTTGGCTATGTGCTGGACTGCCTTTTGTTGTGAGTGCAAAGAGACGTTTGGGTTTTTCGCTTTCTAAAAAGGCTTCAAAAGTCTTGTGACGTTTGATTTCTGCAAATTCGTGATAATCCAAACCTGAGCGGCGTAAGCGTTTATCATCCCAAGTGAAACCTAGGGGTTCAATTAAGTGCAAGCGAAATCCTGTATTGGCACAAAGGCGGATAATGTTACCCGTATTTTGGGGAATTTCTGGTTCATATAAAACGATATCTAACATAATTTTCTCTCTAATTCTGATATAAACGATAACTCACCATTCCTGTCGTTTTTTCTTTCAATAACGTCCAGTTTTCTGGTGTGATGAGCGGTTTGTCTTTCTCTGTTTCTACGTAAATTAACGCATTGGGTTTTAGCCAATTATTTTCACAAAGCAAGTTAATTGCTTGTTCTGCTAAATTAAAATGAAAGGGAGGATCTAAAAACACGACATCAAAGTGCGGTTGATTTTGTGGCTGTTTTAGAAAATCCAAACTACTTTGATTAATCACTTCAGCCTGTTCTGATGAGCATTTGAGCGTTTGTAAATTCTTTTTTAATTGATTGGCGACGGTTTTATCTAATTCTAAAAAAGTCACCTTTTTCGCTTGGCGAGAAAGTGCTTCAAAACCTAATGAGCCACTCCCTGCAAAGCCATCTAAACATTCAGATTGGTGGATATAAGGCATTAACCAATTAAAAAGCGTTTCTTTCACTCTATCGCCAGTTGGGCGTAAGCCTTCAGAATTTAATACTGGAAGTTTTCGACCTCGCCATAGCCCAGCAATAATGCGAACCTCGCCCTTTGCATTTGGCGTTTGTATTTTTTTCATAAAGATTCGATTTTTATTGAAAATTGTGCTTAGTTTAGACGATTTTTTGCTAGAATAAACGACATTTTTATCGGATTACAGTTAAGAGAGCATTTTATGGCTGAAGAAAATAAAAAAGGCGGATTTTGGGCATCGTTATTTGGACGTAATAAAAAGCAAGATGAACCTAAAATTGAGCCGAAAATTGAAGAAGAAAAGATTACAGAAGAAAAGATTAAAGATGTCGAGCCGTCTATTGAAAAATTTGAAGCTAATGATTTAGTTGAAGAAGAAAAAATACAGGAAATTTCAACCGCACTTGAGCCAGTCGAAGAAATCATCAAAGCGAAAAATTTAGAAGATGATCTTCAGCCCGTTGTTGAAATTGAAACTCGCGAAAAACCAAGTGAAGGGGGCTTTTTTAGTCGTTTAGTTAAAGGATTACTGAAAACTAAACAAAATATTGGCGCGGGTTTTCGTAGTTTTTTCTTAGGAAAGAAAATTGATGATGAGTTGTTTGAAGAATTGGAAGAACAACTTTTGATTGCGGATATTGGCGTGCCGACAACAAGTAAAATCATCAAAAATTTGACTGAACATGCAAGTCGCAAAGAATTACAAGATGCTGAGCTTTTATATCAACAATTAAAAGTAGAAATGGCAAATATTTTAGAGCCTGTAGCGAAACCGCTTGTGATCGATAATACGAAAAAACCTTATGTGATTTTGATGGTGGGTGTGAATGGCGTGGGTAAAACCACTACTATCGGCAAACTGGCGCGTAAATTTCAGGCTGAAGGAAAATCAGTGATGCTCGCAGCAGGTGATACTTTCCGCGCAGCGGCTGTTGAGCAGCTTCAAGTTTGGGGAGAACGTAATCATATTCCAGTTGTTGCGCAAAGCACCGGCTCTGATTCTGCATCGGTAATTTTTGATGCGATGCAATCAGCGGCTGCGCGCAATATTGATATTCTTATTGCGGATACGGCGGGTCGTTTACAAAATAAAAATAACTTAATGGACGAACTGAAAAAAATTGTTCGTGTTATGAAAAAATATGATGAAACTGCACCACATGAAATTATGCTTACGCTGGATGCTGGTACGGGACAAAATGCTATTAGCCAAGCGAAGTTATTTAATGAGGCTGTGGGTTTAACAGGGATCTCTCTAACTAAATTAGATGGCACGGCAAAAGGTGGCGTGATTTTTGCCATAGCCGATCAGTTTAAGTTGCCTATTCGCTATATCGGTGTAGGCGAGAAAATTGAAGATTTACGTGAGTTTAATGCGAAAGAATTTATTGAGGCATTATTCGTTCATGAAGAAGAATAAAAAGAATAAGGAAAAATTGTGATTAAGTTCTCAAATGTTTCTAAAGCCTATCATGGTGCAACGCAGCCAGCCTTACAAGGCTTGAATTTTCATCTTCCAGTGGGAAGTATGACTTACTTAGTTGGGCATTCAGGCGCAGGGAAAAGTACATTACTCAAGCTTATTATGGGGATGGAAAAAGCCAACGCGGGTCAAATTTGGTTTAACGGGCATGATATTACTCGCTTGTCAAAATATGAAATTCCATTTCTGCGTCGCCAAATTGGTATGGTTCATCAAGATTATCGTTTATTAACAGATCGTACTGTAGTGGAAAATGTGGCATTGCCGTTGATTATTGCAGGTATGCATCCAAAAGATGCGAATACTCGAGCAATGGCATCTTTAGATCGTGTAGGATTGCGTAATAAAGCCCACTATTTGCCACCGCAAATTTCTGGAGGGGAACAGCAACGCGTGGATATTGCGCGTGCGATTGTGCATAAACCTCAACTCTTATTGGCAGATGAACCAACGGGTAATTTAGACGATGAACTTTCCGTGGGGATTTTTAATTTGTTTGAAGAATTTAATCGTCTAGGAATGACTGTGTTAATTGCTACTCACGACATTAATTTAATTCAACAAAAACCAAAACCTTGTCTTGTGCTTGAACAAGGTTATTTACGTTATTAAGGAATAATCATGAGCCGATCAACGGATGCATCTGTTTTTGTTCAAACAGCCTATACTTTGCGTGCAGTATGGGCGGATTTATGGCAACGTAAATTTGGCACGCTGCTCACGATTTTAGTGATTGCCGTTTCGCTTACGATCCCGACTGTGAGCTATTTAATGTGGAAAAATTTGCATTTAGCCACCACTCAATTTTATCCTGAAAGTGAATTGACTATTTATCTTCATAAAAATTTAAGTGAGGAAAACGCGAATTTAGTGGTAGAAAAAATCCGTCAGCAAAAAGGTGTGGAATCGCTGAATTATGTTTCTCGTCAAGAAAGTTTAAAGGAATTTAAAAGCTGGTCTGGCTTTGGCGAAGAATTAGAAATTTTAGATGATAATCCATTGCCTGCGGTCGTTATTGTAAAACCGACGAGCGAATTTAATGTTTCAGAAAAACGTGACGAATTACGTACCAATTTAAATAAAATTAAAGGCGTGCAAGAAGTTCGCTTAGATAACGATTGGATGGAAAAATTAACCGCACTTTCATGGTTGATTGCCCATGTGGCAATTTTCTGCACTGTATTAATGACGATAGCGGTATTTTTAGTTATTGGTAACAGTATTCGCTCTGATGTGTATAGTAGCCGATCAAGTATTGATGTGATGAAATTGCTTGGTGCAACAGATCAATTTATCCTTCGTCCTTATCTTTATACTGGGGTGATTTATGCCCTGTTAGGTGGGTTAGTTGCAGCAATTTTTAGTAGCTTTATTATCAGCTATTTTACTTCTGCGGTGAAATATGTAACGGATATTTTTGCCGTCCAATTCAGTTTGAATGGGTTAGGCGTTGGCGAATTTGTATTCTTATTAGTGTGCTGTTTAATTATGGGCTATGTTGGAGCGTGGATTTCTGCAAAACGGCATTTGTCGGTGTTAGATAATCGTTATTAATTGAAGGTGTTAAAGTGCGGTTATTGTTCAATATATTTTTTGAAAGAGAAATATGGAGAAAAATAACCACACTTTTTATTTGTTTTGAATAAATTCCTTGCAATTTGTTTAACTTTTGTGTAGCATTCATAAGCTTTCAATATGAGAGCCGTTTAATGTAATCATTTATTGAACGGGCATGACGATATGTCAGGCTAACAATGTTTCCGATTTGGAGACTATATAACAGGTAACTTGCACCTCCTTTTCTATTTTGAAGTTAGAATTGTGATTGGTGTTAGTTTTTTTATTAGCTAAATTTTATTGGAGCTCTGGTCTAATGCAGAACCAAAGAATCCGTATCCGCTTAAAAGCTTTCGATCACCGTTTGATCGATCAATCTACTGCGGAGATCGTAGAAACAGCTAAACGTACTGGTGCACAAGTTCGTGGTCCAATTCCTTTACCAACTCGTAAAGAGCGTTTCACCGTGTTGATTTCTCCACACGTAAACAAAGACGCACGTGACCAATACGAAATTCGTACTCACAAACGTTTAGTAGATATCGTAGAGCCAACAGAAAAAACTGTTGATGCATTAATGCGTTTAGATTTGGCTGCCGGCGTGGACGTGCAGATCAGCCTAGGTTAATTAAGAGGTTATTACAATGATTGGTTTAGTCGGTCGTAAAGTTGGTATGACCCGTATCTTCAATGAAGACGGCGTGTCAGTACCAGTTACCGTTATCGAAATTGAAGCCAACCGCGTAACTCAAGTTAAAACTCTTGAAAACGATGGCTATACTGCAGTTCAAGTTACTACTGGTTCTAAAAAAGCGAATCGTGTAACTAAACCTGAAGCAGGTCATTTCGTGAAAGCAGGTGTTGAAGCTGGTCGCGGTTTATGGGAATTTCGTACTGAAGGTGAAGAATTCACTTTAGGTCAAGAAATCAATGTAGACATCTTTGCAGATGTTAAAAAAGTAGATGTTACTGGTACTTCTAAAGGTAAAGGTTTCCAAGGTGGTGTTAAACGTTGGAACTTCCGTACTCAAGATGCTACACACGGTAACTCTTTATCACATCGTGTACTTGGTTCTATTGGTCAAAACCAAACTCCGGGTCGTGTGTTTAAAGGTAAAAAAATGGCAGGACATTTAGGTGCTGAACGTGTAACTGTTCAATCACTTGAAGTTGTTCGTGTAGATGCTGAGCGTAAATTGCTATTAGTAAAAGGTTCTGTACCTGGTGCTATCAATGGCGATGTTATCGTTAAGCCGGCAGTTAAAGCATAAGTCTAGGAGATAGAGATGGAATTACAAGTTGTAGGTGCAAACGCACTCACTGTTTCTGAAACTACCTTCGGACGTGAGTTTAACGAAGCGTTGATCCACCAAGTTGTTGTTGCTTATGCAGCAGGTGCACGTCAAGGTACTCGTGCGCAAAAAACTCGTGCTGAAGTGTCTGGTTCGGGTAAAAAACCTTGGCGTCAAAAAGGTACAGGTCGTGCTCGTGCTGGTGATATTAAATCACCAATCTGGCGTTCTGGTGGTACAACCTTCGCGGCTAAACCACAAGATCACAGCCAAAAAGTGAACAAGAAAATGTACCGTGGTGCTATCAAAAGCATTCTTTCTGAATTAGTTCGTCAAGACCGTTTGGTTGTGGTGGAAAAATTTGAATTAGATGCACCAAAAACTAAAGTTTTAGTACAAAAATTAAAAGGTTTAGCCGTTGAAGATGCGTTAATTATCACAGCAAGTTTAGATGAAAATCTATTCTTAGCCGCACGTAACTTATATAAAGTTGATGTACGTGATGTTCAAGGTATCGATCCAGTTAGCTTAATCGCTTTCGATAAAGTGATTGTTACTGTTGATGCTGTGAAACAAATTGAGGAGATCCTAGCATGAGTCAAGAACGTTTGCTAAGTGTGCTACGTGCACCGCACATCTCTGAAAAAGCAACTAACAATGCTGAAAAATCTAACACTGTTGTACTTAAAGTTGCTTTAGATGCGAACAAAGCTGAAATTGCTGCTGCGGTTGCTCAATTATTTGAAGTAAAAGTAGATTCAGTTCGTACTGTGGTTGTTAAAGGTAAAACTAAACGCCGTGGTAACAAAATGGGTCGTCGCAGCGACTGGAAAAAAGCTTATGTAACTTTAGCCGAAGGCCAAAACTTGGACTTCGTGGACAGTGCAGAGTAATCGGAGGAAATTAGAGAATGGCTATCGTTAAATGTAAGCCGACCTCCGCTGGTCGTCGTCACGTTGTTAAAATCGTGAACCCTGAATTACACAAGGGTAAACCTTACGCACCTCTTCTAGATACTAAATCTAAAACTGGTGGTCGTAACAACTATGGTCGTATTACTACTCGTCACATTGGTGGCGGTCACAAACAACACTACCGTTTAATAGATTTCAAACGTAACAAGTTAGACATTCCAGCGGTTGTTGAGCGTTTAGAATATGATCCAAACCGTTCTGCTAACATTGCTTTAGTGCTTTATAAAGATGGTGAACGCCGTTATATTTTAGCACCTAAAGGTTTGTCAGTAGGCGATCAAATCCAAGCTGGCATAAACTCACCAATTAAAGTGGGTAACTCATTACCAATGCGTAATATCCCAGTTGGTTCAACAGTACATAACGTTGAATTAAAACCAGGTAAAGGCGGTCAAATCGCTCGTTCTGCTGGTGCTTATGTACAAATCATCGCACGTGAAGGCAACTATGTAACTTTACGTTTACGTTCTGGCGAAATGCGTAAAGTATTAGCTGAATGTGTTGCTACAATCGGTGAAGTTGGTAACTCAGAACATATGCTTCGCGTATTGGGTAAAGCTGGTGCTAACCGCTGGAGAGGTATTCGCCCTACAGTTCGTGGTACTGCAATGAACCCAGTAGATCACCCACACGGTGGTGGTGAAGGTCGTAACTTTGGTAAACACCCAGTAACTCCTTGGGGCGTTCAAACTAAAGGTAAGAAAACTCGTCACAACAAACGTACTGATAAATATATCGTACGTCGTCGTGGCAAATAATAGATTAAATTAAAGAGGATTAGCCATGCCACGTTCTCTCAAGAAGGGTCCTTTCCTTGACCTACACTTGTTGAAGAAGGTAGAGAAGGCGGTGGAAAGCGGGGATAAAAAACCAATTAAAACTTGGTCCCGTCGTTCAATGATCATTCCATCAATGATCGGATTGACCATCGCAGTCCATAATGGTCGTCAGCACGTTCCTGTTTATGTATCTGATGAAATGATCGGTCATAAGCTTGGTGAATTTGCACCGACTCGTACATACCGCGGTCACGCGGCAGATAAGAAAGCTAAGAAATAAGAGGTAAATAGATGGAAACTATCGCAAAACATCGTTACGCTCGCACTTCTGCCCAAAAAGCTCGCTTAGTTGCCGATTTAATTCGTGGTAAAAAAGTTGCGCAAGCATTAGAAATTTTAACTTTCACTAACAAAAAAGCAGCAGCTTTAGTGAAGAAAGTTTTAGAATCAGCTATTGCAAACGCAGAGCACAATGACGGTGCAGATATCGATGATCTTAAAGTTGCTAAAATCTTCGTTGATGAAGGTCCTAGCATGAAACGTGTTATGCCACGTGCTAAAGGTCGTGCAGATCGTATTTTAAAACGTACTAGCCACATTACTGTGGTTGTGTCAGATCGTTAATAAGTAGAGGAATAGCAATGGGTCAAAAAGTACATCCACATGGTATTCGCCTAGGTATTGTTAAACCTTGGAGCTCTACTTGGTTCGCGAATACACAAGACTTCGCTGACAATCTTGAAGGCGATTTCAAAGTACGCAAATTCTTAAATAAAGAATTAGCAAATGCTTCAGTTTCACGTATTACTATTGAGCGTCCAGCTAAAAGTATTCGTGTAACTATTCACACAGCTCGTCCTGGTATCGTAATCGGTAAAAAAGGCGAAGATGTTGAAAAATTACGTAACGCAGTGTCTAAAATCGCTGGCGTTCCTGCTCAAATCAACATTGCTGAAGTGAAAAAACCTGAATTAGATGCGAAATTAGTTGCAGATAGCATCGCTTCTCAATTAGAACGTCGTGTAATGTTTCGTCGTGCAATGAAACGTGCGGTACAAAGCGCTATGCGTTTAGGTGCTAAAGGTATCAAAGTTGAGGTTAGCGGTCGTTTAGGTGGTGCAGAAATCGCACGTTCAGAATGGTATCGTGAAGGTCGCGTACCTCTACATACTCTTCGTGCGGACATCGATTATAACACTGCAGAAGCTCACACAACTTACGGCGTAATCGGCGTTAAAGTGTGGATCTTCAAAGGTGAAATTCTTGGTGGAATGGCTGCCGTTGCGCAATCAGAACAACAACCTGCCGACAAGCCTAAAAAGGCTCCTCGCGGTAAAGGTCGTAAGTAAGGAGAAACGCTAAATGTTGCAACCAAAACGTACAAAATTCCGTAAAGTTCACAAAGGCCGCAACCGTGGTATCGCGAGCGGTACTGAAGTTAGTTTCGGTACTTACGGTTTAAAAGCAGTTGGTCGTTGTCGTTTAACCGCTCGTCAAATCGAAGCGGCACGTCGTGCAATGTCACGTGCAGTAAAACGTCAAGGTAAAATCTGGATTCGTGTATTCCCAGATAAACCAATTACTGAAAAACCATTAGAAGTCCGTATGGGTAAAGGTAAAGGTAACGTTGAGTACTGGGTAGCCTTAATCCAACCGGGTAAAGTGCTTTATGAAATGGATGGTGTGTCTGAAGAAGTAGCAAGAAACGCATTTGCATTAGCAGCTGCTAAATTGCCAGTTAAGACCACTTTCGTAACTAAGACGGTGATGTAATGAAAGCTCAAGATTTACGTACAAAAAGTGTTGAAGAGCTGAATGCTGAATTAGTAAACCTTTTAGGTGAACAATTCAAGTTGCGTATGCAGACAGCCACCGGTCAGCTTCAACAAACCCATCAGGCTAAGCAAGTGCGTCGTGATATTGCACGTGTAAAAACTGTATTAACCGAAAAGGCGAGTGAGTAATGACTGATAAAATTCGTAGCGTACAAGGTAAAGTTGTTAGCGACAAAATGGAAAAATCTTTCGTTGTTGCTATTGAACGTAAGGTAAAACACCCTTTATATGGTAAATTTATCCGTCGTACAACTAAATTACACGTACACGATGAGAACAATGAAGCCAAAGTTGGTGATACCGTAGAGATTCGCGAATGTCGCCCTCTATCAAAAACCAAATCTTGGACTTTAGTTCGTGTTGTTGAGAAAGCAGTTATTGCTTAATTAATAACAAAGAGTAATAAAATAAAAGCCAATAGTGTAAATCTATTGGCTTTTTTGTTTTTAAAGTGCGGTTAAAATTCAATGAATTTTAACCGCACTTTTTCTTTTAGGTGTTATTGACATAACACCTAAACAAATACTGAAAAAAATATTTTTAATAATGGTACTTAAGAGAAATTTCTGAAGATCTTGGTTTTGAATATTCTGATGAGTGGAATACTCGTTATTTTGGTCATAGATTAATTAATTTCATCAACGGCGTTAATACCCGTAAAGAAACGATAAAATTAGCAGAGGATAAATTCCCAGAAGAACTTATCAATGATACAGATACTATTGGGAATATTTCTAATGAAGATTGGGATTGGTGGTGCCATTTATCTGATACAATGAAGTATATATTAATACATGATCTTCCTTATCAAGAAGAGGAGATTGGCATCACAGAGTTTTATGATGAAAATGATTTGGATACAGAAGCAGATATATATGATCGAGAGACTTTTGGAATCTTATTAGCAGAATATGTAACAGGATTATATTTGTTAGATGATACTTTTATAGAGCCAGTGCTTGATAATATAAATATTCTTAACAATGTTTATAGTACAAATATATTTGCTATTCATCATGTTGCAAAGCATATTTTGGGTATTAAAGATCTAGATAAACGTTTAAAATCTGGTGATATTGAATTAGTTCGTGAATTAGGAGAAGTAACAATTGGTGGTAAGGAGAAGTATTTTTACTCTTTTGCAACTAAATATTGTAGTCATCATAATCCAATTGCTTTCCCAATTTATGATAGCTATGTGGAGCAAGTTCTCCTCTATTTTAATAAAGTAGATAAATTTTCAGCCTTTAAAAGGAAAGATTTAAAAAATTACAGAAAATTTAAAGAGGTTTTGATAGATTTTCAAAGATTTAACTTAAAAGAACTCGATCTGTATCTTTGGCTTTTAGGCAAGGAAATTTTCCCAAAATCTAAAAACTGATGAATTTATCTAAGGTAAGAGAAGAGAGCATTTCATTTTTTCTACAGTTTATTTTTCATTCGATAAATTTTTGAAAGGATGAGGATATTTTTATAATTCCAAAAGTGCGGTAAATTTTAACTGGATTATTTAGTAAATAGATCAATAAGAGGAAGCTAAATTATCATTGCCTTTCTCTTTTTCTTTTGATAAAATCCGCCGCCTATCTGCCATTCTATCTGAATAGTGTGGATGGGTTCGTCCCGAAAGGGTGTTTTTTTAATCTTAACGGAGCACTAATATGATCCAAGAACAGACTATGCTGGATGTTGCTGATAATTCAGGCGCTCGCAGCGTAATGTGTATCAAGGTTCTAGGTGGATCGCACCGTCGTTATGCTGCGATTGGTGACATCATCAAAATTACTGTAAAAGAAGCAATTCCACGCGGTAAAGTAAAAAAAGGTGATGTATTAAAAGCAGTTGTTGTGCGCACCAAGAAGGGTGTTCGTCGCCCAGATGGCTCAGTTATTCGTTTCGATGGTAACGCTTGTGTAATTTTAAATAATAACACTGAGCAACCAATCGGTACTCGTATTTTTGGACCAGTGACTCGTGAACTTCGTTCTGAGAAATTCATGAAGATCATTTCTTTAGCTCCAGAAGTACTGTAAGGGGAATGTAATGGCTGCTAAAATCCGTCAAAATGATGAAGTAATTGTTCTTACTGGTAAAGATAAGGGCAAGCGTGGCAAGGTAACTAAAGTGTTACCAAACGGTAAAGTGTTTGTTGAAGGTATCAACATCATTACTAAACATGAAAAACCAGTTCCTGCATTAGGAAAGGCTGGCGGTTTGGTAAAAAAAGAAGCTGCAATTGACGCTTCAAATGTTGCGATTTTCAATCCTAAAACAAATAAAGCTGACCGTGTAGGTTTTAGATTCGAAGACGGCAAAAAAGTACGTTTCTTCAAATCTAACAATGAAATTATCTAACAAACTGGAGTAATGCGATGGCGAAACTGCATGATTACTACAGAGATCAAGTAGTAAGCGAATTAAAAAATAAATTCGGCTACAAATCTGTCATGCAAGTCCCACGAATCGAAAAGATTACCCTGAATATGGGTGTGGGTGAAGCATTGACCGACAAAAAATTGCTAGACAACGCAGTAGCGGACTTAGCAGCAATCAGCGGTCAAAAACCTTTAGTAACTAAAGCTCGTAAATCTGTTGCTGGCTTTAAAATCCGTCAGGGATATCCAATCGGTTGTAAAGTAACACTACGCGGTGAGCGTATGTGGGAGTTCTTTGAACGTTTAATTACAATTGCTGTTCCACGTATTCGTGACTTCCGCGGTTTAAGTGCGAAATCATTCGATGGTCGTGGTAACTATAGCATGGGTGTGCGTGAACAAATCATCTTCCCTGAAATCGATTACGATAAAGTAGATCGTGTACGTGGTTTAGATATCACTATCACAACTACTGCTAAGAATGATGAAGAAGGTCAAGCACTACTTGCTGCCTTTAATTTCCCATTCCGTAAATAAGGCAGGTTATAATGGCTAAACAATCAATGAAAGCACGCGATGTAAAACGCGTTAAATTGGCTGAAAAATTCTACGCAAAACGTGTTGAATTAAAGAAAATCATTTCTGATGTCAATGCCTCTGATGAAGATCGTTGGGATGCAGTGTTAAAGTTACAAACTTTACCACGTGATTCTAGCCCATCTCGTCAACGTAACCGTTGCCGCCAAACTGGACGTCCTCATGGCGTTTTACGTAAGTTTGGTTTAAGCCGAATTAAGGTTCGTGAAGCTGCAATGCGCGGTGAAATCCCAGGCCTTAAAAAAGCGAGCTGGTAATATACCACTTTATTTTGGAATCGGAGAAAAAGTACAATGAGTATGCAAGATCCAATCGCAGATATGCTGACCCGTATTCGTAACGGTCAAGCTGCGAACAAAGTTGCAATCAATATGCCTTCTTCCAAGCTAAAAGTGGCAATTGCCAACGTATTAGCTGCTGAAGGTTATATTGAAAGCGTAAAAGTTTTAGAAGGTGCTAAACCTGAATTGGAAATTACTTTAAAATATTTCCAAGGCAAACCAGTTGTAGAAAGCATCCAACGTGTAAGTCGTCCTGGTCTTCGTATTTACAAACGTAAAGATGAATTACCAAAAGTTATGGGCGGTTTAGGTGTTGCAGTTATTTCTACATCTAAAGGTGTTATGACTGACCGCGCTGCTCGTCAAGCAGGTTTAGGCGGTGAGATCATCTGTTATGTAGCTTAATAGAGAGGTAGGAAAATGTCTCGTGTTGCAAAGGCACCTGTTAATATTCCTGCCGGCGTTGAAGTTAAACTCGACGGTCAGCTATTAACAGTAAAAGGTAAAAATGGCGAGTTATCTCGCAAAATTCATGAATCAGTTGAAGTAAAACAAGATAACGGACAATTTACGTTCACTCCACGTGAAGGTTTTGTTGAAGCAAATGCTCAATCGGGTACTGCACGTGCATTAGTTAATGCAATGGTTATCGGTGTTACTGAAGGTTTCACTAAAAAATTAGTATTGGTGGGTGTAGGTTACAGAGCTCAACTTAAAGGTAACGCAATTGCATTAAGTTTAGGCTATTCTCACCCAGTAGAGCACACTTTGCCGGTAGGTATTACTGCAGAATGTCCATCTCAAACCGAAATCGTGTTGAAAGGTGCAGACAAACAGTTGATCGGTCAAGTTGCAGCAGATATTCGTGCTTATCGCCGTCCTGAGCCTTATAAAGGTAAAGGGGTACGTTACGCTGATGAAGTGGTACGTATCAAAGAGGCTAAGAAGAAATAATTAAGGTAACACTATGGATAAGAAATCAGCTCGTATCCGTCGTGCAGCTCGTGCACGTCATATGATGAGAGAGCAAGGTGTAACTCGTTTAGTTATTCACCGCACTCCACGTCATATTTATGCACAAGTTATTGCACCAAACGGTTCAGAAGTGCTTGCCGCTGCTTCAACTGTTGAGAAAGCAATTCGTGAGCAAGTAAAATACACCGGTAATAAAGATGCTGCTGCAGCAGTAGGTAAAGCTGTTGCAGAACGCGCATTAGCAAAAGGCGTTCAAGCTGTTGCTTTTGATCGTTCCGGTTTTAAATATCATGGACGTGTCCAAACTTTAGCGGACGCTGCACGTGAAGCTGGTCTACAGTTCTAATGAGGTAAATTGAGATGTCAAACATCGAAAAACAAGTTGGTGAACTGCAAGAGAAGCTAATCGCAGTAAACCGTGTATCAAAAACTGTAAAAGGTGGTCGTATTATGAGTTTCACTGCATTAACTGTGGTGGGCGATGGTAATGGCCGAGTAGGTTTTGGTTATGGTAAAGCTCGCGAAGTTCCAGCAGCGATCCAAAAAGCGATGGAAAAAGCACGTCGCAATATGATTAATGTCGCTTTAAATGAAGGTACATTACAACATCCAGTTAAAGGTGTTCATACTGGTTCACGTGTATTTATGCAGCCAGCAAGTGAAGGTACAGGTATCATCGCTGGTGGTGCAATGCGTGCGGTATTGGAAGTTGCAGGTGTACGTAACGTTCTTTCTAAAGCGTATGGTTCTACCAACCCGATTAACGTTGTTCGTGCAACTATTGATGCATTAGCAAATATGAAATCACCAGAAATGGTTGCTGCAAAACGCGGTAAAACTGTTGATGAAATCTTGGGGTAATGAATAATGGCTAAAACTATTAAAGTAACACAAGTTCGTAGCTCAATTGCTCGTTTACCGAAGCATAAAGCTACCTTGCGTGGTCTTGGTCTTCGCCATATGCACCACACTGTTGAGTTAATTGATACGCCTGCAGTACGTGGTATGATTAACCAAGTTTCATACATGGTTAAAGTGGAGGAGTAAGAGATGCGTTTAAATACTCTATCTCCGGCTGAAGGTGCAAAGCATAGTGCTAAACGCCTCGGTCGTGGTATTGGTTCAGGTTTAGGCAAGACTGGTGGCCGCGGTCATAAAGGTCAAAAATCTCGTACTGGTGGCGGTGTTCGTCGCGGTTTCGAAGGTGGTCAAATGCCGTTATACCGTCGTTTACCAAAATTTGGTTTTACTTCAATGAAATCTGCAGTGACTGCAGAAGTTCGTTTAAATGAATTAACCAAAGTTGAAGGTAATGTAGTAACTTTAGAAACATTAAAAGCAGCAAATATCTTAACTAAAGATATCCAATTCGCTAAAGTAATTTTAGCTGGAGAAGTGAAATCTGCAGTAACGGTACGCGGTTTACGTGTAACTAAAGGTGCAAAAGCAGCAATTGAAGCTGCTGGCGGTTCAATTGAGGAATAATTAGCAAATGGCTAAACAACCAGGTTATCAAGCAAGAAGTACTAATAGCGGTAAAGGTGAATTAAAAAGCCGATTACTTTTCGTTTTAGGTGCACTTATCGTTTATCGAATTGGTTCATTCATTCCGGTTCCTGGTATTGATGCGGCTGTTCTAGCTCAATTAGTTGAACAACAAAAAGGCACTATCATTGACATGTTTAACATGTTCTCTGGTGGTGCTCTAAGCCGTGCATCCATTTTAGCATTAGGAATCATGCCATATATATCGGCATCTATTGTAATTCAATTGCTTGCAACGGTTTCTCCTGCTTTAGCAGAATTAAAGAAAGAAGGTGCTGCTGGTCAGCGTAAAATTTCTAAATATACTCGTTATGCGACAGTTGTTTTTGCAACGATTCAGGCAGTAGCTATTTCAACAGGCTTACCAAATATGTTGTCTGGCTTAGTGCCAAATGTTGGATTTAGTTTTTACTTCACTTCAGTTGTTAGTTTAGTCACTGGGACAATGTTCCTTATGTGGTTGGGTGAGCAAATAACTGAAAGAGGTATTGGTAACGGTATTTCAATTCTTGTTTTTGGCGGTATTGTAGCTGGTTTACCATCGGCTATTCTTCAAACTATTGAGCAGGCTCGTCAAGGACAGATGCATCCATTAGTTCTTCTTCTGATCGCAGCTATTGTATTTGCAGTAACTTATTTTGTTGTTTTTGTTGAAAGAGGACAACGTAGAATTCGCGTTGAATATGCGAAGCGTCAGCAAGGTCGTCAAATTTTAGGTGGTCATTCAACACATTTACCATTGAAAGTGAATATGGCAAATGTAATGCCAGCAATTTTTGCTTCAAGTATTATTTTATTCCCAGCTACATTAACACAATGGTTTGGGCAAAATGATAAATTTGAATGGTTAAATAATTTATCAATGTTATTGAATCCTGGTCAACCACTTTATTTGCTTGTTTATGCTGTTGCAATTATTTTCTTCAGTTTTTTCTATACAGCAATGCAATATAATCCTCGTGATACAGCAGATAATCTAAAAAAATCTGGTGCATTTATTCCAGGAATTAGACCCGGTGAACAAACATCACGTTATATTGATAAAGTGATGACTCGTCTTACATTAATTGGCGGTCTCTATGTAACGTTTGTATGTTTAGTTCCTTATATTATGACATCGGCTTGGGATGTTAAATTTTACTTCGGTGGAACATCTCTTTTAATTGTAGTCGTTGTAATTATGGATTTCATCGTTCAGGTTCAAAGTCATTTAATGTCTTCTCAATATGAATCTGCGTTGAAAAAAGCAAACCTTAAGGGTTTTGGACAATAATTGTTCATTTAAAGTAAAAGGATAAGCAATGAAAGTTCGTGCTTCCGTAAAGAAAATGTGTCGTAACTGTAAGATTGTTAAACGTGAGGGTGTTGTACGCGTATTGTGTAGCGACCCTAAACACAAACAACGTCAAGGTTAATTAACATTTTTCTTGCCAAGAACCAGTTGAGTAGTTATACTGCTCAACTCATTTATGTCCTTGATATTCTGTTTGAGTATCCTGAAAACGGGCTTTTCAAGATCAGAATATCAAATTAATTAAAATATAGGAGTGCATAGTGGCCCGTATTGCAGGCATTAACATTCCTGATCATAAACACGCTGTAATCGCTTTAACTGCCATTTACGGTATTGGTAAAACTCGTTCACAAGCTATTTGTGCAGCAGCGGGTATTGCTGAAGATGTTAAGATCAGAGAATTGTCTGAAGAGCAGATTGACAAACTGCGTGACGAAGTTGGTAAATTTACCGTTGAAGGTGACTTACGTCGTGAAGTAACACTAAACATCAAACGTCTTTTAGACTTAGGATGCTATCGTGGTTTACGTCATCGTCGTAGTTTACCAGTACGTGGTCAACGTACTAAAACTAATGCGCGTACCCGTAAGGGTCCACGTAAGCCGATCAAAAAATAGTCGGGGTAAATAAGAATGGCTAAAACACCAGTTCGTGCACGTAAACGTGTAAAAAAACAAGTTGTAGATGGCGTAGCACATATTCACGCATCTTTCAATAATACAATCGTTACTATTACTGACCGTCAAGGTAATGCTCTAGCTTGGGCAACTGCAGGTGGTTCAGGTTTCCGTGGTTCTCGTAAATCAACTCCGTTCGCAGCGCAAGTTGCGGCAGAGCGTTGTGCTGAAATCGTTAAAGAATTTGGCTTAAAGAACTTGGAAGTTATGGTTAAAGGTCCGGGTCCAGGTCGTGAATCTACAATTCGTGCGTTAAACGCAGCGGGTTTCCGTATCACGAATATTACTGATGTGACTCCGATTCCTCATAACGGTTGTCGTCCACCGAAAAAACGTCGTGTTTAAGACGTATAGGATAGTTGGAGAAAGAAAATGGCAAGATATTTGGGTCCTAAACTCAAGCTCAGCCGTCGTGAAGGCACTGATTTATTCCTTAAATCAGGCGTGCGTGCGATTGATTCAAAATGTAAAATTGATACAGCACCGGGTCAGCACGGTGCTCGTAAACCGCGTTTGTCTGACTATGGTAGTCAGTTACGTGAAAAACAAAAAGTTCGTCGTATCTATGGTATTTTAGAACGTCAATTCCGTAACTACTATAAAGAAGCAAACCGTTTGAAAGGTAACACTGGTGAAAATTTATTAGTGTTATTAGAAGGTAGATTGGATAACGTTGTTTATCGCATGGGATTTGCTGCAACTCGCGCAGAGGCTCGTCAATTAGTGAGTCATAAAGCAATTGTTGTGAATGGTCGTGTTGTTAATATTCCATCTTTCCAAGTTTCTGTAAATGATGTAGTTGCTATTCGTGAAAAATCGAAAAAACAAGCTCGTATTAAAGCATCATTAGAATTAGCAGAGCAAAGAGAAAAACCAACATGGTTAGAAGTTGATTCTGCAAAAATGGAAGGTGTATTCAAACGTGTTCCTGAACGTTCTGATTTATCAGCAGACATTAACGAACATCTGATCGTTGAGCTTTACTCTAAATAATAGTTAAGCTTAAAACCAAAGAGAGGATAAAATGCAGGGTTCTGTTACAGAATTTTTAAAACCACGTTTAGTAGATATTGAACAAATTAGTTCAACACATGCTAAAGTGATCTTAGAACCGTTAGAGCGTGGTTTTGGTCATACTCTAGGTAATGCATTGCGTCGTATCCTTCTGTCTTCAATGCCAGGTTGTGCTGTAACTGAAGTAGAAATTGATGGCGTATTGCATGAATATAGTAGTAAGGAAGGTGTTCAAGAAGATATTCTTGAAGTACTTTTGAACCTTAAAGGTCTAGCGGTTAAAGTACAGAATAAAGATGACGTTATTCTGACATTAAATAAATCTGGAATTGGCCCTGTTGTTGCAGCGGACATTACCCATGATGGTAATGTTGAAATTGTAAATCCAGATCATGTGATTTGTCATTTAACTGATGAAAACGCTTCAATTAGTATGCGTATACGTGTTCAGCGTGGTAGAGGATATGTTCCTGCTTCATCTCGTACACATACGCAAGAAGAACGTCCAATTGGTCGTTTGCTTGTTGATGCTTGTTATAGTCCGGTTGAACGAATTGCGTATAATGTAGAGGCAGCTCGTGTTGAGCAGCGTACAGATTTGGATAAGCTCGTTATTGAGTTAGAAACTAATGGTGCACTTGAGCCAGAAGAAGCAATTCGTCGTGCAGCAACAATCTTGGCGGAGCAACTTGATGCATTCGTTGATTTACGTGATGTTCGTCAGCCTGAGATTAAGGAAGAAAAACCGGAATTTGATCCGATTTTATTACGTCCTGTAGATGATTTAGAGCTGACAGTTCGTTCTGCTAACTGTTTGAAAGCAGAAACAATTCATTATATCGGTGATTTAGTGCAACGTACTGAAGTAGAATTATTAAAAACCCCTAATCTTGGTAAGAAATCTCTTACTGAAATTAAGGATGTTCTTGCTTCTCGTGGCTTGTCACTTGGTATGCGCCTTGAAAATTGGCCGCCAGCAAGTATTGCTGAAGACTAGTTTGGTCATAGGTTAAGATTTTTCTGAGAAGGATAAGATCATGCGCCATCGTAAGAGTGGTCGTCAACTAAACCGTAATAGTAGTCATCGTCAAGCGATGTTCCGTAACTTAGCAAGTGCTTTAGTTAGTCATGAAATCATTAAGACTACTTTGCCTAAAGCTAAAGAATTACGCCGTGTAGTTGAACCGTTAATTACATTAGCAAAAGTAGATAGCGTTGCTAACCGTCGTTTAGCATTCGCTCGTACTCGCAACGTTGAAACTGTTGCAAAATTATTTAATGAATTAGGTCCACGTTTTGCTCAACGTGCAGGTGGTTACACTCGCATTTTGAAATGTGGTTTCCGTGCAGGCGATAATGCACCAATGGCATACATTGAGTTAGTTGATCGTCCAGAAGTTGCTGAGGCAACAACTGAGGAATAAAAATTAATTCTAAAAAGAAGCTCACTTTATATAGTGGGCTTTTTTATTTTATATATTACAAAAATCTTTATCTGATTTAATCATTACTTAGATATATTATTTACAATCGGCGAGCAGTGGTAAATTTTAAGAGCATATTCGTAGATGTCGTGTATTTTTATCTAAAATTCCTTGTTTTTTAAGCTCTCTACTAATACGAATTGCGGTTTCAGTTTCACATCCACAAAATTCCGCTACTTCTCGGTAGGTCCAAGGATAATCGGGATAACTTTCAGTTAAATTTTCAATGGCATCAATAATACGTTCGTAACTACGCTTATAAGCTGTATTACTTATTCGGTGTTCTGCATCATATAATTCATTAGAAAGTTGTTTCATAAGATAACAAGAAAAATCAGGGTTATTTGCAATAAAATTTGCGTGATTACCAGGAAATATTCTAACTATATCGGCTTCCATTAATACTTTTGCACTGCAATGATAAGATGTTTCACTAAAAATAGTACGAAAACCAAAATATTCATTAGCGTGATAAAGTCGAGTCAATGTTTCTTTGCCATTTTCCAGACTATGATACAGACCAACTAGCCCTTGTTTTAAAAAATAAAATTCTTTAGGCTTCTCGCCTTGTGCATAAATTAAGCTGTTTTTTTCTAGAGTTTTACTCTCAGAAATAATACATTTATTTAAGTTTTGTGGTAGATAATAGGACAATGTAAACATAAAGGCGTCTTTTAATATATCAATAACTTTAGATTACTATACAAATTTCTATATTTTTCTTCTATAAGCAAATTATGAAAATGTGAAGTGTTTAACAAAATTTTGAACTAGATAAATATTATTTTATTTTGCCAAATGATTTTGCAAATGACTTTAAATATGGATCCATATGAGAAAGTGCTGAATAATATGCCTCACAAAGTTGATTATGTGCTTTACCAAATCCTTGAATTGTACGATGTTTTGGACATCCTCCGTGACATGCAAAGCGAAACTTACAGATTTTACACTGTTCGGAAAGAAAAGATTTCGCTGCACCAAAATTCTTTTGTTTAGTATTATTATCAAGGAGCTGTATTAGAGGGGTTTCAATAAGATTTCCGAGTTTATATTCAGGATAAACATAATGATCGCAACTATAAATATCGCCATTTTGTTCAATAACCAATTGATCGCCGCAGGTTTCACGAAAAATACATAAACTTGGTTGTAAACCAAGGTAAGCCATAAACCATTGTTCAATAAATTGAATACCAATTTTGCCGACATCATTGGCATACCATTCATCAAAAATATTAATTAAAAATTGACCGCTCTTTTGTAGAAATCAAGACCTGCTAGGGTTGGCTCGCCGCCTTGCCATAGGAAAGTAACTTGTTGTTGAGGCGTTGCTTCAATATAGGATTTGATATAGGCTTCTAATACTTCATTAGTCATAGCCCGTTGATTTAAGTGAGGTTTTTCCAAGTAAAAGCAATATTTACAATCTAAATTACAAATTGAACCAGTAGGTTTTGCCATTAATTGAAATGAATTCATATCTACGTATCCTCCTTATTCTTTTTATCATAGCAGAATAATTTTAACTGTATATGATAGCGATCATAAGTTGCGCATATGCTCTTACGTCAAAATGAAGTATGATTAAATGAATTTTTAAATAGGATCTAAGATGGCGTTTAGTACAATTTTTATCTTACTGATTTGCGGTATTTGTACCAATATGGTTTCTGCTATTTTTGGTATTGGCGGTGGGGTATTGATGGTGCCAATTTTACGTACATTGTTTCCTGCGTTACCGATTCAAGTTATTTCAGCTACGTCACTCACCATTGTGATGTGTACCGCATTGATTAATTTATTATTTTTCCATAAGCAAAAAATTAAAATTGATTATATCAATATGATTTTATGGTCTATTGCTATGGTGATTGGGGTGCAAATTGGTTTTGAATTAAGTTTTTATTTTTCTACAGCGATAATTAGTTTAATTTTTACGGTTAGTTTAAGTGCACTAGCGATTAAAACATTTTTGAACAGATCGAGAATACAAATAGAAGTGTTTAATATGTCTCCTATAGAACGAGCTAAAGGTAGTATTAGTTTTTGTGGAGGAGGCTTAATTGCGGGTATTACAGGTATTGGAGGCGGTTCTATTCTTGCGCCCCTTGTCGGGCAATTAAAGGGGGTAAAAACGCAACAAATTGCCGTTTATACGAACTATATGATGATTATTGGTGGTATTGGTAATCTATACGGCTATCTCACTAGAGCTTTTCCCTATGATATCAGCCTAAGTGGCCAACTAGGATATGTAAACTTTCTTGTAGTTGGTGTCGTTACCTTGGGTTCATTTGGAATGAGTTTCTTCTCAATGAAATTGCGTGGATTAATGAATCCAGTTTTAACAAGAAAATTATTGGCGATTATTTTATTTTGTATTGCAGCCTATATGTGCATTTTGGAATTTGTATTCCATTAAATCGAATAAACTAGACCTAGTTATTCTAGGTCTATTCTCTAATTAGTGTTTTCGCAATCTCTCTTGCTTGTGCATCAATTTCGAGTACATCATCAATATTTTGAATGGTATAAGGCGAAATTCTCTCAATTGTTTTCGAATTAATTTTTGCAATATCCATAAAACTAATTTGACGATCTAAAAATGCTTGTACGGCAATTTCATTAGCTGCATTCATTGCTGTTGTCGCATATTGACCCGCAGCAAAGGCATCAATAGCCAGTTTTAAATTCGGATAGCGATTAAAATCAGGTTCAATAAAAGTCAGTTCTTTGATTTTAAAGAAATCGAGTGGTTCTACTCCAGCAAAAGTGCGGTGAGGATATGCCATAGTTTCTGCAATTGGTGTACGCATATCTGGATTTCCCATTTGAGCTATGACTGAGCCATCAACATAACGCACCATAGAATGAATAATTGATTGTGGATGAATAATGACTTCCATTTCTTCCGCACTTGCATTGAAAAGCCAGCGAGCCTCAATGTATTCTAAGCCTTTATTCATCATTGTAGCTGAATCGACAGAAATTTTTTTACCCATAGACCAATTAGGGTGCGCAACTGCTTGTTCTGGTGTTATGTTGGTGAATTGTTCAAGTGGCGTGTAACGGAATGGTCCGCCAGAACCAGTGAGTATAATTTTACTTACACCTAATTCAGAAAGTGGGCAAAAACCGATTTTTTCTTGTGCTTCTGGCGGTAATGATTGAAAGATAGCATTATGTTCACTATCTACTGGTAAAAGCTTCGAGCCATAGTTTTTTACGGCATCAATAAAAAGCTGTCCGCAGGTTACCAGTGATTCTTTATTTGCCAGTAATACCCGTTTACCTGCTTTAACCGCTGAAAGAGTCGGTAACAATCCTGCTGCACCAACAATCGACGCCATTATCTGATCGGCATCTGGGTGTGCTGCGAGTTCGCAAATAGCTCGTCGTCCTGCTAATACTTTCGTTGGAATATGATGCGCAATTAATTTTTCACGTAAAATTTTAGCCGCATTTACATCATCAAGAGCCGCAAAGTGCGGTCGGAATTTGATACATTGTTCAAACATTGCTTCTACATTTTTTCCGCCGACGAGTGCAAATGCATGATATTTCTGAGGGTTATTTTCGATAACAGAAAGGGTACTCTTACCGATTGATCCCGTTGAACCAAGAATGACAATGTTTTGTTTTTGCATAGAATCTTTACCGCACTTTGTTGATTATATTTTCATTGGTACGTCTAAATTCGCATACCTAATAAAATAAAGGCAGACAAAACTGTCTGCCTTTCGTATTTTTTGATGATTAGAAATCCATTAATTCTTTTTCTTTATCCGCTAATACTTCATCTACTTTTTTAATGTAAATATCTGTGATTTTTTGGATTTCTTCTTCTGCTTTATGTTGTTCGTTTTCGCTGATTTCTTTGTCTTTTAATAATGCTTTGATTTTATCATTCGCATCACGACGCACATTACGAATCGCAACTTTACCTTGTTCACCTTCGCCTTTTACGATCTTGATTAAATCGCGACGACGTTCTTCTGTTAATGGCGGAAGCGGAACACGGATTGTGGTACCCGCTGAAGATGGGTTTAAACCTAAATCTGAGGTTAAAATTGCTTTTTCTACCGCAGAGATTAAAGAACGATCAAAAACAGTTACGGCTAAAGTACGCGCATCTTCTGCCACTACGTTTGCTAATTGGCGAAGTGGGGTCGCCGCACCGTAATATTCAACTTGAATTGCATCAAGTAAACTCGGTTGAGCACGACCAGTACGAATTTTTGAAATATGACCTTTTAATGCTTCAAGGCTTTTTTCCATACGATCTTGAGCATCTTTTTTAATTTGGTTAAGCATTGCATTGTCCTTTTTAATTGATGAAAGTTAGAACGCCGTGATTTTACTGGATTTTTTTAAATTTTTGAATACATTTATCAGCTTGAAAACAGATAAAAAATGACCGCACTTCAGTTACCCAAAGTGCGGTTAATATTTTTAGTATTTTTAATTAAGCTTTAGGACCAGCTGCAATTAAAGCTTTGCCTTCTTCGTTAGTTGCATATTTAACAAAGTTTTTCACAAAACGACCTGCTAAGTCTTCAGCTTTTGATTGCCATTGTGCTTTATCTGCGTAAGTATCGCGAGGATCTAAGATTGCAGAATCTACACCTGGTAATGCTTTAGGAATTGCTAAGTTGAAGATTGGCAATTCGCCCATTTCAGCTTTTTCAATTGAGCCATCTAAGATTGCATCAATGATTCCGCGAGTATCTTTGATTGAGATACGTTTGCCTGTGCCATTCCAACCAGTATTCACTAAGTAAGCTTCAGCACCTGCTGCTTGCATACGTTTTACTAACACTTCTGCATATTGAGTTGGATGAAGCGTTAAAAATGCTGCACCGAAACATGCTGAGAAAGTTGGCGTTGGTTCAGTAATACCACGTTCAGTCCCTGCTAATTTCGCTGTGAAACCAGATAAGAAGTAGTATTTAGTTTGTTCTGGTGTCAATTTAGATACTGGTGGTAATACGCCAAATGCATCTGCAGTTAAGAAAATCACTTTAGTTGCGTGACCTGCACGAGAAACTGGTTTTACAATGTTATCGATGTGATAAATTGGGTAAGACACGCGAGTGTTTTCTGTTTTTGAACCATCATCGAAATCAACAGAACCATCTGAACGAACAACCACGTTTTCTAATAATGCGTCGCGACGGATAGCGCGGTAAATATCTGGTTCATTTTCTTCTGAAAGATGAATGGTTTTCGCATAACAACCACCTTCAAAGTTAAAGATACCAACATCATCCCAACCGTGTTCATCATCTCCGATTAATTCACGTTTTGGATCCGTTGAAAGGGTTGTTTTACCTGTGCCAGATAAGCCGAAGAAGATTGCTACATCGCCATCTTTACCAACGTTAGCTGAGCAGTGCATTGCACCAACACCTTTGAGAGGTAGGAAGTAGTTCATCATTGAGAACATACCTTTTTTCATTTCGCCGCCGTACCAAGTACCGCCGATTAATTGAATGCGTTCAGTCAAGTTGAAAGCAACAAAGTTTTCTGAATTTAAACCTTGTTCTTTCCAGTTTGGATTGGTTACTTTAGAACCGTTCATTACAACGAAATCTGGTTCAAAATTTTTGAGTTGTTCTTCAGTTGGGCGAATAAACATATTTTTTACAAAATGTGCTTGCCACGCTACTTCAGTGACAATACGTACTGCAATACGGTCGTGTTCGCTCGCACCACAGAAACCATCAACTACAAATAAGCGTTTACGAGAAAGTTGGTTAGTTACCAAGTCTTTTAAGCTTTGCCATGTAGCTTGGTTCATTGGCTTGTTGTCGTTTTTTGCTGTTTCAGATGTCCACCAAACAGTATCTTTTGTTTTTTCATCTAACACGATATATTTATCTTTTGGAGAACGACCTGTGAAGATACCTGTATCTACTGCCACTGCACCAGTCGTAGTTAAAGTACCTTTTTCAAAGCCTTCTAAGCCTGGTTTAGTTTCTTCTTCGAACAATTGCTCGTAGCTTGGATTGTAAACAACTTCTTTTACGTCATAAATGCCAAGAGCTTCAAGTTCTTTTACCACTTTATTTAAGTCTGTCATAAGTCACCTCTAATATATAAGATTAAAATTTAACTGTGGCTTATTATAATGGATGTCAATATAAAAAAATGTTAAGTAGATCTCATTTTTAAACATTTTTTTAAGAACTTTACCTCTTTTTAGTGATATTGTGATATAGAGCAAAAATCCCGACATTGTGTCAGGATTGTTTTTAAACTCTTGTTGATTTTAATTTTTCAATCGCTTCTTTATTAAAGAAGTAGTGTGTACCACAACACTCACATTGCATATCAATACTGCCTTTATGTTCGGCTAATATTTCGTCAATTTCTTCATCAGAGATGAGCAGTAATGCAGAACTAGAACGCTCAGCAGAGCAGCCACAGAAAAATTGTACATCTTGTGCTGGATAAAGATTGACGGTTTCTTCGTGATATAAACGATAGAGTAACTCTTCTGCAGGGAGACCAAATAATTCTTCATCTTTTACTGTTGCTGCGAGCGTAGTTAAATGCTCAAAATCTTCTGGTGTACCAGAACCATCAGGCATAATTTGTAATAACATACCTGCTGCCACTGGCTTGCCTTCATATTCTCCAGTACGAATAATTAATTGAGTTTGAAGCTGTTCTGAGCGTACAAAATAATCTTCTAAGCATTCCGTGATCGTGGGTTTATCCAAGCTAATTACACCTTGATAGCGTTCGCCTTCTTTTGGTGCAATAGTAATGACCAATACGCCTTTACCAATCATATTATGCAGACTCATATTTTCAGTGATGTTGCCATCCACTCGAGCAAGGGCGCGGATTTGTTGTTGATCATTACCATTTACTAATGCTAAGCGTAATGGGCCATCGCCTTGAATTTGTACGGTAATATTGCCGGCAAATTTTAGTGTGGCAGTGAGTAAATTAGTCGCTACCATCATTTCTCCCAATAAATCCTGTACTGCTTTAGGATACTGATGGGTATTTAATGTATCAGTAAATGTTTTATTTAAGCGAACCCATTCTCCACGAACTGCACGATGTTGGAAAAGATAACGGTAAAGTTTGTCATTGTCTTGAGTATAGTCTTGTTGATTGGTCATTGATTATTCCTAATTGAGATAAAAAGTGCGGTGGTTTTTTCCGCACTTTTTGTTTTTATCATCTTATTTAAGTGTTTTTGCTTATAAATAGGTGGTACTTAGAGGCTTGTAAAATCCAATGTGATCTCTAAGTTATAATATTAATTAAGCAAATCTTGTTTTGGCTTCTGCAATAGCTTCGGCAACACGCAATGGCGATACGCCACCTTTTGCACAACGTTTGTCTAAGCAAGATTGGAGAGAAAGAATCTCGTAAACGTCATCTCCCACTACTTCACTAAATTGGCGGAATTCAGGGATAGTCAGATCTTCTAATCCTTTGCCTTTCTCGATTGCATAAACCACTGTTTCGCCCACGATATGATGGGAATCTCGGAAAGGTACGCCTTTAGAGACTAAATAATCCGCTAATTCAGTTGCGTTTGAATAGCCTTTTAACGCAGCTTCACGAGTACGTTCAACATTTACTTTCAATTCATCTAAGACGAACGTTGCCATATCTACACAGTTTTGCCAAGTATCTAAGGCATCAAAAATACCTTCTTTGTCTTCTTGCATATCTTTATTATACGCAAGTGGCAAGCCTTTTAAGGTGATTAACATAGATGTTAATGAACCAATTACTCTCCCCGTTTTGCCTCGAATTAACTCACAAGCATCAGGATTTTTCTTTTGTGGCATTAATGATGAACCAGAAGTCACACGATCGGATAGTTCCACGAAATTTGCTTCTCCGCTGTTAAAGATAATCATATCTTCAGCAAAGCGGGAAAGATGTGCCATACTAAGAGAGGCGATAGAAAGTAATTCTACGATATGATCGCGATCAGAGACGCTATCTAAGCTATTTCTAGTTGCGAAAGCAAAACCAAGATCGTGCGCAAGTGAATCACGATCTACAGCATAAGCCGTACCAGCCAGCGCACCACTACCAAGTGGACAAGTATTCATACGATTATATGCATCTGTTAAACGTGAATAGTCGCGGTCGAACATTTCCACATATGCCATACACCAATGAGCAAAAGTGATTGGTTGAGCTCGTTGTAAATGGGTATAGCCCGGCATTACTGCTTGTTGTGTGTTTTCTGCGGTTTGAACTAAGTGGCGTTGTAAATTACGTACAGATTCTTGTAATTCAACCACACGTTGTTTGCACCATAGTTTTATATCGACTGCCACTTGATCGTTACGGCTACGACCAGTATGTAATTTTTTACCAAGGTTGCCTACTTTATCAATTAGCTTACTCTCAACCCAACTATGAATATCTTCAGCATCATCTTGTAAAATTGCTTGCGGATTTGACCGCACTTCAACAAGTAATTTATTTAGTGCTTGCTCAAGTTGATGCTGTTCTTCAACAGTTAATACATTCACTTTTACTAAGGCTTTGGACCAACCAATTGAGCCTTGAATATCCTGTTCTGCCAAACGATAGTCAAACCGTAATGAATCATTAAAATCTTTAAAACGTTTATCTGCGGCTTGTGTAAAACGCCCACCCCAAAGTGCCATAATTTTCCCTTTTTGTTTTAATTAATTATTCTATTATTGTGCATATTTATTCATAAAGCAATATTCTATATTAATAATAAAACAAAAATGGACAAAATCTTTCATTTTGTCCATTTTATTTGTATTAGTGCTATTTATAGCGTTTTTGCCAAATTTTTGATAAAGGATTTAAATTCTTTACCTAATTTTTCGTGACGAATACCGTATTCTACGAAAGCTTCCATATAACCAATTTTATCGCCACAATCAAAAGTTTCCCCTGTCATATGAAATGCTTCAACGGTTTCTTTTTCAATTAGCATATCAATAGCATCGGTTAATTGGATTTCATCGCCAACACCAATTGGTGTTTTTTCTAACAAATCCCAAATTGCTGCTGAAAAAACATAACGCCCAACCACAGCAAGATTTGATGGTGCGTCTTCAATAGAAGGTTTTTCAACAATACTATTAATTTTTGCACTTTCGCCGCCATTAAGCTCAATGCCACCACAATCTGCAACACCATAGCTACTCACATTTTCTTGCGGAACTGGGGTTACCATAATTTGGCTTGCGCCAGTTTCATTAAAGCGTTTAATCATTGCAGCAAGATTTTCTTTTTTCTGATCTGCACTAAATTCAGCTAATAATACATCTGGTAACATAACGGCAAAAGATTCATTTCCTACTAAAGGACGACCGCATAACACGGCGTGACCTAAACCTTTCGCATTACCTTGACGAACGTGCATAATGGTTACATTTTTTGGACAGATAGAACGCACTTCTTCTAGAAGTTGACGCTTCACACGTTTTTCCAGCATCGTTTCTAATTCAAAAGATGTATCAAAATGGTTTTCGATAGCATTTTTTGATGAATGTGTTACCAGCACAATTTCTTTTATGCCAGCAGCTACACATTCATTTACCACGTATTGAATTAACGGTTTATCCACCAAAGTGAGCATTTCCTTCGGAATCGCCTTCGTGGCGGGCAACATACGTGTGCCAAGACCGGCGACAGGAATAATTGCTTTCATATTATCATATCCATTGTTTAACTAAGAGGAACCTAAATAGGGTTCATCTTTCGTTTGTTTAATTCGTTGGTAAATTTCTTCTCGGTGAACGGATACTTCTTTAGGCGCTTCAACACCGAGTTTAACTTGGTTTCCACGTACACTCAAAACCGTGATAGAAATATCATCTCCAATAAGTACACTTTCGCCAACTTTACGAGTTAAGATTAACATCTTTTATCTCCTTAGTTTGCATTTATTAGATATCCTATCAATCAAGGAACGGTTGGCATTCCACCAACCAGCTTGTACTACAGATTTTTGTTTAACCAGTCTTGTGCCACTTTAATTGCTTGTGCCACATTTTCTGGTTGGGAACCTCCTGCCATTGCCATATCTGGACGACCACCGCCTTTTCCTCCAACTTGTTGAGCCATTAAATTAACAAGTTCTCCAGCTTTTATTTTGGCAGTTAAATCATTTGTCACTCCAACGACGAGATTAACTTTTTCATCTAATATTGATGCAAATGCAATTACGCCTGATCCGAGTTGATTTTTTAAATCATCGACCATTACGCGTAATGATTTTGTTTCTATACCATCTAATTGTTGTGCAATAACAGAAACATCGTTGATTTTGACCGCACTTTTTACAAAATCAGAACCAGCCTGCATTGCGGCTTTTTCTTTTAGACCTTGTAATTCTTTTTCCACTTTCTTCGTTTTGTCTTGAAGTTGTTGGATTTTTTCCACTAAGGTATTTACGTCTGATTTTAATAAGTCTGCGCTTTGGGTCAGAATGCGTTGTTGATTATGTAACCAGTCAATGGCATTTTGACCTGTTACAGCTTCAATACGACGAATGCCTGCAGCCACTGCGTTTTCAGTAATAATTTTAAATAAACCAATATCGCCTGTGCGTTTTGCGTGAATACCGCCACACAGCTCAATTGAGAAATCGCCCATGGTTAATACACGAACCTTATCGCCATATTTTTCGCCAAAGAGAGCCATTGCTCCTTTCGCTTTTGCGGAATCAATATCCATAATATCCGTTTGAACTGGAAAGTTAGCGCGGATTTTTTGGTTTACTAATGTTTCAATTTCACTCAATTGCTCTTTGGTAATGGCTTCTGGTTGCGCAAAGTCAAAACGTAAGGCTTTATCTGAAACAAGCGAACCTTTTTGCACAACGTGTAAACCTAGAATTTGACGTAAGGCAGCGTGCAATAAGTGTGTCGCTGAGTGATTGAGTGATGTGTTGTGGCGACGTTTAGCATCCACAATCGCATTCACTGATTGTCCAACTTTTAAACTTCCTTGCGTTAATTCTCCAATGTGTCCAAATACTTGCCCATATTTTTGGGTATCTTTCACATTAAAGGTTACACCTTGTGCGCTTAAATATCCGCTATCGCCAATCTGACCACCTGATTCTGCATAAAATGGCGTATTTTCTAAAATAACGACCGCACTTTGACCCGCTTCGATACTTTCCACTGATTTACCATCATAGAAAAGTGCGGTAATTTTTGCCTGAGATTCTACTTCAGTATAGCCTTCAAACTTAGTTTTGCCATCTACACGAATAACGCTGTTGTAGTCCACACCAAACTGACTCGCGGCTTGAGCACGAGTACGTTGTGCTTCCATTTCACGGTCAAACGCTTGTTCATCAATAGTGATATTGCGCTCACGACATACGTCAGCTGTTAAATCCAATGGGAAACCATAAGTATCATAAAGTTTGAATGCAACTTCACCTGAAAGAATGTCATCTTTCACTTGAGAAAGGGCTTCATCTAATAAGCTCAAGCCACGTTCTAGAGTGCGAGCAAATTGTTCTTCTTCTAGACGTAATAGTTTTTCAACATTTGTTTGTTTTGCTTTTACATCTTTTCCAGCTTCAGCCATTACATCAATTAGAGTTGGCACGAGTTTATAGAAAAAGGATTCTTTGGCACCTAATAAGTGACCGTGACGAACTGCGCGGCGAATAATACGACGTAAGACATAACCACGCCCTTCATTTGATGGGATAACGCCATCGGCAATTAAATATGCACAAGAACGAATATGGTCAGCAATAACACGTAGTGATTTGTTAGTTAAATCTGTTGCACCTACAATTTCCGCCGTTTTTGCGATTAATGTTTTGAAAATATCAATCTCGTAGTTTGAGTTCACATGTTGCAACACAGCAGAAATACGCTCTAAACCCATACCTGTATCAACAGACGGACGAGGTAATTTTTCCATTGTGCCATCTGCTAAACGGTTGAACTGCATAAACACAACGTTCCAGATTTCAATATAACGGTCGCCATCTTCTTCTGGTGAGCCTGGAGGTCCGCCCCAAATATGATCGCCGTGATCGTAGAAAATTTCAGTACAAGGACCGCAAGGACCTGTGTCGCCCATTGCCCAGAAGTTGTCTGATGCGTAAGGTGCGCCTTTATTGTCACCAATGCGAATAATGCGTTCAGCAGGAACACCAACATCTTTATTCCAAATATTATAGGCTTCGTCGTCGGTTTCATACACGGTTACCCAGAGTTTTTCTTTAGGTAAACCAAGCCATTGTGGAGAAGTTAAATATTCCCAAGCAAAATTAATGGCATCCTGTTTAAAGTAATCACCAAAACTGAAGTTACCGAGCATTTCAAAGAAAGTATGGTGACGTGCGGTATAACCAACATTTTCTAAGTCGTTATGCTTACCACCAGCACGTACGCAACGTTGCGCGGTGGTGGCTCGAGAATAAGGGCGTTTATCCATTCCAAGGAACACGTCCTTAAATTGGTTCATCCCAGCGTTCGTGAAAAGCAAAGTCGGATCATTTTCCGGCACAAGTGAGCTACTCTCAACTACTTGGTGACCTTTGCTATGGAAAAAATCAAGGAATGATTGTCTTATTTCTGCTGTTGTTTTCATTAAAAAGAATCCTTGTTACCCATAATAAAATAAAAACTAAATCGCCCTATTTTTGCATATTTTTGAAATTTATAAAAAGGCTTTTTGCCAAAACTCCAAAATAAAACCGCACTTCACGACGCTATTTGAGAAGTGCGGTTAAAATTTAAGTTATTTCAGATTATTCAAAAAACAATTTCTTGTTAATTATTCATCTCTAAGTGGAACAACCAACATATCAATTTTAATCGTATTCATCACTTGACGTGTTGAAGACATTAACTTACTCCAAAAATCCTGATGATGTCCCGTCACTAATAAATCCACATCATATTGTTCGATGGCATCACTTAAAACTTGTCCTAAATCGCCACTGCCACTCAATTTTTCTGAAATTGGATAATCCACACTTTCAGCTAAATCTAATAAGGCTTTTTGTGTTTCCGTGGAAATCCTGTCTTGCATTGAAGACATATTCACATCAATCAATCCAGTATAAAGATCCGAAAAGTTCACATCAACGTGGATGATAGAAAGTTTTGCGTCGTGGCGTTTAGCAATCCCAACTGCTTTTTTAAGTAAAATTGGACTTTCTTCAGAAAGATCTACTGCCACTAAAATGTGTTTGTACATAATCGACTCCTTAACTGATTGGTTCGGTTTTTAACTGGCTCCAATGCTAACATTTTGAGCAATAAAAAACTGTGTACTAGATCACAATTTAAACATTTTTATTAAAAATTCATTAAATTTTCAATGTCTGCAATTTCTTTAGGGACAGCAGCGGTTAGGATTTTATTACCATATTCAGTCATCAGTAAATTATCCTCAATGCGCACGCCAATGCCTTTGTATTGCTCTGGCACATCAGCATCTTCTGAAATATAAATACCAGGCTCAACGGTAATTACCATACCGATTTCGAGTATCCGTTGTTTATCTTGGCCATAACTACCCACATCATGCACATCTAACCCTAGCCAGTGCCCTAATCCATGCATATAAAATTGGCGATAAGCTTGTTGTTCAATAAGTGTATCCACATCTCCTTTCAAGATACCTAAATCCACTAATCCTTGGGTTTTAATACGAATAACTTCATCATTGGCTTGCTTAATGGAATTGCCAGGTACAAGCAATTCAATCGCACGTTTTTGGGCTTTTAAAACTAACTCATAAATTTCACGTTGAGGCTGGCTAAATTTTCCATTTACAGGAAAAGTGCGGGTGATATCGCCTGCATACATGGCAAATTCACAGCCAGCGTCAATGAGCACTAAGTCCCCATCATTTAATGGGCGATCGTTTTCTGTATAGTGCAAAATACAGGCGTTACTTCCCCCTGCAATAATGGAATTGTAAGAAGGAAATCTGGCGCAATGGCGATTAAATTCATGCAAAATATCGCTTTCAATTTCATATTCAAAGCGATTTGGGCGTGTTGTTTGCATTGCTTTAATATGCCCAAGTGCCGTAATTTGTCCCGCTTGTTGCATTAAGCGGATTTCATTCGGCGATTTTATAAGGCGCATTTCGCTGAGCATTGGTCGCCAATCTAAAATCTCGCTAAAATTCACCGCACTTTCTGACACCAATGCATCACCCCAAGTATGAATTTCTGGCACATGGTAAAGTGCGGTCAAATTTTTCAGTATTTTTGGCAGTACGGTAGCGAACTCTTCAATAGAATAGGCTTCATTTACATTAAGTTGCTGTGGCGCACGCTCAACACCTAATCGGCGACCATTCCACGTTTCAAGTAACGGATCGCGTGGACGAAGAAAAATAATGGCTTTTTCTGCTTGTTCTGTTTTCAGTAATAACAGTGCTGCATTCGGTTCATTAAAGCCTGTTAAATACCAAAAATAGCTATCTTGACGGAAAGGATAGGTACAATCATTATTACGGCGTTTTTCGATTTCAGAAAAAAGCAATAATGCCGAATTAGGTTGCATTTGAGCGAATACTCGTGTGCGACGTTCCTCAAATTCTTCTTTAGGCAATTTAGCCATATAAGCCAATTCCATTCTAGATCTCCTTAATGTAATACAGGTTTGCTCTCAATTTCCCCTTCGTTGAAATGAGAATAGAACAACATTGCAATGGTGCGAACATATTCAATGATTTCTTCTAGTGCTTCCGCAAGCTCTTCTTCATTATCATCTTCATCATAACCAAGTTGGCAAATATCTTGTAAATCATCTACCGCTTCGCCAATTTCGCCTTTTTCTTTTGCTAATTCAGGCTGTGCTAAGCCAAGACCAAGTAAGAATTGGTTTGCCCAGTCAGATAGGCTATCCGCTTGTGTAAAGACATTTTCATCTTCAGTTAAACCAAGTTCAAAGGTAAATCCTTCAACATTTGATAAGGTTTGACTAATTTGTTCATAAAGTTCTGTAACGGGTTGGACTAATCCTGTTGGGTAAGCGTGATTATCATTGCTGAATTGATATAAGAGCGGTAGCCAACTTTGATCTTTTAATCCACCACAAAGTAAACCGCTTAAAAAGCCGTGTAGTTCTGTTGCATTAAAGCCGATTCCAGCAGATTTAAGTTGTTGGTTAAGGTCAGAATGAGAAATGAGCATAATAGATTTCCTGAGTAAATTTGAAATTAGTGTAAACCTTTGTAAATAAAAAAGCCATCGCTTGACCAATTAAATTAGATTAAGAGGCTGGTGGTGTGTCACAGCTTTTAATGCTAGAAATGAACCTAATTTATAGATCTTGTAATGACATTTTTATTATAAATAATGGTTTATTTAAATTTAAACTCTGTCCATTGATAATATTGTTCGCTTGCTTTTTGAATTCCGCCGTAATTTTGCCATTCAGGATGATTTGGCGTATCTGGTAAACATTGGGTTTCTAGTGCTATGCCAGAAAAATCGGCATATAATTCGCCATTTCTCGTTGGTGTACCTGCAAGATAATTACCCGTATAAACCTGCAATGCAGCTTGCGAGGTTCTTACTTCCAAACTTAAATCGCCAGTTGGAGAGGTTAGTAACACACAAGGCTTTTGCCAAGCCTTATTGACAATAAAGGAATGATCGTAACCTTTTGTTGCTTGCTGATCCCCTTGTAAAAAATCTTGCTTGATGGGTTTAGCAATACGGAAGTCAAAACTTGTATTCACCACGTGCTTTAATGGAGAATTAGGAATCCCCTCATTATCTACAGGCAGATAAAAATCAGCATTTAAACGTAATGTATGTTCACGCACGTCACTGCCTTGCTCTGCATTTTCTAAATTGAAATAGGCATGATTCGTTAAGTTCAATGCGGTATCCTTATCACAAATCCCTGCATATTCAATTTTTACGCTATTATCATCTGTTAGCGTATAGGTTACAGACACATCCACATTACCAGGAAAACCTTGATCACCATGCTCTGACTGTAATGAAAAACACACAAAATTCTCACCGCACTCTTGAATTTTCCAACGACGTTTATCAAAACCCTCTCCACCATGAAGCTGGTGCTTTCCTTGATTACTACTTAATTTAATAAGTTCGCCATTCAATTCAAATTGTGCATTTGCAATACGATTTGCATAACGCCCTACGCTTGCGCCTAAATAGCTTTGATGAGTGGGATAATTCTCTACCTTACAACCCAATAAAACCTCGCGTAATGTGTCATTTACTGGCACTTTACAAGAAAGCCAAGTTGCGCCCCAATCCAGAAATTGAACACGCATCCCATTTTCATTTTGTAGGGTTATAAGCTGATAAGGTGCACCATCAGGCGCATTAAAAGTGGTTTGTTCTAACATCATTTTCTCTTAAATCACTCGCACACCTTGTGATGCGGTACACACATAAAAAGTTTCTTTTAAACCAGTCGTTTTCTCGTAATTATCCGCAATAATTTTACGAACTGCATCGACTTTATCATGCGGCGTAAGTGCGACAATACAGCCACCAAAACCGCCGCCCGTCATACGTGCACCGCCACTTTTGCCAATAACAAGTTGAGCCAATTCAACTAAATAATCAATTTGTGGCACGGTGATTTCAAAATCATCACGCATTGAATCGTGAGATGCTTCCATTAGTTTACCTAAACAAGTCAAATCATTGTTCTTCAATGCTTCTACCGCATCAAGTACTCGTTGATTTTCTGTTACGACATGACGAGCACGTTTTGCTGCTAACGGAGAAAGTGCGGTCAATTCTGCTTCTCTTTTTTGGAATTGCTCAACTGAAACATCTCGTAATGCTTTCGCGCCAAAAAATTTTACTGCCTCTTCACATTGCTGACGGCGAGTATTGTATTCGCCTGTTACTAAATCGTGCGGTACGTTTGAATTCACAATAATCACGGCGACATCTTGTGGCACTGGTGTTGGAATAGTTTCAAGACTACGACAATCGATCATCAGTAAGTGATTTTCCTGCCCAAGCGCAGAAATTAACTGATCCATATTGCCACAATTAGCACCGACAAATTGGTTTTCAGCCTTTTGCCCATTCAATGCAATATCCGTGTGAGAAAGCGGTAAATCGCCAAGTTGTTGGCAGAATTTACCCACCGCAACTTCTAACGCTGCAGAAGAACTTAATCCAGAAGAAAGCGGCACATTACCAGAAATCACTAAATTTGCACCTTGTTGAAAGTGCGGGTAACGTTCTTGGATAAATTTTACCACCCCACGCACATAATTAGCCCATTTGTGTTCACTCTTAGGAATTTCAACATTGAGAGAAAATTCATCAGTTTCATCAAGATCTGCAGCATAAACATTCCAAATATGATCATCTCGTTTTGTACCAGAAACGGCCGTACCAAAATTAATTGCGCAAGGCATAACAAAGCCGTCGTTGTAGTCAGTATGTTCGCCGATAATATTTACTCGACCAGGGGCATAGACGGTAATTTCTGGCAAATTTTTATGCTGTCTATTGAAAATTTGTTGAGCATTTTGGATTGGGGTCATATTTCTATCCTTTATATTAAATCTATACTCGATCTGCACCACTCTTTGCTAAAGCTAAAGAGGGGAACTGACTATATTATTTAGTTCTTTCTTTATAATGAACTTCACTCAAAGCACGTAATCGCTCCGCTGCCTGTTCTGCCGTTAAATCGCGTTGGTTTTCGCCTAACATTTCATACCCCACCATAAATTTACGCACAGTTGCTGAACGCAAAAGAGGAGGGTAAAAATGAGCATGTAGCTGCCAATGTTCGTTATCTTCGCCATTAAACGGTGCCGCATGAAATCCCATTGAATATGGGAAAGAGGTTTCAAAGAGATTGTCGTATTTGGTCGTCAATTTTTTCAAAATAACCGCAAGATCTTTTGATTGTTCGTCACTTAATTCAGTTAAACGTTTTACATGAGTTTTTGGTAGAAGCAATGTTTCAAATGGCCAAATAGCCCAATAAGGTACTAAAGCGACCCAATGTTCAGTTTCAACGACAATACGTTCTTTCAACGCCAATTCTCGTTTTACATAATCAACCAACATTACTGAGCCATGTTTTAGCAAATAATCACGTTGTGTACGATCTTCACGAGCAACTTCATTTGGCAAGAAACTATTTGCCCAAATTTGACCATGCGGATGAGGGTTAGAACACCCCATTGCAGCCCCTTTGTTTTCAAAAATTTGCACCCATTGGTATTTCGCACCAAGTTCACGAAGTTGTTCCTGCCATACTTTAATCACTTCTTCAATCTCAAGTGCGGTCAATAATGGCAATGTTTTACTATGATCGGGAGAGAAACAAATGACTCGACTTTCCCCACGAGCTTGAGAACTTTGGAAAAGAGGATCGGAGGATTTTTCAGGGGCTGGCGTATCTTCTAAAAGCGCGGAAAAATCATTTTTAAATACATAAGGTTTACGATAATCTGGATTTAATTCCCCTGTAATACGCTTATTACTCGGACAAAGATAACAAGTTGGATCATAACTTGGTTTTTGTTCTTCATTGACTTTTTCCTGTTGCCCTTGCCACGGGCGTTTGGCACGATGTGGCGAAACTAAAACCCATTGATCGATTAACGGATTGTAGCGACGATGTGGATGTTCTGTAGGTTCAAAAAGTGCGGTCATTTTGACTCCTGTTTTTTATCAATGTAAGCGATTACATTAATTTATACTAAATTATTGTAAATAAACCGTGATCTTTGTCACAAAATAAGAAAATAAGCAAAATTTTTTATGATTTAGTTCATACTTATGAAAGTAACCGTTTTCAATTTATCGTAAATTATTTATGATCAAAATATAAGATTTATAGATTATAACAAGGAAAAAGTTATGAGTACTATTCGAGATGTCGCTAAATTAGCCAATGTATCTGTCGCTACCGTATCCCGAGTATTAAATCACTCTCTTTCTGTTAGTGAAAATACACGCCTTGCGGTGGAACAAGCTATTGCACAGTTAGCTTATCAACCTAATGCAAATGCTCAAGCCCTTGCCGTGCAGAACACCGATACAATTGGCGTGGTGGTAACCGATGTGACGGATGCTTTTTTTGCGATTTTAGTGAAAGCGGTGGATAAAGTAGCAGAAGCGCATCAAAAAACGATTCTTATCGGTATTGGTTATCATCATGCGGAAAAAGAGCGGGAAGCAATTAATACCTTATTACGTAAGCGTTGTAGTTCTCTTGTTGTACATTCTAAAGCCTTATCTGATGATGAATTAAGCCATTATTTAAATACTGTGCAAGGAATGGTAATCATTAACCGTGTTATTAAAGGTTATGAACATCGTTGTGTCAGTTTAGATAACCAAAAAGGCACTTATTTAGCCACGGAAATGCTTATTCGTTATGGGCATCAACATATTGCATATATCGGTTCAAATCACGCCATTTTTGATGAAGTTGAAAGAAGAAATGGTTATCTTGCCGCATTAAAAGATCACAATTATCCCATCATTGAACAGGCGATAACACTCAATAGTCCAGACTTTGAAGGCGGCGAAAAAGCAATGATTGATTTACTTAGTTATAACAAAAATCTTACGGCTGTCGTTGCTTATAACGATTCAATGGCGGCGGGAGCCATTTCAGTTCTCAATGAAAACAATATCAGCGTACCAAGCCAATTTTCAATTATTGGTTTTGATGATATGCCGATTGCCCGTTATTTGATCCCAAAACTAACCACAATTCGCTATCCTATTGATTTAATGGCAACTTATGCGGCTAAATTAGCATTAAGTCTAACTGACGAGAAAATAATTACACCTCCAGTAGTTCAATTTAACCCTACTTTGGTACGCCGTTTTTCGGTGGAATCGCGCTAATTTGTGACATGGATCACAAATTCATAATTTTTTATGTAATCATTTTCATTTTTGCAAATTTGCTCATAGATTAATTACGATAATTTATTTATGATGTACACAACCTTATCTATCCACATCAACCTTCCAAATAGGAGTGTTATTATGAAAAAAACAGCCGTGTTAAGTACCGTCGCTTTCGCTATTGCATTAGGTTCAGCATCTGCAAGTTTTGCTGCAGATAATCGTATTGGGGTAACGATTTATAAATATGATGATAACTTTATGTCTTTAATGCGCAAAGAAATTGATAAAGAAGCTAAAGTAGTCGGTGGCATTAAACTCTTAATGAATGACTCTCAAAATGCACAATCTATTCAAAATGACCAAGTTGATATCTTACTCTCTAAAGGCGTGAAAGCACTTGCGATTAACTTGGTGGACCCAGCGGCAGCTCCAACTATTATTGGCAAGGCAAAATCAGATAATATTCCTGTCGTATTCTTTAACAAAGACCCTGGTGCAAAAGCTATCGGTTCTTATGAACAGGCTTACTATGTAGGTACTGATCCAAAAGAATCAGGCTTAATTCAAGGGGATTTAATTGCAAAACAATGGAAAGCGAATCCAGCTCTTGACTTAAATAAAGATGGCAAAATCCAATTTGTATTATTAAAAGGCGAACCTGGTCATCCAGATGCGGAAGTGCGTACAAAATATGTTGTAGAAGAACTTAATGCGAAAGGTATCCAAACTGAACAATTATTTATTGATACTGGTATGTGGGATGCTGCAATGGCGAAAGATAAAGTAGATGCTTGGTTATCTAGCTCTAAAGCGAACGACATTGAAGTCATTATTTCTAACAACGATGGTATGGCATTAGGTGCGTTAGAAGCAACAAAAGCGCACGGTAAAAAATTACCTATCTTTGGTGTGGATGCGTTACCAGAAGCATTACAATTGATTAGTAAAGGCGAACTTGCGGGTACAGTATTAAACGATAGTGTAAACCAAGGTAAAGCAGTTGTTCAATTATCTAACAATTTAGCACAAGGTAAATCTGCAACTGAAGGCACAAAATGGGAATTAAAAGACCGTGTTGTACGCATTCCTTATGTTGGTGTGGATAAAGACAACTTAGGTGACTTTTTAAAATAATTTTCCATCAATTTTTGTTGTAGTCTAAGGGGAAGTGGATCTTCCCCTTTTTAAAGAGGTTGGATATGACAGCTCAAACTCAATGTCAAGACAGCCAAGTGCTGCTCACAATGACCAATGTCTGCAAGTCCTTTCCGGGCGTAAAAGCCTTAGATAACGCAAACTTAACGGTTCGATCACATTCTGTTCATGCCTTAATGGGTGAGAATGGCGCGGGCAAATCTACATTACTAAAATGTTTATTCGGTATTTATGCCAAAGATGAAGGCGAAATTCTTTTCTTAGGCGAACCCGTCAATTTCAAAACATCTAAAGAAGCCCTTGAAAATGGTATTTCAATGGTGCACCAAGAACTCAATCTCGTGCGCCAAACTAGCGTAATGGATAATTTATGGCTTGGACGCTATCCACTTAAAGGTCCTTTTGTTGATCACGCCAAAATGTACCGTGATACTAAAGCGATTTTTGATGAATTGGATATTGATGTAGATCCGAAAGAAAAAGTCGCCAAACTTTCAGTTTCTCAAATGCAGATGATCGAAATTGCGAAGGCGTTCTCGTATAACGCTAAAATCGTAATCATGGATGAACCAACATCCTCGCTTTCTGAAAAAGAAGTTGAGCATCTGTTTAAAATTATCGACAAATTAAAACAACGCGGTTGCGGCATTATTTATATTTCTCACAAAATGGATGAAATCTTCAAGATCTGTGATGAAATTACTATTTTACGCGACGGTAAATGGATCAACACGGTAAACGTGAAAGAATCCACAATGGAACAAATTGTTGGAATGATGGTAGGGCGTGAATTAACACAGCGTTTCCCTGAAAAAACCAACGTGCCAAAAGAAGTTATTTTGCAGGTGGAAAATCTTACCGCTAAAAATCAACCATCCATTCAAGACGTATCTTTTGAATTACGCAAAGGTGAAATTCTCGGTATTGCAGGACTTGTGGGGGCTAAACGTACCGATATCGTTGAAGCTATTTTTGGCGTACGTGAATTAATCGAAGGAACGATTAAGTTACACGGAAAAACTGTGAAAAATCATACCGCACTTGAAGCGATTAATAATGGCTTTGCATTGGTTACTGAAGAGCGTCGTTCAACGGGGATTTATTCTAATTTAAGTATTGAGTTTAATTCATTGATTTCAAATATGAAATCTTATCTCACTCCGTGGAAATTACTTAGCACGAAGAAGATGAAAAGTGATACCCAGTGGGTAATTGATTCAATGAATGTTAAAACACCATCACACAGAACTACAATTGGTTCTCTTTCTGGTGGTAACCAACAAAAAGTCATTATTGGTCGTTGGCTTTTAACTCAACCTGAAATTTTGATGCTAGATGAGCCGACTCGTGGTATCGATATTGGGGCAAAATTTGAAATTTACCAACTTATTCAAGAACTCGCTAAAAAAGATAAAGGCATTATTATGATTTCATCAGAAATGCCAGAATTACTGGGTGTGACTGATCGCATTTTAGTAATGAGTAACGGTAAATTAGCAGGTATCGTTGAAAGCGCAAAAACATCGCAAGAAGAAATTTTGCAACTCGCGGCAAAATATTTATAAACATAAGGAATGAATTATGAGTGCCTTAGAAAAAAACAAATCCTTTGATCTCTTAAAACAAAATGCGATTTATTTTGTGTTATTGATTTTGCTCGGCATCATCATTGCACAAGATCCGACATTCTTAAATTTAGTCAATTTCAGTAACATCTTAACCCAATCTTCTGTACGTTTAATTATTGCTTTAGGGGTTGCGGGTTTATTGATTACACAAGGGACTGACTTATCTGCAGGTCGTCAAGTTGGTTTGTCTGCAGTTATCTCTGCAACAATGTTGCAATCAATGGAAAATATTAACCGCGTGTTCCCTGAAATGGGACAAATACCAATTCCAGTGGTTATTCTCGCAGTTTGTGCTATCGGTGCAGTAATTGGTTTAGTGAATGGTTTAGTTATCGCTTACTTAAATGTAACTCCATTCATCGCAACCATGGGTACAATGATCATCATATATGGTTTCAACTCACTATACTATGATGCTGTAGGTGGTTCTCCAATCGCAGGTTTTAGTGAAAATTTCTCAACATTTGCTCAAGGATTCTTCCGAGTCGGCAGCTTTAAACTCTCTTACATCACGATTTATGCAGCTATTGCAGCATTATTAGTATGGATTATGTGGAACAAAACTCGTTTCGGTAAAAACGTATTTGCTATTGGGGGTAACCCAGAAGCAGCTAAAGTTTCAGGCGTGAATGTTGCTCGTAACTTAGTTGCAATCTATATGATTGCAGGTATGTTCTATGCCTTTGGTGGTATGCTTGAAGCGGGTCGTATCGGTTCTGCAACTAACAACTTAGGTTTTATGTATGAATTAGATGCTATCGCCGCTTGCGTAGTGGGTGGCGTATCTTTTGCTGGTGGGGTAGGTACAGTAATTGGTGTTATCACTGGGGTTATTATCTTTACTGTTATCAACTACGGTTTAACTTACATCGGTGTAAACCCTTACTGGCAATACATCATTAAAGGTAGCATTATCATTCTAGCGGTAGCCATTGACTCGTTAAAATATGCGAAGAAAAAATAAAGCTGACGCAATCTTAATAAAATGAATGAAAAGTGGGCAAATTTGTCCACTTTTGTTTTATCTATTCAATTCTGAATTAAGGATATTTATGCAATAATCGGCAAACCCTGTATAATTGCGCCACCATTTTCATAGAGAGAAAAAAATGCTAATTAACTTTACACAAGTATTGCAAGACAGTTGGAATTTCTTCCGTAATCAGAAAAAAATTATGCTGCAATTTGTCGCAATTTTATTTATTGTGCAAAGCGCGAGTGCACTTTTAAGTTTTTCAGTTAATGATGAAAATAAAAATGATGTATTAAATCTCGCCAATACAGATATCACAAGTTTTATATTTTCAGTTGCAATCACTCAAATTTTAACGAGCTTTATTGCAGCTTGGGGATTAACCTCAATCCATAAAATTAGCCTACAAAATTATCGCACTTTAGGTGAAACCTTCTCACTTACCTTGCGCCGTTTTGCAGGCGTAATTGTGTTAGATCTATTAATGGTTGCACCAATGTTACTTGGTCTTGGTGAAGCCTTTGCTGCATTACTCACAAAAAAATCGCCCTCTATTATGTCACTTATCGCGATGCTTGTTGGCGTTTGGTTCTTTGTCCGTTTAAATTTAACGGTAGTACATTATCTTTCTACTCAAGAGGCACTTTCGCAAACTATCCGAAAAATTTGGATGCGAGGAAATACTCGAAAAGGCGTATTGTTTATTTACACCCTACTGGTTTATTTTTTCGTGCCAATTCTTATTTTCCAATTAAGCGCATTTTCCAATAATGCTATATTTGATATGGTAATAGGCATTTTCACCGCATTACTTAATATTTTCATGCTAGTAGTGACTTATCGTTTCTACAGCTTATTTATGAAGGATTAATCAATATGAAACAACTCCTTGACTTTATCCCTTTAATTTTATTTTTTATCACTTACAAACTCGGTGGTGTACGTGAAGCAGCCATCGTATTAGTGGTTGCAACAATTTTGCAGATCGTGATTTTAAAATGGAAATACGGAATGGTTGAAAAACAACAAAAAATTATGGCAAGTGCGGTCGTTTTTTTTGGACTTTTAACCGCTTACTTTAATGAAATCCGCTATTTGCAATGGAAAGTGACAATTATCAATGGCTTATTTGCTATTGTTTTGCTCGTCGCACAATTTCAATTTAAAACCCCATTAATCAAAAAGTTACTTGGTAAAGAGCTACAACTGCCCGAAAAGGCTTGGAATACACTTAACCTTGGCTGGGCATTATTCTTTATTATTTGCATGTTGGTGAATATTTATATCAGCCATAATATGTCGGAAGAAGCTTGGGTTGATTTCAAATCTTTTGGAATTATTGGTATGACAGTGATTGCAACCATTATTTCGGGAGTTTATATTTATCGTTATTTGCCTAAAGATGGCTCAAATTCAAAAGACGGAGAGAAATAATGTCTGCCAATTTTACTGATAAAAATGGTCGCCAATCAAAAGGAGTTCTTTTACTACGAACTTTGGCGATGCCTTCTGACACCAATGCTAACGGAGATATTTTTGGTGGCTGGATTATGTCTCAAATGGATATGGGCGGCGCGATTTTAGCGAAAGAAATCGCACACGGACGCGTGGTTACTGTTGCCGTTGAAAGTATGAATTTTATCAAACCAATCTCTGTGGGCGATGTTGTTTGTTGCTACGGTGAATGTCTCAAAGTTGGGCGTTCTTCCATTAAAATTAAAGTAGAAGTATGGGTAAAAAAAGTGGCGAGTGAGCCAATTGGTGAACGTTATTGTGTCACCGATGCGGTATTTACTTTTGTTGCAGTTGATAATAATGGTCGCTCTCGCACGATTCCCCGTGAAAATAACCAAGAGTTAGAAAAAGCATTAGCCTTAATTTCAGAACAACCCTTGTAAATAAAAGGAAATCATTATGTACTATGTCATTTTTGCCCAAGATATTCCCAATACGTTAGAAAAGCGTCTTGCCGTACGCGAGCAACACTTGGCTCGTTTAAAACAACTTCAAGCGGAAAATCGCTTACTGACAGCAGGCCCAAATCCTGCAATTGATGATGAAAATCCGAGTGAAGCTGGTTTTACAGGTTCAACCGTTATTGCTCAATTTGAAAATCTACAAGCGGCAAAAGACTGGGCAGCACAAGATCCTTATGTAGAGGCTGGTGTATATGCGGATGTTATTGTAAAGCCGTTTAAAAAAGTCTTTTAATTTAAATAACGTAATATGAAAAAAGTCGCCTTAATTTCTCTCTGTATTTTTACCGCACTTTCTGCTTTTGCCGATTTTCCTAATACGGCAACAGCATCAATCAATCTTGAGCAAGAGAAACAAAACTGGGCGTCAATACAGCATCAAGACTACTTAAAACGTCTAAAACAACGTGAAGTCTTTTTGCAAGTTGAAGGTTTGCTAAAAAGTGCGGTAAAAAAACAGCAATTTTCTGAAGCGACTCAAAATATCACAAAAACCTTAATAGACTCATTGCAAGGCTACCCTTTGCAATATGATCTGCTTGCTCGATTTTGGGAGACAAAAATCGCCTTTTTGCAGAATGATGATATTCAAGGAAAACAACAAGCAATAAATGAACTCAATGCGTTAGTGCAACAAAATTACCCTTTTGTGACACCAGCATTTCAAGCCTTATTACAAAAACTATCCACGTTAAACGAACAACAAACATCAGCAACTTCAGATAATGCTAGAGAAAATAACAGGGTTCAAAAAGAACAAAATCAATTAGAAAATCCTAAACAACTTGCTGAAATTGTAAGAAAAAGTGATCCTAACACTTTAGATAAAACCGTATTAATTGATGCTTTCCCACGTTATCTTAAAACGCTACCTGAACAAATGAATAACCTAAGTTTTGAATCCTATCAAAAATGGGCAAATACTTGGCTTCTCTCAGAAGATGAAATCAAACAGTGGAAAATCGCCTTTTTAAATCGTTTTTTTGATAATGAAAACGCTGATTTTCAAAAATGGCGTGATGAACAAATCCGACAATTACAGACTGATAATTTAACCGAACGCCGTTTACGAATGGCTATTTGGCAAAAAACTGAATTAACCTCTTGGCTAAATTTGCTTTCTGCCGAATCAAAAAGTAAGCAAGAATGGCGTTATTGGGAAGCTAAACAAGATATATTAAAAAATACCAAAAAACTGACCGCACTTTCAAAAGAGCGTGGCTTTTATCCAATGTTAGCGGCTACACAATTAAAACAAGCATATCAACTGAATGTCCCTATTGTGCCAAGTTTTACTCAAGCTGGACAACTTCCTTTTAAGCAAGTTTTTGCAATGATTACAGAATTAAGAGAACTTGGACGAAATGGTTTAGCAAAACAACGTTGGCGAATTTTACTTGATAATGTTGATTTTACAACTCAGCTAAAACTTTCTGAATATGCCAAAAATCAGCAATGGTTTGAATTAGCTGTTGATGCTTCTATTGTGGCAAAAGCGTGGGATTACCTGTCTCTTCGTCTGCCAAATGCTTATTCTGAATACTTCAATGCTGCATTACAGAATTTGAATATCAGCAAAACTTTTGCTATGGCAATCGCTCGTCAAGAAAGTGCTTGGAATCCAATGGCACAATCTTCAGCAAATGCTCGAGGCTTAATGCAGCTTTTGCCAAGTACGGCAAAATTGACTGCAGAGAATAATCAACTACCTTATCAAGGCGAACAAGATTTATTCAAACCATTGAATAATATTTTGCTAGGTACCGCACATCTTAATGAACTCAATGGAAAATATCCTAATAATCGAATATTGATTGCAGCCGCTTATAATGCAGGGGCAAATCGAGTAGAAAAATGGTTAAGTCGTGCGAGTGGAAAATTAGCATTAGATGAATTTGTTGCATCTATTCCTTTTTATGAAACTCGTGGTTATGTGCAAAATGTAGTCGCTTATGATTTTTACTATCAAATTTTGCAAAATAAAGAAAACCCACAAATCTTTAGCCAAGAAGAATTGAATCGGCTATACTAAATGCACTAGTTTAATAGTGTAAAATGGGAGCGTAATTATGTATATCAGCCGTAATTTAGAACAATGGAATGCATTTCTTCAAATGCTAAAAATCGCCTTTGAAGAAAATAAAGCGCAGGAATTTCTAACTTTATTATTAACTGCAGACGAACGAGATGCTGTAGGATTACGCTTGCAGATTGTCTCTCAGCTGATTGATAAAAATATGCCTCAGCGTGAAATTCAACAAAATCTGAATACAAGTGCCGCCACAATCACTCGAGGTTCCAATATGATTAAAACGATGGATCCTGATTTTATGCAATGGATGAAACAACATCTTGATCTCATTGAAAAAAACTAAGCGAATTTTTACCGCACTTTCTCACTTATTTAGTCCTAAATGGTGGAAAAAAAACTGGCAGCGAGTTGTCTTTTGTTTTTTTTTCGCCGTTTTTGCTTTGTTGCTGATTTTTCGCTTTGTACCTATTCCATTTTCCGCTTATATGGTACAACAAAAAATCGCTAATCTTTTACAAGGTGATTTTCGATATCAAATCCAATATAACTGGGTCAGCCTAGAAAATATCTCTCCAAACATTCAATTAGCTGTGATTGCATCAGAAGATCAGCGTTTTCCTGAACATTTAGGCTTTGATTTTGAGGCTATCCAACGAGCAATTCGGTATAACGAAAAATCTAACAAAGGAATCCGAGGGGCATCAACTATTTCCCAGCAAACTGCTAAAAACTTAATGCTTTGGCACGGACAAAATTGGCTACGAAAAGGTTTAGAAGTTCCAGCGACTATGTTGCTTGAGCTGACTTGGTCGAAAAAACGTATTTTAGAAGTGTATTTAAATATTGCGGAATTTGGAAACGGCATTTTTGGTGTGGAAGCGGCAAGTCGCTATTACTTTAAAAAATCAGCTAAAAATTTATCTCAAAATGAAGCCGCACTTTTAGCTGCTGTGTTGCCCAATCCAATCATTTATAAAGTAAATAAGCCAAGCTTATTAGTTCGTAAAAAACAAGCTTGGATTTTGAGACAAATGGGAAATTTAGGCACTGAATACTTGAGCGATTTATAAAAAATGCAATCGAATTTCTAAAGTACAACAAACTAAAAATATTTACTTAATACACAAAATAAAAAATATTTACTTAATACACAAAATAAAAAAACGAATCTAAGACTCGTTTTTTTATTTATAACATTTTTATTACAGGTTTATTACCGCAAATAATACCCAAACGGTATAAATTGTGGCTAAACCATAAAAGATAAATCCACCAGCTGGCACATGCACTTTAAGATCGTGCATACCGTGATGAATACGGTGTAAACCACACCACATTGGGAAAATAGTAAGCACTAAAATAACTAATTTACCAATCCAAGAATAAGCAAAAGTAATTAAATTATGCACATCGACTAAACCAAATGGTAATAACAAACCGATGATTAGAATAACGACAGGAAGGAAAATTGCACTCACTGTGCCGCCCGCACCGAACATTAACCATACTGGCGGTTCGCCGGAGCGTTTTGGATTTTGATCAACCATTTTTTCTCTCCCTTAAATATAAACTAAAACTAACGCAATCACGCTAACTAATGCGGTTACCGCCCAAAGTGCATTTCTTACAACTGTGTGTGGTAAGCGTTCATTTTTCACAATGATATTCATCACTTTTGGTGTCATTAAGAAATATGTCACCGTATGATAAAGCGTTGCGATAAGCGTAATAATATTTAAGAACACTACAATAGGGTTTCTTAAAAACTCAATAAAGCTCAAGATGCCTAAGCCTGGCATTGGATTGCTTGCAAGGCAAAGAACACCATAAAGCAATACAATACAAAACCATACAGCAAAGACTGAAGTCGCTTCACGTAGCATATAAGCTTTGTAGAAGTCCAATTTTTGCCACCAAGTCGCTGTCATTGGACGAACATATTTTTTACGTTTACTCACTGTTACTGACATTCCTTCCCCCTTAGCCTTTTGGTTTTAGCATAGAGATAACATAATCTTTGGCACTTTCCACTTTGCCTTGGTTAATTGCAGAAGCAGGATCCACATGTTTTGGACAAACTTCTGAGCAATAGCCAACGAAAGTACAACTCCAAACCCCGTTTTTACCATTTAATAATGACATACGTTTTGCTTTACCATGGTCACGGTTATCAAGATTATAACGGTGAGCCATCGTAATAGCTGCAGGGCCTAAGAATTCAGGATTTAAACCAAATTGAGGGCAAGCGGCATAGCATAAACCACAGTTGATACACATTGAGAATTGACGATATTTCTCAAGCTGTGCTGGCGTTTGTTTAGTACGGCTAACTTGCAATTCTTTCGATGGATGTGGTTTACCATCTAATGCTGGTGCTTCGTTACCAATAATATAAGGCTTAATTGCCTCTAAACTTTCGATAAAGTGGCTTAAATCAACCACTAAGTCACGTTCAATTGGGAAGTTTGCTAACGGCTCAATACGCATATGGCCGCTGTAATCACGTAAGAACGTTTTACAAGCCAATTTTGGTTTGTTATTTACCATCATCCCGCAAGAACCGCAGATCGCCATACGGCAAGACCAACGATAAGAAAGAGATGGTTCAAGTTTATCCTTAATATAGCCTAACGCATCAAGCAATGAAGTTTGATTATCATAAGGTACTTGATAGGTGCTTAAATGTGGCTCTTGATCGATTTCAGGATTGTAGCGTAATACTTCAACATTCATTACTGGTGAATTAGCCATTTGCTTGCTCCTTAGCTTTCGCAGCTGCTTCTTGAGCTTCTGCTTCCGCACCGTAAACACGTTTTGCAGGTTGAGATTTAGTAATTTTCACCGGACTGTATTCAATGCGCGGCGCACCATTCTCATTGTAGAAAGCAAGTGTGTGTTTTAAATAATTGACATCGTCACGTTCTGTGTAATCTAAGCGTTGGTGAGCACCACGAGATTCTTTACGTTCAATCGCTGAATTTGCAATAGATTGTGCAACATCTAGAATGTAACCCAACTCAACGGTGTAAAGTACATCTGTATTGAACACGCTTGAATTATCTGATACGCGAATACGTTTGTAACGTTCTTTTAACTCTGCAATTTTATCTACTGCTTTTTGCATACTTGCTTGGTCACGGTAAATACCACAGCCTTCTTCCATCACGGTACCCATTTCATCACGGATTTCAGACCAAGATTCATTACCTTCTTGTTTGTGAAGAGCTTCTAGGCGAGCAACAACATCTTTTGCTTGAGCATCAACCGCACTTTGATTTACCGATTGAGCTTCAACTGCACGTTGTGCCGCATATTCCCCTGCAACGCGACCTAACACAACAAGTTCAGCTAAAGAGTTAGATCCTAAACGATTTGCACCATGTAAACCTGAAGATGCGCATTCTCCTACAGCAAATAAACCTTTGATACGTGTTTCGCTATTGAAATCGACTTCAATACCGCCCATGGTGTAGTGAACAACTGGACGAACTGGAATTGGTTCATTTACTGGATTTACACCTTCATAAGCACTTGCTAATTCACAAATGAATGGCAGACGCTCATGTAAATATTTTTCACCAAGATGACGTAAATCTAAATGCACCACATCTACGCCTTTCGCAGTTTTTAAGGTATTACCTTTTTTCCATTCTTGCCAGAATGCTTGAGAAACCTTATCACGAGGGCCAAGTTCCATATATTTATTTTGCGGTTTGCCAATTGGCGTTTCAGGACCTAGACCGTAATCTTGAAGATAGCGATAGCCATCTTTATTCACTAAGATACCGCCTTCGCCACGACAACCTTCGGTCATTAAAATACCCGTATTAGGTAAGCCTGTTGGATGATATTGAACAAACTCCATATCACGAAGTGGTACACCGTGACGATATGCCATAGATAAGCCGTCACCTGTTACAATGCCGCCATTGGTATTAAATTTAAATGCACGACAACCACCACCAGTTGCAATAACAACCGCATTGGCATTAATTTGAACAAGCGAACCTTCCATCATGTTCATTGCAACCATACCACGAGCATGGCCATCATCAACAAGAATATCTAATACGAAGTGTTCATCAAAACGTTGGATTTGTGGATATTGAATAGAAGTTTGGAAAAGCGTGTGTAATAAGTGGAAACCTGTTTTATCTGCAGCGAACCAAGTGCGCTCAATTTTCATTCCACCGAAACGGCGTACGTTTACATCGCCATCAGCTTTACGGCTCCAAGGACATCCCCAACGTTCTAATTGAGTCATTTCTACAGGGGAATGTTGCACGAAATATTCCACTACATCTTGCTCACAAAGCCAGTCCCCACCAGCAACGGTATCTTGGAAGTGTTTATCGTAAGAATCTTCTTCTTTGATAACTGCCGCTGCACCACCTTCTGCTGCTACAGTATGGCTACGCATCGGGTATACTTTAGAAACTAATGCAATTTTTAAGTTAGGATTTGCTTCTGCTGCGGCAATCGCTGCACGTAAACCACCGCCACCAGCACCAACAATCGCAATATCGACATTAACTGTTTGCACGATATCCTCCAATCAATAGAAAGTAAAAATAAATCCCCTAAAAGGGTAATATTGTGTGGGCATTGTGCCATTTTTTGTTACAAATTAATAACGTTTTTTATGTCTAAAGATGGAAAAGATCGTATTTTGTGATCTACCTCAAAAAAGCTAAGATTGAGTTGAGAGTAGCTCTCGTTTACAATGTGCAAAATTTTTAAAACAGGATTAAAAATGACCGCACTTAATCATTGGCAACCTTCTGCCGATATAAAAAATCTTCTTAAACGGGCAAAAATTATTGCTGAAATTCGTCAATTTTTTACAGAACGCGGTTTGCTTGAAGTAGAGACCCCTGTTCTAAGTGAATTTGGCGTCACTGATTTACATCTCTCCACCTTTAGCACGGAATTTCTTGCGCCTTTCGGTGAACAATCCAAAACACTTTGGCTTTCTACAAGCCCTGAATATCATATGAAACGCTTGCTTGCAGCAGGGAGTGGGCCGATATTCCAAATCAGTAAAGTGTTTCGCAATGAAGAAGCTGGAAATCGCCATAATCCAGAATTTACTATGTTGGAATGGTATCGACCGCACTTTCATATGCATCGTTTAATTAATGAAGTAGATGATTTGCTCCAACAAATTTTAGATTGTCCACCTGCAGAAAGTTTAAGCTACCAATTTGTTTTCCAAGAATATGTAGGCTTAGATCCCTTGTCAGCAGAACGTTCAGAATTAATTGAAGCAGCACGTAAACATAATTTTATGGCTGAAGATAATGAAGATCGCGATACGTTATTACAGTTTTTATTTAGTGAAGTCGTTGAGCCTCAAATTGGAAAAGAACGACCTATTGCCGTGTATCATTTCCCTTCAACACAAGCAGCTCTAGCACAAGTAAGCCCAGAAGATCAGCGGGTAGCAGAACGCTTTGAGTTCTATTATAAAGGTTTAGAATTAGCCAATGGTTTTCACGAACTTGCCGATGCGCAAGAACAACGTCATCGCTTTGAATTAGATAATCAACAAAGACAAAAATGTGAATTGCCTACTCGAGAAATTGATGAACGCTTTCTTGCTGCCTTAGAAGCGGGTATGCCAGATGCTTCAGGTGTCGCATTAGGAATAGATCGTTTAATGATGATCGCTTTAGATTGTGAAAAAATTAATGACGTCATTTCTTTTGCTGTGGACAATGCTTAAAGGTAAAAGTGCGGTAAAAATTGTTATCATTTTTATTTAATGGGTGATCCATAATGGCAATTTTATATTCATTGATAGCCCGCCTAATATTTCTTTTTGATAATTAACAATATTCGCTTCTTTTAATGGGGGAATAAATTCTGAGATCGAAATTAGGTACAGTGATCACAAGGCTCATCATTATGAAAAAAAGAAAACCAAAACATAAGAAATGTTTGGATAGTGAGTTGATTTAAATTGAAAAAATAACCTAATTTCATAAAAATTAGGTGACTAAAGCGTATCCTTTTCCGCGTAAAGTTTTAAACCAAGAGGGCTTGTTTTTTCGTTCTGGTAATTTGCGTCTTAAATTAGAGATGTGCATATCAAGAGAACGGTCAAATGGAGTGAGTGGTTTTTCCATCACTTCTAAACTTAATTCTTCTCGACTTACCACATTTCCCTTAGATTTAAGCAATAAACAAAGAATCTTAAATTCATAATCCGTTAAATTTAGATTTTCTTCATTATAGGTTGCAATTCCGTGAGAAAAGTGGAGAGTAATTCCGTCAAAAGAAAGGATTTCTACATTTGCGGTATTATTTGAAGGAGATACACTACGACGCAAAATCGCCTTAATTCTTGCAATAAGCTCACGATCGTTAAAAGGCTTGGGTAAACAATCATCCGCTCCCAATTCTAAGCCTAATACGCGATCAATGTCTTCGCCTCTTGCTGTTAGCATCATCACTGGCACGTTAGAGACTTTACGAATTTCTTTTAATGTTTCGATACCATTTAACTTTGGCATCATTACATCAAGTAAAACCAGTTTATAGCTTTCATTGAGTTTTTGTAATGCTTCTAATCCATTATTTGCAGTTTCAACGTCAAAACCCTCAAGTTCTAAAAGTGTAGAAAGTAGTTCAGTTAATTCAATATCATCATCAACGAGTAAGAGTTTTGACATTGGAGATTCCTTTTACCAATTATTCTTATTGTAGTGCGGTGAAAATAAAAAGATTATTTCCAGAATTTCCACCAGCTTGATTTTGGTTTCTCACCTGTTTCAATAATGGTGTTATTTTCGCCTTGTTGTGAAACCTGTGGTAAAGGTTTATCAAGATGGGTTTCTGTCACAATCCCACGTTGATCAAATTTTACTGTGAAAGTATGTTGAACTGGCGTTTCATAGGCACGTTGTTGTAAGAATACGTAGTACCAAGTGTAGTTATTATAAGGGTCGATTAATATTGGTGTTCCCAACAAATATTGTACTTGTTGAGAAGTCATGCCTTCTTTAACTTGCGCAACGGTAGTCGCCTCTAAATAGTTGCCTTGCGGTACATCAATTCGATATACAACTTTTTCAACGGTGGAACAAGAAGCGAGGCTTAATGCTAAAAAGGTTGCGCCTAAAAGTGTTTTAACTTGCATTTTCTTTACCTTAATTTGTGCAAAAGTTCTGTCAAATAATATCCAAAATTGGGTGTATTTCCAAATTAATTCTCTGATTGTAAAGCCTTTTGTAATTGATCTTTTAAATTTGGTGGTAAGCCTTTGATGGTTAGGGTATCTGTCATAGGATCCCATTGAATACGTGTATTCAATAATTCCGCATCAAAACTTAGGGTAACGCCCTTTCCTGACCCAGAGAATTTTGTTAGCGATTTCAATGTTGAACGTATTGGTGGAATACTCTCTTCCAAACCATAATTCTGTTCTTCCGTAAAGACGACAAAAGGCTGTTCGTTTAGAGTGGGTAATGAATCAGAAAGTTCCCTTAATTCAATATTGTTACCATTTGAAAGCTGACCTTTACAATATTCAAACACTTGTTTTTTTACCGCTTGAGTTTGCTCTTTGTTGAGTTCGCCTTGATCGCAGTAATCACTCACAGCTTGCAATAAACATTGATTTTGAACTTGTGGATTTAATCCTTCTTCGGCACCTAAAAAATCCATAAAAAAATCACTAATTTTGCGACCAACACGGCCTTTTATAAAGGTTAAATAACGATTAGAGTTCGCGTTTACTTGCAAATCCGTCAAATTTATCCGTGCCGCAATATCAAACTGAGTAATATCCAAATATTCTGTACGGCGAATATCTAAATGCTCATCGACTAACATACTATGACGGCTATCAAGCAATGCAATAAACAAATAATCTGTCGCTAAGAAATTATATTGACATAAAATCAAGGTGCCACTTTCAGCAAAGTTATATTTACCTAGCTCATCTGCAAGCAATTTTGTTGAATATTGACTAAAACCTAAAAATTCAATTTCTTGCTCTAATAAACGATTTAAATGTTGTGCAAATATAGACTTTTCCTGAAACACGCCAAAAGCCTTAGCTTTATTTTGATAGCCTTGATGCAATTGCAACATCATTTGTTCTACTTCTGGTGTAATGGACAGCAACTCGTCGCGAAATACGCTTTCCATTTTTATACTGTCGCCATCCACATTTTTGACTAACTGATGCAAAACAATTTGATTAACGGTAATACTCATTTTTGTCACCTTTGAAAAATTTGCCGCAAATTATAACCGCACTTTTTAAGCAAGAAAAAAGAAATTATTTAGGTTCTACCAAATAATCGGGTATCATAAGCCAAATTTTTTTTATTTTTAACATTATGGCTCAACATTCTAAATATTCTGATGCTCAATTAAGTGCGATTGTAAACGATATGATCGCAGTATTAGAAAAACATAAAGCCCCTGTAGATCTTTCATTAATCGCATTGGGGAACATGGCAAGTAATTTATTAACCACCAGCGTGCCACAAACTCAACGTGAGGCATTAGCTCAAGCATTTTCGAATTCCTTAATTAATGCGGTAAAAACACGTTAATATGAAATGGATTAAAAAAGGCTCCTTCAGCGGCAAACAATACCGCGATGACGTTTCACGAAAAATTTCGTGGGGTCATTGGTTTGCCTTTTTTAATATCATTGTTGCTATTCTTATTGGCGCACGTTATGCCTTTATCATTGACTGGCCAGATACTCTCGCAGGAAAACTTTATTTCTTTGTGAGTTTGCTCGGGCATTTCAGTTTCAATGTTTTTGCGTTGTACTTACTGGTGGTCTTTCCTCTGAGTTTCATTGTTAAAAATCACCGCACTTTTCGCGGATTAACCGTGATTTTTTCTACGATTTGTACAACCTTATTGTTATTTGATACCGCCGTTTTCAATCGTTTTAATCTGCATTTATCCTCTGTTGTATGGAATTTGCTGGTCAATCCAGAAAATGGTGAAATGTCACGTGATTGGCAAATTTTCTTTGCACCAATGCCAATAATTTTACTGGCACAAATGTTATTTTCTCGCTGGAGTTGGGAAAAATTACGTAGTCTTGAACGCCAAAAATGGCTAAAAGGCACTGGTATATTCTTAACCACAACATTCATCGCGACGCATTTAATTTATGCTTGGGCAGATGCTTATTTGTATCGTCCGATCACCATGCAACGCTCTAATTTCCCTTTATCTTATCCAATGACAGCTCGTTCTTTTTTAGAAAAACACGGTTTCTTGGATGGGGAAGAATATACGCAAAAATTGGCACAAGAAGGTCGTTTAGATGCTTTAAAAATTGATTATCCGAAAAAAGAACTCACTTACGCACCAATTACGCACAAACCTAATATTCTGCTCGTAACGGTTTCGGGTTTACGCCATGATGCGATTTCTAATGAAAAGATGCCAAAACTTGCTAAATTTGCAGCAAGCTCAACGGAATTTACTAATCATTACAGCACAGGCAATAGTAATAACGCAGGCTTGATTGGGTTATTTTACGGGCTAAATGCAAATTACACCGATAGCATTTTAAGCAATCATACCCAATCTGTTTTAATTGAAAAATTACGTGCTGAAAATTATCAATTGGGTTTATTTTCTGCTACGAATTTCAAAGATAGCATCTTCCGCCAAGCATTATTTCGTGAAATAAAACTTTCATCGAATAAAACCAACAAACCAAATAATGAAAGTGCGGTAAAAAATCTCAATGATTTTATTAAAGCACAAAAAACTGACTCACCTTGGTTTGCTTATTTGGATTTAGCCTTGGAGGCTAAAAATCCATCAGATTATGACCGCACTTTGCAAGACATTGATTCTCTTTTAGCAAAAGCGTTAGAAAGTACACCGTTTGAAAATACATTAGTCATCATCACGTCAGAGCATGGTTTAACCTTTAATGAAATGAATCAAAAAGAGCGAGAAAACTACTTTGGGCGTGATGAAATTCAAGTGCCATTGCTTGTATATTGGAAAGATTTACCAGTAGGTAAACAGAATGGATTAAGTAATCATGCGGATATTTTCTCTGCATTAATGCAGACAGTATTCCGTGTAGAAAACCCGTTGATGGATTATAGTCAGGGACGCAATCTCTTTGATCTTAAAGGAGATGACTGGGTACTTGCCTCGAATTTCCGCTGGAATGTGGTGATTCAACCTGATGGAACACAATATCACATTGATCGCAAAGGTAATTACAAAAAATTCGATAAAGATTATATCGAGCAATCTTCAGACAGACCGCCACTTGGAATTTTTTTAGAAGCCTTCCAATTACAAAATTTCTTCTTTGAAAAATAATCTATAAAGGTAAAAAGTGCGGTTAATTTTGACAGTATTTTATATCCTTTTATTCATCTCGTGGGCTTGTATCCACGCTATGGAAGTTGTGTAGATAAGTCTAAGTTATGTAGGGTGGGCGTTAGCCCACGCATTTATTAAGTTCTTATAGAATAGTGATTATATCTAATTAGATATGTGAATGCCCGCATTACGACAAATAACCTATAAGTGCATAAAAGAATGGATTTTTTGCCCTTAAGTCTTTATACTCACGCCTCAGTTTAAGACTGAAAAATGTTATTAATGAAAATCCGTGAGTTTTTCATAACATTACCATAATGCTTCTCGCCGTACTTACAGCACCTTTCAATTAATATACATTCTCGTCTTTTTATCCTTTCTTTTTTACGGAGTTTGTATGAAAAGCCACGTTCGTAGTTTTAAAACCTATATTCGCGATGAAATTATCAAAAAAGGCGGATGGGTAAATGCCCATGCACATGCTGACCGCGCTTTTACGATGACGCCAGAGAAAATTGGGATTTATCATAGTAGTAATTTGCAACAAAAATGGGATTTAGTGGATGAAGTAAAACGCACTTCCAGTGTTGATGATTATTACGCACGTTTTTGCCAATCTATTGAATTAATGATATCCCAAGGTGTAACCGCATTTGGTACCTTTGTCGATATAGACCCAATTTGTGAAGATCGTGCAATTATTGCCGCACACAAAGCCCGCGAAGTATATAAACATGACATTATTTTGAAATTTGCCAATCAAACTTTAAAAGGAGTAATCGAACCCACTGCGCGTAAATGGTTTGATATTGGTGCAGAAATGGTAGATATGATTGGCGGCTTACCATATCGTGATGAATTGGATTATGGACGTGGTCTAGAGGCAATGGATATCTTGTTAGATAAAGCTAAATCGCTTGGAATTATGTGTCATGTACATGTAGACCAATTCAATAACCCAAGTGAAAAAGAAACTGAGCAACTTTGCGACAAAACCATTGAACACGGAATGGAAGGGCGAGTTGTGGGTATCCATGGTATTTCCATTGGCTCACATTCAAAAGAATATCGCTACAAACTTTACGAAAAAATGCGTAAAGCTAAAATGATGATGATAGCCTGTCCAATGGCATGGATTGACAGTAATCGTAAAGAAGATCTTATGCCATTCCATAATGCACTCACGCCAGCAGATGAAATGATCCCCGAAGGTATCACTGTTGCCCTAGGCACCGATAATATTTGCGATTATATGGTGCCATTATGTGAGGGGGATTTATGGCAAGAATTAAGCCTATTGGCTGCAGGCTGCCGTTTCCCACACTTAGATGAAATGGTCAATATCGCAAGTATTAACGGTCGTAAAGTGTTAGGACTAGAGCCAATTTAGTTGCGTATGGTGGGTTTAAGCCAGCTAGTTACCATAACTATTTTAAAACCCAGAAAAACGCGTAAAAGTGAAAGAATTGATTGCGATATTTGGTGCTCGTAAATAATAAAAATAAACCGCATTTTTGTTAGTGTTCGGTTAGATGACTGTTTTCTTTAAATCATCCAGCGTATTAAAATTCTCGAAGTTGCCTTCTTCTTGCGTGAATTTTACTGAAATCCCGCCATTTTCTTTCATAAACTGTAAAAGGCGTCGTTCACCCGATGCTAAATAGTGTCGCAATTTTTCCTTTAGCTGAACGGACATTAAACAAAAAACGGGATGTTCACGTTCTTCATCGCAAGCATACGCAATTAAAGTGCGGCCATTTTTAACCGCACTTTTGAGTTTATCTAAAAGATTCATAGGAAAAAAAGGCGTATCACAAGGTGTAAAAAGGATAAAGTCACTTTTTGTCTTTTCTAGAGCTGTTAGCATGCCGCTCAATGGTCCTTGAAAATCGGGCAGTTCATCGGAGAAAACAGGAAAGCCAAATTTTGCATATTCTGTTTGATTTCGGTTAGCGTTAATCGAAATCTGATGAATTTGTGGTTGCAAGCGATGAATAACATGTTCAATTAAAGATTGTTTACCTAAAATCTGTAATCCTTTATCTTGCCCGCCCATTCTACGAGCCTTGCCGCCTGCCAAAATTACCGCGCTTATTGTAATTGTCATATTTTAATCTATCATTATTTCAAGTATCATTTGCCTATTTTTTACGATTAAAAAGGAAATAGCAATGAAATGTAAGCGTTTAAATGAAGTTTTGGAACTTTTACAGTTTTATTGGTCTAAAGACTCGGATTTGAGCTTAATGGAAATTTTGCAAAAAATTGCCAATGAATCAGGTTTCCAAAAACCATTAAATGAATTAACTGATGAAGTGATTATTTATCAGTTAAAAATGGATGGTACAGATAAATATGAGCCAATTCCTGGTCTCAAAAAAGATTACGAAGAAGATTTTAAAACCGCATTGCTCCGTGCTCGCGGTATCATTGAATAAGAGGAAAGAAATGAAAAAAGTATTACTTGCGTTAGGTTTAGGTGTCAGCACGCTTATGTCTGTAAATAGTTTTGCCGCAGATTTACAAGAAGGCAAACAATATGTTCAAGTGAGTCAACAGGCTTCACAGCAAAAAGAAGTGATTGAGTTTTTCTCATTCTATTGCCCGCATTGTTACGCCTTTGAAATGGAATACAAAATTCCACAACAAGTCGTAGATGCTTTACCAAAAGATGTGAAATTTAAACAATATCATGTAAATTTCTTAGGTCATCAATCTGAAAACTTAACACGTGCTTGGGCTTTAGCAATGGCATTAGGTACAGAAAGTAAAGTAAAATCACCATTATTTGAAGCGGCTCAAAAGGATGCCTTGAAATCAATGGATGATATTCGAGCTATTTTCTTATCGAATGGTGTAACCGCCGAGCAATTTGATGGTGGCATTAATAGTTTTGCCGTGAATGGTTTGGTGAATAAACAAGTGAATGCAGCAGAACAATTTAAAGTACGTGGCGTACCTGATTTTTATGTAAATGGAAAATTCCGCGTAAACCCTGAAGGTTTAAATTACGATGATTTCGTGAAAGATTATGTGCAAACCGTAAAAGGTTTATTGCAAAAATAACGAAAAATTGGTTTAATGCCAGCCCTATTTTGTAAATATTAATGAAAGAAGAGAGAATATTATGGCTGCAAGTTTTAGCGTAACGCGTCGTTTCTTTGACGACAAAAACTACCCACGTGGTTTTTCCCGTCACGGTGATTACACAATTAAAGAATCACAGGTGCTTGAGCAATATGGTCAAGCGTTCAAAGCATTAGACTTAGGGGAACGTGAGCCAGCGACTAAAGAAGAAAAAGATTTCGTCGCATTTTGCCGTGGTGAGCGCGCAGCAGAGACTTTCTTTGAAAAAACTTGGAATAAATATCGTACTCGTATTAACACTAAAAAACGTGTTTACACCTTATCTAGTGATGTGAGTGAAGCTGCCTCTGGCGGTGAAGATTATTCCGGCGAATAAGATACGTTAAATAAGGCAGGCGGAAGTCTGCCTTTTGTTTTTGAATAGCTTGTGAAATCATGCGTAATTCACGGCTGATAACTTTATTCTCCTATCTTTGTATGAACGATTCGTCTTCATACGCCCTACGAATACTAATTTCTATGCAATTACCGATTTCTCAATACAACGAACTGCTACAAAAAAAACTTGAAAAATTAACCGCACTTTTACACCCCTTTAATGCACCCGATATTCAAGTTTTTGACTCTCCAACAAGTCATTATCGCATGCGTGCGGAGTTTCGTATTTGGCACGAACAAGATGATTTTTACCATATTATGTTTGATCAAGCGACGTTGCAGCGTTATTGCGTGGATGAATTTCCAATCGCCAGCATGCTAATTAATCGTATGATGCAAACCTTATTACCTTTGTTGAAACAACAAGAAGTGCTACACAAAAAATTATTCCAAATTGATTACCTTAGCACCTTGAGTAATAAGATTATTGTGAGCTTGCTTTATCATAAAACACTCACTGAAGAATGGGAAAGTGCGGCTAAAAATCTAAAAGATTTACTCGAAAAGCAAGGTTTTAATGTTCAAATAATCGGGCGTGCAAGTAAACAAAAAATCTGTTTTGAGCAAGATTATGTGGACGAAGTGTTACCTGTGAATGGCAGAAATTATGTCTATCGCCAAGTCGAGAATAGTTTTACCCAGCCAAACGCAACGGTAAACTGCAAAATGCTTGAATGGGCAATTGATTGTACCCAAAATAGCGAAGGTGATTTATTAGAACTTTACTGCGGAAATGGTAATTTTTCTATCGCACTTGCACAAAATTTCCGTAAGGTATTGGCAACCGAAATCGCCAAACCTTCTGTAGCCGCCGCACAATTTAATATTGTTGAAAATAAAGTGGATAATTTACAAATTATCCGTATGTCGGCAGAGGAATTTACGCAGGCAATGAATGGGGTTAGAGCCTTTAAGCGCTTGAAAGGGATTGATTTAAAATCTTACGAATGTAATACCATTTTTGTCGATCCACCTCGCGCAGGGCTTGATCCTGATACAGTGAAACTTGTACAAAATTACGATCGCATTTTGTATATTTCCTGTAATCCACATACGCAGTGTGATAATCTTGTTGAACTATCAAAAACGCACCGCATTGAAAAAGCGGCGTTATTTGATCAATTCCCTTACACTGACCACATGGAAAGCGGCGTATGGCTCATTCGCAAGTAGGAATTCAGCTGATTTCTGAATCGACAGAAAAAACATTAGCAGAATTGACCGCACTTTGTGCTGAACATAACATTATTCATGATGAACAAAGCCCACTTGCGCTTGTTCAAACTGATGAACATTTAGAGCTTCGTAAACTAGACGAACCTAAACTCGGAGCGGTTTATGTTGATTTTATTGGTGGCACAATGGCTCACCGCCGTAAATTCGGTGGTGGTCGCGGTGAAGCCATAGCAAAAGCGGTAGGGATTAAAGGTTCGGCATTGCCAACAGTTATTGATGCAACAGCTGGTCTAGGACGTGATGCCTTTGTGTTAGCCTCGATTGGCTGCCAAGTTCGTTTAGTAGAACGCCATCCTGTTGTTTTTTTACTTCTGCAAGATGGTTTAAATCGTGCTTATCAAGATGAGGAAATCGGCGAGATGTTGCAACAAAATTTGCGCTTGCTGAATGTTCAGCATATTAATGAACTTGATCCTAATAGCGATTATGCCGATGTGGTTTATCTCGATCCAATGTATCCGCATAAACAAAAATCTGCACTAGTAAAAAAGGAAATGCGCGTATTCCAGCATTTAGTCGGGGCTGATTTAGATGCTGATGAATTGCTTTTACCTGCACTACAATTAGCTAAAAAACGTGTGGTCGTGAAGCGTCCTGACTATGCGGAATTTCTTTCTGAAAAACAACCGCACTTTAGCCGTGAAACGAAAAATCATCGCTTTGATATTTATATGGGAGCATCCCAATGCTAAGAGAAAGTGCGGTTGTCATCAGTTATGAAAATGGCATTGCCAAAGTGAAATGCCAATCCCAAAGTGCCTGTGGCCAATGTGCAGCTAAAAACAGTTGTGGAACATCAAGCCTTTCCGAATTAAACGGTAAACGTGGCGAGCATATTTTTAATGTGGAAACATTAATGCCATTATGCGAAGGTCAAATTGTTGAGATTGGATTAGAAGAAAAGTCGATGTTGTTGTCCGCATTATTGATGTATGTTGTACCGCTTTTGACCTTATTGATTGTGACTATGTTGTCCGATTATATCAGCGATAATGAAATCCTGCGTGCCATTTTAATCTTTGGATTAACCGCACTTTCTTTCATATTTGTAAAATCTTATAGCAGAAAATTAGGGCAACAAACAGAGTTTCAGCCTGTTTTATTGCGCATATTATCTTAAGTTTTTTATTCGCTTTTTATTATTTCTGCGATCTAGATCGCAAACAATAAAGCTAGTTATTTAAATTACCCATTGAAAAAAAGCTCTTTAGAGGCTTGGTCAAAACTTAGTGATGATGTGGCAAAAGTTGCTATTCTAGCAATGCCTGTTATACTTTATGGCGAGCAACCGCTTTTCCTAAAAGGATGAAATATTAGTTTTTTGCTCATTATTGCTTATGCTTGCATTGTGATTGGGCGTAATTTCGTCAATTAGTGGAGGGAAAATAATATGTGGCTTACTATAGGGCTTGGCATTGTTGCTCTTCTTGCTATCGGTGGACTTATTTTTGCCAATTATGTAGCAAAACATTCTTAATTTATTAACCCCGATCTTTCGGGGTTTTCCGTATCTAAAGTGCGGTGATTTTTAAGGTTATTTTTATGAACAATCAGATTCCTTTACTTGGAATTACCGGTTATAGCGGTAGTGGTAAAACAACATTATTAGAAAAACTTCTCCCAGAACTGATCGCTCGTCACATTCGCGTTTCAGTGATTAAACATAGCCATCACAATATGCAAGTTGATAAAGAAGGAAAAGATAGCTGGCGTATGAAAGAGGCGGGTTCTTCTCAAGTCATTTTAGCGAATGATGAACGCTGGGCGATTATGACGGAAACGTCAAAGCCTGTTTCATTGGATTATTTAGCGCAACAATTTGACCGCACTTTAACAGATTTAGTGTTGGTGGAAGGCTTTAAACAAGAGCCAATTCCAAAGATTTTGCTCCATCGTCAAGAAATGACAACACCTTTACCCGAAATTGACGAATATGTAGTGGCGGTTGCGACAAATTATCCCCTTGAAATTGATCGCACTTTGTTGGATATTAACCGCATTCCGCAAATTGCCGATTTTATTGAAAATTGGTTGCACCATTTTCACGGAGCACGATGACTGAATCCAATGCCTATCGCGGTTTAGCTTGGGTAGCAGCAATGGCACTTTTTATGCAAAGCCTCGATGCGACCATTCTAAATACAGCTTTGCCCGCGATATCTTCCGATTTACATAAACCCGCCTTTGAAATGCAAATGGCGATCATCGCTTATTCTTTAGCCGTTGCATTATTTATTCCTCTTACCGCTTGGGCTGCGACAAAATTTGGGACATTGACTGTTTTTCGTGGTGCAGTTTTCACGTTTATTTTAGGATCTATCGCTTGTGCTGCTGCGCCTAATTTAGAAAGTTTAATTTTAGCCAGAGTAATTCAGGGAATGGGTGGTGCCTTTATGATGCCTGTTGCACGTTTAGCTATTATTCAAGCTGTCCCCAAACAACAATTAGTGAATGCTTGGAATTTAATGGCAACTGCAGGTTTGATTGGGCCAATTCTAGGGCCTATTTTAGGTGGATGGTTAGTCATTCACGCCAGTTGGCACTGGATTTTTTTAATTAATATTCCAATTGGTGTGCTAGGAATTTTGGCATCGGGCAGCGTGATGAACAATATCAAGGGCGAGGCAGAGAAATTAGATTGGACAGGTTTTTTACTCTTTGCATTGGGGTTAGTTGGTATTACGCTTGGTTTGGATTTACTCGGCGAAAGTCAGCATAATTCAAGTGTAACTTATAGCATATTAGTTGTTGGTATTCTGTTACTCGTAACTTATTGTGGCTATGCTAAAAACAATGAAAATGCCATTTTACCTTTATCCCTTTTCCGAACTCGTACATTCAGATTAGGTATTATTGCCAATATTTTTATCCGATTATCTGCATCTGGCGTTCCCTTTTTATTGCCTTTGATGTTCCAATTATCTTTCGGTTACAGTGCTGAAATGTCTGGCTGGCTATTAGCACCGATTGCGTTAATTTCTGTGATGTTGAAAATATTAATTGGACGAATTTTAAATCGTTGGGGTTATAAAATCACGCTAATTTCATCCGCACTTTTGATGGCAGGTTCTGTGATTTCAATGGCTTGGTTAGATAAACAAAGTTCTCTAACTTGGATTATTTGTAATCTTATGTGGTATGGGGCTTGTATGTCGATCATTTTTACTTCAATTAATACGCTGGCTGTAGGCGATCTTTCAAAACAACAGTCTGGCACAGGCTCTACCGTATTAAGTATTGTACAGCAAGTTGGGATTGGATTTGGTATTGCTGTGTCATCAATAATCTTAAATCTTTATCGACATTTCTTTAGCGAAAGTGATGGCTTACAACAGGCATTCAGCTATACTTTTTTAACTTCATCACTTTTTGTAATCGCTCTTGTTTGGTCGCTTATGAAATTACACAAAAATGATGGCGATCATTTACGAAAAATGCCTTAGATTAATTTGTTATAATCCATAGAATTTTTTTATTTAAAAAAAGGGAAATTTGCTTATATCTTATTGATATTTCTTGTTGGTGGAGATAGCTCCATCGTTTAACCATAAATGGTGGGGCATTCCCTGCCTAACATTGAGGTATGCTTATGAAACTAAAAGCAACATTAACTCTCGCCGCTGCAACTCTTGTTTTGGCAGCTTGTGATCAATCTAGCTCGGCAAATAAATCTACTGCTCAAACTGAAGCAAAATCCTCGTCAAATAATACTTTCGTTTATTGCACAGCGAAAGCTCCATTGGGATTTAGCCCTGCGTTAATAATTGAAGGTACTTCTTATAATGCAAGCTCACAACAAGTGTATAACCGCTTAGTTGAATTTAAAAAAGGCTCAACGGATATTGAACCAGCTTTAGCTGAAAGTTGGGAAATTAGCGATGATGGTTTAAGTTATACTTTTCATTTAAGAAAGGGTGTTAAATTCCATACAACAAAAGAATTTACCCCGACACGTGATTTTAATGCAGATGATGTTGTATTTTCATTCCAACGTCAGTTAGATCCAAATCATCCATATCACAATGTATCTAAGGGGACTTATCCATATTTTAAAGCAATGAAATTCCCTGAATTGTTGAAATCAGTGGAGAAAGTAGACGATAACACAATTCGTATTACCTTAAATAAGAACGATGCGACTTTCTTGGCTAGTCTTGGTATGGATTTTATTTCTATTTATTCTGCAGAATATGCTGATTCAATGCTGAAAGCGGGTAAACCAGAAACGCTTGATAGTCGCCCAGTGGGGACAGGCCCTTTTGTTTTTGTGGATTATAAAACAGATCAAGCCATACAATATGTTGCGAATGAAAATTATTGGAAAGGTAGAACACCTTTAGATCGTTTAGTCATTAGCATTGTGCCTGATGCAACAACACGTTATGCAAAATTACAGGCGGGTACTTGCGATTTAATTTTATTCCCAAATGTAGCGGATTTAGCCAAAATGAAAACCGATCCAAAAGTACAACTTTTGGAACAAAAAGGTTTGAACGTAGCGTATATCGCATTCAATACCGAAAAAGCACCGTTTGATAATGTCAAAGTGCGCCAAGCGTTGAATTACGCAGTGGATAAAAAAGCGATTATTGAAGCGGTTTATCAAGGCGCAGGAACATCAGCTAAAAACCCACTTCCTCCAACAATTTGGAGTTATAATGATGAAATCCAAGATTATCCGTACGATCCAGAAAAAGCAAAACAACTTTTAGCAGAAGCGGGTTATCCAAATGGTTTTGAAACTGATTTCTGGATTCAACCTGTTATTCGTGCTTCTAATCCAAATCCAAAACGTATGGCTGAATTAATTATGGCGGATTGGGCGAAAATTGGTGTAAAAACTAACCCAGTGACTTATGAATGGGCTGATTATAGAAAACGAGCAAAAGAGGGAGAATTAACTGCGGGTATCTTTGGTTGGTCTGGCGACAATGGCGATCCTGATAATTTCTTATCCCCATTATTAGGTAGCTCAAATATAGGTAATTCTAATATGGCGCGTTTCAATAATTCAGAATTTGATGCTTTACTCAATGAGGCTATTGGATTAACCAATAAGGAAGAACGTGCGAAACTTTATAAACAAGCTCAAGTTATTGTCCATAATCAAGCACCTTGGATTCCAGTTGCCCACTCTGTTGGTTTTGCACCACTTAGTCCTCGTGTAAAAGGTTATGTACAAAGCCCATTTGGCTATGACGCTTTTTATGGTGTGAGTGTTGATGGTAAATAATTCATATTGATTTACTTATTTTAAGCCCTTATTTATAAGGGCTTTTTATTTATCAAGGATTATTCTGTAAAAAATATGTTAAATAACTTTAACTTGAGTATAATGCTCAGCATTATTTCTATCGGATATGATTCCGTAGAATAATAAAAATTAATTGTTAATATAAGGAACAAAAATGGATTTCAATCGAATTATTACTCATATGAATGATCATCATCAAGATGATATGACTGCCCTTTGTAAAAAATTTGGTGGCGAAAAGGAAATTACAGATGTGACGTTAGTTAATGTAGATTTTGCTGGTTTAGATTTTAAATATAATGGTGGCAAAACATTACGTGTGGAATTTCCACAACAAGCTGACGCAGGTTCAATTAAACAAGTAATCATCAATCTTTGTGTAGAAAATAAACCAGTTGCAAATTACGATCGTATCAAGGCTAAAATTGATGAATTTCGTCAGGAGTTTAAAAGCTGTGTGCTTTCTACTTTAGATAAAGATGGCTTACCTATGGCGTCTTATGCACCAATTATTTTCTTTGATGGAAAATATTATATTTATATCAGTGCCATTGCAGAGCATTATGAGAATTTAAAACGCAATCCAAATCAAGTAGAAGTGATGTTTTTAGAAGATGAAAACAAAGCGAAGTCAATTATTGTGCGTACTCGCTTACGTTATAAAGCAAGTGCACGTTTTATTCCTCGTGAAGATCCAATTGTTGAAAAAGTCTTAGATAAATTAGCCGAAACTATGAATGATGTAGGCGGAATTAAAACAATTCGTGAATTTACTGATTTTGATTTAGTTGAACTTACATTTGGAACAGGTCGTTTTGTAAGAGGTTTTGGTCAAGCTTATTTGATTGATGCTAATGGGGAAATTTCTCATATTGGTGTCAAAGGCAATCCACACGAAAAAGAAAGTGATAAATAATATCGTCTCTTAATGAAGATAAAGGGTTGAGTGTAAATTTATACTCAACCCTTTTGTTTACGATAAGTTCGAGTGAAATTGAAATTTCTTTATTTTTTTACCGCACTTTATTTTCATTAAGGACAAGGCTTGCTTACTATAATTTCGATAACCTGTCTGTCGATATGCTGCATACTTTTTGATGCAATAGAACAGAGATTGTCAATAGTTCGAGTTCGACAATACCTTCATTGCCGCAGCAATAGGCAATCCAACCATGCCAGTTCCAGGCACAGCAACGCCCAATCCATTTTTCATCAGATTAGGCGAAACTTTTACTTCAATGCGTTCAGGTGTTTTGCCTAAATATTTCGCAGCTGTAGCAGATGCGAGTGCAAGAGAAATGGGTTCGGTACAGCCTAGGGCTGGCACAACATCATGTTTAACAATGTGGAGTAATGGTTTTTCAATTTCGTTAAGTCTTTCTAAATTCATTATTACCTATCCAATTAATGCGCTTCATCCCAATTTTGTCCAACACCCACTTCCACAATCAACGGAACAACTAATTCAGCAGCGGATTCCATGTGTTGTTTAATTTGCTCACGGAAAAACGCGACTTTTTCTGACCGCACTTCAAACACTAATTCATCGTGTACTTGCATAATCATTTCAATATCTGGATCGTGACGGATTACTTCATCAATTTTAATCATCGCTCGTTTAATAATATCCGCAGCCGTGCCTTGCATCGGTGCATTGATTGCCACACGTTCTGCTCCTTTACGACGCATTGCGTTGCTAGAATTAATATCTGGTAAATATAAACGGCGACCAAATAGCGTTTCCACATAGCCTTGTGCTTTCGCTTTTTCACGGATATCGGTCATAAATTGCTGTACACTCGGATAGCGTTGGAAATATAAATCCATGTATTTTTTTGCATCAGGACGAGAAATATCAAGTTGGCGTGAAAGTCCAAACGCGGACATCCCATAAATTAAGCCGAAATTAATCGCTTTAGCATTGCGACGTTGCTCGCTGGTGACTTCATCTAATGATACACCGAAGATTTCAGCAGCCGTGGAGCGATGAATATCCTTGCCTTGAGAGAAGGCGTTAATTAAGCCTTGATCGCCAGAAAGATGTGCCATAATGCGTAGCTCAATTTGAGAATAGTCAGCAGCGACAATAGAATAACCTTCACGTGCGATAAATGCTTGTCGAATACGACGACCTTCTTCATTCCGAATCGGGATATTTTGTAAGTTTGGATCACTTGATGATAAACGTCCTGTCGCTGTCACCGCTTGATGATAAGAGGTATGCACTCGTCCCGTTTGTGAGTTGACCATTTGAGGCAGTTTATCCGTGTAAGTGGATTTAAGTTTGCTCAACCCACGATGTTCGACCAAAATTTTGGGTAATTCGTGGCTATAGGCTAATTCTTCCAATACTTCTTCATTCGTTGATGGCGCACCTTTTGGCGTTTTTTGTAAAATAGGTAGGCCAAGTTTATCGAACAAAATTTCTTGTAATTGTTTGGTGGAAGCCAAATTAAATGGCTGACCTGCTAATTCGTAAGCTTGTTCTTCAAGTGCGGTTAATCTTGTGGCAATTTCGTTAGATTGCATAAAGAGGGCATTACTATCAATCAAAACGCCTGTACGTTCCATGCGAGAAAGCACATGAAGTAATGGTAATTCCATTGTTTTATACAATTCAACAAGCGTTGGTTCTTGTTGCAATTTCAACCACAGTGCTTGTTGTAATTTCATTGTCACATCCGCATCTTCTGCTGCGTATTCAGTGGCTTGTTCTAATGGAATTTGATTAAACGTAAGCTGATTTTTTCCTTTTCCAGCGATGCTTTCAAATGCGATAGTTTCATGACCTAAATAACGTTTGGCTAAATCGTCCATATTATGACGACCCGTACTATTTAGCGTATAAGAAAGCAACATCGTATCAAATTCAACACCTTGTAATTCAATGCCATGACGGGCAAAAATGCTTTCATCAAATTTAATATTTTGTCCAATTTTGTGAATGTCAGGATTTTCTAAAATGGGTTTGATAGCCGCAAGTGCGGTCGATTTTTCGAGTGTTTTTGGCGCATCCAAATAATCCAATTGCAATGGTAAATAAGCGGCTTCGCCATTTTCAAGAGCAAAAGATATACCCACTAAATTAGCAGACATATAATCGAGGCTATCTGTTTCAGTATCCACTGCAATGAGTTTTGCTGTATTGAGTTTTTCAATCCAGCGCGTTAAATCCGCTTGAGTGAGTAAGGTTTCATATTTTGTACGATCGATTTGAATTTTAGGCGTATTTTCCACCGCACTTTGATCTTGTGAGGTCGCCTGATACTGGTTCATTTTCACTGGCTGTTCAGTGGTTTGGGTTATGGAGTCAGCACCATTCATCACTTCATTAAGCCAGCGTTTAAATTCGTAGCGAGCAAAATATTCAATGAGTTGATCCTTTTGGCTTTCTCCAAGCAACAATTGATCTGTTGTCACGTTAAGTTCAACATCCGTTTTGATGGTTGCTAATGTATAAGAAAGATCGGCATTGGGTTTTTCAGCCAATAATTTTTCACCTAGTTTTTTCGCCCCACGAATTGGCAGTTCCGCTACTTTTTCAAGATTGGCATAAATTTCAGCCATGCTTCCTATGCCTTGTAGTAAACCAAGTGCGGTTTTTTCGCCCACGCCAGCAACGCCAGGAATGTTATCTGCACTATCGCCCATAAGTGCGAGATAATCAATAATGAGTTCAGGTGGAATACCGTATTTTTCAATCACACCCTCACGATCCAATAGGCTATTATTCATGGTGTTGATGAGCATAATATTGTCATCCACCAACTGTGCCATATCTTTATCGCCAGTACTAATGAGCACTTTTTTACCCAAACTTGATGCTTGTAGTGCGAGAGTACCGATCACATCATCTGCCTCAATCCCTTCCACCACTAAAAGCGGAATGCCCAATGCACGAATCATATCGTGCAAAGGCTGAATTTGTTTGCGTAAATCATCAGGCATTGGCGGGCGATGAGATTTATACTGTTCAAACATTTCATCGCGAAATGTTTTCCCTTTTGCATCAAAAACAACGGCTATATGAGTGGGCTGTACTTGTGAGATGAGGCGTTTTAACATATTTAACACGCCGTACATCGCGTTTGTTGGCTCACCTGCGGCATTAGTTAAAGAAGGAAAGGCATGAAATGCACGATATAAATAAGAAGAACCATCCACTAGCACAAGCGGATTTGTTGCAATTTGGGCCATAAAAATCTCGTTTTAAACTGAAAAATGTGGGCATTATAGCGTAATTTATGGTGATGAGCGAATGGCGGGTTTAATGTAAAATTTATGACGAATATTTTTTGCTATGGCATAATATCAGCCATTCAAATATTTAATTTAAGGAAATCAAATGTCGTTAAAATTGGTCGAAATTTTAGTTTTGGGTCAGGTTTTGCGTTTAAATGTACCCATTGAACAAGAAGAATTACTGCGCCAAGCTGCGCGTAATTTAGATATATTGGTTTCCGAAATGAAAGAAAAGACAGGCCTTATTCAGCTTGATCGTGTGCTCTCTATTGTGGCACTCAATTTGAGTTTTGAATTAAGCCAAGAAAAAAATAAAACGGCTAAAATTGAAGAGGTATTGAGAACGGGTATCCAACAATTAGATCATTCATTAGAAAATATTCGTGTTACAAAAGAACCGCATTAAATTAATGATCAAATTAGAGTCATTTTGTCGTTTTATAAGCAACTCGTTAAATTTGACAAATAAATGCTAGTCAATACTGAGAATTTGGGCTAGTATAAACCGATAAGAATTACCTGGAGTGTTCGTCAGTAGGCTATGTCCCTGAGCCGATACTTTAAATCTTATAAATTGGTTTCCTATCGTTGGTGTGTAGGCTTAACCTTTGACTCGTTCATTGGGCTAAGAAACCTGAAAACGGTATCAACTGATTTCCTTGAACCGTCGGGTTCAAGGACTACTGCCCGCAGCGGCACTCTGGGGTCTTCCTTTTCATTTCTATGAATACTCAAAAACGCCAGCAAATCCGTGCTGAAATCCGAAAAATACGTGCAAATTTAACCGCACTTCAACAGAAAAAAGCTGAACAATCAGTTACTCAACAGGCGTTAAATCTTATCGAGCAACGACAAGCCAAAAATATTGCATTATATTTTTCTTTTGATGGTGAAATTTCGACAAAAGCCTTAATCCAATCCCTGTGGATGCAAAATAAAAATGTGTATTTGCCTGTTTTACATCCTTTTACTAAACATCATTTATTGTTTTTACGCTATTTACCTGATACGCCAATGAAACAAAATCAGTTTGGCATTTGGGAGCCAAAGCTGAATGTTCAAAATGTTTTGCCATTAAATGAACTGGATATTTTATTTACGCCATTGGTGGCTTTTGATAAACAGGGAAATCGCCTTGGTATGGGCGGTGGATTTTATGATCGAACGTTGCAGAATTGGCAAAATAAGTCTTTTATTCCAGTTGGTTTAGCGCATCAATGTCAGCAAGTAGAAAATCTTCCCACTGAGCATTGGGATGTGCCACTATTCGATATTTTGGTAGGTTGAAACCTATCATCAAATTTTTATTGATAGATAAAATCAAAATATTTCATTTTTTCTCTTGAAATTTATTCAACCGAGCTTACTTAGTTTATGCGAATGGCGAAAGCCGAAATCAAATTGAGGAAAGTGTATGAACATTGAAAAATTTACGACAAAATTCCAAGAAGCGTTAAGCGAAGCACAATCACTTGCTATCGGAAAAGACAATCAATTTATTGAACCTGTGCATTTATTGACCGCACTTTTAAATCAACAGGGCGGCTCTATTGCGCCAATTTTGACAGCAAGTGGCGTAAATGTGGCTTTATTGCGTAATGAATTAAAGACAGAACTAAATAAATTGCCGCAAGTGATTGGCAATGGTGGAGATGTACAACTTTCACGCCAGCTTATTAATCTACTTAATTTATGCGATAAATTCGCACAGCAAAACCAAGATAAATTTATTTCGAGCGAATTGTTTTTGCTTGCAGCTTTAGAAGAACGAGGAACGATCAGCGATATTTTGAAAAAGTGCGGTGCGAAAAAAGAACAAATTTCGCAAGCTATTCAGCACATTAGAGGGGGACAAAACGTGAACGATCAAAATGCAGAAGAAAGCAGGCAAGCTCTTGAAAAATATACGATTGATTTAACCGCTCGTGCAGAAAGTGGCAAACTTGATCCTGTAATTGGGCGTGATGAAGAAATTCGTCGAGCCATTCAAGTATTACAACGTCGTACTAAAAACAACCCTGTGTTAATTGGTGAACCAGGTGTAGGGAAAACGGCGATTGTCGAAGGCTTGGCACAGCGCATCGTAAACGGCGAAGTGCCAGAAGGTTTGAAAAATAAACGTGTGCTTTCATTAGATATGGGCGCATTGATTGCTGGTGCAAAATATCGCGGAGAATTTGAAGAACGTTTAAAAGCGGTGCTCAATGAACTTTCGAAAGAAGAAGGTCGCGTGATCCTCTTTATTGACGAAATTCATACTATGGTCGGCGCGGGTAAAACCGATGGTGCGATGGATGCGGGTAACTTATTAAAACCAAGTTTAGCGCGCGGTGAATTACATTGCGTGGGCGCAACTACTTTAGATGAATATCGTCAATATATCGAAAAAGATGCCGCACTTGAACGCCGTTTCCAAAAAGTCTTTGTGGACGAACCAAGTGTAGAAGATACCATTGCGATCTTACGTGGTTTGAAAGAACGTTATGAAATTCATCATCACGTGGATATTACTGACCCAGCAATTGTCGCTGCAGCAACGCTTTCACATCGTTATATTTCCGATCGTCAGTTACCAGATAAAGCCATTGATTTGATCGATGAAGCAGCGTCTAGCATTCGTATGGAAATAGATTCTAAACCTGAACCGCTTGATCGTCTTGAACGTCGTATTATCCAATTAAAATTGGAACAACAAGCGTTACAAAAAGAAGAAGACGAAGCAAGTCGCAAACGTTTAGAAATGTTAGAGAAAGAATTGGCTGAAAAAGAACGTGAATACGCCGAACTTGAAGAAGTATGGAAATCTGAAAAAGCAACGCTTTCTGGCTCTCAACATATTAAACAAGAGTTAGATACTGCAAAAACCGAACTAGAACAAGCTCGTCGCGCGGGTGATTTAGCGAAAATGTCTGAGTTGCAATATGGCCGCATCCCTGATCTTGAAAAGCAACTTGAGCAAGCTGAAACCAGCGAAGGAAAAGAAATGACGCTTTTACGCTATCGCGTCACAGATGAAGAAATCGCAGAAGTGCTTTCTAAAGCCACAGGCATTCCTGTATCAAAAATGATGGAAGGCGAGAAAGAAAAACTCTTGCGTATGGAAGAAGAATTGCATAAACGCGTGATCGGTCAAGAAGAAGCAGTTGATGCGGTAGCAAACGCGATTCGTCGTAGTCGTGCTGGTCTTTCCGATCCTAATCGCCCAATTGGTTCTTTCTTGTTCCTAGGGCCAACAGGTGTTGGTAAAACAGAGCTTTGCAAAACTTTGGCTAAATTCTTGTTTGATAGTGAAGATGCGATGGTGCGTATTGATATGTCAGAGTTTATGGAAAAACACAGTGTTTCTCGTTTAGTTGGTGCACCTCCAGGCTATGTCGGCTATGAAGAAGGCGGTTATTTAACTGAAGCTGTTCGTCGTCGTCCATATTCAGTGATCTTATTAGATGAAGTTGAAAAAGCACATGCGGATGTGTTCAACATCTTGTTGCAAGTGTTAGATGATGGTCGTTTAACTGACGGACAAGGCAGAACCGTAGATTTTCGTAATACGGTGGTAATTATGACCTCTAACTTGGGTTCTGATTTAATCCAAGGTAACAAAGATGAAAGCTATAGCGAAATGAAAGCCTTAGTGATGTCAGTGGTTAGCCAACATTTCCGTCCCGAATTCATCAACCGTATTGACGAAACGGTGGTATTCCATCCACTTGGTAAAGAAAATATCCGTGCGATTGCAAGTATCCAATTAGAACGCTTAGCAAAACGTATGGAAACTCGTGGATACGAATTGGTGTTTACCGATGCTTTATTAGACTTCATTGGCGAAGTGGGGTACGACCCAATTTATGGTGCACGTCCATTGAAACGTGCTATTCAACAAGAAATTGAAAACAGCTTGGCACAACAAATTCTATCTGGTGCGTTATTACCTGGTAAGGTTGTTACCATTGATTATGCCAACGCAGAAGTTCAAGCTAGACAATAGGTGTTAAAAAAGTGCGGTAAAATTTACCGCACTTTTCTTATCAACCTAAACGCTGACGTACAATTTCAAATAAACATACCCCTGTTGCGACAGATACATTTAATGATGAAACTGAACCAGCCATTGGAATGCTAATCAGTTGATCGCAATGTTCACGTGTTAAACGACGCATCCCTTCGCCTTCAGCTCCCATAACAAGTGCTAGTGGCCCTGTCAGTTTGCTTTGATAAATGGTTTCAGTTGCTTCGCCAGCAGTGCCAACCACCCAAATATTATGGTTTTGCTGTAAATCGCGTAGTGTGCGAGAAAGATTGGTTACACGAATTAACGGCACGGTTTCTGCCGCGCCACAAGCAACTTTACGTGCGATAGATGTTAATTGTGCGGATTTATCTTTCGGTACGATGACTGCCACTGCGCCCGCTGCATCCGCTGTTCGCAAACATGCTCCCAAATTGTGTGGATCTGTGACGCCATCCAAAACTAATAAAAGCGGATTTTGTTTATTCGCAAGAATTTCATCAAGATCATTTTCATTAAGTTCTTTTGCTGCTTGTACTCGAGCAATGACACCTTGATGAACCTCACCATCGGCTTTTTTATCAAGAGTTTGGCGATTAACGAATTGCACACCAATTCCTAGGGAATACAGTTCGTTTAAGAGTGGCTGTAGGCGTTTATCTTCACGTCCTTTAAGTACGAAGACTTCAATTAAACGTTCTGGCGAATGGGTTAAAATACTATTAACAGCATGAATACCGTAGATTTGTTCTGACATAAATTTCTCTTTTTCTTATTTGAATTTTTAATTCATTCTAAAAATAGGAAGTGAATTATTTTCGTTTTCTAGATGTTTTCTTCAAAACATCTTTCTTTTTTACCGCACTTTTTCGTTTTTTGGAGGCTTTGGACGGTAGCTCTTTAAAAACTTTCTTAGCTTTTTCTTTCGCGGTTTTTCCAGCTCGACGAGGCTTACGTTCACTACCTATTAGCGAGAAATCGACCATTTTATTTTCTAAATGTACTGCTTCAACTTTGATGCGAATTTTATCGCCTAAGCGATATTGCATTCCGCTATTTTCGCCAATTAAACGCTGTTTTGCTGCATCGAATTGGTAATAATCGTTTTCTAAGGTGGAAATATGGACTAAACCATCGATGAATAAATCATCTAAGCGTACAAATAAACCAAATCCCGTCACAGATGAAATAACACCGCTAAATTCGCCACCGACATGATCTTGCATATATTCACATTTCAGCCAATCAGCCACTTCACGAGTGGCGTCGTCGGCACGGCGTTCGGTCATTGAACAGTGATTGCCAAGTAAATCCATTTCATCAAAAGAGTAATGATAACCGCCTGTATCGGTAGTTTTACGTTTTGCGCCTTGTTCTTTAGCGAGTAAATATTTGATACCTCGATGAAGTGTTAAGTCTGGATAACGGCGAATTGGCGAAGTAAAGTGTGCATATTCTTCCAAAGCCAAACCAAAATGCCCAATATTATCAGCATGATAGACGGCTTGACTTAATGAACGTAGCAACATTGTTTGAATAAGTTCATGATCAGGCCGTTCTTTAACTTTTTCTAAGAGAGCAGCATAGTCTTTTGTGGTTGGCTTCAATCCACCTTCTAAAGTTAAACCAAACTCACTTAAGAAAGTGCGGAACGATGTTAATTTTTCTTCGCTCGGGGTGGCATGAATGCGATATAACGCCGGCTCTTTATGTTTTTCCATAAAATTAGCTGCTGCGATATTCGCAAGAATCATACATTCCTCAATGATTTTGTGGGCATCATTGCGAACAACGGGTTCAATACGCTCAATTCTCCCCATTGCATTGAAAATAAACTTAGTTTCAATGGTTTCAAAATCGATCGCACCACGTTGATGACGTGCACCAAGCAACGCTTGATAGAGTTTATAAAGATCTTCTAAATGAGGCACAAGCGTAGAATAACGAGCGCGTAATTCTTCATCGCCTTCAAGCATTTTTGCTACTTTGGTATAAGTGAGGCGGGCGTGAGAATTCATCACTGCTTCATAAAAGCGATAATCTATGAGCTTACCTTTGGCAGAAATTTGCATCTCACACACCATACACAAACGATCCACTTGTGGGTTTAGAGAGCATAATCCGTTCGATAAAATTTCAGGTAGCATTGGTACAACTCGGTTTGGAAAATAGACCGAGTTACCACGATTATGCGCTTCTACATCCAAAGCGGAACGTAAACGTACGTAATAACTAACATCCGCAATCGCCACCCAAAGTTTCCAACCTTTGCCGTGTTTTTCACAATAAACGGCATCATCAAAATCCCGCGCATCTTCGCCATCAATGGTCACAAGCGGTAAATTGCGTAAATCCACACGGCCTTTTTTTGCTTCTTCAGAGACTTCTTCAGTGAATTTTTTTACGTATTTTTCCACCGCACTTGGAAACTTATGGAGAATATCGTGGTTACGCAAGGCGATTTCTACTTCCATTCCTTTCGCCATATTATCGCCTAGGATTTCAGTGATTACGCCAATTGGCTGGTTAAAACTGGCAGAACGTTCTTGCAATTCGACAACGACAACTTGTCCCATACGTGCACCATTACGATGTTCATTTGGCACGAGAATATCTCGACCAATTCTGCTATCATCAGGCACCACATAGCCAAAACCGTTTTCTAAGAAAAAGCGACCCACAATTTGTTTTTTACGGCTTTCTAATACGCGCACAATTCGCACTTCACGGCGACCACGACGATCTAATCCAGCAGGTTGCGCTAAGACAAAATCTCCATGCATGACTCTTTGCATTTGATGGTTCGGAATGAATAAATCATCCTTTTTGCCATCGACCTGTAAAAAACCAAAACCTTCGCGATGACCAATTACCGTGCCTTTAAATAAATCTAATTTTTCTGGTAAGGCATAGCGTTTACGTTTGGTGAACACTAATTGTCCGTCATTTTCCATCGCGCGTAATCGGCGACGCATCGCTTCTATTTGATCTTCATTTCGAATGGAAAGTGCGGTCAAAATTTCATCCCGATTCATCGGTGCATTATTGTCTCGAATAACGGTTAAAATAAATTCACGGCTCGGGATTGGATTGCCGTATTTTTCCAATTCTCGTTTGTAATGCGGATCTTGGTTTATTAAGTTTTTACGTTTTTTTGTCATTATTTTTTACAGTTTTAAAAAGTGCGGAGAGTTTGACACTGTAAGGAGGATAATGCAAGACGGGGATAAAATTATCACTGTATATTTTAAGGATATTTTAAAATTGAAGAACTTAACGATCTTTCCCCAGCACTATAACAGTGATGACTTTTTATAGATATTTTTAAAGTATGAAAAGCGCGGTAAAAATTTTATGCAGGAACGCGTTCTGTTACGAGCATTTGTAGTTTTCGTAAAATAACATTTAATACTACGCCATAGGCTGGGACGAACAAGATAATTCCTATAAATAATTTAAATAGATAATCTACAAAGCCGAGTTGTGCCCAGTGTTCAGCCATGAACGGATCTGCACTTTGGTAGAAGGCGATACTGAAGAAAACAAACGTATCCGCCATTGAACCGAATGTCATTGAGCTAGTTGGCGCCACCCACCATGTTTTTAACTGGCGTAAGCGGTTAAATACGATCACATCAAGCAATTGTCCTACAACGTAAGCTGCAAAACTTGCAATAGCAATACGGAATACAAACAGATCAAAATGCGTTAATGATTCGAAACCTTGGAATTTGCTTTCAGAGAATAAAACAGATATGACGTAACTTACAATAAGTGCAGGAAACATCACTACGAAGATGATTTTTCTCGCATCTTCCGCACCGAAAATTCGTACGGTTAAATCAGTAGCTAAAAAGATAAATGGGAATGTGAGCGTTCCCCAAGTGCTGTGGAAAGAAAAATCATTTGCTGCACCAAGTGCGGTCAATTTTAGCGTGATTTCAAAAGGGATTTGTACAAAGTAATTGCTCGCTGCAATGATGAATATGTGGAAAAAGCTGAGCCAGATGATTGCACGACGTTTTTGTTGATCATTAAAGATCGGAGAGGTTAATTTCATGTTGTACCTTTTTAGTTTAAATAAATCGGGGTTAGGGAACCCGAGGTTGAATATAGGGGGCTAGATGATACGCATATTTCTAATAATTGCAAGAGTCGATTGCATTTGAGTTTTATATTTTATGAAAATTGACGAATGATTTTACAGCCTTTATTCTATTTGCGTTTTTCATCAAATTTGAAAGGAGAGAAAATGGAGTTACACAATATTCGTGATGAATATACTAAACGAGTGCTTTCACAACATGATTGCCATGAAAATCCAATCTCGCAATTTGAACAGTGGCAGAAAGAGGCTATTCATGCTCAAGTTAATGAACCTACCGCAATGAATATTGCGACTGTTGATGAACAAGGTCGCCCAAATAGCAGAATGGTTTTGTTAAAAGAAGTCAATGAGCAAGGTTTTGTCTTTTTTACCAATTATCTTAGTCGAAAAGGCGGTTGTATTGAGCTCAATCCTTATGTCGCGCTGACTTTCTTTTGGCCTGAATTGGAACGCCAAGTGCGGATTGAAGGTAAGGCGGTTAAAATTCCAGCAGAACAATCCGATAAATATTTTGCTACCCGACCTTACACCAGTCGTATAGGGGCTTGGGCAAGTGAGCAAAGTGCGGTAATTTCTAATTATAAATCTTTGCTAGTAAAAGCCGCATTGGTTGCCGCTAAACATCCGTTAAACGTGCCTCGACCAGATTATTGGGGCGGCTATTTAGTGGTGCCAGAAACCGTGGAATTTTGGCAGGGGCGTCCAAGCCGTTTACATGATCGCATTCGTTATCGTAAAGAAAGTGATAATTGGATTAGAGAAAGACTTTCTCCTTAGTAAATTGAGCATAAAAATAACCGCACTTTAGTTGTATCCCGAAAGTGCGGTTAATTTTTTCTAAATTTTAGCGTTTAGCTTTATTTATTAATGCGTGCTAGTACTTGTTGTTGTACGATTTGCACGTTTACGATCGTTTTCCGTTAAAAGTTTTTTACGGATACGAATCGACTCAGGTGTTACTTCCACTAGTTCATCATCATCGATAAATTCAATCGCTTGTTCAAGACTGAATTTTACAGGTGTAGTTAGCACAATCGCATCGTCTTTACCTGACGCACGCATATTAGTTAGTTTTTTACCTTGTAAGCAGTTTACGGTTAAGTCATTTGAGCGGCTATGAATACCGATAATTTGCCCTTCATAAACTTCTACGTTTGCATCAATCATTAACTTACCACGTTCTTGTAAGCCAAATAATGCATAACCCAGTGCTTTACCTGTTGCATTAGAAATCAACACACCATTTTTGCGCTGACCAATTTCGCCGCCTTTGATTTCATCATAGTGGCTAAAACTTGAGTAAAGTAAGCCTGTACCAGAAGTCATGGTCATAAAGTCGCCACGGAAGCCAATCAATCCACGACTAGGGATAATGTATTCCAAACGCACACGACCTTTACCGTCAGGCAACATATCACGAACTTCACCTTTACGGATACCTAATGCTTCCATTACAGAACCTTGGTGTTGTTCTTCCACATCAATAGTTACTTGTTCGTACGGCTCTTGTTTTTTACCATCAATATCACGATAGATTACTTTAGGGCGAGAAACGGCAAGCTCATAACCTTCACGACGCATATTTTCGATTAACACGGAAAGATGTAATTCGCCACGACCAGATACACGGAATTCATCTGGGTTTGGGGTTTCTTCTACGCGTAATGCCACGTTGTGAACCAATTCTTTATTTAAGCGTTCAAGAATTTGACGCGATGTGACGTATTTACCTTCTTGTCCCGCAAATGGAGAGGTATTTACACAGAAGAACATGGTTACGGTTGGTTCATCAACCGTTAATGATGGCAGTGCTTCAACTGCGTTGATATCACAAATCGTATCTGAAATATTTAATTCTCCTAAACCAGTGATAGCAACAATATCGCCAGCATAAGCAACATCTTCTTCATAACGTTGTAAACCAAGATGACCAAGTACTTGACCAATGCGACCTTGACGAGTTTTTCCTTCACTATTGATGATAGTAACTGGTTGGTTTGGTTTAATCGAACCGCGCTTAATACGACCAATACCAATAACGCCTACATAGTTGTTGTAGTCTAATTGTGAAATTTGCATTTGGAATGGCGCATCAAGTTCTACTTTTGGCGGTTCTACATGTTTCACAATGGCTTCAAATAACGGAGTCATATCTTCTGCTAATTCTTCGTGCTCAAGCCCTGCAACACCATTTAGCGCTGAAGCATAGATAATTGGGAAGTCTAATTGTTCATCGCTTGCACCAAGATTGACAAATAAGTCAAACACTTGATCCACAACCCAGTCTGGACGTGCACCAGGGCGATCAACTTTATTAATTACGACAATAGGTTTTAAACCATGAGCGAATGCTTTTTGTGTCACGAAACGCGTTTGTGGCATTGGGCCATCAAACGCATCAACAACTAATAGAACAGAATCCACCATAGAAAGTACACGTTCAACTTCGCCACCGAAGTCTGCGTGCCCTGGAGTATCTACGATGTTAATGCGGTAGTCATTCCAGTTAATCGCGGTATTTTTTGCAAGAATGGTAATGCCACGTTCTTTTTCAAGATCGTTTGAGTCCATAATGCGTTCATCCACATCGCCACGAGCAGATTCAAAAGTACCAGATTGTTGAAGAAGTTTATCTACAAGAGTGGTTTTACCATGGTCTACGTGCGCAATAATGGCGATGTTACGGAGTTTTTTAATATCAATTTCGTTTTTCATTATCTAATGCTTCGAGTAGGGTGCAATTTTGCACGGTATATGATTTTATAAAAAAGGTGCAATTTACAGCACCTAATTATAGGTTGTTGTCTTATGTTGAAGAAAACGGGACATTATACCTCAGATTTATTTACGTAGTCTCATTTTCTTTGCTTTCAAAGCGTGTTTTATATCATTAGGTAAACGTAATATATCCCAGATCAACCGAAAAATCAGATTTTGGTAAATTCTTGGTTTGGAATATATACCAATTTTTTTATATACAAACTTCGGCGGAATTAAAATATCTTGTGTGTAATTTTTCTTTTCTTCGAGAATAAAAGTAATTGGGTTATTCAGTAGTGATAAAGGAAAGTAATTACATAGAGGACTTTCTGGCGAAATACAGTAAATATTTATACCATAATGTTTTTGTAAAAAATGAAGTGCACTCAAATCATATTCCATAGAATGAATATTGCTTTGACTCTTACTTTGTGAAAAGGAAGGTAACAATTTAATAATATTTTCTTTTTGGTGATGAAATGCGTAAGGATTCCCTTTTTCTTGATAAAAATCAATGCCTGTCAAATAAAGATCTTTATAACCCATTGCAGTTGCCACTGCACACATATAGACGCCTGATGTAATCCTCTTATTCTCATATAGTTCGTGATATTGTAAATGAGCATCAAAAGCTCGTAGTTTTTTTAAATAGCTATGACCAAGATCGATTTGTGGTAGTAATTTTTCTAAACGCTGGATTTTCTTTAATTCTGAATCCCCTAAATTTAGAAAAGATGATAAAATAATATCAGCATATTCATATTCATTATTTTTAATTAATTGCATAAACGTATAGTATTGTTCAAAAATTACAGAACAATTAAAAAATACCTTTTTTATTTTCTTACCAAGAAAATAATGATCCTCAAAATAAAATTGATTGCAACGGAAAACATCATAATCTTTAGGTAATAAACTATAGTCAATTGATTTTAAACTTGTTCCATTACCTGCAATAATGACAGACTTTGATTGATTGATTGATTGATTGATTGATTGATTGATTGATTGATTGATTGATTGGACATATTGTACCGTTCATTGAATAAAATATAACTTATCTTTAATACTAAAAAATAGTAGCTATTATACAGGCTTTCTGTGCTTTTTACTATAACGCCACAACAAATCTAATGAAAGTCAGATTTGATTAGACTATAATACTTCCTTAATTTTTTATATAGAAAGAGGATCTACTATGTCAAATGCCATTGCTTCCGTGTTTAAATTGATCGAAGAGAATGATATTAGGTTTGTATTGCTTCGTTTTACTGACATTAAAGGTAAAGAACATGGTGTTTCTATCCCAGTTAGCCTTGTTGATGAAGATATGTTTGAAGACGGCAAGATGTTTGATGGCTCCTCTGTTGAAGGTTGGAAAACCATTAATAAAGCCGATATGTTGCTTATGCCAATAGCTGAAACGGCAGTTGTCGATCCATTCGCGCAAATTCCAACGCTTTCTATTCGTTGTAGTGTTTATGAACCAACGACAATGCAAAGCTATGATCGCGATCCGCGCTCTATTGCAATTCGTGCAGAAAATTATATGCGTTCAACAGGTATTGCGGATCAAGCTTTTTTCGGCCCAGAGCCTGAATTCTTCTTATTTGATGATGTGCGTTTTAATGTATCAATGAACAAAGCGTCTTTTTCTATTGATGATATAGAAGCTGCTTGGAACACGAATAAAAAATATGAAGAAGGCAATAACGCTTATCGCCCATTGAAAAAAGGTGGATATTGTGCCGTTGCACCGATTGATAGTGCGCACGATATTCGTTCTGAAATGTGCTTGATTTTAGAAGAAATGGGATTAGTCATTGAAGCCCATCATCATGAAGTGGCGACTGCAGGGCAAAACGAAATTGCGACTAAATTTAATACGCTAACTTTAAAAGCGGATGAAACTCAAATTTATAAACATGTCGTACAAAACGTTGCATTAGAGCACGGTAAAACGGCGTGTTTTATGCCCAAACCAATTACTGGAGATAATGGTTCGGGTATGCACTGTAATATGTCGTTAAGTAAAGACGGGAAAAATATTTTCCAAGGCGATAAATATGCAGGCCTTTCTGAAACCGCACTTTACTACATCGGCGGTATCATTAAGCACGCTAAAGCCTTAAATGCGTTCACTAACCCAAGCACTAATTCATATAAACGTTTAGTGCCTGGTTATGAAGCACCTGTATTGTTGGCTTACTCCGCAAGCAATCGTTCTGCTTCAATTCGTATTCCTGCTGTAACCAATCCAAAAGCGATTCGCATAGAAGCGCGTTTCCCAGATCCATTGGCAAACCCATATTTAGCATTTGCTGCATTATTAATGGCAGGTCTTGATGGCGTGGTAAACAAAATCCACCCAGGCGATGCGATGGATAAAAATCTTTACGATCTTCCACCAGAAGAATTAAAAGATATTCCAGCAGTGGCAAGCTCTTTAGAAGAAGCATTGAATTCATTAGAAAAAGACTATGAATTTTTAACCCAAGGTGGCGTATTTGCTAAAGATTTTATTAATGCGTTTATCAGTATCAAACGTAAAGAAGTGGAACGTTTAAATATGGCACCACATCCAGTTGAATTTGAAATGTATTATGCGTAATGTCATTGACGTAATCATTTTTAAAAGTGCGGTAGAATTTACCGCACTTTTCGTTTGAAATTGTTTATAACGAGACTCGGGTAAAAATGTCGAATACAAATAGAACAATTCTAGTGACTGGTGGAGCAGGGTTTATTGGTTCTGCGCTTGTCCGTTATCTTCTTGAAAAGACACATAATAAAATCGTAAATGTTGATAAGCTGACTTATGCAGGAAATTTAGCCTCACTTAAAACCGTAGAAAACCATCCACGTTATGCTTTTGTACAAGCAGATATTTGTGATACTAAAGCATTGTCTTATATTTTTGCACAATACCAACCTGATGCTGTTATCCATCTTGCTGCTGAAAGTCACGTTGATCGTTCTATAAATGCGTCTTCGGAGTTTATACAAACTAACATTGTAGGAACTTATAGGCTACTTGAATCAACTCTAGATTACTGGCATCGTTTAGATAATCAAAAAAAATCCAGCTTCCGATTCTTACATATTTCCACCGATGAAGTTTATGGCAATTTAAAAAGTAATGAGGGTTTATTTACTGAAACATCAGCTTATAAACCTAGTAGTCCTTATTCTGCTTCAAAAGCGGCAAGCGATCATCTTGTGCAGGCTTGGTATAGAACATATGGGTTACCGACAATTATTACACATAGTTCAAATAATTATGGCCCGTATCAGTATCCTGAAAAATTAATTCCATTGATGATTTTAAATGCGATAGAGGGAAAAACACTGCCTATTTATGGCGATGGTTTGCAAATTAGAGATTGGTTATTTGTTGAAGATCATATTGATGCACTATATAACGTTTTGATGAAAGGAAATATTGGGGAAACCTATAATATTGGCGGAAATAATGAAAAGTCCAACATTGATGTAGTGCGTTCTATTTGCTCTTTGCTGGAAGAATTTTTACCTAATAAGCCAAAACATATTGATAAATATGAAGATTTAATTTGCTATGTGCAAGATAGACCAGGTCACGATCTTCGTTATGCACTTGATACAAGTAAAATCAATCATAAACTAGGCTGGATACCTAAAGAAACTTTTGAATCGGGATTAAGAAAAACGGTAATTTGGTATTTAAATCATCAAGAATGGTGTCAAAAAGTGAGTGAATAAGGTCAAATAATTAACTATTAGAAATAAAGCTGGTATAGTTTCTAAATTTATTTTGTTTATACATGGGGGAATAAATATGCAAATTACACTTTCAAATAACTTAGCGAATGATGCTTGGGGAAAAAATGCTATTTTGAGCTTTGACTCTAATAAAGCAACAATTCATTTAAAAAATAATGAAAAAACTGACCGCACTTTAGTTCAACAAGTTGCTCGTAAATTGCGTGGGCAGGGGATTAAAAATGTGGAATTGGTCGGTGAAGAATGGGATTTAGAATTTTGCTGGGCGTTTTATCAAGGTTTTTATACCGCAAAACAAGATTACGGGATTGAGTTTCCGCATTTAGATGATGAACCGCAAGATGAATTATTAGCGCGTATTGAATGTGGCGATTTTGTGCGTGGGATTATTAATGAGCCAGCACAAAGCCTAACACCAGTAAAATTAGCAGAACGTGTGGCTGAATTTATCTTAAACCAAGCAGACATTTATAATGAAAAAAGTGCGGTAAGTTTTAAGATTATTTCTGGTGAGGAACTTGAGCAACAAGGTTATCACGGAATTTGGACTGTGGGTAAAGGCTCTGCTAACTTGCCAGCTATGTTGCAACTTGATTTCAATCCAGCACAAGATCCGAATGCGCCAGTGTTAGCTTGTTTAGTTGGCAAGGGGATTACCTTTGACAGTGGCGGCTACAGTATCAAACCAAGTGATGGAATGAGTACAATGCGAACCGATATGGGCGGGGCTGCATTATTAACAGGGGCTTTAGGTTTCGCTATTGCTCGTGGATTAAATCAACGCGTTAAGCTGTATTTATGTTGCGCAGAAAATTTGGTAAGTAATAATGCCTTTAAGCTAGGCGATATTATTACTTATAAAAATGGCGTGAGTGCAGAAGTGCTGAATACTGATGCGGAAGGTCGTTTGGTATTAGCTGATGGATTAATTGAAGCGGACAACCAAAATCCAGATTTTATTATTGATTGTGCAACTTTAACTGGTGCAGCAAAAGTGGCAGTAGGCAACGACTATCATTCTGTATTGTCTATGGATGATGAGCTTATGAAAAATCTTTTCCAATCAGCACAAGAAGAAAATGAACCTTTCTGGCGTTTACCATTTGAAGATTTTCATCGTTCACAAATTAATTCATCTTTTGCCGATATTGCTAATATTGGTTCGGTTCCAGTTGGAGCTGGGGCAAGCACAGCAACGGCATTTTTATCGTATTTTGTAAAAAATTATAAACAAAATTGGTTGCATATTGATTGCTCCGCGACTTATCGTAAATCTGGTAGTGATTTATGGGCTGTTGGGGCAACAGGGATTGGTGTGCAAACTTTAGCAAATTTAATGTTATCAAGATCATTGAAGTAAGGAGATGTGATGACAGAAAGAACTTTTTCGATTATTAAACCTGATGCGGTAAAGCGTAATCTAATTGGGGCGATCTTAACTTGTTTTGAGCAAAATGGTTTTGAAATCATCGCCTCTAAAATGGTACGCTTAACTCGTGAGCAGGCTGAAGGCTTTTATGCAGAACACCAAGGCAAAGAATTTTTTGCGCCTTTAGTTGATTATATGATGTCTTCACCGATAGTGGTTTCTGTTCTTGAAAAAGAAAATGCAGTGAAAGATTACCGCACTTTGATTGGTACAACGAATCCAGAAACTGCAGCAGAAGGGACAATTCGTAAAGAGTTTGCATTAAATCAGCGTGAAAATTCAGTTCACGGATCAGATAGTATAGAAAGTGCAAATCGTGAAATTGCTTATTTCTTTACTGATTCTGAAATTTTTGAGCGTTGATTGATAGTAAAAAGCACCTAAACAACAGTTTAGGTGCTTTTGAATTTTTAATGCTTATAAAATTAGATCTTCTTAAGGTTTATAGATGAACTCAATTCCTTCATCGTCTTCTTCGCTCCAATCATCATCCCAATCTTCGTCATCATCAAATTGATGCTCTGCTAGTTGTTCTTGATGATAATCTTCCCATTTGAATTTCACTTCTTCAGGTGCAACTTGTTGTGTTTCAGCTTCTCGAGGATTTGCGATGATAAAGTCCATAATATCACGACAAAGTGGAGAAACATTTTTCCCTGTTGCCGCTGAAATGAAGTAATAATCTTCTTCCCAACCTAATTGTTCAGCAATTTCTCTGGCTCGCTCTTCAGCTTCTTCATCGCTCATCGTATCAATTTTATTGAATACTAACCAGCGTGGCTTTTCTGATAATTTTTCACTGTATTGGAAAAGTTCAGATTCAATAATAGCAACATTATCTGCTGGATTAGAGCCATCAATTGGCGCTATATCGACTAAATGAATAAGCACTCTACAACGTTCTAGATGTTTTAAAAAACGAATTCCTAACCCAGCACCATCTGCTGCGCCCTCAATTAATCCTGGAATATCGGCGACGACGAAACTGTGTGAGTCATCTACTTTCACAACACCGAGACTTGGTACTAAGGTAGTAAATGGATAATCTGCAACTTTTGGTTTGGCTGCTGAAACGGCACGAATAAAAGTGGATTTACCTGCATTAGGAAAACCGAGCATTCCCACATCAGCAAGTAGCATTAATTCCAATAATAAATCGCGTTTTTCACCCGGTGTTCCCATTGTTTTTTGACGCGGTGCACGGTTTACCGATGATTTGAAACGGGTATTCCCTAAACCGTGATAACCACCTTTGGCTACCAACATTTTTTGACCGTGTTGGGTTAAATCTCCCAAGGTTTCTTTGGTGTCATTATCAATAGCGCGAGTTCCTACGGGAACAGGTAAAATAATATCTTTACCGCGACGTCCTGTACAATCTGAACTCCGTCCATTCTCTCCACGCTCTGCGGCAAAGCGTTTATTAAAACGGTAGTCAATTAAGGTATTGAGGTTTTCATCAGCCTGTAAATAGACATCGCCACCATCGCCACCGTCACCACCGTCAGGGCCTCCTTTCGGTATAAATTTCTCTCGACGGAAACTGACGCAACCGTTGCCACCATCCCCAGCCTCAATTCGAATAAGGGATTCATCAATAAATTTCATTAAAACTTCTCCAAAATAAACCGCACTTTAATGAGTTTTATGCGGTAATAATTTATGTCCAATTGCGGATAAAATTGCTCCGCATACTACAACAAATGCACCAATATAGCTAATATTATTCAATTCTGGTGCCGCAAAATCTGTTGGGCTAAAATAATGCGCAATATGAGAAAATAGGATCGTGAAAAGAGGTACAAGTGTGATAACAACACTGACTTTTGATACATCCCAACGATTAAGTGCTTCCGCATAAGAGCCGTATCCAATTAAGGTATTTAAACAGCAGTAAATAAAACAAATCAGAGCTAAAGGTGTGAGTTCTTGTACTTGCGAGAAGTCAGCCATCGGCATAAAGGCTATGGCACAACCTAAATACATCATTAGCAAGATTTGTTGTGAATTAAATTTACGTAACATTAATTTTTGCGCCATTCCATAAGCGACCCAAATAAGAGCACCCCCTACACCTAAAATGACACCTGTTGAATACTGATTTAGTCCAGCAAATGCATCAAAACGATCATTAAAGAATAAGCCTAAACCAATTAATAATAAGAAAAGTCCGATCTTTTGGTGCAACCCTAATTTTTCTTTGAAAATCAGTACACCACAGATGAGCATTCCAAAAGAAGATAAATGAATAAAAATTTGTGCAACTGACGGTTCAATGTAATTCAGCGAGCTACTAAATAATAGAAAATTGCTGGTAAGACCAATTACTCCAATAAGCATAATCCACGCATATTGGCGAACTTTCATTAATTCAGGTAATTGTTTTTTATAAGCAAGTAAAGCCAATAATGAAACTGCAGCAATAATGAAACGATACCATACGATAGTTTGCGCATTCATTACAGACAAAACTTGTTTCAAGGCAATAGGCAATGACCCCCAAGCCATAGCGGTAATAAGCGCAAAGGTAAAGCCTAATAAAGGTTGTTGTTTCATTGCTTGCTCGCTTATGTGAAATTAAAAAGACAAAACGCCCCACAAAATTGTAGGGCGTTTCAATGGAATAGATTTTAAATTATTCAGTAACAATACTTACGTATTTACGGCTTTTCTCGCCTTTTACTTCAAATTTAACTTTACCATCTGCAGTTGCGAATAAGGTGTGATCTCTTCCCATTCCTACGTTGTTACCTGCGTGGAATTTAGTACCACGTTGGCGAACAATAATGCTACCTGCTAATACAGATTCGCCACCGAAACGTTTAACACCAAGGCGTTTAGCTTCAGAATCGCGACCGTTACGAGTTGAACCACCAGCTTTTTTAGTTGCCATCTACTTGATCTCCTCTGAAATTATGCTTGAATCCCAGTGATTTTCACTTCTGTGAACCACTGACGATGACCTTGTTGTTTACGGCTGTGTTTGCGACGACGGAATTTAACGATTTTAACTTTCTCGCCACGACCTTGTGCAACTACTTCAGCCACTACTTTTGCGCCAGCAACTACTGGTGCACCAATTTTAACATCTTCACCATTAACGACCATCAACACAGAATCGAACTCAACTGTTGCGCCAGTTGCAAGTTCAAGTTTTTCTAAACGAACAACTTGACCTTCGCTCACACGGTGTTGTTTACCGCCACTTTGGAAAACTGCGTACATAAATACTCCGCTTAATTGTGTTTTCCTGCTTTTTAGCAGTCCACACTTAAAAATTCATATAAATAGGTCGCAAATTCTACGGAAAAATCCTACCTATGGCAAGAATTTATTTATAATAAAATAAAAAAATTCCCTTCATTTGCGGATTGATTTCAGAAAGTCTGAAAATTCGGGTAAAATGCACCGCACTTTTGACTGATAAATGATGAAAAATGAAGAAACAAGATCTTATGAGCATAGACGAGATCCAGAAACTTGCAGATCCAGATATGCAAAAAGTTAATCAAAATATTCTTGCTCAGCTTAATTCAGATGTACCGCTAATAGGACAGTTAGGTTTTTATATCGTTCAAGGTGGTGGTAAGCGGATCCGCCCGTTGATCGCAGTTCTCGCAGCACGATCTTTAGGGTTTGAAGGATCTAATTCAATTACTTGTGCTACTTTTGTTGAATTTATTCATACCGCTTCTTTGTTACACGATGATGTCGTAGATGAATCTGATATGCGTCGTGGGCGTGCTACGGCGAATGCTGAATTTGGTAATGCAGCGAGTGTGTTGGTAGGCGATTTTATTTATACGCGTGCATTTCAATTAGTTGCACAGTTAGAATCATTGAAAATTTTAAGTATTATGGCTGATGCGACTAATGTTTTAGCGGAAGGCGAAGTTCAGCAGTTAATGAATGTTAATGATCCTGAAACGAGCGAAGCTAATTATATGCGTGTAATTTATAGCAAAACTGCCCGTTTGTTTGAAGTGGCTGGTCAGGCTGCGGCAATTGTCGCCGGTGGAACAGAAGCTCAAGAAAAGGCTTTACAAGATTATGGGCGTTATCTTGGCACTGCATTTCAGCTCGTGGATGATGTATTGGATTATAGTGCAAATACGCAAGCTCTAGGTAAAAATGTAGGCGATGATTTAGCTGAAGGAAAACCAACCCTTCCTCTGCTACACGCTATGCGTCATGGAAATGCTCAACAGGCAGCTTTAATTCGCGAAGCGATTGAGCAAGGTGGTAAACGTGAAGCAATTGATGAAGTATTAGCTATTATGACTGAGCATAAGTCTTTAGATTACGCAATGAATCGTGCAAAAGAAGAGGCTCAAAAAGCAGTGGATGCAATCGAAATTTTGCCAGAAAGTGAATATAAACAAGCGTTGATTTCATTGGCATATTTGTCTGTAGATAGAAATTATTAGTCCATAATTTAGCTTATATACTTGATACCCATTAATTTTAATTAAACTTTATGAATACAGAACTTCAACCTAAACTAGAAAAAAGTGCGGTCAATTTTCAAGCTAAACCGCGAAAACAAAAAATCCGTAAGGATCCTAACGCACCTTTTATTCGTGAAAAACTTGAGTTGCCAGATGGACACAATAAGCTCCTTTTGCATTCTTGTTGTGCGCCTTGCTCTGGCGAAGTGATGGAAGCAATTCTTGCATCAGGCATTGAATTTACAATTTATTTTTATAATCCAAACATTCATCCACTCAAAGAATATTTGATTCGTAAAGAAGAAAATATCCGTTTTGCAAAAAAATTTGGTATTCCATTTATTGATGCTGATTACGATCGTCAAAATTGGTTTGATCGTGCTAAGGGTATGGAATGGGAGCCTGAAAGAGGTATTCGCTGTACAATGTGTTTTGATATGCGTTTTGAAAAAGCTGCTGAATATGCTCATAAACATGGTTTCCCTGTATTTACTAGTTGCCTAGGTATTTCTCGCTGGAAAGATATGAATCAAATCAATGGCTGTGGACATCGTGCGGCGGAAAAATATGATGATGTAGTTTATTGGGATTATAACTGGCGCAAGGAAGGTGGTTCACAGCGTATGATTGAGATTAGTAAGCGTGAGCGATTCTATCAACAAGAATATTGCGGTTGTGTGTATTCTTTACGTGATAGTAATAAATGGCGAGAAGAGACGGGTCGTCAAAAAATTGAAATCGGAAAATTATATTATAGTGCTGATTAAAAATAGAAAAATAAAGGTGTTGTTTCACAGAATTTGCTGAACAGCACCTTTTATTTCACTATTTTATCACTTCATCTTGATCATAATGATTAATTTTTAAACGTTGAAAATAATCTTTTGTTTCTTCAATGATCACTTTTCGCAATCCAATAAGCGCGATAAGATTTGGGAAAGCCATCAAACCATTTACAATATCGGCGATAATCCATATTAAATTTAAGTGTAAGAATGCCCCTAAACCAACCAACATAATATAAGCTAGACGATATAGTTTTACGCCACGAATACCGACGAGATAAACAAAGCAACGTTCCCCGTAGTAACACCAACCTAAAATAGTCGTGAATGCAAAAAATAATAAACCGACTGTTACAATCGTTGCGCCAATTGATGTGCCTAAACCTTGTGCAAAGGCATAGTTTGTGACGGTAGCACCCGCTAATTCAGGATTGTTCCACGCTCCCGTTAATACCAATACAATACCTGTCATTGTACAGACGATGATGGTATCTAAGAATGTACCTGTCATGGAAATTAAGCCTTGTCGAACAGGTTCACGAGTTTGTGCCGCTGCAGCTGCAATTGGTGCGCTTCCTAAACCTGATTCATTGGAAAAAATGCCGCGTGCAACGCCTGATTGAATCGCCTTCATTACGGTAAATCCAACAGCCCCGCCTAATGCTGCTTGCGGATCAAAAGCACTATCAATAATCAATAAAATCGCATTTGGTACTTTTTCTATATTTAAAAGGATAATAACCAGTGAAGTCGTGACGTATAAAATCGCCATAAACGGCACAATTACCGATGATGCGGTTGCAATACGTTTTACACCGCCAAGAATAATTAAGCCGACTAAAAGCGTCACAATAATTGCAGTAACTAAAACTGGAATATTAAAAGTATCTTGCATTGCATGGGTAATCGCATTGACCTGTGGGAATGTGCCGATCCCGAAAAAGGCCACCATCACACCAAATAATGCAAATAATTTTGCTAACCATTTGATACCTAGTCCGCGTTCAATGTAATACATCGGGCCGCCAGCCATAAAGCCATTTTTATCGCGAACACGGTATTTAACAGCGAGTAAACATTCAGCATATTTTGTTGCCATTCCTAACAAAGCAACCAGCCACATCCAAAAAATAGCCCCTGGCCCACCTGCTTGTACCGCAGTTGCAACGCCCACAATATTACCCGTTCCAATTGTTGCTGCTAATGCAGTACAAAGTGCAGCAAAAGAGGAAACGTCTCCTTTTCCACCTTTATCTTTTTTGAACAAATAACCTAGTGCGCGCGGTAAGTAGCGAATTTGAATAAAGCCTAAGCGTAACGTTAAATAGAGTCCTGTACCAGATAATAATATAAGTAGAGGTGCGCCCCAAATAAAGCTATCAATAGCTGAAAGAATTGACTCAATTGTCATTGTGATTCCTCGCCGTTTAAATCAAAATAAACACGACAAGAAGACGAAAAGATACAATGGAAAAGAAAGTGCGGTAAAAAATAAATAATTTCCACACTTACAATAGATTGTCTTTTGCCCCTGTCCTTTTGCCTGAGCGTTTGAAAAACGATTGAAAAATTAACCGCTCTTTTGCGCCTTCGGCGTCCATTTCTAAAATGGATCTCTCCAAGGGTTCGTCCAGTAACAGTCCCTGCCATCGCACCTGAAAGATTTTACATCGTCGGTGTGGGGTCAATTCCCCGCTCTCCAGCTACCTTCATCCGAACTCACTTTCCATTAGATACTGAAAAGTGTGCGAATTCTAACAAAACAGGAAATGAATTTCAAAAAGGAATTTTTATGTAGAACAATCACTTTATTCAATATCTCCACAAAAACGATAGCCTTCTCCATGTATAGTCATAATGATATTTGGAGTATTTGGATGATCTTCAAAATGTTTTCTGATACGTCGAATTGTGACATCTACGGTACGATCCTGAGGTTTTAACTCTCGTCCGGTCATTTTTTTCAGCAATTCTTCGCGCGTTTGCAATTTTCCTGGATTTTCACAGAAATGTAACATTGCACGAAATTCACTGCGAGGAAGTTTGAATTCTTGTCCTTCTGGTGTAATTAAACTGTGGCTATTTAGGTCTAATTTCCAACCATTAAAACGATAGAATTCTCGACCAAATGTATTTTCTTTTTCTTGATGCGGCATTGTGCGATGCAATAGATTACGTGCGCGGATAGTCAGTTCTCTAGGGTTAAAAGGTTTGGTTAAATAATCGTCGGCACCAATTTCCAGACCTAAAATTTTATCCACTTCATTATCTCGACCAGTTAAAAAAATAAGAGGTAAGCTTAATTCTTCACGGAGTTCTCTTGCCAATAATAAGCCGTTTTTACCTGGTAAATTAATATCCATCACAACCAAATTAATATTATGATTTGCCAATATATGATGCATTTCAACACCATTTTCTGCTTCAAACACATCATATCCTTCCGCTTCAAAAATCCCTTTAAGCGTATTTCGAGTGACAATTTCATCTTCAACAACGAGAATTTTTGGAGTAGTCATTTTCCATCCTTATACTTATTTTGGCGTATGCTATCAAAGCTATCATTCTATCTGTGCAACATTATTGTAACAATAAAAAAGTGCGGTGATTTTTTACCTGATTTTCCTTTTTGTGATCTAAATCATAGTTTTAGGTATTCAACTTTCTTTGTGATAGAATTTCGAGCATCTATATTTTTACACTCAATTCTATGAAAAAACTCTTTCTTTTTTTTACGCTGATTTTCACCGCTTTTGCGGCTAATTCAGGTTTATTCGATAAAAAACAAACCTTCTTAAAAGTAGATGATGCTTTTGCTTTTTCTGCTACTTTATCTACAGATAAAAGCCAGTTACAAGCCCATTGGGATATTGCCGATGGCTATTATTTGTATCAAGATAAAATTAGTGCTGAGTTAGTCGGTAAATCAAATCCTCTCTCTTTACATACCCAACAGGCGGCGGAATTACATCAAGATCCTTATTTTGGCGAAGTAAAAGTTTTTACTCACTCAATTGATGGCATATTTAGGGGCGCATTTAATAATGCTGATGATAAGGTTGAAATCACTTATCAAGGATGTACCGAAGGTTTTTGCTATCCGCCTGAAACTAAAGTATTACGAATTGGGGATTTAGCCGTTTCTCAAAAGCAAATTGTCGAAAAAACAGTTGAAAAAAATACCGCACTTTTATCTGAACAAGATCGTTTAGCTGATGGTTTATTCCATAGTAAATGGGCAATTTTTGGTTTCTTTGTATTAGGATTGGGACTGGCTTTTACGCCTTGCGTATTGCCAATGTTACCGTTGCTTTCTGCTATTGTTATCGGTCAGCAACAACGTCCAAATATGATGCGAGCGTTTAGTTTAGCTTTTCTTTATGTTCAAGGCATGGCTCTGACTTACACTTTGTTAGGTCTTGCAGTGGCAGCCATCGGTTTACCGTTTCAAATCGCCTTGCAACATCCTTATGTGATGATCGGGCTTTCTATTTTATTTGTTGCTCTTGCCCTTTCAATGTTTGGCTTATTTACCATTCAATTGCCAAATAGCTTACAAAATAAATTGAATACATGGAGCCAAAAACAAACCTCGGGTGCTTTTGGCGGTGCCTTTGCGATGGGAATGATTGCTGGGCTGGTGGCATCGCCTTGCACATCTGCGCCACTTTCTGGTGCTTTACTTTATGTGGCACAAAGTGGCGATTTATTTACAGGCGCAGTAACCCTTTATTTGCTCGCACTTGGTATGGGCGTGCCGCTAATGTTAATCACATTGTTTGGTAATAAAATTTTGCCCAAATCAGGTGAGTGGATGAATACCGTAAAACAAACATTCGGCTTTGTGATGTTGGCGTTACCTGTATTTTTACTTTCTCGTATTTTGCCTGAAGTATGGGAGCCACGCTTATGGGCTGGATTAGCGACAGTATTTTTTATTTGGTTTGCGTTGCAGATGTCTAAGAACGGTTTTGGCTATGCTATTAAAATTATTAGTTTTGCGTTGGCTATGGTTACTGTACAACCCCTGCAAAATTGGATTTGGCAAACTCAAACTACAACACAAAGTGCGGTAGAAAATATGCCTGTTTCTCAAGTTAAATTTAAGCAAATTAAAAATACTGAAGAACTTGACCGCACTTTAGCGGAAAATCCGCATTCAATTGCTATGTTGGATTTATACGCGGATTGGTGTGTTGCTTGTAAAGAATTTGAAAAGCTGACGTTTTCAGATCCACAAGTGCAACAGCAATTTCAAAATATCTTATTGTTACAAGTGAATATGACAAAGAATAGCCCAGAAAATAAAGCATTAATGGAACGCTTTAATGTGATGGGATTGCCTACGATTTTATTTTTTGATCAGCAAAATAATGAAATTAAAGGAAGTAGAGTAACGGGCTTTATGGATGCTGATGCTTTTTCTAATTGGATTGAAAAGCTACTTTAGTTATTTTTTACTTTTGGTAAAAAGTATTTTTCAATTTTAATTATTGTTTAACTACCCGTTAAAGATTAATATGACGCCGTTTTAATTCATCTTTAAACAAAAGGAAAGCAAATGAACAATCTTGAAAAATATCGCCCGTATTTCTTGGCATTTTTACGTATCGTTGTCGCTTATATGTTTATTTTACACGGCACGGCAAAATTTTTGGAATTTCCAATTTCTATGACTGGAGGAAATGGTGCAGTAGGCGATCCAATGCTACTAGTGGCAGGCGTAATTGAAATTGTTGGTTCCATTTTATTAATCTTAGGTTTATTTACACGCCAAGCCGCGTTTATTTTGTCAGTGGAAATGGCATATGCCTATTTCTTTCTCCACGTAGCAGGAAAAGGAAACCTATTTTTCCCAATTGCAAATGGCGGTGAGCTTGCATTACTTTACTCACTTCTCTTTCTATATTTTGTATTTTCTGGCGCAGGTGCTTGTGCTTTAGATAATAAGTTTTTTAAAAAGTAGTTTAGTTGTAGTTTCATAATTTTATCCTTATTTTTGCCCACATTTATGTGGGCTTTTTTATGCCTGAAATTTATCGTATTTTTACCGCACTTTAAGAAATTATATTTAATCTTTTCTATATTTAAGCAAACGTTTGCGTTATAATTCTCATCGCTTATTTTTAACTATTTAATGAAAGGAAAATACAATGGCAGATCGTCCAATTCGTCAGGCTTTACTGAGTGTGTCTGATAAAACGGGTATTGTAGAGTTTGCTCAAGGTTTAGTTAAACGTGGTGTAAAACTACTTTCAACAGGTGGAACGGCAAAACTTTTAGCACAAAATGCTTTACCTGTAATGGAAGTGTCTGATTACACAGGTTTCCCAGAAATGATGGACGGTCGAGTGAAAACCTTACATCCCAAAGTACATGGCGGGATTCTTGGTCGTCGTGGTACAGATGATGCCATCATGCAGCAACATGCCATTGAAGGCATTGATATGGTGGTGGTGAATTTATATCCCTTTGCTGCCACTGTGGCAAAATCTGATTGCACCTTGACTGATGCGGTAGAAAATATCGATATTGGGGGGCCTACAATGGTGCGTTCTGCAGCGAAAAACCACAAAGATGTGGCGATCGTAGTTAATAACAATGATTTCAACGCAATTCTAGCCGAAATGGATCAACATCAAAACAGCCTAACTTTTGAAACTCGTTTTGACCTTGCGATTAAAGCATTTGAACATACCGCTCAATATGATTCTATGATTGCCAACTATTTCGGTCAGCTAGTAAAACCTTATCATATTGCAGAGGAAGAAGAGGCGAATGCGAAGTGCGGTCAATTCCCACGGACTTTAAACCTTAACTTCGTGCGTAAACAAACTATGCGTTACGGCGAAAACGCCCATCAAAATGCGGCATTTTATGTTGATTTAAATGTGAAAGAAGCGAGCGTGGCTACAGCTAATCAACTGCAAGGTAAAGCCTTGTCTTACAATAATATTGCCGACACTGATGCAGCACTTGAATGCGTGAAAGAATTTGACGATCCAGCTTGCGTAATCGTTAAACATGCCAATCCATGTGGCGTGGCGTTAGGTAAGGATATTTTAGACGCTTATAATCGCGCTTACCAAACCGATCCAACGTCTGCTTTTGGCGGCATTATTGCTTTTAACCGTGAATTAGACGAAAAAACGGCGAATGAAATTGTGGAACGCCAATTCGTTGAAGTGATTATCGCACCGAAAGTTTCTGCTGAAGCGCAAGAAGTAATGAAGCGTAAGAAAAATGTGCGTTTGCTTGAATGTGGTGAATGGACTTCTCGTTCCGAACGTTTGGATTTCAAACGTGTAAACGGCGGTTTATTAGTACAAGATGCGGATTTAGGTATGGTTGGCGTGGATGATTTAAAAGTCGTGAGTAAACGTCAGCCAACTGAACAAGAATTAAAAGACTTATTATTCTGCTGGAAAGTGGCAAAATTTGTGAAATCGAATGCCATTGTTTACGCCAAAGACAATCAAACTATCGGCATTGGTGCAGGTCAAATGAGCCGTGTGTATTCGGCCAAAATTGCAGGTATCAAAGCACAGGATGAAGGCTTGACCGTGGCAGGTTGTGTGATGGCATCTGATGCGTTCTTCCCATTCCGTGATGGCATTGATGCTGCAGCGAAAGTGGGAATTCAATGTGTGATCCATCCAGGTGGTTCAATGCGCGATCAAGAAGTCATCGATGCGGCGGATGAACATAATATGGTAATGGTATTGACTGGAATGCGACATTTTAGACATTAATTTATCTAACTATCCCCCTCTTTACAAAAGAGGGGGAATTGCAGGTAAAAAATAGCCGTACTTTTTTTAAATTAGGCATACGCAAGGACTACAACATGAACATCCTCATCATCGGAAACGGCGGTCGTGAACACGCCTTGGCTTGGAAAGTTGCACAATCTCCATTAGCAGATAAAGTTTTTGTCGCACCGGGTAACGCTGGTACTGCATTGGAACACAAAGTAGAAAACGTGAATATTTCTGCGACAGATATTCCAGCATTAGTGAAATTTGCTCAAGATAAACAAATTGGATTAACCATTGTTGGTCCTGAAGCCCCCTTAGTGATTGGGGTAGTTGATGCATTTCGTGAAGCTGGATTGAAGATTTTTGGGCCAGCTAAAGCGGCTGCGCAATTGGAAGGTTCAAAGGCATTCACTAAAGATTTTCTCGCTCGTCATAAAATTCCAACAGCGGAATATCAAAACTTCACCGAAGTCGAACCTGCATTGACTTACTTGCGTGAAAAAGGCACACCAATTGTCGTTAAAGCGGATGGCTTGGCGGCGGGTAAAGGCGTAATCGTTGCGATGACATTGCAAGAAGCCGAAGATGCAGTACGCGATATGCTTTCTGGTAATGCCTTTGGCGAAGCGGGCAGCCGAGTAGTGATTGAAGAATTTCTAGATGGCGAAGAAGCAAGTTTTATCGTCATGGTAGATGGTAAAAACGTAGAACCTATGGCTACTAGCCAAGATCATAAACGCGTGGGCGAAAATGATACGGGGTTAAATACAGGCGGTATGGGCGCGTATTCGCCTGCACCAGTAATAACACCCGAAATTCATAGTCGCATTATGAAGGAAGTGATTTACCCAACCGTTAATGGCATGGCAGCGGAAGGCAGTGTTTACACGGGTTTCCTATATGCAGGATTAATGATTATGCCAAATGGGCAGCCGAAAGTGATCGAATTTAATTGTCGTTTTGGTGATCCAGAAACGCAGCCAATAATGCTACGTCTCAAATCAGACCTTGTTGAACTCTGTCTTAAAGCATGTGACGGCAAATTAGATGAAGTAATATCACAATGGGATCCACGAGCTTCTTTAGGTATCGTATTGGCTGCAGAGGGATATCCAAAGGATTATCGCAAAGGCGATGAAATCAGCGGATTGCCTAAAAGTGCGGTCAAAAACGAGAAAGTTTTCTTAGCGGGTGTCGCAGAACAAGAAGGCAAGCTAGTCACAAACGGCGGTCGTGTACTTTGTGTGACTGCGTTAGGCGAAAGTGTATTTGAAGCACAACAAAAAGCGTTAAAATTGGCTGAGCAAATTCAATGGTCTGGGCGTTTTTATCGTCGAGACATTGGTTACAGGGCTGTGGAACGAGAACAAGCAAAATAGTTAGAAATCTTGTTGAATTTAATTAGATAAAAAATATTGTACAGGGTAGAATTGTATTTTCCTAGGATTTAGGATTTTGTTAGGGCAACGTTTACGATTGCTCTGACAATAAATTAGAATTATTATTTTGTTACTTTATGAGGTTATATCAACTTATGCGACAATTTGTCATCGTAGTATTATATTCTGCAATTCTTCTTTCATTAGAAGTTATTTATAGAAAATTATTTAATATTTCTAGTATTGAGAGATACACTGAAAGTTATTTGTCTGTTTGTTTGTTTGTTTGTTTGTTTGTTTTTTCAAAATATAGAATTACAAGAATATTAGTTGGCGCTTTATTTGCAATAAGTATTGTTGTTAATAATGTACATTATGCAGTATACCAATCTTGGATTGGACCTGTTAATTACTCACTTGCATTTAAAGAAATTAATGAGATAACAAATGCTGGCTTAACAATGATAGATAAATTCATATATCCATTGTTATTTGGTTTATTTGAAGTTGCTGTGTTTTTAAGTTTAAGTTTCATAAAAAGAAAAGTATATAAACTTTCTTGGATTTTTGACTTTATTTTTTATGCTGTGATGATGTATGTTTTTGTTCGAGCGTATACAACAAAATCCCATGAGCGTTTTATTTCACCTAACACTGTTTATTCTCGATTAAAATCCAATTATTTATCGTTGGGTTATTTTATAGGACGAATTGTTCCTTATGAGATATTTTCTTTATCTAATATTCCTCTTTATCATAAATCTAAGCCTATGAAATCGGGCTCTCCGAAAATTAAGAATATAATTTTAATTATGGGGGAAAGTGCGACCTCAAGTCATTTTAGTGCTTTTGGTTACGGGAGAAAAACATCTCCTTTTTTAGATAGCTTAAAATATAAATCAGGAGCTCTTGTTGGTAAAACTTATTCAGGAGGAAAGCTAACAGCAATTTCTTTACCAATGTTTTTTAATGCAATTCCTTATCCAAATGGAATACAACAGATAGCTAAAGGAGATACGAATTTATTTAATTTAGCGAAAGAGCAAGGCTTTCAGACATATTTTTATTCAGCTCAAGCTAGGGATGATATGCATATGATCAATTTTTTAGGAGGAGCTTGGATTGATGATATTCGTTTTCCAGATAATGAAGGGTATTCTTTAAGAGATTCAATGCCTGATAATAAATTACTTCCTGCTTTTAAAAATATTAATTTAGATAATGGTTATCATTTTGTTGTTTTACATCATAGAGGGAGTCATATTCCCTATGGGGCATTATTAGATGAAAAAGAGAAGGTGTTTGGAAAAAATAACGCAACAGATAATTATGATAATACTATTCTAAATACTGATAACTTTATCTCAGAGGTTTACCATTACTTATCTAATAAATCTTCTAAAGATTGGATAATTGCCTATACATCAGATCATGGTCAATATGTAAAAGGCGACACTTATAAGCAAGGGACATTTGATGAAGATAATTATATTGTGCCATTAGTTCTATATAGTCCAAATGAAGAAATACAGAAACTAGTGTTGGACAATTTTGAATCATGTAAGATTTCATTTCATAATCAGTTATCTAGCTTTATTATTAATATAATGGGATATAACTATTCAGTTAGCACTTGCGATAAGGGGGTTGTTAATGGAAATATTCTCACAGGTGATGCTGGATACCTAAAAATAGAATCTAATGGTAAACAAGAGTATGTTCATTAAATTAGACGCTATGATGAATTAATTTCATTTAAGTAATGAAAATTTAGGAATGAAATTTTAATTAAGTTTTTATCCATAAACAGTTAAACTATCTGCCATAAATTACATAACAGGAGAACACAATGTTTACAAGAAATATGACTATCGCTGATTACGATCCAGTATTGTGGCAAGCGATCCAAGATGAAAATCGTCGTCAAGAAGAACATATCGAACTCATTGCATCTGAAAACTATGCGAGTCCACGTGTGATGGAAGCGCAAGGTTCACAATTCACTAATAAATATGCGGAAGGCTATCCAGGTAAACGTTATTACGGTGGTTGTGAGTATGCGGACATTGTGGAACAGTTAGCAATTGACCGTGCGAAAGAATTATTTGGTGCAGATTACGTGAATGTTCAACCGCACTCTGGATCACAAGCGAATGCTGCGGTGTATGGTGCATTGATTAATGCAGGCGATACTATTTTAGGTATGGATTTGGCTCACGGTGGTCATTTAACTCACGGTGCAAAAGTCAGTTTCTCTGGCAAAATTTATAACTCCGTACTTTATGGAATTACTGCGGATGGCTTAATTGATTATGAAGATGTTCGTCAAAAAGCATTAGAATGTAAACCAAAACTTATCGTTGCTGGTTTCTCGGCTTATTCACAAGTTGTGGATTGGGCGAAAATGCGTGAAATCGCAGATGAAGTTGGTGCGTATTTATTTGTGGATATGGCGCATGTAGCGGGATTAATTGCAGCGGGTTTATATCTAAATCCACTCCCTCATGCACATGTTGTGACAACAACAACCCATAAAACGTTGGGCGGTCCGCGTGGTGGTTTAATTCTTTCATCTTGTGGCGATGAAGAAATCTACAAAAAATTACAATCATCCGTATTCCCTGCAAATCAAGGTGGTCCATTAGTTCATATTATTGCGGCAAAAGCAGTTTGCTTTAAAGAAGCATTAGAGCCTCAATATAAAGAATACCAAGCAAATGTAATCAAAAATGCGAAAGCAATGGTTGAGGTATTTAAACAACGTGGTTATGACGTTGTGTCAAATGGCACTGAAAACCACTTGTTCTTAGTAAGTTTTATTAAACAAGGATTAACAGGTAAAGCAGCTGATGCGGCATTAGGCAAAGCAAATATTACAGTGAATAAAAATGCTGTACCAAACGATCCGCAAAAACCATTCGTCACTTCTGGCATCCGTGTAGGTACACCATCTGTGACTCGCCGTGGTTTCAATGAAAATGATGTGCGTGAATTAGCTGGCTGGATGTGTGATGTTTTAGATGCTTTAGGCAAAGAAAATGAAGAACAAGTGATTGCTGAAACTAAAGAAAAAGTATTAGCAATTTGTAAACATCTTCCAGTTTATCCGAAATGATTTATTTTCTTTCGTTGATTATATGTTTAGCGGCGATTAATATCGCCGCTTATTTTTTATGGGAAATTATATGACTTATATTGTTGGCTTAACTGGTGGCATTGGTAGTGGTAAAACAACGATTGCTAATTTATTTACCGATCTTGGCGTACCTCTAGTGGATGCGGATGTGGTTGCTAGAGAAGTCGTCGCGAAAGATTCCCCCTTATTGTCAAAAATTGTTGAACATTTTGGGGCTCAAATTTTAACGGAACAAGGCGAGCTTAATCGCGCGGCTTTACGAGAGCGAGTGTTTAACCATGATGAAGATAAATTGTGGTTAAATAACCTTCTACATCCCGCTATTCGTGAACGAATGAAACAAAAATTAGCTGAACAAACTGCGCCTTACACATTATTTGTCGTCCCTTTATTAATAGAAAATAAATTGACCGCACTTTGTGATCGTATTTTGGTGGTGGATGTGAGTCCACAAACTCAACTTGCTCGTTCATCACAACGAGATAACAATAATTTTGAGCAAATTCAACGAATTATGAATTCTCAAGTTTCTCAACAAGAGCGTTTAAAATGGGCAGATGATGTGATTAACAATGATTCTGAACTGGCCCAAAACTTACCGCACTTGCAGCAAAAGGTGCTAGAATTGCACCAGTTTTATTTACAACAAGCGGAAAATAAAAATGCCTGACGAAATGATTGAAGTACCTTGTCCGATTTGCCAAAAATCGGTGCCTTGGATAAATGAAAGTACTTTTCGACCTTTTTGTAGCAAACGTTGCCAGTTAATTGATCTTGGCGAATGGGCGGCTGAAGAAAAAGCGATTCCAAGTGATACTGCTGATTTTGCAATGGATCCAAATGTGAGTGACGGATGGAGCATTAAATAGAGATTAACCGATAGGAAACCCTATCGGTTAATTTTTATAAGTGCGGTGCTTTTTTTGAGGATTTTTCCTAAAAATGCTATGCTAAACGTGATTTTATTATTCTAAAATGTGATTTTTATGCAACAAGATTATTTAAGCCAACAACGATTCTCCGCTCTTCCTCTACATCCGATTGTGCGAGGTGCTTTGGCAAAAAAAGGCTTTGATTTTTGTACCCCAATTCAGGCTTTATCCTTGCCTATCAGTTTAAATGGACGAGATGTTGCAGGACAAGCTCAAACGGGTACAGGCAAGACAATGGCTTTTTTAACGGCTACTTTTCACCATCTTTTAACTCACCAAGATCCTAATCTTGAATATCCTCACCCAAGAGCTTTGATTTTAGCACCTACTCGAGAATTAGCGGTACAGATTAGTAATGACGCAGAATTTCTTGCAAAAGCGAGTGGATTAAAGACCGCACTTGCCTATGGTGGCGATGGTTATGATAAACAACTACAAGTGATTGAGCGTGGCGTAGATATTTTGATTGGTACGACGGGGCGAGTTATTGATTATGTAAAACAAGGCGTAATTGGTTTAGATGAAATTCAAGTTGTCGTGCTAGATGAAGCGGATCGAATGTTCGATCTTGGATTTATCCGTGATATTCGTTATTTATTGCGTAAATGCCCCACTCCGCAAGTGCGTTTAACGATGTTATTTTCAGCGACGCTTTCTTATAAAGTGCGTGAATTAGCATTTGAAGATATGAATGATCCTGAATATATTGAAATAGAACCAGAACAAAAGACAGGTCATCGCATTAAAGAAGAACTTTTTTATCCATCTAATCAGGATAAAATGGCACTTCTCTTAACCTTAATGGAAGATGAATGGCCTGAGCGTTGTATTGTATTTGCTAATACGAAACATCGTTGTGAAGAAATTTGGGGTTATTTGGCTGCTGATGGGCATCGTGTCGGCTTACTGACTGGCGATGTAGCACAGAAAAAACGTTTATCGTTATTAAAACAATTTACTGATGGTGATTTGGATATTTTAGTGGCAACAGATGTGGCCGCTCGTGGCTTGCATATTTCTGATGTGACGCATGTTTTCAATTATGATTTACCCGATGATAGAGAAGATTATGTTCACCGAATCGGCCGCACTGGACGAGCAGGGGAAAGTGGTGTTTCGATTAGTTTCGCTTGTGAAGAATATGCGATGAATTTACCAGCAATTGAAGAATATATTGGCCATTCTATCCCTGTGAGCCAATATGAAACAGAAGCCTTGCTTGAACTGCCGAAACCGTATCGGTTAAAACGTGCGGTGCCACCGCAAGGACATACAAGACATCGTTCTTATCACACAAAATAGGTGGGCTTCAGTCCACGCGTTTATTTAATGATGAAAAGTGCGGTTAATTTTGACTGCATTTTATATTCCTATTTTTTATATCCTCCTTTGTTCATCATTCATCTTGTGGGTTTACGGCTTACCTACAGATAAGTATTGTTACGTTTTTTGTTTTTTAACTTGCCAAAAAACAAAAAATAAATAAAATGAACGCTCATTCATTTTTGAGCAATTATTGCTCCTTATTTTACTCAAGGATCTTATGCGACAAGCTAAAACAGACTTAGCTGAACAGATTTTTTCAGCGACAGATCGTTTAATGGCAAGAGAAGGGTTGAATCAACTTTCTATGCACAAACTTGCGAAAGAAGCAAATGTGGCCGCAGGAACGATTTACCTTTATTTTAAAAACAAAGATGAATTGCTTGAACAATTTGCACACAGAGTGTTTTCAATGTTTATGGCAACACTTGAAAAAGATTTTGATGAAACGAAACCTTTTTTCGAACAATATCGACAAATGTGGAAAAACATTTGGTATTTCTTACAAGAAAATCCCACTATTCTATCCAATTTAAAGCAATATGAATCTTTGCCTAATTTCAAGGATATTTGTAAAAACGTTAAAAATTGCCGTTGGGATTTATTTTGTCATCAAGCCCAAAAAGCTGGCTTATTAGCGGAATTATCTGAAGATATTCTCTTTTTATTAAGTTTGAAAACAGCGATAAATTTAGCCTCTGATGCAAAATTTATCGATTTCGATCTTAAGCCTGAAATTTTAGAATCTGTGATTGAACGCTCTTGGCGTGCGATTCAGAAATAATTGTTGTTATTTTTATAACGGAGCTTTAAACATGAGTCAAACTCAACATCAAAGACCAAAACGCTCACATATTTTCTTGATGAAAATAATTTTAGTGGTATTTGTCTTAATTTTTGCCAGTGTCATCGGTTTTAATATGATAAAAGGCATAATGATAAGCCGAGCAATTGCAGAAATGCCAGAACCTTCAAGCCTAGTGACCGCACTTGAAGTACAACCACGTGAGTGGACACCTGTTATCAATACAACAGGGCTAATACGTCCACATCAAGGTGCTATGCTTAGCGCACAAAATGCGGGTACGGTTTCACAAGTGCTTGTTCAAAATGGACAAAATGTGAAAAAAGGTGAGGTGCTTGTGGAACTTGATAATTTTGTTGAACGTGCCAGCCTACAAGCTGCTCAGGCACAATTATCAGCACTTCGTCAAACTTATCAACGTTATGTGAGCTTATTAAATAGCAATGCTGTATCACGTCAAGAAATGGATAACGCAAAAGCGGCTTATGACGCTCAAGTAGCTAATATTGAATCTCTAAAAGCAGCAATTGAACGTCGTAAAATTGTGGCACCATTTGATGGTAAAGCGGGTATTGTGAAAATCAATATTGGACAATATGTGAATGTTGGAACAGAAATTGTGCGTGTAGAAGATACTAGCTCAATGAAAGTTGATTTTGCTCTTTCACAAAATGATTTAGATAAGTTGCATATTGGTCAGCGTGTTACGGCTACTGTTGATGCTCGTTCTGGCGAAACATTTTCTGCACGTATTACGGCGATTGAACCTGCGGTAAATGCAGCTACTGGGCTTGTGGATATTCAAGCAACATTTGATCCAGAAGATGGACGTAAATTGCTTTCAGGTATGTTTTCTCGTTTACGCATTGCGCTTCCAACTGAAACAAATCAAGTTGTCGTTCCCCAAGTTGCTATTAGTTACAATATGTATGGCGAAATTGCCTATTTACTTGAACCATTATCTGAAGAAGAAAAAGGAAAAATGTCAGGTAATGAAAAATTGGATCGTCTCTATCGCGCGAAACAAATCACCGTATTTACTAAAGATCGTCAAGGTGTTTATGCTCAATTACAAGGAAATGAAGTTAAAGCGGGAGATAAAATTATTACAGGCGGTCAGCAAGGTATTGGTAATGGAAGCCTTGTGGAATGGATTAAAAAAGACATTGTGGGTGCAGTAGAGCCTGCTCATAAAACACCACTTTAATGTATGAGGAAATCCGAATGAAATTTACCGATATATTTATTCGTCGTCCTGTTTTAGCAGTTTCAATTAGCTTATTAATGATTATTTTAGGGTTGCAAGCAATCTCGAAATTGGCTGTGCGTGAATACCCTAAAATGACGACCACAGTCATTACAGTGAGTACTGCATATCCAGGGGCAGATGCGAATTTAATCCAAGCATTTGTTACCTCAAAATTGGAAGAATCTATCGCGCAAGCCGATAATATTGACTATATGTCTTCGACTAGTGCGCCTAGTAGTTCGACCATTACAATAAAAATGAAATTAAATACCGATCCTGCAGGCGCGTTAGCAGATGTATTAGCCAAGGTAAATGCTGTAAAGTCAGCATTACCAAATGGTATTGAAGATCCTAGTGTATCCTCTTCTTCAGGCGGGAGCGGTATTATGTATATCAGTTTCCGATCTAAAAAATTGGATTCTAGTCAGGTAACTGATTACATCAATCGTGTAGTTAAACCACAGTTTTTTACCATTGAGGGTGTTGCCGAAGTACAGGTATTTGGTGCAGCTGAATATGCATTACGTATTTGGCTTGATCCACAAAAAATGGCAGCTCAAAATCTTTCTGCTCCAGCAGTAATGTCTGCGCTTTCTGCTAATAACGTACAAACGGCTGCGGGGAACGATAATGGCTATTATGTGAGTTATCGTAACAAAGTTGAGACCACAACGAAATCTGTGGAACAACTCAGCAACTTAATTATTTCATCAAATGGAGATGATTTAGTGCGTTTGCGTGATATTGCAAGCGTTGAATTAAATAAAGAAAGTGATAATTCACGTGCTACGGCAAATGGCGCAGAATCCGTCGTGTTAGCCATCAATCCAACCTCAACAGCAAACCCTTTGACTGTCGCAGAAAAAATTCGCCCTTTATATGAAAGTATAAAAACACAACTGCCAGACAGTATGGAAAGCGATATTCTTTATGACCGCACTATTGCCATTAATAGCTCAATTCACGAGGTAATAAAAACTATTGGTGAAGCCACTTTGATCGTTTTAGTGGTAATTTTAATGTTTATCGGTTCGTTCCGCGCCATTTTAATTCCAATATTGGCTATTCCAATTTCTCTTATTGGCGTATTAATGCTGCTACAAAGTTTCAACTTTTCTATTAATTTAATGACCTTGCTTGCTTTAATTCTTGCCATAGGTTTAGTTGTGGATGATGCTATTGTAGTGCTGGAAAATGTTGATCGTCATATTAAAGAGGGGGAAACGCCATTCCGATCGGCGATTATTGGTACGCGTGAAATTGCAGTACCCGTTATTTCTATGACTATTGCATTGATCGCAGTTTATTCGCCAATGGCTTTAATGGGGGGGATTACTGGCACATTGTTTAAAGAGTTTGCTTTAACTCTAGCTGGTGCGGTATTTATTTCAGGCATTGTGGCATTAACTCTTTCTCCGATGATGAGTAGCAAGTTGCTTAAATCAAACGCCCAACCAACTTGGTTAGAACAAAAGGTTGAACATACATTAGGAAAAGTTAATCGTATTTACGAATATATGCTTGATCTTGTTATGCTCAATCGTAAATCAATGCTGGCTTTTGCTGTGGTAATTTTCTCAACGCTCCCATTTTTGTTTAATGCGCTTTCTAGTGAATTAACACCAAATGAAGATAAAGGTGCATTTATTGCCATTGGTAATGCACCATCTAGCGTAAATGTAGATTACATTCAAAATGCAATGCAACCATATATGAAAAATGTAATGGAAACACCTGAAGTTTCTTTTGGGATGAGTATTGCTGGCGCACCAAATTCTAATGGTTCTTTGAATATCATTACTTTAAAAGATTGGAAAGAACGCACACGTAAACAATCTGTTGTGATGAATGAATTAAATGCAAAAGCAAAATCTATTCCAGAAGTATCAGTTTCTGCCTTCAATTTCCCTGAAATTGATACAGGAGAACAAGGGCCGCCAGTTTCTATTGTGTTAAAAACTGCACAAGATTATAAATCTTTGGCAAATACCGCAGAGAAATTCTTAAATGCAATGAAAGCGTCAGGTAAATTTATTTATTCCAATTTAAATTTAACTTATGACACCGCACAAATGACGATTTCTGTGGATAAGGAAAAAGCGGGAACTTACGGCATTACAATGCAACAAATTAGTAACACTTTAGGCAGTTTCTTATCTGGTGCGACAGTTACGCGTGTGGATGTAGATGGACGTGCTTATAAAGTAATTTCGCAGGTAAAACGAGATGATCGCTTATCGCCAGAAAGTTTCCAAAATTATTATTTAACTGCATCTAATGGTCAATCAGTGCCATTAAGTAGTGTTATCAGTATGAAATTAGAAACTCAGCCAACATCATTACCGCGTTTCAGCCAATTAAATTCGGCTGAAATCAGTGCTGTACCAATGCCAGGTACATCAAGTGGTGATGCCATTGCTTGGCTTCAACAACAGGCAAATGATAATTTGCCACAAGGATACACTTATGATTTCAAATCCGAAGCTCGTCAATTAGTACAAGAGGGTAATGCACTTACGACGACTTTCATTCTTGCTGTTGTAATTATTTTCTTGGTGCTTGCCATTCAGTTTGAATCTATACGTGACCCAATGGTAATTATGATTTCCGTACCATTAGCCGTAAGTGGTGCATTGGTGAGCTTAAATATTTTATCCTTCTTTAGCATCGCAGGAACAACATTAAATATCTACTCTCAAGTTGGGTTGATTACTCTCGTGGGATTAATCACCAAACACGGTATCTTAATGTGCGAAGTGGCAAAAGAAGAACAGCTAAACTATGGTAAAACTCGAATTGAGGCAATCACTCATGCTGCAAAAGTACGTTTACGCCCAATCCTAATGACAACGGCGGCAATGGTAGCAGGCTTAATTCCATTACTCTATGCAACAGGTGCAGGAGCGGTATCTCGCTTTAGTATTGGGATAGTGATTGTAGCGGGATTATCTATTGGTACTATTTTCACCTTGTTCGTCTTGCCTGTGGTATATAGCTATGTCGCAACTGAACACAAACCATTACCGGTTTTTGATGAAAATAAAACAACCCACTAATTAAAACATAGAAAAAACAAACCGCACTTAGGTTATCTTACGTAATTCGTACTTATAACTAGTTGTTTTATCCAACTTTTTTGAGCATAACCTGCATAAGTGCGGTATTTTTTATTCTGTTAATTATATAAATGATCCACTTATGTTAGTCTTTATTTAAAGACTATTTTTCAGTAAACTTAGCGAATTTTGTTGAATTATTAAAATTATCACTTCAAATCTAGGAATTTATTGTGGCACATCGAGATTTTGCTGCGCGTCGTAGCTCAAATAATAAGAAAAAAAATAAGAAAAAGAATACAAATGTCTTGATTTTTCTTGCTTTATTTATTGTTCTAGTTTTTGTTGTTGGACTTTATTTGTTGAAAAATAAGAACAGTAAGGTAAGCGTGCAGCAAGCTATAACACAACAGGAAAAAGCTCAACCTAAAAGTGTGTTACCTAATCGTCCAGAGGAAGTGTGGAGTTATATTAAAGCCTTAGAAACGCGTACTGTACCTGTAGATAATAATCCAGCGAGTGTAGAACAAAATATGCGTTTAACAGAAGAACAACGTCAAGTTTTAATTCAAATAGAAAGAGATCAAAAAGCGGCTGATGAAGCTAGAAAACTGGCTGAGCAACAGAGAATAGAAGATGCAACGAGAACTCAATCCAAAAAAACGGAAGATATGAAAAATACAGAGGCAGAAATCGTAAAATTGGAATCAATTAAAAAGCAAGACTCACAGAAAATTGAAAGCGCAAAAAAAGTAGAACAAATAAAAACGGTTAATAATGTACGGGATAGCAAGAAATTTGGTTTACAATGCGGTGCTTTTAAAAATCGAGCGCAAGCTGAAAATTTGCAAGGTCGTTTACAGATGACAGGATTAAATGCTCAAATACAAACTAACGGCGAATGGAACCGTGTTCGTGTAGCAAGTTTTGATACTCGAGAGCTTGCAGTACAGGCACAAAGTAGAGCTAAAACTGTTACCGATTGTGTTGTGATTGGTATGTAATATATATTTATTTTAATGCTGAGTACCAAAAGGTGGTTTTGCAAACCAAATCACAATAAGCAATCCTAAGAATCCCATAGCTGATAACCAAAATATTTCATTTGCGCCAATAATAAATCCTTGCGATGTTATTTGTTGAGCGAGGTAAGCTGAAGTTTGCGTATCACTTAAACCAAATTGATTCATTTGATGGTAAAAACTTTGGGAAATCGGGTTATAAGGATTAATGTGTTCTGTTAATTGAGTGTGGTGAACAGCTTCACGGTTATACCACATAAATGTGGTCAAAGATGTTCCTACAGAACCCGCTAAAGTTCTCAAAAAGTTAAATAAGCTAGAGGCTGAAGCCATTTTATGCGCAGGCAAGCCAGACAGCGTTATTGTAGTAAGTGGCATAAAGAAACAGGACACCGCTAAACCTTGCACTAATTGTGGTAAAGCTACATCAACAAATGTCATTGATGGCTCGAAAGTTACCGCTCGCCAATAAAATGTTATTGCATATACAATAAAGCTTATCGTCACTAAAATTCGCATATCGATCTTATAACCGAAACGTCCAATAATCGGTGAAAGTAAAATAGGGAATAATCCAACTGGGGAAGCCGCAAGCCCTGCCCACGTCGCAGTATAATGGAAGACTTGTTGTAGCAAGAGCGGAATTAATACCACAGAACCTAGATAAATCAAAAAGGCTAAACTAGTACATAAACACCCTACGCTAAAATTACGAGAATGGAAAAGCGAAATATCCACTACAGGATTGTCATCTGTCAATTCCCAAATAACCAAGGCAATCAGACAAACGACAGCAACAACGGCTAATATAATGATTTCATTAGAATTAAACCAATCTTGCTCACGGCCCTGATCAAGCATTAATTGCAAACATCCCACGCCTAAAACAAGTAAAACTAAACCGACTTTATCAATAGGTTGATGAACAATTTCACTTTCTCGGCTTCCCAAAATCTTCCAGCTGATTAGCACAACTAACAAACCAATCGGAACATTGATAAAAAAGATCCATCCCCAATGGATATTATCGCTAATCCATCCGCCTAAAATTGGGCCAAAAATAGGCGCAACCACAATAGTCATTGACCAAAACGCCAATGCCATTCCGCGTTTTTCTGGTGGATAATTATTCAATAATAAACTTTGCGAAAGAGGGATCACTGGGCCTGCGACAGCACCTTGAATGACTCGAAAAATAATTAATGCTTCAAGACTATCTGCAATCCCACAAAGCCAAGAAGAGACAACAAATAAAAAAGTTGAAACTAAAAATAACCGCACTTCGCCAAAACGTTTTGCTAACCAACCTGTTATTGGAATAGAAATCGCATTTGCCACACCAAAAGAAGTAATTACCCACGTACCTTGACTAAAAGATGCGCCAAGATCGCCCGCAATAGTAGGAATTGCCACATTTGCTATCGTAGAATCTAATACCTGCATAAAGGTAGCGAGAGATAAAGCCAGCGTTAATAAAATCAGCGCACCACCTTGAATAGGTGGAAATTTTTTTGCGGAATTGTCCATAAGGCCGCCTTAATGGCTGTTTTGCTGAATGATAGATTCAATCAAATCTTCTACCGCACTTTCATCATACTTAAGTGTATCAGTCGCAAATAACGTTTTTGGTTCTGATTTTTCTCGCAACATTGGGCCAGATGAATCTGAAATGCTTACTTTTGCCGTTGCAGAAAGACCAATTCGTAATGGTGTTTCAACAAATTGTTGTGGATCTAATTTAATTCGCACAGGCACACGTTGCACCACTTTAATCCAGTTACCTGTAGCATTTTGTGAAGGCAAAAGAGAAAACGCATTGCCAGTCCCCATTTCAATGCCATTTATCACGCCATCAAATTCTTTATTTTTACCGTATAAATCAAAATGAATTTTCACCGGCTGGCCAATACGCATATTCGTTAATTGGGTTTCTTTGAAGTTAGCTTCTAACCACATTTGCTCATTAGATACCACCGCCATTAACGCGCCACCCACTGAAACGGCTTGCCCAACCTGAGCATTACGACGCGCCACATAGCCATCAATTGGGCTTCTAATTTTTGTACGTTGTAAATTCAACCAAGCCTGCTTGAGTGAACTCATTGCGTTCTGTATTTGCGGTTGTTGACGTAATGGAACGTTACTCAATAAAGCCTGATTAGCAGCTAATTGGTTTCTAGAGGAATTTAAATTTGCTTTGGAGAGTTCAACGGCTTCTTTTGCGTGTTGGAAAGATTCTTTATCAATCGCCCCCATTTTTTCAAGTTGAACTCGGCGTGCCAAATTGCCTTGTGCTTGAGCTAAAGAAATTTCATTGGCGTGCACAGCTGATTGCAATTGTTGCACAGTAAAACCCAGTTGTTCTACCTGACGCACTGCATTGGCGAGATTGCTTTTTGCCTGTTCGAAACTAAGTTTCGCATTCGTATCATCCAATTCAACTAGAATATCACCTGCATGGACTTTATCCATATTGTCAGCATGAATCTTCGCTACATTACCCGCAACTTGTGATGACACCATCACTTGATTCCCCTCCACATAAGCATCTTCTGTTTCTTCAAAATCTTTCAAGAAGAAAAACCAATACAAAGCACAAGCAATACTAATAATAAGCAGGACAAGAATAAAAATGCTTAAGCCTTTTTTACGGTTAGTTTTATTTGATACAGATTTAGTTGATGGGTTTTCAGTTGCAGTTTGCGTCATAATGCCTTCCCTAATTTGGGATAATGTTTAAAAATGGGATATTTAAAACTATCAAAAATAAAATGAAAGGTCATTATGAAACTTTAAAAAGGGGAACTCAAGGGGAAATCATCATCTCTTTGTTTGCTAGATTAATGAATGTTCTAGAAGTATTGTTTCATTTATCTGATTTATTTTCGGGTAAGAATTAAAGATCGGCAATCATAGCGATTTTGTTCATCTGCCTTACGATATTCATCAAATTCAATTTCCCACTCCTCCCAATTTAATTGAGGGAAAAAAGTATCGCCATCTAGTTCTGTTTGAATTTGAGTAAGGTATAACTTGTCCGCTTGTGGCAAATATTGTTTGAATAACTCTCCCCCACCAAGCAGCATAATTTCATCAAAATCTCTGACAAAATCGACCGCACTTTCAAGGCTATCTTTCCATACCACGCCTTCTCGTTCAAAGGGCTGACGAGAAAGTACGATATTAGTGCGTTTAGGTAGCGGGCGACCAATACTTTCAAACGTTTTACGTCCCATGATGACAGGTTTGCCAGTCGTGTTCTGACGAAACCATGCTAAATCAGCAGGCAAGTGCCAAGGCATTTGGTTATCTTTACCAATCACGCTATTTAATGTCGTCGCTACAATTAAACTAAATGTCATAAATCCCCCTAAAATTTGCTGTTATTATACCTGATATTAGGTGATTTGTCATTGATTTAGTGATAACGTTAATGCCAATTTTAAGAACTTTGGAAACGACCATGAACAAAAAAACAATCGTAGTGAAATTTGGTACAAGTACCCTAACACAGGGTTCGCCAAAACTGAATTCACCACACATGATGGAAATCGTTCGTCAAATTGCGCAATTACATAATGATGGATTTCGTATAGTGATCGTGACTTCTGGCGCTATTGCAGCAGGTCGCCATTATCTGAATCATCCTCAATTACCACCCACAATCGCCTCAAAGCAACTACTTGCAGCGGTTGGTCAGAGCCAATTAATTCAGGCTTGGGAAAAATTATTTGCTATTTATGATATCCATATCGGGCAACTTTTATTAACCCGTGCAGATATTGAAGATCGCGAACGTTTTTTAAATGCGCGAGATACTTTACACGCACTTTTAGATAACCACATTATTCCTGTGATTAATGAAAATGATGCGGTAGCGACTGCGGAAATTAAAGTAGGAGACAATGACAATTTATCGGCATTAGTCGCTATTCTTGTGCAAGCGGAACAGCTTTATTTATTGACTGATCAACAAGGTTTATTTGATAGTGATCCACGTAAAAATCCTGAAGCGAAATTAATTCCAGTTGTAGAACAAATCACCGATCATATTCGATCAATTGCAGGAGGAAGTGGTACAAATCTTGGTACTGGTGGAATGATGACCAAAATCATTGCTGCCGATGTTGCGACTCGCTCTGGAATTGAAACCATTATTGCTCCAGGTAATCGCCCAAATGTGATCGCTGATCTTGCTTATGAACAAAATATTGGTACAAAATTTATTGCACACCAATCTGATCGATTAGAAAGCCGCAAACAATGGCTTTTCGCCGCACCATCGGCAGGTATTATTACCATTGATAACGGTGCGCAAAATGCCATTCTTGAACAAAATAAATCTTTATTACCCGCTGGTATTATTAACGTGGAAGGGCGTTTTTCGCGTGGTGAAGTAGTCAAAATACGCACTCAATCAGGTAAAGACATTGCGCTGGGTATGCCACGCTATAACAGCGATGCCCTACAATTAATTAAGGGCAGAAAATCAGCAGACATTGAGAATGTTTTAGGCTATGAATATGGTGCGGTGGCAATGCATCGTGATGATATGATTATTTTGTCATAATGTCCTTTGGTTGATAAAAGCACTGATTTATGAAACAATCTTGAGCTATTTTTATAGGAAAAATTTAAGGTAAAACGATAGTGATCGATTTTGATGGCTACCGTCCAAATGTGGGTATTGTGATTTGTAATCGCAAAGGGCAAGTGCTTTGGGCGAAGCGTTGTGGGCAAAATTCGTGGCAGTTTCCGCAAGGTGGCATTAATGATAATGAAAGTGCCGAGCAAGCGATGTATCGCGAACTACACGAGGAAGTTGGTTTACAACCTAAAGATGTGCGTCTGTTATATGTTTCTAAACATTGGTTACGCTATAAATTGCCAAAGCGTTTATTGCGTTATGACAGCAAGCCGATGTGTATTGGGCAGAAACAACGCTGGTTTTTGCTACAGCTTGTTAGCGATGAAAAAAACATCAATATGCAAACAACTAAATCGCCAGAATTTGATGGGTGGCGTTGGGTAAGTTTTTGGTATCCTGTTCGTCAAGTTGTGTCTTTTAAGCGAGATGTTTATCGAAAGGTAATGAAAGAGTTTGCTTCGATACTATTTACGGACAATCCACTAATATTTTCCGCATCTCGTGAAGCAAGTTTACAGCATTATTCGGCAAACAAAAAATATTCTCAGACAAAATACACGAAACGCCATTTTTATAAATCAAGAGGCCAATAATGTTCACTTTTATTCTTCTTTGTTTACTTGTTGGCGCATTAGCGGGTTTTCTTGCTGGATTATTTGGTATCGGCGGTGGGTTAGTAATTGTGCCAATGTTAGTGTATTTACTGCCCATTGTAGATGTACCAGAATCTTTGTTGATGTCTACCGCACTTGGAACATCATTTGCTACCATTGTGATTACTGGCATTGGATCGGCACAACGTCATCATAAATTAGGTAACATAGTCTGGCAGGCAGTTCGCATTTTAGCTCCGGTTATTATGCTTTCTGTTTTTATTTGTGGTTTATTCATTGGAAGACTTGATCGTGAAATTTCTGCCAAAATTTTTGCTTGCTTAGTGGTATATTTAGCCACAAAAATGGTACTTTCGATTAAAAAAGATCAAGTCACAACAAAACCACTTACCCCTCTTTCTTCCGTAATTGGCGGTATTTTGATTGGTATGGCATCTAGTGCTGCGGGAATTGGCGGTGGTGGATTTATTGTACCGTTTTTAACTGCTCGTGGCATTAATATCAAACAAGCTATCGGTTCTTCCGCATTTTGTGGGATGTTATTGGGCATATCAGGGATGTTTAGTTTTATAGTGAGTGGTTGGGGAAATCCATTAATGCCTGAATATTCGCTCGGTTATATTTATCTTCCCGCAGTGTTAGGCATTACTGCCACTTCATTTTTTACTTCCAAATTAGGCGCAAGTGCAACCTCTAAATTGCCTGTTTCAACCTTAAAAAAAGGTTTCGCCCTTTTCTTAATTGTGGTTGCGATCAATATGTTTCTGAAATAAGGAAAATTATGAATTCAAATTATTTACTTCTTCCCCACTTTGATCCGAGTATTTTTACGCTTGGCGATAGTAATATCGGCTTACGTTGGTATGGTTTGATGTACCTTTTAGGTTTTGTTTTTGCACGTTGGCTTGCGGTTCGCCGTGCTAATCGCCCAAATAGCGGTTGGACAGTAGATCAAGTTGATAGCTTACTTTTCAATGGTTTTATGGGGGTGTTTATTGGCGGACGTGTTGGCGATGTATTTTTTTATAATCTTGATCATTTCTTACAAGAACCACTTTATTTATTCCGCGTTTGGGAAGGTGGAATGTCGTTCCACGGTGGCTTAATTGGTGTAATTGTTGCTATGATTTGGACATCCTATTCACAAAAACGTAATTTTTGGCAAACGGCTGATTTTGTTGCGCCTTTGATTCCGTTTGGTTTAGGTTTAGGCAGAATTGGTAATTTCATTAATCTTGAACTATGGGGACGCGAAACGAATGTGCCTTGGGCAATGATTTTCCCGAATGATCCGCTATTACTTCCTCGTCATCCATCACAACTTTATGAAGCCTTTTTAGAAGGTCTGGTGTTGTTTGCGATTCTGAATATTTTTATTAAAAAGCCACGTCCAATGGCTTCTGTTGCAGGTTTATTTTTAATTGGTTATGGTGTCTTCCGTTTTATTGTGGAATATGTGCGTGAACCTGAAGTTGAAAATTTCTTTGGGATTATTACACGAGGGCAAGCACTTTGCTTACCAATGATTATTGGTGGTGCTTTCATTATGGCTTGGGCTTATTCACGCAAAAGTGCGGTCATAAAATAGGAGATTTTTATGAAACAATATCTTGAGCTTTGTCGCCGCATTGTTAGTGAAGGGGAATGGGTTGCCAATGAGCGTACAGGTAAGCGCTGTCTCACCGTTATTAATGCAGATTTAGAATATGATGTGGCGAATAATCAATTTCCGCTGATTACTACCCGTAAAAGTTATTGGAAAGCGGCCATTGCTGAATTTCTAGGTTATATTCGTGGATATGACAATGCCGCTGATTTCCGCGCACTTGGCACGAAAACTTGGGATGCTAATGCGAATGAAAATGCAGCTTGGCTTGCAAATCCGCATCGTAGAGGCGTTGATGATATGGGGCGCGTATATGGTGTGCAAGGCAGAGCATGGCGTAAGCCTAATGGAGAAACCATCGATCAGCTACGTAAAATTGTTAATAACTTAACGAAAGGTATTGATGATAGAGGAGAAATTTTAACTTTTTTTAACCCTGGGGAATTTGATCTTGGTTGTCTTCGTCCTTGTATGCACACGCATACTTTTTCTCTTGTGGGCGATACTTTACATCTTACTAGTTATCAACGTTCCTGTGATGTTCCGCTTGGATTGAATTTCAATCAAATTCAGGTGTTTACCTTCTTAGCACTTATGGCTCAGATCACGGGCAAAAAAGCCGGCAAGGCATATCATAAAATTGTGAATGCGCATATTTATGAAGATCAGCTTGAGTTAATGCGTGACGTACAACTTAAACGTGAGCCTTTCCCATTGCCAAAATTAGAAATAAATCCAGATATAAAAACGCTTGAAGATTTAGAAACTTGGGTCACGATGGATGATTTTAAAGTCGTTGGCTATCAATCTCATGAGCCGATTAAATATCCTTTTTCCGTCTAATGGATGCAGCAAAAGTGCGGTCAGAATTTGACGAGAAAATGATGCGCTACGCCCTTGAGCTTGCCGATAAAGCGGAAGCGTTAGGTGAGATTCCTGTGGGGGCGGTGCTGGTGGATGACGCTAGAAATATTATTGGAGAAGGTTGGAATCTCTCCATTGTTCAAAGTGATCCTACTGCACATGCTGAAATTATCGCTTTGCGTAATGGCGCGAAAAATATTCAAAATTATCGCCTACTGAATAGCACGCTTTATGTGACATTAGAGCCTTGCACAATGTGTGCAGGGGCAATTTTGCATAGCCGTATTAAACGCCTTGTGTTCGGTGCATCTGATTATAAAACTGGCGCGATTGGATCTCGTTTTCATTTTTTTGATGATTACAAGATGAATCATACTTTAGAGATTACATCTGGCGTATTGGCAGAAGAGTGTAGTCAAAAATTGAGTACATTTTTTCAGAAAAGACGCGAGGAGAAAAAAATAGAGAAAGCATTATTAAAAAGTCTGAGTGATAAGTAATTCTTTATTTTTTCTTATATTTGAAACTTAAAATCCAGGATTGATCGTTATCTCAAATCCTGTTACTTGCGGAAACTCTTCTTGAATGAGTTTCAACAATTCTGTCTGTCTGAATAAAATTCCTTGGCGAACGATCGCATTTGCTGTCTCAATAAAAATTGAGTTATCTGTCATATTACCAATACGAAATTTGCCGTGAAATTCCTGTGGAAAAATGCGGTTAAATTTTTGATTAAGTTCATTGATGGCAAGACCTTTTTTGATTATTTTGGCAAAGGGCGATTGCTCAAGCACATCCGTAATATTGACTGCTTTTTGATAACGATCAGCCTTGTTTTCCATAAAGTCAGCCCCCAGTAAATGACATCAGTTTAGATTTCCGCTACAATACACGCAATTTTCATAATAAACAACGAGACGAATGATTTCAGGCACTGTCAAACCGAATTTTTGGTCGCGATTACTTTTAAGTATCATCGCGATTTTTGCTTTGCCTAACGCACAAAGTTTTGAAAATCAAAATAATACGGAAAATTATTCCTCAAGTGTTTCCATTCAACAAGCGTTAGAAACGGTAAAAGTTGCTCGTGAAGTGCAACGACAAGCCATTCCTCAACCTTCAATTTCCCGTCAAACTGAAAAACAACCTAAAATTCAACCGCACTTTTTTACTGAAGCGTTGAATATTAGCGCGCCAATTCGAGCAGGCCCCTTGCTTATTTAATTTTTCTGTTTTTTGTGAAGAATATTGCTATTGAAATAGCGATATTTTAAAAAATTATTGTGCATGAAATAAAGTATTTCATACGCATTTAACTATTTAACTTATATATTTAAAAAGAGAAATTATGAGCATTTTAACAAGAATTTTTGGCAGTCGTAATGAACGCATTCTACGTAAATTAAAAAAACAAGTCGTAAAAATTAATAAAATGGAGCCAGCTTTTGAGACATTAAGTGATGATGAATTAAAAGCAAAAACACAAGAGTTTCGTGATCGCTTAAGTGCGGGCGAAACTTTGCAACAAATTTTACCAGAAGCATTCGCAACGGTACGTGAAGCAAGTAAGCGCGTGCTTGGTATGCGCCATTTTGATGTTCAGCTTATTGGTGGGATGGTATTGACTAACCGCTGTATCGCAGAAATGCGTACAGGAGAGGGGAAAACATTAACGGCAACTTTGCCTTGTTATTTAATCGCACTTGAAGGTAAAGGCGTCCACGTGGTAACCGTGAATGACTATCTTGCTCGCCGAGATGCAGAAACCAATCGTCCGTTATTTGAATTTTTAGGCATGAGTGTAGGCGTGAATATTCCCGGTTTACCGCCTGAAGAAAAACGTGCAGCTTATGCGGCAGATATTACTTATGCAACCAATAGTGAACTTGGTTTTGATTATTTACGTGACAACTTAGCCCACTCAAAAGAAGAACGTTTTCAACGTACTTTGGGTTATGCGCTGGTGGATGAAGTGGATTCTATCTTAATCGATGAAGCGCGTACACCATTGATTATTTCAGGTCAGGCAGAAAACAGTTCAGAGCTTTATGTTGCGGTAAATAAACTGATCCCAAGTTTAATTAAACAAGAAAAAGAAGATACTGAAGAATATCAAGGCGAAGGGGACTTTACTTTAGATCTTAAATCTAAACAAGTGCATTTAACCGAACGTGGTCAAGAAAAAGTGGAAGATTGGTTGATTGCACAAGGTTTAATGCCTGAAGGGGATTCTTTATATTCTCCTAGTCGAATTGTGTTACTTCATCACGTTATGGCGGCATTGCGTGCGCATACATTGTTTGAAAAAGATGTCGATTACATTGTGAAAGACGGCGAAATTGTGATTGTTGATGAACACACTGGTCGTACAATGGCGGGGCGTCGTTGGTCTGATGGTTTGCACCAAGCTATTGAGGCAAAAGAAGGGGTGGATATTAAGAGCGAAAACCAAACTGTTGCGTCAATTTCTTACCAAAACTACTTCCGTTTATATGAGCGTCTTGCGGGCATGACGGGGACTGCGGATACCGAAGCATTTGAGTTCCAACAAATTTATGGCTTGGAAACCGTTGTAATTCCAACAAATCGTCCAATGATTCGTGATGATCGCACTGATGTGATGTTTGAAAATGAACAATATAAATTTAATGCGATTATTGAAGACATTAAAGATTGTGTAGAACGCCAGCAACCAGTATTAGTGGGGACGATTTCAGTCGAAAAATCAGAAGAATTATCTAAAGCGTTAGATAAAGCAGGTATAAAACATAATGTGTTGAATGCGAAATTCCACCAACAAGAAGCGGAAATCGTGGCTGAAGCAGGATTTCCTAGCGCAGTGACTATCGCAACGAATATGGCTGGGCGAGGTACGGATATTATTCTTGGTGGTAACTGGAAAGCGCAGGCTGCTAAATTAGAAAATCCAACTCAAGAACAAATTGAAGCACTTAAAGCTGAGTGGGAGAAAAACCACGAAATTGTAATGAAAGCAGGTGGGTTGCATATTATCGGTACAGAGCGTCACGAATCTCGCCGTATTGATAACCAGTTACGTGGTCGTTCAGGTCGTCAAGGTGACCCCGGTTCTTCTCGTTTCTATCTTTCTTTAGAAGATGGTTTAATGCGCATTTATTTGAATGAGGGTAAGCTCAATTTAATGCGTAAAGCGTTTACAGTAGCAGGCGAGGCGATGGAGTCGAAAATGTTGGCGAAAGTGATTGCATCTGCTCAAGCAAAAGTTGAGGCGTTCCATTTTGATGGCCGTAAAAACCTACTTGAATATGATGACGTGGCAAATGACCAACGTCATGCAATTTATGAGCAACGCAATTATTTGCTTGATAATGATGATATTTCTGAAACCATCAATGCCATTCGCCACGATGTGTTTAATGGTGTGATTGATCAATATATTCCACCACAATCTTTGGAAGAACAATGGGATATTAAAGGGCTTGAAGAACGTTTATCTCAAGAGTTTGGTATGGAATTACCGATTTCTAATTGGTTAGAAGAAGATAATAATCTTCACGAAGAAAGTTTGCGCGAACGCATTGTGGAAATTTCAGAAAAGGAATACAAAGAAAAAGAGGTTTTGGCTGGCGAAGACGCTATGCGCCATTTTGAAAAAGGTGTTATGTTGCAAACCTTAGATGAACTTTGGAAAGAACACTTAGCTTCGATGGATTATTTACGCCAAGGTATTCATTTACGTGGCTATGCGCAAAAAGATCCAAAACAAGAATATAAAAAAGAATCTTTCCGTATGTTTACGGAAATGCTGGATTCCTTAAAACACCACGTTATCACGACTTTAACCCGTATACGTGTGCGTACTCAAGAAGAAATGGAAGAAGCTGAACGTGCTCGTCAAGAAATGGCGGCACGTATCAATCAAAATAATTTACCTGTGGATGAAAATAGTCAGACAACTCAAAATTCAGAGACTGAAGATTATTCAGATCGTCGCATCGGACGCAATGAGCCTTGTCCTTGTGGTTCGGGTAAAAAATATAAGCATTGTCATGGCAGTCGTGCTGCTCGCCATTAATGATTAGCCAAAGTGCGGTGATTTTTCACCGCACTTTTTTCATAGGTGCTATTGGATAGAAGAAATGGATAAAAAAATTATACAAGTTGCTGCGGGGATTATTCGTAATGAATTTGGTCAGATCTATTTAACGCAGCGTTTAGAAGGACAAGATTTTGCGCAATCTTTAGAATTTCCCGGTGGAAAAGTGGATGCGGGAGAAACCCCAGAACAGGCTTTAAAACGTGAATTGGAAGAGGAAATTGGTATTGTTGCATTAAATGCTGAACTCTATGAACGCTTCCAATTTGAATATCCAACAAAAATTATTTCTTTTTTCTTTTATCTGGTAGATGAATGGATTGGCGAACCTTTTGGGCGAGAGGGGCAAGAAGGTTTTTGGATCGAACAACGCGAACTAGATGCAGGACAGTTTCCACCTGCGAATGCAAAATTAATTCATCGGTTACTAAATGAAACTCACAATTTCATATAAAATAAATGTGGTTTAAAGTTATATTAAAAGATTTAGTATGATTTATCACATATAACTTTTTAATATACTCGCCAAAATATTTGTATTTTTTGCATTATGGGAGTCATTATGTCTCAACTTGCCAATCCAGAACTGATTAAAGTCGTTATTTTACTCGCATCTAGTGTAACAATTGTGCCGTTATTTAAAAGACTCGGGTTGGGTAGCGTGCTAGGTTATTTAGTCGCAGGTTGTTTAATCGGCCCATCTGTCTTTGGCATAGAGCAAGATCCAACAGCAGTGGTACATTTAGCGGAATTAGGTGTGGTAATGTTTCTTTTTATTATCGGGCTTGAAATGTATCCAGAACGCCTTTGGGCAATGCGTAAAGCTATTTTCGGCAGAGGTTTGTTACAAGTTGGATTATGTGGTTGCTTACTCACTTTTTCGGGTATTTATTTATTAGGATTAACAAAAGAAGTAGCATTTATTGTTGGTATGGGTTTCACGCTTTCCTCTACTGCTATTGTAATGCAATCACTAGAAGAAAGGGGGCTTACTTCTACGTCAAAAGGACAACGCGTAATTTCGACATTAATTTTTGAAGATATTGCTATCGTACCACTTTTGGCGTCTGTCGCTTTTCTTGCCTCTCATTCGAAAGAAGCTACACCACACACTAATTGGGTATCAATTGGCATAGCATTAAGTGCTGTTGTGGGGCTAATTGTGGCTGGAAAATGGTTAATGAACCCACTATTTCGTTTAATTTCTAAGGCACGTATTCGTGAAATGATGACAGCGGGCGCATTATTGGTCGTTTTAGGTGCCGCATTAGCAATGGAAATTGGCGGGCTTTCAATGGCAATGGGTGCGTTTGTTGCTGGTGTGATGATGTCTGAATCAGCTTTTCGCCATCAGCTTGAAGCGGATATAGAACCATTTCGCGGTTTATTACTTGGATTATTTTTTATGGGCGTAGGAATGTCCTTAGATTTGCATTTAGTGTTTAATCATTGGATCTTGCTACTTGGAATTGTTTTTCTTTATATACTTGGAAAAGCCAGTGCTGTTTATATTATTGCCCGAATTACCCGTCTTGATCATCGAGAAGCCATAGGACGAATGTCTTTGATGGCACACGGTGGCGAATTTGCCTTTGTTCTTTTTTCAGCCGCAGCAACTGCGGAAGTAATCAGTAATGAAGAACAAGCGACATTCACTGCTGCAGTGATTATTTCGATGCTTTTTTCGCCTATTATTGCTCAAATTGCTCGTAAACTTATACAGCGTACAGAGCCTAAACATCTTGATCAACTTGATGAAAATGATCTAGACACCATCGGGGATTTGGAAGATAACGTTTTAGTTATTGGTTTTGGACGTTTTAGTCAAATTGTCTGCCAAACATTATTGATTCGTGGAATTAGCGTTTCAGTGATTGATCGCAATATCGAAAATATCCGTGCTGCCGCAAAGTTTGGTTTTAAAGTTTATTATGGCGATGGCATTCGATTAGATGTTTTACGAGCCGCAGGAATTGAAAAGGCGAAATGTGTCGTATTAGGTATTAACGATACACAAAGAATTGAACATATTGTCAGTCAAATGAAAGAGGCTTATCCAAATTTACCGATTTTAACCCGAACTTATGACAGAAAAACAACAGTTAGTTTGATTAAGCAGGATGTAGATTTTATTGTGCGTGAAACTTTTGAATCAGCAATTACACTTAGTCGAGCAACATTGATGAAATTAGGTATTGATAAAATTGAAGCGGAAGAAATTATTAAGGAAGTACGAACATTGGATCAAGAACGGTTAAATGAAGAAGTTTTACACGGTTTTTCGAATGAAATAGTAAAAAAATATTGGACACCAAGACCATTTATTAAACCGCATCTTGATACAAAAGCATTAAATAAAGAAACAGAAGAAATTCTAAGTGAGAAAATTGAAGAAGAAATATCAAATGATCATTCATAAAATTATTTTTTATCTATAAAAATATTAAATTTTAACTTCTCGTTTAAGTATTTACTTTTGAGTGATTTAAATCACGTAAATTTTTATTTTAAGGTAATAAATGAATAATAAAATTAGTGTTTATGATAAAGATAATTTCTTTGAGCTTTATCAGAAACTCCGCGCAAATCCAATTAGCCTCAATGAAATTATCGAAAAGCCCACCATGCTTTCATTGTTGCCTAATTTAAAAGGGAAGAAATTACTTGATTTAGGCTGTGGTACGGGAGGGCATTTACAACTTTATTTAGAACGAGGGGCGGCTAAAGTAATTGGAACTGATCTTTCCGAAAAAATGCTCGAACAAGCTGAAAAAGATCTTCAAAAGTGCGGTCAATTTTCAGGGCGTTTTTCCTTATATCACTTACCAATAGAAAAATTAGCTGAGTTACCAGAAAGTCATTTCGATGTGATTACTAGCTCTTTTGCCTTTCATTATATTGAAAATTTTCCGACATTATTATCAACGATCCATGACAAACTCTCGTCTAATGGCACATTAATTTTCTCACAAGAACATCCGATAACTACCTGCCATAAAGAGGGAGAACGCTGGGAAAAAAATGACAAAAAACAGCAAGTCGCTTATCGTTTAAATCATTATCGAGAAGAGGGGAAACGCAATAGAAATTGGTTCAAACAACCTTTTCAAACCTATCATCGAACAACAGCAACAATTATCAATAATTTAATTCATGCAAGGTTTCAAATCGAGCAAATGGAAGAACCCATGCTTGCTGACCAACCGCAATGGCATAATGAATTTAAAGATTTGTCACATCGACCACCATTGTTATTTATCAAAGCAAGAAAAGTGGAGAAATAAACAAAATAAACTGGTTTTTAACCGCACTTTATGGTATAAATCGCCCCGCTGTTTTTGCCTTTCAAAAGCAGTTTTTTAATTACTAACAACACACACATATTAACAAGGCTTAATCGGGGTGCCAAACGGTCGATTAGCTGATATGTGGAGGCTCAACCCCAACAAAAGGAAAATATTATGGCACAAGTTTCAATGCGCGACATGATCAACGCAGGCGTACACTTCGGACACCAAACTCGTTACTGGAACCCACAAATGAAACCTTTCATTTTTGGTGCTCGTAACGGTGTTCACATCATCAATCTTGAAAAAACTTTACCTTTATTCAACGAAGCTTTAGCGGAATTAACTCGCATTGCTAGCAACAACGGTAAAGTATTATTCGTTGGTACAAAACGTGCAGCGTCTGAAGCAGTTCAAGCAGCAGCATTAGATTGTCAGCAATATTACGTAAACCACCGTTGGTTAGGTGGTATGTTGACTAACTGGAAAACCGTTCGTCAATCAATTAAACGTTTAAAAGATTTAGAAACCCAATCTCAAGACGGTACTTTTGATAAATTAACCAAAAAAGAAGCGTTAATGCGTAGCCGTGAGATGGAAAAACTTGAATTAAGCCTTGGCGGTATCAAAGATATGGGCGGCTTACCAGATGCGTTATTCGTTATCGGTGCAGACCACGAACATATCGCAGTTAAAGAAGCAAACAACCTAGGTATTCCTGTATTTGCTATCGTTGATACTAACTCAACACCAGCTGGCGTAGATTTCGTTATCCCTGGTAACGATGATGCGACTCGTGCTATCCAACTTTACGTTTCTGCAGCTGCAGCAGCGGTTAAAGAAGGTCGTGGTAACGAAGCTCAAGTTGCTGAAGAATTAGCAGCTGACGCAGAATAATTTAAGTTTTGCAATAAGGCGAAGCCCTTAATAATCAAGCGATTAATTGGCATAGGGGCTAAAATTTAGCCCCTATATTTTTATCTAAAAGTGCGGTCAAAATAAACCGCATTTTCGACAGAGGATTTTAAAAATGGCTGAAATCACAGCATCATTAGTAAAAGAACTTCGTGACCGTACTGGCGCAGGTATGATGGAATGTAAAAAAGCATTAGTTGAAGCAAACGGTGATATTGAGTTAGCAATCGACAATATGCGTAAATCTGGTCAAGCTAAAGCAGCTAAAAAAGCAGGCCGTGTTGCAGCTGAAGGTGTTATCCTTGCTCGTGTAGAAAATGGTTTCGGTGTATTAGTTGAAATGAACTGTGAAACTGACTTCGTAGCAAAAGATGCAGGTTTCTTAGGTTTAGCAAACGAAGTGGCTGATTTCGCAGCAGCAAACAAAGGTACAACTATCGAAGCATTACAAGCGCAATTTGAAGAAAAACGTGCTGCATTAGTTGCTAAAATCGGTGAGAACATGAATATTCGTCGTGTTGCTTACCTAGATGGTCAAGTAATTGCACAATACTTACACGGTGCAAAAATTGGCGTATTAGTTGCGGGCGAAGGTTCTGCTGATGAACTGAAAAAAGTAGCAATGCACGTAGCTGCATCTAAACCTGAATTCGTGAACCCAGAAGATGTATCTGCTGAAGTGGTTGAACACGAACGCCAAATCCAAATCGATATTGCGATCAACTCTGGTAAACCAAAAGAAATCGCAGAGAAAATGGTTGAAGGTCGTATGAAGAAATTCACTGGTGAAGTTTCATTAACAGGTCAAGCATTTGTAATGGATCCTTCTGTATCTGTAGGGGATTTCTTAAAATCAGTAAATACTTCTGTTTCTAACTTCATTCGTTTAGAAGTAGGCGAAGGTATTGAGAAAAAAGAAGAAGATTTTGCTGCTGAAGTTGCAAAAATCACTGGCGGTAACGCGTAATTCTTTAAAGATAACGATATGTTAATAAGCCCAACTTAAGTTGGGCTTATTTGTTTTATAGGATAAGCTGCTTAATTAACGGGCTTAAACTTTTTTAGTTACGTTTAGTAAAATAAAAAATCCACACTTTAATAGTAAACTTTTAAAGTGTGGATTTTGTAATAAAACCTCAGAAGAAATTAAGAAATTTTCTTTTCTAACGCTTTTAAACGTTTATTTATTCCATCAATACCTAACGTTAGTGCTGCTGTTTTACGCCATTCTTTATTCGTTTGCAATGGAATACCAGAGGAATATACGCCAGGCTCTGTAATTGGGCGCATAACCATTCCCATTCCAGTAATGGTTACTTTATCGCAAATTTCCATATGACCATTAATCACACTTGCACCACCAATTAAGCAATAGCGACCAACAGTTAAGCTACCTGCCATAATAACGCCACCCGCAACCGCTGTACCAGTGCCAATATGAACATTATGTGCAATTTGACAAAGGTTATCGATAATAACGTTATCTTCAATAATCGTGGCATCTAATGCGCCTCTATCAATACAGGTATTCGCACCAATCTCAACGTTATTACCAATTATTACTTGCCCTACTTGTGGAATTTTAATCCAACGACCACGATCATTTGCATAACCAAAACCATCACTACCGATAACTGTTCCTGATTGAATTAAGCAATTAGCTCCAATCTCAACGTTATGGTAAACAGTGACATTAGCCCAGAGCTGAGTGCCTGAACCTATCTTAGTATTTTTACCAACAAAGCAATTTGCACCAATGATCACGTTATCACCTAGTACAACACCTTCTTCAATCACTGCGTTCGCACCAATAGATACATTTTCGCCCAATAAAACACCATCAAAAATGACCGCACTTTTTGCGATTCCTTGTGCCGCTTTTGGCGTGCTATCCATATATTGCGCTAAAATTGCGTAAGCCACATAAGGATCTTTAACAATAAGTAGATTGCTTTCTGGAGAACAGTGTTCAACATCCTCTTCAGAGACAACCAAAATCCCTGCTTTAGAATCTTTCAATAATGCACGAAATTTTACGTTAGAAATAAAAGTGAGTTGATTTGATTGGGCTTTATCGAGAGGCGCGATATTCTCAACAACAACATCGGCGTTACCGCAAACGGTAGCGCCGATTTGAGTTGCCAATTCTTGTAAAGAATAGGATTTTTGCATTATGAGAACCTATTATTTTTTCTCTTGTGCTTTTTCAGAAGCAGGGATAGATTTTAATACTTCTTCAGTAATATCTTTACCCTCTACCGCAAATACAACTGAATTTGCATCAAGCACATAAGTATAACCTTTTGCTTTTGCTAAATTATTTGTCGCAGTTTGAATGCTATCTAATAATTTACCACGTTCTTCAGCTTGACGTTTTTCATTTTGAGCTTGGAATTCTTGAACTTTTTTATCTTGTTCTTGCATTAGTTTTTGTAATTCAGCATCTTCAGCCGCACCTAATTTATTAATTTCCTGTTGGCGTTTTTGAATATCAGCTTGACGTAAGCGAGGTGCATCTTTTTCTAAAGCCGCAACTTTTGCTTCTACTTTTTTACGAGCAGCAGCAATTTTATCATCAACTTCTTTTTTGCTTGCTGCTAATTTCTCAGCTACAGGTTTAAATTCAGCATCAAGTTTATCTGCTACTGCTTGGCGATCTGGGTGATGTTGAAAAATATAACCTGCATTAATGAAAGCAATTTTTTCTTCAGCGGAAGCATAGCCTGAAGCAAGTGCAATACCTAAAGCAAGTGCGGTTACTTTTGCGATGTTTTTCATTTGATAAATATCCTTAATTAAATGATGGGTTTAATATTTTCTCTGCCCAATTAAATTAGGCAGAGAACGTTGTTTTTGAGTTCTGATGAAGAAAAAAGTTCAATTTATTAGAAAGAACCTCCAATACTAAATTGGAACTGTTCGACATCATCATTTTCATATTTTTTAATTGGTTTGGCATAAGAGAATACCAATGGCCCAATAGGAGATTGCCATTGGAATCCGACACCTGTAGAGGCGCGAATACGGCTTGATTTGCCATAATCAGGTAAGCTTTTTAATACACCGCTCTCTAATCCATTTTTATCCGATTTCCATCTTGTATTCCACACGCTTGCCGCATCAACAAATAGGGAGGTTCGGACTGTATTTTGGCTTTTATCACTCACAAACGGTGTTGGTACAATAAGTTCTGCACTCGCAGTTGTGATTGCATTACCACCAATCACATCAGAACTTATCTTATCAAAATTACCATTACCATTACCGCTACCATTTTGAGCGGCATAAATTGCATTAGGCCCAATACTACCATAAGCAAAACCGCGTAATGAACCGATGCCACCCGCTGTATAAGTTTGATAGAACGGTAAACGCTTGTTTCCAAAACCATTTGCATATCCTGCAGATGCTTTTGCAGATACAACCCAAAGGTGATCTCTGTCTAATGGGTAGAAACCCTGTACATCTGCACTTAGTTTGTAGTATTTGTTATCAGAACCTGGAATAGTAACTCGTCCACCAAGACTTGCTTTAACCCCTTTAGTTGGGAAATAGCCTCTATTAAGGCTGTTATAGTTCCAACCAAAAGAAAAATCAAAGTCATTTGTTTTAATGCCATTACCTTTAAATTTCATTGATTGAATATATAAATTACGGTTATATTCTAGAGCAAAGTTACTAATTTTATTATAGGTATGACCTAATCCTACATAATAGGAGTTATTTTCATTTACAGGGAAACCTAAAGTAACATTACTTCCATAAGTCGTACGCTTATAGTTAGAGGATGTATCACTTTTAGAGTTATCGTAGTTTTCAAAGAAAACATTTCCACCAAGACTTACACCATCTTTAGTAAAATAGGGCTCGGTATAACCCAAATTGACACTCGTACCATAATCATTTTTCGTACCAGCTATACTTACTGCTGCCCCTGTTCCTAAGAAATTATCTTGTTTAACACTTGCTTGATAACTAATACCACTTTCTGTACCGTAACCAATACCAAAGTTGATACTACCCGTGTTACGTTCTTTGACTTTATATACGACATCCACTTCATCATTACTACCATTGATAGGATCAATTCGGTTTTCGACTGTTTCGAAGAAACCTGTACGATCTAAGCGAATTTTTCCTAACTCAACTAATTGTGAATTATACCAAGTTCCTTCTTGTTGGCGCATTTCCTGACGTAAAGTGCTATCAGCAGAAACGGTATTTCCTTCAAAGCGAAGTTGGCGAACAGTTAAACGTCGTCCAGCATCAACAACAAGGGTTATCGCTAATGTTTTATTTGCATCATCAAAATCAGGTACTGAATTTACCGTTGCGCTACCGTAACCGCGTTCTCCAAGCTTTGCTTTAATTGCATTTTCTACATCTGCAATATCACTACGGCGGAAAGTATCATTTAAATGTAATGCTGAAAGTAAAGGTTCAAGCTCGGCAGACATACCTCCCAGATTACCTATAATGCGTGCACTACGAAGGTCATACTGTAAACCTTCATTTACATCAATGGTTACATTAACTTTTGTTTTTTCATCATTTAGCTGAACATCCGTTTTAGTAATTTGTGCTTTGGCATAGCCATTATTTAAATAATAATCACGAATTGACTGCAAATCTTTCTCGAATTGCACACCTTCAAATTTATTTCCCCATAATTTCCACCAAGAATCAGGTTGTAATTCCATTTGTTCTTGTAATGTACTGCTACTAACAGATTCGTTCCCCTTGAAAGTTAATGATGCCAATTTTGCTTTATCATCTTCATTGATTTGAATTAAAATTTCAGCGCGATTATTTGGTAGCGTATTGACAATAGGTTCAACGGTTGCGTTATAGCGACCTACACTTGCATAGTGCTCTTTTACACTTTTGGCAAATTCATTTAATTTTTCTCGAATTAAAACATCGCCAACTTTAAACCCGTTAGCATCTAAGTTTTGTTTTAGTGCTTCAGTGGGAATAATAGAGTTACCTTTGATTTTAACATCTGAAATGATCGATTTAGCCACAACGCTAACAACAAGCACATCGCCTTCTTGATGCGCTTTCACATCATCGAATCGACCACTTACGAATAAAGAGCGGACAATATTAGCCACATCATTGTCAGTCACACGCTGACCGGCACGAACAGGTAAACTTGCTCGGATTTGTTGTTCTAAGTCACCTTGAACACCATCCACACGAATATCTTTTGCCACAAAAGGTGCGGCAAACACAGTCGTTGTCGTACCGAATAATAAACTTGCGATTAGAAGTTTTTTCATCGATTGTATCCTATATAAATTATAGACGTAAAAAATCATTAAATAATGCAAACACCGTTAAGCTTAATAACAGTGCTGCGCCAATTCGATAACAGATGCTTTGCACCCGCTCAGAAACAGGTTTTCCTTTAACAGCTTCCATTGTTAAAAAAACTAAATGACCGCCATCTAATACTGGTAATGGAAATAAATTCATAATCCCTAAATTTACACTAATCAATGCCATAAAACTTAAAAAATACACCAATCCAATATTTGCTGATGCACCAGCACCTTTTGCAATAGAAATTGGCCCACTTAAATTATTTAATGACAAATCGCCAGTAAGTAATTTCCCTAATATTTTCAAGGTTAAAAGGGAAAGCTGTCCTGTTTTTTCAATGCCTTTTTGTAAAGATTCAAGAATACCATATTTTAATTCAGTACGGTATTCATCCGCTAATTTTGTCAAGGTTGGGCTAACCCCAACAAACCATTTGGCATTTTGATTACGCACTGGAGTTAGGACTTTGTCAAATGTTTCTCCATTACGTTCAACTTTAATAGAAAAAGATTCGCCTTGTTCGACCTGTTTTATAAAATCTTGCCAAGGAAGTGCGGTTAAATTTTCTGTTAAAATTTTATCACCGATTTGTAAACCAGCTTTCTCAGCGGGAGAATTTTGAACAACTTTAGAAAGCACCATTTCAATTTTAGGACGCATAGGCATAATCCCTAACGCCTCAAAAGCACTTTCTTTTTCAGGATCGAATATCCAATTTGTAAGATTTAAAGTCCGTTGTTGTTCAATATTAGAATTGAAAGGAGAAAGGCTAATCTGAACATTAGGCTCCCCCATTTTTGTTGCAAGTAGCATATTGATGGTTTCCCAATCTTGAGTTTCTTCGCCATCAATTGTAAGAATTTGCGTATTGGGTTCAATGTGGGCTTGTGCTGCGATTGAGTTTGGTGTTATTGATTCAATCACTGGTTTAACCGTTGGCATTCCATAAAGGTAAATGACCCAATAAGCAAAAATTGCAAAAATAAAATTAGCTAAAGGGCCTGCAATAATTACAAATGCGCGTTGTAATACGCTTTTACTGTCAAATGCTTGTGATTTTTGCTCAGCAGGAACTACTTCATTACGTCCATCAAGCATTTTTACATAGCCGCCTAAAGGAATCATTGAAACCGCAAATTCTGTACCATATTTGTCAATGCGTTTCCAAATTACTTTTCCAAAACCAATGGAAAAACGATGGACTTTTATACCGCACTTTCTCGCTGCCCAAAAGTGACCATATTCGTGAACGGATACTAATACAGCAATCGCAATGATAAAAGAACCTAGTGACCACAAAAATGACATTAAAAATCCTTATAAGACAAAGAAATAGAAATAGCTGAAAAAAGGTACTGCGGCAGTCAAGCTATCAATGCGATCTAATACGCCGCCGTGACCAGGAATCAATTGGCTACTGTCTTTTACACCAGACTCACGCTTGAACATACTTTCAGTTAAATCGCCCAATACTGAAATTGCAACTGTCGCTACAGAAAGAATGATAAATCCAGTAATATTTCGATCGCCTACTAAAGTATTGTTAGAGAAATGAATAAAGATAAAAGCAAGCACTAATGCTGTAATTAAGCCACCAATGACCCCTTCCCAACTTTTACCTGGCGATACTTTAGGGGCAAGTTTACGTTTGCCAAAGGCGCGTCCGCTAAAATAAGCACCAGAATCAGCCGCCCAAACAAGTATAAATACGTAAAGTAATAAAAATAAGCCGTGATAAGGATCATGGGTATAGTGTTCTAAACGTAAACGTAATACACCTGCGACAAATGGAATCAACGTAGAAAAGGCAAATAAAAGTTGTAAAAGTGGATTTTTAGACCAAAATTTAGCTGATTTAGGATAACTGATCACAAGTAACAAAGCTAAACCCCACCAGCTAACAGCATTTATCAATAAAAGCTGAAGATGCTGTTCAAACACACGCCCTGCATCTAAATAGTTGCCCTCAGTATAGAGCCATAAGAAGATAAATACGCCTAAAAAGGTAGCCACAAAAAAACGTATCAAAGGTTGTTTAAGGCGAGCAAATTGAGTCCATTCCCAAATGCCTAAAATCGCTACCGCCCCTAAAGCGAGGGCAAAATAAAAAGGTGTGAATAAAAATAGCGCACATAAAACTGCAGCAATTAACACAATGGCAGATAAAACTCGTTGTTTAAGCATAATTTTAATCCGTTTAACTATTCAGTCCCGCCAAAACGGCGATGACGTTGTTGATAACTTGCAATCGCGTGATTAAATTCTAATTGATTAAAATCAGGCCAAAGCACATCGGAAAAATATAATTCCGCATAGGCAATTTGCCATAATAAAAAGTTGCTTATGCGCTGTTCTCCACTGGTGCGAATTAATAAATCCACAGGTGGTGCATTTTGGGTTGCAAGATGATGTTGAAAAGTCGAGTTATTAATATCTGAAACTGACATTTCTTCTTTTTTAACTTTTTCTGCAATTTGTTTAGCGGCTTGAATAATATCCCAACAACCGCCGTAATTTGCCGCAATATTGAGTGTAAGTGCGGTATTTTTTTCTGTTAAATTTTCCGCTTTTTTGATTTTTTCTTGTAAAGTTTCACTAAAACGAGATACATCGCCTATAATTTTCAGACAAATATTATTTTTATGTAATTTTTTCACTTCGCGATCCAAGGCTTGCATAAAAAGCGACATTAACGCGCTGATTTCTTGTTCTGGGCGACTCCAATTTTCGCTACTAAAGGCATAAAGTGTGAGTACTTCCACACCGATTTGTCGTGCATAAGCCACTGCTTTGCGTACCGCAGTAACGCCATTGGTGTGTCCGAAAATTCGCATTTTATTTTTCTGTTTTGCCCAACGGCCATTACCATCCATAATAATGGCAACGTGTTTTGGTATATTTGTTTGATCCAACTCTATCATTATTTTTATTATTGAGAGACCTCTATAAATTTGGTGGTAAACTATATCATAAGTTATATTGGCTTGCTATGAATTCCTTTGTTCTAATCTGTTCTGCAAAAATTGAAAATTTATTGTAAAAAACAACTAAAAAACCACCGCACTTTTTATTTCTCTCCCTATTAATTTTTGCCATTTTACGGTATTCTATGCCACATTTTCTATTGTCAAAATGCTGCAAAAGTGCGGTTAAAATTTAAGGTGATTTTATGCAAGAACAATATCGCCCCGATATGATCGAACCAAAGGTTCAACAATATTGGGCAGAAAATAAAGTTTTCAAAGCAATCAAAGACGAATCTAAAGAAAAATATTATTGTCTTTCTATGTTCCCATATCCTTCTGGTCGCCTGCATATGGGGCACGTGCGTAACTACACTATTGGTGATGTCATTTCTCGTTATCAACGCATGCTAGGCAAAAACGTATTGCAACCATTTGGTTGGGATGCTTTCGGCTTACCAGCAGAAGGTGCCGCAATCAAAAACAAAACTGCGCCTGCTAAATGGACGTACGAAAACATTGCCTACATGAAAAAACAACTTCAGCTTTTAGGCTTTGGTTTCGACTGGGATCGTGAAATCGCAACCTGTAAACCAGAATACTACAAATGGGAACAATGGTTCTTCACTGAGCTTTACAAAAAAGGCTTAGTGTACAAAAAAACCTCAACCGTAAACTGGTGCCCGAATGATGAAACAGTACTCGCAAACGAGCAAGTACACGAAGGTTGTTGCTGGCGTTGTGATACACCAGTGGAACAAAAAGAAATCCCACAATGGTTTATCAAAATTACTGACTATGCCGAGCAATTATTAGGTGGTTTAGATACCCTTCCTCAATGGCCTGATATGGTAAAAACCATGCAACGTAACTGGATTGGTCGTTCTGAAGGGGTAGAAATTACCTTTGATGTTGCAAATACCAACGAAAAAGTGGCGGTTTACACCACGCGTCCAGATACCTTTTACGGCGTGAGTTATTTAGGTATTGCAGCGGCACATCCATTAGCAAGTTTAGCAGCTCAAAACAATTCCGAATTAGCCGCCTTTATCCAAGAAGCGAAAAACGCCAAAGTGGCAGAAGCTGATCTTGCGACAATGGAGAAAAAAGGAATGGCAACGGGATTATTTGCTATTCATCCATTGACGGGGGATAAATTACCGATTTGGGTCGCTAATTTCGTGTTAATGCACTATGGTACTGGTGCAGTAATGGCGGTTCCTGCTCACGACCAACGTGACTTTGAATTTGCTCAAAAATACAGTTTACAAATCAAGCAAGTTATTGAACCCATTGCAGATGAAGAAATTGATTTAACTAAACAAGCTTTCGTTGAGCACGGTAAATTAGTGAACTCAGCTGAATTTGATGGTAAAGACTTTGATGGTGCATTCAACGGTATCGCGGATAAATTAGAAAAATTAGGTGTTGGAAAACGTCAAGTTAATTACCGTTTACGTGACTGGGGCGTTTCTCGCCAACGTTATTGGGGTGCGCCAATTCCGATGCTAACCCTTGAAAATGGCGATGTAGTACCTGCACCAATGGAAGATTTACCTATTATTCTGCCTGAAGATGTGGTAATGGATGGCGTAAAAAACCCAATTAAAGCAGATCCTAACTGGGCAAAAACAACCCTTAACGGCGCACCAGCGTTAAAAGAAACGGATACCTTTGATACCTTTATGGAATCCTCTTGGTATTACGCGCGCTACACTTGTCCACAATATCAAAATGGCATGCTTGATGCGGAAGAAGCAAACTATTGGTTACCAGTGGATCAATATATCGGTGGTATTGAACACGCAACAATGCACTTACTCTACTTCCGCTTCTTCCACAAATTATTGCGTGATGCAGGATTTGTAACCAGTGACGAACCAGCCGATAAATTATTATGTCAAGGTATGGTGCTTGCAGATGCCTTCTACTACACAAGTCCAACCAATGAGCGTATTTGGGTAAGTCCAACACTGGTGACTCTTGAACGTGATGAAAAAGGCAGAATTATTAAAGCCACCGATCCTGAAGGGCGTGAATTAGTCCACAGTGGCATGACCAAAATGTCGAAATCCAAAAATAACGGTATTGACCCACAAGAAATGGTAGAAAAATATGGTGCCGATACTGTTCGCCTCTTTATGATGTTTGCCTCTCCAGCAGAAATGACCTTGGAATGGCAAGAATCTGGCGTAGAAGGGGCGAAACGTTTCTTAGGGCGTGTTTGGAATTTGGTATATCAATATCAACAAAATCCAGCAAAAACTAGCCTAGATATCACCGCACTTTCCGCAGAACAAAAAGTGCTTCGTCGTGAAGTTCATAAAACCATTGCGAAAGTGAGCGATGATATTGGTCGTCGTCAAACATTTAATACTGCGATTGCTGCAGTGATGGAATTGATGAATAAACTGACTAAGGCATCGCTTGATAGCGAGCAAGATCGTGCAGTTATGGCGGAGGCATTAAGTGCAGTTGTTCGTATGCTTTATCCAATTACGCCACATATCTGTTTTGAATTATGGCAAGCTCTTGGCAATGAAAGTGCTATTGATACTGCAGAATGGGTAAAAGCCGATGAAGCCGCAATGGTAGAAGATGAAAAACTGATTGTTGTGCAAGTAAATGGCAAGGTTCGTGGCAAAGTTACTGTTGCGGCAGATGCAGATGAAGACACAGTCAAAACGATTGCTTTTGCGGATGAAAATGTGAAGAAATTTATTGATAATCAACACATTGTCAAAGTGATTTATGTCGTAGGTAAATTATTAAACGTGGTAGTGAAACCATAATACATAGGGTGTGTGGATTTAAAATTCACGCACCATTTTTTATAGGTATGTGAAATATTTACATTTTACACGTCCTACAATAAAGGTAATTTTTATGATCAACTCAATCAAGACTTTACTGCTTATCGCAACATTAGCAATTCTTTCTGCTTGCGGTTGGCATTTTCAGCAGTCGGTTACTATGCCAAATGAATGGCGAACATTAGCCCTTGAAAGTGATGACTCTTATAATGATTTTACTGTTATTATGCGTCGCAAATTGCAGGAAAATCAGGTTAATGTCGTCAATTTAGAACAAAATATTCCCATTTTACGTATTAATAAACAGATTACTTCAGATCAAGTTGCGTCTATTTTTAAGCACGGACGTGAGGCAGAAAAACTTTTAATGTTGGAAGTAGAAGCCACTTTCCGCCTTGCTAATGGCGAAAGCTATCCAATCAATGCGAAAGTAAACCGTACTTTCTTTGATAATGCACGTGCAGCATTAGCCAAATCAGAAGAACGAGAGGTAATTTGGAATGATATGCGCGAGCAAGTAGCGCGTCAATTAATCGTAAAAATAATTGCGTTACAAAATCAAATAAAAAGGAAATAATGAACCGCATTTTTCCAGAGCAACTAAATCATCATCTTGCGCAAAGCTTGGCTAGAGTTTATCTCTTGCAAGGGCAAGATCCTTTATTACTTAGTGAAACTGAGGATACACTTTGTCAAGTGGCAAACCAGCAAGGTTTTGATGAAAAAAATACTATTCAGGTTGATAGCCAAACTGATTGGGCGCAACTTATAGAATCTTGTCAATCTATAGGGTTGTTTTTTAGTAAACAAATACTAAGCTTGAATTTACCTGAAAATTTCACCGCACTTTTGCAGAAAAATCTGCAAGAACTTATATCCGTATTGCATAAAGATGTCTTGCTTATTTTACAGGTAGCAAAATTGGCTAAAGGGATTGAAAAGCAAACGTGGTTTATTACACTTAATCAATATGAACCAAATACAATACTGATAAATTGTCAAACACCGACGGTAGAAAACTTACCACGTTGGGTAAAAAATCGTACCAAAGCAATGGGATTAGACGCTGACAATGAAGCAATTCAGCAACTTTGTTATAGTTATGAAAACAACCTGCTCGCACTCAAACAAGCTCTGCAGCTTTTAGATTTGCTCTATCCTGACCATAAACTTAACTACAATCGTGTTATTAGCGTGGTGGAACAATCCTCAATTTTTACACCATTTCAATGGATTGATGCGTTGCTTGTTGGAAAGGCAAATCGTGCTAAACGTATTTTAAAAGGTTTACAAGCTGAAGATGTGCAACCTGTTATTTTATTACGCACACTACAGCGAGAATTATTTACGTTGCTTGAACTAACAAAACCACAGCAACGTATTGTGACAACGGAAAAACTTCCAATTCAACAAATTAAGACTGAATTTGACCGTCTAAAAATCTGGCAAAATCGCCGACCGCTCTTTTTAAGTGCGATTCAACGTTTAACTTACCAGACTCTCTACGAAATTATCCAAGAACTCGCTAATATTGAACGTCTAACTAAACAAGAATTTAGTGATGAAGTGTGGATCAAACTCGCTGATTTATCTGTAAAAATTTGTTTGTAGTCACAAGGCAAATAAAATAGACAATATTGAAATAAGATTTTTGATAAAAAAGAAATTTTTTGCTGGAAAAATGGTCCCCCCTACCGGACTTGAACCAGTGACCAAGCGATTATGAGTCGCCTGCTCTAACCGACTGAGCTAAGGGGGGAGAGTGCGGTAATTATAGAGAAATAATCACTTGAAGTCTATAAAAGAAGGGATGATTGACGAAAAATCAACCATCCCTTTTTACATTATTGAAGCACTGAAATATCAGCTACTTGTAAGAATAACCCTTGTAACGTATTTAAAATCGCTAATCGGTTTTGGCGTAGTGCTGGATCTTCAGCATTTACCATCACGTTATCAAAGAAACTGTCTACTGGCGCACGTAAGTTTGCTAATTTATCCAATACTGCGGTGTAATCGCCTTGTGCGATAAGCGGTTGTACTTCAGTGCGTAATGCCAGTACCGCTTCAGCAAGGGCTTTTTCTGCTGGCTCTACGCAAGCGGTTAAATTGATCTCGCCAATTGCCGCACCTGCTTTCGCTAAGATGTTGCTAACACGTTTATTTGCTGCTGCTAACGCTTCCGCTGAATCTAAAGTACGGAAGTGTGAAACCGCACGCACGCGCGCATCAAAATCAGCAGGGCGAGTTGGACGACGTGCCAATACCGCTTGAATTACATCCACCGCAATGCCTTCATCTTGATACCATGCACGGAAACGACCGAGCATGAAGTCTACTACCTCATCAAGGATTTTTTGTTTTGGAACTAAATCATCACCACGTGTAAAGAATGAAACATAACCTTCTGGGTATTCACTAAATCCACCTCTTGTTTTGGCAATAGGTGCATTACGTAGTCTTTCGTTATCAAGTTCTTTATATAAATCAAATGCTTTGCTAATAATGTCATTCAGATCAAGAGGCAAATTTTTCTCAACGATAATACGTAATGCACCTAATGCCGCACGACGTAATGCAAATGGGTCTGCGCTACCTTTTGGTGCTTGGCCGATGCCGAAGATACCCGTTAAGGTGTCAAATTTATCCGCTAAAGCGACCGCACTTGCCACTAAAGACTTAGGTAATTCATCACCCGCAAAGCGTGGCATATATTGTTCGTTTAACGCCACTGCCACTTCTTCATCTTCACCGTCGTGACGAGCATAATGCATACCCATTACGCCTTGCGTATCAGTGAATTCGAATACCATGTTGGTCATCAAATCACATTTTGACAGTAAACCCGCACGTTTTGCTTTCGCTTCATCTGCGCCGATTTGTTTTGCAATTTCGCCTGCAAGTTGTTCAATGCGGTCAGTTTTGTCTTTCAATGTGCCAAGTTGTTGTTGGAACAACACGGTTTCTAAACGTGGTAAACGATCAACCAGTTTTTGTTTTAAGTCGGTTTTGAAGAAGAATTCCGCATCGGTTAAACGTGGACGAACCACTTTTTCGTTCCCTTCGATAATCGCGGTTGGATCTTCTGGGTTGATGTTCGAGACAAAGATAAAGTGCGGTAATAATCTGCCGTCTTTATCATAAATCGGGAAATATTTTTGGTCTCCTTTCATGGTGTAAACCAAGGCTTCCGCAGGCACCGCTAAGAAGCGTTCTTCAAATTTTGCCGCTAAAACATTTGGATATTCCACCAAGGAAGTGACTTCTTCAAGCAGGCTTTCTTCAATGTCAGCCACGCCACCAAGTGCGGTCGCTTTTGCTTGAGATTTTGCCAAAATTTCTGCTTTACGCTCATTGAAATCTGCCACCACAGAACCTTTATCACGCAATAATTGCGGATATTGGTCTGCATGTTGAATGTCAAATTCTTTCTCGCCTAAGAAGCGGTGACCGCGAATGGTGCGAGCACTTGCCACACCTAAAATTTCGCCTTCGATTAACTCATCACCTAACAACATAGTCACAGTGTGAACTGGGCGGATAAATTGCACGGTTTTATCTGCCCAACGCATTGGTTTTGGAATTGGCAATTTCGCTAACGCATTTGCCACAATATCGTTAAGTAAGTTTTTGGTCGGCTGACCTTTAATTTTTGCACGGTGAACGAGCCATTCGCCTTTATCAGTTGCAATGCGTTCTGCTTGCTCAACAGTAATGCCACAACCACGCGCCCAGCCTTCTGCCGCTTTAGTTGGTTTACCTTCCGCATCAAAGGCGGCTGATACTGCAGGCCCTCGTTTTTCGATTTCTTTGCTCGGTTGTTGGGTTGCTAAGTTCAACACTTTTACGGCTAAACGACGCGGTGCCGCAAACCATTCGATTTTATCGAATGATAAACCTGCTTGATTCAATTCCGCCTCAACGTTATCCGCAAAAGAGGTCGCTAATGTTTTGAGAGCTTTTGGTGGCAGCTCTTCTGTGCCGATTTCTACAAGGAAGTTTTGGGTTGTCATTTTGTTTTCTCTGGTAAGGTGCAACTTGCTGCATTGATTACTTATTTACATTTTATCTATCACATCATTAATATTTTCAATAATATATTCATGATTTTCTAAAATCCAAAGAAGAGATTTAATTCTTGTCTGATTATCATACTTATTAGTTGTGAATTTACCATAAAAGTTACCTTCATTATCAACAATCACTGGCCCACTTGTAGAATACTTATTCCAAGGACTTTCACTGTTATACTTAGAGCCATAAGTTCCGTATTTATTCCAAATACTATCGCTATTATATTTAGAGCCGAATTCACCATATTTATTCCAAATTGATGAGTTATCATGTTTACTACAGTTCAAACAGCCTAAAAATTTATCATGATTATCTCCACCAAAAAGCAAATATGCTGGTGCTGCAAAGGTATTTATTGATAAAAATAATAATGGGGGTAACAAAAATTTCTGTAATGTCATAGCATTTTCCTTAGATTAATATAATTGATTCAATGTGGAGTGAGAATTTTAATAGCTCACACACGATTTAATTGTTTTCTTCGTTTAACTTCTGCCACAAACGCAAGCGTTTGTGGCAGAGGTTAATCCAACCTCATACTCAATCAGTCCTTACATTCTCTAAAAACAAATAAATCTGCTCTACTACCGCTTCAATTTCACGCATGACTTCATCATTGCTAAACCGCATCACTGTAAAACCAAGTGAATTTAATTCTGCATCTCGCAATGCATCTTTTTCCTGATAATCAGGTTTATAGTGCTGACTACCATCTAATTCAATAATCAGCTTTGTCTTTGCACAATAAAAATCAACGATATAACTTAAAAGTGGCTTTTGTCGATTAAATCGAAATCCTAATAATTGATCTCGATTGATGCGTTGCCATAGCTTTCTTTCTGTATCCGTTTGATCCGCTCGCAGTTTCTGCGAATTCAGCTTTAAGTATTTTTCATAGGGTTGCATGAAAACTGCTGTTCTATCTTTCCCAAAACTTAAAAAATTACTTTTAACTTTGATAGGTCTAAAACAACATCGCCATTTGGTAATAACAATGCAGGAATGCCTAAATAGCCATTTGCTTTCGAGTTATCAAATTCTGCACTGCTATCGCGTAAACGAATGAATTGTTTGAGATTAGGTAATGAAGTCATAATTTCTACTTCATCGTAATCCACACCTAAGCGATCCAACTCCGCGACAAATGGCGCGGTATCTGGGCATGTTTCTGCATAAAAAAGAATGGGTTTGCTCATTTTGCTCTCCTAAAGTGCGGTCAAATTTCACCGCACTTTTTTGAATTACCTTTAAATGTTATTTTTTACAACCTGGGAAACCTAAGGCTTCACGGCTTGCATAATAGGCTTCCGCCACGCCTTTGGTTAAGGCACGAATGCGTAAAATATAGCGCTGGCGTTCGGTGACCGAAATTGCTTTACGCGCATCTAATAAGTTAAAGCTGTGTGCTGCTTTCAAAATACGTTCATAAGCTGGCAATGGTAACGGTTTTTCTAAGGCTAATAACTCTTGTGCTTCTTTTTCGTATTGATCGAAGCAGTAGAATAAGAAATCGGTGTTTGCGTGTTCAAAGTTATAGGTTGATTGCTCAACTTCATTTTGATGGAAAACATCGCCATAAGTGGTTTTGCCTAATGGACCGTCAGACCAAACTAAGTCATACACAGAATCTACGCCTTGAATGTACATCGCTAAACGCTCTAAACCGTAAGTCACTTCACCTGTTACGGGTTTACATTCTAAGCCACCCACTTGTTGGAAATAGGTAAACTGGGTTACTTCCATACCGTTTAGCCATACTTCCCAACCCAAGCCCCATGCACCTAATGTTGGGTTTTCCCAGTTATCTTCCACGAAACGGATGTCGTTTTGTGTTGGATCGAAACCGAGCATTTCAAGCGAGCCTAAATAAAGTTCTTGAATATTATCTGGAGAAGGTTTGATCACTACTTGGAATTGATAGTAGTGTTGTAAACGGTTTGGGTTTTCACCGTAGCGACCGTCCGTTGGGCGGCGTGAAGGTTGAACATAAGCAAATGCCATTGGCTCTGGGCCTAATGCGCGCAATGCGGTCATTGGGTGAGAAGTACCTGCGCCCACTTCCATATCAAAAGGTTGCACAATGGTGCAGCCTTGGTTTGCCCAATATTCTTGCAGGGCTAAAATCATACCTTGGAATGTTTTTACGTTAAATTTTGTACTCATAATCGTTGATCTAATGTGATTAAAAATGTTGGTATTATACTTGAATCCGTAAAAGGGATAAAGGCGAAAAATGCGGTTGAAAATCAGGCTTTATAAAGATATCAAGTAAGTAATTTGGAATATTTAGGTAGATTTTAAGTTTTTTTAATTATAGTTTTTTTTGATTAATTTAATAGATTTCGATTGTTTAAACCTTTCTATATGATACGCAAGAAATTCATTTCAACCTAACTAAATTTATTAACTTCACAAGGAGTCTACAATGAGTTCTCAATGTCCTTTCTCGCACTTAGCTGCAACAAACTTAACAATGGGTAACGGTGCACCCGTTGCTGATAACCAAAACAGCTTAACAGCTGGTCCGCGTGGTCCATTACTTGCACAAGATTTATGGCTTAATGAAAAATTAGCTGATTTCGTACGTGAAGTGATCCCAGAGCGTCGTATGCACGCTAAAGGTTCTGGTGCATTTGGTACTTTTACTGTCACACACGATATTACTAAATATACTCGTGCAAAAATTTTTAGTGAAGTGGGTAAAAAAACGGAAATGTTCGCACGTTTTACTACCGTGGCAGGCGAACGTGGTGCAGCAGATGCTGAGCGTGATATTCGTGGTTTTGCATTAAAATTCTATACTGAAGAAGGTAACTGGGATTTAGTAGGTAACAATACGCCAGTATTCTTCTTACGTGATCCACGTAAATTCCCAGATTTAAATAAAGCAGTAAAACGTGATCCTCGCACTAATATGCGTTCAGCAACTAATAACTGGGATTTCTGGACATTATTACCAGAAGCATTACACCAAGTCACTGTTGTAATGAGTGATCGTGGTATTCCAGCAAGTTATCGTCATATGCACGGTTTCGGTTCTCACACTTATAGTTTCTGGAACGAAGCGGGCGAACGTTTTTGGGTAAAATTCCACTTCCATACACAACAAGGCATCAAAAACTTAACTGATGCAGAAGCGGCTGCAGTCATCGCAAATGATCGTGAAAGCCATCAACGTGATTTATATGAAGCGATTGAACGTGGTGATTTCCCTAAATGGACATTATTTGTACAAATTATGCCAGAAGCAGATGCGGAAAAAGTGCCTTACCACCCGTTCGACCTAACCAAAGTGTGGCCGAAAAAAGATTATCCGTTAATTGAAGTCGGCGAGTTTGAATTAAACCGTAACCCAGAAAACTTCTTCGCTGATGTAGAACAATCTGCATTTGCACCAAGTAACTTGGTTCCGGGTATTGGCGCAAGCCCTGACAGAATGTTACAAGCTCGTTTATTTAACTATGCGGATGCACAACGTTACCGTTTAGGTGTGAACTACCGTCAAATTCCAGTAAACCGTCCACGTTGCCCTGTTCATAGCAACCAACGTGATGGTCAAGGTCGTGTAGATGGTAACTACGGTAGCTTGCCACACTACGAGCCAAACAGCTTCAGCCAATGGCAACAACAACCAGACTTTGCTGAACCACCACTTCGTATCAACGGAGATGCAGCACACTGGGATTATCGTAACGATGATAACGATTACTTCAGCCAACCTCGTGCATTATTTAACTTAATGAATGCAGATCAAAAACAATCATTATTCAACAACACGGCAGCAGCAATGGGCGATGCGCCTGATTTCATCAAATATCGTCATATTCGTAACTGCCACTGGTGTGATGCCGCATACGGTGAAGGCGTTGCGAAAGCATTAGGTTTAACCGTTGAAGATGCATTAAAAGCTCGTGATACTGATCCTGCATTAGGTCAAGGTGGATTGTTATAATCTTTCGAGTTAATTATTTTAAATAAATAATAGTAGTAATGAATCTGCACCCAAAAGTTAGGCTAAGGTTTAACTGATTAGGGTGCAGATTTTTTTCAATGAAATATTACTAATTCATTACATAATACTTGAACGATTTTGTAATCGTTCAAAAATTTGAATGTAAAAATAACCTATAATAGCTTCCATTTTTTATGGTAAATATTGTATTTAAGTAATGCTAAATATATATCATGGCACAAAATAATGAGGTATAAAATGGCTATCATTCCCCGTCACTGCAGTAAAATCTTCGCGTAATCCCATACCGCAAGCCACATCCCCCACAACCCAAGAGCCGATAATTGGATACATTCCATCAAAACTTGGCAATTCAAATTTTTGTTGATAAACATAACCTGAATTAGCATAAAACGTTGAGTGTTCGCTTCCTTTCGCTGCAAATTCTACACCATTATTTTTCTCATAATAGAAAACATTGGCACCTTCTCGACCTAACAATGGTTTTTTCACCCACATCAATAAATCTTTTGGTAATTCAAAAGGCGTAAAATAAGCAGGCAATAAATTCGGATGATTAGGATAACGCGCCCAAAGTTTTGCCAATAGTGCTTTATTACTTAACAACATTTTCCACGCTGGTTCAATAAATCGTGTTTCAGCCGTTGTAATATGGCGAGCAAACTCAGCGTGGCTTAGCCATTCTAGCGGATACAATTTAAATAACATTTCAATAGGTTGATCATTTAAATCTACAAATTTTTTTGTTTCGCTGTTATAGCCAATATCTTCCACCGCTAATTGATGAATATTCCAACCTGCGTTATAAGCCACATCAGCTAAATAATCCACATTGCCCCAATCTTCACGGCCAGCATCCTGCATGGCACTCAAATGGAAATCTGTTTTGCCACTTTGTTGTTTCAAAAATTGGAAATGTTTTATTAATTCTTCATGAATCCAGTTAAATTGATCACGATGTTTCAAGCCCTCAATTTGCTCCAACCACTGCCATTGGACAATCGCTGCCTCCAACAAAGATGTTGGTGTATCGGCGTTATATTCAAACATTTTTAGGTTGTTGCCATCATAGCCAAAATCAAAGCGTCCATATAAATAAGGATCTTGATTACGCCAAGAGGTTTCAACAAGCTGTTTTTGCAACTCCGTAAAATGATAATTTTCATAATCGCCTTTTTTAATTTCATCCGCCGCAAAATCTAAACATATTGAATGCAATTCATTAGTTGTATCCTCAATGCGATCAATTTCCGCTAAGGTAAATTCATAGGCAACATTATCAGACCAATAATGAGATCCATCACTGGAAGGCAAGTTATAATAATCAAATCCAACATTAAGTAGCTGTTGCACCATATTTGGTCGAGTAGGAAACCCAGTTACACGTTTCATTTAGCCCCCACTGCTACGATGAGTATTATTTGGGCTACTAAAACCACCACGAGATACAGGTTTGCTATTCATGCTTCCTGCATTTCCTTTCACGAGCATTGGTTTTCCAACAGAACGATTCGTTTGAGGTTGCACAACTTGCCCTGTTGGTGTGGTGACAGCTCGATTTCCAGGATGATAGCTTGGGCCAAGGAAACTACTAATTGCACGAGCCGCCATATACCCTATAACGCCACCAGCAATTGCGGCTCCTAAAGAAGGATCGGTACTTTCAGCTTTTGCAGTTGATTCAGCATTGTTCTCGCTTTGATTAGCTTGTACATTATTTTCAGCTGGATTTTTTACCGCACTTTCTGCATTACCATTATCACGAATATTTAAACCAAGCCCCTGCTGTGGTGTAGTTTCAGTTTTCTGAGTACTTTCAGTATTTTTATCTGCCTCACAAAGCTCAATTTTTTTCCAATCCGCTAAACAATCGTCTAAAGACTGATACACATCACGTTGTACTTGCTCTTCTGAACAGCCTCCTAATAAGGCCACAATAGATAAACTAACTAAAATCTGATTTTTCTTTTTCATTGTTCTCAATTTTTATCGAATGGTTTTCACGCCTAGCCATTGCTCAGCCTGTTTATTAGTAATTTCTTCACGAGTCCACATACTCATTAAATCTGGTTGTGGATATTTATTGCTGTTATAGCCGACTAAACGGGCAAAATCAAATACAGCATGAGGATAGCCATTAATAAGCAACAAGGCTAAATAACCACTCTCATCCCAACAAATTTCAAGTTTGCGTGCTTCATGATGATTAGAGGTTGAATCAACATTATACACGTGCAACATATCCACTATCGGTTGAGCATTTTGACGCATATCGAGCGCATAAAAATAGCCAGTTTCGCCGTCATCTTCAAACATTACGGCAAAATGCTCAAATACTGTCGAATGTGTTCCCACTTGCTTTGGCGTTCCTAAAAAGAGTTCGTCCTCTAAAGTTAAATGTAACATTCTCTTTCCTTTAAATATTAGATATAAAAACACCGCACTTTTATACAAAGTGCGGTGAGATTTTACAGTAAATTCAGCGTGAATTACGCTTGACCTTTAACCGCTTTTAAGCCTGGGAATGCTGCTGGAGTACCAGCGCGTTCTAATGCTTCTTCGATACGGATTAATTGGTTGTATTTCGCAATACGGTCAGAACGGCTCATAGAACCAGTTTTGATTTGACCTGCTGCTGTACCCACCGCTAAATCAGCGATAGTTGCATCTTCAGTTTCGCCTGAACGGTGAGAGATTACAGCGGTGTAACCTGCATCTTTCGCCATTTTAATTGCTGCTAAAGTTTCAGTTAAAGAACCGATTTGATTGAATTTGATTAAGATAGAGTTTGCGATACCTTTTTCGATACCTTCTTTTAAGATTTTGGTGTTAGTTACGAATAAATCATCGCCCACTAATTGAACACGGTCGCCTAACACTTTAGTTTGGTATGCAAAACCTTCCCAGTCAGATTCATCTTGACCATCTTCGATAGACACGATTGGGTATTGTTTAGTTAATTCTTCAAGATAGTGTGTGAACTCTTGAGAAGTGAATGATTTACCTTCACCTTTCATTTCGTACATACCATTTTCTTTGTTATAGAACTCAGAAGATGCGCAGTCCATCGCTAAAGTAACGTCTTTACCTAATACATAACCTGCTTTTTCTACTGCTTCTTTGATACAGGCTAAAGCGTCTGCGTTAGAGGCTAAGTTTGGTGCGAAACCACCTTCGTCACCAACTGCAGTGCTCATGCCTTTAGATTTTAATACTTTTGCAAGGTTGTGGAATACTTCAGCACCGATACGAAGTGCTTCACGTAATGTTTTCGCACCAACTGGTTGAATCATGAATTCTTGGATATCAACGTTGTTATCTGCATGTTCGCCACCGTTAATGATGTTCATCATTGGTAATGGCATAGAATAAACACCAGCAGTGCCATTTAATTCTGCAATGTAAGCGTAAAGTGGTAAACCTTTAGATGCTGCAGCTGCTTTTGCGTTTGCTAAAGATACCGCCAAGATTGCATTTGCACCAAAGTTAGATTTGTTTTCGGTTCCGTCTAAATCGATCATGATTTGGTCGATTTCAGCTTGGTTTGTTGCATCTTTACCAACGATAGCTTGTGCAATTTCGTTGTTCACTGCCGCCACAGCTTTTAATACGCCTTTACCTAAGAAACGAGATTTGTCGCCGTCACGTAATTCTAATGCTTCACGAGAACCAGTTGATGCACCAGATGGAGCTGCTGCTAAACCAACAAAACCACCTTCAAGATGAACTTCAGCTTCAACAGTTGGATTACCGCGTGAGTCGATGATTTCGCGACCAATCACTTTAACGATTTTTGCCATTTTTATTTTCCTCAATTAAGTTAATTAAAACGGGTTAGGCGAGCCTAAAACAGGCGATATGATAAAGCTATTTTGAGATTTTGTCTTGTAAAAAATGCGTATGCTTTGATCTTTATCTATTTATTGTCTTGAGATACTTAGAGCGCAGGCATAAGCCGAGCTCCACGCCCACTGGAAGTTATAACCACCGAGCCAGCCCGTCACATCCAATACTTCACCAATAAAATATAAACCGCTGACTTGGTTGCTTTCCATTGTTTTAGAAGAAATTACTTTAGTATCCACCCCACCCATTGTGACTTCAGCTGTACGATAGCCCTCTGTGCCATTTGGAGTAAATTCCCAGTGATGAATAAAATCCACCAGATTTTTTACCCGCACTTTGCTGATGTTAGCGCTAACTTCATCTTGCACAATGCCTTGTTCAATCCAAAGTTCGACCAATTTTTTCGGCAATAATCGAACCAAGATGGTTTTCAACATTTGTTTTGGTGAATGTTGTTTTGCTTGATTAATTTCCTCTTCCACATTGTGGTTCGGTAATAAATCGATTTCCACTGACTCAGTGGGCTGCCAATAATTAGAAATTTGTAACACCGCAGGGCCTGAAATACCACGATGAGTAAACAAAAGCTGGTTGTAAAAAGATTTTCCGCACAGTGCCGTGATAGTGACAGGCAAGCTAATACCTGAAAGTGCGGTTAAAAATTTATCTGTTTCTCGATAAGTAAAAGGCACTAAACTCGCACGAGGCGGAATAACAGGAATGCCAAATTGTTCCGCAATTTGATAACCAAATGGCGTTGCGCCAAGCCCAGGCATAGAAAGCCCACCTGTCGCAACAATCAAATTTTTACATTGCCATTGGGTTGAATTTACCTGTAAAACAAACCGCACTTTTTCATCATTTTGAATCCGTTCAACTTGAGAAACTTCGCTACGCAATAAAATCTTAGCACCATATTTATCGCATTCAGATTTCAGCATTTCAACGATTTGTTCTGCACCCTCATCGCAAAATAATTGCCCCAATTCCTTTTCGTGATAAGTAATCCCTTGCTCCGCCACTAAAGAAATAAAATCCCAGTTGGTATAACGAGCTAGTGCCGATTTGACGAAATGAGGATTTTGCGAAAGATAATGAGCTGGCGTAACCTCTAAATTGGTGAAATTACAAAACCCACCGCCCGACATCAAAATCTTACGTCCGATTTTTTTGCCGTTGTCGAAAACTGTTACCGACTTGCCTAGCTTAGCCAATTGTGCGGCACAAAATAATCCTGCCGCACCCGCACCAATAATAATATTTTCAGAATATTGGCTCACGGATTTTGTCCTTTTTCACCACGTTGTAAAAAATCCAACATCTTCATTCGTTGAATAACTGAACGACGATCCACTGCCGCATTACCTGAATCTAATAACTGCTGTAAATACATACCGGCTTGTTGATATTGGCGATTTTCTAAGGCAATTGTCGCCAACAAAGAAAGACTAGATACTTCATTTTTATCTTTTGCCAAAGCTTCATTCAAAAGTTGCTCGACTTTTGGGGTCACTTGCTGACCTGCTTGATAATAAAGTGCGGTGGCTGCCAAGCCTAAAATATTAGGTTTACTTCCCGACAATTTTTCCGCATTAGAATAAGCCACAAGCGCGCTATCAAATTCATTATTCTGCACATAGGCTTCCCCAAGTTGAAGCCAAGTTTCCGCATTATTCGGATCAGTTCGCAGTTTATTTTGGAGCTTCTCAATCACATTTTCATTTTTGTGTTCATCATTCATTTCAACATTTTGATTATGTTGCTCAATCATCGATTGCTCGCCTTGTTGAACACGACTAAAACGATCAAGGGAAAAATAATAAGTAGCTGGAATAGCGATGAGTAAAGTAAAAAGCACAAAATAAATTTTGCTATTCACTTTTCCCTTAGAAAGTTTACTTGGCTCCCCTTGCTTGCGGGGGGAGCTGCCAAAGGTTGAGGGGAGGGAAATTATTTCATCATTCTCTAGTTGTTGTGCAACCACTTTTTCTGAAAACTGTTTTTTCCTATTTGAGAAATAAAGCAATACTGCAGCTAGAATTAAAAGGGCGACTGGCAATAACCATAACAACGCCGTATTCCATTTGAATGGCGGTTTGTAATTCACAAAATCACCAAATCTAGCCGTCATTTTATCGATAATTTGCTGATTGCTTTTGCCCTCATCCACCATTTTGTACACTTCAAGACGCAAGTCATAAGCAATTGGAGAATTAGATTCCACCAAATTTTGGTTTTGACATTGTGGGCAGCGTAAAGATTTTGCCAACTCTACGGCACGAGTACGATCATCTTGATTTTGGAATTGATAGGTATCCACCATTTCCGCTTGAGTAAACAAGGAAAATGCGAATAAAAGTGCGGTTGCAAAAACAAATGTTTTTTGAACTCGAGTAAAAATATCTAATAGGCTTTTCATTTATTCTTCAATGCTTCAATTTTTGGCAAAAATACCGTTTGCCAAGTTTCTTTATCCAATAAACCAGAATGGCGATAACGAATCACACCATTTTCATCCACAAGATAAGTTTCTGGCGCACCATCCACGCCTAATTTGAGGGCAAGTTCTCCCTGACTATCATCAATAGTTAAGATGAACGGATTGCCCATTCTCTTAAGTATTTCAATACCATTTTGCGGATTGTCGCGATAATCTACACCCACAATAGGCAACGTTTTTGCAATCTCAATTAACAACGGATGTTCTTCTTTGCAATAACCACACCAACTGCCCCACACATTTAATAAAAATGGCTGTTTAGGAAAATCTTTCGGGCTTACGATTTGTGATGGATCATGTAAATTAGCCTGATAAAACTCTGGAACGGGTTTATCAATTAAAGCCGACGCAATTTTTTTCGGATCTTGATTTAACCCAGCAATTAATAATACACACACGCCTAAAAGCACAAAGAGCGGTGCAAAAAAGAGAAGTTTTTTGTTCATTATTTTTCCTGTTTTCTGCGTAATCCGAAGACGCTAAAAAGTGCGCCAAAGGCCATTAAAATACCGCCCGCCCAAAGCCAACGAATCAGTGGTTTATAATGTAAGCGGAAAGTAAATTCCCCTTTGCCGAGAGAATCGCCCATCACAATATATAAATCGCCCCAAAAACCGCCATTAAGCCCCACTTCACTCATTGTCATTGTACGAACATCGTAATAACGGCGTTCGGGGATAATTTCTGCATAAGGTTTACCATTTTCAGTTACGTCAAAAAAGGCGACTTCTGCCGTAAAGTTTGGTCCGATTTCATTAGAAAATTGGCGATAGTGAAATTCATATTGTCCCAGCGTTTGACTTTGTTGCGGTGCTAAACGCACACCAATTTCACTGCCAAAATAACCACTCATTACCGCACCAATAGTTACAATCGCCACGCCACAATGCGCTAAAATCATACCAAATTGAGACAAACGAATTTGTCGCCAATTTTGCCATAAAGTGACCAACAAAAGCCAAATCGCAAGAGTTAATAACACAAAAGCGAAAGCGTGAAAATTCAACGCAGAATTATGGCGTAGCTGTTGCCAAATCATTAGGCCTGCAAGAATTAAAGACGGAATAAGCAACCACCCACAACGTATCAATAATGTGCGATCAAATTGCCCCTTACGTATGCTAAGCACAATTACCATTAGGATTAAAATCGCCGTAATAATGGGGAAGAAAATACTATTAAAATAAGGACTTCCCACCGAAATTGAGCCCCAATTCATCGCTTGGAATAACATCGGGTAAAAGGTACCTAAAAAGGTAGAAACCGTCGCAATGGTCAGCAAAATATTCAGTAATAAAATGCCACCCGATTTAGAAATGAACTGAAATTTCACCGCACTTTCTGATGAACTTCCCGCTCGTAAAGCGAATAAACCAAAGGCTAACGCTGTCAAAACAAAGAAAATTAATAACAACACATAACCGCGCGTGTTATCCAATGCAAAGGCGTGCACAGAAGTGAGCGCGCCAGAACGAACAATAAACGTGCCTAATACGCTAAAGGCAAAAGCAAGCAGAGAAAAAAGCGTTGTCCAATAACTAAATACGCCTTGTTTTTCCGTCGCCATTAAACTGTGTAATAACGCTAACCCAAGCAACCAAGGCATTAAAGACGCATTTTCTACGGGATCCCAGAACCACCAACCGCCCCAGCCAAGTTCGTAATATGCCCACCAAGCACCAAGCACAATGCCAATGGTTAAAAACAACCAAGAAACCAACACCCATCCACGCATTGAGCGGGCAATTTGTCGTGCAGATTGGTTATAAATCAACGCACTCAAACTCATTGCAAAATTTACCGCAAAGCCCACATAGCCAACATATAATAAAGGCGGATGGAAAATTAATCCCACATCTTGCAACATTGGATTGAGATCGCGCCCTTCTGCGGGAGCAGGGAAAATGCGTCCAAATGGATTGGAATAAAATAAAATAAACACCGCAAAACCAAAGCAAATCAATCCCAATAAAGATAAAGATTGAGCGGAAAAAGTGCGGTCATTTTTTCGATTAAAAAAAGCAAAAGCAGCAAGCCATAAACTCAATGAAAATAACCAAAACAACATTGAACCTTCATGTCCTCCCCAAGTGGCAGCCACTTTAAAAAATGTAGGTAATTGAGAGTTGGAATGTGCCGCTACATATTCAAGGGTGAAATCATCCACCGCAAAAGAATAAGCAAGCAAACCAATTGAGAACGTCGTCGCAAGGGTAAAAATATAACTAAGCGGCCAAGCAGCATTAATTAAAGTCGAATTTTTTTTGAACAACCCAAATTGAGGCACTAACGCAAGAAAAAACGCGCTAGCTGTTGCGAGTAAAAGAAGGAAAAAGCCAAGTTCTGGAAGCATAATGTCGTCGTTTTTTTCGTTGATGCGCAGATAAAGTCGCTAATCAAGTATGTTTCATTAATAAAATTAAAAATAGCACCTTGATAGGTGCTATTGTGCTTATAAAAATTAATGATTAAATTCAGCACCTAAACAAGGGCGAATTTTATTTAACATTTCTTTAATTACGCGTGATGGTGCAGCAATGATATTGCCACTGCGTAAGTAGCCGTTACCAGCATCAAAATCGCAAACTAAACCACCTGCTTCACGCACGATTAAATCGCCAGCAGCACAATCCCATGCTTTTAAGCCCATTTCAAAATAACCATCAATACGGTTTGACGCCACATAGCATAAATCTAATGCGGCAGAACCCGTACGACGGAAATCAGCGGCATCTTCAATTAAGGCATTCATCATTGCAAATTGAGCTGGCATTAATTTTGGTTGTTTGAATGGGAAACCAGTGGCTAAAATTGAACCTTGAATTTCACGTTTACTATCTACACGTAAACGTACTTCATTTAATTTTGCGCCTTCACCACGCACAGCGGTAAATAATTCATTACGGATTGGATCGTAAACAACCCCGACTTCAGTGCGATTTTTTACACGAACTGCGATAGACACAGAAAAGTGGGGAAGTCCTGTCATAAAATTACGAGTACCATCTAGCGGATCAATAATCCATTGTACATCGCTATCTTTGCCTTCAATTGCGCCTGTTTCTTCCGTAATAATTGTGTGATCAGGATAAGATTTACGAATAACTTCAATGATTTCTGCTTCAGACGCTTTATCAACGTTTGTTACATAATCATTAATACCTTTTTGTGTGCTTTCGATAGCATCACGGCGTTCATAATTTTTAGCAATCACATTGCCTGCTTTTCGTGCCGCACGAATTGCGATATTTAACATTGGATTCATATTTCCACCAGCTTTTAAAGAACAGAAAAATTCCGTGCCATTATAGCGAGATTTGCCAAAATAACTAGTTGAAAATCATAAAACAGTGGTTTTTATAGGTTTTCAGAAAAACTTTGCGATACAGATCGCAAAAATAGTATGAAGTGATTTTTCCATTAATTATTTGCCATTAAAGTGCGGTGGAAAATTGGAGCGTTTTATGCAGAAAGGTATGACATTAGTGGAATTATTGATTGGGTTAGCCATTATCAGTATTGCGCTGAATTTTGCAGTACCATTATGGAAAACCGATTCGCCTAAAACGATTTTAGCCAAAGAGCAACATCGCCTGTATTTATTTCTACGACAAATTCAGGCTCGGGCAGAAAATTCATCGGAAGTGTGGTTTTTACTTATCAATCGTAACCTTGCGACACAACAATGGTGCTTAACGGCACAAGTAAAAAATAACCAAACTTGTGATTGTTTAAATCCGATAAATTGCTCGAAAGAGGTTTATGCGCATTTTTACTATCCTTATTTTCCTAATAAAACGATGATTCAAAGCCATCATATTTATCCAAAAGAAATCACGAGATTTGATGGCATTCGTAATACTATCGTTACTCGTTGCTTTATTTTGCAAGCAGAAAATGAACGTACGTTATTTTTATTTTTCAATGTTGGTAGTATTCGTTTAAAAACCAATCAATTTGATAGTGCTTGTAATTAATGATGAAAACATTATTAAAAGGGCAAACCCTATTAGCACTGATGATTTCACTGGCTTTGTCTTCTTTATTGCTGCTAAGCATTTCGCATTTTTATGTGCAAATACAAACACAAAATCAACACATGCTATTGCATTTAAAATTACAAGCTGAATTACAACGAACATTACAGTTAATAGGTAAAGATCTTCGCCGATTAGGATTTCGAGCATTAAATGCAAAACTGACGGAAAGCAATTTATCTTTATTTGAATTAGATGAACAAGGCACAGCTATTTTTATTAGCCAAGAAGATAATGCGCCACCTAATAGCTGCGTGTTGTTCTTTTATGATTTAAATAAAAATGGATGTATTGGTAAAGGTTCGCCGAAAACCTGTATGAAAAAAGGTAAAAATACATCTAAAAGTAGTACTGAAGAATTATTCGGCTATAAAGTGAGTAACAAAATGATAAAAACCAAACTGACTTATCAAAGTGTTATTCCTACTAATTGCACAGCAGAAACTTGTAAACGTGCTTTTCAACAAACCGCTTGCAACGCTGGGGGAGGTTGGGCAGATTTATTAGATAACAACGAATATGAAATCACTAAGCTACAATTTAATTGGTTAATCGAAGGAAAAGGATTAGAAATCAAGTTAAAAGGAAATTTAAAACAAGCTCCAAATATTAGTTATGAAACATCCCTTGTCGTTGCTCTCTGGAATCAAAAACAATGACAATACAAAAAGGCATTATTACGCTGACTATTCTGATTTTTATTTCGGGTTTATTAACCGCAATTTTGTTGTTAGATGATAGCCATTTAAGTTTTTTTCGTGTGCAACAAAATCAACGAAAACTGTATGTGGAAAGAACATTACAACTGCAAAAAATGACAGCGGCGAAAAAACAAACTGCCTGCCTTGATTTATCATTAAATAATAATGAAAGTATAAAGCAAATCAGCATTACGCTTGATGGTGCCACAGATTCAATTCAATATTTTCTTTGGTGTGAAAGAATGAGCCTATTTAAAAAATCGCCTAAACAGGGAGATAATCAAGGTGCATTGAAAGATTTTGTGAGTAGCGAAAAACTTGCCTATTTTCGACCGCACTTTTCTTCCCCTCCCAAAATTTTAAACACGAATAAAACGCCTAAACTTTATTGGTTTTCAGATTCACAAGCAGAGGTTGAAATTAATGGCACCGTGTCTGCCGTATTAATTGCAGAGGGCGATTTAAAATTGACTGGCAAAGGGAGGATTAGTGGCGCAGTGATTACCAACGGGAATTTAACTTTAGATGGCGTAACTTTAGCTTATGGGAAAAAGACGGTGGTTGATTTAGTGCAACAATATAGTCAGTGGAAGTTAGCAGAAAAAAGTTGGAGTGATTTTAATGTTCAGGATGAATAAAGGAATGTCTCTTATTACATTGTTATTTTCTTTAGCTTTATTTAGCGTTTTATTTCTTGTTTTTAATCAATGGACGGCAGATCAGCGAAAAAGTGCGGTAAAAATTTATCAAGATTTTCAGGCAACACAAATTGCAGAGAATCAAGCTCAACGCCAATTTTTAGGGTTAGCTTGTGAACAATTGATACAACAAAATGGCTTAACTTTTCGTATTCGATGTGAAAATGAACACATTATTGTGCGTTATCCTACGAGTGAAATTTTGATAAAAACTCAGTAAAATAGCGTTGTTTTTTCTAGGTTAAATTATCAAAAGGTCGCCATTGTGTTCATTGTTTATTATTCTAATCAGCTTGAAAAACAAAAAGAAATTCTTTCTTCTTTATTCAAATCTTTACCACCTGAAGATCCTTTTCAACAAGATATTATTTTGGTGCAAAGCCCTAATATGGCGCAATGGCTACAAATTGAACTTGCCAAAGAAACGGGCATTTCAGCTAACTTAAAATTTCCTATGCCAGCAAGTTTTATTTGGCAACTTTATGCACAAAATTTACCCGCAACGGCATTGGAAAACCCTTTTGATAAAGATTCAATGATGTGGCGTTTAATACGCTTAATCCCGACTTTTCTCGAGAAAGAAAATTTTTTGCCTTTACGCAATTATTTAGCATCTTCGCCACATTCTGAACAATACAAACTTTATCAACTTAGCAGTAAAATAGCCGACTTATTTGACCAATATTTAGTTTACCGAGCTGAATGGATTTTTGCTTGGGAAAAAGGCGAAGATGAACAAATCACTGCGCAAATACAAAAGCAACAACCTAACCTAAACGATACGTTGTTTGAGCAAATTCAAGGCAATACAAAATGGCAAGGGGAGCTATGGCGTGCGTTGGTCGTCGATGTTAAATCAGATGTTAATGAAGCCACCCATCGAGCGGCTTTGCATAATCAATTCTTAGCCTTGCTTGCCGATAAAAAAGCACCGAAAAAATTACCTTCACGCATATTTATTTTTGGTATTCCTGCGCTTCCAACTGCTTATCTTAATATTTTGCAAGCGATATCCTCTGAAGTGGATATTCATTTATTTTTTAATAATCCTTGCCAAGAATATTGGGGGGATATTAGTGATCTACGCCTTGATTATTTGCGTTCTCGTCAGCGTTATCAATTCAATAAACAAGATGAAAATCAACCGCTCTTTTCCGAGGATCAACTTTCTCAACTAGAAAACGCTCAGTTTGACGTCACTTATCAAAAAGAAAACCTTCAACTAGGCAATCCATTACTGGCGACTTGGGGAAAAATGGGGCGAGATTTTCTCTATACATTGGTGCGAGATGAAGAACATATTCCAACTTATCCCGTCAATGCCTATCAAGAAATTGAGTCGAACAGTTTACTTGGACAATTACAGTCTCAAATTCTGCATTTAGAAAATAAACCGTTAAATATCGCAAAAAATGACCGCACTTTAACCCTACATTCTTGCCACAGTGCTATGCGGGAAGTAGAAGTATTGCACGATTATTTACTGGATTTATTCAATCAAGATCCTAGCCTTACGCCAAAAGATGTGGTTGTTATGATGGCAGATATTAACCAATACACACCCTATATTCAGGCAGTTTTCGGGCAAAAAAATGGAGATGCACCACAAATTCCATTTTCACTTTCAGATAATAAACTTTCAGAAAGCGATGTGTTGGTCTCAAGTTACTTAACTTTATTACGCTTAAAAGAAAGCAATTTTAGTGCAGAAGATGTCTTGGCATTGTTGGATATTCCTGCGATGCGAGAACGATTTAATATTTCCCTTGCTGATTTACCATTAGTGCGAGAATGGGTGGCGGATTCAGGGATTCGTGTCGGTCTGCAAAAAAATCAAGATGGCATCAATTTCAATTCTTGGCAGGCTGGATTAGAACGAATGATTTTAGGCTATGCGATGCGTGAAGAACAGGGCATTTGGCAAGATAGTCTGGGCTTAAACAGCAGTTATGGCTTAAAGGGCGAGCTTGCTGGAAATTTATCTCATTTTTTCACCGCACTTTCCGCGCTGCATGAAACGCTGCAACAAGCACATTCCATCGAAAAATGGCAAGAAATTTTAACCGCACTTTTATCGGATTTCTTCGTGCGAAATGAAGACACAAGCGACATGATTTTCTATATTCAAGAGAAAATTAATGAATTAGCTGAGCATCTAAAAACGCTCCATTTTAATGAAGAATTACAAGCAGAAGTGATCGCCGATGTCATCACAATGCAATTGGAAGATGCGCCAAATAGCCTCAAATTCCTTGCAGGAAAAGTAAATTTCTGCACCTTATTACCAATGCGTTCAGTGCCATTCAAAGTGGTTTGTTTACTTGGAATGAATGATGCGGATTACCCAAGAACACAAACACCAAACAGTTTTGATTTAATGCAATATCATTATCAAAAAGGCGATCGTGTTCGCCGTGATGATCGCTATTTGTTCTTAGAAGCCTTATTGGCAGCACGTGATTATTGCTATATCAGCTATGTTGGCCGTTCCATTACAGATAATCAACCGAAAGAACCATCCGTATTGGTAAGCCAACTGTTGGATTATATTAATCAAGGTCAAAGTGAAAATGCCCTTACAGTGATTGAGCATCCGATGACCGCATTTAGCCCAGATAATTTCAAAAACAACGAGAAATTTACCCGCTCTTTTGCGACAAAATGGTTGCCAATAGCACAATTAGACGCGAGTTCCAACAATTCAGAATTTGCCGTCACTATGACAGAAAACCCAGAAAAAATCGAAGAAGTTGAACTGGATTCTTTAGTCAGCTTTGTGGAAAATCCAGTGAAATTTTTCTTTGAAAAACAACTTGGTGTTTATTTCCGCGATAAAGATGAACGCATTGCTGACAGTGAAAACTTCACTTTAAGTGGGTTAGATAATTATTCTCTCAATAATGACTTAATTTACCTTGATGAACAAAATTTTGCTGATTATTTTAGACAAGCAGAAGTAAAAGGCGTGTTACCGCGCGCAGAGTTTGGAAAGGTTTATGCTGAAAATATTCGCGATAATGTTTTAGAATTTAAAGAGAAAATAGCCGATCTTGGCGAGCCTAAACAGGCTTCTATAGATTTTAATATTGCCGTAGATTGGCAAAACGAAAATCAAAAAATCCGTTTATTTGGTTATATGGAGGCTTTATTTGGCGATAATTCACAAGTCATTCACTGGCATTTTGCGAAATACAAAGATCGTTATTGTATTCGTCCTTGGATTTATTATTTAATTCAATGTGTTACACAAGAAAATGCGGTACCAGCAAAATTAATTACGCAAGATAAGGTTCTCGAATTACCGCCTATTGAGCGTGAAGTTGCGCTTGCTCAATTACAAATTTACGTAAAAGATTATTTACAAAGCCAAATAGAAATACAATTGGTGCCAACAGTAAGAAATATAAGTGATTTTATTGTAAGTGATGAAAATTCCGTTTCTGAAAAACTTCAGGAATTAACTGAAAGTAATGGTTTCGGGTCAAAAGCCGATCCATATTGGTCACGAGTATTAGCGCAGACCTCAAGATTTAAACAACCTGAAAATATTGCGAAATTATTAAAACAAACAAAAGCTTGGTTTGGCTTATTATTCGCACAAAAGAAGACAAGAAAGGCACAAAGCTAATCGTCAAATAACCTATTTTTTAGTAGAATAACACCCTTTTATGGAGAATTATCTATGCACTGTCCATTTTGTGATACAGAAGAAACTAAAGTCATTGATAGCCGTTTAGTATCTGATGGTTATCAAGTTCGCCGCCGCCGTGAGTGCGGTCATTGTCACGAACGTTTTACTACTTTTGAAATGGCAGAATTAATCATACCGAAAATTATCAAAACTGATGGTACACGTGAGCCATTCAATGAAGATAAATTGCGCAGCGGTATTCAACACGCCTTAGAAAAACGTCCTGTAAGTGCAGATGATGTAGAAAAAGCAATTAATCACATAATTCTTCAACTGCGTGCAACTGGAGAACGTGAAGTGCCAAGTAAGTTAGTGGGTAAACTTGCGATGAATGAATTAAAAAAACTCGATAAAGTGGCTTATATTCGTTTTGCATCAGTCTATTTAAGTTTTGATGATATTGATCAATTCACTATCGAAATTGAAAAATTAAAGGATTAATTATGCTTGAATTCTCCTCACAAGATTGCGTATTTATGCAACGTGCCTTAGATTTAGCCGCCAAAGGTCAATATACCACTACACCGAACCCATCGGTGGGATGCGTATTGGTTAAAAATGGTGAAATTGTGGGGGAGGGCTTTCATTTTAAGGCAGGACAACCTCATGCTGAACGCGTTGCTTTAGCTCAAGCTGGTGAAAATGCTAAAGGAGCAACCGCTTACGTCACCTTAGAGCCTTGTTCTCACTATGGGAGAACACCACCTTGTGCATTAGGATTAATTGAGGCGGGCGTAGTGAAAGTCATTGCGGCTATGCAAGATCCGAATCCTCAAGTCGCAGGAAAAGGTTTGAAAATGTTGTCTGATGCTGGTATCGAAAGTGCAGTGAATCTATTAAACGATCAAGCGGAAAAAATAAATAAAGGCTTTTTAAAACGAATGCGTCAAGGTATGCCTTTTGTTCAACTAAAACTTGCCATGAGTTTAGATGGACGAACTGCAATGGCAAGTGGAGAAAGTAAATGGATTACGGGCCCAGATGCTCGTTCGGACGTACAAAAAATGCGAGCAAAATCATCCGCACTTTTATCTACTTCTGCGACAGTACTTGCAGATGATCCAAGCCTTAATGTACGCTGGGACGAATTTCCTGAAAATCTTAAAACAGAATATAAAAAAGAATGGCTTCGCCAGCCTGTGCGAGTCATTTTAGATTCACAACATCGCATTCAGCCGACTCATAAACTTTTTTTAACCCATTCTCCCGTTTGGTTAGTCTCTAGTGAAACACGAGATTTAACAGGCTTTCCTGATTTTTGTGAACAAATTATTCTTCCGAAAGAAAATTTACTAAAAGAATTAATGCGAGAGCTGGGAAAACGACAAATCAATACCCTTTGGGTAGAAGCTGGAGCAAATTTAGCGGGCAGTTTAATTGATGCGAAATTAGTGGATGAATTGATTATTTACATTGCGCCAAAATTACTTGGAGACAATGCTCGTGGTCTATGCCAATTACCGAATTTAACTAAACTTGCCGATGCACCATTATGGCAACTCAATGAATTAGAACAAATCGGTGACGATATAAAATTAACTTACACACCGAAAGGAGTCTAAATGCTTAAAAAACTTTTCCATTCCGCACTTTGGGGCTTGGCTGCTGCGGGCGTGATTTTGTTTGCGGTTCCAAGACTGAATAACAGCAATATCTTCACTTCAGACGATATTATATCGTTCAAAAATGCCGTGCGTATTGCCTCTCCAGCAGTAGTGAATGTTTATAACCGCTCTTTTTCTTCCGCCAGCATTAATGATAATGATCAGCTACAAGTGAATAACTTAGGTTCTGGTGTGATTATGAGTAAAGATGGCTATATTCTGACGAATAAACACGTCATCCAAAATGCAGATCAAATTGTAGTAGCGTTGCAAAACGGAAATATTTTTGAGGCCAGTCTTGTTGGTTCAGATGATCTCACTGATCTCGCTGTTCTTAAAATTCGTGCAGATAATCTTTCAACTATTCCACAAAATTCAGCGCGTCAAGCTCACGTCGGCGATGTGGTATTAGCAATCGGTAATCCCTACAACTTAGGACAAAGCGTGTCTCAAGGAATCATTAGCGCAATCGGTCGTAATGCGGTAGGCGATTCGGTGGGCAGACAAAATTTTATTCAAACTGATGCTTCAATTAACCGCGGCAACTCAGGTGGCGCATTAATTAATTCTGCTGGGGAATTGGTTGGAATTAGCACGCTAAGTATTGGCAAAACCGCCAATGAAATCGCAGAAGGACTAAATTTTGCCATTCCAATAGATATTGCAAATGATGTACTACGTAAAATTATGCGTGATGGACGTGTGATTCGAGGTTATTTTGGTGTACAAAGTGATATTAGTTCAAGTAGTGAAGAAGGCATAGTTATCACAGACGTAAGCCCGAACAGCCCAGCTGCGAAATCAGGTATTCAAGTTGGCGATGTGATTTTGAAATTAAATAATCAAGAGGGGATTTCAGCCAGAGAAATGATGCAAATTATCGCAAATACAAAACCTAATTCAAAAGTTCTCGTCACCATTCTACGATTAGGCAAAATCTTACAAATTCCAGTTGTTATTGAAGAATTTCCAGTAAATTAAAAATAGCGGTCTATTTTGACCGCTGTTTTCATTATATTTAATACTTTCTTTTCAATTTGAAAATTTATTTGTTCTAACCCCTTTTCTGACATTTCGGGCAAAAGAAACTATTACGCTGTCCAATAATTAAACTTTCAATTTTTCCACCGCACTTTGGACAAGGTTTATCTTTATTGCCATATACCAATAATTCTTGTGCAAAATAACCTGGGCGACCATCGGGCTGTAAAAAATCTTTAAGTGTTGTTCCACCTTGAATAATGGCTTTTCTCAAAACATCTTTAATCGTGTTCACTAAAGAGAAACATTGATTGCGCGTCAAATTTTTAGCGAGTTTAAGGGGATGAATGCCACAAATAAACAAACTTTCATTCGCATAAATATTTCCAACGCCCACTACCACAGCGTTATCCATCAAGAAAGTTTTAAGTGCGGTAGATTTTTGACGAGATTTTTTGAATAAATATTCTGCATTAAATTCATCAGAAAGTGGTTCAGGGCCTAACTTTAAGAAAAGATGAAAGTCATCTAGATTCTCCGTCCACAACCAAGCACCGAAACGGCGAGGATCGTTATAGCGTAATAACTTGCCATTATTCACTACAATATCAATATGATCATGTTTATCTATTGCACTATCCTGTGGCACGATTCGAACAGATCCAGACATACCTAAATGCCCGATGATATAGCCTTTTTCCGTGTGAATAATCAAATATTTTGCTCGACGAGTGAGATCGACAATTTTTACATTTTTTAGCGTTATTAATTCTTCTGATACAGCCCAGCGCAATTTAGGCTTGCGCACGACAACTTTCTCAATCGTAAAATTTTTAAGATAAGGGCTAATACCACGTAGTGCAGTTTCGACTTCAGGAAGTTCTGGCATGATTTTCAACTTAGTAAGTGGATAGAATAATGATATAAAGTGCGGTTAGTTTTACCATTTTTTTATATTCTTTGAAAATTAAAATGATGAATATTTCAAAAATATAGGTAGTTATCTAATGGATAAAATTTATATATCTCGTTTGATCTATGCTAAAAGATTTTTATTTTACAGAATAACCGCCTGTTTTCAGATACAAGCGGTTATTTTTTGTGTTAATTGACTAACTAATTAATCAATGGGTGGTGTGTAAGTGCCATTTTTGATGTCATCTTTAATGCGATTTGCTTCTGTTAGTACTTGAGTTAATAACGCTTTAACATTTTCCAATGTTGCAATCGGGCTTAGGGTAGTCATTTTCAGTGATTGTTTGTCGCCTACTTTAGTCACGCCAATATTCGCTTCTCCTCGAGCAAAGAGTTCATCTGCCACGTTTTGGTTTAGTGCATCAATAAATTCAGCTGGATAGTCTTTTGGTACGACACGGAATAACACCGATGCAAACTGACTTGGCACAAGCATTTCTAAGGCAGGAGTATCGTTGATGTATTGCTCGACTTCTTTGGTCAGTTTTACGCCGTGATCGATCATTGAAGCGTAAAGATCTTCGCCCAATGCTTCAAGGGTAAACCATAATTTTAATGCGTCGAAACGACGAGTTGTTTGTAGCGATTTTGCCACTAAGTTTGGCACGCCGTGAGCTTCATCATATTCCGAATTGAGATAATCCGCTTTGTAATTGATAAAGCGATAGTTCTCAGGATCTTTCAACAAGAACGCCCCACACGAGATCGTTTGGAAGAAGTGTTTGTGGAAATCAAGCGTGATGGAATCAGTTAATTCAATACCATCTAAGAAATAGCGATAATCTTTGGAAAGCAATAATGCGCCACCCCAAGCGGCATCAACGTGTAACCACGCTTGATATTCATCGGCAAGTTTGCGGATTGCTTTTAAATCATCAATTGCGCCAGCATCTGTTGTGCCTGCGGTAGCGACAATACAGGCAGTAATTTTGCCATCAGCTTTAAGCTGTGCAAGTGTTTGTTTAAGTGCAATAAGATCCATTTGTGCATTGGCATTTGATGGCACGGTCACGACCGATTGGAACCCCATGCCCATCATTGCCATATTTTTTTGTACAGAGAAATGTGCGTTTTCTGAACAAATCACTTTCACTTTTTGCATTGCTTCTGCTGGAATACCATCACGTTGTACTGACCATTCAGAGCCGTCTTCGTTTTTCCAGTGGTTTGCAATCGCCCAATCGCGTGCCAACAATACGCCCATTAAGTTAGATTGAGTACCACCAGAAGTGAACACGCCTGATGTGCCTTCGCCATAGCCTGCTTTTTGGCGTAGCCAGTTGATCAAATGCTCCTCCATAATTGAACCTGCTGGGCTTTGATCCCATGAATCCATTGATTGGTTGGTCGCATTAATCAGTACTTCCGCAATTTGGCTTGTTACCATCGTTGGGCAATGTAAATGGGCAAGTGAGTGTGGATGATGTACTTTAAGGCTTGGATTAAGGAAAATTTTTACCAAATGATCGAGTGATTTCTGTACACCCATACCCTCTTTCGTCGGATTAAAACCGCTTATTAAGGCTCGCATTTGTTTGATTGAACCGCCTGTGTACATTTTTTCATTTTTCAGCCAAGCAGAGACTGCTTGCACCGCATTATACATCGCTGTTTCATAATCGTTAATGGCTTCGTTATCGTTGCAAAACAAAGCTTGTTTGTGTTGTTTGAGGTTTGACATAATTATTCCTAGATATGAATTACACCCAATTTTCTGTACGTAATGCTATAACTCGCTCAAATTCTCTTAAATTGTTACTAACCAGAATTAACCCTTCACTACGAGCATGAGCAGCTATATGAATATCATTTTCGCCAATCAATTTCCCTTGTTTAGAGAGTTCAGCTTTAATATTGCCGAAATGAGCTGCATGCTTTGGTTGGTAATCTAAAATGGTGAGGCGTGATAAGAAATCTTCAATAACCGCAATGTTTCTTTCGGGATATTCGCTTTTTTCAGCTCCATAATAGAGTTCAGCCACAGTAATGCTACTCACGCACATTTTTCCTGCATTTTGATTAAAGCGAGAAAGAATTTCCAATGGCCTACGCTTAATCACGTAAATCACAATGTTAGTATCAAGCATATATTTCAACACTATAAAGCCTCACGCTCTGGTTGAAATGCAATTTCTCGTTCATTCATAAAATCATCGCTAACTGCTTGATCATTCAAGAAAAAACTATCCCAAGATTGGTTGAGAGGCGATAAAATCCGATCACTGCCCGATACACGAACCGATAATTTTTTGATTTCTTCAGAAAAGCGAACTTCAGCGGGCAAACGCACAGCTTGACTTCGATTAGTCATAAAAACAGAGGCTTCAATCATAGTTATTCCTTATGCTTAATTGTATATAGCATAAGTATATCCCAGTTTTATACAGTTGAGTAGAAAAAAGGTGGGATTTCCCTACCATTTTGAATTTACAAGCGGTCAAAATTCGCAAAACATTTGCAAAATCAGACCGCTTTTAATTAACTACGCACCACTTTCAATGCGTCTACAACAGATTGTTTGAAGCGTTTGATGAACTCTTCACATTCACTTTGGTTGATGTTTACCGCACAAAGCACGCGAACCACGTTGCCACCGCGTCCGCCACGTTCGAGCAAGAGTTTGTTTTTGAAGCAAGCTTTTTGGATTGCTGCCGCTAATTCACAATCGCGCGGGTAAGCCCCTATCGCATCTTTCGCTTGGCGTTCGTCTACAATATCGATCCCCATCATTAAGCCACGACCACGTACGTTGCCGATGCACGGATATTCTTTGCTTAATTCACGTAATGCGTTGGTTAAGTATTCACCACGCTCTTGGGCATTTTGTGCGAGGTTTTCATCACGCATAATTTTAAGTGAAGCGTAACCTGTCGCCATCGCTAATTGATTGCCACGAAATGTACCTGTATGTCCTGCAGGTTGCCAAGCATCAAATTCTTTACGAATAGCTAATACAGCTAATGGTAAGCTGCCACCAACTGCTTTTGACATCACAATAATATCAGGCTCAATGCCTGCGTGTTCAAAGGCGAACATTCTTCCAGAACGGCAGAAACCCGCTTGCACTTCATCGACGATCATTAAAATGCCGTGTTTTTGGGTTACTTCACGTACTTTTTGTAAGAAGCTTATTGGTGCTGGAACAACGCCGCCTTCTCCTTGGATTGCTTCTAAAATTACTGCAGCTGGTTTTACTACGCCACTTTCTACATCTTCGATGAAGTTCTCAAAGTAATGTTCAACTGCTTTCGCGCCTGCTTCGCCACCAATGCCAAATGGGCAGCGGTATTCGTGTGGATATGGCATAAATTGTACGCCAGGCATTAAATTTTCAACGGCATTTTTTGCACCAAGATTACCCGTTAAGGCTAATGCCCCTTGGGTCATACCGTGAAAACCGCCAGAGAAAGCAATGATATTGCCACGCCCTGTGTAAGTTTTGGCTAATTTGATGGCTGCTTCATTTGCATCTGCACCAGAAGGGCCTGTGAATTGTAAGATATATTTATCTTTCGGGAAGAATGACAATAATTCTTCACTAAACGCATCTTTAAGTGGAGTGGTTAAATCTAAAGTGTGTAACGGCAATCCGCTATCTAATACGTCTTTAATGGCTTGCATTAATATAGGATGATTATGTCCTAATGCAAGGGTTCCTGCGCCTGCTAAAAAGTCTAGGTATTCATTACCTTCAACATCAGTAACCCAACAGCCTTGTGCTTTTGCATAGGCAAAAGGTAATTTGCGAGGATAACTACGTACGTTGGATTCCATTACATCTTGGCGATCTAAAAAATGTTGGTTTGAAGCAAGAATTGCTTGTACAGGGGTAATCATTGTCATTTTTGATTAAAACCTTCTAAAAGAGGTGAAAAAAATAAGTCGGGTGCCTTGCGATAAATTTACTGTTTATAAAACAGACACATAGGGCATTTGACTCGCTACTTATTAAAAAAAGCGTTTCAGCTTTTTTGTTTTTACCCTAGTTTGCCCATTGGACGGGCTAGGTTGGAAACAGGTTTTGATGTAGGGTTACGTCAAAACGGGGACAATTGTATATTCTTTTTGCAATATGAAAAGCAAATTTAGCTTCTTACGAGTCAAACGGCTAAATAAAAAGCAAACGTTTCTAATAAGAACAAATAAAAAACCCGAGTTTCTACTCGGGTTTAAAATAATTAAATCAATATTATTTGATTTTTGCTTCTTTATAGATAACGTGTTTACGCACTACTGGATCAAATTTTTTGATTTCCATTTTTTCAGGCATATTACGTTTGTTTTTATCAGTTGTGTAGAAGTGACCTGTCTCTGCAGTAGAAACTAAACGGATTTTCTCACGAGCACCTTTAGCTGCCATTTTTTAGCTCCTTAGATTTTTTCGCCACGAGCACGGATTTCAGCTAATACTGCATCAATGCCTTTTTTATCAATAATACGCATACCTTTCGCAGTTAAACGTAAGGTTACGAAACGGTTTTCACTTTCAACCCAGAAACGGTGAGTGTGAAGGTTTGGAAGAAAACGACGACGTGTCGCATTCATTGCGTGTGAGCGGTTATTACCCACAGCTGGACGCTTGCCTGTTACTTGACAAACTCTAGACATAATAATCTCCAATAATTAAATATAAGCTCGAGCTTACGGTTCGGATTGTTTAAAGCTGGTTAAACCTAGCTTGCTACCTCGTCAGGTCGCGCTAATCCGACCCGCTTACTATATTAAAGGTCGCAAATTATACTGACTTTGTTTTCATTTCTCAAGTGTAAATGCGATTTTCCTGAATGTAATCGGTAAAAAAATGGTCAATATTATAAAAATTTATAATAAACAATTCTCCGCGAAAGAATAACAATCGCTTTTCCCTACAATTAAATGATCAAGCACGCGAATTTCCATTAGTTCAGCCGCATCTTGAATTTTTTTAGTAATAAGTTGATCCGAATAACTCGGCTCCGTTATACCTGAAGGATGATTATGTGCCAAAATTAAAGCTGCCGCATTACAATAGAGTGCTTCTTTAATAATTTCTCGCGGATAAACCGCTGATACATTAATTGTACCTAAAAATAACCGCTCTTTTTTAATCAAACGATGTTGATTATCTAAAAATAAAACCATAAATACTTCTCTTTCCTCGTGTTGCAATTCAGTGAGTAAAAAAAGTTTTACCGTTTCAAGATCATTAATAATCGGCGTACTTAACATCTCTTGCTTTAAATAACGCTTGGTCATTTCCGTAATCGCTTGCAGTTGAATAAATTGCGTAATACCTAAGCCTTTTACAGAACAGAAAGCTTTTTTATCTGCGGAAAGTAAAGCGTGCAAGGAGCCAAAATGCGTTAATACATTTTTAGAAAGTGACATAACAGGACAATCTTTGATACCAGTACGTAAAAAAATCGCAAGTAGTTCATAATCACTTAATGCTTTTGCTCCGAATGCCAGCAATTTTTCCCGTGGCATTAATTCATCATTGTTTTCCATATATTTATAAAAGAAAAATAAGAAAGATTTTGACCGCACTTTTTAGGTTTGACGAGCAAGTGATTCAAAATCTGCGATGCATATCGTAAAAATAGCGTTGGGCATTCAATAAAATTAAAGTAAAATAACGAAATTGTGGTTAAGTACTAACAAGGGAAGAAAATGAATTTAAACGGAAAACGTGTTGTCGTCGGTATTACGGGCGGCATTGCAGCCTATAAAACAATAGAGTTGATTCGTTTATTACGCAAAGCAGAAGCTGAAGTACGTGTAGTATTAACCCCAGCTGCAGCAGAATTTGTTACTCCTTTGACACTTCAAGCCATTTCTGGCAATGCTGTATCGCAATCTTTACTTGATCCACAAGCAGAGCTGGCAATGGGGCATATTGAACTTGCCAAATGGGCTGATGCCATTATTATTGCGCCAGCTAGTGCAGACTTTATTGCCCGTCTTACTGTAGGCATGGCGAATGATTTACTTTCAACAATTTGTCTTGCAACTGATGCGCCAATTTTTCTTGTGCCAGCAATGAATCAGCAGATGTATCACCAATCCATTACTCAACAAAATTTAACGACTCTTCAAACACGTGGGATTGAGCTTATCGGCCCCAATAGTGGTTTTCAAGCTTGCGGCGATATGGGGAAAGGGCGTATGTCAGAACCAGAGGAAATTTTTACCGCACTTTCTGACTTTTTCTCTCAAAAACAAGATCTACAAGGATTAAATGTCGCCATTACAGCAGGCCCAACGCGTGAGGCAATCGATCCCGTTCGTTATATTTCTAACCATAGTTCAGGGAAAATGGGATTTGCGATTGCTGAAGCATTTGCCAAACGTGGGGCAAACGTCACACTGATTTCAGGCCCAGTGAATTTAACAACACCAAAAAATGTAAATCGAATTAATGTCATCTCAGCACAAGAAATGTGGCAAGCCTCTCTTGAAAGTGCGGTAAAAAATCAAATTTTTATTGGTTGTGCGGCTGTTGCTGATTACAGAGTAGCTGAAGTTGCAGAACAAAAAATCAAAAAATCTGGCGATGAAATATCTATCAAGTTAATTAAAAATCCCGATATTATCTCAGATGTAGGACATTTAAAAACACATCGTCCTTTTACTGTTGGATTTGCAGCCGAAACCCAAAATATTGATGATTATGCAAAAGATAAACTTGAACGCAAAAATCTTGATATGATTTGTGCCAACGATGTATCTGGCGGACAAGTTTTTAACGCGGATGAAAATGCCTTGCAGCTTTTTTGGAAAAATGGTCATAAAAAATTATCGCTAAAATCAAAAGTAGAACTTGCCGCTGATTTAGTCAATGAAATCATCGAACGCTATCAAAAAACCTTATAATTCCAACCGCACTTTTACCTAAAAATGAATTTCAAACGGAGTATTAAATGAAAAAAATTGACGTAAAAATTTTAGATTCTCGCATTGGAAATGAATTTCCTCTGCCAACTTACGCAACTGAAGGTTCAGCAGGTCTTGATTTACGTGCGTTGATCGATGAAAGCTTTGAAATTCAACCAGGCGAAACCAAATTAATTCCGACAGGGCTATCAATTTATATTGCGGATCCCAATTTAGCTGCCGTGATTTTGCCTCGCTCGGGTCTTGGCCATAAACACGGCATTGTGTTAGGAAACCTTGTGGGATTAATTGACTCCGATTATCAAGGGCCATTAATGGTATCAATGTGGAACCGTGGAAATGAACCATTCAAAATTGAAGTCGGCGATCGTATTGCTCAACTTGTTTTCGTGCCAGTAGTACAAGCTGAATTTAATATTGTAGAAGATTTTCAACAAACCGAACGTGGAGAAGGCGGTTTCGGTCATTCAGGTAAACAATAATTTATGGTAGAAGAACAATTATCTTTATCAGGCGTAGAAGAAATTGCGCCTAAAATTGAAACACCGAAAATTGAAAAAAGAACGGTAAAAGAACGTCGTCAGCAAGTGCTTACAGTATTGATACATATGCTTCATTCTGAACGTGGAATGGAAAGAATGACAACCGCTCGTCTAGCAAAAGAAGTTGGTGTGTCGGAAGCTGCGTTATATCGTTACTTTCCAAGCAAAACAAAAATGTTTGAGGCACTAATTGAACATATTGAAAGTACTTTGCTGAGCCGAATTACAGCGTCAATGCGTAACGAAACTCAAACAATGAATCGCATTCACGACATTTTACAAACAATTTTGGATTTTGCTCGAAAAAATCCCGGCTTAACACGTGTTCTAACAGGTCACGCGTTAATGTTTGAAGAAGCGCAATTACAAGCACGTGTGGCACAATTTTTCGATCGTCTTGAGATGCAGTTTGTCAATATTTTGCAAATGCGTAAATTACGTGAAGGGCGTGCTTTCAACGTGGATGAACGTATAATTGCCTCACATTTAGTGACACTCTGCGAAGGACAATTTATGCGCTATGTTCGTACAAATTTCCGTCTGAATTCAAGTCAGTCTTTTGAACAACAATGGCGTTTTATCGAGCCACTTTTTGCCTAATTGACTTTACCGAGTAAATATATGATTATTCCTTGGCAAGAACTGGAAGCAGAAACATTAGATAATATCGTAGAAAGCGTGATTTTACGCGAAGGAACCGATTACGGTATAGAAGAACTTTCACTCAACCAGAAAAAACAACTTTTACTGACTCAAATTCGCAATGGAATTGCGTTGATTGTATGGTCTGAATTACATGAATCCATTGACATCAAAAATAAAACGGAATTTTTGAAACAGGAATGTAAGGAGCAAGAATGTCAAATGAATTAACCGAAATTGATGAAGTTGTAACCTCCTCTCAAGAAGAAGCAACTCAACGAGATCCCGTTTTAGATTGGTTTCTTACTCACTGCCATTTGCATAAATATCCTGCAAAATCAACTTTAATTCATGCTGGGGAAGATGCGACCACGCTGTATTATGTAATTAAAGGTTCTGTAATGGTATCTTCAAAAGATGATGAAGGCAAAGAGATGATCCTCACTTACTTAGGAGCAGGACAATTTTTTGGCGAAGCGGGATTATTTGATGAAGGTTCAAAACGATCAGCTTGGGTAAAAACAAAAACAACATGTGAAATTGCTGAAATTTCCTATAAGAAATATCGCCAGTTGATTCAGGCAAACCCTGAAATCTTAATGTTTCTCACTGCACAATTGGCAAGACGTTTGCAAAATACATCACGTCAAGTCACGAATTTGGCATTTTTAGACGTCGCAGGTCGCATCGCTCAAACTTTAATGAACTTAGCTAAACAGCCTGAAGCAATGACGCATCCTGATGGTATGCAAATCAAAATTACACGCCAAGAAATAGGGCAAATGGTGGGTTGTTCACGAGAAACTGTGGGGCGCATTATTAAGATGTTGGAGGATCAGAATCTTATCCACGCTCATGGAAAAACAATCGTTGTATATGGCGCAAGATAATTTTTCATCATAATTTATTCAAAATAAAACCATCCGAAATTAATTTGGGTGGTTTTTGTTTAATTGGAAATAATATTCAAAACATTAATTGACAATTAATATAAAGGATTTTATCATTGCTCCAATTCTTACGGATATTGTAGGAAGACAGGATTGGTCTCCTGATATAGTGGCTTTAAAGGTTTAAACCTTATTGCATAGTTTTATGCTGCAAAAGCTAGAACACCGAGATGCATTTTTTAATCTATGGTGGACTGGGTAGAAATCCCGCAGGGATGCGTGCAGTAAGCCACTTGCTGTTAAGACCAATTCTGCTTAGTTCCACCACCCTTCTTTCAAATTCCCTAGCCTTTTCTAGCTTACCTTAATTAATCTTTTTTCTTTCTAGTAAAACTAATACTTCATAGTGAGATGTTTGCGGAAACATATCAAAAAGTTGAATTTTCAATGGTTTATAACAAGTTAGATGCTGTAAATCTTTACCCATTGTCATGGCATTACAGCTGGAATACAAGATAAAGTGCGGTTGAATTTGGTTGAGAAATTCACTTAATTCCTTTCCAATTCCACGACGCGGCGGATTTACAATCACAAGATCTGGCTTATTTTTATTTTTATTTTTATTTTCAATCACGCTTGCTACATCTAGAGATTGGAAATTTACATGTTCTAAACCTAATATTTTCGCAGAATGACTGGCTGCCAAAATAGCAGAGGAAGAAATTTCAATTCCTGTTAATTTAATGGGTTTTCCCCATTTTTCCTGCAACGCTTTAGCACAATGTAAGCCAAATCCCCCTACGCCACAAAATAAATCCCACAGGTTATAAATAGGGAATTCAGCCACCCATTGTTGAGCGGTTGCATATAAACCTGCAGCCACTTTAGGGTTAGTTTGAAAGAAGCCTTGTGGACGAATAAAGAGTGGAATACCGTTAAAATTTTCAGGCAAAAATTGTTGTTCTGTCAGAAAAATTTCTTGTTCGCCCTCTAAAATAGCCGCGTGCTGTGGTTGTAAATTAATACTAATCACTTCTAAGTGCGGTAATTTTTCCAATAATTTGGGCAATTCTCGACGAATTAATGGCAATTTATTTTCTGTACGTAACACAAAACGCAACATCAATTTTTCCGTCGCGATACTTTCTGTCAGCAAAATATATTTAAGCTCGCCTTTTTGTTTAGCAATGTTATAAGGTACTAAACCTGCGCGACCAATAAAATCTTTGAGAATTGAAAAAATTGCTGAAAAATGTGTAGGATAAAGAGGACAATCACACAAATCAATCGCACTTTGTGGATCATTATTTTTTAAAATGCCAAGTATCGGGCGTTCAACACTACCACTAACAACCATTTTAGCTTTATTACGAAAGCCTTGTTCATTAGATTGAAAAGGAGCCACCCATTGAGCTTCATCGTAATTAATAGAAATCAGTTGCTGCTTTAAATGATATTGTTTTTCAGTTAGCTGCTGACTATAAGGTATTTCAAGCAATTGGCAAGAACGACATTTATTTTGTTGATAGTATCGACAATCAATCATTTTTTGCTGCCTGAATGTCTAACCAACGGCTTTGAATATCAGCTAATTTTTGATAATTAAGTCTCCAACGTTGATCTGAAATTAAGTCGTTCCAATTAATCACTCTACGTTTAAATAAACTTTGTAAGCGAGCTTGACGAGCCATAAAGTGCGGTTCATTTTCAGTAAGTTTTAGATTATCTAATACTTGAATGACACCCTCACGTTCATTACACAGTAATAAAAGATCGCAACCTGCATTGAGTGCTTTTTTACTACGCTCTACAAAATTCCCCATTACTCCCGCGCCTTTCATTCCTAGATCATCGGAAAAAATTGTACCTTGGAAATTTAATTTCTTGCGTAAAATTTCTTTCAACCAATATTTTGAACCACTTGCAGGCTGACTATCACATTGCGAATAAATTACGTGAGCAGGCATAATCGCATCGAGTTTATTTTGTGAAATCAACTGTTGGAAAGGTTGGAGATCGAAACTAAAAATTTCGTCTTTTGTGCGATCATCATAAGGTGTTTCTAAATGAGAATCGGCTAATACATGGCCATGACCGGGAAAATGTTTACCTGTAGATGCCATACCTGCTTGATGCATACCATCAATAAAAGCGGTGGCTAAATTTACCGCACTTTTTATATCAGATGAAAAACTGCGATCGCCAATCGCTCGACATTCATGCCCCAAATCCAACACAGGAGCAAAACTCAAGTCAATATCCAAGGCAATCATTTCTGCTGCCATTTGCCAACCTGCTTCTTTAGCAAAACTCACTTGTTCAGTTGCTGACAGAGTTTCTTGAAAAGCCTGCATTGAAGGCAACATTGTAAATCCATCACGGAAACGTTGAACTCGTCCACCTTCTTGATCCACCGTAATTAATAAAGGCTTTTTCACTCGTTGGCGAACAGAACGAATTAATTCTTGAATTTGTTCTCTGTTTTCAAAATTTCGAGTAAATAAAATTAATCCTGCAACAAGAGGGTGAGAAAGTAACTCAACTTCCTCTTGTTCCAACTCTTTTCCGTTTAAATCAATTAACAACGAGCTCATAAATTATTTTAAATAAAGGCGATAATTTTTACTTTCTACAGTAGGTTTAGTTAAATCAATTGATTTTTGCTCTTGTGGTTTTAGCAAAAATTGAGCGGAATAGCTTTCTTGCTGATTTTCCCAAATTTGGGTTACCCCTAAATGATCGTACCAATACAAATGGTAACTTATATTCAAAAGTTGCTGACTTTTATTTTTTATAACCGCTGATTTTTGAGTCGTTTCAACTTGAATCAAAGGCGAAAGAGACGACGTAATATTCAAAATCGGCTTTGTTGAATAAGTTAAGTTTTGTTCTGAACTTGAACAAGCCACGAGCATGAAGCTCGCTAAAATTAGAAAATATTTTTTCATTATTTCGCTAACATTCTACCTAAAGGTTCTCCACCAACTAAATGCATATGTAAATGGAATACTTCTTGCCCACCATGTTTATTACAATTCACAATTAGGCGGTAACCATCTTCCGCAACACCTTCTTCTTTAGCGAGTTTAGCCGCTACGCTAAATAATCGACCTAGCGCTACTTCATCTTGCTCCGTCACATCATTCACTGTGGGAATGACTTTATTTGGAATAATCAAAATATGTGTTTTAGCTTGAGGGGAAATATCACGAAATGCAGTGACTAATTCATCTTGATAGACGATATTTGCCGGAATTTCTTTACGGATAATTTTACTAAAAATTGTTTCTTCTGCCATTGTTTGCTCCCTATAAAAAGTGCGGCGAATTAACCTGTCCATAATTGTTGCTTATTTAGTCTAACTTTTAAGGACAGAGCAAATCAATCGCACTTTTTGTTTTACAATGAATTTAATTATGCAAAGTATCGAACTTCTCCATTGCCCACTACATTTTCTACACAACGTGCACAAAGTGTTGGATGTCCTGGGCTTACCCCAATTTCGTCAGAATAATGCCAGCAACGAGGGCATTTTTCTGCGTTAGAACGTGTTACGCTTACCGCAATACCCTCTAATTCGCTGTCCGCTAAATCAGCAGGTTTTTCCGATAAAGATTTTACATCTACTTTTGAGGTAATTAATACGAAACGTAATTCATTACCTAATTGTGCTAACAATGCACGATATTCGTCATTAGCATAAACGGTCACTTCTGCTTCTAAACCGCCGCCTATTTCTTTATTGTTACGAGAAATTTCTAATACACGGTTTACTTCTGAACGAACTTTAATCAGTTGTTGCCAGTAAGCATCATCTAATTTTTCATCCTCGCCTAAACCAAATAAGCCTTGATAGAATTCTTCAGTAAATACGAATTCCGCACGAGCACTTTCAGTTTGTGGCAAGTGTTGCCAAATTTCATCGGCAGTGAAAGATAAGATCGGTGCCATCCAACGAACTAATGCTTCAGCAATATGCCATAACGCAGTTTGACAGCTACGACGCGCAAGGCTGTCTGCTTTGGTTGTATATTGACGATCTTTGATAATATCTAAATAGAATGACCCCATTTCTACCGAACAGAAACGCATTAAACGTTGTACCACAGTGTGGAATTGATAGTTATCGTATGCATCTTTAATTTCATTTTGTGCATCTAATGCACAAGCTACCGCCCAACGATCTAGGCTAATCATTTCTTCTGGTTTGACTAAATCACGTTTTGGATCAAAACCATTCAAGTTTGCTAATAAGAAACGAGCGGTGTTACGAATACGACGATAGCTGTCCGCTGCACGTTTTAAGATCTCATCAGAAACGGTCATTTCGCCTGTATAGTCTGTTGAAGCAACCCATAAACGTAAAATATCACCACCGAATTTATCCATGACTTCTTGTGGCGTCACTATGTTACCGATAGATTTTGACATCTTACGGCCTTGACCATCCACAGTGAAACCGTGAGTTAATACTTGCTTGTATGGTGCTTTGCTGTTTGTTGCAGTAGAAAGCATTAAAGAAGACATAAACCAGCCACGGTGTTGGTCGGAACCTTCTAAATACATATCAATATCTTGACCATTAAATTCTAGGCGATTTGCAACAACAGAAGAATAGGTTGATCCTGAGTCAAACCATACGTCAAGGGTATCTGGCACTTTGCGATAGGTTTCTGCATCCGCCCCTAATAATTCTTTTTCGTCTAAATCCCACCACGCTTGAATACCCGCTCTTTCTACACGTTTCGCCACTTCTTCAAGTAGCTCTAAGGTACGCGGATGAAGTTCTTCGGTTTCTTTATGCACGAACAAGGTCATCGGCACACCCCAAGTACGTTGGCGTGAAATACACCAGTCTGGGCGGTTTTCAACCATTTTCTCGATACGTGCTTGACCCCAATCTGGAATCCAGCGAACTTGTTTGATTTCGCCTAATGCTTGTTGGCGTAAACCTTGCGTTTCCATGCCGATAAACCATTGCGGTGTTGCACGGAAAATAATTGGCGTTTTGTGACGCCAGCAGTGTGGATAGCTGTGTTTGATTTTCTCAACTTTTAATAAGTTACCTACTTCTTGTAATTTTTCTATCACAAGCGGATTTGCTTCAAATACGCCTTTGCCTGCAAAGAATTCGGTCGTTGAAATAAATTTACCATCATTCGATACAAGACCCGCCATTGGTAAATCATATTGTTTACCCACGATAAAGTCGTCTAAACCGTGATCAGGTGCGGTATGTACTAAACCCGTGCCGCCATCAGTGGTTACGTGATCGCCTAAAATTACTGGTACAGTAAAATCATAGAATGGATGATGGAAACGGCTTAATTCAAGATCAGCACCTTTTACAGAACCCAGAATTTCAACTTGTTCTACGCCCACCGCTTTTGCCACTGACTCAACTAATTCAGCAGCTAAAATCACGCGCTCATCGCCAAGTTGGACTAAGTTGTATTCTAAGTCTGCATTCACCGCAATCGCACGGTTAGACGGCATCGTCCAAGGTGTGGTAGTCCAAATGATGGCTGATAATTTACCTTGTCCTCTACCTTGTGCAGAAAATTTAGCTTCAATTTCAACCGCACTTTCCGCAGGGAAACGAACGTAAATTGACGGAGAAACTTTGTCTTCATATTCCACTTCTGCTTCTGCTAAAGAAGAACCGCAATCCAAACACCAGTGAACTGGTTTTGAGCCTTTATACAAATGACCATTTTCAATCACTTTACCTAAAGTGCGGATAATATTCGCTTCGGTATCGAAATTCATCGTGAGATATGGATTATCCCAATCGCCCAACACACCTAAACGGATAAAGTCTTTCTTTTGACCCTCGACCTGTTCCGCCGCGTATTCACGACATTTTTGACGAAATTCTGCCGCAGAAATTTTCTCGTTTGGTTTACCCACTAAACCTTCTACTTTTAATTCAATTGGCAAGCCGTGGCAGTCCCAACCCGGGATATAAGGCGAATCAAAACCTAACGCCGTTTTGGATTTAATAATAATATCTTTCAGAATCTTGTTTACAGCGTGACCAATATGAATGTTACCATTCGCATACGGAGGGCCATCGTGCAGAATAAAAGATTTTTTGCCCTTACTCGCTTTACGAATTTTTTGGTAAAGATTTTTCTCGTACCAATTTTTCAACATATCAGGTTCGCGCTTAGCTAAATCACCGCGCATTGGAAAGCTGGTTTCCGGTAGGTTAAGAGTGTTTTTGTAATCGACTGTCATTTTATTTTCCAATTTTTACATTTTAAAATTAACTGTTAAAAAACGCTTTCGCAGTTTCTACATCTTTCTCAATTTGCACTTTCAAATCATCAAAAGAGGGGAATTTAATCTCGTTTCTAATCTTGTGGCAGAATTCCACTTCCACCATTTGACCATAAATATTCTGAGAAAAATCAAATAAATGGACTTCTAATAATTGCATTAATCCATTTATAGTTGGGCGTTTTCCCATGTTTGCCACGCCGTTAAAAATCTCCCCCGATTTTAACCGCACTTTTACGGCATAAACGCCTTTGATTGGATTTACTTGTCTATGCAAACGAATATTTGCCGTTGGAAATCCTATTGTTCTGCCTAATTTATTCCCATGAATCACACGCCCGAAAATACGATAAGGTTTACCGAGTAAATTTTCTGCAAGTTGTAAATCATCATTCGCTAACGCTTCGCGAATCGCAGTGCTACTAATTCGCTGTGCATCTAGACAAAAACTACGGTTATCTTCAACAATAAAACCAAAACGCTTACTAGCTGCTTGCAACATGGCAAAATTACCTTGGCGTTTTGAGCCGAATTTGAAATCATCGCCAATACTTAAAAATTTCACATGTAGATGATTAACAAGCGTTTGTTCAATAAAAACATCGGCTGGTTGCTCGGCAAAAGTGCGGTCAAATTTCGCCACAATTACGACATCAACCTTAGCCTTTTCGAGATAATAAATTTTGTCACGCAAACGCATTAAACGGGCTGGTGCATTTTTCCCCATAAAATATTCACGCGGCTGTGATTCAAATAACAATACCGCCATGGGTAAATTTAATTCGTCAGCTTTTTGACGCAAATGGCGAAGGACGGTTTGATGCCCTAAATGCACGCCATCAAAGTTGCCGATCGTTAGTGCACAACCTTGTAAAACACGATTTGCATTATGAAGCCCACGAATTAATTGCATGTCCTTATCCATGAAAATAAGAGAATTTCGGCATTATAGCGAGAAGTTAGTTTTTTGTCAGCAAATGGTGCTTGCGAACGCCTAATAAAATCAACGTTGCACCATAAACTATTGCGGCTAAGACAATCAACCAAACAAGCCAATAAACACGCATAAAGAAATCCATTTTTGCCCATTGGTTGATTTCAGGCACGTAATACCAAACTGCTGCACCCATTGCGATTGCCGCCAATAAAACTTTGACAAAAAAGACCGCACTTTTACGTGAAAAATGGTACACATCCGCTTTGGCTAAGCCGCGATAGAGTAAATAGGCGTTAAGAGTTGCCGACATTGCTGAAGCAATGGCTAAACCCACATAACTGAAAGGAATCGCCAATAGATTAAAGCCCATATTACTCACCATGGCAATAATGCCAATTTTTACTGGGGTTTTGGTATCTTGGCGAGCGTAATAGCCATTGGCGAGGATTTTAATCAACATAAAGCTAAGCAAACCCGCATTAAACGCCCATAAAGAATAAGAGGCGGCATAAACATCATTTAGCATGAAATTTCCACGCATAAAGAGCGTAAGTAACATCGGTTGAGCCAATACAGCAATACCAATGGCTGCAGGAACGCCAAGTAAGAAAATCATTCGCACGCCCCAATCCATTGTATTACGAAAATCAACCGCACTTTTAGCTGAATCGCCTTCACGATTAACGTGGTGGCGAGCAAGCGTTGGTAAAATTACGGTAGAAATCGCAATGCCAAATAAACCGAGAGGAAATTCCAGTAAGCGGTCGGAATAATACAACCAGCTAATAGAGCCCGTCATTAAGAAGCTCGCAATCACTGTATCCAGCAAAAGATTAATTTGACTTACCGATACACCAAATAACGCAGGGATCATTAATTTACGAATTTTGGTTACGCCTTCATCCCGCCACGCCCATTTTGGTTTCACCAGTAAACCAGCTTGTTTCATAAATGGAATTTGGAATAAGAACTGTAATAAGCCGCCAAGAAAAATTCCGATAGCGAGCGCAAGATCTGGGTTATCCATTTGTGGTGCGAGGAAAAGTGCGGTGCCAATCATCGCTATATTTAATAACACGGGTGAAAAGGACATCACGCCGAATTTTCCAATCGTGTTAAGCACAGCGCCAGAAAATGCCACAAAAGTAACAAACCATAAATAAGGAAAAGTTATTTTAAGAAGAAGAGAGGCTTGTTCAAATTTATGTGCGTCAGGGCCATCATTCATCCAATCGGTGAACCAGCCCATCCCAAATAAAGCGGCAACGACAGGCGATCCAACCATTGCGAGGATCGTAACAATACTCACCAATCCCCCAAGGGTACCAGAAACTTTTCCAATAAATTCACGGGTTTTATTAATATCACCAGATTGTTGATATTCTGCGAGAACGGGGACAAAAGCCTGAGAAAAGGCTCCCTCAGCAAATAAACGGCGAAGAAAATTTGGGATACGATTAGCAAATAAAAAGACGTCCGCTGCGGCGCCTGCCCCAATGAGATGAGCGATAACTACATCTCGCACAAGACCTAACACTCTTGATAATAACGTCATAGAACTAACAACAATGCTAGATTTTAAAAGTCGTTTACTCAAAATATTCTTCTCAAGCCTAAAATTTTTGCCTAATTGTATAGAAATTTTGTTTTTACGCTATATTCCGTGAAAAAAAACTGATAAAATCCGCCGCACATCGTTTGTGTGAGCCCATATTGAAAGAGCTTGTAAAAATAACGATACTTACTTTCGGTTGTGTCTCACCGAAATCAACACAAATTTTCCATTGACAAAAGTATAAAAAATCGGCATATTGACGCCCTTTATTTTGTCTATCAATCAACAGAAATTTTAGGAGTTTGACCTTGGCTAATATCAAGTCAGCAAAAAAACGCGCGGTTCAATCTGAAAAACGTCGCCAACACAACGCAAGCCAACGCTCTATGATGCGTACTTATATCAAAAAAGTATATGCTCAAGTAGCAGCAGGCGAAAAATCAGCAGCTGAAGCAGCATTCGTTGAAATGCAAAAAGTTGTAGACCGTATGGCTTCTAAAGGCTTAATCCACGCTAACAAAGCAGCAAACCACAAATCTAAATTAGCTGCACAAATCAAAAAATTAGCGTAATTTTTAGCTAGAAAGAATGAAAAAATAAAACCGCACTTTAAAGTGCGGTTTTTTATTGCATCGAATGTTAGACTAAAGTAACAACATCGATCCCCATTTGATAATATCAAAGAAGAATTTATTTTGATTGGTTGCAATGCCATCAGAATTTTTTGGTGTGCCATCTTCATTTTTTTGCACTTCCACCATGCCATTTTTATATTGACCTTTCACGACAGCCAAATCATCGCGCGCTTCGTTACGCAACTTCAAACAAGACTGTTTAGTTAAAGGTTCAACATTGCTCACTCTGGTACGGAATTTTTTAAACTGATAGCTTGCATAATTCATTGATTTTTCATCGGCTTGGATAATCTTCACATATTGTTCGCCAATAATTTTTTCCAACGGATAGAAAAAGACATATTGTGAGTGAATATAGCTATCTTCTTTTGAAAAATGCTGTTGCAAAATTCGAGTTAAATTTGGGTAAACGCATTGTTCTACTTGCTTACTTGCAATCGCCCATTGTTTTGCATGTTGATCAGACAGTTGATAATCAGCTCCAGCAAATTCCGCTGGAATTGCGGATTGTTGGCTATCAAACATTGAGCAGCCAGACAGCAATGCTGCCATACCTAAGGTTGCAATTAATTTCACATTTGATCCTTATAAAAGTGAGAATGCGCAAAATTCTAGCAATATCTTCACAACAGATAAAGCAGCAAATGAATTTAGTTTTCCTGATCTGAAAAACTTCCGCTATAATGACCGCACTTTTTTACGTTAATTAAAAGGAATTCTTATGCAAAATCCAAAAGATGATGTGTTATATGCGCCTGTTGAATGGGTCGATCACAGTGAAGGCTATAGCGATATTCGCTATCATAAATCCACTGATGGTATTGCAAAAATTACCATTAACCGCCCAGAAGTTCGTAATGCGTTCCGTCCACAAACAGTGAAAGAAATGATCACTGCATTTTCTGATGCACGTTTTGATGAAAACATTGGTGTCATTGTATTAACTGGCGAAGGCGAAAAAGCATTCTGTTCTGGTGGTGACCAAAAAGTGCGTGGCAATTACGGTGGTTACAAAGATGACAGCGGCGTACATCACTTAAATGTATTAGATTTCCAACGCGATATTCGTTCTTGTCCAAAACCAGTTGTAGCAATGGTGGCTGGTTATGCAATTGGTGGTGGTCATGTATTACATATGCTTTGCGACTTAACGATTGCTGCTGAAAATGCCATTTTCGGGCAAACTGGGCCAAAAGTCGGTTCATTCGATGGCGGTTGGGGCGCAAGCTATATGGCTCGTTTAGTGGGTCAGAAAAAAGCGCGTGAAATTTGGTTCTTATGCCGTCAATATAATGCACAAGAAGCATTAGACATGGGCTTAGTCAATACTGTTGTGCCTTACGTTGATCTTGAAAAAGAAACCGTGCGTTGGTGTCGTGAAATGTTACGCAATAGCCCAATCGCAATCCGTTGTTTGAAAGCGGCATTAAATGCGGATTGTGATGGCCAAGCAGGTCTTCAAGAATTAGCGGGTAACGCAACAATGTTGTTCTACATGACTGAAGAAGGTCAAGAAGGCCGCAATGCGTTTAACGAAAAACGCGCCCCAGACTTCAGCAAATTCAGACGTAACCCTTAATTTATCGTTCTAAAGTGCGGTTAAAAATCTTCGTGAATTTTGACCGCACTTTTGTATTGGGAGCAAGCATGGCTGAAAAATCATTTAATCTTTACCGTTATTCGATCCCCGTTGATAGCCAACTTATTCTGCGTGATCGTTTTTTAAAACGCCGTGAAGGCTTAATCGTAAGAGTGAGTTGCAGCCGAGACGGTTGGGGAGAAATCGCCCCGCTACCTGGTTTTAGCGAAGAAACCTTAGACCAAGCTCAAGAACAAGCAATTGAATGGCTAACGACATGGTGCAATGCAAGCTGTGACGCACCTCGCGTACCATTAGATGGCACCTATCCCTCCGTTGCTTTTGGTATCAGTTGCGCAATGGATGAAATGAAAGGTTATTTACAAGCTGAAGGCAATTACCATACGGCACCACTTTGTTATGGCGATCCCGATGAACTGTACGCCAAACTTGCGAGCATGAAAGGCGAAAAAGTAGCAAAGATGAAAGTGGGCATATACGAAGCCAATCGCGATGGATTAATTGCCGATATGTTTTTAGAAGCCATTCCTGATTTACAATTACGACTAGATGCAAACCGCCATTGGTCGTTAGAAAAAGCGTTACAGTTTGCCGCTCAAGTCAAACCGCAACATAGAAAACGTATTCAATTTTTAGAAGAACCTTGTAAAACACAAGAGCTCAGCCGTGAATTTGCAGCTCAAACCGACATTGCTATTGCATGGGATGAATCCGTGCGAGAGCTTAATTTTTGTCTAGAAAAAGAACCGCACTTATCGGCTGTCATAATCAAACCCACTTTAATTGGTTCAATTCAACGTTGCGTTGAGCTCATTAACCAAGCACATTCGTTAGGCCTAAAAGCGGTTATAAGTTCAAGTATCGAAAGCAGTTTAGGGCTCTCTCAGCTCGCGCGAATTGCACAACAATACACCCCGAATGCAACTCCAGGCTTAGATACTTTAGATTTGATGGAATATCAAGTACTACGTGCTTGGCCTAGTTCTAATTTACCTATTGTGGATTTAGAATCTGAATTTATCACTAAAATTATCTGATTCGACCACCAAAAATCGAAAAAACCAGTATAATGCACCACACAAAAAGGATTAAAAATGTCGCAAACACACAGAATTTTGCTGTTAAATGGCCCGAACTTAAATATGTTAGGGGCTCGCGAGCCAAAACATTATGGCAGTATTTCGCTTGCATCTATTGAAGCGAAAATACAAACTTTAGCCACTCAACACAATGTGAAAGTGGAATGTTTTCAAGCCAATAGTGAAGAAAAATTAATTAATAAGATCCACGAAAGTTTTCAACAAGTCGATTTTATTTTAATTAATCCTGCGGCTTACACCCATACCAGTGTAGCATTGCGCGATGCACTTTTAGCTGTTTCAATTCCTTTTGTGGAGATTCATTTATCTAACGTGCATAAACGTGAACCATTTCGTCATCATTCTTATTTTAGCGATGTGGCTGAAGGCGTTATTTGCGGTTTGGGCGCGAAAGGTTACGAGTTTGCCTTTTTATTTGCTATGGATTACCTTGCTAAAAAATAAGAAAATCGAGTATTTTTGGCGAAATTCACAGAATTTTATCGCAAATTTGAAAAAATTAAGGTAATCTTTGCAACACAAAAGTAAGTTTATTCATAACCGCACTTTTTCCTTTAAAAGTGCGGTTAAAATTTCAATCTTTTTAGGAAGAACGTATGGACATTCGTAAAATCAAAAAATTAATCGAATTAGTAGAAGAATCGGGCATTACTGAATTAGAAGTGCAAGAAGAAGAGGGTACAGTACGTATTAGCCGTGCTGCACCAGTAATTGCTCCAGCAGCCGTTCAATATGCTGCAGCACCAGTAGTAGCACCGACTCCTGCCGCTGCACCAGCTCAAGCACCAGCAGCTGCGACACCAGCACCTGCCGCATCGGATGAATTATCAGGTCATCTTGTACGTTCTCCAATGGTGGGAACGTTCTATCGCAGCCCAAGCCCAGAAGCAAAAGCATTTGTTGAAGTGGGGCAGTCTGTGAAAGTTGGCGATGCACTTTGTATCGTTGAAGCAATGAAAATGATGAACCGCATTGAAGCGGACAAAGCTGGCGTAGTAAAAGCAATTCTTATCAACGACGGTAACGCCGTTGAATTTGACGAACCATTAATCGTTATTGAATAATTTCCAATATTTTTGTCGGGCGGACTTTAGTCCGCCTATTTCATATACAAACAATTAGAGCGAATTTATCGTAGGCGATATAAATTGAAATCTGTTCACGCCAAATTTTATAGGGAGAACAATATTTCAAGAGCCTACATAAAAATTCACGTCTATCTGACTAAACGGACTCTTTTATGTTAGAAAAAGTTGTGATTGCTAACCGCGGTGAAATTGCACTACGCATTTTACGTGCTTGTAAAGAATTAGGTATTAAAACTGTGGCAGTTCACTCCACTGCCGATCGTGATTTAAAACACGTTTTACTCGCTGATGAAACCATTTGTATCGGTCCAGCACCTTCCGCAAAAAGTTATTTAAATATTCCAGCTATCATTGCTGCCGCCGAAGTAACAGGTGCGGATGCAATTCATCCTGGATACGGTTTCTTATCTGAAAACGCTGACTTTGCTGAACAAGTTGAACGTTCAGGTTTCACTTTCATCGGCCCAACAGCAGATGTTATTCGTTTAATGGGCGATAAAGTTTCAGCTATTAAAGCGATGAAAAAAGCAGGCGTGCCTTGTGTACCAGGTTCGGATGGCCCTGTAAGTAATGATATTGCTAAAAATAAAGAAATCGCCAAACGTATTGGTTATCCAATCATCATCAAAGCATCAGGCGGCGGCGGTGGCCGAGGAATGCGTGTTGTTCGTAGCGAAGACGCATTAGAAGAATCTATTGCGATGACCAAAGCAGAAGCGAAAGCCGCATTCAACAATGATATGGTTTATATGGAAAAATACTTAGAAAATCCACGTCACGTGGAAATTCAAGTATTAGCAGATACCCATGGAAATGCGGTTTATTTGGCTGAACGTGACTGCTCAATGCAGCGTCGTCACCAAAAAGTTGTGGAAGAAGCACCAGCTCCAGGTATTACAGAAGAAGTTCGCCGCGATATTGGCTCTCGCTGTGCAAATGCTTGTGTAGAAATCGGCTATCGCGGAGCGGGAACCTTTGAATTCTTATATGAAAATGGCGAATTCTACTTTATTGAAATGAATACCCGTATCCAAGTAGAACACCCAGTAACAGAAATGATTACAGGTGTAGATTTAGTGAAAGAGCAATTGCGTATTGCAGCAGGCTTGCCAATTTCCTTTAAACAAGAGGACATTAAAGTTAAAGGCCATGCAATGGAATGCCGTATTAACGCAGAAGATCCCAAAACATTCTTACCGTCTCCGGGCAAAGTAAATCACTTACATTCGCCTGGCGGTTTGGGCGTTCGTTGGGATTCTCATGTTTATGGTGGCTATACTGTGCCTCCACATTACGACTCCATGATCGCAAAACTTATCACTTACGGCGATACACGTGAAGTGGCAATCCGTCGTATGCAAAATGCCTTATCTGAAACAATTATTGATGGTATCAAAACCAATATCCCACTTCATGAATTAATTCTTGAAGATGAAAATTTCCAAAAAGGCGGAACAAACATCCACTATTTGGAGAAAAAATTAGGTATGAATGAATAATTAAACGTTAAATGGCTAACAGGTGTTAGCCATTTTTTATATATTCCGATATTTATTTAATGATAATAAAAACTAAAACGAGCAAAACATTTTGAATTATTCAAAAAAGTTGTAAGATTAGCAAACACAAGGGACGTATGAAATATACGCCCCTTATACCATCCAAAAATATACTTTCACTTATAAAAACTTAAGGAAAAAATATGACATTAAAACAACGTTATCAACAAGCTGGTAAAGAAGCCAGTTGGGCATTGAGCCTATCTATTTTATATGTAATAGGTTGGTGCTTATGTGCTTATTTGCCTAAAGAAACTCAAGGGCCGATTGGTTTCCCCCTCTGGTTCGAACTCTCTTGTATTTATTTGCCTATTCTGTTTATTGTAATTGGTCATTGGATTATCAAAATTATTTTTCAGGATATTTCTCTTGAAATTAACGATCAGGGGAATCAAAAATGAATTTAGGTATTATTCTTCCTTTAATTATTTATCTCACTTTTGTTTTTGGTGCAGCAATTTTTGCCTATGTAAAACGTACAAAAGGCGATTTTTTAACAGAATATTATGTGGGAAATCGTTCAATGACGGGATTTGTGCTCGCAATGACAACTGCATCAACTTATGCCAGTGCAAGTTCTTTTGTCGGAGGGCCGGGCGCTGCTTATAAATACGGATTAGGTTGGGTATTACTTGCGATGATTCAAGTGCCAGTCGTATGGCTTGCATTAGGTGCATTAGGTAAAAAATTCGCGCTATTATCAAGAGAAACCAATGCTTTAACTATTAATGATCTTTTCTTTTATCGCTATAAAAACAAATATTTAGTTTGGCTATCAAGCCTTGCTCTTCTTCTCGCATTTTTTGCGGCTATGACCGTGCAATTTATTGGTGGTGCGCGTTTATTAGAAACAACCATCGGCATTTCTTATACTCAAGCATTACTCTTATTTGCTTTAACGGTAGGTATCTATACTTTTATCGGGGGATTCCGTGCCGTCGTACTGACGGATACCATTCAAGGTACCGTCATGATTTTTGGGACTATAATTCTCCTTATTGGCACGATTTATGCCCTCGGTGGTGTAGAAAGTGCGGTTAATAAATTAACTGAAATTGATCCTGACTTAGTCACGCCTTACGGGCCAAATGGAATGTTAGATTTCCAATTTATGGCTTCTTTCTGGATACTTGTCTGTTTCGGGGTGGTTGGTCTTCCACATACCGCAGTTCGATGTATGGCATTTAAAGATAGTAAAGCCTTACATCGCGGTATGCTGATTGGAACCATTGTACTTTCAATTATTATGTTGGGTATGCACTTAGCTGGTGCGCTTGGCAGAGCGGTTATTCCAAATTTAATGGTATCAGATCAAGTAATTCCAACATTAATGATAAAAGTATTGCCGCCTATTGTTGCGGGGATTTTCTTAGCTGCACCGATGTCTGCGATTATGTCCACAATTGATGCACAACTTATTCAATCTTCTTCTATTTTTGTCAAAGATTTATACCTTTCTGCGAAACCAGAAGCCGCAAAAAATGCGAAAAAAGTGAGCTATTTTTCATCAATTATTACGCTGATTTTGACCGCACTTTTAATTTTTGCCGCACTCAATCCACCAGATATGATTATTTGGTTAAACCTATTTGCCTTTGGCGGACTGGAAGCCGCATTTTTATGGGTAATTGTGCTGGGTATTTACTGGGATAAAGCAAATGCTTATGGTGCGTTAAGCTCAATGATTATCGGCTTAGGAAGCTATATCTTGCTCACTCAACTTGGCATAAAATTATTTAACTTCCATCAAATCGTACCGTCATTAGTATTTGGATTAATTGCATTTTTAGTGGGTAATAAATTGGGCGAACGTCGTATTGAAAAAACTCAATTAAAAGTTACCGCACTTTAAGCATTAATCAATATGCTGTCACCTTCTTCTAAATGAGAGGAAGGTGATATTTAATTTTCTCACTTTCAGCAATTTCTACGCTAAAACATAGAATTGGAACAATTCACAGGGATACATCAATGCTCTATCAAATTCTTGCGCTACTTATTTGGAGCAGTTCATTAATCGTCGGTAAGCTAACTTATTCGATGATGGATCCTGTGCTTGTTGTGCAAGTGCGGTTAATTATTGCAATGATTATTGTTATGCCGCTCTTTTTACGTCGTTGGAAAAAAATTGATAAACCAATGCGTAAACAGCTTTGGTGGTTGGCATTCTTTAACTATACCGCCGTATTTTTATTGCAATTCATCGGACTAAAATATACATCCGCCTCCAGTGCAGTCACCATGATTGGGCTAGAACCGCTGCTCGTTGTATTTGTCGGGCATTTCTTCTTTAAAGACAAAGCAAAATGGTTTCATTGGCTATTCGGTGTAATGGCATTTATTGGCGTGGCAATTTTAATTAATGGCGGAAAAAATAATGAAGGCATTGATAACATCAGTTTATTCGGCTGTTTATTAGTGCTAAGTGCTGGGATCATTTTCGCTGCCGTATTACGTTGGACACAGCGAGTTGTAGCCAAAGTCTCAACGCAGGCTTATACCTCCGTCAGCATTGTACTTGGCACCATCACAACATTGCCATTTACGCTATTACTCACAGAAAACTGGCAAATATCATTAAATTCTACGGGTATTGCAGGTTTATTATATCTTGCCATTGGCTGTAGCTGGCTTGCCTATTGGTTATGGAATAAAGGCCTTAATAGTGTGGATGCCAATATCTCCGGTGTTTTAGTCGCACTTGAACCGCTATTCGGCATTTTATTTGCTGTATCATTACTTGGCGAAACGATATCATTTTCAGCCGCACTTGGTATAACAATTATTATGTTAGCCACACTTGGCTCGACTTTACTGCCGAAACTTTTAAAAAAATCGGTATAATATGCCCCCAAAATTTTGGATTATCATCATTGTGAAAAAAATTGATCAACAAAGTTTAGAAAATGCCTACCGTTTATTTGAAAGCGGTGATATTCATCAAATTGAAATTGGTTCAACAAAAGGGCTGCAACAAATTCATCATTACCTATTTAATGGTGTTTATGAATTTGCTGGTAAAATTCGTGAACAAAATATTTCAAAAGGTCATTTTCGTTTTGCTAATGCACTTTATTTAAAAGAGGCATTAGGAAAAATAGAGCAAATGCCAGAAGATACTTTTGAAAATATTATTAATAAATATGTAGAAATGAATATTGCGCACCCTTTTTTAGAAGGTAATGGTCGTTCAACTCGCATTTGGTTAGATTTAGTTCTAAAGAAAAATTTAGGTAAAATTGTCAATTGGCAAAATGTGGATAAAACTCAATACTTACAAGCAATAGAGCGTAGCCCAATTAACAATTTAGAAATTCGTTTTTTATTACAAGCGAATTTAACAGATGATGTAAATAACCGAGAAATTATTTTTAAAGGTATTGAGCAATCTTATTATTACGAAGGTTACGAGAAAGAATAAAGTGCGGTAAAAATACGCAAAGTTTTGAAAGGAAAAAACAAATGGCTTGGATTCAAATTCGCCTGAACAGCACCAATGAAAAAGCAGAACAAATGAGCGATTTTTTAGAAGAAATCGGCTCCGTTTCTGTGACTTTTATGGATAGTCAAGATACACCGATTTTTGAGCCTTTGCCGGGCGAAACGCGTTTATGGGGTAATACCGATGTTATTGCGTTATTTGATGCAGAAACAGATATGGCAGAAATTGTCCGCTTATTAAAAGAAGCGAAACACTTAGATAGCAATACGGCATACAAAATTGAACAAATAGAAGATAAAGACTGGGAGCGTGAGTGGATGGATAACTTCCACCCAATGCAATTTGGTAAGCGTTTATGGATTTGTCCAAGTTGGCGTGATGTGCCTGATGAAAATGCCGTCAATGTTATGCTTGACCCAGGTTTAGCATTTGGTACAGGCACTCATCCTACAACCGCACTATGTTTAGAATGGCTAGATGGTCTAGATTTAAAAGATAAAAGCGTCATCGATTTTGGTTGTGGATCTGGTATTTTAGCCATTGCAGCATTAAAACTTGGTGCGAAAAGTGCGGTGGGAATTGACATCGATCCACAAGCCATTCTGGCTAGTCGCAATAATGCCGAGCAAAATGGCGTTGCAGATCGCCTACAGCTGTTCTTATCTGATGAAAAACCCTCTGATTTAAAAGCTGACGTCGTGGTGGCAAATATTCTTGCTGGCCCTCTCAAAGAACTTTACCCAATCATTAGCCAACTTGTTAAGCCGAATGGCGATCTTGGTTTATCGGGCATTTTAGAAACTCAAGCCCAATCGGTATGCGATGCCTATACGCAAACATTTGCGTTAGAGCCCGTCGCGGCGAGAGAAGAATGGTGCCGAATTACGGGTAAGCTAAAAACGCTTTAATTTCTTTTTGTCAATCAAAAAAAGTGTATTTTTTAAACAAATTTCACTTTGCAAAGCAAGGCAAAATGCGTATTATAGCCAGCCTTGTCGGTTGTCGAGCAGTTCGATATAAATTAGATTTAGGCTTGCTAGGAAAGGAACGTAAAATGCGAATCGGTTCATACCAATTAAAAAATCGTGTTTTACTTGCACCAATGGCAGGTATTACCGACCAGCCTTTCCGCCGTCTTTGTGCATATTATGGTGCGGGGCTTACATTTTCAGAAATGATGTCCACAAATCCGCAAGTTTGGCATACCGAAAAATCCAAATTGCGTTTGGCACATAGCGAAGATTTAGGTCTCAATGCGGTGCAAATTGCAGGTAGTGATCCACTCGAGATGGCGCAAGCCGCTGCTATTAACGTGGAATATGGCGCTCAAATCATTGACATTAATATGGGATGCCCTGCCAAAAAAGTAAATCGCAAACTCGCAGGCTCTGCGTTGTTGCAATTTCCAGATTTGGTGGAAAAAATCTTGCGAGAAGTCGTGTCCGCCGTCAATGTGCCAGTGACCTTAAAAATTCGTACAGGCTGGGATAAATCTAATCGAAATTGCGTTCAAATCGGCAAAATTGCAGAACAATGTGGCATACAAGCATTAACGGTACACGGTCGTACACGCGCTTGTCTTTTTGAAGGGGAAGCGGAGTACGACAACATTAAAGCCGTTAAACAAGCGATTGCTATACCAGTTATAGCTAATGGCGATATTGATTCTGCTCGGAAAGCAAAATTCGTTCTCAATTATACTGGAGCGGATGCCATTATGATCGGTCGTGCTGCCTTAGGTAACCCTTGGTTATTTCAAGCTGTGGAAAACCTAATTGAGCATAACTCGATAAGTCAAATGCCAAGTTTAAAAGAAAAGTGTGGTCAGATTTTGCGTCATATTCAAGAATTACATCAATTCTATGGCGAACAAAAAGGCTATCGCATTGCGCGTAAACACGTAGCTTGGTATTTACAGGGAATTCAACCTGATTCCGTTTTTAAACAGACTTTTAATGCAATTAGTGATCCAAAAGAGCAGCTGATTGTATTGGAAGATTTTTTCAATTTAATTTTGGATAAAGAAAAATGTTAGAACAACAACGTAATTCTGCCGATGCCTTAACGGTATCAGTATTAAATGCGCAATCACAAGTGACCAGCAAACCATTACGCGATTCAGTCAAACAAGCGTTGCGTAATTATTTAGCACAATTAGATGGTCAAGATGTGAATGATCTTTACGAGCTAGTATTAGCGGAAGTTGAACACCCTATGTTAGATATGATTATGCAATATACTCGTGGTAATCAAACCCGTGCAGCAAATATGCTTGGTATCAACCGTGGTACATTACGTAAAAAATTAAAAAAATACGGTATGGGATAAGGCGATATTCTCTTATTAACAAAAAGATTGAATGTTTTTCATTCTATTTTAAAAATTAGCCCCAAGTAATTTGGGGCTAATTTATTATTACAATTTAAGATCTTCGATGTGCATTTTTCATAATGCGATCTTTTGTTACTTTCCATTCACGTTCTTTAATATCATCACGTTTATCCTGTTGTTTTTTACCTTTGGCTAAACCGATTTTGACTTTTGCCCACGCACTTTTCCAGTAAAGAGAAAGTGCAACTATGGTAAAACCGTCTCGGTTTGCTTTGCCAAATAGGGATGCTAATTCGCGTTTATTTAACAATAACTTACGAGTGCGAGTTGGATCACAAACAATATGCGTTGATGCAACATTTAATGGCTGAATGCTTGCGCCGAATAAAAAGGCTTCGCCATTTTTAAAAATAACATAACTATCACTAATATTTGCCTTGCCTGCGCGCATAGATTTGACTTCCCAGCCTTGTAATTCAAGACCTGCTTCAATTTCATCTTCAATAAAATAATCGTGTCTTGCACGTTTATTCAGTGCGATAGTATTTGAATTGGGTTTTACTTTTTTCTTTGTCATAATTTTATCCCTTATTTTGCCTGAGGCATTTTATCGGATCTCTATTTTGATAGCAAAAAGATCATCTAGGTAGAACTGGCAGTCGCATTTATTTTCAATCTTTAAAAATAAATGATTTGTAGAAAATAAGAGAAAAACTGACCGCACTTTTTAAGAAAAAACAGACACATTGTTGTGTCTGTTTGAGAGAGATAAAAAGATGAATTAAGTGCTAGCGATTTATATAGTGAATAAAGGATTATTCCAGACGTTTTGCCACTTTAAGCCAATCAGCCTTAAATACACGCTGCATATTATTAATGGCATCAATAATATCGTGATGAACGAGTTGTTCATTTTGGATACCTACGCAATAGCCACCTTTGCCTTGTAGCAATAAATCTACTGCGTATGCGCCCATACGTGAGGCAAGAATACGGTCAAAAGCACAAGGAGAACCACCACGTTGAATATGCCCTAAAACGGTTGCGCGAGTTTCGTGACCTACGCGAGCTTCAATTTCTTTTGCCAAAGAATGAACATCGGTTAAAAGTTCAGTGATAGCAATAATAGCGTGGCGTTTACCGCGAATAATGCTACGTTCAATTTGTTGAATTAATTCTTCGCGATTAAATTCAATTTCTGATGCGACGATATATTCACAACCGCCAGCAATGCCTGCAGAAATGGTTAAGTCACTACAATGGCGACCCATAATTTCAACGATAGAAATACGTTGGTGTGAGCTTGATGTATCACGTAAACGGTCGATTGCATCCACTGCAGTTTGTAATGCGGTTTGATAACCGATGGTATAGTCAGTACCTGCCACATCATTATCAATAGTACCGGGTAAGCCAACACAAGGGAAACTGTGTTCTTCGGTTAATAATTTTGCCCCCATATAAGAACCGTCACCACCGATAACCACAAGTGCGTCAATGCCGTGAGAACGTAAAATTTCCGCACATTTTGCCCGAACATTAGGATCTTTAAATTCAGGAAAACGTGCAGAACCTAAAAAAGTACCGCCACGATTAATCACATCAGATACGCTATAGCGATTTAATTGTTTGATTTTATTATTGTATAAACCTTGATAACCGTCATAGATACCAAATACTTCTAAGTCTTCTGCAAGTGCAGAACGTACTACGCCACGAATTGCGGCATTCATACCAGGCGCATCGCCACCACTTGTTAAAACTGCAATTTTTTTAATCATAATTTACCTACTTTTAACCATAATTGAAAATGGGCATAAGATTACATCATTCAAAGAATCTGCTCTAGCAAAATTTGACGAGATTTTGATCTACATTATTTTTCACAAAACAGTTGCCATTTCAAATTTTGTAAATGCTTTCTTTCTATATCCACAATGTATTTTTGCAAATGTCGTTGTACTTTATTGACAGATAAATGTTTAGAGCGCGTTGGTTGCTGTATTTTCTGCGAATATTGAAATTGCACAAAGCCACATTGGGACAATTGTCGTCCTTTCATCACATTGACTTGCCAAGATGGATTTTCTTTCGTTGGCGAATAGATAACATATCCATTTAATTCATTTGGATTGGTCGAATTTTTTGGAATAGCATCGAAATGGAAATCTTTTACGCCTGTATTGCGATAAATGCGTTCTCTTAATGCAATACGTTCTTTAATAGAACGTTCGGATTGATTGCGATCAAAGAGAATTTCAATTTCAGATTGCCAATTTTCCAGCGTATCTGGTTTAGCAATATACACATAGCGTGCAATGGTTCCTAAATCTTGGCTGCCAGTAAGTACATAATGTTTTCCATTATATTCTAACTGCGTAGGCACATTTAATTGCGTCAGCTTAGTTGCACAGCCTGAAAGTATAAGTGCGGTCAAAATAACAAAAATTTTATTCATTAATATCTCGCTTAAAGACAAATTCAGTTTCAGTGGAGGATGCTGAATCAAACCAATAACCACCTAAATCAAATTCTTTTAACTGTTCAATTTCAGTTAAATGATGTTGAATAATATAGCGACACATTAAGCCTCGAGCTTTTTTCGCATAAAAACTAATTACTTTATATTTGTCATTTTTATTATCTAAGAAAATTGGCTTGATTATCTTGGCTTTAAGTTGGTTTTCTTTAACAGATTTATAATATTCATCAGAGGCTAAATTTATCAGAACATTATCGCCTTGTTCATCTATAGCTTGTTGAACCGCTTGGGTGATCACATTTCCCCAAAAGGCATACAGATCTTTTCCTTTCGGATTGGCTAATTTTGTGCCCATTTCTAATCGGTAAGGTTGCATTAAATCAAGTGGTTTTAAAAGCCCATAAAGACCAGAAAGCATACGTAAATGGGATTGTGCAAAAATGACATCATCTTCCGAAAGGGAATCAGCATCTAAACCAGTATAAACATCGCCTTTAAATGCAAAGAGTGCAGGGCGGGAATTGTTTTCATTGTGAATTTTTGTCCATTCTGCAAAGCGTGCAGCATTTAAACCAGCCAACTTATCGCTGATAGACATAAGCGATGAAAGATCTTGTGGAGAAAGTTTACGACAAACTTCAATAAGTTGTTCGCTGTAATCGGTAAAGTGCGGTTGAGAAACAGGAAAATTTTTTACCGCACTTTCAAAATCAAGAGTTTTCGCAGGGGAGATAATCGCTAACATAATTGTCCTTTTATGAAAAAAGAATGGGCGTATCTTAGCATAAAAATTTACACTAAACGCGTTTATATAACCCATTTTCACTTATGATAAGATCTTGCAACTCAAGATCGAGCAACTGAACAAGCAAAACATCGACGCTTAAATTAAATTCTTCCGCTAAATCATCAATGCTCACAGGCGTGTAACCAATACGCGAATAAAGTTTCGGGTGGCTTGGTGCTTCTACTAATCGACGAGGATCAGGTGGTGGCGTGTAATTAGGCACGGCGATCTGGTCAAAATCGATTTCAGTTTGGCTATGGATAGAATGTTGGTAGAGGGTTTCCAAAATATCTTTAGCATTTTCTACTAACATTGCACCTTGTTTAATTAGGCGATGACAACCTTGACTTGATTCATTTTGAATGTTTCCCGGCACAGCAAAAACCTCTCGGTTTTGTTCCAACGCATATCGCGCAGTAATAAGCGAGCCGCTTTTTTCTGTGGCTTCAACAACAAGCGTGCCAACTGAAAGCCCGCTAATAATCCGATTACGACGTGGGAAATTAGCGGCAATGGGGGCTTGGTTTGGTAAGAACTCAGAGACTAATGCGCCATTATTTTCGATGATTTGTGCTGATAATCTTTGATGTTTAGAGGGATAGATTTGTTCTAATCCACTGCCTAAAACCGCAATAGTTTGTCCTTGAATATTGACGACAGCTTGATGGCAATGTCCATCAATTCCTAATGCAAGTCCACTAGTAATCGTAAAGCCAGCTAATGAAAGTTCTGTCGCAAAATGTTTTGCCCAATATTCTCCGTAAGTCGTGCAATAACGGCTTCCAACCATTGCCATTTGGCGTTGTGAAAGTGCGGTTAAATTTCCTTTTACAAATAATAGTGGCGGAAAACTTGCGGTCTGTTTCAACAAAAAGGGATAAAAAGGGGAAAAATAATTCACTAAATGATTTCCCTCTTTTTGTGACCACACAAGTGCAGGCTCAATAAATTTTGCTTCAGGCTTGAACCAACGGCGAATTTGAATGGCTCCCCACCCCATTTGTCGGAAAGCAACATCATCATAATTAAGTAATTCATTTAAGGTAATATTGGACAAAATTTTATCAATGCCAACGCCGCCAAGTTTAGGTACTTGCATTAAACGGAGTAATGTGTAGGTAATGTCATTCATATTTTTTCCTTTTTATTTGAAAATCTAGTATGGAAAAAACGAAGGAAAGAAACGATTAATTTAAAAGCATTTTGCGATGCAGATCGCAAAAATTCTTTTTAATGAATAAAAAATTGCAAAATTTTTCTTATTTTGAAAATGTAAAAAATCCAATAAGAAAAATTTGTTGATTAGGATTGTATTGGTTAAATATGCTGATTTCATTAAGTTTATTAGTTAAATGTATATTTTATTAAGTGTAAGTAGGTTTATTTTTAATATAAAATGCCAAAAAATAGTTTGACAGCCAGTTTTTTATTCGTAATATGGAAAACGTTTTACACAGAAGGATTTTTATTTATGTTTCGTATTGTTTCCTTATCTCTCAATCTACTGCTCTCACATTTTGTGTGCGGCTAAGTTGTGGATAAAAAAACAGTCAGATGTAAATACCCAATTTGAAACCCGCACTTTATAAGTTGCGGGTTTTTTATCTAAAAAATACAGGAAAAACGCACCGCACTTTTGGAGTGATTTTAGAGGAACTTTTAGTAAGGACATTTAGTAAGGACATTTAGTAAGGACATTGTTATGACAGATCGCGTTATTATTTTTGATACCACCTTGCGTGATGGGGAGCAGGCATTAAAAGCAAGTTTGACGGTAAAAGAAAAATTACAGATCGCTTTAGCACTTGAACGCTTAGGTGTGGATGTAATGGAAGTAGGGTTTCCTGTTTCTTCTCAAGGGGATTTTGAATCTGTTCAAACCATTGCTCGCCATATTAAAAACGCGCGTGTTGCTGCGTTATCTCGAGCGGTAGATAAAGACATTGATGCCGCATACGAAGCATTGAAAGTGGCAGAAGCATTCCGTATTCATACGTTTATTGCAAGTTCCGCATTGCACGTTGAAGCGAAATTAAAACGTTCTTTTGATGATGTGGTAGGAATGGCAGTTGCAGCAGTGAAACGCGCACGTAATTATACGGATGATGTTGAGTTCTCTTGCGAAGATGCAGGCCGTACAGGCATTGATAATATCTGTCGTATTGTTGAAGCGGCAATTAACGCAGGTGCAACTACGGTAAACATTCCTGATACAGTCGGTTTTTGCTTACCAAATGAATACGGCAATATTATTGCTCAAGTGCGTAATTGCGTACCGAATATTGATAAAGCAGTGATTTCCGTGCATTGCCACAATGACTTAGGTATGGCAACCGCTAATTCTTTAACGGCAGTACAAAATGGTGCGCGCCAAATTGAATGTACCATTAATGGAATTGGCGAACGTGCGGGCAATACCTCTCTTGAAGAAGTGGTGATGGCAATGAAAGTGCGTCAGGATTTTATGGGTGTGGATACCCGTATTAATACCCAAGAAATTCACCGTGTCAGCCAAATGGTAAGCCAACTTTGCAATATGCCGATTCAGCCGAATAAAGCCATTGTGGGTTCAAATGCTTTTGCCCATTCTTCTGGCATCCATCAAGATGGTATGTTGAAAAACAAAAATACTTACGAAATTATGTCTCCAGAAACCATCGGTTTGAAAAAAGAAAAATTAAATTTAACTGCACGTTCTGGTCGTGCAGCTGTGAAAGGTCATATGGCAGATATGGGCTATAACGAACAAGATTACGATTTGGATAAATTGTATGACGAGTTCTTAAAATTGGCAGATAAAAAAGGTCAAGTGTTTGATTATGATTTGGAAGCATTGGCGTTTATCGATATGCAACAAGGGGATGAAGATCGTTTGGTATTAGATAAACTTTCGGCACACTCCACCAAAGAATATCCAGCAACTGCGTTTGTTCAATTGAAGTTGGATGGCGAAAAATTAAGTATGTCTTCAATTGGCGGTAATGGCCCAGTGGATGCGGTTTATAACGCCATCTTAAATTTAACGGGTTTAGAAATCAAAATGTCTCACTATAACTTAACTGCTAAAGGCGAGGGCGCAGAAGCATTAGGGCAAGTGGATATTGTGGTAGAACACAAAGGGCGTAAATTCCACGGCGTCGGTTTAGCGACAGACATTGTTGAATCTTCCGCACTTGCTTTAGTCCACGCCATCAATGCCATTTATCGAGCGCATAAAGTGGCAGATATTAAGAATCATAAACAGCATTAATTTATCGAGTTCCCCTTTTTAGCAAAGAGGGGAAAAATACAAAAAAACTAACCGCACTTTTGAAGTAAAAAATAGGAAAAATAATATGCAATCATACAATATAGCAGTATTAGCAGGCGATGGCATCGGCCCCGAAGTCATGGCGGAAGCTATTAAGGTATTAAACAGAGTTCAAGAAAAATTCGGTTTTAAACTTAACTTTAACGAGTTTTTTGTCGGCGGTGCGGCTATTGATCATTGCGGTTATCCGTTACCAGCAGAAACCTTAAAAGGCTGTGATCAAGCGGATGCCATTTTATTTGGTTCTGTAGGTGGCCCTAAATGGACAAATTTACCACCAGATCAACAGCCAGAACGTGGTGCATTATTGCCTTTGCGTAAACATTTCAAATTATTCTGTAATCTTCGTCCTGCAACCCTTTATAAAGGCTTGGAAAAATTCTGTCCATTACGTGCAGATATTGCAGCGAAAGGGTTTGATATGGTGGTGGTGCGTGAATTAACGGGCGGAATTTATTTCGGTCAGCCTAAAGGCCGTGAGGGGGATGGCGTACAAACCAAAGCATTTGATACGGAAGTGTATTACAAATATGAAATCGAACGCATTGCACGTGCGGCTTTTGAGGCAGCAATGAAACGCAATAAAAAAGTCACTTCTGTAGATAAAGCGAACGTATTACAGTCTTCTATTTTATGGCGTGAAACTGTGACAGAAATGGCAAAAGACTATCCTGAAGTGACTTTAGAGCATATCTATATCGACAATGCCACAATGCAATTAATCAAAGCACCTGAATCTTTTGATGTTTTACTTTGCTCTAACATTTTCGGCGATATTATTTCTGACGAAGCGGCGATGATCACAGGTTCTATGGGAATGTTGCCATCTGCCAGCTTAAATGAAGAGGGTTTTGGTTTATACGAGCCTGCTGGCGGTTCTGCCCCTGATATTGCAGGCAAAGGCATTGCCAACCCAATCGCACAAATTCTTTCTGCAGCAATGATGTTGCGTTATAGCTTCAACTTAAACGAAGCAGCAGATGCCATTGAAAGTGCGGTTCAAAAAGTCTTGGCAAGTGGTCATCGTACCGCCGATTTAGCCGATGATTCTACACCAGTTTCAACGGCAGAAATGGGTACATTGATTACACAAGCAATTTAATAAAAATAATTAAAGTGCGGTTGAAAAACACATCGAATTTTAACCGCACTTCCCTTAACGAATAGAGAAAAATATTATGGCAAAAACACTTTACGAAAAATTATTTGATTCACACATTGTGTATGAAGCAGAGGGCGAAACGCCAATTTTGTATATTAACCGTCATTTGATTCACGAAGTAACCAGCCCGCAGGCCTTTGATGGGTTACGCGTCGCAAATCGCCAAGTTCGCCAAGTAAACAAAACTTTCGGCACAATGGATCACAGCATTTCCACCCAAGTACGAGATGTCAATAAACTTGAAGGTCAAGCGAAAATTCAAGTGTTAGAATTGGATAAAAATACCAAAGCAACAGGTATTAAATTATTTGATATAACAACCAAAGAGCAAGGTATTGTACACGTTATGGGACCAGAACAAGGTTTAACCTTACCCGGTATGACAATTGTTTGTGGCGATTCACACACCGCAACGCACGGTGCATTTGGTGCCTTGGCTTTTGGTATCGGTACTTCTGAAGTAGAGCACGTATTAGCCACTCAAACTTTAAAACAGGCTCGCGCAAAAAGTATGAAAATTGAAGTGCGTGGTAAAGTCGCATCAGGTATTACGGCAAAAGATATTATTCTTGCCATTATCGGCAAAACTACGATGGCAGGCGGAACAGGACACGTTGTAGAATTCTGCGGCGAAGCGATCCGAGACCTTTCTATGGAGGGGCGTATGACCGTCTGTAATATGGCAATTGAAATGGGTGCAAAAGCAGGCTTGATTGCGCCAGATGAAACCACATTTGCATATTTGAAAGATCGTCCACACGCGCCGAAAGGCAAAGATTGGGAGGATGCCGTTGCTTATTGGAAAACCTTAAAATCTGATGACGATGCACAATTTGATACTGTGGTAACGCTAGAAGCAAAAGACATCGCACCACAAGTCACTTGGGGGACAAACCCTGGGCAGGTCATTTCTGTGAATGAAACCATACCAAATCCGCAAGAAATGGCAGATCCTGTACAACGTGCTTCAGCGGAAAAAGCCTTACATTATATTGGCTTGGAAGCTGGCACTAATTTAAAAGATATTAAAGTTGATCAAGTGTTCATCGGATCTTGCACCAACTCGCGCATTGAAGATTTACGCGCAGCAGCGGCAGTGATGAAAGGCCGTAAAAAAGCGGATAACGTAAAACGTATTTTAGTAGTACCAGGTTCTGGCTTAGTGAAAGAACAAGCGGAAAAAGAGGGCTTGGATAAAATCTTTATTGCCGCAGGTGCAGAATGGCGTAATCCAGGTTGTTCAATGTGTTTAGGAATGAACGACGACCGTTTAGGCGAATGGGAACGCTGTGCTTCCACTTCAAACCGTAACTTTGAAGGGCGTCAAGGTCGTAATGGACGTACCCATTTGGTAAGCCCTGCAATGGCAGCGGCAGCAGGAGTGTTCGGTAAATTTGTTGATATTCGTGACGTAACATTAAACTAAGGCTCAAAAGAGGAAAAAGAAAAATGGCAGGATTTAAACAACTTTCAGGCTTAGTCGTACCATTGGATGCGGCAAATGTAGATACCGATGCAATTATTCCAAAACAATTTTTACAAGCCATCACTCGCGTAGGTTTCGGCAAACATTTATTCCACGAATGGCGTTATTTAGATGTGGACGGCACTAAGCCAAATCCAGAATTTGTCTTGAATTATCCACGATATCAAGGTGCGACGATTTTGCTCGCACGTAAAAATCTTGGTTGTGGTTCTTCTCGTGAACATGCCCCTTGGGCATTAGCAGACTACGGCTTTAAAGTAATGATCGCCCCAAGTTTTGCAGATATTTTCTATAACAACAGCTTAAACAACCACATGTTACCGATTCGTTTAAGCGAAGAAGAAGTAGAAGAAATCTTCCAATGGGTATGGGCAAATGATGGCAAACAAATCCACGTAGATTTAGAAGCGATGACGGTCACTGTAGGGGATAAAGTTTATCACTTTGAACTGGATGAATTCCGCCGTCATTGTTTGTTAAACGGATTGGACAATATCGGCTTAACCTTGCAGCACGAAGACAAAATCTCAGCATACGAAAAAAATATTCCAGCGTTTTTACGTTAAAAATAAAAAATGAGCTGATTTTTCACCGCACTTAATCACTGAATTTCATTCAAAAATAAAGCCCTGTAATACACAGGGCTTTGTCGTCTATAACGCTAATTCAAACAGGCTTATTAAAAACTAAAACTTAGTTTCACTTCCGCTGTTTTTTGTTTTTCCGCTTGTTTTGCTTTTGTTAATCCACCGATTAGACTTAATTTCACATTATGATATTTCAATTTAAGTCCCGCGTTATATTGCTGTTGATTTTCCACGTTGTAAGCAAAATCATATCTATCTACATTAATTTTGCCGCTGCCTTGATTTGCATCATATCGAGCAGACAAAATTGGCGTAATGGAAAACTCGCCTAAGTGATAAGTATAACTTAAATCAACTTGAGCAAAGGCTGTTTTGACAGATATTGGATTTACTTTAATGCGATCTTGATCTAATGCAAAATTAGCGTTTGATAAGTAACTATAACGAACCCCTACAGTTGGTTTAACAGCAAAATTGCCAAGATTAAATGCTTTGCCTGCGGTTAAACCAAATTGTGCAGTATGGCGAGCAAATTTCGCATTATGATTAGTTTGTAAGTTGCTTTGGAAATTACCATAGCCTAAATCCACCGCTAAATACCAATGATTATCCGCATAATATTTAGAATAGAAATTAACTTGTGCTAGAGTATTTTTACTGCTTGCCTTATCAAAGTTGTTACTATTGCGAACATAAGTAAACACGCCACCTAACTGAACATTGTTTGAGATTGTTTGATCCCAACCAAGTTGAGTTTGCGTACTTTTAGAACTAAAACGACGATATTGCTCTGAGGAATAATTTTTGTTCATTGAAGTATTAGATACCCAAACGTTATATTGCCCCTCGTTATTCATTTCTAACTGGCTAATATGTTGAGAAACTGCTTTCCCTACATTTAATGCAACAAATTGTGCTTTTGCCCTTGCATCAGAAATTACCGCATTTGTGTTTGTACTTGTGAGATCGCGCAATGGTACTGCAGAACGATCGCTGCCACTTGTAACAGTTGGTTCCGAGCTAACATTTCTTCTACTTCTACGTCTACTATTTGTCTTATTACTTTCTGAATTATCAGCTACTGTTGTTTTTTCAGTAGAAGTCTCTTGAGGCTGGCTAACACTTCTTCTATGTCTACGATTTGGCTTACTGCTTTTTGAATTATCAGCTACTGTTGTTTTGTCAGTAGAAGTTACTGTTGTTTCTTCAGTAGAAGTCTCTTTAGGCTGGCTAACACTTCTTCTACGTCTACTCTTTGACTCACTGCTTTCTGAATTATTTGCTACAGAATTATCCGCAACAGTATTAGCTTCAGGCTGACGATCATTTTCGGTCACAGTTTCCATTTGTGGTTTATCGGATTTTTCAGCAGTTTCTGTCATTGCGGTTGCAGATCCAGTATTTATTGAATTCTCTGGTGCAGGTTGTTCAACATTTGAGCTAGTCTCTTTCGCAGGTTGTTCAGTGCTTACTGTTGCACTTGGTTGTGTTTGCAGTTGAGCTTGAACTTCTTCTGCATTCTTAACAGTCGGAACCTTTTCACTTTCAAGCTCTGCTTGCGGTTGAACAGTTTCAGACTGTTCCTGTTTCGGAGACGCTTGAGAAGTCACTTGTGGGGCTTCTTGAGTTTTCTTTGTTTCTACTTTATCAGTATCCTCTGTTCCTGTTGGATTTATATTATTTGAAGGCAAGCTAACACTTCTTCTACCTCTACTTTTTGGTTTATTGCTTTCTGAAGCATCTTTCACTACTGTTTCTTCAGTAGAATTTATTTCAGGCTCGCGAGTAGTTTCAGCCTCTTGAGTTTCCTCGGCTTCACTTCCACTTTGAGCCACTTCATTTGTTTTAGTCTTAGTTTCTGCACTGGATTGAGTTTCTTTTGCAACTTCATCATTTTGAGGTGTTGTTTCGGCGGCTTTTTGCTCGTTTTTCTCTACTGTTTCACTTTCTTGCTTACTATTTTCAGCCACTGTTTTAGTTGTCTCTGATGGAACACTTTCTGAATTTGGATTTTCAGCTTGTGTTGCGGTATCAGATTTTGGAGCAGTTTCCGTTGAGTTAGCAGTATTTGCCTCTTCCATCGCTGGTTGAGTGGTTTCTACAGGACGAGTTTCTGGTTGCTCGTTTGCCATTGCTGGTTCAGTAACAGAAGTACTAGGTACATCATTTGGCATAGCTTCGTCTGCTGGCATAACTTCGTCTACTTTTTTGTAAGTAATAACGTAAGTATTCACTTTTTCTTCTGAGATTTTATCTGTAACGTATCCATTAAAATGAAGTTTGTGTTTATCGACTGATTTTTCAAAGTCTGATTTTAATACAGCTTTTTCGTCTAACATCTTACCATTAGGATCTCTATGGGTAACCGTAACACCAAAACTACCTTGAGTTCGCGGTGCTACATTTGTTGTAGCAGGTGCAGGTGGTGCTGGTGGTGGAACTGGTGCTTTAAGACGAGCTGTTTCTTCATGGTTACTTGGTACGCTAGGTGTATCAGCTAGCATATTATTAGGTGTTGCAATACTTGGCGTATCGACAGTTAGGTTTCTTTTTTCCGCCTCTGGGTTATGCAAGTAATAACGTCCACTATCTTGTTTCAACGTATATTTCCAAGCACCTCGATCAACACTGCCATTAGCCAGTGAAACATTTAAGCCACTTCTTTCAGTTGCTTTTGAAGCATCAAAAAGCGTGAGTTCATTTTTTGTAGGTTCGCCTGTTTTATTTGCTACTTGCAATGTAAAGTTACCTGTGGCGGATTTATTTACAACAACTTGGTCGCCCTGATTTTTGGTAAAATCAACCCAATAATAGAAAGAACCATTACCTGATAAGCTATTCACAGTCAGTGTGTTATATTTTGTCGCATTGTTTGAATTGTCTGCTGAATTTAAATGAATATGTCCATTGGCTAGATCTAATTGATGAACCTCACTATTTCCTGTTAAATACCAATGGCTATTTTGGGTTAAACTCACTTGGCTAGTTCCCGTGCTTTGAATTGTGCCGAATAAGTTAGCTTTGCCTAAGGTAAAGCTTGCATTTTCGGTTAAATTTACATTGCCGCGTAGATTGGTTGGATTAAAACTATTGAGTGCTTTTGTGGATAAAGTGCCATTATGGCAAGTCACATAGCCCGTATAGTCAGAACGCACACAAACGGTATCGCCTGTTTTATAGCCAATATGCACTTTTGCATTATTAGAAGCTGTGATATTTGACGTAATGCTTTCAACATTGCGTCCCGAATAAAGTGAGGCATTGCCAGTCACGTTCATTGTGGTTGCTTTAAAATTGCGGTTAATCCAGTCGTCTTCTACCACCACTTCATTATTTTCAGAAAAGTGTTGATCTTTTTCTGTTGAAGAAATACCCGCAATATCTCTTGCGTGCGGTGTTGGTCTGCCAGAAAGGAATAATGTGCCTTTTTCAACCTTTAAATCGCCATTAAGGTTTGTTCCGCCTGTTAATAAAAAGCGATTTTGCTCGGTTTTGCCATTAAAGGTAACATTTAATTTGCCGTTTTTATCTGCCTTATTTTCTTCCTCGCCAAAATAACCATTAAAGCCATTCATACGCTCGTTGTTGATATGGTTCATTACATTTCTTTTGGCTTCATTTTCAGATTGCCCCATATATAGCCAATTTTCATTGCTTTCTCCGCTGTTTTGAGGCAATGCTGAGCTTTTGCTTGAACCTCTTTTTAAAGCATAATAAGATCTGTTTTCTTCATTAAAATAAAGTTGGTATCCATATTCTATTCGTCGAAGTAAATAAGGATTTTCTTCATCTAGAGGTTTTATAGAGTATACACGAGTAATTTGTTCTGGTGCTGTAATCAAATTATCCCCAGTAATTGTTACCGTAGAGGTTTTGCTGGTATTGTGATTTACTATTCTTGCCCCATCATCAATATTTCTGATGTGATCAAAGGTTAGAGAATTACCGTTTAAGTCTAATCGACCACCTCTAAATCCAAAGTAAATGGAATTTGGAGCTACTTGCTTATCATCATTAAGCACAACAGTTGAGCGACCACTTACAATCCCTACAGAAGCAAAAGCGTGTTGTCCCGAACCAATCGTTTGTTGATTTAAAACAACTGTGCCATCGCCCACTTTTAGCGAACCTTTATTATCTCCGTTCCCATTGACAATTAAAGTTCCCTTACCAATTTTAGCTAATCGATCATATTGAGGATTATGCACTTTCCATACAACGGTATTTCCTTTTTCGACAGATACGCCAGCCCCTTTCCAAGTAGTGTTATCGGAATTACCTTTAACTTCATAATTGCCCTCAAAGAATAATCCGCCTGCGCCTTGATCGATATTATTATTTAAGGTAAGTGTCCCACTTCCTTTAAGAGTGATACTTTTTCCGTGATTAGGTTTATCTTTTCCGTCAGCTAAATCAACATTTAAATGTTCTGCCCCCCCCCCCCCGCGAATGGTGCTAGTGCTAGTACCATTAGAAGACCAACTATAATCTGTATTAGAACCAGTTAAAGAACCTGCATTGTATTTTTTAAGAACTTCTGTAGCAAATTCAGGTTTATAAATATTCCATTCCTGCCAAGATTTTTTGTTATAACCAGCCCAGTAATCATAAGAACCAAGGAAAAGCCATTTTCCTTTTTCTCTATCATATACAAATAATGGGGATCCGCTGTCCCCTAAAACAGCGTAATTAGTAAGTGGTTTTTTGGATAATATTTCTTTTGGATTAATGTATTCATTATTTGAGTTGCCGAAGCCGATAAGCCCATCGTTCTCGTGATTTACTTCATAAGGCGTACCTGCAATACCATAGGTATAAGCATTACCAACTAATTTAAGATTATAGCCGCCCGCATCGCTTTTCTGCCCTTCTTTACCTAACCATAATTCATAGCGTGTTCCATTTTCATAAATAAATTGAGTACCACTACCAAGTCTTACAAAGTAAGGATATTTATCTTTATTATTATATGTCCCCGCTGTACTACTATCAGTTGAAGCCTCTATTGGTGCAACTTCGGTAACAAATTTATCAAGACGTGGCATATAGTAGTCTTCACGGCGTTTTTGCTGATCTTTTGCATCTGGAGTGGAGGGAAAATCATTTCTATTAACTGTCAAGTATCTATTTTCTTCTGATGATACATCTCGATGTTGAATGGAGTTTCCATATTTTCTCTCTCCATTTAAATTCCCAAAATGAAGTTCATCCACGTTACCACCAACGTGTTTTACGCCTACTACATGTTGTGGATTTACCAACGTGGCAATTCTCTTATCTACATCCACAACACTAAAATCAATCATCGGAATACCGTTAGGTAAGGCACTGCCTAAAGATTGGTTCTTTTTATCTCTCACTTCCACATTTGTTGCACCAACAGAAAACTTCCCTTTATTCTCTGCAAAATCACGAAATATTTGATAATCCACATCGTCTCTCACTAACGCAGCTTCTGTATAAGGGGTTAATGCGTAGGCGACAGTAAGTGCAATAAAATTGAGTTTGAATTTTTTATTTAGCATAGAAGCTGTCCTTATTAATTAAGTTTAAAAAGTAGATTTGATAGGACACAACTTGATATACGGCTACAAGTTGATTCAAGTCTTGGCTGTGTTGCGTTGATAGTTTCCAAGTTGTCTTCATTTTTATAATGGGTGGATTTTATAGCATAAATCGCTCAAAACTTGAATTACATTTATTAGGTAATGATAATGATTTTTGATATTTTTTAAAAAATTGGCGTATTTTCCACCGCACTTTTGGCTAATTTAAGGCGTTAATGATGCCATTATGAACAGAAAACATTTTTTTGTTTTCCACTTGCATTTCTTTTAGTTGTCTTTGAGTGATGGCGGTAACAAATACTTGCGAACCGCTTTGTTGTAATCGTTCTGCCAACAAGGCGCGTTTGTATTGATCTAATTCCGAGGCAAAATCATCGATCAAAAAAATACAATGGCGTTGCTTTTCTTTCATTAAATGCTCGCCCTGCGCTAGTCTTAATACACACATTAAAAGTTTAAGCTGTCCACGAGAAAGCACATCTTCCACTGGCAATCCTTGTGCTTTGAAACGAAAATCCGCTTTTTGGGGGCCAGAAAAGGTGTAATTTAAGGCACGATCCCGTTCAAAATTTTGTTGAAGAATTTCATAATAATCAGCATTTTTTTCCCACCCTTGATGAAAGCTGACATTAATTTCTAATTCAGGCAGAAAAAGTCGGCAAGTTTGCTCAATTTCAGGGCGTAGTGCTTCTGCGTATTCGGCACGCCATTGACTTACTTGATGGGCAAGTTTGGCAAGTTCAACGTCCCAAATTTTTATGGCAGAGTAAGGCTGATTTTGTGCAAGGGCGGCATTTCGTTGTTTGAGTAATCGATTGAGATTGCTCCAAGCGGAATAGAAACTTGTTTGGTGATGGAATAATCCCCAATCTAAAAACGCTCGGCGATAACTTGGCCCGCCGTTGAGTAAGGTTAAGCCCTCTGGCGTGATTAATTGCATTGGCAGAAGATGGGCAAGATCGGAAATTTTATTGCCATCTTCGCCGTTAATTTTTACTAAGGTGTTGCCTTGACGAAGTTTTTGTAAGCCGACAGACCATTGATGTTGGCTTTCTTGGATTTGTCCAAATAGGGTAAAGTGCGGTTCGTCGTAAGAAATGATGCGATTTGTGACCGCACTTTTAAATGAACGCCCGTGACCAAGATAAAAAATAGCTTCTAATAAGCTGGTTTTTCCGCTGCCGTTGTTGCCGATTAAAAAGTTAAAGCAGGGATCAAAATCAAGATCCACTGCTGTTAAGTTACGAAATTTTTCGACCAGTAAACGAGAAATCGCCATATTATAAACGCATTGGCATAATGACATATTCGCTGCTGTTGTCTTCACAGTTTTCAATTAAGCAGCTGGAGAACGCATCAGTTAAGCGCATTCGCACTTGATTACATTTAAGTGCATTCAGCACATCAAGAATATAGGTGACATTAAAGCCCACTTCTAATTCTTCGCCATTGTAATTGACATCGACAATTTCTTCTGCTTCTTCGTGTTCTGTGTTTGAGGCAGTAATTTTAAGCTGGTTTTCCTTTAAGCTTAAACGCACGCTGCGTGCGCGTTCATTAGATAAAATGGACGCACGAACAAAAGCCTGTTTCAGCATTTCCCAACTGCCTTCGACAATTTTTGTGGCATTACGAGGCAATACTCGGCGATAGTCAGGAAAGCGACCATCAATTAATTTTGATGTAAATACTGTGTTTTTTAAATGGACACGTAAATTGTTGGTGCCAATTTGTAAGCGTGCTGGTTCATCGTTTGTTTCTAATAAACGAACCAGCTCTAACACGCCTTTACGCGGTAAAATCACAGAATGATTTTGTAATTCTTGTTCAAGTGAGATGGTGCATACCGCAAGTCTATGACCATCTGTTGCCACAGTTCGCAATAAATTGCCTTCTGTTTCAAACTTCATACCATTTAAGAAATAGCGTGCATCTTGGTTTGCCATAGAAAATTGAGTGGCTTCAATTAAACGGCGTAAGGTATTTTGCGGTAGTTCAAAATCTACTTCAGACTGCCAATCCGTGAGGTTTGGATATTCTTCGGCAGGTTGGGTTGTCAGCGTAAAACGGCTACGCCCCGATTGCACTAATGCACGGTCTTCTTCAAAAGTCACCGTGATTTCTGAATCATCAGATAAAGTGCGGCAAATATCTAAGAATTTTTTTGCTGGAATGGTAAAAGTGCCATTTTCAGAAGACGATGAAAGCTGAGTTTGACTCGATAATTCGACTTCTAAATCTGTACCAGTGATAGTCAGACGATTGTCTTCAATTTGCAACAACACATTGTTTAATACAGGAATGTTTGGACGATTACTCAATACGCCACATACTTGTTGCAACGGTTTTAATAAATTTTCTCTTGAAATGCTAAATTGCATTGCGTTCTCCTTTTATGCAGGATTTATTGTATTTCTTGGCTCCACCCATTTCTGGGGGGAGCTGCCGAAGGCTGAGGGGGGATTAACCAGCCCCCTTCCGCCCTATGGGTACGTTACTCGCTACGCTCGCCCCTTCGGGGTCGTTGGCAAAGCCAACGCTCAAAACACTTTGTGTTTTGTCCTCCCGCAAGCAGGGGAAGGCAAGGTATTTGTCTAGCGAAAAGTTCTTTGCTGTTTTATATCTTTTTCAATTTTAGATTATGCGGACAAAGTGCGGATTAAATTCGCCCAATCTTCTTGAATGCTATTGTCTTGCTCGCGAAATTTAGGTACTTCGCGGCAAGCGTTTAATACGGTCGTGTGATCACGATCAAATGCACGACCGATTTCAGGCAAACTGCGGTTTGTTAATTCTTTTGCTAACGCCATAGCAATTTGGCGTGGGCGAGTGACTGAACGTGCACGACTTTTTGATTTTAAATCTGAAACCTTAATTCGATAATATTCAGCCACCACTTTTTGAATATTTTCAATAGTAACTAAGCGTTCTTGCAGAGCCAAAATATCTTTTAAGGTATCACGCACGAAATCAATATCAATGTCACCGCCTTTGAAGTCTTGCATTGCTTTTACACGATTTAATGCGCCCTCAAGTTCACGCACGTTGGTACGTAAGCGTTGAGCAATGAAGAAAGCGACTTCTTCTGGCAAGTTCAGATTATGTTCTTCCGCCTTTTTCAATAAAATCGCTACACGGGTTTCAAGATCGGGCGGTTCAATGGCTGTTGTTAAGCCCCAGCCAAAACGTGATTTTAAACGTTCTTCAATTTTTTCAATTTCTTTAGGGTAACGATCCGAAGTTAAGATAATCTGGCGACCCGTTTCAAATAAGTTATTGAATATATGGAAGAATTCTTCTTGGGTTTTTTCTTTTTCAGCGAAAAATTGAATATCATCCACTAAAAGCGCATCAAGAGAACGATAGAATTTTTTGAACTGATCCATTTTATTATCACGCACTGCTTTTACCATATGTTGCATAAAGTTGTTGGCGTGAATATAAAGCACTCGCGCATTCGGTTTATTGGCTAAAATGCCGTTGCCAATGGCGTGTAACAAGTGAGTTTTCCCTAAACCAGTGCCGCCATATAAAAAGAAAGGATTGGCTGATGGTTCGCCCGGTGCTTGAGCAAGTTTTTGACCGACTGCACGTGCCAGTTGGTTCGATTTACCTTCAACAAAGTTATCAAATAAATGTTTAGTATTGAGATGGGATTCAAATTTTATTGGCGTATTAGATTCTGTTTGAAAATCTACCGCACTTTCTGATCTAAGTGTTGTATTTGGTGTGCTTTCCACTATCTTGGGTGCAGGCTTGACCCCTTCTTTTAAAGAAATACGCAGTTCAGGATTTTGTGCAAGTGTTTGACAAATTTGCTGGATTTGTGCGAGATAATGGGTTTCCACCCAACCTTTCACAAACATATTAGAAGCATATAAAACAATGTGGTTATCCGCCACCACATCAGCCTGTAAAGGACGAAGCCAAGTGCTAAGATCGCTGGCTGAAACTTGATCTTGAAGTTGTAACAGGCAACTTTGCCAAAGATTTGAGAGAGTCACAAAAGGATCCTTATTGTTTTTGTAATAGAGAAAAGTGCGGTAAAAATTGTCGGAGATTTTACAATAAATGCGTGGAAAGATCTTGTAAAAAATCCAAGTTTGGTTTTTCACTTAAGCAGATTATAGAACAGAAAAAGATGCGCCAGTAAGGTATAGATATAGCATGTCTAGTCCATCTGGCGCATTTTAATTTAGAATTTCATTTCTAATGTTAAGGTATAGTTTCGTCCTGATGCTGCGTAGCGAGTATAGTTACCAACATTTTGATGTTGATTGACCGCTCCTTGTGCTGTTTGACGCACCGCTTCCCAAGTAACATAGCGATAGTTGAATAAATTATATATCCCTAATCGAAGCATAATATTTTTATTCGCCATGTAATAACCCGATACATCTAAGATATGCCATGCCCGAGTAAGTTTTCTTGTTGATTTTACATTCCTTGAAGTGCTACCCAATGCACGTTGTCCTAGCAATTCATTTTGAGATTTTGCTTTTGATTGAGTAAACATTGTATTAATTCCCCAAGTATTACTTGGATGATCATAGCCTAAACCAATGATATAACGGCTGGGCTGAATGGCATCAAATAAATAACTGCTTACGGAGGCTAAACCAGCATTGATTTTTTGATCTTTAACTTTTACTCGGTTATAAGCAAATGTTGCATACCAACCGTAGGGAATACGTTTCCATAAACCATTAAAATCTAATTGCGCAGTTATATTTACGCCAACTAATTTTGCATTTTGTGCATTATGATATCCATAATTGCCCTTGCCCCTTCCATTTTTCTGAAGTTCTTCAGCAAAGGCGATAAGATTTCGATAAGCATTACTAAAATGACTGATCTCAATATTACCAAAATCCCCTTTTAGAGCGAGACCAAACTCTTGGTTACGAGATGTTTCAGGCTTAAATTTACCTACATAAACCTCGTCATTCTTGCCACCATACCGCCAACCATACATTTCAGCAAAACTAGGATTTCTAAATCCAGTAGAAAGGCGATAAGAAAGATCAAGCCATTCCGTTGGTTTTATGACAATACCAGTATTCCAAGAGAAATTTTTAAATTTACCAACACTAATAGTTGATTCATTAGCTTTTGTACGAGATACGTCATACCGAATACCTAAACCTAAATCAATGTATTTCCCTAATGCCATATTATTGCGTGCTGCGAAATAATAATTTTTCCCTTTAATTAACCGCACTTTACAGTCACTGTAATTAGAGGAGCTACCTTTATAATTACAATGATCTTGTCCTGCAAAATATGGATTTGGTTTTGGGTATAAGTAAGGATCTGATTCTAAACCATTTCTTCTTGTTTTACGAGTTGGATCTGAAATACTATCTGCCGTAGCGATAACACGTCGAGTTAAATAATCTTTATGCTGAAGCGCTGAAGTAAAGTCATCAAAACCAAGATTGAAGACAATTTGATGAGTAAGCCAATTTTGTTGAATTTTTTTCTCTAAATTCAATTGCAACATATTATGTTTTTCTTTATAAACATTTCTATCAGAACGATAGAATGAATAAGGTTTATCAAGTGTTGGGCGGCAATTCTTACTTGGATTAGGATAAAGACTGCAATGCGTATGTTGCATATAACTGTCAAGTATGATGTTTTGTTGATTAGCACTTAACACTGCTTTGTCAATGATTCCCGCTTTGTTCTTATTTTCGTAAATATATTCAATACCTACACGCTGTTTTCTATGGTGTTCATCGAAATAAAGCCCACTTGCATATTTAACGCCTCGACCATCATAAATATGTTGATATGCACCATGATCTTGCATTGGATAAAAAGAACGACTGCTTAAATCCTTGTCTTCTGTTGATCTTAAATAAGCGGGAAATGTCATATCACGGATATCAAATTTTTGTTGTGTTAATTCAAAAATACCACCGATATAGTGTTGTTCAGAAAAATGATAACCTCCTCTTAAAAACCAAGACTGGCTTTCATATTTCATTGGATTAGGTTTGATACGGTTAGCCCCTGTATAATCTGAAACGCTTACGGTTTCTTTTTCGGTGGATAAAATCGCAGGTGGTTTGGCTAAATGTTTACAACTGTTATAATCATCTGGATTTGGACACTCATCTTGTATCACAAAGTATCCTGCAGATGTATCTGTTTTGGCGATGAATCGATGATAACTTTGCACGCCTTTTAATGCATCTTTATGGACTTGGGTTTCCTCCGAATTTCGTTGAGTGTAAATGGCTAGCCCTTCAAATCCACCTTGTTTTCCTGCTACAGCTAAAGAATGGGTAAAGCCTTTATTTTTGCTTGAATAAGCATTTTTAGTTTGAATTCCCCATGATTTGTCTCCTTCTAAGATATCGGCTGCTGATTTGCTTTGAAATGTTACAGAACCAGCTAGTGCTCCATTACCATACTCAGAAGAACTCCCCCCCTTGCTTATTTCGACGGCCTTTACATTTTCATATTCAATTTCATTAATTGCACCAGTGCCAGAATATCCTGAACGAGCAACTAAAGGGCTTTGCACTACATAAGATTGCGTTTGAGGTAAACCATCTACTAATAAAGCAACTCTATTTCTGTCCATACCACGAATAGAATATCCAGAACTTGCACCGCGACCTTGTTCTACAACTGAAATCCCTGGATCATAGCGTGTTAGATCACGAATATTTAATACTTGTTCTCGGCTAATACTTTCACTAGTTTTGATAATTTTGCCAAGTCCAGTTACTTCATTATCTTTACGATCTCTTACTTTTTCTGCAGTGACTGAGATAGTTTCTAATTCTGAATCTTCTGTACTTTGAGTGTCCACTTCAGATGATATAGCTTCTTTTGTATCTTTTATACTTTGAGTTTCTGCTTTTACATAGCATGAAATTAAAAGACAAGAAATAATACTTAGGCGAAAATAGGGTTTTTTAGTCATTTTTAGTATTCCATTATTTGGTTTTTTCTACTTGTTGTTTTTTAGCTCCAAACACAACTGCGGCTCTTGCATTTTCTGAATGATTTGATGCAGTAGAAACTGAGGAGTTATCAGTGGTGGTGTTATTTTGCTTTCCGTTATAGGTGAAATAACCGCCTAATTCTGTAGCGTTCGGTCCATAAAATGCCCCATTTACTGTTGTCGTGAAATTGACTCTAGATTTGTTGGCTTGTGTATTTTGACTATCAATCGCTACATTGTTTGCGGTTGCTGTACCAGTGAAGTCATTCTTACCATTTTGAAAGGTAGCATCAATGTTAAAAACGGTATTTTGCGTGTCTGCATGTTTTAACACACCTTTTAATGTTTTATCGGTAAAATTCACATCAAACTCGGCGACAGCATTTTTATTTTGTTGTTTATCTCCTGTAGCGGAGTAAGATGTCTCGCCATCACTAATATAACCAAACCAATTACCGAGATATTTCACGTTTCCCGTTGTAGGTATTTCGGCCTTGGGAGTACGGAGACCTAATAAGAATTGATAATAAGTCTTGATAGATGTTGTCGTTTGTTTTTCTTTGTCTTCTTTTTCTTTGTCTTTGTCTTTTTCTTTTTCTTTTTTAAGTGGGTCTTCATAATACATACCAAATTTCACATAGCTTAGATTACTGCAACATGCTTCCACTTTATAGGTTTTATTTCCTACAGTATGGTGCTTACTACTTATGAAATCATTAGTATTTTTTTCAGGTAAAAGTGGAATAGGATATTTGTCAATTAAAAGGTAATCAGCTTCACCAAAACTTGGTATATCTTCCGTCGTAAAGTTTGTTGCATTGGTTGTTGTACTGGCTGTTGTACTGGTTTTTGTATCGGTTGTTCCATTGGGTTTTTTAGTAGAGAAAGTAGTTAGCTTGCCATCAATTAAGGTTTCTCTGGGTAATGTTTTGTTTTTTGTCGTTTCTTTGGCACTAAATACCCCAAAAACTCGTTTATCGTCAGCTAAAAATTTACCCCCTAGTTCTTGACCCTCAGGCCCGTAAAAACCACCTTCTAATGTTCCCTCGCTGGTAAAGGGATGTTCTTGAGACTCTTCTTTGGTTGTTGGCTTTACTTTACCTCTGAATCGGTTGCTATGTACATCAGCTTCTAGATCGTAGAGTTTATGTTTTCTATCTTTTGATTCATTAAGACTTGTTTTCCTTTCATTATAATAAAGTTCTCCAGTGAGCTTTTTCTTACCAAAATCTACACTAAATTCACTTGTTAAGCCCGCGTCACCGTTTTCTAAATCAATATCTCCTGGAGTAGCACTACGTCGAAAATAAGCTTGACCTCTAGCATTACTGAACAAAGAATAATTTTGGCGATATTTAGTTGCAGTGATGAAGCTCCAAGTTCCTTTATACGTTGCTACGCCACCTACAGGCAATGCAGAGGCAGTTTTATTGCCAAAGTAATACGCATATCCATAGTAACCTGAATAAAACTTATTTGGTGAATCTCTTCGATTCCACGATTGAATATAATAAAGACCCGAATATACATATTGCTGTCCATGACGATTTTGGGTTGGATTTGTTGCGTTAGGCTCGTCTATTGAGCCAATAGTGGGTTCCTGAGATTTATTTTCTTTTGTAACATCCTCTTTAATCGTAGAAAGTGAGGAAAATATCATATAGCCATTTTCATTTAAGAAACTAGGTTCTTTAGCAGCACCAATAAGATTTTGCGCCACTAACTTCATCCCTCCCCCTAAAGAAGGAATGGATAACTTTTGCAAATCAGATTTTTTTCTTTGATTCGAGGTATCGTCTTGATAACGTGGTTTAGAAGAGGAGGGATTAGAGACGTCATCTACATCAAAAGAACCACCTCCCCCGCTACAAGCACTTAGTAAAAAGGAAAGTCCACCAGTAATAAGAGGTACAGATTTCATAGAATTATATACTTATACAAAATTGATAATAATTCGCATTATTGTTCTTTTTTTGTAATAATGTCAAGTTAGAGTTTTTTAAGTTCATGGATAAAATATGAAAAATGGCGTAAAACAAATTTCTCTCTTATCATTAATAGGCTTATCATTAACGAATGTAGCTTGGGCAGAAGTTGCACGTCCTAAAAATGATACATTGACAAATACGATTCAAAGTGCGGAATTAAAAACCTCCTCTTTTTCCTCTATGCCTAAGAAAGAAATACCAAATAGGCATATTATTTCTCTTTCCAAAAGCCAATTAGCACAACATCCAAGACTTGTTTTGCGTGGGTTAATTCCTGCTTTATATCAAAATAACACTCAGGCAGTTCAACTGTTATTACCACTATATAAACAATTTCCTCAACAAGATAATTTCTTGCTAACTTGGGCAAAGGCTATTGAAGCTCGTGAACAAGGTGATTTAACTCAATCTATTGCTTATTATCGTGAATTATTCGCTCGAAACGCATCTTTACTACCTTTGCGTTATCAATTAGCTCAAGCTCTATTTTTTAACTATGAAAATGAAGCTGCCAAAATTCAATTTGAAAAATTACGTACAGAGGTAGATGATGAAAAATTTTTAGGTGTTATTGATCAGTATCTTTTAACACTAAATCAGCGGAATCAATGGATATGGCAAGTAGGATTAAATTTTTTAAATGATGATAATTTGAATAACGCTCCAAAAAGTGGCACAAAAATTGGTAGTTGGACCGCTTGGGAAAAAGAAAGTGGGAAGGGGGTAGGGTATTCTTTATCAGTAGAAAAAAAATGGCCATGGGCAGATCATTTTTTTAGTAAAACTATGTTTAATGGGAATGGAAAATATTATTGGGATAATAAAAAATACAATGAGGCTACTTTGCGTATAGGTGGCGGTTTAGGCTATCAAACTGCCTTAGTTGAAGTCTCGTTGTTTCCTTTTCAAGAAAAGCGTTGGTATGCAGGCGGTAGCTCTGGAACGAATACAATGAAGCAATATGCGGATAAATTGGGTATTCGTTTAGAAAACGTAGATTGGCTAAGTAAAACTTGGCAAATTTCTACCGCACTTGAGTATGGAAAATCTCGTTATAAAACCCGAAAACATTTAGATGGTAATTATTATTTTATTTCATCAACATTATTTTATTTACCTAAAAGCACTCAATTTTGGTTTGTTGGCATGGATTTTCATCGAGAAAATACACAAGCATTAGATAATGCTTATCAACAAAAGACATTGAGATTTGGTTGGGGGCAGGATTGGTCTCATGGTATTTCATCACGTCTTACTTTTAGTTATGCCAATCGAGTGTATAGAGAGAAAGATTTGATTGGGATACAGCAAAAAAATCGTGAATACACAACCACAATTACTTTATGGCATCGAAATATACATTTTATGGGATTAACACCTAAATTATCGTGGGATTATCAAAAATCCACTAGTAATCATGCTTTTTATCGTTATGATAAAAATAGAATTTATCTCGAAATTGGAAAAATATTTTAAGGTTGTAAACTAACTGTTGAGTTATCTCTAACATTGTCAAAGTGCATACACTATATTTTTAATATTAGTTTGAAATTTTTTAAAAAATTTCCGTTTCTTATTTGACGAACGCGCATTTTATGACTAGAATTGCACCCTATTTTATTCACTCTTAATTGTATTTAGGTAAATTAAAATGAAACGTACATTTCAACCTTCTGTATTAAAACGTAGTCGTACTCACGGTTTCCGTGCTCGTATGGCAACTAAAAATGGCCGTCAAGTTTTAGCGCGTCGCCGTGCTAAAGGTCGTAAAAGTTTATCTGCATAATCACAATTCTTAGTGGTTAAGCTGAACTTTTCAAGGGAGTTACGTTTATTAACTCCCATTCAATTCAAAAATGTTTTCGAACAGCCATTCAGAGCTAGTACTCCCGAAATTACAATCCTTGCTAGAAAAAATAATCTTGAACATCCGCGTTTAGGTTTGACCGTTGCTAAAAAACATTTAAAACGCGCCCACGAGCGTAATCGAATTAAACGCTTAGTACGAGAAAGTTTTCGTTTATCACAGCATCGTTTGCCTGCTTATGATTTTGTTTTTGTAGCTAAAAATGGTATTGGAAAACTCGACAATAATACATTTGCACAAATACTCGAAAAATTATGGCAGAGACACATTCGCTTGGCACAAAAATCTTAATTAAGATTATCCGTCTTTATCAAATTATGATTAGTCCGTTTATTGGGGCTCGTTGTCGGTTTGTGCCTACTTGTTCTTGCTATGGTATTGAAGCATTAAAAACACACGGATTATTAAAAGGTGGTTGGCTTACGCTGAAACGTGTATTAAAATGCCATCCTTTAAACGCAGGTGGATTCGATCCTGTTCCACCAAAAACCAATAATAATGATGAGAAAAAATAATGGACTCAAGACGTAGCCTATTAGTGCTTGCACTGATTTTTATTTCTTTCCTTGTTTATCAGCAATGGCAGTTGGATAAAAATCCACCTGTGCAAACTAAACAAACAACTTCAATAACTGCCACTTCTGACGTTCCGGCAAGTTCCCCTTCTAATTCACAAGCCATAGCAGATTCTCAAACTCGTGGTCGTATTGTTACTCTTGAAAACGATGTGTTCCGTTTGAAAATTGATACATTGGGTGGCGATGTAATTAGCTCTGAATTATTAAAATATGATGCAGAATTGGATTCAAAAACACCGTTTGAATTATTAAAAGATACTAAAGAGCATATTTATATTGCGCAAAGTGGTTTAATTGGTAAAAACGGTATTGATACTCGTTCTGGTCGTGCACAATATCAAATTGAAGGCGATAATTTTAAATTAGCAGAGGGGCAAGAATCTCTTTCTGTACCTCTTCTTTTTGAAAAAGATGGCGTAACTTATCAAAAAATCTTCGTATTAAAACGTGGTAGCTATGATTTAGGCGTAGATTACAAGATTGATAACCAAAGTGGTCAAGCCATTGAAGTTGAGCCTTATGGTCAATTGAAACATTCTATTGTTGAAAGCTCTGGTAATGTTGCAATGCCTACTTATACTGGCGGTGCATATTCTTCTTCAGAAACTAACTATAAAAAATATAGTTTTGCTGATATGCAAGATAATAATCTTTCTATTGATACTAAAGCTGGTTGGGTTGCAGTGTTACAACATTATTTCGTTTCTGCGTGGATCCCAAATCAAGATGTAAATAATCAACTTTATACTATTACAGATAGTAAAAATAATGTTGCATCAATTGGTTATCGTGGTCCTGTTGTCACTATTCCTGCTGGTAGCCAAGAGACGATTACAAGTTCATTGTGGACTGGTCCTAAACTTCAAAATCAAATGGCAACTGTCGCAAATAATTTAGATTTAACCGTTGATTATGGCTGGGCTTGGTTTATTGCTAAACCGTTATTCTGGTTATTAACCTTTATTCAAGGGATTGTATCTAACTGGGGTTTAGCGATTATCTGTGTAACAATTGTAGTGAAAGCAATTTTGTATCCTCTTACAAAAGCACAATATACTTCAATGGCTAAAATGCGTATTTTGCAACCGAAAATGCAAGAAATGCGTGAACGTTTTGGAGATGATCGCCAACGTATGAGCCAAGAAATGATGAAACTTTATAAGGAAGAAAAAGTAAATCCACTTGGTGGTTGTTTGCCAATTCTTCTTCAAATGCCAATTTTCATCGCATTATACTGGACGTTCTTAGAAGCCGTTGAATTACGCCACGCGCCGTTCTTTGGTTGGATTCAAGACTTATCGGCCCAAGATCCTTATTACATTCTCCCTATTTTAATGGGTATCTCAATGTTCTTGTTGCAAAAAATGTCTCCAACACCAGTAACTGACCCAACACAACAAAAAGTAATGAATTTTATGCCATTAGTTTTTATGTTCTTTTTCTTGTGGTTCCCATCAGGCTTGGTATTATACTGGTTAGTATCTAACTTGATCACTATCGCCCAACAGCAATTAATTTATCGTGGATTAGAGAAAAAAGGGTTGCATTCTCGTAAGAAATAGTCACGAACAGGCAAAAAGAAAGGCACGGAATGTGCCTTTCTTTATTATTTGATCTTAATATATTCTGCATTTTGTAGAGATAGAGTTTTTTTAGTAGAAACAGGGATAAGCGTTATCCCTCTAAATTAAAAGTGCGGCTAGATTTTAAAGAGTTTTTTATGAAAGAAACAATCGTTGCTCAAGCTACTGCACCAGGTCGTGGTGGCATTGGGATTTTAAGGGTCTCTGGGCCTTTAGCAACAAAAGTTGCTCAAGCTATATTAGGTAAATGCCCGAAGCCAAGAATGGCAGATTATCTTCCTTTTAAAGATGCTGATGGCACTATTTTAGATCAAGGGATTGCGCTTTATTTCAAATCGCCAAATTCATTTACTGGTGAAGATGTGTTGGAATTGCAAGGTCACGGTGGGCAGGTTGTATTAGATTTATTACTCAAACGTATTTTACAAATTGATGGAATCCGTTTGGCGAGACCTGGCGAGTTTTCTGAACAAGCTTTTTTGAATGATAAATTGGATCTTGCTCAAGCGGAAGCGATTGCGGATTTAATTGATGCAACATCAGAACAAGCGGTACGCTCTGCATTAAAATCTTTGCAAGGTGAATTTTCGAAGAAAGTAAATGAATTAGTTGATTCTGTGATTTACTTACGTACTTATGTAGAAGCAAGCATTGACTTTCCTGATGAAGAAATTGATTTCTTGGCAGATGGAAAAATTGAAGCAAACTTACGTGGTATTATAAATCAGTTGGAAGATGTTCGCTCTGAAGCTAAACAAGGTTCTATTTTACGTGAGGGAATGAAAGTCGTGATTGCTGGTCGTCCGAATGCAGGCAAATCGAGCTTGCTTAATGCGCTTGCTGGTCGCGAAGCAGCTATCGTCACGGATATCGCAGGTACAACCCGTGATGTATTGCGTGAGCATATTCATATTGACGGTATGCCATTGCATATTATTGATACCGCAGGTCTTCGAGATGCAACCGATGAAGTAGAGCGTATTGGGATTTCTCGTGCTTGGACAGAGATTGAACAAGCCGATCGTATTATTTTAATGTTAGATAGTAGTGATCCTGAAAGTGCAGATTTAAGCAAAGTGCGGTCAGAATTTTTAGCAAAATTACCCTCAACCTTGCCAGTTACTATTGTTCGAAACAAAATTGATTTAAATGGCGAACAAGCAAGTGAAAGCGAACAGGGCGGTTATCAAATGATTAGTCTTTCCGCTCAAACGCATGATGGCGTAAAACTTTTACGTGAACATTTGAAACAAGCAATGGGTTTCCAAACAGGCATGGAAGGAGGCTTTTTAGCTCGCCGCCGTCATTTAGATGCGTTGGATAAAGCCGCAGAGCATTTACAAATCGGTTTGGTTCAACTTACAGAATTTCACGCAGGAGAACTTTTAGCGGAAGAATTACGCTTAGTTCAAAGCCATTTAAGTGAAATTACGGGTCAATTCACATCTGATGATTTACTCGGTAATATTTTTAGCTCTTTCTGCATTGGAAAATAGGAAGCGTAAAGTGCGGTCATTTTTTGGTAAAAATTTAAATCAAAAGCGGCAATATTTGGTGGTGTTTTGTTGATAGAAATTGGTATTAGCATGCTTTTTGAGCATGGTGTGTTCACTTTTTAAGATGCTAATTTTTTACGTTTAGATTATAATCGGGAAAATTTTATATTTATAACAAGGGTTATAGAATGTTAATTGAAAAAATGCACAATTTAACAAACTCAAAGATTTCTAAATTTATCTTAGGTTTGATTACTGTATCGTTTTTAGTTGGTGGAATGTCTGGCTATCTTTTTAGCTCAAATGATACTTATGCGGCAAAAGTGAACGGCGAAGTGATTTCTCAACAAGATTTTTTAAATCGCTATAATCAAGAATTTGAAATACGCGCACAACGTGAGGGAGAGGCGTTTATGGGTCAGTCCGATTCTCCTGAATTTGTTACCGCACTTCGTCAAAACATCGTTAATCTAATGATTGATCAAGAATTACTTCGCCAATATGTTAAAGAATTAAAATTAGGCGTGAGTGATGAAATGATTAAACGTGCAATCGTGACTGATCCTAATTTTCAAGTAAAGGGTAAATTTGATAATTCTGTTTATCAACGAATATTACAACAAAATCATTTAACGTCAGATGGTTACGCTTCAATTTTACGTGCTTCGTTACCTCTTGAACAAATACAAAATGGCGTTGCTAACAGTGAATTTATTGTTCCTGCTCAAGTAAAAAATAGTGCAGAAATTTTCTTTCAAAAGCGTTTAGCTCGTTTAGCAACTTTATCTCTTGCAGATGAAATGGCAAAACAATCAGTCTCTGATGATGAAATCAAAACTTATTATGAAGCTAATCAAAAATCTTTTGTTCAGCCAGAGCAGGTTAAAGTTCAGTATATTGATCTTTCTGCAGATAACATAAGTAAAAATCTTCAAGTTACAGATATAGAAATTGCACAATATTATCAAGATAATAAAGCACAATTTATGACTCAGCGTTTAGCACATATTCAATTTGCAAATGAACAAGATGCGAAAGTGGCTTATGAGGAATTACAGAAAGGGGCAAATTTCGCTGATGTCGCTAAAACGAAATCTTTGGATAAAATTTCTGGCGAGAATGGCGGGGATTTAGGCTGGGTAAATGCGAATGAATTACCAAAAGCCTTTGAAGATGCCGCAGCTGCATTGCAGGTAGGGCAATATAGCCAACCAATCAATGTGGACGGCAATTACCATATTGTGTTAGTGCAAGAACGTAAAGCGCAAAGTTTAGAGAATGTGAAAGCTCAAATTGCAGATTTAGTTCGTAAATCTTTGATGGAGAGTCGTTATTTTTCTTTAGAAAAACAAGCGAGTGATAAGGCTTTTGAAGATAGTAAATCACTTAATACTGCAGCACAAGCAGCAGGTGTTAAGGTTCAAGAGAGCGATTATTTTTCTCGTCAAAATGTGCCAGCTGGATTAAATTTCCCTAATGTTATTTACACAATATTTGAATCAGATAGCACGAATATTGGTATGAATTCTGAACCAATTAATGTAGGCGATTATCACACAATTATTGTACGTGTGTTAGATCGCAAAGCAGAGGGCGTAAAAAGTTTAGAAGAGGCTAAAATAGATATTGAAACTTTCTTAAAACGTCAGAAAGCTGAGAATGTGCTTAATGAAAAAGCACAACAGGCAGTGAAAAAATTAAGTGAAAACCCTGAATCAAAAATAGATGGCATTAATTTCTCAAGTGAGCAGACTTTTACGTTAAGTGAAAATAAAGATCCTATTTTAACAAATGGTATATTTTCAATTGCTAAACCAAAATCAAATGAAGCTCTTTATCAAGTGGTGCATAATTCAAATGGCGATGTGGTTGTTGTTGCCTTGAATAAGGTTGAACAAGGCAGTTTAAGTGAAAAAGAATTGTCGCAATTTGCTATGCAATTATTGCGTAGTCATCAATCTGAATTACAAGTTCAGTTAATACAAGGATTACGTGAGAGAGCGAAAATTGAGGTAAATGATTCTTTCATCAATCAAGATGATGAAGCACAACAATAGTAGGTTAAATTATAATTTGAGATAAATTCTGCTCAAAAGTGCGGTAAATTTCACCGCACTTTTTTACTTTTGTGCGAAAGGAAGTTAATGATGTTCGGGAAAAAAATAATTCATTCTAAAACAATATGGTTTTATTTTTTATTGTTTCTCTTTTCCATATTTACCAATATGGGATTAGGCAATGTATTAAGTGAGAATATTCCCGTTTTAGATTACGCAATTTTATTTGTTATCACGGCGATTTCTTTTTATTTTACCCCTTGGGTTGGGCGAATATTAATCACTGTATTATTCCTCAGCGCGTTATTTTATTGCTCTGCTGGTTTTTTCTATGGTATTCCATCTTTAGGTATTATCGCTTCTGTTTATGAAACGAATATTAATGAAACCTTGGAATACTACACAACCATTCCTTTTTGGATATTTTTATTTCAAGCTAGTTATTTCATCCTGTTTGTTGCTTTAATGAAATTAAGTTTTTATTTTAAACGGCAAGCATTTAAGTGGCTAAATACGGCTGTTATTAGCCTATTATTAGTTTTTTCTTACAATCAATTTTCTGATTGGAACTATGCGTATAAATTCCGTTTTTATCCCGTTCTTTTTTATTCTGAATTTGATCGAATGAATGATCTGTATTTAGAACAACGTGATTTTCTAAATCAATCCGCTAATGCGCCTTCTCAATGGGATATTCAATCTTTTATGCCAAAATATAAAAATTATATTTTGATTATCGGTGAAAGCATGCGAAAAGATTATATGTCGTTATATGGTTTTCCATTGAAAACCACACCATTTTTAGAGCGTGTGAAAGGCACAGTTTTTGAAAATTATTATTCTGCGGCACCGAATACGCAACCGTCTTTACAACTCACCCTATATCGAGCAGATAAAGGGGAAACGGTTTATACGGATAATATTATTTCTTTAGCCAAAAAAGCGGGCGTGAAAACTTATTGGATTTCTAATCAAGGCAAAATTGGGGAATTTGATACGATAGCATCTCGTATTGGTCAAAGTGCAGATGAAACGATTTTTATGAAGCCGTTAGGTTATAACTCTAAAAAAGTTTATGACGATGAAATGTTGCCTGTATTAGATAAAGCCTTAAAAGAAAATATTAGCAATTCAAAATTAATTGTGATTCATTTAATAGGCTCACATCCTGCTTTTTGTGAGCGTCTTCCATACGAGGTTAAAAATTATTTTATTAATCAATCGATGTCTTGTTATTTAGAATCAATTAAATATACGGATCAGTTTTTAGAAAAATTAAATTCACAATTGCTGGCACAAAATGAACCCTATTCGGTGATTTACTTTTCTGATCATGGGCTTGCTCATTATGAGGATTCTAAAGGTTTATCATTGCATCCAAATAATCTTTATAAACAAGATTATGAAATTCCTTTCGTCATGTTTTCGAGTGATAGTAAAAAGCTAGAAAAAATAAAAACGCCACAATCGGCATTTAATTTTGTTTATGGTTTTGCTGATTGGATGGGAATTAAGGAAAAACATTTACAAGGCGTGGATTTCTTCCACCCTGAAAAACAGGAAATTAAGGTATTTGATTGGAAAAACCTTGTGAATGTTAAAGAATTGGCTGATGACCCAGCAAAATTACCAGAAACCGTTCAGTAAATAAGATCGTGCTTTATCATTTATCGGCTTATGCTAGAATTAGCGGAATTTTTTTAAAAGGGAAATAGTATGTCCAAAAAATCAGGGCTTTCATTTTTATGGTTAAGTGCGGTCGCTTTTGTGGTTGATTTGCTCACTAAATACATTGTGGTACAAAAATTTGATTTGTATGAAAGTGTTAATGTGCTGCCTGTTTTCAATCTTACCTATGTTCGCAATTATGGTGCGGCATTTAGTTTCTTAGCGGATCATAGTGGCTGGCAACAATATTTCTTTATTTTGTTGGCATTGGCTATCTCTGGCATGTTGGTTTATTTTTTAGTAAAAAATAATGCCGAACAAAAAATCCAAAATTCTGCTTATGCACTGATTATTGGTGGGGCGTTAGCGAATATGGTGGATCGTGCTTATAACGGTTTTGTCGTGGATTTCTTTGATTTCTACTGGGATATTTACCATTATCCGGTGTTTAATATCGCCGATATCGCCATTTGTATTGGTGCAGGGTTATTAGTATTAGATGCGTTTAAGAGCGAAAAGAAAAAAGTACAGGATAAACAAGTAGAAAAGTGCGGTCAGAAATGAAGATAATTTTAGCCAATCCACGAGGATTTTGTGCCGGTGTAGACCGTGCTATTAGTATTGTTGAACTTGCCTTAGAAATTCACGGTGCACCTATTTATGTTCGTCACGAAGTGGTACATAACCGATTTGTTGTGAACGGATTGCGTGAGCGTGGTGCGATCTTTGTGGAAGAATTAAGTGAAGTACCTGATGGTGCGATCGTGATTTTTTCTGCACACGGAGTGTCTCAAGCGGTTCGACAAGAAGCGAAAGATCGTAATCTCAAAGTATTTGATGCAACCTGTCCTTTGGTGACTAAAGTGCATATGCAGGTTGCGCGTGCAAGTCGAAAGGGTACAAAAGCGATTTTGATTGGGCATAAAGGGCATCCTGAAGTTGAAGGCACAATGGGGCAGTATAGCAATGAAGATGGCGGTATTTTCCTGATTGAAAAAGTAGAAGATATTGCGCGTTTGCCAATGCAAGAAAATGATAATTTAACCTTTATGACGCAAACGACGTTGTCGCTAGATGATACGGCTGAAACTATTGCTGCATTAAAGGAAAAATATCCCGCTATTCAAGGACCACATAAAAACGATATTTGTTATGCGACAACTAATCGTCAAGAAGCGGTGCGAGAATTAGCAAAATTATCAGATTTAGTGTTGGTTGTAGGTTCTAAAAATTCATCCAATTCAAATCGTTTAGCTGAATTGGCTTCTCGAATGGGGGTTAAATCACAGCTTCTTGATGATCCTGCCGATATTCAAGCTGATTGGTTTAATGATGTAAAAACCATTGGGATTACAGCCGGTGCGTCTGCGCCAGAGGAATTAGTTCAATCAATTATTTCTCGTTTAAAAAGGTTTGGTGCGAATTCCATAGAAGAACTGCAAGGTTTAGAAGAAAATATGTTCTTTGAGGTGCCAAAAGAGCTGAGAATAAAAGAAGTTAATTAATACTAAGGGCTTGTCGTAAATGATAAGCCCTTTGTTTTTTCATTCAAATTAAGAATTTTTGCGATCGAGATCGCAAAAGTGCGGTCAGTTTCTTGAGGGTTTTTGCAAGGCAGGAAAAAATAGGTGTGTTGATTGCTGATCAACGATTCATATTATAAGGAAACCTCTATGAAATTAATGAAAACATTATTCACTTCGATTGTATTGTGTGGTGCACTGGTTGTTTCTTCGTCTTTTGCTGAGGAAAAAGCGACAGAACAAACCGCTCAATCTGTTGTAACAACTCAAGCTGAAGCTCAAGTAGCACCAGCCGTAGTGAGCGATAAATTGAATATCAACACAGCAACTGCCAGTGAAATTCAAAAATCCCTAACTAGCATTGGTGCGAAAAAAGCGGAAGCTATTGTGCAATATCGTGAAAAACACGGTAATTTTACTAATGCAGAACAGCTTTTAGAAGTACAAGGAATTGGCAAAGCAACACTAGAGAAAAATCGTGATCGTATAATCTTTTAATTTTCTAACCTCCAATGAATGCCCTGTTTCACAGGGCTTTTTTATTCTTTACACACATAATACATTAAAAAGCCATTGGCAACTTGAGTAAATTTTAATACACTAGAAAGCCTAGTCGGGGTGCAATACGCTGAGATCATACCCGTGAACCTGAAACAGTTAATACTGACGTAGGAAACTAGGAATATAACCTTATCTCCTTTTCGTCATTATTGCTGCCTTTTAATCATAAATAAGGATGTAATAATGAAACTTCTTAAATTAACCTTAATTTCTACCGCACTTTTTTCCACTGCGGCATTAGCTCAAGCACAGCAAAGTGTAAACGTGTATAGCTACGACTCTTTCACTTCTGAATGGGGGGCAGGGCCAAAAGTAAAACAAGATTTTGAAAAAGCCCATCCACAATGTACGATTAATTTTACGCCTTTTGAAAGCGTTGGTGTGTTGCTCAACCGTGTTCGTTTGGAAGGAAAGAAAACCAAAGCGGATATTGTGCTAGGTTTAGATAACTTTTTTTTGGAACAAGCTGAAAAAACAGGTATTTTTGCGCCAAATAACGTGGATTTAACTCAGCTGGATTTACCAACAAAATGGGCGAATAAAACATTCTTACCTTTCGATTTCGGTAATTATGCTTTTGTGTACGATAAAACTAAATTACAAAACCCGCCGAAAAGTTTGAAAGAATTAGTTGAACGTCAAGATCTTAGTGTGATTTATCAAGATCCTCGCACCAGCAGTGTGGGTCGTGGTTTATTGGTTTGGATGAATGCTGTTTACCCTGCGGATAAAATTCAATCCGCTTGGAAAGAGTTAGATAAGCACACAGTGACAGTGGGTAAAGGCTGGTCAGATACTTACGGTGCATTTTTGAAAGGCGAAGCGGATTTAGTATTAAGTTACAGCACATCGCCACTTTATCATCAACTTTTTGAGAAAAAAGATAATTATGCGGCGACAGATTTTGCGGAAGGTCATATTACTCAAGTAGAATTAGCGGCGCGAGTTGCAAACCATCCAAATCAATGTGCGGATGATTTTATGGCATTTTTAATTTCGCCTACAGCACAAAAACATATTGTGACCGCGAACATTATGTTGCCAGTTATTCAAGGCGAAATTGAACCGCACTTTGATGCGCTTAAAGTTCAACAAAAAACTCAAACGTCAATTAATCCAACAGTGAATGCTGAGCAGTTAAAAAATTGGATCAGCACTTGGCAAACTACATTAACAAAATAATTTGATGTTTTCGTTATTTCATCATCCACAACTTCGCCCTCGTCATTATGCGGGCGGGGTTGTTGTTATTAGTTTCATTATTCTTTTTTATGGTGGTGCCTTAAGTTCGATCTTTGCATTGGGCGGTGAATTGCAATGGCGATCTTGGTTTACTGATGATTATCTACAGCATTTGATTCTTTTCAGTTTTGGGCAAGCCTTACTGTCTACCGTTTTATCTATTTTCTTTGGTTTACTTCTCGCTAGGGCATTATTTTATAAGCCATTTTTGGGAAAAAAGTGGTTGTTAAAATTAATGTCGCTAACTTTTGTCTTACCTGCTTTAGTGGTAATTTTTGGTTTGATCGGCATTTATGGTTCAAGTGGTTGGTTAGCTTGGCTTGCTAACCTTTTTGGAATGTCGTGGCAGGGACATATTTACGGACTTTCTGGAATTTTAATTGCCCACCTTTTTTTCAATATCCCACTGGCAGCACAGCTTTTCTTACAAAGTTTGCAAAGTATCCCCTATCAGCAACGTCAGCTTGCAGCCCAGCTTAATTTGCAAGGTTGGCAATTTGTTAAATTGGTGGAGTGGCCGGTTTTTCGTCAGCAATGTTTGCCTACATTCAGCTTAATTTTTATGCTGTGCTTTACCAGTTTTACTGTTGTGCTTACGCTAGGCGGTGGGCCTCAATATACAACATTAGAAACCGCAATCTACCAAGCGATTTTATTTGAATTTGATCTGCCGAAAGCGGCACTTTTTGCTATGTTGCAATTTGTATTTTGCTTGATTTTATTTAGTTTGACATCGCGTTTTTCGCTTTCTAATCAAAATGGCTTGAGCAATAGTAATATTTGGTTTGAGAAACCTAAAAGTGCGGTCAAAATTTTCCATATTTTGGTTTTACTTGTTTTTGTCTTTTTCCTTTTTTCGCCAGTTTTGAATATTCTTGTCAGCACATTGAGTTCATCAAGTTTGCTCACAGTTTGGCATAATTCCCAGCTCTGGCGTGCCTTAGGCTATTCACTTTCTATCGCGCCTTTATCTGCATTACTTGCATTAACGATGGCAATTGCCTTATTGCTTTTATCACGCCGTTTAGAATGGTTGAATTATCAAAAAATATCGCAATTTATTATTAATGCTGGAATGGTAATTTTAGCCATCCCGATTTTAGTGCTTGCGATGGGGTTGTTTTTATTATTACAAGATCGTGATTTTTCCAATATTGATTTGTTTATCATCGTTGTATTTTGTAATGCCTTAAGTGCAATGCCTTTTGTTTTACGTATTTTAAGCGCACCTTTTCATAACAATATGCGTTATTACGAAAATTTGTGTAATAGTCTGGGAATTGTGGGTTGGCAACGTTTTTATCTGATTGAATGGAAAACCTTGTGCGCACCGCTGCGTTATGCTTTTGCTTTAGGTTTAGCGTTATCTCTCGGCGATTTTACGGCGATTGCGTTATTTGGCAATCAAGAGTTTACTTCTCTACCGCATTTGTTATATCAGCAGCTAGGGAATTATCGTAATCAAGATGCAGCTGTAACCGCAGGGATTTTATTATTGCTTTGTGGCATATTGTTTGCCTTTATTCACACATATAGGGATGCCGATGATTTATCTAAATAATGTGATTTTGAATGATAAAACCTTACCGATGTGCTTTAATTTGAGCGTAAATGCTGGCGAACGTGTTGCAATTATTGGCGAAAGTGGCGCGGGGAAAAGTACTTTATTGAATTTAATTGCTGGGTTTGAATTTCCTGCTCAAGGAGAAATTTGGTTAAACGATAAAAATCATACGCGTAGTGCGCCTTACGAGCGTCCTGTTTCTATGCTATTTCAAGAAAATAACCTATTTCCCCATTTGACTGTACAACAAAATCTTGCCTTAGGAATAAAACCCTCTTTAAAATTAACCGCACTTGAGCAGGAAAAAATTGAACAGGTCGCTTGTTCCGTAGGATTGGGCGATTATTTAGAGCGTTTACCGAATTCTCTTTCGGGGGGGCAAAAACAACGAGTGGCATTGGCGCGTTGTTTGTTGCGAGATAAGCCAATTTTGTTATTAGATGAGCCTTTTTCTGCATTAGATCAGAAACTTCGGGTAGAAATGCTGGCTTTAATCGCTAAACTTTGTGACGAGAAAGATTTAACATTGCTACTTGTTACCCATCAACCATCGGAATTAATCGGTTCGATAGATCAGGTGTTAGTGGTGGAAAATGGTCAGATAAGTCAATTACAAAAAGGGGTGTAAAATTAGTTTCATTCATAACGTTGAATTGATTGTTTCTACCATATACACTAATTCATCAATTAAGAAAGTATAAAAAGCGTGGTGTTTTTAACCGCACTTTCAAAGGAAAAACATGTTAGCGGAAAAATTACAAATTAACTCTATTACACCTCATCCAAGTGTAGAATATTGGTCTGTTTGCAAAGTTGAGGCGTTATTTGAAACGCCATTTTTGGAATTAGTTTACCGAGCAACGCAAGTTCATCGTAAGCATTTTAATCCTCGCGCGATTCAGTTATCCACGTTAATGTCTATCAAAACGGGGGGATGCCCAGAAGATTGTAGTTATTGCCCTCAATCAGCCCGTTATCATACTGGCGTACAAAATCAGCAGTTATTAGATGTTGATGAGATCGTCGCTAAAGCAAAAATTGCGAAAGCACGTGGTGCGGGACGTTTCTGTATGGGGGCTGCTTGGCGAGGCCCTAAGCCAAAAGATATTGAGAAAGTCACAGAAATTATTAAAGCCGTGAAATCACTTGGTTTAGAAACTTGCGGTACCTTTGGTTTATTGCAAGACGGTATGGCGGAAGATTTAAAAGAAGCTGGATTAGATTATTACAATCATAATCTTGATACCGCACCAGAACATTATGCAGAAGTGATTGGTACTCGCCGTTTTGATGATCGCCTTAGCACCTTAGGAAAAGTGCGCAAAGCTGGATTAAAAGTGTGTTGTGGTGGCATTGTGGGGATGAATGAAACCCGTAAAGAACGGGCTGGATTAATCGCGAGCCTTGCAAATCTTGATCCGCAACCTGAGTCAGTGCCGATTAATCAACTCGTTAAGGTTGAAGGTACGCCGTTAGCCGATGCGGAAGAATTAGATTGGACGGAGTTTGTGCGAACGATTGCTGTTGCACGTATTACTATGCCAAAAAGTTATGTTCGCCTTTCTGCAGGTCGCATTGGTATGACTGAAGAAATGCAAGCGATGTGTTTTATGGCGGGTGCAAATTCTATTTTCTATGGCGATAAATTACTTGTTACAGATAATCCAGAAGAAGATGGCGATCAGTTATTGATGGCAAAATTAGATTTAGAGCCAGAAACTGCAGAAAATAAAAAGTTGTAGTTTGCGTTAGAAAGCTGAGAAATTAAGTATAAATCTATTCCTTTCTTTATTTCATATCTCACAATAATTTTCAATAGCCAATAAAAAAGCTCCTTGAATATCAAGGAGCTAGTTTAGTTTAATCTTAAAGAATTTCTTTCGCTTTTGCTACCACGTTTTCAACAGTGAAACCAAAGAGTTTGAATAATTGATCTGCTGGTGCGGATTCGCCAAAGCTATTCATACCGACAACACGACCATTGAATCCAACGTATTTATACCAGAAGTCAGCAATACCCGCTTCAATCGCAACACGTTTGGTTACAGCTGCAGGTAATACACTTTCACGGTACGCTGCATCTTGTTTATCGAAACGGTTTGTACTTGGCATAGAAACAACGCGTACTTTTTTACCTTCAGCACTTAATACATCTGCAGCTTTCACTGCTAATTCCACTTCAGAACCTGTCGCAATGAAGATTAACTCAGGTGTGCCATCACAGTCTTTTAACACATAAGCACCACGTTTAACCGCATCTAATTGTGCAGAAGTGCGGTTCATTTGAGCAAGATTTTGACGAGTGAAAATTAACGCACTTGGGCCATCTTGACGTTCAACCGCTTGTTGCCATGCGATGGCTGATTCAACTTGGTCACATGGACGCCATGTTTCAAGGTTTGGAATTAAGCGTAGTGAAGCCGTTTGTTCTACTGGTTGGTGTGTAGGCCCATCTTCGCCTAAACCGATGGAATCGTGGGTATAAACGAATAATGTGCGTTGTTTCATTAATGCTGCCATACGCACCGCATTGTGAGCATATTCATAGAACATTAAGAAGGTTGCGCCGTAAGGAATGAAACCGCCGTGTAAAGCAATACCGTTCATAATGGCAGACATACCAAATTCACGAACACCGTAGTTAATGTAGTTACCACCTACGTTTTCGTGGGCACGAATCGGTTTAGAACCACTCCATAAGGTTAAGTTGGAGCTTGCTAAATCTGCAGAACCTCCTAAAAATTCTGGCAATACGTGTGCATAGGCTTCAATGGCATTTTGTGATGCTTTACGGCTTGCAATACTCGCTGGATTTGCTTGTAATTTTTCGATGAACGCTTTAGATTCTGCCGCCCAGTTTGTTGGTAATTCGCCAGAAACACGACGTTTAAATTCTGCTGCCAATTCAGGATAGGCTTTTGCATAAGCGGCAAATTTTTCTTCCCAAGATTTTTCTGCTGCAGCACCTTTCTCTTTTGCCGACCATTCAGCATAGTACTCAGCCGGAATTTCAAATGGCGCATATTCCCAACCAAGTGCTTTGCGAGTTAAAGCGATTTCTTCATCGCCTAATGGCGCACCGTGGCTATCGTGAGAGCCTGATTTATTTGGAGAACCAAAACCAATGATGGTTTTACAAATTATTAACGTTGGTTTTTCTTTTTTTGCTTGAGCAAGAACGGTAGCAGCACGAATTTGCTCTGCATCGTGACCATCTACATTACGAATTACTTGCCAGCCATAAGCTTCAAAACGTGCTGCAGTATCATCGCTGAACCAACCATCAACATGACCATCAATGGAAATATTATTGTCATCGTAGAATGCGATTAATTTGCCAAGACCTAATGTTCCTGCTAAAGAGCAAGCCTCGTGAGAAATCCCTTCCATTAAACAACCATCGCCTAAGAATACATAAGTATGGTGATCGACAATTTCATGGCCTTCACGGTTAAATTGACCTGCAAGTGTTTTTTCTGCAATTGCCATACCAACAGCATTGGTAATACCTTGACCAAGAGGGCCAGTCGTGGTTTCAACACCGGGGGCATAACCATATTCTGGGTGACCTGGGGTTTTAGAATGTAATTGACGGAATTGTTTTAAATCTTCGATAGAAAGATCATAGCCAGTTAAATGTAAAAGACTATAAATCAACATAGAACCGTGCCCATTTGAAAGTACAAAACGATCTCGGTCAGCCCATTTAGGATTGGTTGGATTGTGTTTTAAAAAGTCGCGCCATAACACTTCTGCAATATCCGCCATCCCCATTGGGGCTCCAGGGTGACCTGATTTCGCTTTTTGTACAGAATCCATTGCTAAGACACGAATTGCATTGGCTAATTGTCTACGAGTTGCCATTTTGTTCTCCTGTGAATATTTTGTTATTTTCCTAATCTTGACCGAAAGTGAGTGCAAATACTTGTAACAATATCTTGCAAGGTTACTATGTGAAAATTAGGTGGCAGCTATTTTATACTATTCTGCCTTTATATCCAAAATTGCCCTATTTTCTGTTTTAATTGCTCTGCTATCTCTCGACCTGATTTACCAACTAATGCTCTACCCGCAATAAACGCTTTCAAATTTTTTGTATTTTTAAACAAATGGAGATCGTCAGGAGTAATACCTCCTGTAATAGATAATTCGATACCTAATGAATCTAATTTTTCTATATTTTCAATATCTTGATTTGACCAACTTAAACCAGATAATTCTGCATCTCTTGAACGGTGATAGATGGCTTGTTTAATACCAAGTTGAAGCCAGTTTTTTACTTCATCAAAATTCCAATTACCATAAAGTTCAATTTGAATTTCCTTTGGTACATCAAGATTAGGTTGAATTTTGTTAAATTCTTCTGCTACTTTTTGACAAGCTGCTTTTGTTGCTGGATGAGCTGCTGCTGATACGGTAAGCCAATCTGCCCCAGCTTCAAATGCCATTTTTGCTAAAGTTGCACCTGCATCTGTTGTTTTAAGATCGCAAACAAGAATGTGATTAGGATATAATGCACGTAATATTCGCATTGCACGCATCCCCTCTGAACATGCAAGAATTGTTCCTACTTCAATAATATCTATATTGTGCTCAATCTGTTTTACATCAACTAATGCAGTTTCTAAATATTGAGCATCAAGAGCGATTTGTAATAAAGGTTTTCCCATAATTTTTCCTTAAATAATATGAGGAAGGCAGTATAATTCTGTCCTCAATTTATTGACCATAATAGGCATTTTGACCATGTTTGCGTAGATAATGTTTATCCAATAGATCTTTTTGCATAGGAGATAGATAAGGATTAAGTTGCTGAGAAAATAGGTTCATATAAGCAACTTCTTCTAAAACAACGGCATTATGTACCGCATTATTTGCATCTTTTCCCCAAGCAAATGGGCCATGACTATGCACTAATACCGCCGGAATATTATCAGGTTCAATTCCTCTCGAAAGAAAAGTTTCGACAATCACTTTTCCAGTTTCTAATTCGTAATTACCTTTTATTTCCTTTGTTGTCATTTGACGGGTACAAGGAATCGTACCGTAAAAATAATCGCCATGTGTAGTTCCCACCTCAATAATATCTAAGCCAGCCTGAGCCCAAATTGTGGCATGTCGAGAATGTGTATGAACAATACCACCAATATGAGGAAATTGTCGATAAAGCTCAAGATGAGTTGGTGTGTCAGAAGAAGGTTTTTTATTGCCTTCAACAATATTTCCTGTAAATAAATCTACGACAACCATATCGTTTTCTGTCATTACATCATAATCTACACCAGATGGTTTAATGACGACTAAATTTTTTTCACGATCAATTGCTGAAACATTACCCCAAGTAAAAGTCACTAAATGATGTTTGGGTAATGCTAAATTGGCTTCAAAAACCTCTTTTTTTAATTGTGCTAACATAATAATCCTGCCTTTTCCATTTGTTGAACTATCCACTTACGAGCTTGAATAATTTCTAATAAGGGTTCTTCATTTTTTTCTGTCCACATTTCAATTAAGAATGCACCTCTGTAATTCAATTTTTTTAATAGGCTAAAAAAATGAACAAAATCAACACATCCTTGACCAAAAGGTACATCTCTAAATTGTCCTTTACTTGTTTCAGTGACGGGGTAAGTATCTTTTAAATGAATAGCGGATATTTTATCTATGCCTAATGTAAGTTCTTCTTCAATATTATTATTCCAAGCACTTAAATTTCCTATGTCTGGGTAAACGGTAAACCACGGAGAATTAATGATGGTATCCCATTTCTTCCAACGAGAAATAGAACTCATAAAAGGCGTATCCATAATTTCGACCGCAAGAGTAACTTGAGCTGATGCAGCAAGAGTTACAGCGAATTCAATACCCTCCTGAAAATATTTGATTGTTTCTTCATCTTGTTTTTCGTAATACACATCATAACCTGCTAACTGTATGGTTCTAATGCCTAAGTTCACCGAAAGATCAATGGCTTTTTCCATAATTTCAAAGGATTTTTGACGAATTTTTTTGTCTTTACTACCAAAAGGGAAGCGACGATGAGCCGACAAGCACATAGAGGGGATAGTTATTCCACTTTGAATAATAGATTGATGTAGAGCTATTCTTTCTGATTTTGTCCAGTTTAAACGAGATAATCTGTCATTGCTTTCATCAATAGACATTTCAATAAATTCAAAGCCACATGCTTTAGCGAGAGATAAACGCTCTTGCCAAGTAATATTTTTCGGTAATGCTTTCTCATAAATACCGATTTTATGTTTTTTCATAACTTTTCCTTTTTTAGTCTAAATTTTTTAATGCTTCAATAAACTTTAAATAGCGATGATATTTATGCTGATACTTACTATATTGATTTTTATCAGGTAAAAATATTTTCCTATCAATATTTAATATTTGAGAAATTTCAACCGCACTTTCGGCTTGCATCGCCATCAATGCTGCACCTAAGCAACCAGTTTCTTCAATATTAGGGATTTCTAGTCTCATACCACTTATATCCGCAAGCATTTGCATCCAAACTTCTGATTTTGCTGGTCCACCAGTTACGCGAAGCGTGCTTGCATTAGGAAAACGTACTTGCATTCTTTCTAAATGAGACATTAGGCTAAATATCACACCTTCATAAATTGCTTGGAGTAAATGTATTTGGGTATGATGAGATTGAATTCCATAAAACCCTGCTTGCATACCTAACTTAGCATTAGAGCCATATAAAAAAGGTGCAAATAAGACTGAGCTACTTGCGGGTTTAAGTTTTGCAATTTCGTGATTAATGTCATCATAGTTAGGCAAATTAAATTGATTTACAAACCACTCTAAATTACCTGCTGATGTTGGACTTGCTTCATGAATAATGAATTTATTTTTTTCTGGATATTTGCCATACACAAAAGGAATTGTTTGGTTATCATCAATATAATGGGTCACCCCACTAACAACAGACCACGTCCCTAATACAACATTAAGATGTTGATCATCCTTCAAATCAGCGCATAATGCAGTGGATACCACATCAAATAATCCTCCAACAACAGGTATTCCTTCTACCAAACCAGATTGTTCTGCTGCTCTGGAGGTTACATATCCTGCAATTTGATTTGATTTAATGATTGGAGGTAATTTATCTATGCATTCTGTTATACCGAATAACTTAGCTAACTGAATGTCATATTTTCCTTCTCGCACATTGTAAAAATTAGACTCAGAAATATTTGTTTCTTCACAATATAATTTTTCAGTTAAACAAAATCGAAGGTAATCGTGAGACATTAAAATCGTATGAATTTGCTCATATCGACTGGGTTCATTTTCTTTTATCCAGCGTAAAATCGAGACAGGATGTCCCATCCAAAGAGTTTGGAGTGTGATAGGATAAAATTTTTGTAGTATGTTTTCTTTTTGCCAACATTGCACAATTTCGTATGCCCGTTGGTCAGATGATAAGATTGCTCGCCCTAATGGTTTATTATCTTTATCTAAAAAAAACGCACCTTTACCTTGTGCCGAAATGCCAATAGCTTTTATTTGTTGAGGCAAAATACTACTTTGTCTTATAGTTTTCTGAATAACTTGCGCGCAAAGATTCCATAATTCATCCATATCCCGTTCAGCATAACCGGGTTTTTCACTAATAATAGGAATATTTCTGCGTGCAATACTTTGTAGTGTACCATTTTGATCAAAAATCGCTGCTTTTATAAACGTACCACCACAATCAATACCAAGATAGTAATGCATATATTCTCCTTAGTTTTTTATGGGCTGGATTTTTATTATGTAAAATCCAGCCTATTGACTATTCCGATAATGCATCTACTTTCTTCAATAAATCATCGCCATGTTTTTCAATAAAGCTTTTGCGAACTTTTTCTTCAATCAAGGTTTTAAAGGGCTCTGTATTGATTTTTTCAATGACTTCAACTCCTTGTTTACGTAATTTACTAATAATATTTTGTTCGTTTTTTACATTAAGATCTCGTTGGAATTGTCCAGCTTCTTTAGCCGCTTCTATAATAGCTGTTTGTAAAGCTGGTAAAAGTGAATCAAATTTTGCTTTATTCATCACAACAATGAGAGGTGTATAGCCATGATTAGTCAAACTTAAATATTTTTGTACTTCATAGAGTTTTGAAGACCAAAAAATTCCAATCGGATGCTCTTGCGCATCCACAGCTCGAGTTTCTAATGCCGTGTAAAGTTCTGCTAATGGCATTGGAACAGGATTACTTCCTAGTAATTTGAATGCCTCAATGTACATCGGATTTTGATTTGTCCGTACTTTCAACCCTTTAATATGTTCAGGTTTTGTTACTGTTTGTTTAGAATTTGAAAATGCGCGGAAACCTACATCCCAAAATGCTAAGCCTTTTAATCCTTGTTTCTCTAAGTCTTTTAATAAATTCTGTCCCACCTCGCCATCTAATACTTTATAAACGTGTTCACGATCTTTAAAAATAAAAGGAATATCAATGACATTTAATTTAGGTTCTAATCCTGTAAAATTTGGTGATCCAGACATTTCAAGATCAATTGTTCCTCCTCTTACACTACTAATCATTGTTTGTGCATTACCTAAAGTACTATCGGGAAATAATTTTAGTTTGATTTCACCTTTCGTTTTTTTCATCAAAAGATCATTAAATTTTTTAGCCGCACTATGTTGGCTATCTGAGCGTGGCGCTTCATAGCCAAAACGTAGTGATATTTCAGCTAATGCTGGAGAAGTAACTAACGTAAAACCAGCGATTAGCATGCTAAGCTTTTTGAAGTTGAAAAGTTTCATAAAAGTCTCCTTGTGTTAAGAAAGTCTGTTTTACTGGATCCATTGTAGTGGCATTAAAATTAGTTCTGGAATAAAAATAAAGGTAAGTAATAACATAATCATCATCCCTAAATAGGGCATAATACCTTTCGCAGCCTGATCAAAAGGAAGCTTTGATACTCCAGTGATAACGTTCAACACATTGCCCACGGGCGGTGTAATTAAGCCAATTGAGGTATTTAAGATAAACAATACGCCGAAATAAACTGGATCAATTCCAGCTTCTTCCACAAGTGGCATTAAAACGGGGGTTAAAATTAAGACTGTTGGTGTTAAATCCATTACCATTCCTATCACAAATACAGCAAGCATAATGACCAAAAGTAAAATTGTTGGATTTTCAATTAAAGGTTCAAGCAATATTGTCAGCATTGTGGGAAGTTCAGCAACAGTAATTAAGTAGCCAGTTACATTAGCTGAGGCAACCAAAAACATAACAACTGCGGTGGTTTTTGCTGCAGCTAACAATACTTTTGGCAAATGTTTTAAGGGTAATTCATGATATATAAAGAGAGAAACAATTAATGCATAAAATGTTGCAACTACACCAGCTTCAGTAGGTGTAAATATACCTGAACGAAATCCTCCTATAATGATTACTGGTAGCATTAATGCCCAAACACTATTTTTAAAAGAAAAACAAAGATCTTGTTTCGTTGCTTTTGAAAATGTCATTAAATTAAGGCGTTTAGCTTGCCACCGCCATAAAATAGCTAGGCAACATCCCATAATCACACCAGGGAAAATACCTGCTAAAAATAATTTAGTGATAGATACACCACTGGCAACACCAAAGACAATAAAAGGAATTGATGGAGGAATTATAGGAGCAATGATACCAGCAGTGCCGATTAAACCAGCAGAACGATGTATTGGATATCCTGTGGTTTTCATCATTGGTAGTAACATAGCAGCTACAGCAGCAGTATCAGCAACAGCCGAACCAGATAAGCTTGCCATAATCATTGCACTTAAAATAGCAACAAATCCCAGTCCTCCTCGTTTATGACCTACAAGTTTCATAGGTAAATCAATAATACGTTTAGAAAGTCCTCCCTCATTCATTATTTCACCAGCAAGGATAAAAAAGGGAATAGCCATTAGAGAAAAACTATCTGCGCCACTGACAAGTTGTTGTGCAAGTATTTGTGCATTAAAAAAGTCTAGATGGAGCATTAGTGCTATTCCACAAATTAGCAAGGCAAAGGCAACAGGTACACCAAGAATAATGGTACCAAGCAAGACGGAAAGAAAAATAATCACTGTCATTTTACTTCTCCTCTGAATATAAAGAATATTGTGCTTATCAAGCGAGTAATCAGTATTGCGCTAACTAAAATGCCTGCGATTACACTTGCAAAGTAAGTTAGTCTCTGAGGTAATCCAGAAATAGGAGCGAAATTATTAAGATTAAGCTGAAATTGAATCCAACTGCCCTCAATGATGAGATAGCAACAAATCAGCATCATCATATCTGTAATAAATTTAAGTATAGCTTGACCAAATGGAGGCAGCTTGTTTACCAAAACAGTGACACTAACGTGTTGATTCTCATTGAAAGCTAACACCGCACCTAAAAATGCCAGCCAAATAAAGAGATAACGAGAAATTTCTTCAGTTATACTAATACCACTATTAAATCCATAGCGTAAAACGACATTCAAAAACACTAGAATGGACATCAAGGCTAAAATAGAAATACAAAGTATCTCTAGTGCTTTGTTAATAAAGTGGGCGAGAGATCTCATCATTACACCTCCAATTGATTATCACAAATGTGATTCGTTTTATATTATGGCGTTTTACTGGAAACATATTGCTGTTATAACGTCTTTAATTTTGCCCAAACTCGTTCATCCACTGGAATACCATTAGTTTGGTTATCCGAAAGAATAGTGGTAAATTCATGACCAGGTAGGCGAACAGCTTGAGTTGGATCAGATCGTTCTGCTGTTTTTACATAATCCATAATGCGGTTTAATTTTTCATCTTTGCTTTTACCATCAATTAAGCGATCTACTTCAATGGCGATAAACACTTGAGAAACACAGTATTCATCGTTTTTATCTTCAGTTACAGCAACTGTCGATTCACCATTCGATAGTAAGGTTGCAATCATATCCAGCACGATAGATAAACCAGAACCTTTCCAAAATCCCATTGGCAGCAAACGACGGTTTTTTTCTACAATAGAGGGATCACGAGTTAAATTTCCTTCATCATCAAAACCTGCATCAACAAAGGTTTGACGACCAGCTAAACGATGGACTTCTAACATTCCATAGGAATACATTGAGCAAGACATATCCACCATAGTGATTGGTGTGGTAGGAACTGCAATAATTAATGGATTCGTCCCTATACGGCATTCTTTAGCTCCCCAAGGGGGCATTACCGCTAATGCATTTGTCCAACAGATCCCGATATAACCTTTTTCAGCCGCTTGCCAACCGTAAGATCCTCCTCGCATCCAGTGATTAGCATTACGAAGTGCTATTACACCGACGCCATGTTGTGAAGCTAACTCTATTGCTCTATCCATCATTTTTTTGGCAGTCAAATTGCCTATTGCTTGATGTGCATCCCACTGTTCTATAGAACCTAAACTTAATACTTTTGTAGGGATTGCATTGGGTACAATATCTCCCTGTTCAAGTTGTTGAATAAAACGAGGAAAACGATTTATACCGTGTGAATAAGCACCCGCTTGTGTTGTGTCTGTAAATGCAGTAGCGCATTCTTCTGCTAGTTCCTCAGTAAGCTGACGATCTAATAAAACACGCTTAAACTCATTTTTTAATTCATCATAAGAAACTCTCATTTTTTCCTCTCTTAATTTTATATAGTAAAATTACGTTTCATAATTTACAAAAATAAGAAAGCTCAGTCAATAAATGTAAAATAAATAAATTATTTATAAATCAATATGTTAAAATAATTTTATTGATTTTGTGATCTAGATCCTATTTTCTTGTGATAATATTTCATATTGTGAAATGAATATTGAGGTGAAAATGGAAAAAGAAAAAAGCTTAGGTAATCAAGCTCTAATCAGAGGATTACGATTATTAGATATTCTTAGCAATTATCCTAACGGTTGCCCACTTGCTAAATTAGCAGAACTTGCTAATTTAAATAAAAGTACCGCACATCGGTTGTTACAAGGATTACAAAATGAAGGTTATGTCAAACCAGCAAATGCTGCTGGTAGTTATCGATTAACCATAAAATGTTTAAGTATTGGTCAAAAAGTGTTGTCGTCTATGAATATTATTCACGTGGCTTCACCTTATTTAGAACAACTTAATCTGAAATTAGGCGAAACTATCAATTTCTCAAAAAGGGAAGATGATCATGCTATTATGATCTATAAATTAGAGCCGACTAATGGAATGTTAAAAACACGAGCTTATATTGGCCAATACTTGAAATTATATTGCTCTGCAATGGGAAAAATTTTCTTAGCATATGAAAAAAAAGTAGATTACCTTTCTCATTATTGGCAATCGCATCAAAGGGAAATTAAGAAATTAACTCGTTATACGATTACAGAATTAGATGATATAAAACTTGAACTTGAAACAATCCGTCAAACAGCTTATGCGATGGATAGAGAAGAAAATGAACTAGGTGTAACCTGTATTGCTTGCCCAATTTTTGATTCATTTGGTCAAGTGGAATACGCTATCTCAGTTTCAATGTCTATTTATAGACTCAATAAATTTGGTACAGATGCTTTTTTACAAGAAATCAGGAAGACGGCTGAACAGATTTCTTTAGAATTGGGATATGAAAATATCTAGCATAAATATCATATAATAACAGATAAAATATTCTAAAATTAATTGCACTTTCTATGTTATTAAAAGCAATCATACATAATAAAATCTTCTTAATTATTTGTTACCATTAGTTAGAGTAATTCAATTTTTTAGCAACTTACAGGATTTTTATGCAAATTCAATGTTTCGAAAGTATTACACAAAAATACCCACAATTTCCTACCGCACTTTTGGCTAATGAGGAACCTATACAGAACGGAGAGCCTTTTATCTTATACGGCACAAAGTTGGACATAAGCACGCTAGAAAAATTTCAACAAAAGTGCGGTCAAAATTTTCAGATTTTTGATGTTTGGATGGTAGCGCAAAATATTATCGTCTTATTGAAAGGTCAATGGTTTGCTGACTTCATTAACTTTGCTCATGATGTTGAAGTGGATATTGCTAAATTAGATTTCAGCCCTAAATTGTCTCAAGCAGGGTTGTTGGTGATGGATATGGATTCTACCGCTATTCAAATTGAGTGTATTGATGAAATTGCGAAACTAGCGGGTGTTGGCGAACTTGTTTCTGCGATTACGGAAAGTGCAATGAGGGGGGAATTAGATTTCGAGCAAAGTTTACGTCGTCGAGTTAGCACATTAAAAGGTGCGCCAGAAAGTATCTTACAGCAAGTTAGAGAGAATTTATCGTTAATGCCAGGATTAGTTGAAACGATCCAAACCTTACAAAAATATGGCTGGAAAACTGCAATTGCTTCAGGCGGATTTACTTATTTTGCGGATTATTTAAAAGCCTTATTACAGCTTGATTTTGCGGCATCAAATCAATTTGATATTGAAGATGGAAAACTCACTGGCTTAGTTAAAGGCGATGTGGTTGATGCTCAATATAAAGCTAAAACATTGCAACATTTGTTAGAGGAATACGGTATTAATTCACAACATTCTATTGCTATTGGCGATGGTGCAAATGACTTGGCAATGATGAATGTGGCAGGGCTAGGCGTTGCGTTCCACGCTAAACCTAAAGTGCAACAACAAGCGCAAATTGTGGTAAACTTCGCCGACTTAACCGCACTTTTATGCCTTTTAAGTGCTAATGATCGAATTTAATAAAACGGGAGAAGACTATGCCATCTTTTGATATTGTTTCTGAAATTACTTTACACGAAGTTCGTAATGCAGTGGAAAATGCCAACCGTGTGCTTAGCACGCGTTATGATTTTCGTGGTGTCGAAGCGGTAATTGAATTAAATGAAAAAAATGAAACGATTAAAATTACTACAGAATCTGATTTCCAACTTGAACAATTAATTGAGATTTTAATTGGATCTTGCATTAAACGTGGTATTGAGCACAGTTCTTTAGATATTCCAGCAGAAAGCGAACACCACGGTAAACTTTACAGTAAAGAAATCAAACTTAAACAGGGTATTGAAACAGAGATGGCGAAGAAAATTACTAAATTAGTAAAAGATTCTAAAATCAAAGTTCAAACTCAAATTCAGGGCGAACAAGTGCGTGTGACAGGTAAGTCACGCGATGACTTACAAGCAGTGATTCAACTTGTAAAAAGTGCTGAATTAGGTCAGCCATTCCAATTTAATAATTTTAGAGATTAGTTTTTCAAATAAGGGCGAAATGTTGCCATAGTTTTTTGATAAAACTTGACGAACACCGCTTTCAAGCGTAACATTCGCCCGATTTTTTAACGAGAAGGACACACACTTTGGACAGTCATAGTCGATACCGAATATCGCTCTAGACGCCCGCCTTTTATTATCGGCGTGCGTTCGCCGGTAAATTTACCGTTGTTTCGGCATCTCTTAACGAAAACTTTGCGATTTTTCACCGCACTTTCGTTTCTTCTTTAATTTGTTCACTGTTAGCTGTTCATAATCCTATAAGGAGTATGAAATGATCAACGCGTTTGCTATCAATGATTCCCGCTTGGTTCGTATTGACGAAGACCAAACTGATCTCAATACTGCCATTTGGCTTGATTTACTTGAGCCAACAGGCGAAGAACGTGAAATACTACAAGAAGGCTTAGGTCAGAGCCTAGCATCTTTTCTAGAACTGGAAGATATCGAAGCTTCCGCCCGTTTCTTTGAAGACGAAGATGGTTTACACCTTCACTCATTTTTTTATTGCGAAGATGAAGACAATTATGCTGATTTAGCGAGCGTCGCTTTTACTATTCGTGATGGTCGTTTATTTACGTTGCGAGATCGCGAGCTACCAGCATTCCGTTTATATCGTATGCGTTCACGTAGCCAGCGTTTATTAGAATGTAATTCTTATGAAGTTTTGCTAGATTTATTTGAAACGAAAATTGAGCAATTAGCGGACGTGATTGAAAATATTTATGCAGATTTGGAAGAGTTAAGTCGCGTTATTTTAAACGGAAAACAAGATGAAGCCTTTGATGAAGCATTAAATACACTCACAGAACAAGAAGATACGAGTTCAAAAGTTCGTTTGTGCTTGATGGATACCCAACGTGCATTAGGTTTTTTGGTTCGCAAAACTCGCTTACCAACAAATCAGTTAGAACAAGCACGAGAAATCTTACGAGATATTGAATCTTTACAGCCTCATAATGAATCATTGTTCCAAAAAGTAAACTTTTTAATGCAAGCTGCAATGGGTTATATCAATATTGAACAGAACAAAATTATGAAATTCTTCTCAGTTGTTTCTGTGATGTTTCTTCCTGCAACATTAGTTGCATCCACTTATGGTATGAACTTTGATTTTATGCCTGAATTACATTTTAAATATGGTTATCCAATGGCAATTGGACTAATGATCGCAGCCGCATTGACACCATATATTTATTTTAGAAGAAAAGGATGGTTATGATGGAATTATCCCAAACCGCATTATTTATTGGATCAATTATTAATCTTTACGCACTTGTATTGATCTTACGAGCTTGGTTACAGTTTGCTCGAGTGGATTATTACAGTCCCGTTTCAACATTTGCAGTCAAAATGACTGATCCAGTATTAAAACCTCTGCGTAAAATTGCGCCTACTGTGAAAAATATCGATACTTCTGCTTTACTGTTAGTATTTATTATTGGTATGTTGAAAGGTATTATTTATTTTGGTTTATCAGTAAATGTACTCTTAGTATTGGGCGTATTAACTGTATTGAAAAGCATTGGTTTAGCTATTTTCTATGTGCTTTTTATTGGGGCTGTTTTAAGTTGGTTTAATCGAGGTAATAATTCTATAAGTTATGCCTTTTATCAACTCTCCGAACCACTTTTAAAACCTATCCGTCGATTCTTACCTACATTAGGAATGATTGATTTTTCTCCTATGGTTGTTGTGTTTATCTTATTATTTTTAAATAATTTTATGCTTGATCTTCTAGGTGGACTTTGGATTATCGCTGGTTAGATATTCATATTCCTTATTTAAATATTGCTTTATAAAAAATATTGAAGATTTAGTTGGTAAGAATAGTATTTTCTATTCTTACCTTTTTGTTTTTAGAGGTTTTTGATTTTTATAATTCTTATAAAAGATATAAAATTCTTTTATAAAAATAAGGGTGGGTTTATTTATATTGATATTTAAATAGCAGAATTTATTGTCCTATTACCTAAAGTACCATCATCAATCGCTTCTTTTGGCGTCCCAATAACTTCGGCGATCTTCTCTCCATTTTTAAAAAACACAAATCCACCATTTTCCATTTTTGTCCAAGATTCATCTTTGGTTAAAGGAAATGTTGTGATGATATTGACCTTATCTCCTGCTTTTGCATAATTGCTAAAATCAATTACTCCATCATCATCAATACGGTGAGCTTTGCCAAAAGGTGCTTTTCGCATAACATAATGTAAGTTTGTTGAGCAATGTGCAATCATCCACTCGCCATTAGAAAGAATGAAATTAAACGTACCGTGTTGAGCAAGTTCTTGTGTTACTTTTTGAATTGCTTCAAAAATTTCCATTTCACTTGGTTTTTTGCGGAAAGTATTTTTAAGATACTCAGCCATATAACAGAAAGCAGCTTCAGAATCTGTAGAACCTATTGGCTGTAAAAAATGATCTGTCATATCTGGTAAGTTTTTTAAATTACCATTATGTGCAAAAACCCAGTTTTGTCCCCAAATTTCACGAATGAACGGATGGGTGTTTTCAATATTGACTTCGCCTTGTGTTGCTTTACGAATATGCGCAATGACATTAAGAGATTTAATATTATATTGTTTTACACAATCTGCGATGGGGGAAAGACTGGCTGTTTGATTATCACGAAAAATACGTACACCTCGTCCTTCAAAAAAAGCGACTCCAAAGCCATCTGAATGGCAATCTGTTAAACCTGCGCGACGACGGAAACCTTCAAAAGAAAAAACAATATCCGTCGGCGTATTACAATTCATTCCGAGTAATTGACACATAATTTTAATTAGATATAACCTCACAATATGTGAGCGATTTAACACCATTATAGGGAGAATATCAAGAGAGATTTAATGAATTTTTATGTTGTATAGATATTAATGATAGAAATCTTATTTAATCTATTATTCTTTAAAAATCGAGATTTAACAGTCTCTTTCGGCTGATGTATTGTGGTACAAGCAAATAAACTCACAAGGAAAACAACAAGCAATGCCATCTTTAATTTATTCATAAATACAAAATTCCGAGAAATAAGAAAGCGCGTATGATAGCGGAAATTGGGGATTGTGCAAGGGATTGGAATGAGACTAAAAAATGCAATAAAAACTGGAAATGTAATTCCAAACACACACAAAAAAATAAAATATGGAAATTAACTTCCAATTTTTGTACAATTTTTTCAAATATGAAATTAACTTCCAATGAGTAAAACTATGATCTCTCGTGAAAATTATTTACAGCAACTGATTCAATTTAAAGATACTGATTTTATCAAAGTCATCTCTGGTGTTCGTCGTTCTGGTAAATCAGTGCTACTCATGCAATACCGTGATTACCTTCAACAACAAGGAATTTCCCCTGAAAATATTCTTTATCTCAATTTTGAATCTTTTGAATATCAATGGGTGAAAGACGCTCAAGATTTTCAACAGCTGATTCAAGAAAAAATGCCGTCTTCTCAAAAGAAAATCTACTTTCTGATTGATGAAATTCAGTTTGTGGAAGGTTGGCAAAAAATCGTCAATGGGCTTCGCGTGAGTTTTAACGCTGACATTGTGATTACAGGTTCCAATGCTAACTTGCTTTCCGGCGAGCTTGAGACGTTGTTAAGCGGTCGGTATGTAGAAATCAAAATTTACCCGCTTTCTTTCAAAGAATTTTTGCACGCCAAAAATGTGGATAGCCAATCAAGATTGGTCGATAAACTCTATTCGGAATATGAAAAATATGGCGGTTTCCCCAGCGTTGTGATGGCTGATGAGCCTTTAAAAGAAACGATTTTATCGGGTATTTTTGATTCCATCGTGCTAAATGATATTGCCCACCGAGTTGGAGTGAAAGACACGCATATTCTTAAAAGTGTAATTCTCTTTTTAGCGGATAACGTAGGGCAGTTGGTGAATCCAAGCAAAATTAGCAACACGCTCACGTCCGAACGTGTTCCCACTTCAAATCACACCATAAGCAAATATCTTGATTTGTTAGAAAATGCCTTTCTTTTTTATAAAGCAAAACAATACGATATTCGCGGAAAAGGCTATTTAAAAACCAATGCAAAATATTTTATGGTGGATAACGGGTTGAGACGACATGCGATTGGCAAAAAAGGGGCAAATTATGCCAATCGCTTAGAAAATATCGTTTTTATTGAATTGTTAAGACGGGGTTATAGCGTTGATGTGGGCAAACTTGACAGCAAAGAAATTGATTTTATCGCCCGAAAAGCCGATGAGATTTTATATGTACAAGTCGCCTTTGAAATCCCTGAAAATACCCACGAAACAGATAATCTTTTGCATATTAAAGATAACTATAAGAAGATCTTAATTACGGGGAAATATTACGAGCAAAAAGAGATTGATGGGATTGAAGTGATGTATGTGGTGGATTGGTTGTTGCAATAAATCCAAAAACGTTGAAAATTTTCACCGCACTTGTTGTGATTAATGTTTGTGGAGGCATGTGTTTTCTAATGCGTGTCCTAAAAGTAAATAAAGTGCGGTCAGTTTTTCAGGTGTTTTTAGTGAAATAGGGTACACGCTGGGAAGCGTGCACAACCGAGATGATCTGATAAAGAAAGATAGCGCCAGCGTCCACGCTAGTGCCGCCTCAATCCGACGCGACTGCGTCGCAATCGGTTAATCATAAGTGAGTGGCGTTGCCACTCGTGTTGGAGAACACAGCCCCAGCGGGGCTGAATTATGCGTAACCATGTACGGCTTTGCCGTGCATGGGAAAAAATAAGCGGTGAAATCTTGCAAATTTTTTGCAAAATCTTACCGCTTGTTCTTTTGAAAAAAGCATTAAAACTCATCTAAATCATCTTCATGATTCATTGATTTTTTATGTCGGTATCCATTCTTATATTTAATTGCAAGTTCCATATAATCTTTATTTCTAAGTTCTTCATCTTCAGCTATTTTTTCAATTAAACTATTTACTTTATCCTCATCTCCACAAATTTTAATTAAGGCATCCCAAAGTAGAATTTTCTCTCTATGTATTGTAGGATCATCCCCTCTTTGAGATTTACGTTCTGATATTGAAGATTTAAGTAATGATAAAAATACTTCAGGGGAACTTAATATATCATCAGAAAAAGGGTTTCCAATTGAAACAAAGAAATAGATTATATGTGACAAATTATAGGTTCCTGCAAGTTCTTTAATTGTTGCAGAGCGAATATTATTTAAAAATATTTCCTCCAAGTCTTTTGCATCCGATTCAGATACTAATTGATGACCTCGGCCCTCTCGATATCCAATAATTCCTACAATTTGATATTGCCCATATAGATCGCTAGAATTTAATAGTTGAGTAATAACTTCTTTTTTATCCTTCTTAGGAAGTCTTCTAAGTAATCTATAAACTAAGCGACTCCAAACCATATCCGCCCCAAAGTCAAAGAATCCTAATTCTTTTTCAGGCACTCTTGGTAAATTTCTATATAATGTTGGTATAGTTGCTAGAGCTATTTCTTTAGTAAAGTCTTTTTCATAGTCAATTAAATTGTTAACTACATTTTCTAGAGAATCGTCAGGAACAGCTGATAAAGCGATCTTGAAATCTTCTTCTGACTGCATTGCAAGCCAAACTTTTTGTGATAATTTAACATTTATGAACTCAGGACTCATAACTTGTTCAAAATATAAATCAAAGAATGCCGAATAAGCAATCCTTCTATTTTTTAGGAATTCATTATTTGAATTTATATTATCAATATCAAATAAAACTTCTAGAAAAGACTCATACATTTCATTATCTTGAATAAAATCACTTAACTTAACTTTTCTTTTGTCATTATCTGATCGTGCCAAGAGATAATCTTTAAGTTCAAAAATTTCTTTAAATTTATCTGGAAAGAAAATTCTTATCGCTTCAATAGTGAGTAAATCAACCACATCAATTTCTTTACCTAATTGTTTAAAGATATTCGATAGAGAAGATGTGTAACGCTTAATATCTCGAATATTTTTTATTGTTGGCTTAATGATATTCCAATATGCATTAGACCAACGCGCCTTATCTAGGTAAACATCCCTTAAAATCTTATCTAAAGATGAAAATAAATTTTCTTGTAATAGTTTTTTAGGTACCTGTGGTATATCGAATGGAATCTGAATTATCTTCTCTAAATAATCCTGTCCATCAATGTTATTATCATTTAATGTTTTAATTACTCTATTTTTATCAAATGATAAAACATAAACAATATTAGGAAAGTTTCCTGTAACTCTGACCAATTTTAGAATTGATTGTAATTCATCAGATGATAAACGGTCTATATCATCTAAAATTACAGTAATAGGTTTACTTATTTCCTTTAGAACTTTAATTAATTTATCACGTTGATTTTTCAAACTGTTTTTTTCTTTCTTTTTCTTTGAAAAAAAACTTAAACAGCCACCCAAGACACTAAAATAATTTCCTACAAATGGAATAGGTTTTAAATTAGATAACAACTCTCCAAAACTACTCAAACTATCAATTAGCTCATTATCATCCTCATAATCTCTTAACTGAGCAGAGATTTCAGTAAAAAATAAAGCAACTAAGTTATGAGCATCACTAAACATCCAAGGATTAAAATCAAGTACAAAAGAATTTTTTTCTAATTCTGGTCGCATTAAATTTATATAGGATGTTTTACCATTTCCCCATTCTCCACATAATCCCACAACCAAACCTTCTTTATAGTCAAATGAAAAAATGTGTTTAGCAAATGCTTCTGCACTACTAGCTCTACCTAATAAATCATTGCTAGAATCTTTTATTGGATTATCGCTTATTAATTCCATATATTTTCCTTTAGTAAATGCTCATATCTTTTATGTGTAACCCTACTTCATCGCCACACCCAACCACTTCATCATCTCTCTCTCATCCCAACCTTTACGTTTGGCATAATCTTGAGCTTGATCTTCATCGATGCAACCTAGAGTGAAATAGTTGCTTGCAGGGTGGGTGAAGAACCAACCGCAGACGGAAGCTGCCGACCACATGGCGTAGCTTTCGGTGAGTTTCATGCCGATGCGTTGTTCGACTTCTAATAAATCCCAAATCAAGGCTTTTTCCGTATGCTCTGGACAGCTTGGGTAACCAGGCGCAGGGCGGATGCCAACATAATTTTCATTAATTAACCCTTGGTTGTCAAATTCCTCTTGCGTGTAGCCCCAAATGCGGGTGCGAAGCTCAAAGTGCAGGTATTCTGCCATGGCTTCAGCGAGGCGATCGCCCACAGCTTGTAGCAAGATGGCGTTGTAGTCATCGCCTGCTGCTTTATAGCCTTCTACTAATTCCATTTCTTCAATACCAGCGCAAACAGTAAACATGCCGAACCAGTCTTTTTTGCCGCTTTCACGATCAGCAATGAAATCACTTAAGCAGAAGTTAAATGGGCTTTTGCTGTTTTTGCCACGTTCCGTTTGTTGGCGTAAGCCGTAAGCGGTGCCAATGGTTTGTGTGCGTTCTTCATCAGAGAATAGCACCACATCATCGCCCACGCGTTCCGCAGGGAAAATGCCTAAAATGCCGCTTGGGTTGAGTTTGTGGTTTTGTTCTAATTCATCTAAAACCACTTGTGCATCGTTCCACACTTTGTGTGCTTCTTCGCCACCTTCAGGATAATCAAAGGCATCCGGATAGCCGCCCATCAAGCCCCAAATACGGAAGAATGGCGACCAGTCGATAAATTTGTGCAACTCGGCAATTGGTACGTTTTTAAATTCCACAATGCCCGTTTGTTTTGGTTTTGGCGGCACGTAATCTGCCCATTCACCGCTAAAGCCATTGAAACGGTTGGCGCGAGCCTCTTCAATACTAAGCTGTTTACGTAGCGGTTTACTATTTGCAAAAGATTGTTGGATTTTCTCGTAATCCTTTTTGAACTGTTCCCACAATGCTGCACGCCCTTCAGGGTTCATTAAGGTGGCACATACTGTTACCGCACGGGAAGCGTTAGAGGTATAGAACACACAGTGTTGTTTGTATTTTGGATAAAGTTTAATGGCGGTATGTTCTTTGGAGGTGGTTGCACCGCCAATCATCACAGGCAGGTTTAAGCCTAAACGAGTCATTTCACCCAAGAAGTATTCCATCTCATCTAGAGAAGGGGTAATTAAACCACTTAACGCGATGATGTCCGTTTTTTCATTAATAGCGGTTTGAATAATTTTGTCCGCTGGCACCATGACGCCTAAGTCGATCACTTCAAAGTTATTACATTGCATCACCATGCTCACGATGTTTTTACCGATGTCGTGCACGTCGCCTTTTACGGTTGCAATCACCACTTTACCGTTGCTGGAACCTTTTTGTTTGGTTGCATTATAAATGGTTCTAAATACGCCACAGATTGTTTCATCACGCGTGCGGATTTCACCACTTGCGGCAGGAACATTTTACCATCGCCGAATAAATCGCCGACTACGTCCATGCCAGCCATCAACGGGCCTTCAATCACATCTAATGGGCTTGGTAATGTTTGGCAAGTGGTAATCCCTTTCACAAGGGCGTGTTTTAAAAGTTCTCCCTCTGGCCAAGTGCACCATTCTGCGACAGAATCGACCGCACTTTCCTTAAACTTCTCGCCTCTAAAATCGGCTTCTGTCAGTTTATATTTTTGGATCATCGTCCCCATCGCACCGTCTAAAATGAGAATACGATTTTCTAGAGCTTGTTTAAGTTGAGCGGTATTATTCACCATAATTATTTTGTTCCGTAAATCTTAAATAAATAACTACGGAATAATAGGTGTAAGGGCTAGAGGTGTCAAATGTTAGAAGGAAAGTGCGGTGGAAAATTAATGTTTTTTATTTAAGTGTAATGGCTGCGACAAAACAGGTAATTTTACATTCTCCGCACCCATTGCAACGTTCATTATCAATCTCTAAAGTGCTGGAGATTGCTTGTTGTGGGCAAGCGGTTTGGCAGTCTGGACAGGTTTGATTTTGTAGGATTAAACAGGCTGAGGAAAATTGTGGACGAAGTAATGTATCTGCTGGAAAATTAGGATGTAGTGCATTTGTCGGACAAACTTCTGCGCATTTACCACACAAATCACAAGGTGCGTAGTCAATTTCAAGGGTGGCTTGTTGCTGTTTTAGTTGAATTAAACCATTAGGGCAAGCTGAAGCGCATTCCCCACAACCATTGCAGACGGCGGAAAATAAATCTTCTCGTGCTGAAAAGGGAGGACGAGACTGCGTTTTTTCTATTGTTGATTTTGTAGCTGGAAATACATGACGCAATAGTCCTCTACGAGAAATATGATGGTGGCTTAAATAAGCCTGATAATAGGCTTCGTTTTTCATTATCGATAAAATCTTACTGTCGGTACATTAATATGTAAATCTACTTGCCATTGTTGTAAAGTTTTTATGGTAAGTAATGCAAGAGCTTGATAAAAATCAGAATTTTCTATTTTGCTTAGTTGTTCAAGGAAATGATACGCCCAAGTTAAGAAGTGTTCACGTAGAAATTCGATTAATAAGTGCGGTCGATTTTCTGCTAAATATGCAGCAAGCATTAGCATTAAGCCAATATGATCTTCTGGTTCATCTTGTTGCGTTTGAAATGCGATTTGATGTTGTTGTAAGAAATCGCGTAATGCTAAGAGAGAATTACCAAAAATAACACATTCAGGATCAAGATATACGGATCCCCAAGGTGGCGTAGGTAATTCATTTGGACCAATAAATAAATACTGATATTGTTCAGTGATATTTTGTTGCAGCCCTTTTTCAATAAGTGCGGTGATTTTTTTATGTGTTTTTACATCAAATGAAATTTCCCATTCTTGCATCCAATTTGGTTGGCGAAAGAATGTCAAAATATCAGTAAGTCGTGCATCATTAGGCTCATAGTAAAATACTGCACCGAGTAAACGCCCATAAATAGAAATTTGTTGAAGAGTATTTTGCATAGTATCTCCGAAAACAATTTGTCATTAGTGAATGGGGATATGAGGGTTGGTTAAATATTACTAATTAACGTTTCTAAAAATTGAGGCGTATGCTATACGCCTCAACATAATTTAACCACCAATCGCCATACCATATGTCATGTGCAATCCATAAAATAACGCACGACCAATGCCTTCAGCAACAAAAGTTAAAATAACTCCACCCCATAATAAACCCGCATTTTTAGCACGGAAGAATAGGAATGACGCAATAGCTAATAAACATAAACGTACAGCTGTCATCACCGCATAATCTGGCACGAGAGCTGCTGCATTTTGGATCGCACTATGAATACCTTGTAAATTAAAGCATTGATATATACAAACCACGGCAACACATAACACTGCAAAGGCAAATAAACCTGGTACAAAGTTAAGTTGATAGCTTCGTTGTTTATTTGGCATTAAAAGCACATAAGCTAAAGCCAAACCGCCTAATGCTACGGTGAGATAGAATGACCAAGAAGTCAGGATGGTATTCCAAGTCGGTACGCTGACAATATGATAAACCTGATTCATCATATACATAAAACAAAGCCCAGTAAGTGCGGTCAAAATTCGCCACACATTTCCAAGGGAGGCAGGCATTTTACCTAAAATACCAATCAGCCAATATAACCCAGACAAACCAAAGAATACTGCACCTGAGGCGATCTCGTTACTCATCATCGATTCGCCTACACGATTAAGAGAGTTGAACGCCCGCATTGGCGTTCCCAAATGCATGACCGAAGCAATAAAACCCAAACCTAAAATAGCCAAAATCACAAACATCGCTTGATGAATGTAGGCTCTACTTTTGTCATTTTTTTCACCCAATAGCACGAAAGTAAAAACAAGCCAAGCACCGACAGTACTTTGTGCCAAAACTGTAAAAAATACTAATGGCAGCTCATATAATCCTGTATTCATCTTACACCTCTCTTGGGTTTCCTAAGAACCCACTTGTATCGCCACTTAAACGAGCGTATTTATTGGGTTTTACCACTAAATTTGGTTGAGTGATATCAGCCGGTGGTAGTGGTGCGATGGAGGCTTGTGTGCCATATTTTGTTCGAAGTTCATCAATAGGAGCGAAATCCAATGCTCGTAGTGGGCAGGCATCAACACAAATCGGTTTTTGACCTGATTTTACGCGAGAATAACATCCATCACATTTTGTCATATGACCTTTTGTGCATCATATTGCGGTGCATCATAAGGACACGCCATATGACAATAACGACAACCGATACAAATTTCTTCATTGACGATCACGAAACCATCTGCATTTTTGTGCATTGCACCAGTTGGGCAAACTTTTGTACAAGCAGGATCTGCACAATGATTACAAGAAATAGACATATAATAAGCAAATATATTTTGATGCCAGCATCCATCTGCTTGTTGATTCCACTGACCACCTGTATATTCATAAATACGACGAAAATTGACTTCTGTGCCAAGATCTTTGTAATCCTTACAGGCTAATTCACAAGTTTTACAGCCTGTGCAACGTTCAGAATCAAAATAAAAACCATATTGTTCCATAATTATCCCCCTACAAACGTTCCACTTGAACTAAATTAGAATGTTGCGGATTACCTTTCGCAAGCGGTGATGGGCGTTGTGTCGTAAGTACATTAATGCAACCTGAATGATCGATACGATCTTTATCTGGTGCATACCAAGCCCCCTCGCTTAATGCCACAACCCCCGGAATAATACGGGGTGTAATTTTTACATTAATATGTACTTCGCCTCGATCATTAAAGATACGAATCATATCGCCATTTTTAATATTACGAGGTTTTGCATCAATAGGATTCATCCAAACTTCTTGTGGATTAGCTGCTTTTAATACATCCACATTGCCATAAGTTGAATGGGTTCTCGCTTTATAGTGAAAACCACTTAGTTGTAACGGATATTTTTCCATTAATGGATCACCGTAATGCTCAAAACTTTGGGCGTGAATAGGTAAGGGATGAATTACGTCATCTTCTGCTAATTTCCAAGTTTTTGCTATTTCAGCTAGACGAGAAGAATAAATTTCAATTTTGCCAGATGGCGTTTTAAGTGGATGGGCTTCTGGATTATCACGGAAATCTTTGTATGCAACTTTAAAGCCATTAGGATCAACTTTTTTAAAAATACCTTGTTGTCTAAATTCTTCAAAAGTGGGTAATTCAGGTAATTTTTCTCGAGATTGCTTATAAATATGGCGTAACCACTCTTCTTGTGTTCGTCCTTCAGTAAATTTTTCCTTTACGCCCATTTTCTCAGCTAAATCACTCAACATATCGTAAATAGGTCTACATTCAAAAGATGGTTTGATCACTTGATCTGCAAAAATGACATATGCCATATTGGATACAAAGGCATCTAAAGCGAAATCCATTTGTTCTGAAGTTGTACAATCTGGTAATAAAATATCACTGTATTTGGCAGTAGATGTCATATGATTATCAATAGTAATGATCATTTCACATTGCGTATCATCTTGTAAAATATCGTGAGTACGATTGATTTGTGCGTGTTGATTAATCAAACAGTTACTTGCGTAATTCCAAATTACTTTAATTGGGGACGATAATTTATCAACACCACGAATACCATCTGTAAGTGCGGTCATTTCTGTGCCACGAATAATTGCATCTGTCCATAAAAACATTGGAATGCTTGCTTTCACAGGATTTTTCAGCGTTGGCATCCGCACAAATGGAATGCTATACGCACTTTCACGTGCACCAGTGTTACCGCCGTGAATTCCAACATTACCCGTTAAGATTGGTAACATTGCAATGGCACGAGAGATTAATTCTCCATTACTACGACGTTGAGGCCCCCAACCTTGGGAAATAAAGGCAGGTTTTATACTACCAATTTCACGTGCGAGTTTAATAATTCTCTCCGCTGGAATACCCGTGATTTTAGCCGCCCATTCTGGGGTTTTAGCGATACCATCATTACCATAACCTAAAATATAGGCTTTATAATGACCATTTTTAGGGGCATCCGCAGGTAATGTTTTTTCATCATAACCAACACAATATTTATCTAAGAAAGGTTGATCCACGAGATTTTCTTGAATCATTACATAAGCAAGGGCAGAAACGAGGGCTGCATCAGTGCCTGGACGAATTGGGATCCACTCATCTTCACGCCCTGCACCAGTATCATTATAACGAGGATCGATAATAATCATTTTGGCATTGGAACGAGCTTTGGCTTGTTCAATACAATAAGTTAAACCACCTCCACTCATACGAGTTTCTGCAGGATTATTACCGAATAACACTATTAATTTGGTGTTTTCAATGTCAGCCATTCCATTTCCCAATGCCCAACCACCACCATAGGTATAATCTAAACCGACAGCAATTTGTGCGGTGCTGTAATCACCATAATGGTTTAAATATCCACCAATACAATTCATAAAACGAGCGATCATAGTGGATGCAGGTGGCCAAGATTTAGCCATTGTGCCACCGAGTGTTCCCGTACCATAGTTTAAATAAATTGATTCATTGCCATATTTTTTGATATTGCGTTTCAATGCGTCTGCAATTTCAGTTAAAGCCTCATCCCAACTGATTCGTTTGAATTTGCCTTCTCCGCGTTTACCTATACGTTTCATTGGATATTTTAAACGGTCTGGGTTATATACTCGACGACGCATAGAACGTCCACGTAGACAAGCACGAACCTGATGATCAAGATTATATGTTTCTGTCCCCGTATTATCGGTTTCCACATAAGTGATTCGGTTATCTTTTACGTGCATTCGTAATGGACAACGGCTACCACAGTTTACTGTACAAGCACTCCAAACAATACGTTCTTGATTATTTTCATTGAGGCGTTGTGTCTCTTTAGCCATTACATTGAAAGGTAAAGTAAGATTTGAAACTGCCAGTGCAGCTCCCGCAGATGACGCCTTGACAAAATCTCGGCGACTTATTTGATTAAAGTTACTCATTATATCGTTCCCCCACAGTCAGATTGAAAAATAACTAAAACGAGTTAATTATAATCTTTGTATAGAAGTTTTACTTGAGCCAAATCAATTAATCATTAATAGGTATATTATTTATAGGGTATTTTAGTAGATTGATGTTTTAATAAATTTTGGAATAACAAATTGACTATGGATTTAAAAATCCGTTAGCATAGTGGCGTGTTAGTTTATCTAATATGTTAAGTTTAACTATTATTAACTAGAGGATCTTTTCATGAAGAAACTTATCGCAGTTGCGGTGCTTTCTGCATGTGGCTCGTTAGCTCATGCAAACACTAATATTCCAAACTACAATACAGACGCCCATCTTTACGAATTCACGCAAACCTATGATTTAGTTGTGCCAAAAGGCTCGCAAGGACAAACCAATTTATGGGTTCCATTGCCATTTAATGGAGAATACCAACAAGTGAAATCGATTCACTTTGAAGGTAATTACATGAATGCCTATGTAACAGAAAACAATAAATACGGTGCGAAAACCTTATTTGCCACTTGGGATAAAGATGCACAAAAGCGTGATTTAAAAGTCACGATGGTCATTGAAACAAAAGACCGTGAACCGATGGTGAAAGGTGCTTTAGAGAATTATACTCAGCCAAAAGATATTCAGTATTCAGTGGATGTACAAGAGTACTTAAAAGCTACTCAACACATTAAAACTGATGGCATTGTGAAAGAATTTGCTGACAAAATCGTAGGTAAAGAAACTAATCCATTGAAAAAAGCAGAACTTATTCACCATTGGATCGTAAAAAATATGGAACGTGATAATTCTGTATTAGGTTGTGGCGACGGCGATGTAGAAAAAATTCTTACTACTGGCGTATTAAAAGGTAAATGTACCGATATTAACTCTGTATTTGTGGCGCTTGCTCGTGCGGCAGACATCCCAGCCCGTGAAATTTTTGGTATTCGCTTAGGTGCGGCAGAGAAAATGGGCAAATATTCCAAAGGTGCTTTCGGTAGTGCGAATGAACAAGGCATCGCAAACGTAAGTGGCGGTCAGCACTGCCGTGCTGAATTCTACCTTGCTGGTTTTGGTTGGGTACCAGTGGATTCCGCAGACGTTGCCAAAATGCGTTTAGCTGAGAAAAAATCTGTTGAAGATAAAGATACACAGGCCGTAGCAAAATATTTGTTTGGTAACTGGGAAGCAAACTGGGTGGGATTTAATCATGCCCGTGACTTCGATTTATATCCACAACCAGAACTGGCTCCAATCAATAACTTCGGCTATCCGTATGCTGAAGTGGGTGGCGATCCGTTAAATTCCTTTGATCCAAAAGAATTTAAATATGACTACGTCTCTAAAAAACTCTAATAAATCCTTTTGGATTGCCATAGCCACCGCACTTAGTGCCGCGGTGGCGTCAACTTTATGCTGTATTGTGCCATTAATCTATTTAGTATTTGGTGTCTCGTCCACTTGGTTGATTGGCTTGGGCGAATATGATTATTTGCGTATTCCCATGCTCATAATTTCATTATGCGCCTTTGCCTATGGATTTTGGCTGTTGATGTTTTCCAAAAAAATCATTTGTAGCAAATATATTTCCCGTAAAAAACTCATCGTTTTATATTGGATTGTATTTATCGTGATGATTTTTTTCTTAACCTATCCAACAATTTTGCCTTGGATTTTAGAATTAGCTAATTAGGAATAAAAATGAAGAAATTATGTACCGCACTTTTGCTTTCGCTGTTTGCCATTTCTTTCGCCCATGCGAATGAAACTAAACAAATTGTGCTAAAAGTAAAAGAAATGAATTGCCAGCTTTGCGCTTACTTAGTCAATAAAGAACTGCGTAATATCGATGGCGTTATTTCAACAAAAGCATCTATTAAAGATGGTTTAGTGACGGTTGTGGAAGATCCAAAAGTCACAAACCAACAATTATTCGATGCGATTCACAAGCTGAAATATACTGCTGAAGTCGTGAATTAAACGCTAAATATCTAGCAAAAAAGTGCGGTGAAATTTACCGCACTTTTCTTTAGCTATTAAATTAGACTAATTTTTTAATTAGTTTGATTACAGTGCAATTAATTAAATATGATAAACGCAATATTATTCAGCACTTCCGCTTAAAAATCCGCCACTTTGATGATTCCAAAGTTTAGCATATAAGCCATTGAGTTCTAGTAATTCAGCGTGCGTACCTTGTTCAACAATTTGTCCTTTATCAAGCACAATTAGACGATCCATCGCTGCGATGGTGGATAAACGATGGGCAATGGCAATCACAGTTTTATTTTCCATCATCTTATCGAGACTTTCTTGTATCGCCACTTCAACTTCTGAATCCAGCGCACTTGTGGCTTCATCTAATAATAGAATTGGCGCATCTTTTAACATGACACGAGCAATAGCAATACGCTGACGCTGACCACCAGAAAGTTTTACCCCACGTTCTCCAACATGAGCATCATAGCCTTTTCTACCTTGAGCATCAGTGAGGAATGGAATGAAATCAGCGGCTTCCGCTCGTTCAGCAGCTAAAACCATTTCTTCATCAGTAGCATTCGGGCGACCATAAATAATATTGTCACGTACAGAACGATGCAGCAACGAAGTGTCTTGAGTGACTAAACCGATTTGGCGACGTAAGCTTTCTTGTTGCACATTGAGTACATTTTGTCCATCAATGGTAATTTCGCCTTGTTGTGCTTCATAGAAACGCAGCAACAAGTTCACGATCGTTGATTTTCCTGCACCTGAGCGACCGATTAGCCCGACTTTCTCCCCTGGTTTGATAGTGAGATTGAAATGATTGAGTAATGGTTTTGTCGGATCGTAAGCAAAGGTAATATCGTTAAACTTAATTTCCCCTTGTTTCACTTGTAACGGTGACGCTTGTGGTTTATCCACAATAGTGTGAGGTTTGGTTAAAGTATTCATTCCGTCGTTTACGGTTCCGATATTCTCAAACAAACGGGCAGATTCCCACATAATCCAGCGAGAAAGCCCATTTACGCGTAATGCCATTGCCGTTGCCGTTGCTATTGCACCCACGCCAACTTGACCATTTTTCCATAAAATAATACCAAGTATTGCAGTACTTAACGTAAGTAGAATATTTGTAGCGTAAGTGAGTGTATCTAGTGATGTTGCTAAGCGCATTTGGGCGTGTACTGTTACCATAAAATCTTGCATAGAACGCTTGGCATAAGTAGCTTCGCGTGAGCCGTGAGAAAATAATTTTACTGTAGCAATATTAGAATAAGCATCTGTAATGCGTCCTGTCATTAAAGAACGAGCATCAGCTTGTCGTTGTGCGGTTTTTGATAGTTTAGGAATTAGGGTTCGTAGGATCAAACCGAAGAGTATAATCCAAGTAATAAATGGTAATAAGAACCAAGAATCTAATGCCACTAGCACTACGCCAGAGGTAATAAAATATACCAATACATAAACGAACATATTTGCAAGTGTAAGTACTGTGTCACGTACTGCAAGGGCGGTTTGCATTACTTTTGCGGATACTCTACCTGCAAATTCGTCTTGATAAAAACTTAAACTTTGTCCAAGCATTAAACGATGGAAATTCCAACGTAATCGCATTGGAAATACGCCTTGTAAGGTTTGTAAATGCACGGCCGAAGCTAAAAATCCCCACACAATACTAATAAGTAATAGAGCAGCCATTCCAATTAATAAATGACTTTTTTCTTGCCATAATCTTTCAGGTGTAAATGTGCCTAACCAATCTACAAGCGTTCCCATAAATTGGAATAATACAGCTTCCATTACACCTGTACCTACGGTTAAAATTGCGAGCAAAAAAATCCAGCCTTTCATTCCTGTAATACTAGACCAAATAAAACGGAACAAACCTTTTTTAGGTGTTGTTGGATTGCTTTCTGGATAGGGATTTAAACGATTTTCAAACCACGAAAAAATTTTGTTAAACATATCTTTTCCTTAAAAAGAAAAGGCAACGCAGGTTGCCTTTTAGAAGTGCATATTATTATAGCACAAAAACAAATCAATTTATAGGCTGACAGATTTTCTGTATTGGCTTGGAGAAAGTTGGTAGTAATTTTTAAAAACTTTACAAAAATGAGCTTCTGATTGATACCCCACTTCTAAAGCAATGGCAAGCACAGATTGTTGTGATTGTTTTAATAAAAACGCCGCAGATTGTAACCGCACTTTCGTGAGAAAACGTCCTGGCGACATACCAATATGTTGTTGAAAGATACGAATAAAGTTTGCACGAGACATTGTTGCAAGTTCAGCTAATTGTTCAATATGCCAATCATTTTGAGGTTGTTGTAATATTGCGATCAGTGCAGTATTTAATCGCTTATCTTGCAAGGCAAATAAGATGCCTTGTTCAATTAAATTTTGTTGAATAGCGTGGCGTAAAATATAAATTAAAAGTACATTTGAAAGTGCATCAACGACGGATTTCGTACCCGCATCATTTTTTTGCGCTTCTTGTAAAAAAAGCTGTACTAAAGGATGAATTGGTGTGTCGCATAAATTTATATGTAAATATTCAGGCATTGATGCTGTAAGAAGCGCATCTTGTTGATAATAAAAATTACCGCAGAACATTTTTAAATCTGGTGTACCTCGTCCAATCTGATGTAACTCAAATAATCCTTGATGACTTTTTTTTGTAGGAATATCCGCTCTTTTATTTGCTGAATAATGCATAGAGTGCGGTTGATTTTGAGGAAGAAAAAAAACATCCTCCTCTTTTAAATGAAATTGTTTTTCATTTAGTGTAAGCCAGCACTCGCCTTGTTCAATAAGATGGAATATGCCTTTTCCTGCATCCTTTTCTTGATGAGATATTTGCCATTCGCCTTGAAATTCACAGCGAATATTAATTTCTCCACGCACTTGTGCTAAATGGGTAAGTTTATCTAAATAGTCCATAATGAGATGTTAGCGATAAAAATTGAGATAAATAAGCAAGTATCATAATCTAATCCGCCTATAATTTGCCACACCAGTTGGTTATTAATTCAATATATTTAGGAGAACATTATGTTTACAGATTGGAAAGAACACACATCTCACGTTAAAAAATCATTTGGTGAATTGGGTAAACAATACCCTAAAATGTTACAAGCTTACCAAGCATTAGGCGCGGCAGCTGCAGAGGGCAATGTGCTTGACGCTAAAACTCGTGAACTTATCGCATTAGCCGTTGCTGTAACAACGCGTTGTGAAAGCTGTATTAGTGCACACGCAGAAGAAGCGGTAAAAGCTGGCGCAAGCGAAGCTGAAGTTGCTGCTGCATTAGCAACAGCTATCGCATTAAATGCAGGTGCAGCTTATACTTATTCTTTACGTGCATTAGAAGCATATAGCGTACAGAAAGCTTAATTACTCATCATTCCATAAAGTTAAGTTGATTAAGAGAAAGGGAGCATTTTTTTAATGCTCCCTTGTTTTGTTAAGGTTGTGTTTTAATAATACACCACTCTATTTTTCAAGCGATGCCTCCCCTAAAGGGAATGACTTCGTAAATTGTTCATATTCTTTTGGATTTTTCTCATTGTCAGTAAAAAACGGCAAACCGATCAAACGATAATGCGGTGTATCTTTTTGCAGAATCTTATCCTTGCCATATTCTGCTGTGATGGCTTCTAAAAATTCTTTTTTCCACATATCCGTCTCCACTAAATGCTCACCTTTGGGTTCAATGAAAATTTGGTAATGCAAAAAGTCGTTTACACCATTGGAAGAAGATTTTTGTTTGTCTTTCAGCAATAAAATAAAGTCCGGCATAAATCCTTCACCATCAGCAAAGTTATTCAATTTAAACACTTCTTCATTACGGATTAAATGAACATCATATTTAGACTTCAAATCGCCCAAACGCTCTGAAATAAATTGAATTAACGCTTCTTCCAAACTCGTTCCAGCAAAATTATCCATCACATACCAATCATTTTGCGTGGCAATGGCAGTTTTTACATCATCTTTTTTGACCCATTTTTGTTTTGGTGTGCCAAAAATTTCCCATAATTTTTTAGGCGTAAATTCTTTTGTACCGATAAACGGTATATCACTTTCATTGAGATGTTTTTCAACCATTTCCAAGATTTTCAGGCAGCCTGCAAGTTTGTCATCTGGGCTAATCTGTTTATCTTGCCCCAATCCCAAAAATTCAATTTGCCAATCTTTTAACAAGTTATTTTGCAATTCATTGCGATTTTGAATGTTGAGTTTGCTTTGTAAGCGGTCAAAATGGAATAAAGATTGACTATTTTTTCCTTTGATATGCAAGGCTTTATTAAAAATGTGCCGCTCTATTTCACTCATTTCTATGGTTTCAGTAAAATTATTTTGTGTGCCGATTTGTCGGGCTGTTTCATCATTTTCATCGGCTGTAAATTGCGTTTCCTGCAACAATTGGTTGCCGTGAATTTGGAATGAAAGTGTTTGCGGATTGGCTTGCAGGCTGTCTGCATTATTGCTTTTGGCGTTTGGGTTGGGGATTTTTTTATTCGCCCAAATTAACAATTCTCTAAAATCCTTATTATCGGTAAATTCAGATTTGAGTTTAAATGTTGCCAATACCTTATCATCGTCTTTTTCAGGCAAATAACCGTCTTTTCGTAACTCGTTTTTCAGTTCTGTAATATAGCGAGATTGCTCATCGTGCGTGTAATAAAACAATTCTTCCAAAATACGCAATTCGTGTTGCATATCGTTGTCAAATTTGCGTTTATTCGGCTGTTTATCTTCAAACGAAAATGGAAAATAACGCACACCACGACCAATCAACTGTTTTTCCGATACGGTAGCGGCAGCCGTTTTGCCCGATTTTTTATTTGAACCGCCACCGTTTTGCCCTTCATACAAACGCACAATATCAAACAAATTTAAAACGTCCCAACCTTCAGTTAATCTGTCCACCGTAAAAATAGCACGGATCGGATTATCAGCCGCTTCCAAATTATTTAGCAATTTTTCCGTTTCACTGTCGGTTTTTTCTGTTTTGCTTTTGTTGGTTTCGGAGTTGGTGATAATGACATTGTGTTTTTGATAATTTTGTTTTACCCAATCTGCCAAATGCACAAACTCAAATTTATTGTCCTGTATAAATTTTAGGGCTTGTTCGGTACGGGTTTTGCCTTGTTCGTTGGCGTTATCGCTATCGTTCAGGCTTGTTGAAAATGTCGTTAAAAACGAAAAATCAACCGCTTGCACATTTTCTACCCAATTTAAAAATGCCAAATAATCCGCTTTTGATTCATCAATCGTCTTACTCCTAAACAACATCACAGGCTTGAAATTGGCAATGCCATATTTCAACGCAATTTGATGGCGATACCAAGCAAACAATAAAGCGTGCAGCACTCGCTCTTTCTTGCCCAGTGTACTGGATACCAAATTGATTTCTTTGGTGTAACCTTTTTGCAAAAATTCTTTTAACCCAAATTTTGTGATGATTTTATCAGCGTATTTTTGTTGCACGTCAGCATTTTCAGGCAGCGTGGCAGTAAATTCCAACAGCACATTTTGGCTAGGATTACCCTTTTTATTGAGTAATAATTCCAAAACTGTGTGTTCCCAGCCTTTGCGTTCAATTTCGGCATCGCTAGTTCCGTTAATTTCCTTTTCTAACTCTAATTCGCCTTGTTTTTTGCTTTTGGTTTGAGCGTTTAAATGGTGTGCTTCATCGCCCAGCATCACAAGATTCAATTCGTGTAAATCCGCCAATGTGATTTGGTTTTCTCGTACGGCGTGGATATCGTTATGCAGTTTTTGAATGCTGGTGAATTTAATTTCAATGCCGTCTGAATATTGGCTAAATGTTTCCACTTTGCGAATGGGAATTACTGTATCGCCCTGCAAAATTTTCTCGGTAAATAAAAATTTTGCGTGCGTCGGATCGATAAAATTATTTCCTGTTTTATCCACGATATTCTTTTGATTCACAAAAAACAGAAAATGCCGATACCCTTTCTCAAAATAATACAAAATCAATGCCGCCATCATCATCGTTTTGCCTGCACCTGTTGCCATATTAAATAGCAAATGGGTAGGGCGGTTTTTGATATCGGGGAAGTCCTTTAATTTTGGAATGCGGTCAAAAATCAAAAAGTTTTCAAGGGCGGATTTTTGCCATTCAAAAAACGGATATTTTAAATTGCGTTCTACAAATTCAGGCAGCCTGCATTTTTCATCATCTCCGTCTTCCAAATACACAGCTTTGCGGTTTTCAATTACTTCAAACAAAGTTTTATCATTCGCCATCTTTTTTCTCCGCTTGGTTTTTTACTGATTGATAGAACGCACGGCTTAACGCTTTATCGTCATCGTTCAGGCAACCTGCAAATTGTTCATCGTCCATTTCGGATAATGAAACATACATTTGATTTAAATCCAACATTTCAAGCACCATTTGTTTTTGTTCGTCTAATGGCAAGGCTTGAAATTCAGGCTCGTTAATCATTTGACTAAATTCATCCACGCTGACGTTGTATTTTAGGAAATAGCGTTCGTATAATTCATTAAACAGCGTTTTGATGTCGTCTGAATTTTCACAAGTCAAAATTTGTTGTTTTGCGGTTTCGTTAAATGGAGCAAGTTCGGCATAAACAAACTCGCCACCACCTTGCCAACCCAAAGCCCTGCTTACGCCGCCTTGTTCGCCCTCAATCACCTTTTTAAGCCTCTCTTTTGTTATCGTTTCAATATAATCCATCTGTTCGATAGTAATAAATTGTCTATTCATTTTCATCGCAACCGCCGCAGTTGTTCCGCTTCCAGCAAAGAAGTCAAGGACTATGTCGTTTTCGTTGGTTGAAATTTCTATTATTCGTTGAAGTAGAGTTTCTGGTTTTTTGGCGTTTTTAAATTGTATCTGCCCTTCTTTTGAAATACCTTGCCACAAATCATCCGATATTATGTTGCTTATAGGCTCTAATTTTATAATTCTTTGCTTATTAAAATCCACATCTACTAATTTGTTTAGCATAGTAACCGTCTGGCTTTTAAATAAAAAATACTGAGACATTTTTCCTTTATCTTTTCCTTTGCTAGGAATATATTCAAACATAAACAAATCATCATTATTAGTAAAATCCTCAATGTGCGCCTTTATTTTTTTGCCAATTCCTCCGCTTAATGCAGTTAATCTAAAAATTTCATCTCTTTTCTCGAAAAAATCTTTCTCAGTCATTTGCTTAATTTGCTTAATAGGCAAAGTTTCGATATTGAAACTGCCTTTTGGAATTTTGTAGTACTTAATTTCATCTTTTTGTGCAATAAACTCTTTTTTACTAAAGTCAATATTATTAATGATATTTTTATATTGTTTTACCGTCTTGGAGCTTGCGTTTATAACTTCTGTTTGAATTTTAATTGAATTATATTGCAAACTATCTATACTCTTAGAATAAACAATTAAATACTCGGCACAATCAAAAAACATTTCCGTATCGGTTGTAAGTCCGCCGGCGCTTTTTACTTTGCAAGTAATGCAACAAATAAAATTTTCTCTACCAAAAATCTCATCCATAAGCACTTTAAGATATGCTTGTTCGTTGTCGTCGCATTGCACGAATATAACGCCATCATCACTCAAAAGCTCACGCGCTACTTCGAGGCGATTTTTCATAAAAGTCAGCCAAGTGGAATGATTAAATTTGTCGTTGTATTTGAAACCGTCATTACCCGTGTTATATGGCGGGTCAATATAAATCAGCTTCACTTTGCCTTTAAACTGCTTGGCAAGCGAATGCAGGGCTATTAGATTATTGCCTTTGATAATAAGATTTTCGGCTGGCGTGCCGTCAAAATGGCGTTTGATTTCGCCAACGGGTTGTTTGCCATCTGCGGTGTGGCGAGAGAATTTTGAGAATGCTTTTGCGTCAAAAAGTCGGTCAATTTCATCAAAAGCAAGGGTTTGATTAAAAAATATTTCTTGTCTTTTTCGCTTTTCTTTTTTGTATAACTGACTATCTGACTGGTCATTATTGCGTTTAAAATAAATCTCTTCGCCTTCCTCGGTGCTTTGTCCGCCATTTAACACACAATCTTTAAACGGAAAATCCAATACAATATCGCTACTGTCTTTCAAAAAGCGGTTGCCGTCCGTCAAGCCAATGCGATTGGCGTATTTTGTGTAGGAATTATTGAGGCTGTGTTTGTCCAAGAAAAAACGAAAATCCTGCAATTTAAACACCAAAACGCCATTCACTTCCACAAAAAAATGGCGTTTTAACTCATCATTCCCCAATAACAACCCGATAATAGTCGGGTCGGTTTTTTCCACCAAATCCAACAGAATGTTTTTGGCTAAAATGGTTTTTTCTTCGTTTTCCCATACTTTTTCGTGTGATCGCAGGGCTTGGGTTAATTCGGTTTGAATGTCTGTCTTCATCGTTATCAATCCTCATAAGTTATTTTAATGTGCTATTACAAAGGAATAGCAGAGTGTTTAGGTATATTTATCGACCGTACAGGTTTAATTACTCTCTTAACCTGTTTTCTTTGACTCACAGAAGTCAAAAAATTTTGTTTATCTGTATCAAATTTTAGTGAAGCATCAACACAGTATTAAAACACAGCCTTTGTTAAACCTCTAAAACTGTTCTAGTGCTTTTTTCACTGGGGCAAAGCTACGACGATGTTGCGGTAACGCGCCAAGCTCAGCTAATTTTTCCAAATGTAATTTGGTCGGATAGCCTTTATGCTTGGCAAAAGCGTATTCTGGATATTGCTTGTCTAATTCTTCCATTTCTTGGTCTCGTGCCACTTTCGCCAAAATAGAGGCTGCACTGATTTCAGCCACAATACTATCGCCTTTTACGACGGCTTGCGCTGGAATATCTAAATCTTTTGGGATCTTATTGCCATCAACCAACACAAAGTGCGGTTGAATTTTTAAAGATTTTACCGCTCGAGTCATTGCCAGCAAGGAGGCTTGCAGAATATTTATCTCGTCAATTTCGTCAGCTTCAGCTCGACCTAATGCCCAAGCAAGGGCTTTTTCTTTGATTTCGTCAGCAAGGGCTAAACGTTTTTTTTCTGAAAGTTTTTTAGAATCAGCTAATCCTTCAATTGGATTATGAGGATCTAAAATGACGGCAGCCGTGACAACCGCCCCAACTAGAGGGCCTCGCCCAACTTCATCAACGCCAGCGATCAATTTATAGCCTTGTGGATATTCAAACATTTTCTTTTCCTTCTAATAAATCAATGACTGCTTGAGCCGCTTGCTTATCGGCATTGCATTGAATTTTTTGGTGTAAATCCGTGAAGTGCTGAATTAAAACATGGCGATTTTTTACCGCACTTTCATCATCAGAAATATAAACTGATAGTTTTTCAGCCAGCAATTCTGGCGTGCATTCCTCTTGAATCATTTCAGGAACGAGCATTTCATTCGCAAGCAAGTTTGGTAAAGAAATATAATCGGTTTTCACTAAACGTTTTGCTAAGAAATAGGTCAGTGGTTTCATTCGATAGCCAACTACCATGGGTGATTTACAAAGCATGGCTTCAAGTGCTGCTGTTCCTGAAGCAAGCAATGTTGCATCAGCGGCGATCATTGCTTGTCGTGCATTGCCATCAATTAAATTCAGGCCTAGATTTGGCGCAATTTTAGCTTTAATGGCTTCAAATTGAATTCGTCGTTTTTCGTTCACTAAAGGCACGAGGAATTGTAAATCTGGGAATTGTTCTTTTAATAATAAAGCGGTTTTTAAGAAAGGCTCAGCTAGAAATTCCACTTCTGAACCACGGCTTCCAACTAAGATTGCTAAATAGCGTTGTGCGGGATCAATCTGTAACGTTTGGCAGGCTTCGGCACGGTTTGGTTTGAGCGGAATAGCATCTGCCATTGTGTGCCCAATAAAACGGCAAGGCACATTAAATTTATCGTAAAAGGCTTTCTCAAAAGGCAAAAAGGCTAGAACTTGATGGGTCGCTTTGGCAATTTTATGGATGCGATTTTGACGCCAAGCCCATACAGAGGGGCTCACGTAATGAATAGTTTTAATTCCGTTTGCTTTTAGTTTAAGTTCTACATCCAAATTAAAATCAGGCGCATCAATACCGATGTAAACATCAGGTTTTTCTTGCAACATAGTTTGAATGATATTTTTACGAATTTTCAACAGACGAGGAAGATGTTTTAATATTTCAGCCAAGCCCATGACTGAAAGCTCTTCCATATCAACAAGAGTCTCACAACCTTCAGCCAACATTCTTGGGCCTGCAATGCCAATAAAGCGCGCATTAGGATAATGTGCTTTGAGCTGGCGTATTAATCCCGCCCCGAGAATATCGCCAGACACTTCTCCTGCAACAAGAGCAATGGTTGGATTTGTTTTGTTCATCAAATTTATCCTAAAAAATAACCGCACTTTGGTGTGTAAAGTGCGGTTGAAAATGGAGAAGTTTTATTAACGAATAATCCCGCGAGTTGAACGTTTGAAAAATTCAACAAAAAAACTGATCGCTGAATCGGTTTCCGCAATTTGCTCAATTTCTGGTAACACTTCTTCAAGTGTTTTACCGCTACGGTAGATCATTTTATAAATGTTACGGATTGCGTGCATAGTTGGTTTATCAAAACCACGACGTTTCAAACCCTCTAAGTTTACGCCAAATGGACGGGCGTGGTTGCCTTGTGCCATAACATAAGGTGGTACATCTTGGCTTACCATAGAACCGCCGCCTAACATAACGTGTGCGCCAACAATCACAAATTGATGAATTGCTGACATACCGCCAACAATCACGAAATCATCTAATTCTACGTGACCTGCAAGCGTTGCATTGTTTGCCAGAATACAGTTATTTTTAATTTGGCAATCGTGTGCAACGTGAACATTAATCATTAATAAATTGTTATTGCCAATAGCGGTTACGCCACAGCCTTGAATCGTGCCACGATGGATTGTCACGTGTTCACGAATTTTATTGCTATTACCAATAATGGTTTTTGTAGCTTCGCCTTTGTATTTCAAATCTTGGTTTACTTCGCCAATACTAGTGAATTGATAAATTTCGTTATCTTCGCCAATCACGGTATCGCCACGTACCACAACGTGAGATTTCAATACAGTACGAGCTTTAATTTCAACAGTACCCTCAACAATACAGAAAGGTCCAATAAAAACATCTTCGCCAATTACCGCACCTTCTTCAATGAGGGCAGTTGGATGAATTTTTGCACTTGGGTGGATCATATTTACCCCTTAATTAACGACGAGCACACATTAGTTTTGCTTCACAAGCGATTTCGCCGTTTACGGTTGCAACACCAGTAAATGCAGTAATACCACGGCGTTTTTTAATCACTTGAACGTTTAATTCCATTTGATCTCCCGGTAATACTGGGCGTTTAAAGCGGGCTTCATCAATACCTGCAAAGTAGAATAGTTCGCCACCTTTTAATTCGTGAGTTTTAAAGGCTAAAATGCCCATTGCTTGTGCCAAAGCTTCTAAAATTAAAACGCCCGGTAAAATGGGTTCGCCTGGGAAGTGGCCTGTGAAACAAGGTTCATTGACGCTGATATTTTTAATCGCTTTTAACCATTCGCCTTCTTTAAAATCCAATACGCGATCCACTAATAAAAATGGATAGCGATGTGGTAATAAAGTCATAATTTCTTTTGATTCGATCACTTTTGGTTGTTGTTCTGACACGTTGATACCTTACAAAAAATAAACAAATAAAATCTGTCGGATTATACGATATTTATAGCTAAAAATAAAACGCACTCAATATAGCCTAGTGTTTAGGACGAATATCAATGGCTGGATCGTCATCTTTACGATATTTTTCATCAATTCGTTTTTGCAATCCAAAGTCATTTTTATCCGATTCGTTAGAAAATAAATCTTCTGTTTGCGTTAATTGAGGATTTTTAATTCCTATCCAATTTGCGATTCCTTCTAAGAAGTTCAAACCTGATTTAAACACCTTATATTCTTTGCGTTCTGTGTCATCTGATGAAATTTTGAATAGCGGAATATTATGGTGCTCTCGGCTGAAACAGTTTTGATTGAACAAAAGTATATTGTTTTTCTCATCTTGTTGGTGGCACAAACCGTGATCTGAGAAATAAATCATTGAGAAAGTGCGGTGATTTTTCTTCGCATTTTCTTCAAGCTGATCATATACACGTTTTAAAAATTCATCGGTTTTCTTAATAGACGACACATAGCAATTTAAATAACCATATTTCGGATTAAGATCTTTATCATCAAAGATTTTTGGATAATCTTCGATACGATCGCAAGCCATTGGGTGTGAACCATAAATATGCAACACAATAAAACGTTTTCCTTGAACAGAATTTTCTAATACTTGGGCGAATTTGGGTAATAAATCAAAGTCACTAAAGTTAGTCGAATTAAAGCTTCCGCCTTTTTTCAAGAAAAAGGTTTCATCAGATTTTGAAGCGAGGGATGAAACGGGCGTATCGAATTCGCCGAGCATCCCTTGATTAGAAAGCCAATAAGTTTTTACGCCTGCAGATTTGATGAGATCCACTAAACTCAAACTGTAATTGGGTTCCCATTTTTCTTTGTTAGGAAAGGTTAGCATTAAACGAAGTGAGGCGACGGTATTTGTTCCTGCTGAACGAAAACCATCAATCAACGTGCCTTTAGCGTTAGACATAAAGGGTGTGTTTTCTATTGGATAGCCGTAGGCATGGTGGTAATCTTTCCGCGCACTTTCTCCGAGTACAATTACATAATCATCATAGCGTGAATTTTCTAATGTTGATTTTCCCCAGTTATCAGATTGAGAAATTTGTTTTAGTTTTTGTACTTCATCTACAATTTTTAATGTGGAACTTACCGTTTCTTTAATCGGTTCAGCAAGCGGCATGTTGTAAGCAAAAAGCAATGTCGCCAAGGCAATAAATGTTTTATTACGATAAAATTTTATGCCAAATTTCACCGCACTTTTGTACTGAAGAAAAATCAAAATAGGAATGGCGAAAGCAATTAAGTAACTACTCACTGGAATTTGCAATAGAAATTCCTTCGTTTCTAATATATCTGTCGCGAAAAGCGAGGCGATATATTGATAGCTTGGAGGGCCAAAATTTAGCCCCGTAGGCGTATAAAAAGCATGTAGTAATGCAAGCGGTAGCAAAATAAAATAGAAGGATTTTTTACTGCTGCTTAATAAGAGAATAGTTATTGTCGCAAGCAGAATAAGATCTACAGTTGGTTCTGTAAACATTCCAGAACCGATTAAAATAAAATAACCTGCGAATGCGGCACAAATCACCGCAAAAAGTGCGGGCAAAATTTGGCTTGTTTTTTTCGTGTTCATCATTGTCTTCCCTGAAAAGAAAATATCGCTATTATCCACCTTTCACTCAGAATTTCCATATTTAACTTCTTCACTCTTGAGCGGTTATTTTATAGAATAAGCCAATTTTTTTAAGCCAGAAGGAAAAAACAATGAGCCAACCAATTTATAAACGTATTTTATTGAAATTAAGCGGTGAAGCATTACAAGGAGAAGATGGTTTTGGTATCGATCCTGCGATTCTCGATCGTATGGCTGTTGAAATTAAAGAATTAGTGGAGATGGGTGTGGAAGTTGGCGTCGTTCTTGGTGGCGGCAACTTATTCCGTGGTGCAAAACTAGCAAAAGCGGGGATGAATCGCGTGGTGGGCGATCATATGGGAATGCTTGCTACGGTGATGAATGGTTTGGCAATGCGTGATTCTTTATTCCGTGCTGATGTGAACGCAAAATTAATGTCCGCTTTCCAATTAAATGGTATTTGCGATACTTATAACTGGTCTGAAGCAATCAAAATGTTACGCGAAAAACGCATAGTCATTTTCTCTGCGGGAACGGGAAATCCATTCTTTACCACTGATTCTACCGCTTGTTTGCGTGGTATTGAAATTGAAGCTGATGTTGTGTTGAAAGCGACTAAAGTTGATGGTGTGTATGATTGTGATCCAGCGAAAAATCCTGATGCAAAACTTTATAAAAATTTAACTTATGCAGAAGTGATCGATAAAGAATTAAAAGTGATGGACTTATCGGCGTTTACTTTAGCTCGCGATCATGGCATGCCGATTAGAGTGTTCAATATGGGTAAACCTGGGGCATTACGTCAAGTAGTGACAGGTACTGAAGAAGGTACCACTATTTGTTAGTGAATGTTGAAAAGAATAATATTAAAGAAAATACATAATTAAATTAAGGACTAAACTTTTAATTCATTGAGTTTAGTCTTTTTAATTTAAATAAAGCATTACGGCAGGAATGAAAGTTTTCGTAAATTCTGTTTAGTCTTCATAGTTGGATTATTTAGATATAAAAATCTGCACTCTAATAAGTGAGAAAGTTAATCAAACTTTTAGAATGCAGATTAATTTTTTATAAAAAGTCAGTTTAGGCTACAGTGAGTTGTCCCGCATATAAAACAAAGAAACGTAAACAGAATACCCCAATTAAGTCAAAAATTGACACCAAGATAATAAAGTTACGATTGTATTTTAAACGGTCATTAACAAACATATTGGCGATTAATGGGATCAAGATACCGATAATCAATACTCCAACCCAGAATATCGCTCCCCAAAAACCAGATAAGGCATTATGTAAGGCAACTGTTTTTTGTCCGCCACCAAAATGTAAGCCAACGAAGAAACACACAAGCAAACCAAGTTCTGTCACCATAATTGGCACTTCAAATTTGTGGATGAAGTGCGATTCGTGAGAATCACCTTTTAGTTTTCCTGCAATTAAGATAATTAAGAAGGTTGCAGCAATACCAGATGATGTGCCAGAGGCTAAGAATAATGCGGGTAATACTGGGTTATTTAACATTGGATAGCTAATCAATGCAGAAAGTAAGAACCCTGTGTATGCTCCAAGCACAGCAGCCAATATGAAAAGAATAACTTCGACTGGACTTGCAATACGTTCTGCAATACCGATGAGTTTCATCACAAATTGCAGTTTTGGTATAAAGCGATTAATTAATGCTTCGATTTCTTTTTTGAAAATAACGACACCCCAAATTACTAAAAATAACATATAGATTTGGAATAGCATGACCCCCATCGACATTACGGAGTTGAATTGATAGTTAAACATCAATTTCCAGAATGTCCAAGGTCGAGTCAAGTGGAAAATTAATAGCGTTAAACCAATTAATGTTGGCACAGATCCTAAAATTACCCCAGATCGAATAATCCAGTTTTGGCTTAGATTTTCTAGCTTATTACTGCGTTTATAGGCAATTGCTAACTGTACTGCACCAGATGAGATCCCCAATAAAAACAAGTAGATCGCAATGGTATAATCCCACACTAGATTAGGCGTATGAAATGGAACTGGATAATCTAACGTCATCTTCTAGGCTCCCCATGTTGGAATGGAATGTGATATAAGTTTGGTTGTGTACCTAATTCCACTTTAGTGCGATAAACCGGTTTTTCTTTCACTTTACGTGAAACTGCACTTGTTGGATCATTCATATCCCCAAAGGTTAATGCTTTGGTTGGGCAAGCCTCTACGCAAGCAGGTTGTTTACCATTGGCTAAATTTGTATCGTGGCAGAAGTTACATTTATCTGCGGTACGATGTACTGGATGAATAAAACGTACACGATATGGGCAAACTGCTATACAGTATTGGCAGCCTACGCATAAATCTTTATGTACATCTACAATGCCAGTCTCTTTATCAATAAAAGATGCACCAGTTGGACAAACTGCTACACAAGGTGCATTTGTACAATGTTGGCAAGATTGACGAAAGAACTCGTATTCTTGATTTGGAAATTCCCCATAAGGTTCACTACGTAGAATCTCTAAGCGAGAAACGCCTTCTGGCACTTGGTTTACATCACGACATGAGTCCATACAGGCTGTACAACCGATACACGCATTTTCATCATGTATCATTGCGTAACGTTTAGGTTTATCCGCCTTGTCTTCTTTTGCAAAAGAAGGTAAAGATGTTCCCGTCATAAGGATCACTGCCCCCATGCCAGAAACAAAGTTTCGGCGTGAGCAGACTGTCATTGTTTATCCTTTTGTTTGGTTAGTTTATCTTGTTCAGCTTTACGTTTTTGTTGTTTACCATGGCAATCTACGCAAAGTTTAACGCGTTGTTTTGGTTGAATACCTTTCATTGCGTCTTCTTTAGGGTGAAGCGTATGGCAACTTGCGCAAGGCAATTTCATTGCGTGTACATCATGAGCCCATAATTTTTCACGAAGTTTGTCAGGTTGATGGCAAGCAAAACAAACTTGGTTTTGTTCTTGAGCTGAATACATCGGTTTTTTATTACCGAAAATATCTCCTTCAAAACGCATAACATCTTTAGCACCGCGACGATGATTTTCGGAAACATTGCCGTGACAGCTTACACAAGTAATAGCTTTACCGTTATTTGGATTTTTCTTATCTAAATGTGCACCATGGAATTTACCAAAGTGGAGTTCTCCACCAGACCGATCTAGCGTTTGGTTTTTATCTATTTTGTCGAATTTATGGCATTTAGCACAATATTGATTAGGATCGCGTTGGTTATCTAATTGCGGTTCATAAGTAAAATGATCCGCAGGTTTTTGTGCATCATCGGCATAAGCCAAAAATGGCAATGCTACAAATGCCGCACTTAACGCTAACGCTTTTGCAGATTTGTTGATTAAAGAAGTTAAATTCATTTGGGTTACCTCAAATTTGACCTTGAAAATCACCGCACTTTCCTGTTTGCACTAAAAAGTGCGGTGCATTTTTCATTTATTTTTGTGCTGGTGGATCAACTAATAAGCCTTTTTCTCTAGCTTGTTGCTCCCATTGTGGTACCACAGTTTTTAAGAATTCTTCTTTCGCTTTACGTTCTTTTTCAATATCAATACCCATTACTTTCCACGCTTTATCAGCAGTTGAAATATCTGGGATTTGAACTGGAGTTTTCACACCGTGTTTAGTTAAGATTACAGCAAGTTTAGTACGTGCGTCTGCTACTTTATCTAAGCCAGAAGCTAATACACGAAGTACTACTTCAGGTGCATGCATATGACCACCATGGCTTGCAGCAGTGTAATCCCAACGCCATTGAGCATGACGAATATCCATTAATGCTGCTTCCATTTCTTTTTTAGTTGCACCTGCGTCCCAAGCCTCTTTTGCTTCAAAGTGAGCTTTGACAACTTGGTCTTCTAAACGACCCATTACATCTTTCACTTCTTTTTTACGTGAAGTAACAATATCGCGTAATTTTTCTTTGCTTTGATCGTGACAATTTGCACAAGTGCTGTCAAATGCCTCAAATGGATTTTGAATTTGGTGATCGGTGTAAACTTTACCGTCCGCACCTTGTACTTTTGGCATATGGCAATCTACACAAGTTACCCCATTTTTACCGTGCATACCTAAAGACCAAATTTCAAAGTCAGGGTGTTGTGCTTTTAACATTGGTGCTTTAGAAAGTGAGTGAGTCCAGTCAGTGAAACCAATATCATCATAATATTTTTCAATATCATCTACGGTTTGACCATTATCCCAAGGGAAAGTTACTTGCTTGATGTCCCCTGAAAAATAGTATTCAACATGGCAGTTTGCGCAAATTTCTGCACGTTTTTCAGTACGCGCCGCCGTGTTGAAACTTAAATTGTTGTGTGGGCGACCTTCTGCTTTATCTTTTTCAGCAGTGGCTTTTTCTAAAGCATCAAGGGCGCGTAATATGTGTGGGCGAGCAATACGTAATGCTGGTTTGCCTTCAGCAAAATCTTTAGAGGTTGTGTCGTGACAGTCAGCACAGCCAATTGAGTTCACGATTTCAGGCCCTCCCTTTGCCCATTTCGCATTGAAATAATCTTTCTCACCCCATTCCGCGATTAAACGTGGAACATCAGGACCTTTACATGTCCAACATGCCATAGCTTGAGGGCCATCATTTGCAGTTTTTGGCGCACCTGTACGTAAAATATTACGCACATCTGTTACCGCATAAAAGTGACCGCGTGGTGCGTTATATTCTTTTGCAAATGCATAACCACCCCAAAGTACGATTAGGCGCGGATTTTCTTCATCAGCATAAATAATGTTTTCGCCATCGCCGTTTGCTGTAGAACGCCAGCTGTTATATTGATTTGGATATTTTTCTGCAAATTTTTCATTTACAGATTCAATTTTCAAATCAGGTTTTGCGGGTTCAACAGGTTGTTCTAATGGCTTATATACAAGCTCAGCAGTGGCTGAGTTAAATAAGCTTAAACTCGCGAAAGACGCTGCCACAATAAGGCTTTTTTTGAATGCGTTCACGATAATTACTCCATTTGTTGTAATAAAAAGGTTAAGTAGAAAGTTGAGAATTATTATTAATATCCATACAAAACGTAGATATATTTTCATTCAAGCGTAAGATACCAAAAGAAAAAAGTTTTTCTACTCGCAGAATGCTAAAGTTTGAGCTTGATCAAGCTTATCTTTTAAAATACTCAAAAAGAGGTATATTGTTGTTTTAAATAAATTAAGGCGGTATAAAACCGCCTTAATTTTGAGTATTATTATCATTAGTATTGACTAATAATATTTGCTATTCTTTTATCTGATATTTGATATTTCGTCCCCAACTGCTGGGCAAACAAACTCACACGCAATTCCTCGATCATATATCGAATCTCCGCCACCTCATCCGAAATCGGTTTAGATTTTGGCAGTTTAGCGAGCAATTGTTGGTAAGCCTGTTGCACTTGTTCCACGCGTAGCATCGCGGCACGATCACGGTTTACATCTTGAGCCAACTTATCAATACGTTTATCAATGGCTTGCAGATAACGTTGTAAATCTGGTAGGCGATCATAACCGCTCTTTTGCACAAAACCTTGATACACCAAACTTGCAAGTTGCGATTTGATGTCGGATAATGCAAATGCCATCGTGAAATCCATTTTGCCTTTAAGGCGTTGGTTAAGTTGGTAAGTGAGAGTAAGAATCTGCTCCACTTTCTGCGCAATATCCACGGTCACTTCGTTAAGATTTTCTCGAACGAAATCACGCAATTTTTCAAAGCCTGCTTCATCCCACACAAAACCGCCAAAATCGGCAATTAGCTTATCTACGGCACAAGCAATACAGTCATCGATCAAATCCAATACGCGACCGAACGGAGTAAAATACAGACCCAATTTAGCCTTATTCGGCAATTTTTCATGAAGATATTTAATTGGTGATGGCACATTGAGCAATAACAAACGACGTAAACCTTGTTGCATCGCCACCGATTGCTCAAACTCTGTTTCAAACAGTTTGATACCCACCGCATCTTTTTCATCTACAATAGCTGGGAACGCTTTGACGCTGAAACCACGTTGTTTTTGTTCATAACATTGTGGTAAATCTGCAAAGCTCCAAATATGCAGCCTGCTTTGCTCAATGCCATCATCTGCCACAGCAGAAATACTTTCCTGCACACGATCTTTTAAGTTGAATTTCAGCTCATCCAAATTCATGGATTCTGCGATTTTCTTACCGTTTTCATCCACCACACGGAACGTCATTTTCAGATGGCTTGGAATTTGTTCCCAATTCCAATGTTCCGCTTCTACGGTGACGCCAGTCATACGACGCAATTCATAAATCAGCGTATCTAATAATGGCTTTTCCAACGGCACCGCACGACTTAAAAAAGCTTGAGCATAATTAGGTGCAGGCACGAAGTTACGGCGATAAGATTTCGGCAGAGATTTAATCAGCGCAATCACCAATTCTTCACGCAAGCCTGGAATCTGCCAGTCAAAGCCTGTCATTTCCACTTGGTTGAGCAATGGCAATGGAATATGTACTGTCACGCCGTCCGCATCGGTACCTGGTTCAAATTGATAAGTCAATTTGAGTTTTAAATTACCTTGATGCCAGAAATTCGGGAAATCCAGCTTGCTCACTTGTTCCGCATCATCATTGATCAAAAATGAACGTTCAAAATTAAGCAATTCAGGATCTTTTTGCTGTGCCTTTTTCCACCAGGTATCAAAATGTTTTTGAGAGACAACTTCTGTGCCAATACGCTGATCGTAAAATTCAAACAATGTGCGATCATCCACCAAAATATCGCGGCGGCGGCTTTTGTGTTCCAATTCTTCTACTTCTTGAACGAGCCTTTGATTTTCTTTGAAGAATTTATGCTTGGTATTCCAACCCCCTTCCACCAAGGCAGATTGAATAAAAATCTCACGGCTTACCGTTGGATCAATAGCTCCGTAATTCACTGGTCTCGCAGCCACAATCGGCACACCGTAAAGCGTGACTTTCTCATCTGCAATCACAGCGCCACGGGATTTCGACCAACGCGGTTCTGAATAGGATTTTTTAATGAGATGCTCGGCAAGTGGCTCAATCCATTCTGGCTCGATTTCTGCCACCATGCGCCCCCAAAGTTTGGAGGTTTCCACTAACTCTGCCGCCATCACCCATTTCGGTTGTTTTTTGAAAAGCACAGAATTGGGGAAAATTGCAAAATGGGCATTACGTGCGCCAAGATATTGTTGTTTCTCCGCTTCTTTTAAACCGATATGAGAAAGCAAACCGCTTAAAAGTGCGGTATGAATTTGCTGATATTCTGCTTTTTCGGAATTAATCGGTAAGCCCATTTCACGCACGGTTAAACGAATTTGATGATAAATATCCTGCCATTCACGAATGCGTAAATAATTTAAGAAATCCTTTTGGCACTGACGACGGAATTGGTTTTTACTCAATGCTTTTTGTTGTTCTTGTAGATAATACCAAAGATTGAGGAAAGCCAAGAAATCTGATTTTTTATCGGCAAAACGACGATGTTTTTCATCAGAAGCTTGCTGTTTTTCTTGTGGTCGTTCGCGCGGATCTTGAATGGATAACGCAGAGACGATGATCATCATTTCATAAACGCAGCCAAAATTGACCGCACTTAGGATCATTTTGGCAAGGCGCGGATCGACTGGAAGTTGAGCGAGTTGGCGACCAACTCTAGTTAATAGGCGTTTTTCACCCGCTTTGGTGCGAACCATTTCAAACGCGCCCAATTCTTCCAACAGTTTTATCCCATCTTGAATATGGCGTTTATCTGGCGCATCAACAAATGGGAACGCTTCAATATCATCCAAACCCAATGCCGTCATTTGCAAAATAACGGAGGCTAAATTGGTGCGTAGAATTTCAGGATCGGTAAACTCTGGACGAGAATTAAAATCCTCTTCCGAATATAAACGAATACAAATCCCTTCACTTACACGACCACATCGACCTTTACGCTGATTTGCAGATGCCTGTGAAATAGGTTCAATCGGTAAACGTTGTACTTTGGTGCGATAGCTATAACGGGAAATGCGCGCAGTACCTGGGTCAATCACATATTTAATGCCCGGCACGGTCAATGAGGTTTCTGCGACGTTGGTCGCTAATACAATGCGATTTAAGCCACTTGGATGGAAAATTTTATTTTGTTCTTGCGCAGACAAGCGTGCAAAGAGCGGTAGAATTTCCGTGTGTTTTAGATTTTGCTTTTGCAAGGCTTCGGCAGTATCACGAATTTCACGCTCTCCATTCATAAAGATCAAGATATCGCCTCGACTTTCTGCTTGCAATTCATCCACCGCATTAAGAATACCTTGTAGCTGATCTTGATCGTCTTCCTCCACTACGGGACGATAACGCACTTCAACAGGATAGGTTCTGCCTGAGACTTCAATGATCGGTGCATTATTAAAATGTTTAGAAAAGCGTTCCACATCAATGGTTGCAGAAGTGATAATAAGTTTTAAATCACGACGACGTGGCAACAACTGTTTCAGATAACCGAGAATAAAATCGTTATTTAGGCTACGTTCGTGGGCTTCATCGATAATCAAACAAGAATATTGATTGAGAAAACGATCGTTTTGAATTTCTGCTAGCAGAATCCCGTCAGTCATCAATTTGATTTGGGTGTTATCGCTGATTTGATCGTTAAAACGAACCTTATAACCAACTAAACCGCCAAGCTCCGTTTCCAGTTCTTCCGCAATACGCGCCGCCACCGAACGAGCAGCAATACGGCGTGGTTGAGTATGACCAATCATGCCTAAATTGCCGAAACCTAATTCCAAACACATTTTCGGCAATTGGGTGGTTTTACCTGAACCAGTTTCCCCTGCCACCACGATGACCTGATGTTCAGAAATCAGTTTTTGAATTTCGACTTTGCGTTGGCTAACGGGCAAACTCTCTGGAAAAACAATCGGATTTTGTACCGCACTTTTCCGTTGTTCTACACGTAATCTAGCTTGTTCAATTTGCTGTTGGATTTCAGCGGCAACGGCTTGTTGAGCCTCTTGGCTTTTAATTTTTCCAATACCATGAATGCGGGCGGATAAGCGACGTTGATCCACCCGCATGATGTCATTTAATTGAGAAAAAAGAGATTGTTGTAAGGGAGTTAATGTGTGTTTTACCGAGCTGTTTTTCATAGCGATTTACTTTTGAAACTTCCGTAAGCTAAGCTAATCCATCCGATTAAAAATAAAGTGCCGCCAATAGGCGTAATCCATACAATTACATTGCTTGCTTCGAAAGCAAGTGCGTATAAACTTCCACTAAATAATAAGATTCCAATTAACCAAGAAGACATAGATAATCGGGCGAATTTATTGTCACGTAAAGCAGATAATGCAACGGCAAGTACTGCAATGGTATGGAACATTTGATATTCTAACCCCGTATCAATCCATGATAATGCTTTGGCTTCTAATATATGGCTTAGGCCATGAGCTGCAAATGCGCCTAGTGCGACACAGAAGAATCCGCTTAAAGTGGCAATAGTAAGGTATTTGTTTTTCATTTAAATTTTCCCTAAAAGTAAAGCTAATATACCTGCAGCAATAAGTGGGCCAACGGGAATTCCACCTAAAAATGCTACACCAATAATTGTGCCGATAAGCAAGCCAGTGACTAAAATCGGTTGTTCGCCCATTAAAGGCACACCTTTACCTGCAAGCCATGCCACAAGCACTCCAACTGCAATAGAAAGAGCCATTTTCCAACTAAGAAAACCTGATAAATCAGGCAACTGAATTTTTCCTGAAACTAAGGGGCTTAAAACCCCAATGGTTAAAATAATGATACCAATTTTAACGCCATATTTTTCGAGCAAAGGAATATGAGAAGATAAAAAAGTTTGCTGCATGATAAGTAATACGGCAGCAGAAATGGTAATTGCGCTGTTGTTGCTTAATACGCCAAGAATAAGAAGTATCACTAGTAATAGAGCAATGGTATTGAGTTGTAATGTCATAAAGTGCGGTTAAAAAAATGGAAATTTTGGTAAATATTCTAGCATAGAAATTCGTAAAATTATTTTCCATTGTTGTTGAGAAAAAGATAAATGAGAAAAGTTAAAAAGGGTTCATTATGAACCCTTTTATTTAGTCGGTAAAATTCTTAAATCATTTATTCTTCAAATTTACCTTTTTTTTCTTTATTGATGGTGCATTTTGCACTAGCCCAAATTGCAAACAATACACCCACTACCCAAATCGCATATAACATTCTATTTCTCCTTAGTATAATGAGTGTTTATTTTTATCAATGAAATTAGCATCTAAACGACCAAACATTTTTGAGTAAGACCAAATAGTATAAGCTAAAGCAATGACCACAAAAACAACTGCAAAAATCAGCATTAATGTTAATGTTAATTCACTTGAAGTCGAATCCCACATTAATAAACTTTGTTCAGGATGTGAACTTGAAGGCATCACAAATGGGAACATTGATACTGCTGCAGTAATAATCACACCAGCCATTGTTAATGCAGAGAAGAAAAATGCAAAACCACAACGATTCGCTTTAGAAAATGCAGCATTTAATAATGCAGCAACTACAGCTAAAGCAGGGAAAATCCAAAGAATTGGCATTTCATTGAAATTTCTAAACCACGCGCCAGTTTCTACAGCAACTTCTTTATTCATTGGAGACGATGGAGCGAAATGATCGATAGTGCTAGTAACTACATAACCATCTTTAGAATATAACCATACGCCAGCTAATACGAATGTAATTAAAGTCACAATAGAACCAATTTGACTTACTGAACGAGCACGATCACGTAAGACTTCAGTGGTTTTCATTTGTAACCAGTTTGCGCCGTGAGTGACAAGCATTGATAAGCTAATAACACCACATAATAATGCGAATGGATTTAATAGCTCAAAAAATGAACCTGTATAAGTCACTTGAGTTAATTCGTTAAAATGGAATGGAACGCCTTGTAATAAATTACCAAAAGCCACGCCAAATACTAATGCTGGTACAAAACCACCTGCGAATAATCCCCAGTCCCAAACAGAACGCCAAGTTGGATTATCAATTTTTGCACGATATTCAAAACCCAATGGACGTAAGAATAACGCTGCCAAGACTAATACTAATGCAATGTAAAAACCTGAGAAAGATACTGCATATACAATTGGCCAAGCTGCAAATATTGCACCACCTGCAGTTAATAACCAAACTTGGTTACCATCCCAATGGGGAGCAATAGTGTTGATCATAATACGGCGTTCCACTTCTTTTTTACCTATTACAGGTAAAAGTGCAGTCACGCCCATATCAAATCCATCAGTTACAGAGAAGCCAATCAATAATACAATAACTAACACCCACCAAATAAAACGTAGAAATTCATAATCAATCATAATTTATCTCCTACTTATTTAGCTGATTGTTCAAAGTAGTATTTGCCGGTTTTTAACGCACTTGGACCCAAACGCGCATATTTAAACATCAAATACATCTCAACAATAATGAACGCAAGATAAAGCGCACAAATTAAACCAATGGAGAACCATAAATCGCCTGTACTTAAATTAGAAGCGGATACGCCAACAGGTAAGATCTCGTAAATAGCCCAAGGCTGACGACCATATTCTGCTAAGAACCAACCGCACTCAATGGCAATCCAAGGTAATGGCAAGCCCCATAAAAGAACTTTTAACAATAATGGAATTTGAGTGACTTTATTACGTAAATTTTGAACAAATGCGCCGAATGTAAGTAAAGCAATTAAACCACCAGCTGCAATCATTGCACGAAATGCCCAAAAATTAGGGCCTACATTTGGAATAGTATCACGAGCGGCTTGTTTAATTTGTTCTTCTGTCGCATCAACAACATTGTTTGTATAGCGTTTTAATAATAAACCGAAACCAAGATCTTTTTTAACTTCATTGAATTGTGCTTTGGTTTCTTCATTTACTTGACCATTTGCTTTTTTCTCAGCGCGTAGTTGAGTAAATAATTCATAAGCACGGATACCACTACGTACACGAGTTTCATTTAATGCTTGAAGATCTTTTAGACCTATAATTTCTTTATCAATTGAACGAGTTGCTATTACACCGCCAAGATAAGGAATTTCAATCGCAAAATCATTTTTCATTTCAGCCGTATTTGGAATTGCTACTGGAAGGAATGGAGCAGGTGCTGGATGAGTTTCAAATTCAGCTTCCATTGCGGCTAATTTTACTGGTTGTGCTTTACCAATATCATAACCAGATTCATCACCAAGAATTAGCACTGAAATAGAGGCGATAAATCCAAAAGTAGCAGCTACGGAGAAAGAACGTTTTGCAAATTCAAAATCACGACCTTTTAGTAAAAAGTATGAGCTAATGGCTAAAACAAAAAATGCGCCTGTCACATAACCTGCAGAAAGAGTATGTAAGAATTTACTTTGTGCAACAGGGTTTAACCAAAGATCTAAGAAGTTAGTCATTTCCATACGTACAGTTTCAAAATTAAATTTTGAACCTGTTGGTGCTTGCATCCAGCCATTTGCAACCAAAATCCACATAGCAGATAAATTAGAACCGAAAGCCACACAATAAGTTGCTAATAAGTGTTTTCCTTTTGATAAACGATCCCAACCGAAGAAAAATAACCCCACAAAAGTGGATTCTAAGAAGAAGGCAAGTAACGCTTCAATAGCAAGTGGCGCACCAAAAATATCCCCCACGTAATGAGAATAATAAGACCAGTTAGTACCAAATTGGAATTCCATAATAATACCGGTGGTCACCCCAAGGGCAAAGTTAATACCAAATAACTTTCCCCAAAATTTTGTCATATCTTTATAAACTTCTTTACCTGTCGCCACATAAATAGTTTCCATAATTACAAGAATAAAGGATAAACCCAATGTTAGCGGCACGAAAATGAAGTGATACAACGCAGTTAAAGCAAACTGCAAGCGAGAAAGATCAACAACGTCTAACATTCTCAACTCCTTTGTATAAACAACATTAGTTCCAACAATGATTAACAAGGCGATGCCTTAAATAATCCCTAATTACTCAACTCCAATCAGCTAAGTTTATATTGACTTATCTACATAATTATTTTTAAAGGTTAAAAAAACACCAGTTATTATAGAGATAATCCAAATTGGCGGCTATTCTACTACTAAACATAAGGATAAAAAATAGTAAAAAATGCTATATAGATCACATTTTTGATATAAATACAAAAATAGGGCTTATTTGTTATATTTCATTTAATTGATTTAGATCAAATTGACATTTTTGCAATAATTTTTGTTTTAAAGATGATTAATTTCATTGTGTAAGATCATATTTTAATATTTGTCTCAACCAACATCATCTCTTGATGTTTTTAACTGCTTGAATAAGTATGTAGTGGCATTTAATACTTAATTTATCATTCAACATTTGTAATGTAATTGTTGATCCTTTCCAAGGATAAAAAGGATTAAGCCAAAACTAGCATTGAGTTCATTGCGCAAATCAGGTAAACTACCATCCCGTCTTTGATAGCTAATTATCTTCGATTTTTGACCGCACTTTTGGTTGATTTTGTCTGTAGGATGATTAGCTATAATCATTTATATCTCAATACAGATTAGGTTCCCTATGGCTACAAATTATATTTTCGTCACTGGCGGTGTGGTTTCATCGTTAGGTAAAGGCATTGCGGCAGCATCATTGGCGGCAATTTTAGAAGCACGTGGTTTAAACGTAACCATTATGAAGTTAGATCCATATATTAATGTGGATCCTGGTACGATGAGCCCAACCCAACACGGGGAAGTTTTCGTTACTCAAGATGGTGCAGAAACAGATTTAGATTTAGGTCATTATGAGCGTTTCATCCGCACGAAAATGACCAAACGTAATAACTTCACTACAGGTAAAATTTATTCTGAAGTATTACGTAAAGAGCGTCGTGGCGATTATCTTGGTGCAACAATTCAAGTGATTCCACATATCACTAATGAAATTAAAGATCGCGTTATTGCTGGTGCTCAAGGTCACGACGTTGTGATTGTTGAAGTGGGCGGCACTGTTGGGGATATTGAATCACTTCCATTCTTAGAAGCATTACGTCAATTAGCCGTTCAAGTTGGTCGTGAACATACGTTATTTATGCATTTAACCTTGGTGCCTTACATTCCAACGGCGGGTGAAGTAAAAACTAAACCAACCCAACATTCGGTAAAAGAATTGCTTTCTATTGGTATTCAACCTGATGTGTTGATTTGCCGTTCAGATCGTATGATTCCACCAAATGAACGCGCAAAAATTGCTTTATTTTGTAATGTTGCAGAACGAGCAGTCATTTCATTAAAAGATGTGAATTCAATTTATCAAATCCCCGCATTGTTAAAATCTCAAGGTTTAGATGATTTCGTCTGTGATCGTTTCCGTTTAACTTGCCCTGAAGCAGATCTTACTGAATGGGAGCAAGTGCTTTACAAGCAAGCCAATCCAGTGGGAGAAGTAACCATCGGTATGGTAGGTAAATACACTGAGTTACCCGATGCCTATAAATCAGTAAATGAAGCCTTAAAACACGCAGGTTTAACGAACCGTTTAAGTGTAAACATTAAATATATTGATTCCCAAGATGTTGAAACCAAAGGTGTTGAAGTATTAAAAGGCGTTGATGGCATTCTTGTTCCAGGGGGATTTGGTTATCGTGGTGTAGAGGGTAAAATTCGTACTGCACAATATGCACGAGAAAACAAAATTCCTTACTTGGGTATTTGCTTAGGTATGCAGATCGCATTGATTGAATATGCACGTAATGTAGCGGGTTTAACTAAAGCCAATTCATCTGAATTTGATAAAGATTGTGAACAACCTGTGGTGGCATTAATCACAGAATGGCAAGATGCGGAGGGTAATACTGAAGTGCGTACCGATGAATCAGATCTTGGCGGAACAATGCGTTTAGGCGCACAACAATGTCATTTGGTATCAGGTAGCCGTGCTCGCGAGCTTTATGGCAAAGAAACCATTGAAGAGCGTCATCGTCATCGCTATGAAGTGAACAATACCTTGCTTCCACAAATTGAAAAAGCAGGATTGAAAGTAACTGGCTTATCTGCAGATAAAAAATTGGTAGAAATTATCGAAGTGCCAAATCATCCTTGGTTTGTCGCTTGTCAATTCCATCCAGAATTTACTTCTACGCCTCGTGATGGTCATCCGTTGTTTGCAGGCTTTGTAAAAGCAGCCTATGAAAATCACAAAAAATCTGTGAAGTAATTCTTGGTTCTGCAATAAGTGCGGTAAAAAAATGAAATATTTTTATTTAGTTATGATATAACTTGATGTTTTTGAAGTAAAAAAAACCCGTTAAATTCATCATTTAACGGGGATTTTTTATAAGCTATTTACTGTTTTTATATTTTTAGTTAGTACGCTTAACTAATTTCGTCCAGTTATAATAACCATATAACGAGTTAAGTAAGTAAGCTGAATACATTAAGTAGATGGCTGGTGTTTCTGCCCAAAGGAAAATAGAAAGAACATTTAATCCAATCCATAACAGCCATTGTTCACGATAACGCAAAATCATTAAAATCTGTGCAGCAACCGTAATAATTGTAGTTAGTCCATCTAAACCAGTTGAACTACCGCCAGCTGCTTGCAATGCCTGAACAAAAAGTAAAGTTCCAACTGTAGTTGTAACAATTAATGTAACCCAACCTTTAACAGTTAAAGCTTTTGCAATTACACTTTCTCCACCATCGCTATTTTGCATGTTGGCTTTCCACATAAAGTAACCAATAAATTGAGATGGTAAATATACGTAAAGTACGGTGTTCATTTCACCTAAGAAATTCGATCCCCAAGCAACATAAAAATAAGTGTAAGCAAAAATTAATCCAAAGAAATAATTACTGATTTTGCCTTTACTTACCAATACCACACACAAAATACCCGAAATGCCAGAAATCATTGCCAGCCAAGAATCAGGTGTTTGTACATAAGCCCAAATTTGCGCAATGATAAAAAGCACAAGCCAAACCACCTCAAAAGGTTTCCAACCAGAAACAAATTCTTGTTTTAAACGTTCTGCCAAAGTCATTATTTACTCCTATTGACTTAAGTTTTAATGTAAACATTATTGCATTGTGTTTTTGTAATGTAAAGATTCAGAGCAATTTAATTCTAAACTTGTGAAATTCATCACATTTCTATCAAATTCCAAGCAATCCATTATTGAATGAATTTTGAGAAACTCTCTAAAAATTCACCGCACTTTAAATACAATAATCCAACTCAAGCGGTATGTTGGCTTGTAATAAAAACTGCTTAGTTCGTTCCTGTTGTGGATAAGCAAAGAATTTATCTGCGCTATTTTGTTCCACAATATACCCATCTGCCATCAAAATCACACGATCTGCAACATCTTTAGCAAACTGCATTTCGTGAGTAACAATAATCATTGTCCAGCCTTCTTGGGCGAGCATTTTTAGTGTTTGTAACACTTCGCCCACCAATTCAGGATCTAATGCCGATGTAGGTTCATCTAATAAAATAATATCAGGTTTTACCGCAAGGGCTCGAGCAATCCCCACTCGCTGTTGCTGACCGCCAGAAAGTTGGGATGGAAATAAATCCGCTTTATTTTTAAGCCCTACTTTTTCTAGCAAACTAAGTGCTTTTTCACGAGCTTGAGCTTTATCTTGTTTTTGCACAACAACCATTCCCTCCATAACATTTTCAAGGGCAGAACGATGAGGGAATAAATTGTATTGCTGAAAGACCATTGACGAACGTCGGCGTAACTTCAATTCATCTGCTTTACTAATTTTCTGGCTAAAATCAATTTTTAGACTGCCATCAGTAAATTTCAAAATGCCTTGCTCTGGTCGTTCAAGCAAGTTTAAACAACGTAAAAAGGTGGTTTTTCCAGAACCAGAAGGGCCTAAAATTGCGACCACTTCGCCTTTATTAATTTCAAAATCAATGCCTTTTAACACATGATTGCCATTAAAGTTTTTCTGAATATTACTTACTTTTAACATAGACATTCCTTATAAATGGCGAGATAAGCGAATTTCAAGACGATCTTGTAAGAAAGATAAAACAAAACAGAAAATCCAATAAATCAAAGCTGCCTCACTATAAATTAAAATAAATTCATAGTTTGCTGCCGTAATATTCTGTGCTACACGGAATAATTCTGTCACTAAAACAAGAGAAGCTAATGAAGTGTCTTTCACTGTACTAATAAAAGTATTAGAAAGCGATGGTACTGAAATACGTAAAGCCTGTGGCATAATTGTACGAATAAATGCTTGTCGATAATTCATACCTATCGCATAAGAGGCTTCCAACTGCCCTTTAGGTATAGCAATAATTGAAGCACGAACAGTTTCTGCTGCATAAGCACCTATATTAATAGAAAATGCAATAATCGCTGTCGGAAAAGGCTCTAAAGTAATACCGACTTCAGGTAGCCCATAAAAAATAATAAAAATTTGTACTAACATCGGTGTACCTCTAATTATAGAGATATACACTCGACATAAAGCCTGTAACAATTTTAAGGGTAAATTAGGACTAGGCAAAGTACGAATAACTGCAACAATCACTGCAATAAGCAAACCACAGAAGAAGGAAATGACTGCCAATGGCAATGTGTATAAAATTGCTGCTTCCAACATAGGCCAAAACGAGCTGATTACATACTCAGCTCGTTCTGCACTCATAAATGGAAGACTCGCCAACCAATTATTGAGTAATATCATAACCAAACCATTCAATTGAAATCTGTTTTAATGTACCATCTTGGCGAAGTGCTTCAAGTACTTGATTAAATTTTGTAATCAATGTATCTTCACCTTGTAAAAAAGCAAAGGCAGTCGGAGTTTTATCCCCACGATCATAAGCAATTTTTAAACCAGAATTTGGGTGTTGTTTAAAATAATCTAATACAGCCAATTTATCATTAATTGTTGCTTCTGCACGGCCTTGTTTAATAAGCTCTAAGCTCTGTGCTAAACCATCCACTACAAGAATCTGCGCGCCTGCAGCTTTTGCATCTTTACCCCAGTTACTTGTTGCAGATTGTGCAGATTTACGACCTTTCAAATCTTCAAATGATTTAATACTGTTATCCGATGATTTTGTTACAATCACCCCACCAGAATAATTATAAGGCGTTGTGAAACTGTATTTTTTTAAACGCTCTGGGCTTGGGTTAGTTTGGTTTGCTATCACATCAAAACGTTTTGCATTTAACCCCGCATACATTGCATCCCATTGTGTTTCTTTAAATTCCACTTTCAAACCGAGCTTTTCAGCAACTTTACGAATAACCTCTACATCAAAGCCTGTTAATTTTCCACTTTTATCATGGAAAGTAAATGGTGCATAAGTCCCTTCTGTTCCGACTAATAAAGTTTTCGTTTTTTCAACACGATCGGCAATTTCGCCTGCGTGAGAAAACGTTGAGAAAGCAATAGCTCCAGTTAAAAGTGCGGTCGTAAAAAGTAATTTTTTCATTTTTTCTTCCTTGTGTTGTGTTTGTCTAAGCGTGATTATAAAAACCAAACTTATGAAAAAAAAAGATTATTTATTTATGGTTTATAAATTTTAGTTATAAAAAATTGATATAAGTGATTACTATCAAAATAAGAAAATAATCTACCGCACTTTCTTGTAGAAAAATACGTTTCTAAACAATGCAATCAATCTACTCTTATAAAATTTCAGTAAAAAAATGCCTTTCTAAAGAAAGGCATTAATAGAAATTTAAGATTATAAATAAACTTGTAATTTATTATAGAAAAGTCGCGTACCTAATTACGCTTCATCACTTCTAGAAAAACGTTCAATTTTCGCACCTAGAGCACGTAATTTATCTTCGATATGTTCATAACCACGATCGATATGATAAATACGATCTACAATGGTTTCTCCCGTTGCGATACAACCTGCAAGCACTAAACTGATTGAAGCGCGTAAATCTGTCGCTATTACCTCTGTGCCAGACAATTGTTCAACCCCGTGACATACCGCTGTATTCCCTTCAATTTCAGCTTTACCACCCATACGAATTAATTCAGGAATATGCATAAAACGATTTTCAAAAATCGTTTCAGTGATAATGCTTGTACCTTCTGCCACCATATTTAATAAAGTAAATTGAGCCTGCATATCAGTTGGGAACCCTGGATGTGGTGCAGTACGAATATTCACTGCTTTAGGGCGATTACCAAGCATATCTAAAGTAATGCTATTTTCAGTTACATCAACTTGCGCACCAGCTTCACGGAGTTTATCAATTACGGCATCTAAAGTATCCGCTTTAGTATTTTGACAAACAACACGACCGCCCGAAATGGCTGCAGCAATTAAGAATGTTCCCGTTTCAATACGATCTGGCACAACACTGTGCTCACAACCAGTTAAACGTTCAACACCTTCAATCGTAATGTGATCAGAACCTGCACCTGTTATTTTCGCACCCATTTTATTAAGGAAATCTGCAGTATCTACAATTTCAGGTTCACGAGCGGCGTTTTCAATAACTGTCGTACCTTTCGCAAGGGTTGCTGCCATCATAATAGATAAAGTTGCGCCTACACTTACTTTTTCTATTACAATTCGAGTTCCAACAAGACGATCTGATACTTGTGCTTTTACATATCCTTCTTCAAGAACGATGTCCGCACCTAATTTTTCTAAACCGCTAATGTGGAGATCAACAGGTCTAGCTCCGATAGAACAACCTCCAGGTAATGAGACTTGACCTTGATGGAAACGAGCGACTAAAGGTGCCAATGCCCAAATTGAAGCACGCATAGTTTTAACCAATTCATAAGGTGCAGTGAAATGATTGATATTAGAGGCATCTAATAAAACTGCACCAGTTTCATCACGATTTGCAATCACGCCTAATTGACGCAAAATATTTAAAGTTGTTTCAATATCTTTAAGTTCGGGAACATTTGTCAATTTAACAGGTTCTGTAGCTAAAATAGCCGCAAAAAGAATTGGAAGTGCGGCGTTTTTTGCGCCTGAAATATTCACACTTCCACTTAAACGAGATTGCCCATAAACACGAAATTTATCCATTTTTAAATCCTTAATTAAACTGGTTTAATGCACGATCGCGTTTCCATTTTTCTACGGTATAAGTTTTGATGGTTAGAGCGTGAATTTCACCAGTGCTAAAATAAGGCATTAAAGGGGCATAAATCGTTTGTTGTTGTTTTACACGAGATAGTGCAGCAATTTCATCACTCACTACAATTACACCAAAATGTGCATTTTCACCTTGTGCATAGACTTCTACGATATTTAGCGTGTCTTTTAAAATTTGTTCAATTTTTTGAAGTTCCATTGGATTTCCGTTTAAGTAAGCTATGTAAAATTTGCGATCCAATCAGATAAACCAACAAGATCTGCTAGGGTTAATAATTGTTTTGGTGGATAAACTAATCGTACTGTTTTGTTAATCTTTTGACACTCTCGTAAAAAATCACAAAGCGCTGTAAAACCAGCTGAATCAATATGCTGAAGACCAGATAAATTCCATTCAACAATAGTTTTATCAAGTGTACTTTCTGACAAAAAAACGCCACGTTGCTGCCACATTGGTAACAAGGTGCTGCGAGATAGTTCCCCAAACAAAAAGAGCGTTATTTTATCATTATTTTTTTGCAAATCCCAATTTAGCATAGTTATTCATTTATTGATTGAAAATTATAGGTTGTGAGGCAGATTGCTGCATCTTTGTGATTAATGTATCAATACCTTGTTTGTTTAAAATACCAACCCAATTTTTTATCGTATCTTCCAGCATACTTACGCCTGCTGCTGCCATATCGTAGGCTTTCCATTCCCCACTTTTATTGCCTTTACGCCATTTAAAATCTAATAGGATCGGAGCAGCGCCATTAGTTTGAATAATACTTACGCGAATATTTACAAAATTGTTATCGCCTAATTCTTTTTCTGATTCAATTTGAATTTTTTGATTAGAATAATTTGTTAATGTTTGTGCGTACTTTTGCTCAATCAATTCACCAAAAGTCTTGAAAAATTTTTCTCGTTGTTCTGTAGAGGTTGATTTGTAGTATGAACCTAATACTTTAGAACCTGCATATTCTAAGTTTACGTAAGGCAATAAATCATTACGAACAATAGTACGTAAATAATTTGGATCTTGTTTAATTTTACTTTGATTAGCTTGTATATCAGAAAATAGTTTATCTGACGCTTGCTGCATTAAAACATAAGGACTTGTTTCTGCAATAGCTGTTCGTGTAACCAAAAGTGCGGTTAATACGAAAGTTAAAATAGTAAACCATTTTTTTAGTTGAGTAAGGTACATTGTCAATCTCCTAATTTATAAAATTTAACCTATTATTCTGCGGATTCTGATTTTTCATTGCCGTCTGATTTTTTACTTCCGTATAAGAATTGCCCAATTAAATCTTCCAATACTATAGCTGATGTAGTGTCTTGAATTTGACTACCATTTTTAAGCATTGCTGTATCTCCATCATCAAAACCTATTGTCAAGGCAATATATTGCTCACCTAATAAACCTGATGTTTTAATTGATAAAGAACTGTTTTCTGGGATTTCATTATATTCTTGATTAATCGCAATACTTACTTTTGGTAAATAGCTTTTTTCATCAAGCGTAATAGCACTCACACGCCCAATTACTACGCCTCCAATTTTTAGTGGTGCACGCACTTTAAGTCCGCCAATATTATTAAAAATTGCCGTCACGGTATAAGATTTCGTCTCAGCAAAACCTTGTACATTAGCTACGCGTAAACCTAAAAAAACTAAGGCACCAATACCAAGTAATAAAAATAATCCGACCCAAAATTCATATTTAATTGTTTGTCTCATAAAAAAATCCTTAACTTGCGCCAAACATAATAGCAGTCAAAATAAAATCTAATCCTAGAACAACAAGTGAAGCGTGCACAACTGTTCGTGTTGTAGCTTGGCTGATACCTTCTGATGTTGGCATACAATCATAACCATTAAAAAGCGCAATCCAAGTTACGGCTACAGCAAAGAAAACCGCTTTAATAAAGCCATTTAAAATATCATAGCTCCAACTCACGGAATTTTGCATAACAGACCAAAAGCTGCCTGAATCAACACCTTTCCAATCCACACCAACTAAGGAACCGCCCCAAATACCAATCGCAATAAATAAGATTGACAAAATTGGCATGGAAATAACCCCTGCCCAAAAACGAGGTGCAATCACTCGACGTAAAGGATCAACAGCCATCATTTCAAGACTAGAAAGTTGTTCGGTGGCTTTCATTAAGCCTATTTCAGCCGTCAATGCAGAACCTGCTCGACCAGCAAATAAAAGTGCGGTAACAACAGGGCCTAATTCTCGCAAAAGAGAAAGTGCCACCAACTGACCTAAACTTGTTTCAGCAGAAAAATCAACTAATACGACATAACCTTGTAGTCCTAACACCATTCCAATAAATAAACCGGACAACAAAATAATGAGTAACGATTGGACACCTAAAACATGCATTTGCTTCACAAGCAAAGGAAAATGCTTACGAATTTGTGGCTTGCCGATCAATGCGCCAAATAACATAAAGCCAGCTCGCCCCAATGCACGGAAAAAGTCGATCACCTGTTTTCCTAAAGCAGAAATAAAATTGACGATCATTCAAACAATTCCTTCACATAATCTTGCGCTGGGTACTTAAAGCGCACAGGACCATCAGATTCACCTTTTAAGAATTGCACCACGCGCGGATCTTGGCTTTGTAAAAGCTGCTCAGATGTTCCTTCTGCGATGACTTTTTGGTCTGCAATAATATAGGCATAATCAGCAATACTCAATACTTCCTCCACATCGTGTGACACTACGATAGAAGTCAAATTTAACGCTTCATTTAATCGTTTAATCAGGCTTAAAATTACGCCCATACTAATCGGATCTTGCCCCGTAAATGGCTCATCAAACATAATTAAATCAGGGTCAAGCGCAATAGCACGCGCTAATGCAGCTCGACGAGCCATACCACCGGAAAGTTCTGAAGGCATCAATGCGGCAGCACCTCGCAACCCAACCGCCTCCAATTTCATCAACACGATTTGACGAATTAAACTTTCAGGCAAATGCGTATGTTCACGAATTGGAAAGGCGACATTATCAAAAGTAGAAATATCCGTAAAAAGTGCACCTGATTGGAATAACATCCCCATCCGCTTGCGTACTTCGTACAGTTCACGATTAGATAGACGACAAATATCTTGTCCATCAAACAAAATTTCACCTTGCTCTGGCATTAGTTGCCCACCTATCAATTTAAGTAAGGTGGTTTTACCAATCCCCGACGGCCCCATGATCGCAGTGATTTTTCCCTTTTTTACTTGCAAATTCAGGTTATCGTAAATCACGCGATCACCGCGTTTAAAGGTGAGATTCTTAACTTCAATTAGATTTTGATTCATTAAAATCTCGTTTATAAATAAAAAGTTCAATCAGTTTTATATGACCTTAAAAAGTTAGATTCGTTTAATTTAAAGATTAAGTTTTGTTATTTATAGCAACACATTTTTTTGGCTTAACTTTAATGTGGTCATAAAAATAGTTATAAAAAATAGTGATAAATTCTATTTTTAATAACTTAAAATTTTGCCATAGTAACATTCTTTTTGACCTCACTAAAGAAGCTTTACATTTCTTCATTATTTATTGAATTTTAATAATACTTTGTTTATGGAAAATAAACATTGATAAATGCCTATAAATAATAAGCCTGTAAAAGATACAGATTTGATAAAAAAGATTGCAAAAGAAAAGTTATAGAGAGGAAAGCAGAAAAACCTAACTTTTGCTAGGTTTTCCTATGTTTATTATTTTGCACAGTTACAGTGTGCTGTTTTTTGTTCAAAACGTTCTGCAACGAAATCCCAGTTTACCACATTCCAGAATTCTTTAATGTAGTCTGGACGGCGGTTTTGGAATTTTAAGTAGTAAGCGTGTTCCCAAACGTCTAAACCTAAAAGTGGGAAACCCTCACAACCTGCCACTTCTTTACCCATTAATGGGTTATCTTGGTTTGCTGTTGATACAACGGCTAATTTACCTTCAGCGGTTAATACTAACCATGCCCAACCTGAACCGAAACGAGTTGCTGCTGCTTTTTCAAACTCTGCTTTAAATGCATCTACAGAACCGAAATCGCGTTCAATCGCATCTTTTAATGCGCCTTGTAAAGTAGTGCCTTTTTTCAAACTTTTCCAAAATAAACTGTGGTTTGTGTGGCCTCCAGCATTATTACGTAATGCTCCACGTTTTTCTGCAGGAATTTTATCAAGGTTAGAAATTAAATGACCCGGATACATTTCTACTAATTCAGCAGGTAAACCTTCTAATGCAGCATTTGCATTGTTTACGTAAGCTTGGTGGTGTTTACTATGATGGATTTCCATTGTTTGCGCATCAAAATGTGGTTCTAACGCATTGTAGGCATAGCCTAATTCAGGGAGAGTGTAAGACATAATGTATTCCTTCTATTGTTAAAAACAGATTTCGTTGAGGTTTTGGTCTATAACCAAAATTGAGCAAATAATAGCAAAAAAATTGATTTAGATCATTAAATGTTTTTCCTTTTTTAAAAAGTGAATTTATTAAATTTTGTTTTAAATCAATAAACCTATCGATCTACTTCTAAAGAGTTATGTGTTTGAGTTGCGAAAATTTCATCAAATATTAGAATACCACCACTTTCTATTTTCCCTCTGTAATTATGTTTGAGCAACACAAGTTATCTCTGCAAAATTTATCCTGCCAACGTGGTGAGCGCGTACTTTTTCGTGCTTTGACTTGCGATTTTAATAGCGGTGATTTTGTACAAATTGAAGGGCATAACGGCATAGGTAAAACGAGCTTGTTACGTATTCTTGCTGGTTTAGCCCAACCTTTAGAAGGCGAAGTGCGGTGGGATGCTGAAGCAATTTCTAAACAACGTGAACAGTATCATCAGAATTTGCTTTATTTAGGACATCTTTTAGGCGTTAAACCAGAGCTAACGGCGTGGGAAAATTTGCAGTTTTATCAACGAATTAGTCAAGCTGAACAAAACACCGATATGTTGTGGAATTTGCTTGAGAAAGTGGGATTATTAGGGCGTGAAGATTTGCCTGCCGCACAACTTTCTGCAGGACAACAAAAACGTATCGCATTAGGTCGCTTATGGCTGTCTCAAGCGCCCTTATGGATTTTAGATGAGCCCTTTACTGCGATTGATAAAAAAGGCGTGGAAATTCTAACCGCACTTTTTGATAAGCATGCTCAACGAGGTGGTATTGTGTTGTTAACCAGCCACCAAGAAGTGCCAAGTTCTCATCTGCAAAAATTGAATTTAGCGGCTTATAAAGCGGAATAACTTAATGATTTTTTTAGAGATAATTAAACGAGAACTTCAAATTGCGATGCGCAAAAATGCGGAGATTTTAAATCCGCTATGGTTCTTTTTGCTTGTGATTACTTTGTTTCCGCTTGTTATTGGGCCAGAGCCTAAATTACTTTCCCGTATCGCACCGGGTATCGCATGGGTAGCTGCATTACTTTCAGCATTGCTTTCTTTTGAACGTTTATTCCGTGATGATTTTATTGATGGCTCTCTTGAACAATTAATGCTAACCGCACAGCCTTTACCGATGACGGCTTTGGCTAAAGTGGTTGCACATTGGTTGCTTACAGGTTTACCGCTTATTTTATTATCGCCTATTGCGGCTTTGTTGCTTTCTCTTGAAGTGAATATTTGGTGGGCATTGGTTTTGACATTGTTACTGGGCACTCCTGTATTGAGTTGTATCGGTGCAATTGGCGTCGCTTTAACGGTGGGATTGCGAAAAGGTGGCGTGTTGTTGAGTTTGCTTGCTGTTCCGTTGTTTATTCCTGTTTTAATTTTTGCTTCATCAATACTAGAAGCAGCAGGATTAAATGTGCCTTATGGGGGACAACTGGCGATTTTAGGTGCCATGATGGTTGGTGCAGTAACGCTTTCGCCTTTTGCTATCGCGGCAGCGTTGCGAATTAGTTTAGATAATTAATTTAGATAATTAATTTTATTTCATTGTATAAAAGTGCGGTGGTTTTTCTCTATTAATTTTTAAGGATCTTTTTTATGTGGAAGTGGTTACATCCTTATGCAAAACCTGAAACTCAATATCGTATCTGCGGTAAATTGAGTCCGTTATTTGCATTTTTAACGCTTATCTTACTCGGTGTTGGCATTGTATGGGGCTTAGCATTCGCCCCAGCAGATTACCAACAGGGCAATAGTTTCCGAATTATGTATGTACATGTGCCGACAGCGATTTGGTCAATGGGTGTGTACGGTTCAATGGCGATTGCAGCTGTGGTTGCTCTAGTGTGGCAAATTAAGCAAGCTCATCTCGCTATGATTGCAATGGCACCAATTGGTGCATTGTTTACTTTCTTATCGCTTGTTACGGGCGCGATTTGGGGGAAACCAATGTGGGGTACTTGGTGGGTGTGGGATGCTCGCTTAACTGCAGAATTGATTTTATTCTTTCTTTATCTTGGTATCTTAGCCCTTTATTCTGCTTTTTCAGATCGTAACATAGGTGCAAAAGCGGCGGGGATTTTATGCATTACAACGGTCGTGATTTTACCGATTATTCATTTTTCGGTGGAGTGGTGGAACACATTACATCAAGGGGCGAGTATCACTAAACTGGAAAAACCATCCATTGCAATTCCAATGTTGGTTCCATTAATTTTGTGTATCTTCGGTTTTTTAACCTTGTATATTTGGCTTACTTTAGTGCGTTATCGCGTGGAATTATTGAAAGAAGATGCGAAACGTCCTTGGGTTAAAGCACTTGCGAAGGGTATCTAATTCCGTGGGTAGGTATACCCACGGTTAATATAAAATGATTCCCCTTTGGGGAAAGTTGAATTTACCCTAAAAGGGTAGCACTTTTACTAACCTAGGGTATACCTACCCTAGGGTGAGAAATAAGGAATATTTTATGTTTTTCCAAACTTGGAGTGATTTTTTTAATATGGGTGGCTACGGTTTTTACGTATGGTTATCCTATGCAGTAAGTTTAGTGGCAGTTATTGCCTTAATTGTTCAAAGTGTAAAACAACGCAAGACAGTGTTACAAAATGTATTGCGTGAGCAACAACGCGAAGAACGTTTACAACAAGCAAATAAGGGGGACACACTATGAATCCAAGACGTAAATCCAGATTTAAATTAGTCATTTTTGTTGTGCTTGGCATTGCTATTGCAAGTGGATTGATGCTGTATGCATTACGTCAAAATATCGACTTGTTTTATACGCCATCTGAAGTGATTCAAGGTAAGGATAATAATCCGAATCAAAAACCTGAAGTGGGGCAGCGTATTCGTGTTGGCGGTATGGTGGTTGAAGGCACGGTAGTGCGTGATCCAAAAAGCTTAAAAGTGCGGTTCGATTTAAATGATATTGGTCCTGCGATCACTGTTGAATATGAAGGCATTTTGCCAGATCTTTTCCGTGAAGGGCAGGGGATTGTGGCTCAAGGCGTATTAACTCAGTCAGCGGTTTTAAGCGCGACAGAAGTATTGGCTAAACACGATGAAAATTATGTGCCGCCAGAATTAGGCGAAAAAATGCAAAAAGTACATAAACCAATGGGGATTAAGGCAGCAGATTTAAAAGGCGAAAGTGAGCGTGATCGTCAAGAAAAAGAAGGCGCAAAATGATTGCTGAATTAGGAAATTATGCGCTGGCTTTAAGTTTAGCTGTATCGCTTATGTTGGCGATTTTCCCTTTGTGGGGGGCGGAAAAGGGCAATGCACAATTAATGGCATTAGCTCGCCCAATGACTTATGGTTTATTTGCAAGCCTAAGCATTGCTTTTGCTGCGCTATTTTATCTATTCGCAGTCAATGATTTTAGCGTGCAATATATTGTAAATAATTCTAATACTACTTTACCCATTTATTATCGTTTATCTGCGGTATGGGGTTCCCATGAAGGCTCTTTGTTACTGTGGATTTGGTTACTGGCGGTTTGGTCATTTGCCGTTGCTTTATTGAGTAAACATTTACCCCAAGAAGCGGTTGCTCGCGTGCTTGGTATTATGGGGATTATTAGCGTCGGTTTTGTATTGTTCGTCTTGTTCACTTCAAATCCTTTTACGCGTACTTTCCCTGATTTTCCAGTGGACGGAAAAGAACTTAACCCAATGTTGCAAGATGTAGGCTTGATTTTCCACCCTCCATTACTTTATATGGGCTATGTGGGTTTTTCGGTGGCATTTGCGTTTGCGATAGCATCCTTAATGACTGGAAAATTAGATTCAGCTTGGGCGCGTTGGTCACGTCCTTGGACGCTTGCTGCTTGGGTGTTTTTAACTTTAGGTATCGTACTCGGTTCTTGGTGGGCTTATTATGAGCTTGGCTGGGGGGGCTGGTGGTTCTGGGATCCAGTAGAAAACTCATCGTTTATGCCGTGGCTTGCTGGCACAGCATTGATTCACTCCCTTTCTGTGACAGAAAAACGTGGTTCTTTCAAAGCTTGGACGGTATTACTTGCGATTTTAGCCTTTTCACTTTGTCTGCTCGGCACCTTCTTAGTTCGTTCTGGTATCTTAGTTTCAGTTCACGCATTTGCATCGGATCCAACTCGTGGTTTGTATATTTTGGCTTACCTCGTTGTGGTAATTGGCGGTTCGCTTGCACTCTATGCGTATAAAGGCAGTCAAATTCGTTCTCGTGATAATGCAGAACGCTATTCACGTGAAAGTATGTTGTTATTAAATAATATCTTATTAATGACCGCACTTTGCGTTGTATTCTTAGGAACGTTGTTACCACTCGTTCACAAACAACTTGGTTTAGGCTCTATTTCTATTGGTGCGCCGTTCTTTGATCAAATGTTCTTAATTATTATGACACCATTTGCATTATTGCTTGGTATTGGACCTTTAGTGAAATGGCGTAGAGACCAATTTTCTGCAATTCGTACGCCTGTTGTTATCAGCGTATTTGTTATGCTGATTGCAGGTTTTGCGTTACCTTATTTCTTGCAAGATAAAATTACCGTGAGTTCGGTGCTTGGTTCAATGATGACTGTGATTATTGTGTTACTTGTGCTTTATGAATTGCAACAACGTGCGACGCATCGTGAATCATTCTTTGTTGGCGTACGCAAACTATCTCGTTCTCATTGGGGAATGATGTTAGCTCACTTAGGCGTAGCTATGACTGTTTGGGGGATCGCATTTAGCCAAAACTTTAGCGTAGAACGTGATGTGAGAATGAAAGTTGGCGAGAACGCACAAATTGGTCGTTACGATTTTAAATTCGCTGGTGTGACGGATGAAAATGGTCCAAACTATATTGGTGGAAAAGCTCAAATTGATATTTCGAAAGATGGGCAACCAGAGGCGAGTTTATTCGCAGAAAAACGTTTTTACACAGTAAGTCGGATGTCTATGACAGAAGCCGCTATTGCTGGTGGTTTAACTCGTGACCTTTATGTGGCACTTGGCGAAAAACTTGAGGATAATTCTTGGGCGTTACGCTTATATTACAAGCCATTTATTCGCTGGATTTGGATTGGCGGCTTATTTATGGCGTTAGGTGGATTATTGTGTATGTTCGATCGACGCTATCGGTTTAATGCGTTGTTGAAGAAATAGTTTATACTGCCATGGGTAGGTATACCCATGGCTAATTGAAATGGTTCCCCTTTGGGGAATTTCAACTAGCCTCAAAGAGGCTATACTTTTACTAGCCTAGGGTATACTTACCCTAGGCACTAATTTTAAAGTGCGGTAAAAAATGAAAAAAAAATTACTCGTTCCTCTTATTCTCTTTTTATCGATAACAATTGCCTTTTTAGTGCAATTAAAACGTAATGCACAAGGCGAAGATATTAAAGCATTAGAGTCAGCTTTGGTTGGAAAGCCTGTGCCAGAAAAAAATTTGACGGAGTTGTTTGAAAATAAAGCTTACACGAACGAATTGTTTCAACAAGGTAAGCCAGTTTTGCTTAACGTATGGGCGACTTGGTGTCCGACTTGTTATGCCGAACATCAATATTTAAACAAACTTGCTAAAGAGGGTGTGAGAATTATCGGTTTAGATTATAAAGATGAATCACCTAAAGCAATGAAGTGGTTAAAAGATCTTGGCAATCCTTATCAAGTTGTTTTAAAAGATGAAAAAGGTTCTTTCGGTTTGGATTTAGGGGTATATGGTGCGCCAGAAACGTTCATTGTAGATGGAAAAGGCGTGATTCATTATCGTTATGCTGGAGATGTAAACGAAAAAGTTTGGACTCAGACTTTAAAACCAATTTATGACAAACTTTCGGAGCAACAATAATGAAAAAAACATGGTTATTTTTGACCGCATTTTTGTTTAGCTCAGTGGCGTTTTCAGCTATTGACGCATTAAATTTTAGTTCTCCACAGCAAGAGAGTGATTACCACCAATTAACACAATCTTTGCGTTGTCCTCAATGTCAAAATAACAATATTGCGGATTCCAATGCGACTATCGCTGTGGATATGCGTGGCAAAGTATTTGAGCTTTTACAAGAAGGCAAATCGAAAAATGACGTAGTGGATTATATGGTGGCACGTTACGGCAATTTTGTAACCTATGATCCTCCTATAACAGCGAGTACATTAGTGCTATGGATTGCGCCATTATTGCTTGTGTTGTTAGGCGTGGTGTTTTTATTAAGACGCAAACCTAAAACCCAAAGTGCGGTGAAATCCCAAGAGGTTTTAACGGATGAAGATAATGCGCGTTTGGCAGAATTATTAAACAAGGATAAATAGATGAATTTTACATTAATTTTTATCTTAACCACTTTAGTTGTGGCGTTAATTTGTTTTTATCCTTTATTACGTCAATTTAAAGCGAAACATGGGCAAAAACGTGATGATTTAAATAAGGCGTTATATTTCTCACGCTTGGAAGAAATTGAGCAAGATAATTCCCAAGGTTTAGTTGAAAATGTTGAGCAACTCAAACAAGAATTACAGAAAACCTTGCTTGATGATGTACCGAGCAAGGTTCAAGAGAATGTGGATTATTCTGGCAAATCTTATGGAAAAATTTGGTTTGTCTCTGGTGTATTAGCGTTAGGAATTATCGCAGGTTCTTCTTATTTTATGGTGGGATCTTGGCAAGCCGAATCAATGTTAGAGCAAACTTATGCGAAATTGCCCTATTTCTTTGACCGAATGAAAGATGAAGATAAAAATCCATTTTCTGATGCAGAAATGCAGCAATTTTCTACCGCACTTCGAATCGATTTGCAAAAAAATCCAACTGATGCTAAAAAATGGTGGATGCTCGGTCAAATTGGGATGAATTTAGGTGATGCACGTTTGGCATTCGATAGCTATCAAAAGGCTAATAAACTTGAACCAGATAATGTGCAATATAAATTAGGCTATGCTCGTATATTGATGTTTTCTGAAGATGCGACTGATAAACTTAAAGGTGGCAATTTATTGCGTGAAGTGATTCGTCAAGAACACACTAACATTGAAGCATTGAGTTTACTCGCATTCCGTTATTTTGAAACAGAAGATTATAAAATGGCGGCAGTGACTTGGGCGATGATGCTACGCTTAATGCCGAAAGATGATGAGCGAGTTCCATTAATTGAAAAAAGTATTCGTACCGCGCGTGATGCTTTAGAAGCGCAAAATGAAGAAAAATCAAAAAGTATCACTCCCGAAAAATAACCTAGTACGTTATAAGACTTTTTGATATAGTGCGAAAAAATTATTCGTAGTCGAACAGATTAGCATTTAATAAAGTACTAAAGGAACGAGAAATGAATAATAAAAATTGCACTTTTTTCTTTGTTCTGCGTCATTATTGGAAGTTTATTTACTTCACAATTTTCGATTGCAGAAAATGATTCTAGTGCAGTTGATTCTGAAGATAAAAAAGCATTTAATTCCGATGTTTCAAATAATGATGCTCAAAAACTAGCTCAAAGTATTGAATTTAAAGTTTATAAAATAGATGAAACCACTTCATCAGAAAGTATTTATGAATCTCCAGCTGGAATTTGTCAGGGATTTAAGATTACAAGAGGTGTAGATTACACAAATTCGACTTACCATTATCTTTATCCAGACAATAGAGGAGAATTCTATGGCAGTGTGGTTGGTGCAACTATTTATAACCAAAAAGATCCTCAAAATTTAAGTTATGTGCCTGTTTATTCAATTACAGACAAAGATTTGTCTAAGTGTATTCAGGCACAAGAAAATAAAAAATTAAAGGAAAAAGCAGCGAATTATGTATCAGAAGGTAGGGCTGTATTAACTGACGTAATTTGTAAATAGGATGTATTTAATGAGAAAAATAGTTTTTGTTAGTTGTGTAATTTTAGGTTTAGCAGCATGTTCATCTCAACCAGAACAAATTGGTGGCGGTGTTTACGATATGAAAACTGTGCAAGAATATAATGCTCGAGTTATTAGTGGTAATACTGTTACACAAACTCAAAAGGATAAAATAACGCAACAAATTGATACAAGTTTAAAATTAAACCAAAGTGACAATAAAGTTAAAACGAGAACAAGACGTGTATTGCCTGTTCTTCCAGTTACACCAAGCGTCGGGTATCATTATAATTATCACTATTTTAGATAAAAAATTATCTTGTTATCTGTGCTAAAAATTCTTCTTCTGTTAATACTGTAATATTTAGTTCTTGAGCTTTTGCAAGTTTAGAGCCTGCCCCATCACCTGCGATAACGAAATCTGTTTTACTGGATACCGAACCACTTACTTTTGCACCAAGCTGTTGTAATAAGGCTTTTGCTTCATTACGCCCCATTTGTGTAAGAGTGCCTGTCAGTACTACAGTTTTATCTTTGAACAAGTTTTCACTCGCTTCTTTCACTTCTACAGTTTCCCAATGCACACCTTGTGCGATTAAATCCTCCACGACTGCAACATTATGCGCTTCACGCCAAAATATAAAAATTCGGTTCGCTACAACTTCCCCTACATCAGGCACTTGTTGAAGTTCTTCAAGATTTGCGTCTTTAAGCGCATCTAAAGTTTTGAAATGATTAGCAAGATTTAATGCAGTGGCTTCGCCCACTTCACGAATGCCTAAAGCAAAAATAAAGCGATCAAGCGTCGTGCTTTTTGCATTTTCAAGACTATTGAGTGCGTTTTCTGCAGATTTTGCACCCATTCTTTCTAAGCGTGTGAGCGTGGTTAAATCAAGTTTAAATAAGTCCGCAGGTGTATGAATCAGCTCTCGATCGACTAATTGCTCTATTAATTTTCCGCCTACACCATCAATATCCATTGCTTTACGAGAGACGAAATGTTTTAACGCCTCTTTACGCTGTGCCGCACAGAATAATCCTCCCGTGCAACGTGCTACTGCTTCGCCTTCAATACGAATAATTTGAGAATCGCACACAGGGCAATTTGTTGGGAAAATGATTGGTTTAGCATTATCAGGGCGACGTTCGTGTAATACGCCAATAATTTGTGGAATTACATCGCCTGCTCGACGAATAACAACAGTATCGCCAATAGCGATATTTAAACGTTCAATTTCATCGCCATTATGTAAGGTGGCATTACTTACTGTAACGCCTGCAACAAACACTGGCTCTAATTTGGCAACTGGTGTGATTGCGCCAGTTCGACCCACTTGGAATTCAACATCATTCAACAGGGTTAATTCTTCTTGGGCGGGGAATTTATAAGCAATCGCCCAGCGAGGTGCTTTAGAAATAAATCCTAGTTCATTTTGTAAGGCTATATCATTGATTTTTAATACCGTTCCGTCAATATCATAACCTAACGAGCTACGTTTGTTTTGAATATCTCGATAAAAACCTAAAACTTCATCTGCACCATTGCATAAACGAATTTCAGGATTTACTGGAATCCCGATAGATTTTAGCCATTGCAAACGATCATAATGCGTAGTCGGCAGATCAATCCCCTCAGCAATTCCAATACCATAAGCATTTAATACCAGCGGACGTTTGCTGGTAATATTAGGATCAAGCTGGCGTAAAGAGCCTGCCGCTGCATTGCGAGGATTAGCAAAGGTTTTTTCATTATGTTCTAACGCATATTTATTTAAACGCTCAAAGCCTGCGTGCGGCATAAAAACTTCGCCCCGCACTTCTAAACGTGCTGGAGGATTATCTGTTAAAAGTTGTAATGGAACATTACGAATCGTGCGGATATTGGCTGTAATATCTTCGCCTGTGGTGCCATCACCACGAGTGGCGGCTTGTGTAAGTTCACCATTAACATACAAAATACTCACAGCCAAGCCATCAAGTTTAGGTTCGCAACAGAAAGTAAGTGGTTTCGGTAATAGGATTAAACGATCTTCAATGCGTTTTACAAAAGCATTAAATTCTGCATCGGAAAAAGCATTATCCAAAGAGAGCATAGGAATTTCGTGACGAATTTGGCTAAACCCAGAAAGTGGTTTTGCACCAACACGTTGAGTGGGCGAATCTGACGTCAGAAATTCAGGATGCTCTAATTCTAGGGCTTTGAGCTGATGAAATAAACGATCGTATTCGCTATCAGGCACGCTCGGATTATCTAAAACGTGGTATTCGTATTCATATTGGCGCAAGGTTTTGCGTAGATTGTCTAGTTGAGTTTGAATATTTGTCATAAAATTCTCGGAGAAAAATGACCGCACTTTTCTATGTATTTAGCGTGAAAATAGACAGGTACAAAGCCTGTCTAAATGAATATAAAAGTGCGGTAAATTTAAGGTATGAATTTACACTCGAGCAAGATAGGCTTGCTCTGCATTTGCATCAAAAATTTCTTGTTCTTCAGTCAGTATAACACCTTGTAAATCTTCGGCTAATGTATGGGCAGCACGCATCATCATACGTAAATTAGCAAGATTATTACCTGGAGAGGGCAATTGCATAAATAATACAATTCCTATGGTGTTAAATTCCGCTAAGTTATAAGCATTGAATGTGCCGGGTTGTTCTAAATTTGCCACACTAAAAAGCACGGGACTTGCCACACTTAAATCTAAGTGACGATGATACATTTCATCTTTACCCAAGATAAAACCCAAGTTTTCAAGAGCCTGCACCAATTTAGCACCATTAAATTCTTCGCTAGATTTTGGAATAAGATAAAGTTGAATATAGCCAGTTGTTTGTTTTGGCTGAGCTGTCGTTTCTGCTTTTGGTTCATTGAACGAGAGGTTGTAGTCTACTTGATGTTCTTCGTGAGATAATTCTGCAAGCTGCACTCTTAATTCTGGCGATGATGAATTAATGCCATTAAAACCAACATTTTGACTTTGTGCTTCAAGTTGTTCTAAGGTCATACTTGCGACATTATTTGCGGTTGGCATATCGTATTGAGGTTGCGTTGGTTGTATTGGCTCGGAACGATGATTCCCCATATCATAAATAGGTTGCGTGTTAGGAATAGAAATTTTGATGTCATCCACACTTTTATCGCTTTGGCGATAATCGATCAATTCAGCTTCTGATGGTAATTTTTCTGTGGTCGGTTGAGAAATTGGTGTATGCCCATTTTCCACATAGGTATTCGGCGAAATATTGTTTGGCTGTACCATTTCTTCTTGCGTATGGGATCTAGATGTTGGAGAAGTGCGGTCAAATTTATTGGCTTTATCAAAATATTTTGATTTCTCACGACGATTTGACCATAATCCGTGTACGATTAAGGCGACAAGTGCTACGATACCCACAATAATCAAAATTGTATTTAAATCCATTTTTATTCCTTACGCGCGATAGTTCGGCGAGAGTGCTATAAATGGTGCTAATGCTACCATATTTCAGTAGGTGAAAAAATACTTCAAAGTGTGGAATTTTAAAGGAAAAGTGCGGTCTGTTTTAAGCATATTTTTATTGAAAGGAAAGAAAAATGTTAAATCTTAATGAATTAAAATCTGGTTTCCACTATTTTGTGATGGGCTGGCATTTCATCACACAAAAAGGTTTGCGTCGGTTTGTTATTATTCCAATTTTGCTCAATACCATTTTGCTTTGTGGTTTATTTTGGCTTTTTATTAGCCAAATCAGCAGTGCTATTGATTGGGTGATGAATTTTATTCCAGATTGGCTTAGTTTTCTCAGTGTCATTTTACTGACACTTTCGATTTTAACGATTTTATTGCTCTTTTATTTTACTTTTACCACGTTTTCTGGCTTTATCGCAGCCCCCTTTAATGGTTTGTTGGCGGAAAAAGTAGAAAAAATGCTGACGGAGGAAAATATTAATGATGATAGTCTCGTGGATATAATGAGGGATGTGCCTCGTATGCTTGCTCGAGAGTGGCAAAAATTACGTTATAGCTTACCCAAAATTATCGCCTTATTTTTACTGAGTTTTATTCCTCTGGTTGGGCAAACCATCGTGCCAGTACTTACTTTCTTGTTCACTTGTTGGATGATGGCAATTCAATATTGTGATTATCCTTTTGATAATCACAAAGTCTCTTTTGATATCATGAAAAATGCACTTGGCAATCAACGAACTCAAAGTTTAACTTTTGGTGGATTGGTTACTTGTTGCACATTTGTGCCAGTGATTAATTTATTAATTATGCCTGTTGCAGTATGTGGTGCGACGCTGATGTGGGTGGAAAATTATCGTAATGACTTAGGTTTTAATATGAATAGATCTTTTTCCTCTCAAACGGGGCTTGATGTTCGTTCAGAAAATACAGGGATTGTTAAATAGCCTACAGTTATAAATAGATCAAATAACTATTTTTTTAATCAAAAGTGCGGTACTATAAATAAACCAACATTAACGAAGTCCAACGAAAGGGAAATATTATGACAATTTATGCAGACAATTCTTATTCTATCGGAAATACGCCGCTTGTGCGTTTAAAACACTTTGGCCATAACGGCAATGTGGTGGTAAAAATTGAAGGTCGTAACCCAAGCTACAGCGTAAAATGCCGTATTGGGGCGAATATGGTGTGGCAAGCAGAAAAAGATGGCACGCTCACAAAAGGGAAAGAGATTGTAGATGCAACGAGTGGTAACACGGGCATTGCTTTGGCTTATGTTGCGGCGGCTAGAGGTTATAAAATCACGCTCACTATGCCAGAAACAATGAGTCTTGAAAGAAAACGCTTATTGTGCGGATTGGGTGTAAATTTAGTGCTTACCGAAGGTGCAAAAGGAATGAAAGGTGCTATTGCGAAAGCAGAAGAAATTGTTGCTTCTGATCCAAGCCGCTATGTCATGCTTAAACAATTTGAAAATCCAGCCAACCCACAAATTCATCGAGAAACAACAGGGCCTGAAATTTGGAAAGATACGGATGGCAAAGTCGATGTTGTTGTTGCTGGCGTAGGAACAGGTGGTTCGATTACGGGTGTTTCTCGCGCGATTAAATTAGATTTTGGTAAACAAATCACTTCTGTTGCCGTTGAGCCAGTGGAATCTCCGGTCATTAGTCAAACTTTAGCGGGTGAAGAAGTAAAACCAGGTCCACACAAAATTCAAGGTATCGGTGCGGGTTTCATTCCCAAAAATTTAGATTTATCTATTATTGATCGCGTAGAAACTGTTGATAGTGATACCGCACTTGCCACAGCTCGTCGCTTAATGGCGGAAGAAGGCATTCTTGCAGGTATTTCATCTGGTGCAGCTGTCGCGGCTGCAGATCGCTTAGCTAAATTACCAGAATTTGCCGATAAACTCATTGTTGTTATTTTGCCTTCAGCTTCTGAACGCTACTTAAGCACAGCACTGTTTGAAGGGATTGAGGGATAAACAAAAAAGAATAAAGTGCGGTGAATTTTTACCGCACTTTTATTAAGACTAGAGTAGTTCAATCTGAATGACATCAGATTGTTTAATCCCCTTATTTTATCCTTTCCTTCTTATTCAAAATCAATTTTTTCTTCTTTTCATATTCTGTTCATTGAATTTTTTTATTAATGCAGTAAACTAGCCACCGATTTTTAATCATCTTTCTTTTCACTTTAAATGTTACCCGCGAGTAACAAAAGGACACATCATGACAAACAAAGTAAACAGTTATGGCTGGAAAGCCTTAATTGGCTCTGCCGTCGGCTATGCAATGGACGGTTTCGATCTTCTCATTTTAGGTTTCATGCTTAGTGCAATTTCCGCAGACTTAAATCTAACACCCGCCCAAGGTGGATCTCTCGTAACTTGGACTCTGATTGGTGCCGTATTTGGCGGCATTTTATTTGGTGCATTAAGCGATAAATACGGTCGTGTACGCGTACTGACTTGGACTATTCTTCTTTTTGCGGTGTTTACTGGTTTATGTGCGATTGCACAAGGTTATTGGGATTTACTGATTTATCGCACAATTGCTGGTATTGGCTTAGGCGGTGAATTTGGAATTGGGATGGCTCTAGCAGCAGAAGCATGGCCTGCACGCCACCGAGCGAAAGCAGCATCTTATGTTGCATTGGGTTGGCAAGTTGGTGTGTTAGGTGCTGCGTTGCTTACACCATTATTGCTCCCGCATATTGGCTGGCGTGGAATGTTCTTAGTGGGTATCTTCCCTGCATTTGTCGCTTGGTTCTTACGTTCTCATCTGCACGAACCTGAAATTTTCACTCAAAAACAAACCGCACTTTCAACGCAATCCAGCTTTACTGATAAATTACGTTCATTCCAGCTTCTGATTAAAGACAAAGCCACGAGCAAAATTAGTCTTGGTATCGTCGTACTCACTTCTGTACAAAACTTCGGTTATTACGGCATTATGATTTGGTTACCTAATTTCTTATCAAAACAACTTGGATTCAGTTTAACTAAATCTGGGCTTTGGACCGCCGTTACCGTCTGCGGCATGATGGCTGGCATTTGGATTTTCGGACAACTCGCCGACCGAATCGGACGCAAACCAAGTTTCTTACTTTTCCAATTAGGCGCAGTGATAAGTATCGTGGTTTACTCACAACTTACCGATCCTGACATCATGCTTCTTGCTGGGGCATTTTTAGGTATGTTTGTGAACGGAATGCTGGGCGGTTACGGTGCATTGATGGCGGAAGCCTACCCAACAGAAGCTCGAGCAACGGCACAAAACGTACTTTTCAATATTGGTCGTGCCGTAGGGGGATTTGGACCTGTAGTTGTGGGCGCAGTTGTACTTGCTTACTCTTTCCAAACGGCCATCGCTCTACTTGCGATTATCTACGTAATTGATATGTTAGCGACAATTTTCTTAATCCCTGAATTAAAAGGTAAAGCCTTAGACTAAGAAAATATAAAAGATAAAAATGCTCGCCAAGTGCGAGCATTTTTTATGAAACAAGTCATCTTATAAGTAATATCTTTATAAGTTTTCTTTTCACTAAGCAAACTTTCATTATTTTGCCAACAGTTCGTTCAATTTTTCTAATGCCATTTCTGGCGTAATATCAATCAAACTTTGATGATACCCCCCCTCTTTGTCGCCTTTACGGACTTTAATCAATCCACCTTCAATTAAACGAATAATCGTTGCTTTATCTGAAAGCGGCGGCGTATATTGTGGGCTAGTTGGTCCATAAAGTGCAATCAATGGACGATTTACTGCTGCCGCAATATGCATTAAACCACTGTCATTGGTCACGACCGCCGTACAATTTGCAATTAAATCCACTGCTTCATTTAAGTTGGTTTTTCCTGCTAAATTGACACAAAACTCACGCAACGCTTCTGGCAGTGCTTGACGAATTTCTTCTCCCACTGGTTCATCTTTAGCTGAACCAAATAGCGCCACAGCATAGCCTTGGGTAATTAACATTTCTGCTAATTTTGCATAATGATAATGTGGCCAACGTTTTGCCGGGCCAAATTCCGCACCAGGACAAAAACCAATAATTGGACGCTCGCCTAAAAGTGCGGTTTGTTTTTTAAAGTTTTTTAAGGTTTCAGCTTGTTGAGTGGGATCAACGGTTAAATAAGGTTTTAGAACAGGAATATCAGCCGCTTTCGGTACCGCATTTTGCTCAAAAGCTAACGCGACATAACGTTGCACCATCATAGGATAATCACGTTTATTATTGCGTAAATCGTTAAGCAAGAAATAACGGCTTTCCCCTTTCCAGCCACGACGCACCGCAATTTTTGCAAAAGCGGGAATAAAAGCTGACTTCAAGGAGTTTGGTAATACGATCGCCATATCATATTGATTGCGCAATGCCTTACCTAAACGATAACGCGTTCCCAATTCAAAGGCTCCGTGCCCTAATGGCATTTCAATCGCCTTACGCACTTCTGGCATACGCGCAAGCAAAGGCTTACACCAATTCGGTGCCATCACATCAATATTGCAGTTTGGATATTGAATTTTCAGTTGCTGGTACAAACTGTGCGACATCATCATATCGCCAACCCAAGATGGGCCAATAATTAGAATATTCATTTTCTGTCTTTCAGATAAAAGTGCGGTCAAAAATACTTGTTATTATGGCACAGAGTTGAATAAAAATATGCTCCTTTAACAATTTAGTCGAAACTCTTTAGGAGTCATTTCAAATTCTTTCTTAAAAACAGAGTAAAAATATTGAATTGATGGATAGCCGCAAATCTCAGCAATTTCTTGAATAGAAATATCTGTTTGTTGTAATAAATTCTTTGCTCGGGAAATTTTTTCTTCGTGGATGACTTGGTGAATTGTTTTATTCATTTCATTCTTAAAACGTTGTTCAAGATTAGAACGTGAGGTTTCAAGATGATCTAAAACTTGTTCTACTTTAATTCGATGACAGGCACGATGACGAATATAATGCATTGCTTGAATGACAAGCGGATCTGTTAATGATCGATAATCTGTAGAATTTCGAGAGTGAACGGTAATCGGTGGAATTAAAATAGGGGTATGTGAAACTTTTTGACCATTGAGTAATTTGTGTAATAATTTCGCAGCTTGATAACCAATCTCTCTCGTGCCTTGTTCTACGGAGGAAAGGGACATACGCGATAAATATTGGATCAATTCTTCATTATCAATACCAACCACACAAAGCTCTTCAGGTACAGCAATTTTACTGTATTCACAAGCCTGCAATAAATGACGAGCACGCGCATCCGTAACAGCAATAATACCAGTATGAGAAGGAAGAGATTTTAACCAGACAATTAGCTTTTGTTGCTCTTCCAACCAATTTTGAGCATGAACCTGCACACCCTCATATAGGTAAATAGGGTAATGATTTTTCTCCATCAACTCTACAAAAGCATCTCTTCGTTCTATAGACCAATGCTTATGAGTATTTACTTGCAAACCATAAAATGCAAACTGTGACAGTCCTTTCTCCTGTAAATGAGATAAAGCCATTTCAACCAATGCCATATTATCTGTTGCTACATAAGGAAAGTGCGGATAAAAATCAGCTTGTTTATAAGATCCACCAACTGCTATAGTAGGAATAAGAGTGTGTTGCAATAATTCAACAGTTTTTGGATCATCAAAGTCTGCAATAATGCCATCAATAGAAAGTTGATTAATAGTATCAGTATGATAGATAAATTCATCTTCTACAAAAATATCCCACATACATTGCGATGCCTGAATATATTGTCCAATACCCTCCACCACCTGCCGATCATATACTTTGTTTGCATTAAATAAGAGGGCAATTTTGTAGTATTGTTCCGTCATTTTATATCCTTATCTATGGGAAATTGCTATTTAAGTTATAATAGAAAAGATATTTAGCTTCAAGATAAAAATAGCCAGAATAACTGGCCATTTTTATATCCAATACCACATTTATTTTTTTAGCTTCGCAATACCTATTCCACTTGCACCATAAATAATAGCAAAGATAATACCGCTCCAACATAAAATTGCCCAAGGTAAATAGGACAATGTTGCAACACCTAATGTGCCTGCCATATATGCACCTGCGGCAGTCCATGGCAAAATAGGTTCAATAATTGTTGCGGAGTCTTCTGCTGTTCGACTTAGATTTTTTGGATGTAATCCTTTTTCTACATACGCATTTTTAAGCATTTCTCCTGGAATTAGAATAGAAATTTGCCCATTACAAGTAACCCCAATCATTGTTAGACCGCAAAGAATCGTTGTAATAATCAAAGAAAGAGTTGAATGAACAAAGGTGAGTAATTTTTGAATAATCACGGTTAATGCACCGCTCAATTGTAATACACCTGCAAATGATAATGCACAGAAACAAATTAATAGTGTTCCCATCATTGAGTTCATTCCACCACGATTCAACAAACGACTTAAATCAGAGCTAACTGAAGTATGGTGAATCATTGAGGTATCAAATCCATTAACTGCGCTATTAATCACATCAGATAGAGAGAATTTTTGAATTAAGATAGCATTAATAATTGCGATAAATGCTGATAATAACATCACTGGAATAGTCGGTTTCTTAGTAATAGATCCCCATAATACAATAGCGACTGGAATAAGTAATAGAAAGTTAAAATGATAAACTTGCTCTAACTCATGAATCATTGTATTTACTTTTTCTGGAGTCGCTACATTAGAAAAATCGTAGTTTAAACCATATACCACATAGACAGTAGCCGAAAGAATAAAAGATGGTAATGTTGTATAAAGTAAGTGAACTATATGCTCATATAAATCTACGCCAGCAGCTGCGGATGCAATATTGGTTGTATCAGATAATGGCGATAATTTATCTCCAAAATACGCACCAGCGACCACAGCACCTGCCGTAGCAGCCAAATTGGCGTCTAATCCAATCGCAACTCCCATAAATGCCACACCGACAGTCCCTGCTGACCCCCAAGAGGTTCCAGTACAAATGGAAACAATAGCAGTAAGGAATAAGGCTGTCACATAAAGATATTCTGGTGATATTGCTTTTAGTCCGTAGTAGATCATCATAGGAATTGTTCCTCCACTAATCCAAGTTCCAATTAATAATCCTACAGTAATTAAAATTAATAGCGCAGGCATTGTTTTAGCTATTTTTTCTGAAATGGCGTCTAAAATATCTAAATAGCAATGACCTAATTTAATAACTAAAAAACCAGCAAATACCGTTGAAATAATCATTAATGGCTCTGCTGGCAAATCAAATAAAGCATACCCAAGCCCTAACAGTAATAGCATCACAATGATTGGTGAAAAAGCTTCTAATGTTGTTGGCATTCTTGTGCGATGAGTGGTTTTCATATTAAATCTCCCTATTGTTTAATAAACAAAACCCATTTTTGATTCGATTCAATGCTTCTAATAATTTTTTTCTAGGCATAGCGACATTCATACGAAAGAAACCATCTCCCTCTTTGCCAAATTTACTCCCCAAAGATACTTTTACTCTTGATAAATTATTAATCCAATAAGCTAATTCATTTTCATTTATACTTAGCTTTTTATAGTTTATCCAAAGTAAATAAGTTCCATCACTTTCAGTAATATCTAATAATGGAATATACTCATTGAAAAATTCTTTTACTATCTTCTTATTATTCTTTATGTATTCTTTTAGATAGATTACCCAATCAGTACAATATTTATATAACGAAATAATAGCTGGTATAGAGAAATAATTTGGATTATGTATACCTAATGCCATCATTTCTTTTATAAATTTTTCTCGAATTTCTTTATTCTCAATAATTAGGTTAGCTATTTCCAATCCAGGAATATTAAAAGTTTTTGCTGGGGATAAACAGATCATTGAGTGATTTGCTACCCATTCATCTAATGATGATATTAAATAGTGGGAGTCATTTGTTAGTGTAAAGTCTGCGTGGACATCATCGGAAATGATAAATACATTATGTTTTTTAGCTAAGTTTATAATTTTAATAAGGACTTCTTTATTCCAAATCGTTCCAGTTGGATTATGAGGAGAAATTAAAACAAATACTTTAGAATGTTTAAAACATTCCTCTAATAAATGAAAATCAATATGATACTTTCTATTTTCATAAACCAAAGGACATTGATATAATTTTCTGTCATTTAATTTTATCGTGTTTAATATTGGACTATATGAAGGTGATAGAATACATATTCCATCATTTTCTTTTGTAAATGCTCGTATATAAATAGATACGGCTTGGATTATTCTTGGGCAAAATACAATTTTTTCAGAGAGAACAGAATAATGATATTGTTCGAAAATATAATCACTGATTATCTTGTAATAGTCGGCTGGTAATTCAGTATAACCATAAATTCCTAAACGATTAAATTTTTCTAATTCATCTATCATTATCTGAGGGGCTGGAATATCCATATCCGCAACAGACATTGGAATAATATCATTATCTACATTCCATTTAGCACTAAATGTATTTAGACGATCAATAATCACATCAAAATTATAAAAATTATTCATTATTCCTCCTGATGTATAAGGCAAATTTACTTTAGTCAAAGAAGAAAAGAATTAAAATTACTAAAACTACTTTATCTATTACGTTTTTTCACAACTGTGATCCACGCCACAGTTGCAAATAATCAACATAGAAAAATTAAATAACATAATTGATGAAAAGTTAGTTTTTCACAAAAATGCGAAAAATTTCATCACCTAGAGAGGAAAATGTTATGACAACCTATTTCGATAAAATTGAAAAAATCTCCTTTGAGGGAGAAAAATCCACAAATCCTTTTGCTTTCAAACATTATGATGCTAATCAAGTAATTTTAGGTAAAACTATGGCTGAACATTTACGCTTGGCGGTGTGTTATTGGCATACCTTTTGCTGGAATGGGAATGATATGTTTGGGCTAGGTTCTTTGGAGCGAAGTTGGCAGAAAAATCCAAATGTGCTTGCTGGCGCAGAACAAAAAGCCGATATTGCTTTTGAGTTTTTGAATAAGTTAGGCGTGCCTTATTATTGTTTTCATGATGTTGATATTGCACCTGAAGGTAATTCAGTGCGGGAATATGTACAAAATTTTCATCATATTGTTGATATTTTAGAACGCAAACAAGTAGAAACGGGTGTAAAACTCTTATGGGGAACTGCAAATTGTTTTACTAATCCTCGTTATATGTCTGGTGCAGCAACCAATCCTAATCCTGAGGTTTTTGCTTGGGCTGCAACACAAGTGTTTAATGCGATGAATGCCACTCAACGTTTAGGTGGAGAAAATTACGTATTATGGGGTGGACGTGAGGGGTATGAAACTTTATTGAATACCGATTTGAAACGTGAACGTGAACAAATTGGTCGTTTTATGCAAATGGTGGTAGAACATAAGCATAAAATTGGGTTTAAAGGTACATTATTAATTGAGCCAAAACCGCAAGAACCAACTAAACATCAATATGATTATGATGTGGCAACAGTGTATGGTTTCCTAAAACAATTTGGTTTAGAAAAAGAAATTAAAGTTAATATTGAAGCTAACCACGCGACGCTTGCTGGCCATACCTTTCAACATGAAATTGCAACAGCTTGTGCATTAGATATTTTTGGCTCAATTGATGCTAATCGTGGCGATCCACAATTAGGCTGGGATACCGACCAATTCCCAAATAGTGTTGAAGAAAATACGTTAGTTATGTATGAAATTTTAAAACATGGCGGTTTTACTACTGGAGGCTTTAATTTTGATGCGAAAATTCGCCGACAAAGTATTGATCCTTATGATTTATTTTACGCTCATATCGGTGCAATTGATGTATTGGCATTATCCTTAAAACGTGCAGCAAAAATGTTACAAGAGAAAACCTTACAAAAAATTGTTAATGCACGCTATGCAGGTTGGAATAGTGAACTTGGTCAGCATATTTTGCAAGGTAAAACTTCACTTGAAACACTTGCGCAACTTGTCCAACAAAAAGATTTAGCACCAAAACCAGTTTCAGGTCAGCAAGAATATTTGGAAAATTTGGTAAACCAAGTTATTTATAGCTAAAAATGAAGCAAAAGTGCGGTTGTATTTCACCGCACTTTTTTATTTTAGGAGACATTATGTATATAGGAATTGATTGTGGCACACAAGGAACAAAGGCAATAGTGCTTGATTCTGTCCAAAAAAAAGTGATTGGAGTTGGTTACGCAAAACATGAATTAATTACACAATCCAATGGAAGACGTGAACAACAACCAAATTGGTGGATTGAGGCATTACAACAAGCATTACAAATTGCATTGAAACAAGCAAAAAATTCACCGCACTTTTCACCTAATTTAGTGAAGGGAATAGGCATTTCAGGACAACAACATGGACTGGTAATGTTAGATAAAAACGATCGTCCTCTATATAAGGCTAAGCTTTGGTGTGATACAGAAACCGCTACGGAAAATGATATACTGATCGAAAAATTAGGCGGACAAACAGCCGTATTTGAAAAATTAGGCATCATTTGCCAAACTGGTTACACAGCTTCAAAACTAAGTTGGTTTCGTCAAAATTATCCTGACAAATTTGCCAATATTCGCAAAATCATGCTGCCACACGATTATCTAAATTATTGGCTAACAGGAAAATTCTGCACTGAATTTGGTGATGCTTCTGGTAGTGGTTATTTCGATGTTGTGAAAAGAGAATGGAAAAGAGAAGTCTTCAAATATCTTGCACCAGAATTAAATATGGATGAAGTGTTACCAAAATTACTTTCTGCTGAACAAAAAATCGGTGTGATTAAACCTGAAATTGCGACTTTATTTGGTTTTAATGAGAATGTCATCGTCTCCACAGGTGGAGGCGATAATATGATGGGAGCAATTGGTACAGGAAATATTCGAGAAGGGATTGCTACGATGAGTCTCGGTACTTCTGGTACCTTGTATGCTTATACGCAAAAGCCATTGCTTAATTTACCACCAATGATCGCAAATTTTTGTTCAAGTAATAATGGCTGGTTACCACTGGTTTGTGTAATGAATATAACCTCCTCAAATAAACAGCTAATGAATTTGCTCAATATTGATATTGAAGAATTAAATCAACTTGCTCAACAAGCACCTATTGGCGCGAATGGCATCACTATTTTGCCATTCTTTAATGGTGAAAGAGTTCCACCTTTACCCAATGCAAAAGCGAGCATTTTAGGATTAGATTCAAGTAATTTCACACGAGAAAATCTTTGTCGAGCAATGATGGAAAGTGCTACTTTTACGCTTCGCTATGGCTTAGATTTATTTCGTCAAGCTGGCCTCGAAACCTCACAAATTCGCCTAATTGGAGGTGGCGCGAAAAGCTCATTTTGGCGGCAAATGATTGCTGATGTGATGAATTCTGAAGTGGTATGTTTGCAGGAAGAAGAAGCTGCTGCATTAGGAGGAGCAATTCAAGCTATGTGGGCAAATGGAGAAGGAGAACTGGAATTTTTATGCGAAACCTTCATTCACTTAGATGAAAACTCAAAAGCTTATCCCAACTTATCACAGGTGAAAAATTATCAAAGTGCTTATGAGCGTTATTTAATACATTTATCACAATTATATTAAATAAAATCCCCTATGCCGATAAGCTATAGGGGATTTACTACATTAATAATTTATTTTCTATTCAACCACGCCATATATTCAGTCACGCCTTCCGCAACTGTTTTGAATGGTTTATCGTAGCCTGTTGAGCGAAGTTTAGTTAAATCTGCTTGAGTATATTCTTGATAACGAGATTTCAAATGCTCTGGGAATGGAATGGTTTCAATCTCGCCTTTTCCGTGGAATTTCACTACCGCATCAGCCACCGCACGGAAACTTTCTGCATTTCCTGTACCAAGGTTGTAAATACCCGAAATACCATTTTGCCAACACCAAATATTCACTGCAGCCACATCGCCTACATAAACAAAATCACGGCGGAATCCTTCGCTGCCTGCAAATAATTTTGGATTTTCGCCTTTTAAGATTTGGTTATTCAAGTGGAATGCCACACTCGCCATTGAACCTTTATGATTTTCACGCGGCCCGTAAACATTGAAATAACGGAAACCACATACTGGCGATTTTGCTTCTGGCAAAATGTTACGCACATATTGATCGAACAAGAATTTAGAATAGCCATACACATTTAATGGGCCTTCAAATTCACGTTCTTCACGGAATACTTTGGTGTCTCCATAAGTTGCTGCGCTTGAGGCATAGAAAAAAGGAATTTCACGGTCAAGGCAATAATGCAACAACTCTTTAGAATATTCGTAGTTGTTGTGCATAATGTATTTACCATCCCATTCCGTAGTCGCAGAACATGCCCCCTCGTGGAATACCGCATCAATATCGCCAAATTCATCGCCCGCAATAATAGAAGCAATGAAATCTTCTTTATCGCAATAATCTGCGATGTCTAAATCAACTAAATTTGCAAATTTCGTGCCATCTTTTAAGTTATCCACCACTAAAATATCTTTGCGCCCTAAATCATTCAATGCTTTGACAATATTACTGCCAATAAAACCAGCGCCGCCTGTTACAATAATCATAATTCTGTCCTCTTTAAAATAAGTTTGCGTATTGTAATAGATTTTCTACCGCTTAGCCAAAAAACTCTGCGAAAAACAACCGCACTTTTAATCCCCAATAACTCGTAAGGCCTGTCGTAACAAGATCCATTTTGCCTTTACTCAACAACACAATTGTGGGTGTCACATTAATTTGCCATCGTTCTGCAAATTCCCCTTTAGGATCATTAACCGTAGTGAAGTGGTAGTCATGCTTACTTAAATAATCATTTACGTCCGCCTCATTGCCTGAGCGTAATGCCACCGATACAACTTGATAGCCTTCGTTTGCTAAAGAATTAATTGCTGGCGAAGTATAACGACAATAACCACACCAAGTTCCCCAAAAATAAAGTAATGTGGGTTTGTTTTGATCAAGACTATCAAGAGAGAACGTACTCCCTTGAAGATCTTGTAACGTGATTTTATTTATTTCCTTTGGCACTACAGGGCGACGAACAAAATCCAGTATGCTAGTTATCACAATAAAAGTTAAAAAGAGGGATAATCCATTCTTGAGTAATTTTTTAATCTTCATTTTATTTATTCCTTATCTTGTTGAGATGATTGTAATTGAGCGTACAACCATAGTCAAAAATAAAGAATTTTTGCTACAATAGGTAAAACATAAATAAAAGGAGGAAAATAATGACATCAAATCAACTTGCTCAATATATCGACCACACCGCACTTACCGCAGAAAAAAATGAACAAGATATTTCGACACTCTGTAATGAAGCGATTGAACATGGATTTTATTCTGTATGTATCAATTCTGGTTATATTCCACTCGCTAAAGAAAAACTTGCTGGCTCAAATGTAAAAATTTGTACCGTAGTTGGCTTCCCTTTGGGGGCGAATTTAACCTCTGTCAAAGCATTTGAAACGCAAGAAGCTATTAAAGCGGGTGCAAATGAGATTGATATGGTAATTAATGTAGGTTGGATAAAATCGCAAAAATGGGATGCAGTAAAACAAGATATTCAAGCTGTATTTAATGCTTGTAATGGCACGCCATTAAAAGTAATTTTAGAAACTTGTTTGCTCACTAAAGATGAAATAGTGAAAGCCTGCGAAATTTGTAAAGAAATCGGTGTAGCTTTTGTTAAAACATCAACGGGTTTCAATAAAGGCGGCGCAACTGTAGAAGATGTTGCATTGATGAAACAAACGGTCGGCAATATTGGTGTTAAAGCATCAGGTGGTGTGCGTGATACTGAAACTGCACTTGCAATGATTAAGGCGGGTGCGACTCGCATTGGTGCAAGCGCTGGCATTGCAATTATTAGCGGTACGCAAGACACTCAAAGCACTTACTAATCCTTTCACGCGTGGTATTCTTTCCACGCGTTTTTACATATTCGACAATTTCTGCAGCAAACGATCCATTGCTCGATAGCCCAAGGCCTCCGCCAAGTGCGGTTGAGAAATTTGTTGTTCTCCTTGTAGATCGGCAATGGTTCGAGAAACTTTCAAAATACGATGATAAGCCCGTACAGAAAGCCCAAGTTTATTCAGTGCTTTTTCAAGGAAAAAGGCATCTTTATCATTTAACTTGCAATCACGCTCAATCTCTTTACTGTTCAAATAAGCGTTGATTTTCCCCGCTCTTTCCATTTGAATCTCACGTACTTTTAACACTTTTTCACGAACTTGCACGCTGGTTTCGCCACGATCGCCCGTATTTTGCAAGCTACCTTGTGGCAGTAAAGGCACTTCAATAGATAAATCAAAACGATCTAAAAATGGCCCTGAAAGTCGATTCAAATAACGCATAATTTGCTGTGGTGAAGTGCGGTTATGTGTCCCAGTATAATGGCCTGTAGGGCTTGGATTCATCGCTGCCACTAATTGAAAACGAGCTGGGAATTGAATTTTTGCATTGGCACGAGAAATAATAATCTCACCACTTTCCAAAGGCTGGCGTAGTGCATCTAACACTTTTCGCTCAAATTCTGGAAGTTCATCAAGAAAAAGCACCCCATTTGTTGCTAAGGATATTTCGCCAGGTTTAGGGATCGTTCCGCCACCAACTAAAGCCGGCATTGATGCACTATGGTGTGGTGCGCGAAAAGGACGTTGCTTCCAATTATGAAAATTTAACTCGTTTTGAACTAAACTCGTTACAGATGCTGTTTCTATCGCTTCTAAATCTGTCATTTCAGGTAAAAGCCCTGTCAAACGGCTGGCTAACATGGTTTTCCCTGTACCCGGTGGGCCAAGAAAGAGCAAATTATGCTGCCCCGCTGCGGCAATGGTCAATGCTCGTTTAGCGTGCTGTTGTCCGATAATATCCGTTAAATCTAACGTATTTTTACCTGAAAAATTTACCGCACTTTCTTTCACAATTTCAGTGGCGAGGGGTAATTTTTCCTGACCATTGAGAAATTGCACTACATCTAAAAGCGTTTGAGCAAAATAAGTATTTTGATCAGACACGAGCGAGGCTTCATTAGCATTTTGTTTCGCGATAATTAACTCTCGCTTTGACTTTTGCGCTGCAAGAATAGCGGGAATCACACCATGTACGCCACGCAATTGGCCCGTCAGCGCAAGCTCTGCCACAAATTCAAATTGCTTTAAACGGCTTGCATCAAGCTGATCTGATGCAGCTAAAATCCCGATAGCAATAGGCAAATCAAATCTTCCGCCTTCTTTCGGTAAATCCGCAGGGGCGAGATTCACTGTGATACGCTTGGCTGGGTATTTAAATTGTGCATTCATCAACGCACTACGCACCCGATCTTGTGCCTCTTTCACGGTTTTTTCTGGCAAACCAACAAGTGTAAATCCTGGTTTTCCGTTGCTTAAATGCACCTCAATGGTGACTAGCGGTGCTTGCACACCCATAGAAGCACGGCTGTAAACAATAGCAAGGGACATGATAATCCTTAAAGTGCGGTAAAAATGAAGATAGTTTTTGCACTATAAAAAAAGCACGTAATGAAATCATTCATTCCGTGCTTTTTTTGCGATCTAGATCGCAAAATTCATATTTTATTTCGCAAAAAGTGGCGAAAACCAAAAATCTAATTTCGCCGCCAATTTATCAATACCAATTTTATTTTGTGCAGAAAAAGCCTCAACTTGTATATCGCCTTGAAATGGAAGAATTGCTTCACGCACCATTTTTACTTGTTTACTACGTGCACTTTGGCTCAATTTATCGGCTTTAGTAAGCAATAAAAGTATCGGTAAATCTGCTGAAACCGCCCATTCAATCATTTGTTGGTCAAGATCCTTAAGCGGATGGCGAATATCCATCAACACAACCAATCCCGACAAACATTCTCGTTTTTGCAAATATTCGCCCAAGGATTTTTGCCATTGGATTTTCATTTGCTCTGGCACGGCAGCATAACCATAGCCTGGTAAATCCACCAATTTATAATTTGGTTCCACTTCAAATAAGTTAATCAATTGCGTGCGCCCCGGTGTTTTTGAGGTGCGCGCTAAATTTTTTTGATTGGTTAGTGCATTAAGTGCGGTCGATTTTCCTGCATTTGAACGACCCGCAAACGCAATTTCAATGCCCGTATCTTCAGGAATGGAACGAATATTCGGCGCGCTCGTTAAAAAGTGGGTTTTGTGGTAATTAAGTTTAATTTCAGACATAAGTATTCCTTTTAAAAATTGTGTTTAGAATAGCATAAATGGAAAATTTCCTGAAATTATGTCAAAATTCTCTCTGAAATTATAATCAATTAATGGCAATCCAGATGACAACAAAAACAACTTACCAATGGCCTCAATCTAAGGATATTTATCCATATCGACCAGGGCGTTTTGATGCACCAAAACATTGGCGTTATAACTTACGTAGCTTTTTAAATCGTGGTTCAATTCGTCGCTTTGAACAATTTATCAATCAACATCCTTTTCTCGTCGATATTTTTAATACGCACTTGGATTATAGTTATCCTGTTGCTTGTCGTTTTTTAGATAAGCGTTTTAACGCATCACAACGTTTTCATGCCGTTTGTGAGAATCTTTTATTTTTACCCGAAAAACTTACCGCACTTTCTACGCCGTTATGGGAAAAACCTCTAAGTTTTGGCGAAGTCATTCCTGATTTTGAAATGACATTAAGCATGACAACCCATCAACCGATGGAGGGGTATTGGGTATTGGAGCTATGGCATAAACCAAGAAATGAATTAGTTTATTTGCTTACTTTTGCCAAATTAGGCGATGCGTTGCTTATTGCTGTTGTACAAGGGCCAAATTTTGAAGGCTCAAAGGAAATGGTGAAACAACTAACCAAATTATGCCACGGTTTACGCCCTGCCTATTTAATGGTTGAAACCATGAAATCACTCACAAAAATACTAGACTACGATAAATTGCTTGGCATTCCGCAAAAATACCAAAATAAATCTCGCTTCATTCAAAGTAAACAATACACAGTGGACTATGATGCAATTTTTGGCGAATCAGGCGGAGAATTAAAAGATTACTGGGAATTGCCTTTAGAAATGGATAGAAATCTGGATGATATTCCAAGTAAAAAACGTTCCATGTATCGTAAACGTTATGCGATGCTAGATGATTTGGCTAAGGTAATTGAAGAAAAGTTAGGATTGTAAAAGTAAAAAGTGCGGTGAATTTTAACCGCACTTTTTGTTTTATAAGACTTTCAAGCAAGCCACAAAATGGCTGTTGTTTTGGCTGGTGAAAGGTGGTTTTTGTTTCGCACAATTCTCATCAGCCTTTAGACAGCGAGTACGAAATACGCAACCAGACGGTGGATTAATTGGCGAAGGCAAATCACCTTCAAGTAATTCGATGGATTTATTGCGTTCCAATTTTGGATCGGGGATCGGAACAGCAGACATTAAGGCTTTGGTATAAGGATGTTTGGTATCGTTATATACTTCCACATCGCTGCCTAATTCCATTGCATTGCCTAAATACATCACTAATACGCGGTCAGAAATATGTTTTACCACCGCTAAATCATGGGCGATAAAAATTAAGGAAAGCCCCATTTCTTTTTGCAGGGATTTCAATAAATTCACCACTTGAGCCTGAATCGACACATCTAACGCTGAAACGGGCTCATCACAAATGATCATTTTGGGCTCAATGATTAACGCACGAGCAATACCGATACGCTGACATTGACCACCAGAAAATTCATGTGGGTAGCGGTTAATCAAGTTCGGTAAAAGCCCAACTTTCAACATCATAGCTTGCACTTTTTCTTTCACTTCGGCGGCACTTAAGTGCGGTTGGTAGATCTTTAATGGCTCAGCAATGATTTCGCCAATATTCATTCGCGGATTGAGAGAGGCGAGCGGATCTTGGAAAATCATTTGAATATCTTTACGCGTTTCTTTCCATTGTTTCGCTGATTGTTTTCGTAAATGTTTACCAAGCCACAAGATTTCCCCTTCACTCGCTTCGACTAAACCGATAATAGCGCGTGCAAGTGTGGATTTACCACAACCAGATTCACCTACTACGCCGAGAGTTTCACCTGCGTAAAGTTTAAAAGACACATCCTTCACCGCTTTTAAGGTTTGCGGTTTGGCGAAGAAAAGGGATTTATCATTTTTAATTTTAAAACTGACGCCTAAGTGATTGACTTCAAGGAGTAATTCTTTGTTGTTTGAGACTGTCATAGGTTAAATTTCTCCGCTGATAACCAACAATTACGTAATTGACCGTGATTAAATGTAGTCAGTTTTGGCGCAATTTGGCATTGTTCGGTAGCAAATTGGCAACGAGGTGAGAATGGACAACCTTTTGGCAAATGCAATAAATTCGGTGGATTGCCAGGAATGGTGACCAAGTGTTCTTCATTGCCGTCTAAGCGAGGAATCGCATCCATTAAGCCTATGGAATAGGGATGGGTTGGATGATAGAAAATTTGTTCCGCTGTGCCGTATTCCATGGTTCGTCCAGCATACATCACCATGACTTGATCGCAGATACCAGCCACTACCCCAAGATCATGGGTAATCATAATAATCGCAGTATTAAATTCGTGTTTTAACTCATTTAACAAGGTCATGATTTGTGCTTGAACGGTCACATCCAAAGCGGTTGTTGGTTCATCTGCAATGAGTAGTTTGGGACGGCATAATAGGGCCATCGCAATCATCACCCGTTGACGCATACCGCCAGAAAACTCGTGCGGATACATGCCCATGCGTTTTTTAGCTTCTGGCATTTTAACTGCGTCTAACATTTTCACGGATTCGGCAAAGGCAGTTTGTTTATCATAGCCCTTGTGCAATTGCAGCACTTCCATGAGTTGTTCACCGATTTTCATGTATGGGTTGAGTGACGTCATTGGATCTTGGAAAATCATGGAAATTTGCTCGGCGCGGATTTTATTCAATTCAGCATTCGGTAAATTAACTAATTCTTTCCCTTCAAAAATGGCAGAGCCTTCCACTTCACCGTTGGCTGCCAATAAACCCATTAAAGCAAAGGCTGTTTGTGACTTGCCTGATCCACTTTCGCCTACAATGCCCAGCGTGCTTCCTGCATTCAGCGTGAAGTTTAAGTCATTCACTGCTGTAACGACGCCATCTGGTGTTTTGAAGCGAACGTAGAGATTTTTTACATCTAATAAAGGATTCATTATTCGCTCCTATCTATCTTTCGGATCGAGCGCATCACGCAACCCGTCACCGATAAAGTTAAAACAAAATAGGGTAAGGCAAAGGAAAAATGCCGGGAAAATTAATAACCAAGGCGACACTTCCATTTGTGCAGCACCATCACTTAAGAGTGCGCCCCAACTACTCATCGGCTCTTGTGTACCTAATCCTAAGAAGCTTAAGAATGATTCAAATAGAATGAGCCCAGGCACTTCAAGCGAGGCATAAACTGCCACTAAGCCTAATACATTCGGAATAATGTGTTTCAAAATGATTTGGCGACGAGGTACGCCACAAACGATGGCGGCTTCGACGAATTCTTTATTTTTTAGGCTGAGGGTTTGTCCGCGTACAATACGTGCAAGACCAAGCCAGGCAATGGCCCCGATAGCGATAAAAATTAAGAAAATGTTTTGGCCAAAAAGGGTCACCAACAAAATCACGAAAAACATAAATGGAAATGAGCTAAGAATTTCCAAAAAGCGCATCATCAGCATATCTGTTTTACCGCCTACATAACCGGAAATAGCCCCATAAATTGTGCCGATAGTCACGGAAATGAAAGCACCAGCAATACCGACCAATAATGAAATACGTCCACCGATAGCAGTACGTACCAACAAGTCTCGACCTGAGGCATCGGTACCGAAGAAGTGATAGCCTTCCATTGTTGGTGCGGAGCTCATCATATTCCAATCGGTATCTTCATAGGTAAATGGGAAGAACCAAGGCGCTACGGTGATAAATATAATAATAAACGCCAAAATAATCAGACTGACAACGGCCGCTTTGTTGCGGAAAAAACGGCGTTTCGCATCTTGCCATAGGCTGCGGCCTTCCAGTTGCATTTCTTCAATACGGTCAGCCACTTGTTCCACAAAATCCGCATTTTTCTGATTAATCGGCTGAGTACGATAATCTGTCATAACTTATCCTTAATAACGAATTTTTGGATCGATGATGGCGTATAAAATATCCACAATCGCATTAAATAAAATGGTTAATGCCCCCACTAAAATGGTGAGGCTCAAAACTAAAGAGTAATCGCGGTTCAATGCGCCGTTTACAAATAATAACCCCATGCCAGGTAAACCAAATACGCTTTCGATGACCATTGAGCCAGTAATAATCCCTACGAAAGCAGGTCCTAAATAGGTTATCACGGGTAAAAGTGCGGGACGCAAAGCATGTTTTAAAATGATTCTCGACATGGAAAGTCCTTTAGCTTTGGCGGTTCGAATAAAGTTGGAATGTAACACTTCAATCATCGAACCACGCATGATACGCGCAATCCCTGCAACATAAGCGATAGTTAAGGAGGCTACAGGTAAGATCATGTACATGGCGGTACCGCCGTTCCAACCGCCAGCTGGCAGCCATCCTAGATAAATGGCGAAAATTAGCACTAAAACAGGTGCAAATACGAAGCTTGGCATAATGACCCCAAGCATCGAGAAACTCATCAAAATATAATCCCAACGGCTATTTTGATTGAGAGCGGCGAGCGTACCTGCTGTTACTCCTAGCACGACTGCAAAGGCGAAGGCCACCATTCCCAATTTTATGGAAACAGGGAAAGCTGACGCGATTAAATCATTGACTGATTGGTCTTTATATTTAAAAGAGGGACCAAAATCTCCTTTGGAAAGATTTTCTAAATAAAGGAAATATTGTTTATATAATGGTTCATTTAAATGATACTTCGCTTCGATATTAGCCATGACTTCTGGCGGATAAGCGCGTTCAGAAGTGAAGGGGCTGCCAGGGGCAAGACGCATCAAAAAGAAAGAAAAAGTAATCAAAATAAACAGCGTCGGTAAGGCTTCCAACAGCCGTTTAAAAATAAACTTGAGCATAACAACTCCAACCAAAATGGGCGAAAAGTGCGGTCAAAAAATACGACGATTTTTAACCGCACTTAAATACGAGCAACGAATTAATGTTTAATAATATAAAGATTGCGTAAGTAAATATGATCTTGTGGATCTTTGCCTGAATAACCTTTTACGTAAGGTTTCACTAAGCGTGGATTCACATAGTTAAAGATTGGTACGATACCGTAATCTTTTCCAAGAATTTCTTCGGCTTTCGCATAAGCTTTTGCACGACCTTCTGCATCAGTTGCTGCGTAAGATTCTGCCATCGCTTTATCATATTCTGGATTCGCATATTTCGCGGTATTGTTACTAGAATTAGATAAGAAATAGTTGCCGAATGTTGTTGCTTGGTTGTAATCCGCATGCCATCCAGCACGCGCCACATCGTAACGACCTGCACGACGGCTATCAATGTAAGTTTTCCACTCTTGGTTTTCTAATTTCACATCAATCAAACCTTTGGTGTTAGCTTTCCACATAGAAGCTGCAGCAATAGCCACTTTTTTGTGGTTTTCATTGGTATTATAAAGAATGCTGAATTTCAACGGATTCGCTTTACTGTAACCAGCTTCTTCTAAGAGTTTAATGGCTTCTTCATTACGTTGTGCCATCGGTTCTTTTGAATAAGCAGGTTGTTGAATGAGATGACCTTCTTCGATGTAAGTTGGGGTAAACACATAGGTTGGTGTTTGACCTTGGCCCAATACTTTATCGGTGATCACATTACGATCAAGGGATAAGTTCAAGGCTTTACGAATATTCACGTTATCAAAAGGTGCTTTCTTATTGTTTAATTCATAAGAATAAGTTCCTAGGGTACGAGTAACGTATACTTCGCCTAGCAATTCTTTTTTTAATTTAGCGAATTGTTCTGGCGGTAAACCATAACTGGTCATGTCTAAATCGCCCGCACGATAACGTGCTACATCGGTACTTGGGTTTTCAATGGCGAGGAATGTCGCACTATTGATTACGGTTTCTTTATCGTTCCAATAAAGTGGGTTACGTTCAAATTCGATTTTTTCGTTAATGATGTGGTTAGCCAGCTTATACGCACCGTTACCCACGTAGTTTTCTTTTTTCACCCATGCATCACCCAATTTTTCGACTACTTTTTGTGGTAATGGCAATAAGGATTGGTGAGTCGTTAAACTGACTGCATAAGGCACAGGATTGGTTGCATGAACCACAAAGGTGTAATCATCTTTTGCTTCCACGCCTAATTCAGCCGGTTTTTTCTTACCGTCAATAATGTCTTGCGCATTTTCAACTTGTAAATAACTTAAGTAACTCGCATAAGGTGCAGCAGTTGCAGGATCCACTAAACGACGCCACGCAAACACGAAATCGTGTGCAGTAACAGGATCTCCGTTTGACCATTTAGCATCTTTACGTAAATGGAATGTCCAGGTTTTGAAGTCAGGTGTATTTTCCCAGCTTTCAGCCGCACCCGGTTGAAGTTTACCTTCAGAGTCTGAGGTGACTAAGCCTTCAAGTAATTGATAAGCAACGTTAGATTCTGGCACACCTTCGGTTTTGTGTGGGTCAAAACTTTGCGGTTCAGCCCCGTTATTGATGACGATATGTTGTTTTTCATCTAATTGTGTTCCTTCAGGCACTATAACTGCTTGCACAGAATAGGAAAGAGCAAGAGCGATTGCAGAGAAGAGTAGTTTGTGTTGCATTTGAACCTCCTTGTTATTAGGCGATATTTTTATAAAAAGTCTTCTACTTATTAGCTCAAAAATTCATTTTTGTAAAGATTTGTCAGGAAATTATTTGAAGAAAAATTGAGTTTTGTGAGTTGTGTCTAATAAATCGCTAAAAAAATTGCTAAAAGTGATGATATGAGAGGGGGGAATCTAGGATGTATTGATTTTTCCTATTGTAAATATTTTCCTACATAAATTACCCTTTTAATGCTAATTGTGCTATCGTAACCTGATTAGATTTAAACAAGTCCATTCAAGGAGAATACAATGACAACACAGTTAGATTCACTTCGTAATATGACCGTCGTCGTAGCTGATACTGGCGATATTGATGCAATCAAAAAATACCAACCACAAGATGCAACAACAAACCCATCTTTAATTTTAAGTGCTTCAGCATTACCACAATACGCCCCATTAATTGATGAAGCGGTTGCTTATGCAAAAGCTCAAAGCAATGATAAAGCACAGCAACTTATTGATGCAGAAGATAAATTAGCGGTAAATATTGGTTTAGAAATTTTAAAAATCGTTCCAGGGCGTATTTCTACTGAAGTGGATGCGCGTCTTTCTTACAACACACAAGCAACGGTTGAAAAAGCGCGTAAATTAATCGCACTTTATAATGCAGCAGGCATCTCAAATGATCGTATTTTGATTAAAATCGCTTCCACATGGCAAGGTATCCGAGCTGCAGAAATCCTTGAAAAAGAAGGCATTAACTGTAACTTAACCTTATTATTCTCTGAAGCTCAAGCTCGTGCTTGTGCAGAAGCAGGCGTTTACTTAATTTCTCCATTTGTAGGTCGTATTTTAGACTGGTACAAAGCAAACTCCGACAAAAAAGAATATGCGCCAGCAGAAGATCCAGGCGTTATTTCTGTCACCAAAATCTACAATTACTACAAAGAATATGGCTACAATACAGTTGTGATGGGCGCAAGTTTCCGTAATGTAGGCGAAATTACTGAACTTGCAGGTTGCGATCGCTTAACCATTGCACCAGCATTACTGAAAGAATTACAAGAAAATTCAACCGCACTTATACGCAAACTAGAATACAAAGGCGAAGTAAAAGCGAAACCACAACCATTAACAGAAGCTGAGTTCTACTGGCAACATAACAGCGATGCTATGGCTGTTGAAAAATTAGCAGAGGGTATTCGTAAATTTGCTATTGACCAAGAAAAATTGGAAACCATGCTTTCAGCAAAACTTTAATCTATAATTCAATATAAAAAATAACCGCACTTCAATCTGCTCTTGAATTAGTTAAAGAAAATATTTAACTAATTTGAGTGCAGATTTTTTATTTATTAAGATATAAAAGTGCGGTAAAAATTCGGTGTATTTTTGTTTATTTACTCCTAGCGGCAATAGATAATGGTTACAGAAATATTATTAAGTAATACATTTTCATAACAAAATAGATGAAATTTATTATAAAAATATTTTAATAAAGATAAATTATATTTTTAATTTATACTAAATTAGTAGTTAGAATTTTAACTTGCGATAATCAGATAAAAGTGGTAGTTCTCTTAAGATTTTATACATTCCAGAATGACTACCATTTGATATATGATTATAAATTAGCTTAATAAATCACTTAATTTCTTAATTAAGATAATTTTTCTTTCCTCAAAGAATTGATCAAAATTACCAATAGATAAGTTCACATCAGGTATAAAGATGGTTGTCGAAAAAAGAGGTTATATTAGATTTTGCATTTTTATCTACCATTCTTCAAGAGAAGCATCTTTTTTTCGATGTATTTTCATCAAGCCATTGTAAGTTATAAATAGAATTATAATTTTTATCAGCTTTTTGAGTTAATAGTAACTCCTTAATAAATTTATCATTGATAGATTAATTTACCATCCAGCTTGTGACTGCGATAAAAATAGCAAAGATGCAAAACCAAATTATGTGGAGTTTTGTGCTTTTACGATTGACTTCTTCATTATGTAAGCGTCGAGCTTCTAATCTTTGTTTGTACATCTCTAGATCTTTTTGTTTGAAAGAGAAGCCGCAATTAGGGCAATTTTCTGCATTTTCACTAATCTTTTTTCTGCATTCAGGGCATCTTGTTAAGGACATATTTGCTTTTATACCTATTCAATTACTTATTTATTAGCATTTTAATGGATGTTTTAGATTTTACAAATGTGATACAAGTCACAAATCTTATAAAAATCTTTAAATTCAATTTTGATTTGACGTAATTTGAAATAGAATACAGCCGCTTGTTTAGGGCATATAAATACTTTTACTTTATTTTTTGAGGAGCCTTCCTATGTTATGGTTTTTCTTTTGTGTAGCCGTGTTGATTATCGGTTACTTTATTTATGGAAAAATTATCGAAAAAATTTTTGTGATTAATCCAAAACGTCAAACACCTGCTTACCAAGTAAATGATGGTGTGGACTATATGCCAATGTCTAAAACGAAAATTTGGCTAATTCAATTGTTAAATATTGCGGGAACAGGCCCTATTTTTGGCCCTATTCTTGGTGCATTATATGGACCTGTTGCAATGCTTTGGATTGTTATTGGTTGTATTTTTGCGGGCGCAGTACACGATTATTTCTGTGGTATGTTAAGTATTCGTCACGGTGGCGCAACAATGCCATATTTGGCGGGTAAGTTTTTAGGTCGTCCCGTTAAAGTCTTTATCAATACATTAGCACTTGTGTTGCTTTTACTTGTCGGTGTTGTGTTTGTGGCAAGCCCAGCTCAATTAATGGGTACCATTACAATGGATGTATTTGGTGCTTCGCAAAGTGCGTTAGTGCTTGGTGATGCAGAGGCAGTTCATCATTCTGTTGAAGCTGGTGGGATTAAAGTATGGGGAATGGATAAAGCAACAGTGGTTGCTCTGTGGACAGCAATTATTTTTGCTTATTATATTCTTGCAACCTTACTTCCAGTTGATAAGATTATTGGTCGAATTTATCCACTCTTTGGTGCGTTATTACTCTTTATGTCAGTTGGTATGGTATACGGATTAGTTGTTTCACATTTTAGTGCAACAGATCCAATTGAGTTTTTCCGTACAATCAATGCTGATGGCGAGGGTTTAACTTGGGCGAAATTTACACAAAATTTCCAAGTGAAAGGTGATGTTCCAATTTGGCCACTTTTATTCTTAACTATCTCTTGTGGCGCATTATCAGGTTTCCACGCAACGCAAACTCCATTAATGGCGCGTTGTACAGAAAATGAAAGTGAAGGTCGCTTCATTTTCTACGGTGCAATGATTACTGAGGGGGTAATTGCATTAGTATGGTGTATGGTTGGTCTTGCATTCTATGAAAATCCACAAGCGTTACAAGATGCAATTTCAGCAGGTTCTCCATCTAAAGTTGTGTATGATAGTTCGTTACATTTCTTAGGTTTTATTGGTGGTATTTTTGCCATATTAGGCGTGATTGTTCTTCCTATTACTTCTGGCGATACTGCATTCCGTGCTGCGCGTTTACAGATAGCCGAAATTTTTAATGTTGATCAACGTTCATTACCTAAACGTTTATTAATTGCTGTGCCGTTGTTTGTATTAGGTTATTTTATTTCAACCATTGATTTCAGCGTATTATGGCGTTATTTCACTTGGGCAAACCAAATGACAGCAATGGTAATGTTATGGACTACAGCGGGATATTTATATCGTTATCATAAATTCCACTGGGTTGCGTCTCTTCCTGCGTGGTTTATCACAACAGTATGTGCAACTTATTTGTTCTACAACAAAATTGGTTTCGGCTTAGATTATCAGCTTTCTGTGTATCTTGGTTTAGCAACAACCATCGTTTGTATCGTATTGTTCTTCACAATGCTTAAACCATTAGGTACGCGAGATGAAGAAGCTTATATAAATAATTAGTCAATAAAATTTGATGAAAAAAGCCGTTTGAATTGTTTATTCAAACGGCTTTTTTATTTTGATAAAAATCAGTTGCTTTAATGTGGAATTACTTGCAAGTTGAGCGAACAAATTATAAACTTGCCAGAAGTGGAGAAAAGTGGTGTTTTGTGGAGATTTTTAGAGATTTTCTAAAAATAAGTTCAATTTTTAAGGCGTAATATGTTTCGTGGTGCAACGGCGGTTAATTTAGATTCTAAGGGACGTGTAGCGATTCCAACTCGCTATCGCGCTGAAATTCTTGAAAAGAACCAAGGGAAAATGGTTTGTACTGTAGATATTCGCCAACCCTGTCTTTTACTTTATCCCCTTGATGAATGGGAAAAAATCGAACAAAAACTTCTCGCACTTTCTAACTTTGATCCTACCCAACGCCGTTTGCAGCGAGTAATGCTTGGCCATGCCACTGAATGTGAGATGGATGCTCAGGGTCGTATTTTGCTTAGTGGGCCATTACGCCAACACGCAAAATTAGAAAAAGGTTTAATGTTGGTAGGGCAACTTAATAAATTTGAAATTTGGAGCGATGTAGAATGGCATACTCAAATTGCAGAGGATATAGAAATTGGCTCCAGCACAGATTTTGCTGCTGATGCGTTAAATGATTTCTCATTATAGAAAATAATGTAGTACTTTTATCTTAAATTTATGAATAGCGAAAATTCCTTTTCTTCATCTGAACATATTACAGTTTTACTTCACGAAGCCGTGAATGGCTTGGCATTGAAGGAGAATGGCATTTATATTGATGGTACTTTTGGGCGTGGGGGGCATTCTCGGTTTATCCTTTCTCAACTTTCTTCTAATGGTCGTTTGATAGCTGTAGATCGCGATCCTCGTGCTATTGCAGAAGCACACAAAATCCAAGACTCGCGTTTTCAGATTGAACATAACAGCTTTTCGCATATTCCTGAAATTTGTGACAAATTAAATTTAGTGGGCAAAATTGACGGTATTTTGCTTGATCTTGGTGTGTCTTCCCCTCAGCTTGATGAAGCAGAACGTGGTTTTAGTTTTATGAAAGATGGCCCGCTTGATATGCGTATGGATACAACTCAAGGTTTATCTGCTGAAGAATGGTTAAAACAAGTGTCCATTGAGGATTTAACTTGGGTGTTGAAAACTTTTGGCGAAGAGCGTTTCGCTAAACGTATTGCCACTGCTATTGTTGATTTCAATAAAAGTGCGGTAAAAAATAGCACAGAATTTTTATCGCGTACCAGTCAATTGGCGGAACTTATTTCACAGGCAGTTCCTTTTAAAGATAAACATAAACATCCTGCGACGCGTAGTTTCCAAGCTATTCGTATTTTTATTAATTCGGAATTAGATGAATTAGAAAGTCTGCTTAATTCTGCGTTAGATATGTTAGCACTAGAAGGTCGTTTATCAATTATTAGTTTCCATTCTTTAGAAGATAGAATGGTGAAACATTTTATGAAAAAACAAAGTAAGGGCGAGGATATTCCCAAAGGTTTACCATTGCGAGAAGATCAAATTCAGCGTAATCAAAAATTAAGAATTATTGGTAAAGCCATTCAGCCAAGTGATGCAGAAATTCAAGCAAATCCTCGTTCAAGAAGTGCCATATTACGTGTGGCAGAGAGAATTTAGCGATGTCTGAAAATAATAAGCCTCGTTATCCGTTACAGCAGATTTTAGTCGAAGATTTATTTTCTTCAAATAAGTTAGTGGTGTTGCTGTTAATAGGGATTTTAGTTTCTGCAATGGGAACGATTTGGATAACCCATAAAACTCGCCAATTAATTTCTGAAAATGGAATGTTAATTTTACAGCGTCAAGCACTTGAGAATGAATACCGTAATTTACAAGTGCAGGAAGCTACGGAAGGGGATAGCACGCGTGTAGAATCTATTGCGATTAGTACATTAAAAATGAAAGTTGTTTCTTCAGAGCAAGAAGTTGAAATTAGAGAATAATAGGTAAAAAAATGGTGAAATTTAATTCCTCGCGTAAATCAGGTAAGTCAAAAAAAACAATTAGAAAATTGACCGCACCTGAAACTGTAAAGCAAAACAAGTCTCAAAAGGTGTTTGAAAAATGCTTTATGCGTGGACGTTATATGCTTTCTACGGTTCTTATTTTACTCGGTCTGTGTGCTTTAGTCGCACGAGCAGCTTATGTTCAATCTATTAATGCCGATACGTTATCAAATGAAGCGGATAAGCGTTCTTTGCGTAAAGATGAAGTATTATCGGTGCGTGGTTCTATTTTAGATCGTAATGGTCAGCTTTTATCTGTAAGCGTGCCGATGAGCGCGATTGTGGCAGATCCAAAAACGATGTTGAAGGAAAATTCGCTTGCGGATAAAGAACGAATTGCAGCTTTAGCCGAAGAATTAGGTATGACTAAAAATGATTTAGTGAAAAAAATTGAGAAAAATTCTAAATCTGGTTATTTGTATTTAGCACGTCAAGTTGAATTAAGTAAAGCTAACTATATTCGTAAATTAAAAATTAAGGGTATTATTTTAGAAACAGAGCATCGCCGTTTTTATCCTCGTGTAGAAGAAGCTGCACACGTGGTGGGTTATACGGATATTGATGGAAATGGTATTGAAGGCATTGAGAAAAGTTTTAATTCCCTGCTTGTTGGTAAAGACGGTTCACGTACTGTTCGTAAAGATAAACGAGGAAATATTGTTGAACATATCTCCGATGAGAAAAAATATGATGCACAAGATGTTACCTTAAGTATCGATGAAAAATTGCAATCTATGGTGTATCGTGAGATTAAAAAGGCGGTGTCTGAGAATAATGCAGAATCTGGTACTGCGGTGTTAGTTGATGTTCGTACTGGGGAAGTGTTAGCTATGGCGACTGCGCCCTCTTATAATCCAAACAACCGTGTCGGCGTGAAATCAGAGTTAATGCGTAACCGTGCAATTACCGATACTTTTGAGCCAGGTTCTACGGTAAAACCTTTCGTTGTTTTAACCGCACTTCAACGAGGTGTAGTTAAACGAGATGAAATTATTGATACTACGTCCTTTAAATTAAGCGGTAAAGAAATTGTGGACGTTGCACCACGTGCTCAGCAAACTTTAGACGAGATTTTAATGAACTCTAGTAACCGTGGTGTAAGTCGTCTTGCATTACGTATGCCACCTAGCGCATTAATGGAAACTTATCAAAATGCAGGTTTAAGTAAACCGACAGATTTAGGCTTGATCGGAGAACAAGTTGGGATTTTGAATGCAAATCGTAAACGCTGGGCAGATATTGAGCGTGCAACAGTCGCTTATGGTTATGGTATTACTGCGACACCTTTACAAATTGCTCGTGCCTATGCAACCCTTGGTAGTTTCGGTGTTTATCGCCCGCTTTCTATCACTAAAGTTGATCCGCCAGTTATTGGGAAACGGGTTTTCTCTGAAAAAATAACTAAAGATATTGTGGGAATTTTAGAGAAAGTAGCAATTAAAAATAAACGCGCAATGGTGGAAGGCTACCGTGTCGGCGTAAAAACAGGTACGGCACGTAAGATTGAAAATGGACATTATGTAAATAAATATGTGGCATTTACTGCGGGTATTGCACCAATTAGTGATCCTCGTTATGCATTAGTGGTTTTGATCAATGATCCAAAAGCAGGAGAATATTATGGTGGTGCGGTTTCTGCCCCTGTATTCTCTAACATTATGGGCTATGCGTTACGTGCAAATGCTATTCCGCAAGATGCTGAAGCAGCTGAAAACACAACAACGAAAAGTGCAAAACGAATTGTTTATATTGGCGAACACAAGAATCAAAAAGTGAATTAAGGAAAAATTATGAAAAAACTCACCGCACTTTTTAATTTGCCTGAATTAAAGAATGATATAGAACTCCATAATATGGTGTTAGATAGCCGTAAGGTTAAAGCTGGCGATCTTTTTGTGGCGATAAAAGGTCATCAGGTGGATGGAAATCAATTTATTGATTCTGCTCTTCATTCTGGTGCGAGTGCGGTGGTTTCTGAGACAGAATTATCTAGCGAGCATTTAACTGTGGCGTTTATCAGGAATGTGCCGGTAGTTAAATATTATCAACTTGCACGTCATCTTTCGTCCTTAGCTGATGTTTTTTATGATTCGCCCTCTAAAAATTTAACCCTTGTTGGCGTTACAGGAACAAATGGCAAAACCACTATTTCTCAATTATTAGCGCAATGGGCGGAATTATTGGGGCATCGTGCGGCTGTGATGGGAACCATTGGTAATGGACTTTTGGGGCAAATTGTAGAAGCTAAAAATACGACAGGTTCAGCAGTAGAAATTCAGTCATCTCTTTCAACTTTCAAACACGCAGGTGCAGATTTTACCTCTATTGAAGTTTCATCACACGGTTTGGCGCAGCATCGTGTAGAAGCCTTGCATTTTAAAGCGGCAATTTTCACGAATTTAACCCGTGATCATCTAGATTATCATCAATCTATGGAAAATTATGCTGCGGCGAAGAAACGCTTGTTCACTGAATTAGATACCCAAATTAAAGTGATTAATGCTGATGATGAAATTGGATACCAATGGCTAACTGAACTACCTGATGCTATTGCCGTAAGTATGAATGCGGATTTTAAAGTAGGTTCACACCAATGGATGAAAGCAATAAATATCCATTATCATTTTAAAGGTGCAGATATTACTTTTGAATCTAGCTGGGGTAATGGTGTTTTGCATAGCCCATTAATTGGTGCTTTTAATGTAAGTAATTTATTATTAGTAATGACCACGTTGTTATCGTTTGGTTACCCATTGGAAAATTTACTCGCTACGGCGAAATCTTTAAAAGGAGTATGTGGAAGAATGGAAATGATTCAATATCCAAATAAACCAATCGTTATTGTAGATTATGCGCATACACCAGATGCGTTGGAAAAAGCGTTGATTGCTGCGCGTGAACATTGCCAAGGCGAATTATGGTGCATCTTTGGTTGTGGCGGAGACCGTGATAGAGGCAAACGTCCGTTAATGGCACAGGTTGCAGAGCAGTTTGCTGAAAAGATTATTGTGACAAAAGATAATCCACGAACAGAACCACAAAGCCAAATTGAAGCAGATATTGTCGCTGGCTTTAAAAATATGGAAAAAGTGGGGATTATTCCTGATCGCGCACAGGCGATCCAGTTTGCGATTGAAAGTGCGGTAGAAAATGACGTGATTTTAATTGCTGGAAAGGGTCACGAGCATTATCAAATTATTGGTTCGGAAGTTGTGCATTTTTCCGACCAAGAAATTGCACTTGATTTCTTAAAATAATAATCACTCAATTATGATTAAACTCTCTACTGTACAACTTGCACAGATTCTTCAAGCTAAATTAATTGGCGATGAAAATGTGCAAGTTGAAGAAATTAATACGGATACTCGAAAAAGCGTATCAAATAGCTTATTTTTTGCTTTAAAAGGCGAAAAATTTGATGCTCATCAATATCTTGATCAAGCGGTGTCACAGGGTGCGCTTGCGCTTGTTGTTCAGCAAGAAAACTCGTCTATTTTAGTTCCTCAACTTGTGGTTAAAGACACTCGTATTGCTTTGGGCGAGCTTGCAAAATGGTTACGCGAGAAAATTAATCCGCGTACTGTGGCGATGACCGGCTCTTCTGGAAAAACCACAGTAAAAGAAATGACAGCAAGTATTTTGCAGCATACCGCAGCAGATTCAGAAGCGGTACTTTTTACCAATGGTAACTTCAATAACGATATAGGTGTGCCTTTAACTCTGCTTCGCTTAACAGAAAAACATCGTTTTGCTGTGATTGAACTTGGTGCAAATCATCAAAATGAAATCAATTACACCACAAAATTAGTTCAACCTAATGCCGCATTGATTAATAATATTGCGCCCGCACATTTAGAGGGGTTTGGTTCTTTAGCGGGAGTTGTTCAAGCAAAAGGCGAGATTTATCGAGGTTTAACAAAAAATGGTGTGGCGATTATCAATGCTGAACATAATCACTTAGATATTTGGCAAAAAGAAATTAGTAATCACGCCATTCAATATTTCAACGGCAAGGACTATTCCGTCAAAAATGTTCAAGGTAACGAACAAGGTTCAACCTTTACGTTAGTTTCTCCGCAAGGCGAAATTGATATTAGTTTACCTTATCTTGGAGAGCATAATGTAAAAAATGCTTTAGCTGCTACCGCACTAGCGATGAATGTTGGTGCTACGCTTGCCGATGTCAAAGCTGGATTAGAACAACGTTCACAAGTGAAAGGGCGTTTATTTCCTATTCAAGTAACGCCTAATTTATTGTTATTAGATGATACTTATAACGCAAATAAAGATTCTCTCTGTGCGGCTATTGATGTCCTAAAAAGTTATGATGCTTTCCTTATTCTATGTGTCGCAGATATGAAAGAATTGGGCGAAAATTCTCTCGCTATTCATCGTGAAGTTGGACAATATGTTAATTTGGTAAATTTAGATTTGGTGTGTTCTTATGGCAATGAAAGTGCGGTTATTTCTGAGGCTGTTTTGGGTAAGCATTTTACGGATAAAACTGAAATGGTGGATTTCTTAGTTCCACTTATTGAAAACCAATTACAACAAAATAAAAAAGTTGTGGTGCTGGGAAAAGGCTCACGCTCAATGAAAATGGAAGATGTGATCTATTCATTAAAGGATAAAATTAAATGTTAGTCTGGCTTGCTGAATATCTTGTTCGTTACGAAACCGCCTTTAATGCGATTTCTTATATTACCGTCCGCGCAATTCTTGCATTATTAACCGCACTTTTTATCTCACTTTGGATTGGCCCTAAAGTGATCAAACGTTTACAGATCTTAAAATTTGGTCAAGAAGTGCGAAATGATGGCCCTGAAAGTCACTTTGCAAAAAAAGGCACACCCACTATGGGCGGTGTGATGATTTTATTCTCTATTGGCGTAAGTACGTTATTATGGGCAAATCTTGCTAATCCTTATATTTGGGTTTGTTTATTTGTTTTATTTGGATACGGTGCAATTGGCTTTGTGGATGATTTCCGTAAAATTACCCGTAAAAATACAGATGGTTTAATTGCTCGTTGGAAATATTTCTGGATGTCTGTGGTGGCATTAGTGGCAATCCTTTGGCTTTATTGGCTTGGTCACGACACTGATGCAACCCGTTTAGTGATTCCATTCTTTAAAGATATTATGCCTCAATTAGGTTTGTTCTATATTGTGTTATCTTACTTTGTGATTGTTGGCACGGGTAATGCAGTGAATTTAACCGACGGTTTAGATGGATTAGCGATTATGCCTACTGCGCTTGTTGCAGGTGCGTTTGCTTTAATTGCTTGGGCTACAGGTAACGTGAATTTCGCAGAATATTTGCATATTCCGTATATTAAATACAGTTCCGAAGTGGTGGTGTTCTGTACAGCCATTGTTGGTGCGAGTTTGGGATTCTTATGGTTTAATACTTATCCAGCTCAAGTATTTATGGGAGACGTAGGTTCTCTTGCATTAGGTGGTGCGCTAGGTGTCGTAGCAATTCTTGTTCGTCAGGAATTTTTGCTTGTGATAATGGGTGGCGTATTTGTTGTTGAAGCACTCTCTGTTATTTTGCAAGTGGGATCTTATAAGTTACGCAAACAACGCATTTTTAGAATGGCACCGATTCATCATCATTTTGAATTGAAAGGATGGCCAGAACCAAGAGTGATTATTCGGTTTTGGATTATTTCCTTAATGTTAGTATTGATGGGATTAGTTACCTTGAAGTTGCGTTAATAAATGTTGTGAGGTTCGCTCTTTCAGTTTTTGAAAGAGCGAGCTTTTTATGTTACAAATTGATATTCCCATCAGCAAAATTTAAAACTTATAGTAATTAAGAAGAAATAAAATGAATGCCTATCAAAACAAAAATATTACGATCATTGGGCTTGGCAAAACAGGTCTTTCTTGTGTGGATTATCTCTTATCCCAACAGGCTAATATTCGTGTGATTGATACCCGAAAAAATCCTTCTGGTGTTGATAAACTTCCTCAAAATATCCCTCTTCATACTGGTAGTTTAAATCAGGAATGGTTACTTGAAAGCGATATGATTGTTATTAGCCCTGGGCTTGCGGTAAAAACACCAGAAATTCAAACCGCACTTAAAGCGGGAGTGGAAGTAATCGGCGATATTGAATTATTCTGCCGTACGGCGACGAAGCCAATTGTGGGGATTACAGGCTCAAATGGAAAAAGTACTGTAACGACTTTAGTTTATGAAATGGCGAAAGCTGCTGGTGTGAAAGTTGGTATGGGCGGAAATATAGGGATTCCCGCTTTGTCATTGTTGAATGAAGATTGTGAACTTTATGTACTAGAGCTTTCTAGTTTTCAACTTGAAACAACTTACAGCTTAAAAGCTGCGGCTGCAACTGTTTTGAACGTGACTGAAGATCATATGGATCGCTATGTAGATTTAGAAGATTATCGCCAAGCAAAATTACGTATTTATCATAATGCCAAAGTAGGTGTGCTGAACAACGAAGATAGTCTGACTTTTGGAGAAGGCGAAAATCAAGCGGAACAAATCGTTTCTTTTGCGGAAAATGGTGCGGATTATTGGCTAAAAACGGAAAACGGAAAGCAATACTTAATGGCAAAAGATGAAGTGATTTTACCTTGTGAAGAAGCCACATTGGTGGGTCGCCATAATTATATGAACATTTTGGCAGCAACAGCATTGGCACAAGCTGTCGGTATTAATTTAGATGCAATTCGTACCGCACTTCGTCAATTTAAAGGATTAGATCATCGTTTCCAATTAGCACATCAAGCCAATGGCGTTCGTTGGATTAATGATTCTAAAGCGACAAATGTAGGCAGCACTGTTGCCGCATTAGCTGGGCTTTATGTTGAGGGTAAATTGCATTTGTTGTTAGGTGGAGATGGAAAAGGGGCTGATTTTTCAGAATTAGCTGACTTAATTAATCAACCACAGATTATTTGTTATTGTTTTGGTCGAGATGGTGCGCAGCTTGCAAAACTTTCATCACAAAGCTATTTGTTTGAAACAATGGAACAAGCAATAGAATTTTTACGCCCAACATTGCAAAGCGGAGATATGGTATTATTGTCGCCTGCTTGTGCAAGTCTCGATCAGTTTGCATCTTTTGAAAAGCGCGGCGAAGAATTTACGCGTTTAGCTCAATGTTTAACCTAATTTAGTCACTCACGAAATAAGATGGAATTTTTACAAAATATCAAAAAAAATTACGATGAATGGACACGCATCACACCTCAAGGTTTGTTGTATGATCGCGCACTATTTTGGTTATTTGTTATTTTGCTTTTAATTGGTTTAGTGGCAGTAACATCTGCTTCTATTCCTTATAGCTCTCGTTTATTTAATGATCCTTTTTACTTTGCAAAACGCGATGCTATTTATGTGCTACTTTCTTTGCTAACTTGTTATATTTCATTACAAATTTCTTCTTCGCAATGGGAAAAATGGCACGCTAAAATTTTCTTATTTTCCGTCATATTATTATTGCTTGTCCCTTTTATCGGTACATCGGTTAATGGTGCAAAACGTTGGATTTCATTGGGGATCTTAAACTTTCAACCTGCAGAATTTGCAAAATTAGCACTCACTTGTTTTTTAGCAAGCTATTTTACTCGTCGTTATGATGAAGTGCGGTCACAACATGTTAGTGTTGTTAAACCGCTTATTGTTATGCTTGTATTAGGTTGTTTTCTTTTATTACAACCTGATTTAGGTAGTACAGTCGTGCTATTTATTATTATGTCTGGGATGCTTTTTATCGTGGGGGCAAAAATTTTACAGTTTGTAGGATTAATCGCTCTAGGAGGCATTTTATTCGTTTGGCTTGTATTGACAGCTTCTTATCGCCTCAAGCGATTTACAGGTTTTTTAGAACCCTTTAAAGATCCTTATGGTACGGGATTTCAACTAACAAATTCTCTTATAGCGTTTGGTCGAGGAGAAATTACTGGAGAAGGATTAGGTAATTCAATTCAAAAATTAGATTATCTGCCTGAAGCACATACCGATTTCATTATGGCGATTATCGGCGAAGAATTTGGATTTATCGGTATATTTATTGTTATTCTTTTATTAGGTTTATTAATTTTTCGTGCAATGAAAATTGGACGAGAATCCTTAATGTTAGAACAACGTTTTCGAGGTTTTTTTGCATTAGGTATTGGTTTTTGGATTTTCTTTCAAGGCTTTGTGAATTTAGGTATGGCTCTTGGAATACTACCAACTAAAGGTTTAACCTTTCCACTCGTGAGTTATGGTGGTTCGAGTATTATCATTATGTCCGCCACTATTGGTATTTTATTGCGAATTGATCACGAAAATCGTTTATTTCGTATAGGTCAAGCACGCTTGCGTGATGATTAGAGATAGAAAAGATGAAAAATAAAAAATTATTAGTGATGGCGGGTGGCACTGGCGGTCATGTTTTTCCTGCCATTGCAGTTGCTCAAACTTTACAAAAACAAGAATGGGATATTTGCTGGTTAGGTACGAAAGATAGAATGGAGGCTCAACTTGTACCAAAATATGGTATTCCTATTCGATTTATTCAAATTTCTGGCTTGCGTGGTAAAGGTATAAAAGCTTTGTTAAATGCGCCTTTTGCCATTTTTCGTGCGGTGTTGCAGGCAAAAAAAATTATTCAAGAAGAAAAGCCTGACGCTGTACTTGGTATGGGAGGCTATGTTTCTGGCCCCGCTGGCGTTGCGGCAAAACTTTGTGGTGTACCAATCATTTTACATGAACAAAATGCGATAGCGGGTTTAACGAATAAATTATTAGGTAAAATTGCAACCTGTGTATTGCAGGCATTTCCAACGGCTTTTCCTCATGCTGAAGTAGTAGGAAACCCAGTTCGAGAAGATTTATTTGAGATGCCAAATCCTGATATTCGTTTTTCGGATCGTGAGGAAAAATTACGTGTCTTAGTGGTTGGTGGTAGTCAAGGAGCGAGAGTGCTTAATCATACTTTACCTAAAGTAGTCGCCCAGCTTGCAGATAAATTAGAGCTTCGTCATCAAGTAGGTAAAGGTGCGGTAGAAGAAGTCAGCCAACTTTATGGCGAGAATTTAGAACAAGTTAAAATAACAGAATTTATTGATAATATGGCAGAGGCTTATGCTTGGGCTGATGTGGTTATTTGCCGTTCTGGCGCATTAACCGTATGTGAAATTGCAGCAGTGGGAGTCGCAGCAATTTTTGTACCATTCCAACATAAAGATCGCCAACAATATTTAAATGCGAAATATTTATCAGATGTTGACGCGGCGAAAATTATAGAACAGGCAGATTTAACGCCTGAAATGCTAGTGAATTATTTAAAAAATTTAACTCGTGAAAATTTATTGCAGATGGCATTGAAAGCGAAAACAATGTCGATGCCTAATGCGGCACAACGTGTAGCTGAAGTAATTAAACAATATTCAAACTAGGGGTTGTGGCGTTTTATAAATAGCCTCAGTCATAAGTATTTTTTATATCCAAAAGTGCTAATATTAGAAATAAAAACGTTGCGAATTTTAACCGCACTTTTAGTTGAGTTTTGTCATTGGGAGAAAAGGAAAAATAAATGAAACATTCCCACGAAGAAATTAGAAAAATTATCCCTGAAATGCGCCGTGTACAGCAAATTCATTTCATTGGCATTGGTGGTGCGGGAATGAGCGGCATTGCAGAAATTTTATTAAATGAAGGTTATCAAATTTCAGGTTCAGATATTGCCGATGGCGTAGTCACTCAACGTTTAGCTCAAGCTGGGGCAAAAATCTACATTGGTCATGCAGAAGAACATATTAAAGGTGCCAGTGTTGTTGTTGTGTCTAGTGCGATAAAATATGATAACCCTGAATTAGTTGCATCGAAACAAAAACGCATTCCAGTGATTCAACGCGCACAAATGTTGGCGGAGATTATGCGTTTTCGTCACGGTATTGCTGTTGCAGGAACACACGGGAAAACGACAACAACAGCAATGATTTCAATGATTTACACCCAAGCTAAACTTGATCCGACTTTTGTAAATGGTGGTTTAGTGAAATCGGCGGGTAAGAATGCACATTTAGGGGCAAGTCGTTATTTAATTGCCGAAGCCGATGAAAGTGATGCGTCGTTTTTGCATTTACAGCCAATGGTATCTGTTGTAACTAATATGGAGCCAGACCATATGGATACTTACGAAGGCGATTTTGAAAAAATGAAAGCCACTTATGTGAAATTCCTGCATAATTTACCATTCTATGGTTTAGCCGTGATGTGCGCTGATGATCCTGTTTTAATGGAACTTGTGCCAAAAGTTGGTCGCCAAGTGATTACATATGGTTTTAGTGAGCAGGCAGATTATCGCATTGAAGATTATGAACAAACAGGTTTTCAAGGTCATTACACAGTGATTTGCCCAAATAATGAACGTATTAATGTGTTGCTCAATGTTCCTGGAAAACATAATGCATTAAATGCAACGGCTGCACTTGCTGTAGCAAAAGAAGAGGGTATTGCTAACGAGGCAATTTTAGAGGCTCTGGCTGATTTTCAGGGGGCTGGTCGTCGTTTTGATCAGCTAGGCGAATTTATTCGTCCAAATGGTAAAGTGCGTTTAGTTGATGATTATGGTCATCATCCAACAGAAGTAGACGTAACCATTAAAGCAGCGCGAGAAGGCTGGGGAGATAAACGTATTGTAATGATTTTCCAACCGCATCGTTATTCGCGCACTCGTGATTTGTTTGATGATTTTGTACAAGTGCTTTCGCTAGTAGACGCTTTGATTATGCTTGATGTGTACGCAGCGGGAGAAGCCCCTATTGTTGGCGCTGACAGTAAATCTCTTTGCCGTTCCATTCGTAATCTTGGTAAAGTTGATCCTATTTTGGTATCAGATACTTCGCAACTAGGCGATGTTCTCGATCAAATTATTCAAGATGGCGATTTGATTTTGGCACAAGGTGCTGGTAGCGTAAGTAAAATTTCTCGTGGCTTGGCTGAATCTTGGAAGAATTAATGCCAGATGGATTGATTGAAAATCTTAGTATTAGAAAAGTATCATCAGTAAGAAGAAAAACAGGATAGAAAATGAACTTAAAACAAGAAAAAATCGCGGTGTTATTAGGCGGCACATCTGCTGAACGTGAAGTTTCTTTCAATTCAGGCAAAGCGGTATTAGAAGCATTATTAAAGCAAGGTTATAATGCACATCCTATTGATCCTAAAGAATATAATGTTGCAAATCTTAAAAAGGATGGCTTTAATCGAGCATTTAATATTTTGCACGGTCGTGGTGGAGAAGATGGCACAATGCAAGGTTTATTAGAGCAAATTGGTTTGCCTTATACGGGGTGTGGCGTGATGGCTTCTGCATTAACGATGGACAAAATGCGTACAAAAATGTTGTGGAAAGCTTTTGGTTTACCTGTTGCAGATATGAAAGTGGTTACCCGAGAAACTTTTTCTGAATTAGATCCTCAGGCTGTTGTGGCAAAATTAGGCTTACCATTAATGGTTAAACCCTCTTTAGAAGGCTCTAGCGTTGGCTTAACGAAAGTAAAAGCGGTAGAAGAGTTAAAAAGTGCGGTGGAATATGCGCTTAAATTTGATAATACCATTCTAATTGAAGAGTGGTTAGCTGGCGATGAATTAACTGTGCCTGTGCTTGACAATCAAGTATTACCCGCAATTCGTATTGTTCCAGAGGGCGAATTTTATGATTATGAAGCGAAGTATATTTCTGATAATACGCAATATTTCTGCCCAGCAGGTTTAACGCCTGAACGCGAGCAAGAGTTAGCAATATTAGTAAAACGTGCTTATGATGCACTGGGATGTCGTGGTTGGAGTCGTATTGATGTAATGTGTGATGCAAAAGGTAATTTCCGTTTGGTTGAGGTTAATACTAATCCTGGAATGACGAGCCATAGTTTATTCCCAAAATCTGCAGCGACAGTAGGTATTTCTTTTGAGCAACTCGTCGTGAAAATTTTGGAGTTGAGCCTGTAATGAACATTCTGAAAAGAAAAACGCCACAGAATATTCGTTTTGGAGAACAAAAGCCTAAATATTATTTTCATATTCGGGCTTTTGCGGTATTGCTTGGTGTCTTTTTTTTACTTGGTGTTTATTTTAATTGGCAAAGCATTTTAGAAAAAATGGATGATAAGCCGATTAGTGCATTTGCACTTGTTGGACAAAATACCTTTACTACTGCTGATGATATTAAAGAAAGCCTATTAAAAATGGGCGAATTAAAAGGATTTTGGGGGCAAGATGTGGCACCGATTCAAGAGCAAATTGAGGCTTTACCTTGGGTTAAAGGTGCAATCGTAAGAAAAATGTGGCCAAATCGTTTAAGTATTTGGGTATCAGAATATCAACCTGTTGCGTTTTGGAATCAAAATCAATTTGTTACCCTTGATGGTATCGTTTTTCAGCTTCCCTCTGTACGTTTAACTGCAAAAAATTTGCCCTATTTGGGCGGGCCCGATTATCAGAGTTTGAAAGTAATTGAGACGTGGAACCAAATTTATATTAATTTAAAATCAAATAATATAATGGCAAAGGGAATTAATATTGATGATCGCGGTGCGTGGCAGATCCAGCTTGATAATGATATTGTGCTAAAATTAGGTCGTGGCGATTGGAAATCAAAACTTGAGCGATTTGTCACAATTTATCCGCAAATTGATGTGCCAGAAAACAAAAAAATAGATTATATAGATTTAAGATATACGGCAGGTGCAGCTGTAGGTATGGTTGATAGATAAAAATAACTGGATGCGAAAATGGTTAAAGGTGTGGAAACAAAAACAATAGTAGGTTTAGAGGTTGGCACGTCAAAAGTGGTCGCTGTAGTTGGCGAAGTATTTCCTGATGGTGTAGTGAATGTGCTTGGTGTAGGCAGTTGTCCTTCAAAAGGGATTGATCGTGGCAGCATCACTGATCTTGATGCCGTAGTGGGTTCGATTCAACGTGCTATTGAAGCGGCAGAATCTATGGCTGATTGTCAGATTATGAGTGTGACTTTAGCTATTACTGGAGAGCATATTCAAAGCCTCAATGAAAGTGGTTTTGTGCCGATAGCAGAAAGTGAAGTAACACAAGAGGAAATCGATTCCGCACTTCATACAGCAAGCTCAATAAAATTGCCAGAAGGCTTATCTTTATTGCATGTTATTCCACAAGAATACGCTGTTGATCGTCAGATGAACATTAAAAATCCATTGGGATTACAAGGCGTGCGTTTAAAAGCACAAGTACATTTGATCGCTTGTCATCAAGATTGGCAAAATAACTTAAAAAAAGCCGTTGAACGTTGTGGATTGCAAGTGGATAAAGTGGTTTTCTCTGGTTTTGCAGCAACACATTCTGTGCTAACTGAGGATGAAAAAGATCTCGGCGTGTGTTTAATTGATTTTGGTGCTGGCACAATGAACGTGATGGTTTATACGAATGGCGCATTACGTTTTAGCAAGGTAATTCCTTACGCAGGAAATATTGTGACAAATGATATTGCGCACGCTTGTACAATTTCGCGAGCAGAAGCAGAACGGATCAAAGTGAACTATGCTAGTGCATTTTACCCAGCTCGTTTGCACGGAGATAAAAAAATTGAGGTGGCAAGTATTGGCGGTCGTGCGCCTCGTTCATTAACAAAAAGTGATTTATCTTTAATTACATCAGCTCGTTATACGGAGCTTTTAGGCGTGGTAAAAGATGAATTAGATAAGTTAAAAGCTGAATTAGAAGCAAAACATATTAAATTTGAATTAATTGCAGGTGTGGTAATAACTGGTGGTGGAGCGCAGATTGAAGATCTTAAAGAATGTGCTTCAAATGTTTTCCATTGTCAGGTGCGTATTGCGAGTCCATTAAATATTACTGGTTTGACTGATTACGTGAATCGTCCACAATATTCAACGGTGGTGGGATTATTGCAATATAATCACAGTAATAGTGATGATGATTTAATTTCAGGAAGTGATGATTCTGAAGGAACTTTCTTTGAATCTATTTGGCAAGGAGTAAAAAAAATTGTCAATAAAGTGCGGTCAGAATTTTGATTATTTTAATTTTTCATCTACAATAAAGGGAATTTATATTTTATATATTTAGTCAGCTTATCTGGCAGTAACGGAGAACATCAATGCTATACCCAGAGTACCCTGAGTACGATAATTTTAACGAATCCGGCGCACTGATCAAAGTCGTAGGTGTAGGCGGTGGCGGTGGCAATGCCGTAAACCATATGGTAATGAATATGGTAAAACAAGAAATGGGCGGAACCTTTGTTGGCGAAAGTTCATTAACATCAGAGGAACACGGTCGCATAGTATTTTATGCCGTCAATACTGATGCTCAAGCATTGCGTAAAAGTCAAGTTCAACAGACCGTACAAATTGGTGGAGAAACAACCAAAGGTTTAGGTGCTGGGGCAAATCCGAATATTGGTCGTAAGGCAGCTGAAGATGATCAGGATGAAATCCGCAAAATGCTTGAAGGTGCCGATATGGTCTTTATTGCAGCAGGTATGGGCGGCGGCACAGGTACGGGGGCGGCACCTGTTGTTGCTAAAATTGCTAAAGAACTGGGTATTTTGACTGTTGCTGTAGTGACTAAACCTTTTGCCTTTGAAGGCAAAAAACGTATGCAATTTGCAGAGCTTGGTATTAAAGATTTATCCCAATATGTTGATTCAATGATTATTATTCCGAATCAACAAATCCAAAAAGTTCTCCCTAAAAATGCTAAATTAATTGATGCTTTTGCTGCTGCAAACGACGTATTGCGTAATTCTGTAATGGGAATTTCAGATATGATTACCTCTCCTGGTTTAATTAACGTGGACTTCGCTGATGTAAGAACGGTAATGTCAGTTCAAGGGCAAGCTATGATTGGTTTTGGTTCAGCTGTGGGAGAACCCGGTGCAGGTAGAGCAGAAGAGGCAGCTCGTCTTGCAGTACGCAATGATCTTCTAGAAAAAATCGATCTTTCTAACGCTCAAGGAATTTTAGTTAATATTACTGCTGGAATGGATTTAGTTTTTGAAGAGTTTAACATTATAGGTGAGACAATAGGTAGTTTTGCTTCTGAAGAAGCTACAGTTGTTGTTGGTACGAGTTTAGTGCCTGAGATGAGCGATGAAATTCGTGTAACTATTGTGGCAACTGGTCTCGGTGAAATTGCAGGAAATGAACCAATTCAGGTTGTTCGTCAAGGGCTTTCTACGCAGAATATTGAAGGTGAAGGACGTGTAAACATTGTTCCTGAACTTCATCGTCGTGAATCTGTTGAAGTGTCAAGAGCTGCATCAGAAGAATATCAACGGCCGTTAGATAAACCGATTACAGATCGCTTGGAAGCATTTAAGAAAAATAATTTCTTTAATCCTGCACAGCGTGAAGAAAATTAATAAGTTTCGGAAAATACCTAGTAAATGAAGGTAGTAGAATGATTAAACAAAGAACATTAAAACAAAGTATTAAAGTTACAGGCGTTGGCTTGCATAGCGGTGAAAAAGTGACATTAACTTTGCGCCCAGCTATGCCAAACACTGGTGTTGTTTATTATCGTACAGATTTAAACCCTGCGGTGGCATTCCCTGCTGATCCTAATTCAGTGCGTGATACAATGCTTTGTACCGCACTAATTAATGAACAAGGTGTGCGTATTTCTACCGTCGAGCATTTAAATGCAGCTTTGGCAGGGCTTGGTATTGATAATATTATTATTGAAGTTGATGCTCCTGAAATTCCAATTATGGATGGTAGTGCTAGTCCGTTTATCTATTTGTTGTTAGATGCGGGAATTGAAGAACAAAATGCAGCGAAAAAATTTATTCGTATTAAGGAATATGTTCGAGTTGAAGATGGCGATAAATGGGCTGAATTTAAGCCTTACAATGGTTTTCGTTTAGATTTTACTATTGATTTTGACCATCCTGCGATTGGCAAAGATGTACGTAACTATGAAATGAATTTTTCTGCCCAAGCATTTGTTCATCAAATTAGCCGAGCAAGAACTTTTGGCTTTATGAAAGATATTGAATATCTTCAATCTCAAGGTTTAGTATTAGGTGGTAGCCTTGATAATGCGATTGTTCTTGATGATTATAGAATTTTAAATGAAGATGGTTTACGTTTTAAAGATGAACTTGTTCGTCATAAAATGTTAGACGCAATTGGTGATCTTTATATGGCTGGTTATAACATTATCGGTGATTTTAAAGCCTATAAATCAGGTCACGGTTTAAATAACAAGTTACTTCGTGCTGTTTTAGCAAATCAAGAAGCGTGGGAATTTGTAACCTTTGAAGATAAAGAGCAAGTGCCACAAGGGTATGTAGCTCCAGTGCAAGTGCTTATTTAATTGTTTTATTGTTGAAAAAGCTATATTTCTGGTGGGAAGTATAGCTTTTTTATTTCATCTCGTGCTTAAATATCGAATGTACTAAAAGTGCGGTCAATTTCGTGGGATTTTTTATAAGGAAGCATTATGGCATTAGAATTATCTGACATTCGCCAACAAATTACGCAAATAGATCGTAGTTTATTAAAATTACTTTCTGAGCGTCATCGTTTAGCTTTCGATGTAGTGAGAAGTAAAGAGATCTCGCAAAAATCTTTACGTGATGTAGAGCGAGAACAGCAACTTTTACAAGAACTAGTGCAATTTGCAGAAAATGAAAATTATCAGCTTGAAGCACAATATATCACTTCAATTTTCCAAAAAATCATTGAAGACTCGGTATTGACCCAGCAAGTCTATTTGCAGAATAAACTTAATGAACAACGTAATCAAAATTTACATATCGCTTTTTTAGGTAAACGAGGTTCTTATTCTAATTTAGCTGCACGTAATTATGCTGCTCGTTATCAAAAACAATTTGTAGAACTAGGATGTCAGTCTTTTGAGCAAGTATTTGAAAAAGTTCAGACTGAAGAAGCTGACTTTGGTGTGTTACCTTTAGAAAATACAACATCGGGTGCAATTAATGAAGTTTATGATTTACTTCAGCATACTGATTTATCATTAGTGGGAGAGTTGGCATATCCAATCAAACATTGCGTACTTGTCAATGATAAGACAGATTTGAACCAAATTGATACGTTGTATAGTCATCCTCAAGTGATTCAACAATGTAGTCAATTTATTCATAGCCTTGATCGCGTGCATATTGAATATTGCGAAAGTAGTTCACACGCAATGCAATTAGTCGCAAGTTTGAATAAACCTAATATTGCAGCATTGGGCAATGAAGACGGTGGAAAATTGTATGGACTTAGTGTATTAAAAACTAATATTGCTAATCAAGAGAACAATATTACGCGTTTTATTGTGGTGGCTAAAGAGCCTCGCGAAGTTTCATCACAGATTCCCACAAAGACCTTATTATTAATGACAACTTCACAGCAAGCTGGTGCGTTAGTGGATGCTTTATTGGTGTTTAAAAAGCATCAAATCAATATGACAAAACTGGAATCTCGACCGATTTATGGTAAGCCTTGGGAAGAAATGTTTTATCTAGAAATTGAAGCAAATATTCATCATCCAGATACAAAACAGGCTTTGGAAGAACTAAAAAATTATAGTAATTACTTAAAGATTTTAGGCTGTTATCCTAGTGAGATTGTAAAGCCTGTGAGTGTATAAAAAAGTGCGGTCAATAAAAATAATGTTTTTATGACCTCACTTTTTATATTTTTTTGTTCCGTTCTAAAGATTTATGTTGAATTTTCACCGTTTTTCCTTTGGCTTGAAAATATTCGCCTAATTGCTGGGCAATATAAACGGAGCGATGTTTTCCCCCAGTACATCCGATGGCAATCGTCAAATAGCTACGGTTATTTTTTTCTAACATCGGCAACCAAGTATCAATGTAATGACGAGTGAGATAAATAAATTCATTGACTTCTGTATGACTATTTAGAAATTCTGCGACAGGGGCTTCTAATCCAGTCATTGGGCGTAATGTTGGATCCCAATGGGGGTTAGGTAAAAATCGTACATCGAAAACATAATCCGCATCTAAAGGAATCCCATATTTAAAACCAAAAGATTCAACAATAATTTTTAATTCTTTTTCACTATTACCGCGTAAAAATTCGTGTAATCGCTCTGCAAGACTATGTGTAGAAAGATGGGTGGTATCAAGAATAAGATTTGCGTGTTGAATCAATGGTTCAAGATAGCAATATTCTTCATCAATTGCGGCTTCAAGAGATAAATCTTTTAATGAAAGCGGGTGCAAACGGCGTGAATCGCTATATCGGCGAATTAGGGTGGCACGATCAGCTTCTAAGAAAATGATTTTAATCTGATGATGCTTTTGTAATGTTGAAAGGGTTTGCTTAAGAGAATGAGCGGAGTTTGGAATATTACGAATATCAAGACTGATGGCGACAGATGATTGGGATTGAGATAGAATATCAGTCAATTGAGGAAGTAAATCCAGAGGAATATTATCAACACAGTAATATCCAGTATCTTCTAATGCTCGTAAGGCTACAGATTTTCCTGCGCCAGAACGTCCACTAATAATGATAATTTCCATAAGTTTCCCCACTGTAATTATTCTTTCACTTCTTCAAATGTCGTTTCTGATTGATCGGTAATTTCAAAAACTTGCCAAATTTCATCCGCACTTTTGGCTGATCGTAATTGTTTCAACACATTTTTATCAGTCAGTTTTTCTATTAATGATGCTAAAACTGGAATGTAGGTTTCACATTGATTTTCTGGAATCAGCAAGGCAAAGATTAAATCCACTGGTTTACCATCAAAAGCATCGTAATCAATCGGATTATCGAGTTGCATAAACACTGCGATTGCTTTATCTGATACTGTTACGGGGATTTTCGCTTTTGGCATTGCAATCCCATTTCCTAAACCAGAATTCCCCAGTTTTTCACGTTCAAAAAGGCATTCAAAACAGGCTTGTTCGCCTTGTTCTGCAAGGATTTGTTCTTCTACAAAATGCGCAATAGACTCAAATAATCGTTTTTTGCTAGAAAAACTAACGCCCTGACGAATATTCTCAGGGCTTAATAGTTCAGTTATTTTCATTTTTATAATTTGAATTGTTCGCCAAGATAAACGCGTTTAACCTGTTCATCGTTCATCACTTGTTCTGGTGTGCCTGTTGCGATAATTTTACCTGCGCCAACAATATAAGCGCGTTCGCAAACATCAAGGGTTTCACGAACATTATGGTCAGTAATTAATACACCTAATCCACGATTGCGTAAATCAGTAATAATTTTCTTAATATCGCTCACAGAAATAGGATCTACACCAGCAAAAGGTTCGTCTAATAGAATAAATTTTGGATTTGCAGCTAAGGCACGTGCGATTTCTACACGGCGACGTTCTCCGCCTGATAAGGCTTGCCCTAAATTATCTCGAATATGACTAATGTTAAATTCTTCAATTAATTCATCTGCTTTTTCGCGACGTTGTTGTGGGGTTAAATCTTTACGAATTTCCAATACCGCCATCAAATTTTCATAGACAGTCAAACGGCGAAAAATCGAGGCTTCTTGCGGTAAATAACCAATGCCACGTTGCGCACGATTATGCATTGGGAGCAAACTAATATCTTCGCCATCAATAACAATTTTACCTTGATCTTGGCGAACAAGCCCAACGACCATATAGAAAGTTGTTGTTTTACCTGCACCGTTTGGCCCGAGTAAACCAACAATTTCATTAGAGTTTACAGTTAAACTGACATCCGAAACAACTTTACGACTTTTGTAGCTTTTAGCTAAATTCTCTGCAGTCAAAATTGACATAGATTACTTCCCTTTAGCTTGTTGTAATTGAGATGGAATAAGAACTGTTGTTACCCGTGATTTTCCATTACCATTAGCTTTAAGTTGTTGTTTTTTCACATCATAGGTAATAACACTGCCATTAATTTTACTATCAAGCTGCTTTAATTCGGCATTGTTAGTTAATGTTAAAAATTCGTTACCAAGATCATAATGAACTTTATTTGCTTTTCCATCCACTGGCTTACCATTATCTAACTGTTGATGGAATGTGACTGGCGTGCCGAATGCTTCTACAGTTTCTTTTTTCCCTGATTTTTCAGCAGGACGAGTGATGACAACTTTATTTGCTTTGATAACAATAGACCCCTGTGTAATTACCACATTATCTGTGAATGTCACTACACTTTTTTCCATATCTAAGGATTGATTATCCGAAACAATATTTATCGGCTGATTAACATCACCTTTCAATGCAAAAGCTGAACTTGATGCTAATACCATCGTTGCAAGAAAAAGAATTTTATTGCTTACTAACTTCATAATATGTTTTTACCTGTTCCTTTAATGTCGCCACTTGTTGGCGTAAATTTCCGACTAATTTTAATCCTGTAGAACTAAAATTTTTACCCTTAATTTTAACCTGTGTTTCGGAAGTCATATCCTGTGTTTTCAAATTGACGACCGCTGATTCTGTTTCAATGCGTTGCAAACGTGAATCTGATGTTAAATTTTGCGCGACGACATTACCCTCTAAATACAATATTTGATCTTTTGTCAATCTTGCTTGATTTGCACTTAATTTCCAGCTTTGTGTGCTAAAAAAATCTACATTTTGATTGGCATTTTTTTCCTCTTCCTTTTCATTTGATGTTGTGGGATATAAATAAACTAAAGGCGCGGTAAAAAGGGTTTGTTCATTGACTGTATAATGCTCAATTTTATCGGATAAAGCCAAATATTGTTTTTTACCATCAGGGAAAAAAACCGTAGTTTCCATTTTATAACCCACATAATCAGGACTATCTGGCTTTTTCACCAGTTCAGATAAATCTGCGGTTTCCTGATTTAAGGAATAAAACCACGCCAAAGCACAAAGTGCGATAACGCCCAAAATTACATTCCAACGAATATTCATTTTTATTTCAATCACTTATCCACAAAGTGCGGATGAAAATTTCAATATTTTTAATCTTCCAACATTAATACCTTGAGCATTTGATAAATTTCTCGATAGGCTTTCGATGGTTTATTTTGCTCCAGTTCTTTTTGTGCAGAACGAATCAGATTGCGTAGTTGCTGACGATCGCCATTAGGATAATCATTTAATAAATCTGTTAAAGCCACATCGCCTTTTTCCACCAATTCATCGCGCACTTTTTCGATTTTATGCAGCATAGCTTGCTGTTGGTTATGTTTATTTTCGATTTTATCTAAGGCTTCACGAATGGGCTCAACATCAATTCCACGCAACAATTTACCGATATATTGTAATTGACGGCGGCGAGCTTCTTTTTGTAAACGCTGTGCAAGTTCAATGGCATCAAGTAAGGATTCATCAAGTGGGATTTTGGCAAGATTAGCTTTGGTTAAATTGACAATCTTTTCGCCAAGTTGTTTTAAATCTTCCGCATCGCGTTTGATTTCGCTTTTACTCACCCAAATAATTTCTTCTTGATCTTCATCTTCCCAATCGAAAACTTCTTTTTTCTTACGTTTTGCCATTTTTTATCCTTTATAAAAATTGGTGCACATTTTACCATAAACTTTGAAAATAAGATAAAATGTTGAAAATTTTTAATAGGAAAAAATAATGAAAACAGCTGAAAATTCAACCGCACTTTTAAAAGCACAAGAACAAGAATTACGTCAAGCCGTCAGTTTTGCAGTGGAGTTAGCAACGAAAGCTGGCGCAAGTGCAGAAGTCGCAGTCACAAAAGTGAGCGGTTTATCCGTATCTGCTCGTTTGCAAGAAATTGAAAACGTAGAATTTACTAATGATGGCGCATTGGGGATCTCCGTTTATATGGGGCAACAAAAAGGCAATGCTTCTACTTCCGATCTAAGCGAAAGCGCAATTAAAAATGCGGTAGAAGCCGCACTTGCAATTGCAAAATACACTTCACCCGATGATTGCACAGGCCTTGCGGATAAGGATTTAATGGCTTTTAATGCGCCTGATTTAGAACTTTATCATGCTGCTGATGTGGATGTTGATAAAGCAACAGAACTTGCACTTCAGGCTGAAAAGGCGGCTTTAGAGGCGGATGAACGTATTATAAATAGTAATGGCGCAAGTTTTAATTCACATACAGGCTTGAAAGTGTATGGTAATAGTCACGGTATGTTGCAAAGTTATTTATCAAGCCGTTATTCTTTATCTTGTTCGGTTATTGGTGGCGTAGAAGCTGCCTTAGAAAATGATTACGAATATACAATTTCTCGTGAATTCGACAAACTCCAATCGCCAATTTGGGTCGGAGAAAATTGTGCAAAGAAAGTCGTTTCTCGTTTAAATCCTCAAAAATTGAGTACACGAGAAGTGCCTGTCATTTTCTTAAATGATGTTGCAACTGGTCTTATTTCTCACTTTGCCGCTGCAATAAGTGGTGGCAGTTTATATAGAAAATCGAGTTTCTTGCTCGATCATTTAGGCAAACAGGTCTTACCAGATTGGTTCAATATCAGTGAGAGACCACATTTATTACGTCGTTTGGCTTCAACGCCTTTTGATAGTGAAGGTGTTCGTACGCAAGATCGTGAAATTGTTGAAGGCGGGATATTACAAACTTATTTAGTGACAAGCTACAGTGGTAAAAAACTTGGTATGCCAAGTACAGGGCATGCTGGAGGCATTCACAACTGGCTTGTTAAGCCAAATTTAACGGGAGGATTGACCGCACTTTTACATCAAATGGGAACGGGATTGTTAGTAACAGATGTGATGGGACAAGGTGTCAATATCGTTACAGGCGATTATTCCCGTGGTGCATCAGGTTTTTGGGTGGAAAATGGTGAAATTCAGTATCCAGTGGCTGAAATTACCATTGCAGGGCAACTACAAGATATGCTGAAAAATATGGTTGCTGTAGCCGATGATATAGAGCATCGTTCTAACATTCAAACGGGTTCTATTTTGTTAGATAAAATGAAAATTTCAGGAAATTAAGAATATTTTTGAAATTGAGAATAATTCTTATTGACAATGAATAAATATCTGTTACTATACACACATCTGTTAAGCGATTGCAGGTTGCTCCAACAGGTAGAGTAGAAAGTAAATTCGTTAGGGTTCAAAAAGGCTGAAGGTTTAAACTTCAGTCTTTTTTATTTTTTGATTTTTTATTCGCCAAAGGAAGTTTTTCAGTTTATAGGCTGGGCTTTAGCCCACCCTACAACTAATTAAAAACGTGGTGTCGCGGGATATAACAAACTCGTGGGCTAATGTAGGGCAGGAATACAAAGGCTGAAGGTTTAAACTTCAGCCTTTTTTTTGTAAAATAGCAAACGATTTTATCCCCTATCATTTCATAAGGAAACACAATGAAAAAACACCACGTAGATGTTTTAATCTCAGAGAATGATGTTCATGCGCGTATTGCTGAATTAGGTGCTCAAATTACAAAATTTTATCAAGAAAAACAGATCGATAGCCTTGTTGTCGTAGGGCTTTTACGTGGTTCCTTTATGTTTATGGCGGATATCGTTCGTCAGATAAATTTACCTGTGGAAATTGAATTTATGACAACTTCAAGTTATGGCACAGGTATGACCACGAATCACGACGTTCGTATTACCAAAGATTTGGACGGCGATATAAAAGGTAAACACGTTTTAATTGTGGAAGATATTATTGATACGGGTTATACCTTGGAAAAAGTGCGTGATATTTTGAATTTACGTGAGCCTGCGAGCCTTACAATTTGTACGTTACTTGATAAACCTTCTCGCCGCGAAGTGGAAGTGCCTGTTGAATGGGTTGGTTTTGAAATTCCTGATGAATTTGTGGTGGGGTATGGTATCGATTACGCGCAACGCCATCGTAATTTAGGCTATATCGGTAAAGTTGTTTTAGAAGAATAATTTGATTTTATTGAAAAGTGCGGTTGAAATTTTAAATGAATTTTTAGCCGAACTTTTTTATATTATTTCATTTCATTTCATTTCATTGTTATTTTTTCGATCACTTGCTAAATCTTTTTACAGCAAATACAGCCGTTATATTGATAATCTTGCAGGGGCAATTTTCTTATTTTTCGGCGGCTATTTAGTTTATTCAGGCGTGCTAGCCACTGCAGCCGCATTTTAATTACCAAAACGTATAAAATATAACGAAAGAAAACTTGTTATTTTTGCTGAAGTTGATAGTCTCCAAACACTTTAATCAGTTTTGGAGATTTTTTATGTTATTAGTCAATTTGGCGATATTTATTGCTTTTTTATTGCTGTTAGCACAGCTATATCGCAAAACCGAAAAATTAGGGCAAACGGTATTTATCGGTTTATTGCTCGGTTTGCTTTTTGGTGCGGTATTGCAATCCGCTTTTGAAAAACCTTTGTTAGACAAAACTTTAGATTGGATCAATGTGGTCGGTAACGGTTATGTTCGTTTATTGCAGATGATCGTGATGCCGTTGGTGTTCGTGTCGATTTTATCTGCTATCGCTCGTATCAATCAAACCAGATCATTGGGCAAAGTCAGCGTTGGCGTGTTATCCACCTTGCTGATTACCACCGCCATTTCCGCTGCAATTGGGATTGCGATGGTGCATTTATTTGATGTGTCGGCGGCAGGATTAATCTTGGGCGATCGTGAATTAGCGGCTCAAGGCAAAGTGTTAGATAAAGCAGGGCAAGTGTCCAATTTAACTGTGCCTGCGATGTTGGTGTCCTTTATTCCGAAAAATCCTTTTGCTGATCTCACGGGTGCCAACCCAACGTCCATTATTAGTGTCGTAATTTTCTCAGCATTACTTGGCGTGGCGGCTTTGAGTTTAGGCAAAGAAGATCAAGCACTTGGCGAACGAATTGCACAAGGTGTAGAAACTTTAAACAAATTAGTGATGCGTTTGGTGCGTTTTGTGATTCGCTTAACCCCTTACGGCGTGTTTGCGTTGATGATTAAAATGGCTGCCACCTCAAAATGGGCGGATATTGTCAATTTGGGCAATTTTATTGTGGCTTCTTACGCTGCTATTGCCTTAATGTTTGTGGTTCACGGCATTTTATTGTTCTTCGTTAAAGTCAATCCTGTGGATTACTACAAAAAAGTGTTGCCAACCTTAAGTTTTGCGTTTACATCTCGCTCAAGTGCGGCGACAATTCCGTTAAATATTGAAACGCAAACCGCAAAATTAGGTAACAACAATGTCATCGCCAACTTTGCTGCCACATTCGGTGCCACTATCGGACAAAACGGCTGTGGCGGCATTTATCCAGCGATGCTTGCTGTGATGGTCGCCCCAATGGTCGGCATTGACCCTTTTAGCTTCAGCTACATTCTAACCTTAATTTCCGTGGTCGCCATTTCTTCATTCGGTATCGCAGGCGTAGGTGGCGGAGCCACATTCGCCGCTATCGTCGTGCTATCTACGTTAGGTTTACCACTGGAATTAGTCGGTTTACTCATTTCCATCGAACCGATCATCGATATGGGACGTACCGCACTTAACGTAAACGGTGCCATGGTGGCAGGCACGATTACGGATCGCTTGCTAAATAAGTAACTGGAAATCAATAAAAAAATCTGCAGTTGAGAATTCAGTTGCAGATTTTTTATCGCTCAATACTTTTGACTAAAAAGTGCGGTGGTTTTTTTCAGTGTTTTATAACTTAAATCGATGAATAATTTGGTTTGCGGAACCTCGCCAAACTAAACTTGGGTCTGCCTGTTCTTGAATAAATTTCCCATCAATTAACACATCAATATAAGGCAACATTGCACGTTGTTGTTTGTCTAATTCATCTAGCTTATAACCCGTCCAAACCCAGATGTCTTTATCGGGGCATTCTCGTTTTACACGTTGCACAAAGGGCAATAATGTTTCTACGTTACGGGGATGAAGTGGATCACCACCTGAAAGCGTCAGACCTTGGCGTTTAATGCGTGTGTCTTTTAAATCATTGATGATTTGTTGTTCCATTACGTCATCAAATAATACACCCGCTGAAAATGACCAACTTTTTTGGTTGTAGCAACCTTTGCAAGCGTGCGTACAGCCACTGACGAAAAGTGTGCATCTTGTACCTTCGCCATTGATAACATCGGTCGGGTAGTATTGGAGGTAGTTCATTTCATAACAATCCTGAAAATGTGGCTTAAATTCTCGCCAAATTCACCGCACTTTTTAATTAATCTTTGCAATACGGCGGTAATTTTTGCATAATAGCACGCAATCGCATTGCGATATCAATGGAAACCTTCTCGGTCTCTCGCAACGGTGTCTGGTTTACTCGGTCAGGTCTGGAAGGAAGCAGCCAAAGTCGGAATTACTGTGTGCCGAGAAGAAGCTGGGAAGGTTTCCGCCCAACTTCCTTTTCTTATACTCGCTCAATCAATCTTTTAAAGAACCCATTTTCTTTTGTGATTAAACTATTGTAATCGCCTTCTTCGATTAATCTTCCGTTATCAATTACACAAATTTTATCGAATTGTTCAATTGAACTGAGACGGTGAGTGACCATAATTAGGGTTTTATTGTCGGCATATTGCAGAATTAAACGTAAAATTTGACGTTCAGTTTCGCGATCTAAGCCTTCTGTTGGTTCATCCAATAATAAAATTGGCGCATTATTGAGTAAAATACGCGCTAAACCTAAACGGCGTTGTTCCCCACCAGAAAGTGGACGACCGCCATCCCCAAGCCAAAGATTTAAACCTTTTCCTTCTTGCTCAAGTAATTTACTTAAGCCAACTTGATGTAGTACTTCAATCATTTTTTCATCGGAAATTTTATCCGCACTTGCAAATTGTAAATTTTGACGAAGTGTATCGCTGAATACGTGAACACGTTGAGTTAAAAAACAAATTTGGCGGCGTAATGTCTCTTCTGAATAGGTGGAAATGGGTTTTTCTGCCAATAAAAGCTCACCTTGATTCGCATCATAATTGCGTACTAAAAGTTGAAGAAGTGAAGATTTTCCACTTCCAGTTTTGCCTAAAATAGCAATTTTTTTGCCCTGTTCTAAATCTAATGTAAGATTTTTTAATACGAGTGTTTCTTGTTCGGGATAGGAAAAATTTAAATTCTTCGCAGAAATTAACCGCACTTTTGTTTCAAATTCCTCGTTACCATTAAACTCAACAAGCGGTTTTTGCTCAATGATTTCGGTCACACGTTCTGCTGCAGCAATCACTTGACCTATATGCAAAAATGCTGCACCCAGTGGCATGATGATCTCAAAGGCTGCAAGTGCAGCAAAAGTGAAAAGTGCAATATAAGCCGTGCGGTATTCATCTGTGCCAAAATTGGCGTTACTTGCAAACCATAGCATTCCAGAAATCAACAAACCATTAAGAAAGAGAACAAGTGCGGTAGAAAATCCGCTTAATTTTGCTTCTTTGGCTTGATCTTCCTGCCATGTTTTTTCTGTGACTGACATTTTTTCTTTTAATTTATCTTCCGCATTAAATAATAAAAGCTCGGCTTGTGCTTGGATAAATTCTAAAAACTGGGTTCGATAGGTCGCACGTGCTTGGATTAAGCGTTCGCCAAATTGCTGTCCTAGTCGATAGAAAACAGTAGGGATAATTATTAATAAAATTAACAAAAATAAGCCTAAACCAAGTGCGAGTGGAATATTGATAAAGCTAAGTCCAATCGTTATGGCAATGATTACAAATACAGCAGTGAAAAATGGCGCAAGTAAACGTAAATAGAGGCTATCAAGGGTATCCACATCGGAAACTAAACGATTTAATAAATCGCTGTTGCGATAACGATTTAATACCGCTGGGCTTAAAGGAATGATTTTTTCAAATACTTGCACGCGTAATTTGGACAAAATGCGGAATGTTGCATCATGCGTTACTATTTTTTCAAAATAGCGCATGACGGTTCGTCCGATAGCTAAACCTCGCACACTGGCTGAAGGATAGAAAAAGTTAAATAGCGTGCCTAGTCCTGCAATGGCTGTAGCGGCTAAAAACCAGCCTGAAACGGTAAGCAAGCCCATACTAGAGCCCAAACCTAGAATCATTAGCACCAAGCCTAAAATAAGCGGGAATTTGGCGAATTTAAATAAACGTATAAACGGAAGTAATGTGCGCATTATTGGATATCCTGTTGTCGTTGAGCGAGTAGTTCAGCAAAGAAACCTTGATGTTGTAATTCGGTAAATTTACCTTGCTGTACTATTTCTCCTCGTTGCATCACAAAAATTTGATCACATTGTTTCAAATCTTCAATTCGGTGTGTAATCATCAGTGTAGTTTGATGCTGACTTGCTTCATTCAATGCTTGTAAAACAAGATTTTCTGATTGCGCATCTAGGCTTGCGGTTGGCTCATCGAGCAGAAGTAAATCGCCTTTGCGTAACAATGCCCGAGCAATGGCAAGGCGTTGCGCTTGTCCCACAGAAATGCCTAATCCACCATCTTTTATTTCGTGATGAAGTCCAAGTTTATCGGTAAATTCTTTCGCTTGAGAACGCATTAAAGCTTGATTAATTTCTTCATCGTTGGCTTGAATATTGCCAAGTAGTAAGTTTTCTTTAATTGTGCCTTGTAATAACAATGGATTTTGTCCTACCCACGCAATATGTTTGCGCCAGTCAGCTAGATTACTTTCGCGAAGTTCTTGCCCATTAATTTTGAGCGAGCCCTCATAAGGTAAAAAGCCCAGAATCGCATTTATTAATGAAGTTTTTCCCGCGCCACTTTGTCCTACAAGCGCAACATTATGATTTGCTGGAATTTGGAAGTTTAACGGCTTGGTTAATGCTGAACCCTGTGTCGAAAGCACCACTAAATTTTCGGCAGAAATTTCAACCGCACTTTCTAAAGAAATTGTTTTTTCATTTTGATGTACAGTTAAATAATCAGATTCTAAAAAATCAACAATGGCATCCGCTGCACCAATACCTGCTGCACGGTCGTGGTAATAGGTGCCTAGATCGCGTAAGGGTTGATAAAATTCAGGTGCAAGAATTAAACAAAAGAAACCTGTGAAAAGTGTAAGCGGTGCATTATAGGTACCAAATTCAATTTGACCTAAGTAGCTAAAACCAAAATAGACCGCCATCAGTGCAATGGAAATAGAGGTAAAAAATTCCAATACTGCAGAAGAGAGAAAAGCGAGTTTTAGCACATCCATTGTGGTTTCACGGAAATCTTCAGTGGCATTTTCAATATGCTCAGTTTGTTCAGAAGTGCGGTTAAAAAGACGCAAGGTTTCCAAACCGCGTAAGCGATCTAAAAATTGGGCACTGAGGCGAGAAAGGGTATCCATATTTTTTTGGCTGTTGTCAGCCGCAGCAATACCGACAATGATCATAAACAGAGGAACAAGCGGTGCGGTAATCATTAAGATTAAGCCTGCAGCCCAGTTCAAGGGAAATACAGCAATGAAAATAACCACTGGAACAATGGCTGAAAGACTTTGTTGAGGCAGAAAACGGGCATAGAAATTATGTAAGTTTTCAACTTGTTCCAACATAATGCTTGCCCAACTTCCAGCTGGTTTTTGATTGATTGTCGCAGGGCCGACAAGATGAATTTTATCCAGAATTTTTTGACGAATATGGTTGCGTAATAATTGTCCGCTTTGGAAACCTATTTTTTCGCGTGCCCATAAAATAATAGCACGCATCCCGAAGCCGATAATTAGCCCGAGAAAATAAGGAATAAGTTCATCACGAGGCACATTTTGCATAATCAGTTTATCGAGCAACGTCGCAAGAAAATAAGTTTGTGCGACTAAAATGAATGAAGAAAGCGTAGCTAAGACAATGTTTGCACGCATTAATTTTTTGATAGGTTCTTGTTGTGCGCGAAGCCATTTTTGTAAATATTTTTGGCGAAGTTTATTCATTGTTTTGGTCGTGATTATAGAAAAAGTTCCCCTCTTTAAAAGAGTTAAAAGAGGGGAATTGGTTAGAAGATTTATGCTTCTTGAGCATCTAAATAGCGTTCTGCATCCAAGGCTGCCATACAACCAGTTCCCGCGGAGGTGATGGCTTGGCGATAATTGTGATCCATGACATCGCCTGCTGCGAACACGCCTTCCACAGAAGTGGCGGTTGCATTTCCTTCAAGACCAGATTTTACAACGATATAGCCATTATTTAATTCTAGTTGTCCTTGGAAAATTTTCGTATTTGGCGAGTGACCAATCGCTACGAATAAGCCATCTAATTTGAGTTCTTCTTTCTCCCCAGTTTTTGTGTTGGCTAAACGTAATCCGGTTACGCCCATGTTGTCACCCAACACTTCATCTAAAGTGCGGTCAGTATGAAGAACGATTTTTCCTTCTTCCACTTTTTTGTACAAACGGTCGATAAGGATTTTTTCCGCACGGAAGCTATCGCGACGGTGGATTAAATGCACTGTACTTGCAATATTGGCTAAGTAAAGGGCTTCTTCCACCGCTGTATTTCCTCCACCAATGACACCAACAGGCTTATTACGATAAAAGAAACCATCACAGGTTGCACAAGCAGAAACCCCACGACCTTTGTAGTTTTCTTCTGAAGGTAAGCCAATATAGCGTGCAGAGGCACCCGTTGCGATAATTAATGCATCACAAGTGAAATTTTGCACATCGCCAAAAAGTTTGAATGGGCGAGAAGATAAATCTACGCGATTGATATGATCGAAGACGATTTCTGTTTCAAATTTTTCTGCATGTTGCAACATACGTTGCATTAAACCTGAACCAGTAGTCATCTCAAAATCACCCGGCCAGTTCTCAATTTCATCTGTGGTAGTCAGCTGCCCACCTTGTTGTAAACCAGTCACCAGTACGGGTTTTAAGTTTGCACGTGCCGCATAAATGGCTGCTGTATAACCAGCAGGGCCTGAGCCTAAAATTAAAAGTTTTGCGTGTTTGATATCTGACATAAAGAATCCTTGTTTGTAGTTAAGTAATAATATAATGCAATAAGTTGCATTTTACTGATTATAAACTTTTTGCTTAATAAAGCAGCGAATAAAGCAATCGACGAAATTTATTTGTCAGCGGATCAGCATTGCCCATTGCGCTTAAAATAGATAAAAATTGTTGTTTAACTTCGCCATTCTGCGCGCTTAAATCTGTTTTTAAAATGCCGAAAAGTAGTGTTAATGCTTCTTCATTTCGTCCAGCTTGATGAAGTTGTACGGCAAGTTTTATTGCAATTTCAGCTGTTGGGTTTTTAGCATAATCAGCCTGTAATTGTTGGATTTCAGGTGTATCGGCTGCTTGAATTTGTAGCTCAATTTGTGCTTGTAATCCGTGCCAACGGCTATCTCGATCTTGCAATGGAATTTGATTTAAAATTTCTTGTGCTGGCTCCGTTTTCTTCATTGCAATATAGGTTTCCGCATAGAGCAGGGCAACATCACTGTTTTTCTTATCGGAAAGTTCCCATGCGTCTTTCAACAATGGCAATGCGGCTTCGTAATTTTCTACTTGCAAGAAATCTAATGCTTGTTGGAATTTTAAATCTTCCTCTTTAGGTAAAATAATGCTTAATCGTTGGATTAATGATGCTTTATCAAGCATGCCTGGAAATGCCTCTAATGCCTGTGCTTCTTTAAACAAATAGGTGGTTGGCAATGCTTGGATGCGGAATTGTGCGGCAATCATTTGCTCTTTTTCACAATCTACTTTTCCAAGAATAAATTGTCCTTGATATTGTTCTGCAACTTGCTCAAGTAGCACCAAAAAATCCGCCGATTCTTTATGGGTTGGCGCGTAAAAATTGATGACAAGTGGTTTTTCTAAGGATTGTTGCAGTATTTCAGTAAGATTTTGTTCGTTGATCTCAACGATAAAAGGAAAATCAGCCATGTTTTATCCTTGTGAAAAAATAATGGCTGATTTTAGCAAAGTGCGGAAGATTTTAGAAACGTTTTACCATTTCTATTATTAAGCAAGTTTTTCTAGGATCAATTTTCCCATCATTTCAATATGTGTATGCTCTACATTTAGTGCGGGAATATATTGATAAGATTGCCCGCCATTGGTTAAGAAATTTTCTCGATTTTCTTTATCAATTTCTTCAATGGTTTCTAAACAATCTACGGAGAAACCCGGGCAAATAACGGCAATTTTTTGAATGTTCTGTGTTGCAGCTGATTCTAAAAATTTATCGGTGTAAGGCTGTAGCCATTCTTCACGCCCAAAGCGCGATTGAAACGTCATTCCCCATTGGTTTTCTGTTAAGCCCAGCTTATTAACAACTGCAATAGTCGTTTGTTTACAATGTTCACGATAATAATCGCCCATTTTTTCATAACGCAGAGGAATACCGTGATAAGAAAATAGTAAAAATTCATCGGATTTTAACCGCACTTTTATGGAGTTTGCTAAGGCGTTAATGTAATTTTCATCAATATGATAAGAATGGATGAAATCAAAAGGCACTAATCCTCGTTCTTCTTTAAGGGCATTAGCGAAAGCATCAAATACTGCGCCCGTGGTTGAGCTAGAGTATTGCGGATAAAGTGGCAAAACAATAATTCGTTCAACTTGATTTTTAAGCAAATTTTTTACCGTACTTTGTATTGATGGATTGCCGTACGTCATGGCAATTTCTACTTGAGCATTGATATTTTGCGTATCTAAATAGGCTTGTAATGCGTCTTTTTGTTGTCGTGAAATGGCAAGTAAAGGCGAACCTTGTTCTGTCCAGATTGCTTGATAATTTTTGGCGATACGTTTTGAACGCAATGGTAAAATAATGGCTTTAAGCAGTGGATACCATTTGCAACGGGGTAAATCTACCACGCGAGGATCCGTTAAAAATTGCCATAAATAACGGCTGATTGACTTCGGTGTTGGGCTATCTGGCGTGCCTAGATTGGCAAGTAATACGCCGATTTTTGCGGATTTTGTCATAAATTGATTACGGAAAGGGTTAATCTAGAAACACAACAAAGTTTATTCTCTTCTGTGCGGATGTCAATTTGCCAAACTTGGATATTTCTGCCCAAATTAATTGGCGTGGCTCTCGCGGTCACTTTACCTGAACTAACCGGGCGAAGATGATTGGCGTTAATATCCAATCCCACCGCAGTTTTGCCTTCTTCTAAACAAAGCGAACCCGCAAGGGAACCAATTGTTTCAGCTAAAGCAACAGAAACCCCTCCATGCAATACACCAAACGGCTGCATAGTACGATAATCCACCGGCATTGTCGCTTCAATCCAATCCTCGCCAAAAGCAGAAATTTCAATGCCAAGATGGCTAACTGCACTGTTGGAGCAAAGTTGATTTAAGTTTTCGAGCGTGAAGTTTTTTTGCCAAATCATGATGTTCCTTTCATTACGCTAAAATTTCTAATAATGCCTGCACAGGGTGCTTTAACACCACATGTTCATAACGTTTTACCTGACTGCGGCAAGAATAACCAGTTGCTAAACAAAAGTGCGGATCTTTTTCATGCAGTTTTTTGTGCCAGGATACATCGTAGATTTCTCGGCTCATTTTTTGATTTTGCACTTCATGTCCAAATACACCAGCCATACCGCAACATCCTACTTTTTCTACATTAAGTTGTTGTCCAAATCTTCCAAAAATTTCTTGCCATTCTTTTGGGCTGTTTGGCATAAAGGTAGATTCCGTACAATGCTGGAATAAATACCAATCGAAAGTGCGGTCAGTTTTGGCGATGTTTTTTAACTTCTCTTGTAAATCCGCATTTTGTAATCTTTGTTTTAACCATTCGTGTGCGGTGAGAACGTGAAAATCGCCACGTTTTTCTTGTAGTGCTTCTTTGTATTCATCTCGATAAGACAGCACGATGGCTGGATCAACGCCCACAAGAGGAATGCCTAATTTTGCCATTCGATTTAAAAACTCGGCTTGGTTTTCTGCTGTTTTGCTAAAGCGTTTTAAGAAACCTTTAATGTGCATTGCTTTGCCGTTTGGTTTAAATGGCAACAGAATTGGTGTGAAGCCTAATTTCTGCGTAAGCATAACAAAATCTCGTACCACTTTCGCATCATAGTAAGAGGTATAAGGATCTTGCACAATAAATAAAATATCGTTTTTTTCTACCGCACTTAGGCCTTCCAATTCTTCCAAGGATTTGCCTTGATAATGAATTTCTACCAGCTGTTGTTGCAAATTGGGTTCAGAAAGCAAGGGCAAATCGGTCATGCCTAGCGTTTTTTCCACTAATGTTTGCGTGACTTTTAGCTTGGTAAAATAATTAAAGAATTTTGCCTGTTTTGCCATATAAGGCGCAGCGATTTCTAAATTTGCCACAATGTGATCTTTTGCGGGGCGTAAGTAGCGGCTGTGATAGAAATGAAAGAATTTCGCACGGAAACTTGGTACATCGATTTTAATCGGGCATTGGCTCGCACAGGCTTTACAAGCAAGGCAAGTATCCATTGCGACTTTTACTTCGTGAGAAAAATCATAATCGCCTCGCCATTTTTTAACCGTATTGCTTAGTCTTTTCACAAGTGCGGTTAGTTTTATTTCTGTTTTACGGAAGTCTAATTGTGCGGGCGAAACATTTTCATTCGCCATCAATCGAAGCCATTCTCGAACCATTGCTGCGCGACCTTTCGGCGAAAATACACGGTTTTTACTGACTTTCATCGATGGGCACATAATGCTGTGTTCATCAAAATTGAAACATAATCCGTTTCCATTGCAGTTCATCGCACCCTTAAATTCATCACGCACTTGGATAGGAATTTGGCGATCCTTATCAGCTCGCATTGGCGAAAGAATAGAATAAAGTTCCTCTTGGGAATCCAAAGGTGTACAGATTTTGCTGGGATTTAAGCGATTGTTCGGATCAAACAAGGTTTTGATATAACGAAGTTCGTACCAGAGTTCTGGGGTAAAGAATTTTTCGCCGTAATGGGATCGCACGCCTTTTCCATGTTCTCCCCAGAGTAATCCACCATATTTAATCGTAAGTTCTGCCACTTCATCTGAAATTTGTTTAAATAATTTCACTTGTTCTTTATCGCATAAATCAAGTGCAGGGCGAACGTGTAACACACCAGCATCCACGTGACCAAACATGCCATATTGTAAATGGTGCTGGTCTAATAAAGCGCGAAATTCACTGATGTAATCCGCAAGATTTTCTGGGGGGACACAAGTATCTTCCACGAAAGGAATCGGTTTGGCTGCACCTTTTGCATTACCAAGTAAGCCCACTGCTTTTTTTCGCATTGCATAAATACGTTCGATAGAGGGTAAATCAGAACAAACTTGATAGCCAATAATGTGATCTTGGTTATGTTCGATTTTTTCATCAAGTAAGTGACAAAGTGCGGTGACTTGGCGGCCTATTTTTTCTTTATTATTACCAGCAAATTCCACAATATTTAAACCGAGAATTGGATCTTTTTCATCTTCTGTAAGAAGTTCATTCACAGAATGCCAAATAATATCTTGTTTGGCGAGGTTTAAGACTTTGGAATCAACGGTTTCCACAGAAAGCGCATTGGCTTTCACCATAAAAGGTGCATTGCGTAATGCCGCGTCAAAAGAACGATATTTAATATTGATGAGCGTGCGATACTGCGGAATAGGCAGAAGATTGAGTTTGGCTTCGCAAATAAATGCGAGAGAACCTTCAGAACCAGTGAGAATTCTCGTGAGATTAAATTCACTTTCATCTTCATTGAATACATTTTTGAGATCGTATCCCGTTAAAAAACGGTTAAGTTGTGGTAAATCTTTAATGATTGCCGCTCTTTTTTCTTTACAGTGTTGCGCGATTGTTTGATGGAGTCTTTTGCTGCTCTCACTTAATTCAAGCGCATCAATGTTTTCTAAAACATCAACAGAATTGACCGCACTTGTATCTAAAATTTCACCGTTCATTAATACGGCACGTAATGCCAAAACATGATTAGAGGTTTTACCGTATTGCAATGAACCTTGCCCCGAGGCATCTGTGTTAATCATTCCGCCTAAAGTCGCTCGATTGCTGGTGGATAGCTCTGGGGCAAAGAATAAACCATGTGGTTTTAAAAATTGATTAAGTTGATCTTTTACGACACCTGCTTGTACTTTAACCCAACGTTCTTTTACATTGAGTTCTAAGATGGCAGTCATATGACGAGAAAGATCCACTATTATATTGTTATTGATGGATTGACCATTAGTGCCAGTGCCTCCACCGCGAGGCGTAAAGCTGATTGATTGATATTCAGGTAAATTTGCCAATTTGGTTATACGCACTATATCAGCAATAGTTTTCGGAAAAAGAATCGCCTGTGGAAGCTGTTGGTAAACGCTGTTATCCGTAGCCAGACTTAATCTATCCGAATAATTTGTCGCAATATCCCCCTCAAAATGTTGGTGTTGAAGATCATCAAGATAATCAAGTACATATTGTTCAATTTGAGGAATGCGATTTAGACTTGGCAACATAGTATTTAACTCATTTAAAGGTAAAAATGGCAGGTTATTGATAATATCTTAAGGCGTTAATGATGTCGAATTAGATTTTGAGCATTTTTAAGGAGTGTTTTATGGAGTAAATGAGTCAAGAAAAGTGTGTTGTTTGGATGAAAAATAAACAAAAAATTCAAAAGAATTTGATCTTTTCAATTTTTATAGGATAATAAGCGCACTTTTGAACGTTCCTTTGGCGTAAACAAAGGAATTGAATTTGTCAAAAGGTAATAAAGTAGGGCAAATTCAAAACCCTAGTTAAGTGACTGTTTAGAATGTAACTTTAATTAAAAGTTCAGTATAAACAAGGACACTTTTTTATTACTATTCGATCACTAAATAGAGGACATCAAAATGAAAAAAACTGCAATCGCATTAGTAGTTGCTGGTTTAGCAGCAGCTTCAGTAGCTCAAGCAGCTCCACAAGAAAACACTTTCTACGCTGGCGTTAAAGCTGGTCAAGCATCTTTTCACGATGGACTTCGTGCTCTAGCTCGTGAAAATAATGTAGGTTATCACCGTAATTCTTTCACTTATGGTGTATTCGGTGGTTATCAAATTTTAAATCAAAATAACTTAGGTTTAGCGGTTGAATTAGGTTACGACGATTTCGGTCGTGCTAAAGGTCGTGAAAAAGGTAAAACTGTTGCTAAACACACTAACCACGGTACTCACTTAAGCTTAAAAGGTAGCTATGAAGTGTTAGAAGGTTTAGATGTTTATGGTAAAGCAGGTGTTGCTTTAGTTCGTTCTGACTATAAATTGTACGATAAAAATAGTAGTAGTAATAGTACTCTTAAAAAACTAGGCGAACATCACAGAGCACGTGCCTCTGGTTTATTTGCAGTAGGTGCAGAATACGCAGTATTACCAGAATTAGCAGTTCGTTTAGAATACCAATGGCTAACTCGCGTAGGTAAATACCGCCCTCAAGATAAACCAAATACCGCACTTAACTACAACCCTTGGATTGGTTCTATCAATGCGGGTATTTCTTACCGTTTTGGTCAAGGTGCAGCACCAGTTGTTGCAGCACCTGAAATGGTAAGCAAAACTTTCAGCTTAAATTCTGATGTAACTTTCGCATTTGGTAAAGCAAACTTAAAACCTCAAGCACAAGCAACATTAGACAGCATCTATGGCGAAATGTCACAAGTTAAAAGTGCAAAAGTAGCGGTTGCTGGTTACACTGACCGTATTGGTTCTGACGCGTTCAACGTAAAACTTTCTCAAGAACGTGCAGATTCAGTAGCTAACTACTTTGTTGCTAAAGGTGTTGCAGCAGACGCAATCTCTGCAACTGGCTACGGTAAAGCAAACCCAGTAACTGGCGCAACTTGTGACCAAGTTAAAGGTCGTAAAGCGCTTATCGCTTGTCTTGCTCCAGACCGTCGTGTAGAAATCGCGGTAAACGGTACTAAATAATTTTAGTATTTGTTTAACGAAAGATTAAATACGTCAAAAGGCTTAAACTTCGGTTTAGGCCTTTTGTTTTAAATGAATATAAAACCAAGCATTTCAATCAAGTTTTAACTTGTGATAAAATGCGTACCTCGTTTATTTATAGGGAACATTATGGAAACCTTAGACAAAATCAAAAAGCAAATTAGTGAAAATCCCATTCTTATTTATATGAAAGGTTCGCCAAAATTACCATCTTGTGGTTTTTCTGCTCGTGCATCTGAGGCATTAATGCACTGCAAAGTGCCTTTTGGTTATGTGGATATTTTACAACATCCAGATATTCGCGCTGAATTACCAACATATGCAAATTGGCCAACTTTCCCACAATTATGGGTTGAGGGAGAATTAATTGGTGGTTATGATATTATTTTAGAAATGTATCAAGCAGGCGAATTGCAAACTTTATTAGCTGAAGTGGCAGCAAAGCACGCTTAATTACAGGGAAAAATAAAACCCGCAATAAGCGGGTTTTTTATATAATAAATTTCCCTTTCATTATTAAATAATAGATTAAGCAAACTTTAATACCTTAGAAAGTGCGGTGAAAAATTTATCGTTTTCTTCAGGTAAACCAATACTTATACGTAAATGATTCGGCATGCCATAACCAGCAATTGGGCGAACAATTACGCCTTCTCGTAACAACGCATCATAAATTGGTGCGGCAGGTTGTTTGAAATCAATGGTTATAAAATTTCCTTTAGAGGGAATATAATCCAATTGATTTTTTTGACAAAAGTCTTCATAACGTTGCATTTCTATTCGATTATTTTCAGCGACTTTTTCAACAAATTTATCGTCATTCATTACGGCAACAGCAGCGGTTAATGCCAAAGAATTACAATTAAATGGTTGTCTAACTCGATTTAATAAATCTGCGATTTCAGAATTAGATACCGCATAACCAATGCGCAAACCTGCCAAGCCATAGGCTTTAGAAAGAGAGCGTGAAATAATTAAGTTTGAATATTTTTTTAATAAACTGAAAGAGTTTACTCGTTCTTCAGCTTTGGTAAATTCCGTGTAGGCTTCATCTAATACCACGATTACATTTTGAGGGACTTTTGCTAAAAAATCTTCAATTTCTTGTGAGGTTAAAAAATTACCCGTTGGATTATTGGGATTAGCAATGTAAATGAGCTTTGTTTTATCAGAAAGTGCGGTTAAAAATCCTTGTAAATTATGCCCCCAATTTTTAGCTGGAATTTCTTTTGCAACGGCATTAATCGCTTTAGTTACTAAAGGATAAACAATAAAGGCATATTGTGAATAAATGATTTCATCGCCTTCTGTTGCGAAAGTGTGAGCAAAAAGTTCTAATAAATCATTTGAGCCATTTCCAAGCGTAATTTGATTCGGTTGAACGCCAAATTTTTTTGCGATAGTTTGTTTTAGTTCAAAGCCATTCGCATCAGGATAACGAGTTAGTTTATCTAATTGTTCTAAAATTGCTTTTTTTGCACTTTCTGGAAAACCAAATGGGTTTTCGTTTGAGGCAAGTTTAACGATATTGGAAATACCAAGTTCTCGTTCTAATTCTTCAATGGGTTTGCCTGCTTGATAAGGGGACAAGGATTTTACGCCACAATTGGCAATGTTGATGTACTGCATAGTGTTATTTGTAAATATTGATATGGGTTAGGATTAATTTTCAAATAAATTTGGGCGTAGTAAATATGCCCATTGAAAATGTTCTTTAACTATTGAGGAAGATTTTCAGTTTCAAATTTTTTCATAAATGTAATCAGTGCTTCAACACCATCTTGCGACATTGCGTTATAAATAGATGCACGCATTCCACCTAAAACCTTATGACCTTTCAAGGCTTGCAAGCCCGCAGCAGTAGACTCTGCGACAAATTTTGCATCTAATTCTGCATCGCCTGTGATGAAAGTGACATTCATTGTTGAACGGTTTTCTTTTGCTACTACATTGCGATAAAGTTTGCTCGAATCAATATAATCATAAAGGGTTTGTGCTTTTAGCGTATTACGTTTTTCAATTATTTCTAAGCCGCCTATTTCTTTAAGATGTTTAAAGACGAGGGAACATAAATACCAAGCAAAAGTTGGGGGGGTGTTGATCATTGAATCTGCATCACGTTGAGTGGCATAATTCCAAATAGATGGGGTTTCTTTACGCGCATTACCGATTAAATCCTCACGAATAATAACTAATGTAATGCCCGCAGGGCCAAGATTTTTTTGCGCACCTGCATAAACTACTCCAAATTTACTGATATCGATTTGACGTGAAAGAATATTTGAAGACATATCTGCGACCAATACGGCATCGCCTACATTTGGTACATCAAAAATTTCTACACCACTGATAGTTTCGTTCGGGCAATAATGAACGTAGTCATATTGATCAGCGATATGGCTAAAATCAAGATCGGTAATTCGGGTTTGTTCGCCATTTTCTACGATAGTGATTTCATCAATTTCTGCAAAATTTCTTGCTTCTTTTGCCGCTGTAGCTGACCAATGCCCACTGTTTAAATAAAGGGCTTTGCCTTTTTTACCGATTAAGTTCATCGGAATCGCGGCAAATTGACCGCGAGCACCACCTTGTAAGAAAAGTACACGATAGTTATCAGGAATATTGTAAACCTCACGTAGATCTTTTTCCGCTTGGGTAACGAGTTCCATAAAATACTTTCCGCGATGGCTTACTTCCATTACAGAAACACCTTGATTGAGCCAGTTTGTAAGTTCATTTTGTGCTTTTTGCAACACTTCTGGGAAAATCATCGCAGGGCCTGCGCTAAAATTAAAGACTTGTGACATTGTATTTCCTTGGTTTTTATGAAAATAATGGTGTCTTTTTTATCACTACAAAAATCGATAATCAATGCTTTTTACTGAAATCAAAAAAATTCTTTCTATCATTCATAAAATAGAGGGTAAATTTTGACGATTGATTAAAAAAAAGCTAAATTACGGCACAGTCAGTTTATTTATTTTAAAGGGAGTTGTTATGGAAATTGTGAATAAACAATCTTTTCAAGATGTGTTGGAATACGTGCGTATGTATCGTTTAAAAAATAGAATTAAACGAGATATGGAAGACAATAACCGTAAGATTCGCGATAACCAAAAACGCATATTGTTATTGGATAATTTAAATCAATATATTCGTGATGATATGACTATTGCAGAAGTACGCGGAATTATTGAAAGTATGCGTGATGATTATGAAAGCCGTGTGGATGATTACACAATTCGCAATGCTGAACTTTCTAAGCAACGCCGTGAAGCGAGTACGAAAATGAAAGAACAGAAAAAAGCACACGCAGAATTATTGAAAAATGCTGAAAAATAATAGGATAACTAGAGCCGACTGAATCAGTCGGCTTATTTTTTATAAGCTATTCATTGCGTTAATGATTTTAATTTCATCAAAATTGACAATATCTTCTTGGAATATTGTGCGTTCTTGAATTTTCCCTTCTTGTAATAATTTTTCTCGTTGTGTGCCTAAAAGCAATGGCGTGTCTGGCGTGTACCATTTTTTTCCTTGGCGAAAAATTAAATTACCGATGGAACAATCTGTCACTTTTCCATTTTTGATAATCATAATTTCATCACAAGCACCACGTTGAGCAAATAATGTATTAATTAAACTGCGATCTAAATATTTCAAACTATATTCAATGTCATCACAAATTACAGGTTGAAAAGTGCGGTAGATTTTTCGTTGGTATTCAAAATATTGAATTTGTGTGGTTTCGGCATTGTAATCAATGCGGCAGCGAACTAATTGATTTTGTAAATCTTCAGGCAGTTGAATAAGGGAAAAAAGATTAAAAATTTTCACCGCACTTTTGCCATAATATTCACGCAAACTACGTTCATATCGCGCTTGGTGTAAATCGATATTTTGAATTTTCCCGTTTTCAATACAAAGGGTTTCAAATAGAGGATACATTAATCAGCACCTTCAATCGGTAAATAGACTTTTTCTAATAATTCTTCATATTCATCTTGCGCATTGCTATGAATGGTAATCCCGCCTCCACTATGAAAATAAAATTTTTCATCTACTTGAGAAATAAATCGAATTGCTACCGCACTTTGTAGTGTTTTGCCATCAAATATGCCAAAAATTCCCGTGTAATAACCGCGCTTTTGTTTTTCTGCTTGTTGAATAATTTGTGTGGTTTTTTCTTTTGGTGCACCACTAATAGACCCAGCAGGCAACAGTTTCTCTAAAATATCACCAATTTGATTTTGCCAGTTTTCATTCAATTTTCCGTAAATTTCAGAACTGGTTTGCAGTATTTCGCCTTTTTGTGTTTTGATGCGATCGATATAACGAAATTTTTTCACTTGAATGTGTTCTGCCACCATGGATAAATCATTACGCATTAAATCAACAATCGTGTAATGCTCGCGTTGTTCTTTTTCATTTGTGAGTAACTGATTTTCTGCATCGGGCAGAGTGGCATTAATTGTCCCTTTCATGGGATAGGTAAAAATATTGTTGTCATGAATATTGACAAAACATTCAGGCGAAAAGCAAACGAATTGATCTTGTAACCACAATTTATAAGGTGCATTGGTTTGATGAAAAATTTGTTCAAGTGACAGATTACCTGAAATTTCAGTGGGGTAGGTGAGATTTAATAAATAAGAATTACCTTTTTGTAATTCACTTTGAACAAGTTCAAAACCTTGTTGATAATGCGAGAAAGGCATTGGATGTTTGGTGAAATTAAGAGGGAGAGATTGTGGAGAAATCGTGCAATTTCTTTTGCCTAAAATATCAAAATAAATGCCTTGTTGTGCAGAATTTTCGAGAGGACAAATCAAGGGTTTTTCTTTTTCAAAATCAATAAGAAAGAAAAATGGCGTGCGTTGTTTGCCATAATGATTAGCCTGTTCAATAAAATGTTGCATTGTGCTTTGTGCCATTTTGCGTAAAATGACCTGATTATAACGAATACCGAACTGTTATGAAATTACTCATCATTAATAATCACGATTCTTTTACTTTTAACTTGGTGGATTTAATTCGAAAATTAAATGTGCCTTATGATGTTTTAAACGTGGAAGATTTAAAGGAAAGTACAGCGGAAAAATATAGTCATATATTGATTTCGCCAGGGCCTGATATACCACGCGCTTATCCACAACTTTTTTCTATGTTGGAAAAATATTATCAGCAAAAATCTATTTTAGGTGTGTGTTTAGGGCATCAAACCTTATGTGAATTTTTTGGTGGTACATTGTATAACTTAGAGAATGTTCGTCACGGGCAGAAACGAACATTAAAAGTGCGGTCAAATTCTCCATTGTTTTTTGATCTTCCAACTGAATTTAATATCGGGCTATATCATTCTTGGGGCGTACAGGAAGAAGATTTTCCTGATTGCCTAGAAGTTACCGCACTTTGCGATGAAGGCGTGGTGATGGCAATGCAACATAAATCTTTGCCAATTTATAGTGTCCAGTTTCATCCAGAATCTTATATGTCAGACTTTGGCGAGAAAATTTTGCGTAATTGGTTGGCGATTCCTCCCTCAACTAACCCATAATACCGCTTGCTTATTAAGCAAAAATGCGTATTATAGCCGTCTATACGTCAATACATCCAAATTTAAAAGAAGAAGAGAGAAAATATGTCTAGCTATTTATTTACATCTGAATCTGTCTCTGAAGGGCATCCAGATAAAATTGCCGATCAAATTTCTGATGCAGTACTTGATGAAATCCTAAAACAAGATCCAAAAGCACGAGTAGCTTGTGAAACTTACGTAAAAACCGGTATGGCATTGGTGGGTGGGGAAATCACAACCTCTGCGTGGGTTGATATTGAGAATTTAACCCGTAAAGTGATTTGTGATATTGGTTATGAACATTCTGAAATGGGTTTTGATGGTCATTCTTGTGCGGTGCTTAATGCGATTGGTAAACAATCTGCAGATATTAATCAAGGCGTTGATCGTGAAAATCCATTAGATCAAGGTGCAGGCGACCAAGGTATTATGTTTGGTTATGCCACCAATGAAACGGATGTATTAATGCCTGCAGCTATTACTTATGCACATCGTTTAATGGAAAAACAAGCTGAAGTGCGTAAAAGCGGTAAATTAGCATGGTTACGCCCAGATGCGAAAAGCCAAGTCACGTTAAAATATGAAGATAATAAAATTGTTGGTGTGGATGCGGTTGTACTTTCTACTCAACATTCTGAAGAAGTTAGCCAAAAAGATTTACACGAAGGTGTGATGGAAGAAATTATCAAACCTGTATTACCAACTGAATGGCTTTCTAAAGAAACAAAATTCTTCATCAACCCGACTGGTCGTTTTGTTATTGGTGGACCGATGGGGGATTGTGGTTTAACTGGTCGTAAAATTATCGTGGATACTTACGGTGGTGCTGCTCGTCACGGTGGTGGCGCATTCTCAGGAAAAGATCCATCTAAAGTAGATCGTTCAGCGGCTTATGCTGCACGTTATGTCGCAAAAAATATTGTGGCAGCTGGTTTAGCAGATCGTTGTGAAATCCAACTTTCTTATGCGATTGGTGTGGCTGATCCAACATCTATCATGGTCGAAACCTTTGGAACTGGAAAAGTTGCAAATGAATTATTAGTGTCATTAGTTCGTGAGTTTTTTGATTTACGTCCTTATGGCTTAATTAAAATGTTAGATTTAATCCAACCAATCTATCGTGAAACGGCGGCTTATGGCCATTTCGGTCGTGAGCAATTCCCTTGGGAAAAAGTGGATCACGCAGAAGATTTACGTATTGCGGCAGGTTTAAAATAATAGGCTTGAATTTTTAGTTTGAAAGGCTTATATTGAAAAGGCAACAAGGTTTCTTGTTGTCTTGACTGATAAGTGTTACCAAGCTGGCGAGCTATACAGTAACACAATAAATGTGATGATGATTATAAAGATAATTTTCATCAATTTTGTCTCCCAATCAGTGTTAAAACAAACTGATCGAGATGATTGCATTACCTGCCCCCCCAGTCAGGTAATGACAACACCTGACCAGCCATTGATCATTCTATCATATAAAAACCGCTTATCTAGCGGTTTTTGCTTTTACCGATGACATCAATATCACTTATTCCATTCCGTCATTTAAAAATGCAAGTGCAACGCAAATTGAATCAGTCTTTGCTGCTTGCAGAGGCTTATTTTAAGCGAAAATTTACAATGCCAGAGGTAAATTATGAGTTACGTGGTATAAAGGCAGGCGTGGCTTACCTACAAAAAAATGAAATAAAATTTAACCGCACTTTATTGCAAGAAAATATGGATGAATTTATTCGACAAGTTGTGCCACATGAGCTTGCGCATTTGATTGTGTATCAAATGTTTGGTCGCGTAAAACCACACGGGAAAGAGTGGCAGCTTGTAATGAATGAAATTTTTAAGCTTCCCGCAGACACTTGCCATCAATTTGATATAAAAAATGTGCAAGGTAAAACCTTTGAATATCGTTGTGCTTGCCAAACCCATTTTCTAACTATTCGTCGGCATAACAAAATAATGAAAGAAAACATCGAATATTTGTGTAAAAAATGTAAGGGAAAATTAGTTTTTGTCGATGATGAAGAATAATTTTTGTGATATATTTTTCCAATTTATTCAATAAATAAAGGAGTTATCCAATGAAAAAATCTTTATTAGCAGTTATTGTGGGTGCATTTGCCTTTGCTTCTGTTGCAAATGCGAATATCTATGCTGAGGGCGATATCGGTTTATCTCAAACTAAAGCAAACGGTAGTAACAATACAAGAGTTGAACCTCGCGTATCCGTGGGTTATAAAGTAGGAAATACACGTGTTGCGGGTGATTATACTCATCATGGAAAAGTTGATGGCACAAAAATTCAAGGTTTAGGTGCATCAGTATTATATGATTTTGACACGAATTCTAAAGTGCAACCTTATGTTGGTGCTCGTGTAGCGACTAATCAATTTAAATACACCAATCGCGCAGAACAAAAGTTTAAAAGTTCTTCTGATATTAAGCTCGGATATGGGGTTGTAGCAGGTGCAAAATATAAGTTAGATGGCAACTGGTACGCAAATGGTGGAGTTGAGTACAATCGTTTAGGTAATTTTGATAGTACCAAAGTTAATAACTATGGTGCAAAAGTTGGTGTGGGGTACGGATTCTAATTTTTAGAATACAAAAATCTTTTTTATAAAACACTTTAATTTAACGGTGATCGTTTAAAACAATCACCGTTATTTATTTTGGGATGATTTCAATACGCTAAAACCCAAAACTTACCCCAGTTGCAGCACACATCCCGTTATTGGTATCAGCAGAGCCAGAAAGGCTAATTACCATATTCGGTTTAGGTGTATAACGAACCCCAACTGCAACGGCAGATTGTCCTCGATAAGTCCCTGCAGCTACGCCAGTAATTTGGCGGGTTATGCCTCTTATTTCATTCCCCACTGAAACCGAACCCGCAGTGCCTTTCCAAGTTGAAACTAATTCATTTTTAGCTGTTTCATAAGATTTAGTCGCATTGTCAATCTTAGCTTGATTTGGATTAGCTGCGGTTTTCAACTGTTCCATATTGCTTTTTAACCCAGCAACTTCCTATTTTTTTTCGGCAAATCGTAAAGAATATTACGTAATTCTGCCAAATCAGCATAATTTTGACGCTCTGTTTTATAAGCATTTTCCAATGGCTTAATATCAAAAATATGTGATCAAGATCACAAAATAAAAAATCCCAACGGAGATTGGGATTTAAAATCACTAAAAATTTTACCGCACTTTATGCTTTGCTTACTTCAAAACGTTCAAATGCCAATACTTTTTTCTCTAATTTACGTAGTAATAATGTTGCAATTCCTGTGATAATTAAATAGATACCACCCGCAATGCCGTAAATTGTGATTGCATCATATTCTGTACCATAAAGTTGGCGAGCGTAACCCATAATATCCATAATCGTAATGGTGGATGCTAATGCCGTGCCTTTAAATACCAAAATAATTTCGTTACTGTAAGACGGCAATGCGCGTTTTAAAGCGTAGGGAATTAAGATTTTGAGTGTCTGTAATCGGCTTAACCCTAACGCTGCGCAACTTTCCCATTGTCCTTTAGGAATGGCTTTTACTGCACCGTGAAATAATTGGGTGGAATAAGCTGCGCTGTTTAGTGCTAAAGCTAATACGGCACAGAACCACGCATTGGATAAGACATACCATAATGAGCTGTCAATAATCCATTGAAATTGGCCTGGCCCTGCATAAATTAAAAAGAACTGTACTAACAGTGGCGTGCCAGTGAATAAAGTAAGGTATAAATTAACCGCTCTTTTTATCCATTTGTTTTCCATTGAAAGCAAAAAGGTGAGAAATAATGCCAAACAGAAGGCAATCAGCAACGATACGACTGTAAGCAACAAACTCGTTGGAATCCCTTGTACGATCACGCTTAAATATTCTTGAAACATTATTTCACGCCCCTTTCAAAACGAGTAAAACGCAGCTCTAATTTTTGAATACCAACTTGGCTAATTAATGTCACTGCCAAATAAATTAACGCAGCAATACCATACCAAGTAAAAGGCTGATGGGTGTTGGTATTAATCAGATCCGCTTGGCGCATCAAATCGTCCACACCAATTAATGAAACCAATGCCGTATCTTTTAGCAATACAAGCCATTGGTTGCTTAAACCAGGTAAGGCGTGACGCCATACTTGTGGCATAACAATATGAATGAACGTATAGCTTTTGCTTAAGCCTAACGCCGCACCAGATTCCCATTGACCTTTCGGAATAGCTTGAATTGCGCCGCGTAATGTTTGTGAAGCATAAGCTGCAAAAATGAGAGAAAGCGCAAACACACCACAGCCAAATGCCCCAAATTCAATGTATTCTCTTGTCAGCATTTCTACTAATTCAGTAGAACCAAAATAGACAAGTAATACAACAATAATTTCGGGTAAGCCACGTAATAATGCCACAAATACTGTCATCGGCTTGCCAACAAAGCGATTTGCTTCAAGCACGGCAAAAATAAGGCTTAAAAATAAGCCTAAGAGCAATGAACAGACCGCAAGCCCTAAAGTCATTAGAGCAGCGGTAAACATTAAAGAAAGAAAGTCAGAAAACATAAATTATTTTGTCATCCATTTATCATAGATTTTTTGGTATTCGCCATTTGCTTTAATTGCAGCTAAACCTTTGTTTAATTGTGCAGCCAAATCTTTGTTTGATTTGTGCATTGCAATACCTAAACCATTACCAAAATATTTTTTATTGGTCACTTTTTCGCCTACAAATTGAATTTCTGGCTCTTTGGAAATCATATCGGAAAGCACTGCGGTATCGCCCAAAATAATGTCAATCCGACCGCTCTTTAAGTCTAAAATGGCATTTTGTAAACTTGCATAGGATTTTGGACTATATTGCTTGGTTTCTGCTACGGTATATTGTTGGAATGTTGTACCATTTTGAACACCTATATTTTTTGCACTTTCTAAGGTTGCTTTGCCTTTAAGAGCAACATAGCTTGCAGAGCTATCGTAATACGCATCAGAGAATAACACTTGTTTTGCACGAGCATCGGTAATATCGATTGCGGAAATTGCTGCATCAAAACGTTTTGCTTTTAAACTTGGAATTAATGAATCAAAGGTTTCGCTCTTGAATTTACAGGTTGCTTGGATTTCTTGACAAATTGCATTCGCCACATCCACATCAAAACCAATAATTTCGCCTTTTTCATTTGTGGTTTCAAATGGTGGATAGCTAGGTTCCATTGCAAAAGTGAGTTCTTGTGCGCTTACAGCAATAGATGATCCCAATAAAATGGCAGTTAATAATGTTTTTTTCATCGTAAGTTCCTTATTTTCTAGTGAGAAAGATAGTGTTTAAATTGTTCCGTTTTTGGATTTTCAAAGCAATCAGCCGATCCCATTTCGACGATTTTACCTTGTTCCATATAGACGACTTTTGTCGCCACTTTTTGTGCCACATTGACTTCGTGGGTCACAATCACTTGCGTAATGCCAGTTTCTTGTAATTCTTTAATAATATCTACAACTTGCGCTGTAATTTCTGGATCTAGCGCAGCCGTTGGTTCATCAAATAATAGAACTTGTGGCTTCATCATTAGTGCGCGCGCTATTGCAACACGTTGTTGCTGACCGCCTGATAAATGCAATGGAAAGCGATCGGCAAGTTGTTCTAAACGTAAACGTTTTAACAATTCCATTGCATCGGTTTTCGCTTCACTTTCACTCACTCCACGCACTTTCATTGGTGCTTCAATTAGGTTTTCAATTACCGTTAAGTGCGGCCAAAGATGATATTGTTGAAAAACCATTCCTACATCTTGACGTAATTGTCGGATTGCTTTGGGATTTGCCATTGCATTGGATAAATTAAAATCATTATTTGCAATACTTAATTCACCAGACTTTGGCACTTCTAACAAATTTAATGTGCGAATTAATGTACTTTTGCCTGCACCACTTGGGCCCAGCAACACAATGGTATCGCCTTCTTCTGCTTCAAGGTTAATATCAAATAACGTTTGTGATGAACCGTAAAAGAAATTGAGATTTTTAACACGAATAGCCATTTTTCTTCTCTATGCTTTATAAGATGAAAAAATATTACATTTTTATGCATAATTATGCAAGTGCTATTAATAAAAAATCCCAAAAAATTTTGGGATTTAAAAAACTCGCTTGAAATCAACCGCACTTTAGGCTTGTTTTGCCATTTCAAACTCAATTAACATCATTAAAATATGAATAACTTTGATATGGATTTCTTGAATACGATCTGCATAACGGAAATGGGGTACGCGAATTTCAACATCCGCTAATCCTGCCATTTTTCCGCCATCTTTGCCTGTCATCGCAATCACTTTCATGCCTTTTGTTTTTGCCGCTTCAATGGCGTTTAAAATATTTTTTGAATTACCAGAGGTTGATAAACCGAATAATACATCGCCTTTTTGCCCCACCGCTTCAACATAGCGAGAAAAGACATATTCATAACCAAAATCATTACTTACACAGCTTAAATGGCTTGCATCTGAAATCGCAATAGCAGGATAACCTGGGCGATTTTCACGATAACGACCCGTTAATTCTTCTGCAAAATGCATCGCATCACAGTGCGAACCGCCATTACCACAAGAAAGCACTTTGCCTCCTTGTTTGAAGCTATTCGAAATTAATAATGCCGCTTCTTGAATTAATTTAATGTTATTTTCGTCAGAAATAAATTTGTTTAACAAATCTTGTGCTTCCACAAGTTCTGCTTTGATTTGATCTAAATACATTGATTGCTCCTTGTTGGGAATAAAATCGCAATGGCATTGTATAGCAGATGAAGATTCTTCGCTAGCCTAAATAAAAATTCATCTTTTTTCGATGAAATGATGATTTTTTGCGATTTAGATCGAAAAAATAAGTTTGAGTAGTTGGGGATTTTTCAAGATATGTTTATCTTACGTAAATTCTTAGCCCTTTAATTTTCAAAAACACAATGAAATTTTACCGCACTTTGTTACTTTTCTTTGCTAGTTCTTTTGCTTTTGCTAACTCAGATTTAATGCTTCTTCATACCTATAATAATCAACCCATAGAGGGTTGGGTGATGTCTGAAAAGTTAGATGGCGTACGCGGTTATTGGAATGGAAAGCAATTATTAACCCGACAAGGGCAACCTTTATCGCCGCCAGCTTATTTCATTAAGGATTTTCCGCCTTTTGCGATTGATGGCGAATTATTTAGTGAGCGAAATCATTTTGAGGAAATTTCATCCATCACAAAATCTTTTAAAGGCGATGGTTGGGAAAAACTGAAATTGTATGTTTTTGATGTGCCTGATGCAGAGGGCAATTTATTTGAGCGTTTAGCTAAATTAAAAGCGCATTTACTTGAACATCCAACAACTTACATTGAAATTATTGAGCAAATTCCTGTTAAAGATAAAACCCATTTATATCAATTTCTTGCACAAGTCGAAAATTTGCAAGGCGAGGGCGTTGTTGTACGTAACCCTAATGCACCTTATGAACGTAAGCGAAGCTCACAAATTTTAAAATTGAAAACAGCACGAGATGAAGAATGTACGGTTATTGCACACCATAAAGGCAAAGGACAATTTGAAAATGTGATGGGTGCTTTAACTTGTAAAAATCATCGGGGAGAATTTAAAATCGGTTCGGGTTTTAATTTAAAGGAACGAGAAAATCCCCCTCCGATAGGATCTGTGATTACTTATAAATATCGAGGCATTACGAATAGTGGAAAACCTCGATTTGCAACCTATTGGCGAGAGAAAAAATGAGCCTATTTATAAATCTGACAAAATGAATTTAATCAATATGGAAACAAGCGATTAATTTTCCATCAGTATATTGTTCCAAGTGCGGTTGATTTTCACGACATTTTTCTGTCGCTTTCCAACAACGAGGATTAAATGCACAGCCTTTTGGCGGATTAATCGGGCTTGGCAATTCGCCTGTCAGTTTTATGCGCTCACGGCGCAAGTTTGGCGATAAACGTGGCGTTGCTGAAAGTAACGCTTTGGTATAAGGATGCTGAGGATTAGAGAAAATCTGCTCTGTCGTCCCTTTTTCAACACAACGACCTAGATACATCACCATCACTTCATCTGCAATATGTTCTACCACAGAAAGATCGTGTGAAATGAACACGTAAGACAAGCCTAATTCATCTTGTAAATCCATCATTAAATTCAGTACTTGCGCACGCACGGAAACATCCAATGCAGAAACAGGCTCATCGGCAACAACGACATCGGGATCTAACATTAAACCACGAGCGATGGCAATACGTTGTCGTTGTCCGCCTGAGAACATGTGGGGATAACGATCATAAAATTCAGCGCGCAAGCCTACTTTTTCCATCATCGATAAAACTTTTTCTCGACGTTCTTTGGCGGAAAGTTTTGTATTGATGATTAATGGTTCTTCCAAAATTGAACCAATCTTTTTGCGTGGATTTAACGATGCGTAAGGATTTTGAAAAACTATTTGAATTTTTTTACGACGTAGTGCTTTTGTTTCAGAATCATTTTCTAAAAAATTATGCCCTTTGTAATAAAGTTCGCCTTTGGTTGGTTCTTCAATCATTGTCAATAAACGACCTAGCGTTGATTTTCCACAACCTGATTCACCCACGACTGCTAAAGTTTTACCTCGTTCAAGCTGAAAAGAGACACCATCCAACGCTTTTACTTGCTGTGGTTTTGCAAACAAGCCTTTTTTTACAGGGTAATATTTTTTTAAGCCAATGGCATTTAATAATGGCGGATTTTCTTTTACTTCATTCGTCATTATTAAGCTCCTTGATATTCAACTGGATTGCCTTGCTCGTTCAGTGGAGTATGGCATTTTACTTTACGCGAACCGATCTGATGCAATTGAGGTTCAACTTGGCGACAATATTCGGTGGCATAAGGGCAGCGAGGATTTAATAAACAGCCTGTTGGGCGATCGTATTTTCCAGGGACGACCCCTTGTAATGATTCTAAGCGAGATTTTCCCTCTGCAAATTCAGGTAATGAACGTAACAAGGCTTGTGTGTAAGGGTGTTTTGGCTCGCGGAAAATATCTTTTGCGGTGCCTTCTTCAACGATTTGTCCTGCATACATCACGATAATTCGATCTGCAGCTTCAGCAACAAGCGCAAGATCATGGGTAATCAAAATCAGCGACATGCATTCTTTTTTCTGCAATTCGAGTAAGAGTTCCATAATTTGTGCTTGAATAGTCACGTCCAATGCCGTGGTTGGTTCGTCAGCAATCAATAATTTAGGTCTGCAAGCAATTGCCATCGCAATCATCACGCGCTGGCTCATTCCGCCAGACAGCTGATGAGGATAAACATCAATCCGAGATTCAGGATCAGGAATACCGACCAATTTTAAAAGCTCTAAAGTGCGGTCTTTTCTCGCCTTTTTTGTGCCGCCCTCGTGAGTTTTTAACGCTTCCATAATTTGGAAACCCACAGTATAAGCAGGATTCAAACTTGTCATCGGATCTTGGAAAATCATCGCAACATCAGCACCAATAAGCTGGCGTTTAGCTTTACTCTCTAAAGTGAGTAAATCAGTATTTTCAAATTGCAAGGATTCAGCCGATACACGTCCAGGATGATCAATTAATCCCATAATTGCGAGAGAACTCACAGATTTACCTGAGCCTGATTCTCCCACAATGCCAAGCACTTCGCCTTGTGCGACTTGATAGCTAATGCGATCCACTGCTTTAAATGGCGTTTTTTTATCGCCAAAGTGAACAGAAAGTTCTTTTACGTCTAATAATGCCATTCTGTTTTCCTATTGTTTGAGTTTTGGATCAAGGGCATCACGCAAGCCATCGCCCATTAAGTTGAAAGCAAGCACCAAAGATAAAATCACTAAGCCAGGAATTGTAACTAACCAGTTTGCTGCTTGCATAAAACTGCGTGCTTCTGAAAGCATTGTGCCAAGTTCAGGTGTTGGTGGTTTTGCACCAATGCCTAAGAAACCAAGTGTCGCGAGTTCTAAGATGGCATTGGAAATGCCCATTGTCATTTGCACAATTAAAGGGGCTAAACAGTTTGGTAAAATCACAATAAACATGAGGCGTAAAATACCTGCCCCTGCCACTTTAGATGAAGTCACATAATCACGATTTTTTTCATTCATCATCGCTGCTCGAGTTAAACGCACATAGCTAGGAATCGATACCACGGCGATCGCTAAAGTGGCATTGGCGAGTGATGGCTCTAAAATAGAGACGACTACAATCGTCAAAAGTAAGTTTGGAATCGCGAGCATAATATCAATTAGGCGAATGATAATTGTATCTAGCACGCCGCCATAATAACCAGAAATCAAGCCAAGGCTGGTACCAAAGGCGCAAGATAGTAATACGATGATAAATCCCGCAAAGACGGAAATTCGCGTTCCATAAATAATACGCGAAAGAATATCTCGCCCAATATCGTCTGTGCCGAGTAAATAAGCAGGATTACCGCCCTCATACCAAGCGGGTGGCAGTAAAAGTGCGGTACGATTTTGTTCTGTTGGATCAAAAGGTGCAATATAAGGCGCGAGAATGCTGATTAAGGCAACAATCAAAATAAAAATTAAACCAATTAGCGCACCACGATTTTGTTTGAAGTAAAACCAAAATTCTTGTAAAGGTGTTTTTGGCGCAAAAGTTGAAGGCGTGTCAGACATAATTTCTCCTACAATTAATGACGGATACGCGGATTGACCACGCCGTAAAGTAAATCGACGGTTAAATTTACCACAATAATAATCGTCGCAATAATCAGTACAGAACCTTGCAACACTGGATAATCGCGCGCTTGAATAGCATCAATAATCCATTTTCCAATCCCCGGCCAAGAGAAAATAGTTTCTGTGAGAACTGCACCAGAAAGCAATTGACCTACAATTAATCCCACCACAGTGACAACAGGAATTAATGCATTACGCAATGCATGCACAATGACGATTCGAGTATAATTTAGGCCTTTTGCTTTAGCCGTGCGAATGTAATCTTCACCTAACACTTCCAACATCGCAGAGCGTGTCATACGCGTAATAATGGCGAGAGGAACTGTTCCTAGGACTATTGCAGGAAGAATTAAGGATTTCACCGCATTTTCGAAGGCATCAGAAACACCTGAAAGCCAGCTATCAATAAGCATAAATCCTGTTGGTGTATCGATCCAAAATTCATTATCTAAACGCCCACCTTGTGGCAAACCGAGTTGTGGCGAAACATATAAAATTAAAATTAAACCCCACCAGAAAATCGGCATAGAATAACCTGTGAGCGATGCAGTTGTAACGGTGTGAGAAATCCAACTATCTTTTTTTACCGCGGCAATCGTGCCTAAAATTATTCCACCTAATAATGACCAAAATAACGCAAAAAATGCTAATTCAGCGGTGGCAGGGAAAAGTGTAAAAAATTCAGTAAGAACAGGTTGTTGAGTGCGGAACGATGCACCGAAATCCCCTTGAATTACATTGCCAATATAGCGGAAATATTGCTGATAAAGAGGTAAATCTAAACCCAATTGGTGCATCATTTGTTGATGTACTTCTGCCGTTAAGCCACGTTCCCCCATCATAATTTCCACAGGATCACCGGGAATAAAATGCACAAGGGCAAAGGTAATAAAAGTAATGGCAATAAAAGTAGGGATCACCATTAAGATTCGTTTGAATACAAATTTAAACATTCCATCACTCGTAGATAATAAAAGTGCGGTAAAAATTCACCGCACTTTTCAAAGAAATTAATCGGTAAAAAATATAATACTCTTGAATTCTACCGCACTTTTTCCAATGTTGCCAAATGCGCAATCAACCATTTAATGCCTTGAGCTTGGAACGCTATTTGTAAACGTGTGTTATTTTCAGATCCTTCCACATTAATCACTGTGCCGAAACCAAATTTTTCGTGTTTAACTTTTTGACCCATTTTCCATTCATTTTCGACCGCACTGGTATTCGACAATGAACCGACTTTTGCTAGGTTCATCGCACGCGTGACTGTCCCTCGTAAACGAATTTCTTGGATACATTCTCTCGGTAATTCTGCGATAAACCGTGATGGCAAATGGCGTTCTTCTTTGGCATATAATCGACGGCTTTCCGCATAAGAGATGGTCAGTTTTTTCTGTGCGCGAGTAATACCGACATAAGCTAAACGACGCTCTTCTTCTAAACGTCCGGGTTCTTCAAAAGAACGAAAACTTGGGAATAATCCTTCTTCTACGCCCACCATAAATACACGAGGAAATTCTAAGCCTTTCGCAGAGTGCAACGTCATCATTTCTACACAAGATTGATGCGGCGAGGCTTGTTCTTCACCAGCTTCTAAAGAGGCATGAGTTAAAAAGGCAGTGAGTTCGGTCATTTCTTCCGCATCATCAGGTTTGATAAATTCACGGGTTGCGGTAACTAATTCTTCCAAATTTTCAATCCGCACTTCGCCTTTTTCGCCTTTTTCTTGTTGATACATTTCATATAAGCCCGAATGTTTAATCACAAAATCAGTTTGTGCGAAAAGCGGCATTTCTGCGGTATCAAGTTGTAGTGAATTAATTAATTCTTGGAAACGTAATAAGGCTGTTGAGGCTCGCCCTGCCAACATATTTTCTTGTGTTGCGACTTGTACTGCTTGCCATAAGGTAATTTGGCGTTCGCGTGTTAAGTTACGCAATATATCTAAAGTGCGGTCGCCAATGCCACGGGTTGGCGTATTAATTACACGCTCAAAAGCCGCATCATCTTGACGATTATTAATCAAACGAAGATAGGCTAACGCATCTTTAATTTCTTGACGTTCGAAGAAACGCATACCGCCATAAATACGGTATGGAATTTGACAACGAATTAAAGCTTCTTCAATAACCCGTGATTGGCTATTACTACGATAAAGTACAGCGCAATCATCAAGTTTTCCGCCATGTTCCACCCAATCCTGAATTTGTGAGGCGACAAATTTTGCTTCGTCTAATTCATTAAAGGCAGCATAGATGCCCACAGGATCGCCTTTTTCACCCTCTGTCCATAAATTTTTACCAAGACGATCACTATTGTTTGCAATTAATTCATTTGCGCTGTTTAGGATATTGGCGGTAGAACGATAGTTTTGTTCAAGGCGAATTGTTTCGGCTTTGAAATCTTTCAAGAATTTTTGGATATTTTCTATTTGTGCACCACGCCAACCGTATATAGATTGATCATCATCGCCCACAATCATGACTTTGCCTGTTTTTCCAGAAAGAATTTTGATCCATTTATATTGGATTTTATTGGTGTCTTGAAATTCATCCACCAAAATATGCTGAAAACGTTGTTGATAACGTTGCAAAATTAATGGTTTTTTCTCAAATAATTCATAGACCCGAATTAATAATTCAGCAAAATCGACCAACCCTGCGCGATCGCAAGTGTCTTGATAGATCTGATAAATTTTAATCCATTCACGTTCTTGGCGATCATTAAAATCTTCAATATCATTTGGTCGCAAGCCTTCATCTTTTTTGTTATTGATGTACCAACAAGCCTGTTTAGGCGGAAAAGCTTTTTCATCAAAATTATGTAATTTTAATAATCGTTTAATTAAACGAAGTTGATCTTCTGAATCTAAAATTTGGAAATCTTGTGGCAATCCCACATCTAAATGATGAGCTCGTAATAAACGATGGGCAATGCTGTGAAAGGTGCCAATCCACATACCAACTAATTGATGTTGTGCGTGTTTGGCAAGGGTAGATTGAATACGATGACGCATTTCTGCTGCGGCTTTATTGGTAAAGGTCACCGCCATAATGCTGCCTTCAGAAATATTTTCGACCGCAATTAACCAAGCAATACGGTGCGTCAATACACGCGTTTTGCCCGATCCTGCACCAGCTAGCACTAGGTGATTACCAAGAGGAGCAGCTACGGCTTCGCGTTGTTTATCGTTAAGCCCGTCAAGTAATTCAGAAATATCCATCATAAACTATCTTTAATCTGTTTAAATTTACAGTTATTATAGTCTCATCTATCTTGTGAAACAATAAGATTTGTGAGTATATCAAAAGTAGGGTAGAACATTTTAAGAATAATATTAAGCGGGATTCTCCTATATCCTTAAACTCAACATCAAAACCATATGCTTTGAAAGCTATTTTTATACTATCTATAAACAAATTTTTAATTCGTTTACCTCTCATTCCTAAAATGCAAGGTTTCTCATTTTTCCAAAAATACCCATGATGTAATAGTATAGGAATGTTGTTTAATGACTTAATCAATACTTGATTTGCTAGGATTCCTGTAATGATTTTATAAACATTTGCTTTTCCTTCTACTTGCACGCCATTTTACGCATAGTCGGTGATTTTGTCCGAATTAAGTTTTAGGTTAAAAAGTTACTCAAATTCAATGTTATTCATAATTAATACAAATAAGAAAGAGTGAGATATGGTACAAAATTTCAAAAAATGGTTAGCACAAAGGAATGGGAGAAGTGTGCTATCCAAGTTTCATTGTATCCAACCATTTAAAATGAGAAAAAAAGAGAAATAGGGATTTGGCGGGAAAATTCGGGATTAAGTGGGACGGAAACCGCATGAACAGGGGCTTGAGAGAATCTAGCCCCTTTTTTATATCAAGAAAAAAGAAAAATAATGAAATGGGAAAAATTCTGAGAAAACTCAAATTCAACCGCATAAAGTGAGAAATTAAAAACTAAATTTAAATGCAGTTTAAATTGATTTTAAGCATAGTTCACAAAATTAATTTACCTATCTTGACATTACTTTATAATTCTTTTTATTATCAAGGTATTGTGCAAATTCATAGAAAGGATTTGCTAGGGTTATTTATTTTTAAAAACCTTTAAGCTACTTCACAATTTTCAAGTGGCTCCGAGCTCTCTTTTTGTTCCTTCAATGACATATCTGCTAGAACTTCAGCCGATGAAAGTAACATCGCCTGCCTATCCTTATTACATTGTCGAAACCAACGCACAAGCCGTTTTTCAGCTTGGTCTAGCGTATCAGGTAGGCTATCCAATGTAGGCTCTTCTAATTCCTTTACCTTTGCCTCGAGCGAGCTAATTGCCGCCATAATGCGGTCTATCTCTTTCAACCGCTCACCAACACGCGCTGCTGGCAAAGGTTCTTTTTTGGCTTCGTTTGGCTTAAATCCTAACGCCTGTTGTACAGCTGGTGGCAAAGATGAATAGTGATATTCAAATCCTCCACCCTTTATGCCTTTAGCTTCTCGTTTTATCCAGCCTTCTTGTTTGGCTTTTCTTGTTACATTTGAAGGAAATGGAGATAGATCTCCCAAACCCGCCAAATCCCTCGGTAAATACCATTCTTTTTTTGATTTCATAATTCACCTTATTAAATCAAAATTTGATTTAAAAAATTAATTAAAACAATCTTTATAAATCAAACACTTAAATGAATCTTGTGAGAAACCATTAGAAATTTATCGTATCAATTATTGACTTGATAATGATTTGATAATATAGTACGATATAGTTAAATGATTTACATTGTCGAAGTAGTTTTAAAAACTAATTTTTAAGGATCTCACAGAATGAGTAGAAATAAAAGATCTCAAGACATGAGTAATCACGAAATTCGTGGTGAGTTAATGAAAAAAGGTAAGTCTTTATCTCAGCTAGGAGTTGAAAATGGTTTGGCAAAAACAACTGTTCGTAATGCTTTAGATAAACCATATCCAAAAGGAGAAAGAATTATTGCAGAAGCATTAGGTATGAAACCTTGGGATATCTGGCCTAGTAGATACTTAAATCAAGACTAAGGTGGCTGATATGAAAAATTGGGTTACAGCTAAAGAAATTGCTGGAATAGGTGGATTATCAAAACATCCGACCAATGTAAATAGATTAGCTAGAAAAGAAAAATGGATATTCCGAGAAATTCAAGGTGTACAAGGAGGTGGATACGAATACTCCTTCTCCTCTCTTCCTCTAGAAGTTCAAACAGAATATTTACTCAAGCACAGTGAAGAGCTGAAAGTTAATAAAGAAAATAACGACTCAAATCAGCAAACCATGATTGAAAGCGCATGGAACGTCCTCGCTTCAGCCACCTTTGAGCAAGAAAAACGCGCAGAACGTCGTTTCCAAGCGGTAGTTAAAGTGGCTCGATTAGTGGAAAACAAAATCCCACTAATGAAAGCTTTTGAGCAAGTGGTAGCACTTTATGCAACTGACAGCAATGATGAAACTATCAGCAAAGGTAGTTTAAAACGCTGGTGGTACAAAGTAAAAACACACCCACAAGGCATTTGGCTACCTCTTCTGCTCGACCGAACAGAAAGAGATAACAGCTGTCGTTGGGCAGATATTTCAGACAAAGCATGGGCATTCTTTTGCGCAGACTACCTACGCAAAAGCAAACCAAAATTTAGTGTGTGTTATTACCGTTTAACCTTGGCTGCTGAAGAAAACGACTGGACAATCCCGAGCCTAAGTAGCTTGAAACGTAAATTTTATAACGAATTTACCGAAGCAGAAATCGCATTAGCACGTGGTGGTGAACACGAATTACGTGAACTGACCGCCCCACAAATTCGCACTGTCATGGATTTGGAAGCTTATGAAATCGTCAATGGTGATGGTTATCAACATAACGTGTTTGTAGATTGGTATGAAGATGGACGCCCACCTATCCGTCCTAAAACATGGTTTTGGCAAGATGTGCGTACTCGCCGCATTTTAAGCTACTGCGTAGATGACAGTGAAAACGGTGATCAAATCCGCCAAGCCACCCTAAGAATGATTAAGCAGTACGGCATTCCTAAAACCATTTTAATGGATAACACCCGAGCTGCTTCCGACAAGCAAACCACACAACAACGCAAGCGAGGCAAGCGTCAAACTGCAGGCATAAAAATTGACGGTATGTTTGATCGTTTGGGCATCAAAGTTATCCGCACTTTAGTGTTTAAAGGGCGAGGTAATGGGCGTGCTAAGCCTATTGAGCGAGCGTTCAAACGAGACAGCCTTCCTGCCTATGTAGATGGTGATGCACGCTTAGAAGCTTTTTTTACAGGCTGGTCAGTGACTGAAAAAACCGAAGATTATCAGTTTAAAAAAGGCGTGAATAAAGCCTTGTTTTTAGAAATATTAGAACAAGGCGTACGTCTTTGGAACGACAAAGCAGGAAGAGAAACAGAGTTAGGGCAAGGTATATTTAGTGCAGATCAATTATGGGCGCGTGACTATGCGCAAACTCGCCAAACTTTTGCTACAGAGGAACAACTGAGACAGTTAATGATGTTAGGCGAAAGCACTAAAGTGGACAAACACGGACGCTTTACTCTCAAAGCGGGTTATGTCCTCAACAATCAAAAGAACGTTTACGAAGCCCAAGCCCTTATTGGAGGCAACGTTGGTAGTGTGATTGTGCGTTATGACCCTGATGATTTGCACGGCACCGTTCATATTTATGACCAAAACGGTGTGTATTTATGTAATGGCGAGTGTGTAGAAAAAATTGCCTTCAATAGTGAAGAAGGCGCAAGAGTACAAAAACGCCTCATTAACGAACAACGCCGTATTACTAAGAAAATGGTGGATAACCAAGAGAAACTTAGTGAACACGAAATGGCACAGTATCGCAAACAGTTTGAACAATCTGCAGCCGATTTTGTGGAGCCAGCCGAAAAACAAGCCTTTAGTTGGACACAGTTTGCGGACGGTAACACTGTTAAAACTATCAAACTTGACCACGAGTTAGAAACTGAAACGGAAGAACAAAACACCTTAAGTTTTGAACAGGATCTATTTAACGGATTAAAGCAAGTACAGAAATAACCGCCGAAATTTAGAAGGAAACCATTATGACACTAACCCAACAAATTCAGCAAATTTTAGAGAGAAAAAATATCACTCAACGTGAGCTTTCTCAACAAATAGGAATGTCAGCAGGGGCGTTAAGTGCTTATCTTAAAGGCACTTATGCAGGGAATATTGAGAATATTGAAAATGCCTTAGAAAACTGGTTAAAAAATCAAGATAAAAAGATCCGTTCTTTTATTGAGGCACCTGAATTTATCCAAACACCTACAGCAGAACGTATTTTTAATGCCTTAGAAATGGCACGATTTGCAACCACCATTGTGCCAATTTATGGAGCAAGTGGTGTCGGTAAAACCAAAGCTTGCCAAGAGTTTAAAAAGCAAAACCAGAATGTTTGGATGATTACCATCAGTCCAAGCCGAGCTTCTCTCAATGCTTTTTTATATGAACTTGCCTTAGAACTCGGGTTTAAAGATGCTCCACGCCGAAAAGACCGCCTAAGTCGAATGATTGTGGAAAAACTGACTGGAACACGGGGCATTGTGATTGTAGATGAAAGTGATCACCTCACTTATGACGCTATTGAAGAATTGCGTTATATACAAGAAAAAGCTGAAGTTGGTTTTGCTCTAATTGGCAACGACCGAGTATATACCCGCATGCAAGGGGGAATTAATCCAGCCCACGAACACGCAAGACTTTGGAACAGATTGGGCAATCGTTGTGCCATTAAAGCCAGTGAAAAAGAAGATATTCAATCCGTGGCAGCAGCATGGCAACTGGATACAAAAGATAAAGAGCTAATGAAAGCTCTGTATGATATCGGTACAAAAGCTGGCGGGCTTAGAGCTTTGACACAATATTTACGCCTTGCAGGGATTGCTGCCAAAGGGCAAGGCGTAGCTATTAATTTAGATCTGATTTTACAAGCCAAAATGCATATGCAAGGAGCCATCTAATGAAAAAGTATTTATTAATGATTGTTCTACTTCTCAGTGCTTGTACAGATGTAGAAACCTGCAATTTGCAATGCCAAAAAGAACGTGCAAATGCAGAGTGGAAACAAGAACACGGCGAATTTCAACCCAACCTCACCCCCGAGCAAGAACGCTATATCGTGGAATGGTTGGTAGAACATTACTCAAATGGAACTCAACCTTAATTATAACAGGAGATAAAAACAATGGCTAAGAAAGCAACCCGCATTAAAACCGACACCTTTGCAGTGCGTTATCAAACGCGCGATGAAGTGGAGGTGGCGATTAAAGAGATCGGCGATTTAAACCGCGAATTAGAACGCCTAGCGATTGAACAAAACGACAAATTAGCGGCTATTACCGAAGAATACGCGCCTTTGATGAACGCAATCAAAGAAAAACTCGCACCAAAACAAGATGCGGTGCAAGCATGGTGTGAGAGCCGACGTGATGAACTCACTCAAAACGGCAAAACTAAAACAGGTTCATTTAATACAGGCGAAGTGCAATGGAGACAGCGTCCGCCAAGTGTGGGGATTCGCGGAGCGGAATCAGTGCTTGAAAGTTTGCGCACCCTAGGGCTTGTTCGATTCATTCGCACGAAAGAAGAAGTGAACAAAGAAGCCATGTTAAATGAGCCGGAATTAGCGGCAACGGTGGCGGGCGTCACGATTAAAACAGGCGTGGAAGATTTTGTGATTACACCGTTTGAGCAAGACATCTAAAACCTATTTAAACGCTCTTTAAATCTCCCCTAGTCCCTCTTTACAAAAGATGGGGATGGGATGAAGGGCGTTCATAATAGGCTTTAAACCAATAGGAGAACCTTATGAACAAAAACATCAACAAGTTTGATCACTTTAAATATTACAGTGAACAAGCGGCAAACAGCGAACGCAGAGGCGAACTGCAAGACGCCAAAGCGCAATGGGCGATTGCGGAACTTAACGCACCTAACGCACGCAATCAAGAGTGGTGCAAACACCGCGCCGCGTTTTGTGACCGAGTATTAAGAAAACCGTTTTAAGGGGGGGATTATGGCGAAATATGTAGCGCGTTTTTATTGCTTAGTTGAGGCTGTTGTGGAAGCTGAAAGCAATGAGCAAGTGTTGGAATTGTGTGATTTGAATGTGTGTGATGTGAATAAACTACCGCATACGATTACGGAAATTGATGATGTGGTTGAGGTGGAGGAAGTATGACAATGCAAGCTATGACATCTTATGAAGTCAAAATCCGCATTCTTGATGAAGTGGTTGCAACATTAGAGATGTTAGAAAACGCCAAAGAATTACTCATCAATGACGATTTTTCACAGGCTTCACGTTTATTTCGTCGAGGGGCTAGTGAGTTGAGTTTAAATGAAAGACGGTTGCGATACTTAATGCAAAACAAGTAAAGCCCATTTACAGCCCATTTAAACCCATTTGGAATGGGCTGAATAATGTGTTTTAACAATCAACCAACAAAGGAGCAAATTATGCGTAACACAGATTTTATCACCTTGAAGCAATGCGAAATTTACAGTGCACATTTTCCTACCGATGATGTGATTTCACGTGTTGAAAATATGCGTGGGCATTCCGACAAATATTTTTTACGTTGGGAAACGGTCACTAATCCAATTAACGGCAAAAAAGTAACGAAATTGGGTAATGGCAACCTGTTTTTCTCCGTGCATTTTGAGTGGCTTAATCTTTCCAAAGCCTTGCTAGAGCATCAAATTTGGCAGCTTAAAAAACGCGGAGAAAACGAACTTGGCAATGTAGTGGGAAAGAGTGAAAAAGAGATTGTCTCAAAAGCTAAAGAAACATTATTGGAACAAGATTTGCCGTATTCATCAGAAATCGTGAATTTCTTCTACTGTGCCGAAACGCACCACTTAATTACCAATAGTCGCTCACCACGTGCGCGCATTGCGATTAGCAATATTGTGACGAATATGAGCGTAGTGGAATTTAGAACCTTTGTGGTATCAGAAGAAAAACTCGGTTTAACGGCAAAATTAACCGCACTTTTAACAGAAAACAAGCCTATGTTTAATCACTTACATTTTGCTAACCGCACGACACTTTATCTTGCACAAGGAGAATTTAACGAAACACGTACCTATTTAGATTGTGCCATTCGTAGTGACGACTCGGCAAGTAAAGAACGCGTGATTGAAGCCTTAAAAAATGGCTATCGCGTGCAATCAATCAAACTGTTCAGCTGGAATGAAGAAGGTAAAGATGACATAAGTTTTACACTGACATCTAGCTTAAAAATCAACAAAATCAAGTTTTCTGGTTTTGAGAGAATGAAAAGCACCGTCAGCACCAATAGTTTCGGCAAACACGCAGCAGAATTTGAATCCTATATAGCCCGTCAGTTTGTGGCATTGGACAAGATTGTGAAAGGCATTTTGCTTGGTTTTGTTGAAGGCACAAAACTCGAAGAAAACATTTAAAACCCATTTACAGTCCATTAAATCTCCCCTAGCCCCTCTTTACAAAAGAAGAGGTAAGTTAGATGAAATGGGCTGAATAGTGTGTTTTAACATAAACGAGAAAACATCATGCGATACACTAAAGCAAAATATATTCAACTTATCCATATTGCCAAGCACAAGCTGTCAATTGATGAATCAACTTATCGTTCTTTATTAATGAATTTGACAGGAAAAAGTACGTGTAAACAGATGAAAGTTACAGAGTTAGATAAAGTGTTAAGTGCACTAGAAACGAAAGGTTTTCAAAATAACGCAGCAAGTTTTCACAAAAAAACTCATACTTCAAACTATCACAGTCCAAGTTCAGGAAAAGCCGTAGTCAAACACGATATTGCTTTAAAAATTCGAGCTGTTTGGATTGATATGTCAAAACAAGGCTTTTTACGCGATGGTTCGGAAGAAGCATTAAATCAATTTGTGCGTAATGTGATCAATCCCATATTAAAGCCTGAAAAACTAATGGTGTTGGGTGTAGCTGCATTAGATTACAGACAAGGAACGATTGTATTAGAACGCTTGAAAAAGTGGCGTGAGCGAGAAATAAATAGGAGCTAAATGATGAGTACAAATGCAGATATTTTTGATGAAAAAGCACCTGAAATCTTAGCTGATTTAGCTAAACATATTGAAACTCAATTATTAACGAAAGTAAAAAGCAACGAGTTCAACTCAGAATTAGCCAAACAAATCGGTATTGAAGTCGCAAGCCATATCGCTCAAAGCTGGGGCGGTGAAGTTATTTATATACCACGTAATCTCGTCTTATTGCTTAGTGAGCGCGACCGCAAAATTTTTAATGAATTTAACGGCTCAAATCACCGAGAACTTGCACGAAAATACAACGTTTCTATGCAATGGATTTATCAAATCGTGAAGAAAGTCACGAAAGAAGAAATTGCAAGACGGCAGTTTGATATGTTTAGTGAAAAATAACCTAAAAAATCACCATTAAGTAGTTTTTTAGGTGTAGAATGCGAGAATTTAAACATAAAAGGAGATTATTAAAATGAAAAAATGGCTTGTTATTACGTTAATGATGTTAGGAATCACAGCATGTGGAGAACCTGAAGATCCTAATGCACCAACTCAAGCAGAAAAAGATACCCTAACACTTGCTTTCATCAATAAGATAAAAAAAGACTCTAGTGGTGCAGTTGAGTGTAAAACCAAACAAGTAAATAATCGTTATTATGTTGGATGTGCTTTGATTTCTCTAGATGGTCGTGGTAATACATACATATTCCTTTACAATAAAGACAAAGACCCTGTAAAACGCTTTTATGCTCTTAATGGTACGGCAATGACCATTTATGATAACTATTTCAAGAATGAATCTTTATTGGGAAGTTATAAAGATACTTTTGGCTTACCAATGGAAAAGGATATTGACTTAAGTTTGATTCAAAAATCATTTGAAGAGAAATAGTTTCTTTAAACCACTTTAAAATCAATTTAAACCCCATTTTACTATACTCCAGTTATTAAGAATGACTTGATAATTGGAGTTTTTTTATGGCTATTCATCACATTGTTATCCACTGCTCTGCCACAACCAACGGCAAACCTCTCCGAACAAGCTCACAAAGTGCCGCCGAACGCATCGACGAATGGCATCAAAAACGGGGATTTAAACGCAATCCTACTTATATCAAACGTTTTAACCCGCACCTAAAGCACGTGGGCTACCACTTCATTATTGATACTAACGGCACGGTTGAGACAGGACGTGAAGTGGGGGAAACAGGTGCACACGTTAAAGGTCACAATCAAAATTCTATTGGCATTTGTCTTGTGGGAGGCATCACTGGTATGGGTAAAAATCACGGTGAATATACTCGCAAACAATGGCAAGCCTTGCACAAACTCTTACGCAAGCTAGAAAGCCGATTTCCCAGCTCTCGTATTTGTGGACATCGTGATTTAAGTCCAGATTTAAACGGCGACGGCACCATCACCCCTAACGAATGGCTGAAAGATTGTCCTTGTTTTGATGTTTGGGAATGGCTCGACAGTGAGCAAGTGATTAATGATGAACACTTATTTGAATAAGGAGCATTATGAGTGCATCAATAAAAGTTAAAGTAAGTCGGTCATTAAAAGGTAAATCCTTTCAAAAACTCAGTAATAACGCTAAGCAAAATCAACGATTAAACAGTGGAGTCACAGCCGCTAATGCATTTTATCTGTTATGGGGATATTGATAATGAAAAGAGAAATTCGAGGAATAACATTTTTTTCTTTAGTGTGGGAAATCATGATTTTTGGTGGTTTTATTAAGGAGCCAAAAAATGAAAAAACTGAATGAACTTATTACTAACACAGATGGACGTTTATCAACAACAGGCACAATTCAATTTGGAGGTGCGTTATTGATGGCAATTATTCTAGCGATTTGTGTGTATTTAGACAGATCTTATGTACCAGAGCTATTCATGACATTTGCAATCTTTTGTGGCGGAGGCGTCGCAACAAAAGGCTTTGCAAACGCGATGGAAAGACGACAGGGAGGACGTGAATGAACTTACAAGTGATTGTTGTCTGCACAACATTTTTTATTTTGTTATGTGGTTATGTTTTCTTCAGGTTAAAGCAAGCACAGCGACGAGTTGAAAAGCTGATAGAAGAAAATGCACAACTGCAAACAGAAAAAGCTGTAGCCCAAACACAGATTAAACATCATCAAGTGAGACAAAAAAATGAAGAAAACATTGTTAGCACTAGCCGTGAGCGGATTATTGACAGATTGCACAACCAAAACGATCTCCGTGATTAACCCGAGTTGTAGTGGTTTTAGATTGATTAAGGCAAGCCGTCAAGACTCAACGGAAACCTTACGACAGATACTGGTACATAATCAAACTTATAGGGAAATTTGCCCAATTCAGGGAGAGAAAAAATGACAATCAATGTGGAGTTTTGGCATTTAGTTGGATTACTGATCTCATTTTTAGGGTGCTGTTTTGGGTTTGCGAAGATGCTGGTTGCACAGTTTCAAAATTCACTGAGCGAGCGACATCATAATCAAATGAAAGTGAATGACAAAGTTGAGGACATTGAAAAACAGTTAAATCAGATGCAATCAGCATTACCACTTAACTACGTGCTACGTGATGATTACATCCGAGGACAAGCTATTCTTGAAGCCAAAATGGATGCACTACACAAGACATTAAGCGATTTATACAAAATGGAGAGTACAAGATGATGGAAAAAGCACGACGAGAAGGTATGCGTTGGCAATTATTGAATGTGCTACATAAAGCAATGCCGTATACAACGAGTGAGCAATTTTTACTTGACGTCATTCGTGGTATTTACCCAAACGTAACCGCATTAGAGATTCGCCAACAATTGGAATATTTACAAGACAGAAAGCTCATCAGCATTGATAAGCAACCGCACGGTGTATGGTTTGCCGATATTCATCGCTTAGGTGTGGATATTGTGGAATACACCATTGATTGTCAGGCTGGTATTGCCCGTCCTGAAAAATATTGGGCATAAGGGGGATATATGGCTCCACGTTCTTCTATTGAACAACTGCCAGAAGACGTCCGCCGTTGGCTGGAAAGAGCGTTAACGGAAAATGGCTTTGCAGGTTATGTAGAACTGGAAAAGCTATTGAAAGACAAAGGCTATTCAATCAGTAAGTCGGCGATTCATCGTTATGGTCAGAAAATTGAGGGACGTTTGAAAGCGATTAAAGAAAGTGCAGAAATTGCCAAATTGATCACTGAATCTGTTGATGATGATGGCGATAGTCAATCTGATGCGTTAATGAGACTGGTTCAGACTGATTTGATGAATATCTTAATTGAGTCACGTAATACCGAAGAGTTAAGCGTAAAAGATAAAATTAAGTTATTTGGCAATATCGGTAAAAACATCGCTGCAATGACCTCTGCCAGTGTCAAACTGAAACAATATCAGGCTGAGCATAAAGCTAAACTATTGGCAAAACTTGACGAAATAGCAAAAAACGCCGAGCAAGAAGGCAACGATATGCCAACCCTTGAGCGTGTACGCAAAGGATTATTAGAAACCTATGGGCTTAACAACTAATACCACACCACGAACCGTTCTCTACAACTACCAAAAACGCTGGCTGCAAGATAACAGTCGTTTCAAAGTGGCAATGTTTAGCCGTCAATCTGGCAAAACTTTTACCACTACCCTTGAAATTGTATTGGATTGTATGGCTTGTGAAGCGCGTGGAGAGAAAACCCGCTGGGTGATTTTATCCCGAGGAGAACGCCAAGCCAAAGAAGCCATTAATGAAGGAGTAAAACGTCATTTAGAGGCTGTGGGCATTGCCTGTCAAATTATGGAGGTACCATTTAGTCCGACCATCAATGCTCTTGAAGTGATTTTCCCTAACGGTTCCAAAATTACCGCACTGCCAGCCAATCCTGACACTGCCCGTGGTTTCTCTGCCAATGTGTTTTTAGATGAATTTGCCTTCCATCAAGACAGCCGAGAAATCTGGAAAGCCTTATTCCCCGTCATATCCGCAGATTGGAAATTGCGAGTTGTGAGTACCCCAAACGGCAAAGGGAACAAATTTTATGAACTGATGACCGACCTTAATAATACAGAATGGTCACGTCATACCGTGGATATTTATCAAGCTGTTGCAGACGGCTTACCTCGTAACATTGAACAGCTACGTAAGGGTTTAAATGATGAAGATGCTTGGGCGCAAGAGTTCGAATTGAAATGGCTTGATGAAGCAAGTTCATGGCTCTCTTATGATCTGATTGACGCTGTAGAACATCATCAGGCAGGCATTCCTGAGCTTTACACAGGCAATCCTTGTTTTGTAGGGATGGATATTGCGGTTCGGGGGGATTTAACCGTGATTTGGGTCATTGAATTAGTGGGTGACGTGTACTGGACAAGAGAAGTGATAACGCTCAAACGGGTTGCTTTGAGAGAGCAACTTGCTGAATTAGACCGAGTATTTAATCAATACCACGTCATCACCTGTTATCTCGACCAAACAGGCATGGGCGAAAAAATGGTGGAAGATGCGCAATACAGCCACGGTAAACGCCGAGTACAAGGGGTGTTATTTAATGTCGCCACCAAACTGAATATGGCAACTATTGGTAAAAATGCCTTTGAAGACAGACAAATTCGTATCCCCCAAGGCGACACCGATTTGCGAGAAGATTTACACAAACTCAAAAAGGTGACTGGCTCAAATGGCGTGCCACGCTTTATCGCTGAAAGTGATTCAAAAGGACACGCTGACCGAACTTGGGCGTGCTTTCTTGCCCTCACTGCTGCTAAAGAGGGGGTAATTATGCCAATCAAAGCCCAAAGCCGAAAACCAAGAACAAGCAGAAAAATGACACAAGGATATTAATATGGCGAAGAAATTTGATTTAGTGAAAGAAATAGCGGTGCGTTCTCACGCCATTGATTATTTCAGTATGGGGCAATATCTCCCTAATCCTGACCCCGTTTTAAAGAAAATGGGGCGTGATATTTCTGCTTACCGTGAAGTCTTGTCAGATAGTCACGTGGCAGGTTGTGTCCGACGTCGTAAAGCGGCTATCAAAGGTTTAGAGTGGCGAATCACCCCAACAGGTAATGACAAAACCGACGAAATCCTGAACACACTTTTTGAGCGTCTTCCCCTACCTCAAATTATTACTGAAATGTTAGATGCCGCTTTGTTTGGTTATCAAGTGCTCGAAGTGATGTGGGAAAACCAAAATGGTTTGTGGTTACCAGCAGAAGTCATTGGTAAGCCACAAGAATGGTTTGTCTTTGATGAGCAGAATCAACTGATGTTACGAGATAAAGAGAACCGTAACGGCAAACTTGTTCCTGAGAAAAAGTTTTTGCTGACGACCCAAGAAGCCAATTATACCAATCCTTACGGAAAATCCGATCTCGCTTTGTGCTTTTGGGCTGCAACCTTTAAACGAGGTGGCTTTAAATTTTGGCTAGAATTTACCGAAAAATACGGTTCGCCTTGGTTGGTCGGCAAACATCCTCGCCAAGCACAAACACACGAAATCGAAGATTTGTTAGATAGCCTCGAACAAATGATTGGTACTGCTGTTGCTGCAATCCCTGATGATAGCTCCATTTCAATGCTAGAAAGCGCAAGCAAAGGTGGCTCTTCACAGGTCTTTGATGAATTTTTAAAGTATTGTAAGTCTGAAATTGCCATTGCTTTACTCGGGCAAAATCAAACCACCGAACAAGAAAGCAATCGTGCGTCAGCTACCGCTGGGCTTGAAGTAACAAAAGAAATCCGCAATGAGGATGTTACCCTCGTTGAAAGCGGTTTTAATCAGTTATTGAATTGGATTTGTGAGCTCAATTTTAATATGGAAACCTTGCCTAAATTTGAACTTTACGAACAAGAAAGCATTGATAAAGTTCAAGTAGAACGTGACCAAATTTTATCGCAAATGGGGGTGAAATTTACCGCTCAATATCTTCACCGCACCTATGGTTTTGAAGATGGTGATATTGAATTAACCGTCAATAACACGCCAAAAACCGCAGAGTTTAATGAGCCAACATTGCCATCGAATATCACAGATGGAATCGTTGAACAGTTAGAGGTAGAGGGTGAAACTTATATTGAAGATTGGATGCAAACCATTAAAGATAGATTGAGTCAAGCTGAGAGTTTGGAAGATTTTCGCAACCAGCTTGACAGTCTCATTCCTGAGTTAAATTTTGCTGAATACGGTGAGTTAATGGCTTGGGCAAGTACTACAGCATTTTTAGCAGGTCGCCAATCTGTTGTGGAAGAAAAATAAATGAGCAAGTTTACATTTCAAGAGCAATCTCGTTACTTTGAGAAAAAACTCAATTTAAAAACCAATAGTTATTTAGATGTATTGGGTGAAGAGCACGACTATTTTTTCGTTGTTGCGGGCGCAAATCGTAATGAAGTTATCAACGCATTTCGTGAGGCAGTAGATCAAGCGATTCATCATGGGGAAACATTAGAAAGTTTCCGTCAGCGATTTGATGAGATTGTCGAAAAAACGGGTTGGGATTATAACGGAGGAAGAAATTGGCGAACACGTATTATTTACGATACAAATGTTTATGGTGCATATAACCTAGGGCGTTTACAGCAACATTTAGATTTAGCAGATGTCATGCCCTACTGGGAATATCAACATAATGATAACAGTCACCCCAGACCAGAACACGTTGCCTTGGATGGGACAATTCGTCCAGCGACAGATCCATTTTGGAAATACTATTACCCGATCAAAGCATATGGTTGTCATTGCACAGTCATTGCCCATGATGAGCATGATTTAAAAGCAATGGGGAAACAAGTTAGTCCTCCCGTTGAGATTGAATATGAAGATAAATTAGTCGGTGTTCGTTCAGGCTCTCCGCGTTTAGTAACACTCCCCAAAGGCTATGATGTTGGATTTGCACCTTATAATTTTGATGATTTGAGCTCAAGCAGAAATGTTGAGATTGATAGCATTTTGTTTCAAAAACTTACAACAGCAGAACCTCGCTTTGCCAGTTTATTAATTCAAGATGTGATGAAAAATACGGCAACGGTTGCGTTATTAAATCACTCAATGAAAGAAATGGTAGAAACGGTATCTAATGAAAAAATCGCAAGAGGAAAAATGAAGTACGTAGGGGTTATTCATGACGAAGTGATTGATAAGCTAACTGCAATGGATAAAGCCCCTCAAACTGCTGTGATAGCAGTGCGTGATGAAGATGTATTACACGCCTTGCGTGATACTAAGCAAGCCAAAGGCATTAACCTGCCGATTGAGTTTTGGGAGCAGTTGCCAGAGAAGTTGAGAAATCCTAAGGCAATTTTGTTTCAACCTAAAGAAAGTTTTAATGATAAAAATGCTAAAGATACCTTGCTTTTTATCTATGACACAGATCACGGCAAAGTGGCAGTCAAAATGGATTATGAAGTTAAATTGAGAGATCAGCTTACTAGCAAAAAATTTAAAGCTAATTTAAATGTGGTTAAAACAGCAAGCGTGATTGATGAAGATTTAAAGAAATTACAACAGTTTGAAGTGTTATGGGGAGAGCTTTAAGGGAACGCTAAAATATCGGGTGGGACTCGAACCCACAAACATATCCAAACCAACTTACTTGAACCGTTCCCGTAGTTCTTATAAGTCTTAAGGTTTGACCACTTAGCCACCTTGTTAAAGCCCCTACGATACCTTAGCTTCCGTAACTATACGCCCAACTTATTTTTTAATCAATAGGAGAATAAAATGACTGAACTTGAAGAAAGAAAAAAAGCCCTAGAATTACTACCACAATTCCAAGGCTTAACAATCAACGAAATTATTTCTGTCTTACATTGGCTTCAAGCTTATGTGCAAGATTACCAACGTTTTGACATTAGTAATGAGCTTGTATCTCATCAAGAAGAGATAGAATCTTCTCACGATTCCGTTTAATTTCAATGATAGCTTCACGATAGCAATCACTGGTGGTCCTTGTTCCTTGAGCAAGTTTTTCAGCTTTGATTGCTTTTGCCAAGGTTGCTACTTGAGCAACGAAGATATTTCTTAAAAGGTTGTCTTCGTAATTTGACATAAAATTTCCTTAAATAAAGCGTGGCAACATTACCACGCTTGCATTTTAGAGTGGAATAACGCCATGATCAAAATCACCCTCAACGACACCCAAGCGCTCGCAAAACTGCACAGCATTGCCCAACAACTACAGCACCCACGCAAACTCTACGGCTTATTGGGCGAAACCTTGAAGAAAATTCACGCCGACCGATTTAAAGCTGAAGTTGCGCCCGATGGTAAAAAATGGCAACCCCTTTCCTCTATTACACGGAAAATAAAAGGAAACGATCAGATTCTAAAACAAGGTGGTTATTTATCACAAAAGACAGCATACAATTATGATGATAATCGTCTTGAATTTGGTTCCGATGCAAAATATGCCAGATTGCACCAGTTCGGCGGCGTAATTAGACCGAAGAAAGGCAAGCGGTTAAAATTTGGAAAAGGGAGTAATACCGTTTATGCTAAACAATCTAAAATTCCTGCGCGTCCATGGTTAGGTGTAAATGCTCAAGACGAACAAAAACTTCTGAAAAAAGCCACCGCACTTTTACAACGCCAAATTAACCAAAATTTGAAATAAACCCTAAAAATCAAAATAACGCCACAAATTCGCACTGTGGCGTTTAAATCTAAAAATAATACGATTTATCGTCTCAAAAAATTTAAATCGAATTTAAGCGATTTGAACCGCATTTAAAGCACTTTAAGTTTTTATATAAAACTTAACGCTCTCTTAATAATGTTTTCCTCATCAAATCTTTAAAGCACTTTAAAATTCTTTTCACGTTCCTCTTGGCATAATGTTTCTATAACGGAGGCATTATGAATCTCATTGAAATTTTCAAAGCTGGCACTCGTAAAGATGCTAATGGCAAAGAAGTCACATTGACTATCGAAGACTTACAACAAGCAGTACAAAGTTATAACGTGGAGTTTCACGAGGCTCCCGCTGTTATCGGTCATCCACAACATAATCATCCAGCTTATGCGTGGGTCAAACGCCTAGAGCTTGATGGCGATATTCTCAAGGCAGAGTTTGACCAAATCGACCCTGAATTTGCCGAGATGGTAGATAAAGGACGATTTAAAAAAGTATCTGCTTCGTTTTACCTTGCAAACAGTCAAGCTAATCCTAAACAAGGCTCGCTTTATTTACGTCACGTCGGTTTTTTAGGGGCAATGCCGCCTGCTGTCAAAGGATTGCGTAACCCTGAATTTGCTGAAGATGAAGAAGGTGTGGTGGATTTTTCTGACTGGACAGAAGCCACACTGTGGCGACGTTTGCGTGACTGGTTTATTGGTAAGCACGGACAGGAGGAGGCGGATAAAGTTTTACCCGATTATTTAGTGGGTAGTGTACAAGAAGAAGCCGTACGCAACTCGCTACAACCGCAAAAAGCGGAATCTCCGATTTTTAATGAACCCACTCAACAACAAGGAGAACCTGAAATGAGTGCAGAAGAAAAAGCTGAGCTTGAGCGTCTGAAAGCTGAAAACCAACAGCTAAAAGACGAAAAAGCCCAAGCTGAAGCCCAAAAAGCTGAAGCGCAATTAAATCAAACGAAAGTTGAAAACGCTGATTTTGCAGAAAGTCTAGTTAGCGTAGGGAAACTTGCTCCTGTGTCAAAAGAAAAAGCCATTGAGTTGCTGAACTGTGCTGCTGTGCAATCAGCTGGTGGCGTAGTTGAATTTGGCGAAGGGGAAAACATCCTGACTGCAATTAAAGCATTTTTAGAAGCGCAACCTCAAATTATTCAATTTGGTGAAGTGGCAACGAAAGATAATGCCACAACAACTGAAGATAATACGGTTGAATATGCGGAAGGCACAAGCGCAGAGGCTATTGATATGGACAAGCGTGTACGTGCTTATATGAAAGAACACAATGTGTCTTATGTCACCGCATTCAATGCAATTCATTCATAAATCAAGGGAGAAAATCAAATGTCTGATTTATCAAAACATCGTGTTGTTGACCCTGTATTAACAGAGTTAGCACAGGGTTATTACAATGGGAATATGATTTCTGAAGTGTTATTCCCGATTGCAGAAACACAAAAAGAAGGGGGCAAAATCCCAACTTTTGGGCGCTTAGCATTCCGTTTACAAACCACAAAGCGTGAACTTCGAGCCGCATCAAATCGTTTAACACCTGAAGATATTGGTTCATTGACTGTTGTGTTAGAAGAAAACGACATTGAATATCCAATTGATATTCGTGAAGTGAGCGAAGCGGAAGGCGTTTACCCACTTCGTCAGTACGCAACAGGTGTCACTCAAGATGTGATTGTATTAAATCGTGAAAAAGCCTGTGCGGATTTAGCATTAAACGAAGACAACTATGATGCAAGCAATAAAATCACGTTAAGTGGTACTTCTCAATTTACGGATAAAAACTCTGATCCAATTTCTGTTATTAAAGCAGGTATTCGTGCAATTAAACGTGCGACAGGTCGTAAGCCGAATGTTTGTGCAATTTCTGGTGATGTATGGGAAGTGTTAAGTGAACACCCCAAAGTACTAGAAAAAATCAAATATGTGGCAACGGCAGTATTAACGCCTGAAGATTTTGCAAAGTTAGTCAAAATTGACAAAGTCATCATTGGTGAGGCGGTGTATGAACAAAGTAGTGAATTAAAAGATATTTGGTCAAAAGCTATCGTGCTTGCTTATGTTGCAGCTGCATCAAAAGAGAAAAAACAAAATATCTATGAGCCATCTTATGGTTATACCGTGCGTCGTAAAAATGGCTTATATGTGGATACCTATACTGAAGTTGGGGGCAAAGTTGAAATCGTGCGTACAACAGATATCAATAAGCCATACATTGTTGGTAAAGCTGCTGGTTACTTAATCAAGGGCTGTATTTAAATCTAATTTAAGCCGTATTTAAACGAGTTTTAAGTGCGGTTTACTCACTTTTTTGGGAGAGAAAAATGAATAAAAAAATGTTATATGCCGTCGTTGGCACAATGGCAATTCTTCACAACGGCAAACGTTATGAAAAGGGCGACAAAATCGAATTGACTGCTGAAGAAGCGGAAAACTTATCGCTTTATATTCAGCTAGACCAATCTGAATTGGAAAAGCAAAAAGAAGAACGACGTCTTGCTGAAGAAAAAGCAGAGCAAGAGCGTTTAGCTGCTGAAAAAGCACAAAAAGAAGCTGAAGAAAAGGCAGAAAAAGAACGTTTAGCTGCTGAAAAAGCACAAAAAGAAGCTGAAGAAAAGGCAGAAAAAGAACGTTTAGTTGCTGAAAAAGCGCAGAAAAAAACGGAAGAAAAAACCAAAGAAAAGGCAGATAAGTAATGTACATTTCGGCACAGGATTTAACAGAAGTATTGAGTGAACGCAGTCTGATTGAACTATCCAATGATCATTCTAGAGCGACTGAGTATAACCCATTGGTGCTTGACAAGGCTTGTCAGTATGCCACGGAAACTGTGGACGGTTATTTACGTTCTCGCTATTTGTTGCCGTTAAAATCGGTGCCGACAATCGTGCGTAATATCTGTTTGCAACTTGCTCGCTTTTGGCTTTATTCACGTCGTCCCGAAGGGACAGGTTTCCCTGAGAACGTCAAAGATACCTACGCTCAAGCATTGAAAGATCTTGAGCGCATTCAAAGCGGTAAGTTACATCTTGGCTTAGAAGAGCTGAATGAAAATGGCACAAATGCATTGGACGATGTAGCTAAATTCAAAACCAGAGCTAATAAGAAAATAGATTTAACAGGTTATTGAGAGGTATTGTTATGAGTGCGACACAGACAATTTTAAACAGCATACAAACTCACCTTCTATCACAGATTGACCGTTTTGCTATTGAACTCTTCCCTGACAATCCGAGTGAATATTTCCTGCGAGATGAATCTGGTGCAATTCTTATTCAATACGCAGGGTCAAAGTTTGAACGCATTAATAGCACGGATATTATTCAACAACGACGCACTGTGACCATTGCATTGACGGTCATTGCACGCAGTCAACACAATGATGATGGTGCCTTAGCCATATTAGATCAAGTGCGGTTGGCTATTGTTGGATTTCGTCCAGAAAATTGTCTCGCTTGTGCATTAATCAATGAAGAATTTGCTGGTGAGGCAGATGGGCTTTGGCAATATCAGCTCTTAGTACAAACCGAAACGTGGCAAGTTGAGCAAACAAAAGCAGTGGATTTACCTAAATTGGCAAACGTCTATTCTCGCAAGCCAACGGATCCGCTTAACCCCATTTTACAACCTAAATCATAGGAGAACTATATGGCATTTCATCATGGCACAGAAACCAAACGTGTTACAGGTGGCTCCGTTGCAGTCGAAACGGTTGATGGTGCAATTATTGGCATTGTCGGTACAGCACCAATAGGTCCACTTAATGAGTTAACACTGTGTCAAACTAAGAAAGACTTTGCCAAATTTGGTACGATTTTAAATCAAGGTTTCACCTTACCTGATGCATTTGATGTGATTGCTCGTTATGCCGCAGGGCAAGTATATGTTGTGAACGTGTTAGATGTATCAAAACACAAAAGCGAAATTCAAGATGAAAGTATTACGCTGGATGAAACCACGTTACTTGCGAATACGCAGAAAAAAGGCTTATTAAGCCTAACATTAAAGTCCAATAGCACACCATTAACCTTAAATGAAGATTATTGGGTAGATATGCAAACGGGCGAAATTCGTTTAAAAGTGAGCAAGACGTCATTGACTGCGACTTATACCTACGCTGACCCAAGCAAAGTCACTGAAGAAGATATCAAGGGTGGCATTGAAAGTTCAACAGGTAAACGTAAAGGCTTTGAATTGTTGCGCGATGGTTTCAACTTGTATGGTGCGGATGCCAAAATTCTGATTTGCCCCGAATTTGATAAAACAGCCAGCTGTGCTTCAGCACTTGGTACACTTGCAGAACAATTAAAAGCAGTGGCTTATGTGCAGTTACCAAAAGGCACGAGCCTTTCTAAAGCTATCCAAGGTCGTGGTCCACAAGGCACGATTAATGCAAAAGATTCAACTGAACGTGTACGCCACTTTTTTCCGTATGCATTAGGTTCCAGTAACCAGTTAGAAAGTTTGGCGGTTCACGCTGCAGGGCTTCGTATGAAAGTGGATGTAGAAAAAGGCTATTGGCATAGTACCTCAAACCACCAATTACTCGGTGTAATCGGTATGGAATTACCATTGACTGCACGTATTGATGATATCCAATCTGAAACGAACCGTTTAAATGCGGTGGGCATCACCACCATTTTCAACAGTTTTGGCACTGGTTTCCGACTTTGGGGTAACCGCTCATCAAATTACCCAACTGTCACGCATATCATCAATTTTGAAACCGCACTTCGCACGGGGGACTTAATTGATGAAAGTATTCGCATGGTTGAATTGCAATATATTGACCGCCCAATTGATGACGCATTAATTGATAGCCTTACTGAAACGGTAGACACTTATTTGCGTGCCTTACCTTCAATTGTCGGATATAGCTTAGGGCTAGATTATGACTATGATTTAGTGGATGCGTTTAGTAAAGGACAGGTGCCGATTAAATACGATTACACACCGAAATTACCCGCGGAACGTATTACCAACACGTCAGTAATGACACGTAAATACTTGGTTAATTTAGTGTCACAAAAATAAGGAGTAATAAATGAGCGTAGCAATTAATCAGATTATCAATGCCAATGTGTATATGGATGGAAACTCATTACTGGGCAAAGCAAAACAGTTTAAATTGCCAGATATTGAATTTGAGCAAATCGAACACAAAGGCTTAGGGCTTGTGGGGACTATTAAGCTACCCTCTGGTATTGCAGCATTAGAGGGCGAAGTAACATGGGATAGTTTTTATCCTGAAGTGCGAGCCAAAGCCTACAACCCAATGAAGAACGTGCAACTGATGGCTCGTTCTAATCTGCAGGTATTTGATGCCCGTGGCTTAGTGGCAGAAGAACCTATGGTTACCATTATGAATGTGAGCTTTAGTAAAACAACAGGGGGAAGCCTCAAAAACAAGGAAGCCACAGAACACGCAGATACCTTCCAAGTGCATTCTATTAAGCAAACTGTTGGCGGTAAGGAGATCTTCTTCTATGATGCATTTGCTAATATTTTGCGTGTAAATGGGCAAGATGTGTTACAAAAATACCGCACTAATATTGGGCAATAGTTAAAAATCTTTAAAGCACTTTAAAAGCACTTTAAATCGTATTTAATTAAACTCCTTAATGAAGTTAAACAATGAAGCATTAAGGAGTTTTTTATGTCTCTTTCTAATCAAATCCAAATTTATCGCAGTATTCAACTCCAATTTCCGATTAAAGACGGGGAAGGTAAAGATATTACCGAATTAAAGATTCGCCGTGCAAAAGTGGCGGATATTAAACAGATGAGTAATTTTAAAGGCACTGATGCAGATAAAGAAATCTATATGCTATCACTTCTCACAGGGCTGGTACCTGAGGATTTTGATGCTATGGATATTGCGGATTATGCCAAAGTCCAAGCAGCGTTAGCGGATATGCAAAAGGGAAAGTAAGTATTGAACAGCTCAATGCTATGGTTGCTGATGTGGCGTGGTGGTTTGGTTGGAATGTTAGTGAAATTGAACAAATGACATTGGATGAATTATCAACTTGGCTAGAACAAGCTAACCGCCAAATTAAAGCAGGATACAGCAAAAGTAAAGCCACGCTATAACGTGGCTTTATTACTTTATTTGTTCGCTTTTGAAAACAAGCGTCCTGAACCTAGCCGATAGGCAAAAAATAAAACAGCACCGATTATTTGCCAAGCAATAACCCAGATAAAAACAGCAAAAATAATTTGCACAAAATCCAGTTGTGATGCTGCAAAAGTTAAAAATGAATACAGGGTATAGCCAAAGCCTACGACACAGCTCAATACAATGAGGCTTTCTAAAAAATCAAAGCTAGTAGTGGTTTTCATATCTACCCCCCCCTTAGTAATGAGAGAAATATAAACGATGTCTTCAAATTTAGCAATATCTTTAGTTATCGGCGCATCCGTCGGTGGTGCGATAGCTGGAATTAAGAATTTAAGAAATAGCCTGAAGCTTTTTAAAGACGAAAGTCAAAGCGTTGGGAGCCGCATGCTAGGCTTGGGTAAAAATGTTGCACTTGGGACCAGTTCATTGATCTCGTTAGGTACTGCCGCAACAACATCCATGCTTGCTATAGCACAACCTGCTATTAAATTTGAAAGTGCAATGGCAGATGTAAAAAAGGTAGTGAATTTTGATAGTCCTGCTCAATTCAAAGAGATGGAGCAAGATATCCTTAGGCTCACACGCACTATCCCTATGGCAAGTGAAGAAATCGCTGCTATTGTTGCTGCAGGTGGTCAAGCGGGTATTGCTAGAGAGAATTTACTTGGTTATGCCGAAGATGCCGCAAAAATGGGAGTGGCATTCGATATGGCAGCAGGTGATGCGGGTACTGCGATGGCAACCATGGCGAACGTATTGGGCAAGCCTATTAGTGAAATGGCAAAATTTGGTGATGCGATAAACCATCTATCAGATAACGCTAACGCAAAGGCTGCTGATATTGTCAATGTCATTGCACGAGCGGGTTCTGATACTAGAATGTTAGGCTTGACAGAAAACCAAGCGGCTGCATTAGGTTCAACATTCCTGTCCATGGGTAAAGCACCCGAAGTTGCGGCACAAGCGATTAAAGGCATGAGTTCGGCATTTGCAGAGCTTAAAGCTGGTAAGCATGCTAAAGAGTTACAAATGCTTGGGCTTACCCCAAAATCATTTGCTAAAGCAATGAATAAGGACGCACAGGGGGCAATTTCTGACTTTATTGCACGCGTAAAAAAACTCCCAAAAGATAAACAGTACCCACTTTTAGCTAAGATGTTTGGTAAACAATACGCTGATGACATTATGTTGCTTGCTCAAAATACAGCGGAATATAACAGACAGCTTGGGTTACTCGAAGAACGTGATGAAAACGGAAATCTCAAATACATGGGCTCTATGCAGCGTGAATTTGAGAACCGAAGTGCGACGACTGAAAACAATCTTCAGCTTTTGAAAAATAGCTTTAATGAAATTGGTATCGCCATTGGCGCTAAGTTACTTCCGCCTATCAATTTATTAGTGAATAAATTAAAACCTGTCATTTACAACATTTTAGAATGGATGAATGCCAACCCAGAACTTGTCAATCAATTTGTTCAAATTGGGGGTGGTTTAGTAGCAATAATTGGTGGATTTGTTGCATTAAAAACAGTGCTGTCACTTGGCTTAATGGCAATCTTACCGTTTTGGTCGGGGGGTAAAAAGTTATTTTCTCTATTCAAATTCTTGACGCCAGTATTGATGAAACTTGCCTATGGATTTGGTTATACGCTTGGATTGATTGCTAAAGGTGCACTTTTCTTGGGTAAATTGCTTTCAGGCGTTCTAGTGAAAGGTTTGATGTTAGTCGGTAAAACAATGCTGTTTGTGGGACGTGCCATGTTGATGAACCCAATTGGTTTGTTGATTACGGGGATTGCAGTTGGTGCGTTCTTAATTTATGAGTATTGGGAACCTATCTCAGCATTTTTCAGCACGCTTTGGGCAGAAGTTACGGTCATTTTTGATAATGTTTGTCAATTTGTGACTAATATCTGGAATGATGTGCAAGGTATTTGGTCTGCTGTTTGGGATGGCGTGACAAACTGGTTTACAGGCTTATGGGAAAGTATTAACGGATTGTTTAATGGTAACTTTACAGAGCTAGGTAACATTATTCTTGCATTTAATCCACTGTCGTTATTCCAATCTATTTTTAGTTCAGTATTAAATTATTTTAGCGTTGAACTTCCTGCCGAGTTCACTAACTTTGGTAAAAATATCATTGATGGATTGGTGAACGGAATCGGCAATGCTTGGGATAGCGCAAAAGAAACAGTCACGGAGCTTGGCACCAGTGTCAAAAACTGGTTTGCTGAAAAACTCGGTATTCACTCCCCGAGCCGTGTATTTATGGGGTTCGGTGAAAATACAGTACAAGGACTAGCAATTGGTATTAATAAATCCTTGGGATTAGCCGAAAAAGCCAGTGATGAAATGAGTAATGCGGTAGGTATTTTCCCCCACTCTGATTATCAATCATTACAAACCACTTTTGCACAACAACAAAGCGAGCAAGCTCAGCATGGCGGAATGACGATTCATTTTAATCCCACTATTAATGTAAATGGTTCATCTAATAACCAAGTGTTAAATGATGTTAAAGAGGGATTAAACATCTCTTTAAGAGAATTTGAAACCATGCTTGCGCGTGTATTAGATCAACAAAAACGGAGAGCATACTAATGTATTTAATGTTGGGCACAATTGCACTTGAACCTATTGATGTCACTGATTTTTCAGAAATCCAAGCTGCAAGATTTGCAGAACATCAAGTGTTAAAAGGTAAACCTCGTTTACAAGCGATGGGTGAAAGTTTAGCTGAATTGAATCTATCTGTCCGCTTGCATCACAAAATTGGTGGAGTTGAACGTCGTTATCAAGCTTTACTCGCTGCCAAAGCGAAACAAGATGCTTTGGCACTCATTTGGGGACGTGGCAAATTTAAAGGGAATTTTGTGATCACAGATATTCATTCAAATACACTGTTTACGGATAAATACGGTAATGTGCTGTGTCGGGAGCTAACAATTAACTTAAAAGAATATGTTGGTGAATTAAAAAATAATTTATTAGGTGCGGCATTAAATATTGGTAAAGGCTCATTATTAGGTTCGATACTACCACCAGAATTTTTTGCAGGAATGAATGCAGCAAAAGAAGCCTTAACAAAAGGGATTGATCTTTATAACCAAGGTAAACGCATTGTTGATGAGGTGCAAAATACCATTGCCATTATGAAACAATTTTCACAAGACCCCGCAACTGCATTGGCTTATTTACCGAGTGTGTTAGGTAATCTTGATGGTGCACTGGGTAGCTTCAGCGAGCTAACAGGAATGAGTGAGTTATTTAATGGCGTGCGTTCAGTATTGCCTGTTGTTAGTGAGTTCAGTCAAGAGGTGGCTGAAATACAAAGTGGTCTGATGGCGATTCAATCTGATTTCCAGCAAGGCTCGAGCGGTTCAGATTGGTCAGAGTGGTTTCCCTCTGCAAATAGAACCATGTCTGAGGTTGCAGAAAGCTTTGATTTCTTAGCCCCTAGAGTGGCTGAAATGACCGCTTGGATTGTGTTACGCAATGATGATGAGGTAAATAATGACACAGACCGTGCTTAAACACATCGTTAAACAAGGCGAACGTTGGGACAACCTTGCCTATCATTATTACGGTGATGCACTAGAGTATTCTCGTATTATTGATGCTAATCCACATCTCAGTTTTTACGAAGTCTTACCAACAGGAGCAACAGTATTTATTCCCGTGTTACAAGTGAAACCTACGAATAATGAAGATATGCCGCCATGGTTAAGGGGAGATAATGAGTAATATTGCCCAACCTGATTTTTCACTATTTTATGAAAAAACAAATATTACCGCAGACATTGAGCCGCACTTAATTGAATTAAGTTATACGGATTATTTAGAAGGTCAAAGTGATGAACTTGTGGTGCAATTTGAAGATATTAGCGGAAAATGGATCCGTGCATGGTTCCCAACACAAGGCGATAAGCTCAAAGGGGCGATTGGCTATAAAGGTGAACAACTTGTTGATATCGGTGCATTTGAAATTGATGAAGTCGAATACCAATACCGCCCTTCTAACATTACATTGCGTGCATTAAGTGCTGGGGTGTCTAAAAATCAGCGTACGCTCAAACCCAAAGCCTATGAACACACAACCCTTGCACAAGTCATTGCAGTTGTAGCAAAACGTTTAAAATTAAAAGTGGTGGGTGAGATAAAACATATTCCCATTGCTCGCATAACACAATATCAGGAGCGTGATTTAGAGTTTTTGGCACGCCTTGGACGTGAATACCATCACAGTTTTAAGGTGGTGAATGATCAGCTTGTCTTTACAGCAAAAGAAAAATTGGGAGAAAGTGAGTCCGTTCTCACTATTGAAGAACAAGACACTATCAGCATTAGTCTTCGTGACCGTATTAGCTCTACCGCAAAAGAAGTGAATATTAGTGGTTATGATGCGAATGGTAAAAAAGTGATTAAAAAAAGTAAAAAAGCAAAGGCAAAACGTGAAGATGTTTCCCAAGCGGCGAAATCTAGTGAAGATAGCTTGCAAATTGTAACACGTGGCGAAAGCCAAGAGCAAATTGATGCAAGAGGTGAAGCAGCACTTGCAGAACAAAATGACGACCAGCAATCTGGCACGATTAAACTTTGGGGCAACCCTAAATTAGTCGCAGGCAATACCATTTTATTACGCAATCTAGGTGTGTTTTCAGGGAAATATTTGATTAAATCATCACACCATACGATTTATCGCAATCAAGGCTACACAACGACAATAGACGTGAGATTGCTTGAATTTATTGCTGATGACCTAGTGACACAATCAATGGAGAAACACAATGCAAACCCATAATTTCACTGCGACTTACCAAGAAGGCATTGTCAGTGCGGTGGACAGTACAAAACACAAAGTGAGATGTAAAATTCCCGCACTTGATGACTTGGAAACAGCGTGGCTTTCTTATCTGACACCCAATGCAGGCGGTAATCAATTTTATTGTCTGCCTGATGTGGGCGAATTGGTCGCAATAATACTCGATGCACGAGGTGAAGGTGGTTGTGTGTTAGGCGCAATTTTTAATGCCCAAGACCCAACACCAACAGGTGACAGTAACATTTGGATGAAAAAATTCAGCAACGGCACAATAATCAAACACGACCGAAATTCTGGTAATGTTGAAGTATCTGCTGTTGGCGAGGTTTTAATAAAATCTCCATCAAAAGTTACCATAGATTGTCCAGCAACAGAAACCACAGGGGACCTTATGGTTAAAGGCGCATTGACTTATATGAAAGGTATGACAGGTTATGGCGGTGGTGGTGCTACAGCGATGATTAATGGCTCACTTGAGACGAAAGGTGGTGACATTAAAGCTGATAATATTAGTCTAAAAACTCACAAACATACTGAGCAAGGCGACGGTAAAGATACTAGTATTGCGAAATAATTCTTTAAAGCGCTTTAAAATCAATTTTCCCTGCTGCCCTGTAATATCAGGGCTATGAATACACATACTCACTTAACGACACACTGGCAACTTGCCCCGAATGATGAAGTGCAATCAGTTATTCAGGGCATTGATGATATTCATCTTTGTATTGCCAACATTCTCAACACCATAAAAGGCACTGATATTTTACGCCCTGAATTTGGCAGTGATCATTTTCGTTATATTGACCAACCTGAAGATCTTGCCGTACCCAACTTCGTGCGTGAAATTACCTTTGCATTACAGCGTTTTGAGAAGCGGATTGAGATTGATGAAGTCAAAGTCAGTGGAAATGCACCGCACTTTACGTTCACTATTTTTTGGTCGTTAAAAGAAGATGTCTATCGTGAAATCTATTCAACAGAGGTCAAGGGATAATGAAAGCGGATGATGTAAAAATTGTGTCTGAAGATGTGAAACAAATCCTTGCAGATACCATTGCAGATTATGAAAAACGCACTGGCAAAACATTGCAACCAGCACATATTGAACGCTCAATTATTCAGTCTTATGCCTATCGTGAATTGTTAGTGCGAAAAGGTATCAATGAAGCTTTCTTAAATACTTTTCCACAATTTGCCAAAGGACTAGCCCTTGATTTATGTGGCGAGCCTATGGGGTGCTATCGTTTACAAGACAAACCTGCTCGTTGTGTTTTACGCTTCAGCATAGAAGCCACCCACCCTCTCGTGTTAATCCCTAAAGGAACTCGTGTTGCAGTTGATGAAAAGTTGGAATTTATCACCCTTAACGATGATGTCATTACACCACTTATCAGCTATGTAGAAATTGAGGCACAAGCCAATATTAAAGGCACCATGGGTAATGGCTGGGAAATCGGGCGAGTAAAAACCTTAAAAAGTCCATTAATGACCTCCCTTGAAGTTAAAGTGAGCAACATTGATGTGCCAAGTGGCGGCCTTGTGCAAGAAAGTGATGATGACTATCGCAAGCGTATTTTGAGCGCCCCTGAAGCATTCTCAACCTGTGGTTCAGTGGCTGCTTATGATTACCACGTGCGTGCAGTGTCTCAAGCTATTGCAGATGTGAATGTGGCAACACCCAAAGGCGGTTTAGTCCGCATTACGGTACTGACAAAAGAAGGCATCCCTGATAGCCGATTGCTTAATGACATCAAGCAATATGTCAGTGGCGAAAAACGACGTCCGCTTTGCGATACTGTTGAAGTAAAAGCCCCTACACAAAGGGACTATCAAATTACAGCCACATTAAAGCTACTTGATGGATTTCGTGAAGATATTGTGAAAACCAAAGCTCGTGATGCGCTTCAATTTTATCTTTCAGATAAAACGAAAAAGCTAGGGCTGGATGTAGTGCCGTCAGCATTAATCAGTGCTTTGCGTGTTGAGGGTGTCTATGACGTCACCCTCACTTCACCGCAAAAAATTGTAGTGGCAGAAAATGAATGGGCAAACTGTACTGCAATTAGCGTAGAAGTCGAAAGCGAGAGAACAAATGGCTAGATTACGTTACCCAGATATTATCGCACGAGATGCAAAATACACCGCACTGGCGGAACTTGGGCAAAGACTACCTCAGTTTAAGCTCTCGCCTATTATGACTACGCTCGTCGATTTACTCGACGACCGCTTTATTGAAGTGCTTGCGGAAAAATGGAGCGTCACAGGTTATGACGGGCTGTTTTTAGCGACGACGCAAGAATCTAAAAAAGGGTTGATTAAAAAATCCGTTGAGTTACACAGACACAAAGGCACGCCTTGGTCTGTTCGTGAAGTAATTCGTCAACTTGGATTTGGAGAGATTGAAATTGACGAAGGATTAAAAAATCGGGATTACAGCGCAAATACCTTCGTCAATAAAATTCCATCAGATGAGAGATGGGCATATTACGGCATTCAGCTAAGTAAGCCTGTGACAAATGAGCAAGCGGTCGAAATTCGGAAAATATTAAGGAATTTTGTGCCAGCACGTTGTTTGCTGGGTGTGCTTGACTATAAGTCTGCACCAGTACTCTACAACAATAAAGTACGATACAACAAGCAATATAATCATGGTTCTGTATAAATTTTAAAAGCGTTTAAAGAGGATTTAAATCATGGCTGGTTTGAACGAAACCAATAAATGGGAAACCGAAATTTATCGTATAGAGGAAAACGATCCCGTGCACGGGGGTGAGGACGGCATTACGAATAAACCCATTAAACAATTAGCAAATCGCACAAAATATCTCAAAACAGAGGTTGAGAAGCGCTATATCGCACAGAACGCCTCAACAGAACAAACTGGGTTAGTACAACTCGACTCAAACACTGATTCAGATGCAGAGGATAAAGCAGCGACACCGAAAGCAGTAAATGTTGTTAAAGCGTTAGTGATTGCTGTGAGAAATGCGCTAAATAACTATATTCCAAACAGCAAGAAATCAAATGCTGATAACAGCTCAAGTTCAGACACTATTGCAACGAGTTATGCTTTAAAAAAAGTACGTGATATTGCAACAAAAAGAGCAACAGATACGACCGCTGGACAAACAGTGTTGTCACACAAAACCAATGGCACTGATAAATCAAAATCCGCTTCTGAGTTCGCGCTTGGCGAATTAAATAAAGAATTAGCAGGGAAAGGTGTACCACTGGGTGCAGTTGTGTCTTTTCCAAAAGGCATGAATCCTCGCGGTTATCTAAGAGCAATTGGCGGTACGTTTAATCGAGCAACTTATCCTGACTTATATGTCGCTAATGGGAATAGTGACATCTTACCGAATTTACATCGTAGCGATGTAGGCATGACGGCTTATTTTGCCGTGGATAACATTCCCACTGGCTGGATTGCCTTTGATTCAATCAGAACAACCGTTACACAGCAAAATTACCCTGAGTTATATCGTTACTTAGTCGGTAAATATGGTTCTATTTCAAATGTGCCATTAGCTGAAGACCGATTTATTAGAAATGCATCAAACAATTTATCTGTTGGTGAAACGCAAAGTGATGAGATTAAAAAGCACGTTCACAAAGTGAGAACACACTGGGTTAATTCAAGTGATAGTAATATTTTTTATGACAAAACGAAAACAGTTATAGATTCACGATTACGCACTGCAACTACAACTGATGATAATCTCAGTGATAATGGATTTATGCATCCGCTATTAGATAGCCCAATGGCAACAGGTGGAAATGAAACTCGCCCTAAATCATTAATCCTCAAATTATGCATCAAAGCAAAAAACACATTTGATGACGTGCAATTCTGGGTGAAGGCTTTCGGTGTTGTTGAAAATGCTGGGGCTTTAGATGCGGGTACACTTGCGCAAAATATGCAAGCGTTATCTGAGAGTGTTGAACAAAAAATAGAAGAGAATAAACAATCAACTTTGCGAGAAATCACCAATGCAAAAGCTGATATAAAACAGCAATTTTTGCAGGCACAAGAGAATTTATCTCAAATTGGCACATTAAAAACAGTCTGGCAAGGTAACGTGAATTCTAGGCAAATTACTCTATCAGAGAAGTGCTTCGGTAAAACGTTAATTTTATATCTTCAATCGTCCGAAAGTCACAGGCTTAATGATAATAACGATATTGAACTCGTCAGTTTTGAAGTGGGTGCAGAAATTGAAGGTAAAAAAGGTGGCAGAGTTCGTTGGCTTGATGTTCGTGAAGTAAATGCACACAGCAATGGTGGTAGACCTATTTATTATGTAGAAGTCAAGACATTCGCTGTGACTGTTGATAGAGACGGTACAACAATACAAATTCAAAATCTTGCTGGTCGTTTTGTAAAACGTATTGATATTCGATGAAGGAGTGATTAATGAAAGTCTATTTTTTAAAAGAAAATTTGAATAGTTATCAAATTTTCCCTATTCCGCAAAACTTAAATGATTTTGTGGAAATGGAAGTAGAAAACGAATCAGAGCTTGAGACTAAACAACTTATTTATTTTAAAAGTCAATACATTCTAGTTGATAGACAACCAACAGAATTACACAAATGGAACGGAAACAGCTGGATTGTCGATGAAAAAAAGAAAACTGAAATTAAGCGTGAACTCATTAAAAATCTAGTTGATAGCATTGATGATACAGCGGCGAACATCAGTTCTAGATGGATAAGGTTTGCCGAAGAGTATAAGGAGCGAGAAGCTGCCGCTATTGCCTTTAAAGAGGCAAATTTTGCTGGAGAAGTAAGCGTTTATATCAGCAGTTTTGCAACGGTTGCAGGTCTTGATAATCAGTCTGCGTCACTTTTGATTCTTCAGCAAGCAGAAAGCTTGCGTACATTGCAACAACAATTAGCAGTGCAAAGAATGCGTAAGTATGAGTTAAAGCATGAGGCGTTGAGTGATGAAGAACTGCAACGTATTCATGACGATATTATAGGTAAAATGCAAACATTAGCGGAGGCACAACAATGATAGGCGCTAAAATCTATCTCGCATTATACAAAGGTAAAAAAACGGGTAAAAACCCGAGCGCACTTTTGGCACGTTTGAGTGACTGGCTCACTCGTAAATTGACAAAAGGCGTGTATTCGCATTGTGAAATTGCAGTAATGAAAGAAGTATTTGTCAGTGGGCATCACTATGAAACAGAAGTGATGTACGAGTGTTATTCGTCTTCAATTCGAGACGGCGGTGTACGTTGTAAGCAAATTGATGTTTATGATAGAGAAAAATGGGATTTAATTGAGCTAGAGGGAGTTACTGAAGCACAAATCAAAGCTTATTTTGACCGCACTTTGGGCTGTAAATATGACTGGTGGGGTGCGTTAGGGATTGTGCTAGGCATCAAACAAAAACGCTCAAAATATTTTTGCAGTGAATGGTGTTTTAATGCGATTTGCGGTGGCGAGAGCGGTTGGCGGTTTAGTCCAAATCAACTAGCAGCTATATTTAATAAAGAGAAAAGTTAAAAGGAGAGTTTACCCTGCACAAAGTTTAATTCAGTAAAGAAAAGACGGCGATAACAACGGCACTAGGAATGCTCGTTGTTACCAGCTACGCAGAATAAGCCTGCATATAGCCATACGTCGCCTACCTTGCGCAAGGCGGGCGGATTGTAACAAATCTTTTGATTAGGAGAAATATATGCAGTCAATTAAAGCAATCCGTTGCACATTTTGTAACAAATTATTGGCGAAAGTGGGGATAGTTGGTTATTTAGAAATCAAATGCCCTCGTTGCAAAACCGTTAATACTACACGTTAATTTGATTTGAGTGTCAGAATGCCTTGAGCATCGGAACGCCATAGAAAGGAAAAACTATGGCAAATCAAAACACCTTTAAACAAGCCCCATTGCCGTTTATCGGACAAAAACGAATGTTTCTTAAACATTTTGAAACAGTTTTAAATGAGAATATAAAAGGCGATGGCGAAGGCTGGACGGTTATTGATACATTCGGCGGTTCGGGCTTATTAAGCCACGCAGCCAAACGGTTAAAACCGAAAGCCCGCGTAATCTACAACGATTTTGATGGCTATGCCGAAAGATTGGCATATATCAACGACACTAACGCCTTACGCACACAAATCTTTGCAAAAATTGGTAACGCTACGCCAAAGAATAAGCGTTTACCAAAGTCATTAAAGGCAGAAATCATTAAAATCATCGACCAATTCAAAGGTTACAAAGATTTAAACTGCTTGACGAGTTGGCTATTGTTTAGTGGACAACAAGTAAGCTCATTAGACGAACTGTATAAGAAAGATTTTTGGCATTGCGTTCGATTAAGCGATTATCCTAGTGCAGAGGGGTATTTGGATGGCGTGGAAGTTATCCGTGAATCATTTCACACACTTTTGCCGAAGTTTACCGATAATCCGAAAGCCTTGTTTGTATTAGATCCGCCTTACCTTTGCACCAAACAGGAAAGCTACAAACAAGCCACCTATTTTGATTTGATAGATTTCTTGCGATTGGTCAATATTACGCGACCACCTTATATATTCTTCAGTTCAACAAAGTCGGAATTTGTGCGGTTTATTGAGTATATGGTCGATGATAAAGTGCATAATTGGCAGGCGTTTGAAAACGCCAAACGGATTACAGTCAATGCCAAACTGAACTACCAAGTGGCGTATGAAGACAATTTAGTCTATAAATTCTAGCAGTAACAAAGGCTTCGAGTAATCGCGAAGCCTTTTGTTTTAGTCTTCTAATTCGGAAAGTAAACAATAAAACGGTGGGGCAAAAGAGGCGAGCGTGGACGTAAATCTCACCACGCAATCTTTACGTCCGTCTTCCACAAAACGCACATCTAAAAATGCCGTGTTATAGACAAAAGTTTGCCCGCATTCGTTAGGCAGTGAATATTGCGAACCGTCTACAACAAAACCGTCGTGTTCTTTTACGGCAACAAGAGCTAGTTCCATCATTATTTCTTGCTCGGTTCTCATTTTAAAATTTGTCATTTTGTAGGTTTCCTGTGTTTGTTTAACTTGGTCATAGGATTGCTCTCTTAGGTTTACATAGCAAGTTATCATTACGGAAAAATGACTGACTGTGGTCGAATTAGGCTAGGGAGGGATGTAGGGCTAAATAGGTGCAGTTATGTTGTGCGAGTTTATCTGAAGTGCAAAATTTAAACGCCCTTTAATGATGATTTAAAGGGCGTTTTTATTTCTCAAATTTAGCGATTTTTAACCGCTTAAAATGGGAAATAGCCAAGATTTCAGATTTCTCACTTTTAACGGTTATGTTTCTCAAAATTCGCGGACGGCTACATTCATTATGATCACTCTCTAAAGTAGAAAACGTCATATACTAAATTATATACTGATCAAAAAATAATATTTCCTTCTATTACTCAATACCAATCAATTTATGTGTTTGTAAACTTAGCTGCCATTTAGGTTTATTTGAACGTTGATTCAATTGACCAAGTAAAGTGATAGTCTCAAGTAAATTCATTTTCCCATCAATTTCACAAGGTGAAAGATAGTAATTCTTTGCTTTTATTTTTTGCTCGATCAATTCACAAAATGATGGCATATTACTGTCCATTACAATACGTACTTCATTTGCAAATGGAATGCAACGCTTTTCATACTTATGAGCATAAAGGCTCTTAGGACTCGTCGCAATATAATCTATTTGTGCAGGAATTGCTTTTAGACCATTGGTTTCAATTGCAAGAAAATAGCCATCTGATTTAAATTGCTCAAGTAAGTATTCAATTTTTGGTACAATTGTTGGCTCACCACCTGTGATGATAATATTCTTTGACGAAAATGACCGCACTTTTTCTAGAATTTGTGATACAGACCAGCGTTTAAAATTATTATAAGGTGTATCACACCAAGGACAGTCTAGATTGCATTTACCAAATCGTACAAAAACACTTGGCATTCCCGTATTGAAGCCCTCCCCTTGCAGACTTTCAAAAATTTCGACTATGTTAAAGTTCGGTTCAAAATCATGATATTTTTCCATCAACATTTACTCCTGATACTCGCAAAATGAAGCTGGGGTTTCCCATAAACGAATGGATGATATGGACAGTTGTTCATCATGTTTTAAACGATTAAAAATAAAACGAGCTATTTCTTCTGCCGTAGTTCTAAAGGGAACACCAAAAGTTTTTGAGTTTAACTTTTGCAATAGAGTGGCAATTTGGCTTTCTCGCTCATTGGTTTGATCATAAATAAAGGCGTGATCCATCGGATCTAAAATAACTTTTTTCACAATAGACTTTAGATCTGAAAAATCAATGACCATTGCTTTTTTTGCACCTGATTCATATAAGTCACCCGAAATTTCAACTTGTAATTTATATGTGTGTCCATGTAAATTTTGACATTTCCCATCATGTCCATCTAATAAATGTGCCATGTCAAAGCTAAATTCTTTGGAAATTTTAAACATTTTTTCTACCTTTTTGAGTCAAATATTTCTTTAGACCTTTATTGCGTAAAATACAGCTTGGGCATTTTCCGCATCCACCTTCGATGCCTTCATAGCAAGTGTGAGTATGTTTTTGTACATAATCTAATACGCCTAATTCATCAGCAAGCTGCCAAGTTTGGGCTTTAGTGAGATACATTAATGGTGTTTTGATATTGAATTGATAATCCATAGCTAAATTTAATGTGACATTCATTGACTTGATAAACACATCTCGGCAATCTGGATAACCGCTGAAATCTGTTTCACATACGCCAGTGATAATATCTTGAATGCCTTGGCCTTTCGCATAAATCGCTGCATAAAGTAAAAATAGGGCATTGCGACCATCAACAAAAGTGTTTGGCAATTCATTCTCTTTTTGCTCAATATGCGCCTGTTCATCCATTAATGCATTATGTGTGATAGCTTTCATAACAGATGTATCAATCAAGGTTTGTTTAATGCCGAGATCTTGCACAATGGCGCGCGCCTTTTCTAATTCAATAGCATGACGCTGCCCATATTGAAAGGTAATGGCTTCTATGTTTTCTTTGCCGTATTCAGCAATAGCTTGGAATAAACAAGTCGTGGAGTCTTGTCCACCTGAAAAGATGACAATCGCTTTACGATCGTGGTTTGGATTGAAAATATTCATATTTTACCTAGTTTTTTATTGTAGGAGGTTTGCGAACTACGGGGGGTATTCTAGTGGGGAAGTTCTATTTTAGCAAGACAAGTGAAATATTTCGTTGGATGTGAAGTCGTTGTGCTACAATTCGCAGGTTTTTAATTTAGCAAAAAGGTTTACTTATGAAAAAATGGTTGTTGATTATCGCAGGCGCGTTGATTATTTCAGCTTGCGCAAATAAGGATGTGTATTTTAACGGTGCAGAAGGTTCGCATTCAGGTGTTAAATTTGATAAAGATTCTCGCCAATGGGGATTGAATCAATAAAAAAGTGCGGTTGATTTTTAACCGCACTTTCGTTTTTCTATTGGTAGAAATTATTCTACTTTCACAATCCAGCCTTCAGGTGCTTCGATATCACCGAATTGGATGCCTGTTAATTCATCATAAAGACGACGGGTAACAGGGCCTACTTCAGTTTCTGAATAGAATACGTGGAATTTTCCGTTGTGTTGAATGCCGCCCACTGGAGTAATCACCGCCGCTGTACCGCACGCACCAGCTTCTACGAATTGATCGAGTTGATCGATATACACATCGCCTTCAATAGCTTCCATACCTAAACGCTCTTTTGCGATATGTAAAAGAGAGTATTTAGTGATACTTGGTAAAATAGATTCTGATTTTGGTGTGATGAATTTATTGTCTTTTGTGATCCCAAAGAAGTTTGCCGCACCGACTTCTTCAATTTTAGTGTGAGTTTTTGGATCTAAATAGATTGCATCCGCAAATTTACGTTCTGGCGTACCTTGTTCTGCGGCTAATTCGTGTGGAAGTAAGCTTGCTGCGTAGTTCCCACCCACTTTCACACCACCAGTGCCCATTGGTGCAGCACGGTCATAATCAGTCGTGATAAAGTTTGATGGAGCCAAACCACCTTTGAAGTAAGCACCCACTGGGCAACAAAAAACAGAGAAAATAAACTCTGGTGCCGTTTTCACGCCGATATTTTCGCCCACGCCAATTAAGAATGGACGTAAGTATAAGGTTGCACCAGAACCGTAAGGACCCAACCAATCTTGGTTAGCTTTAACCACTTCTTTACATGCACGCACGAATAATTCAGTTGGTACGCGTGGCATTAAAAGACGGTCTGCGGTACGTTGCATACGCTCTGCATTTGCTTGCGGGCGGAATAAGTTGATTGAACCATCTTTGCAACGGTAAGCTTTTAAGCCTTCAAAGCATTGTTGGCCGTAGTGAAGTGCGGTAGAACCTTCGTGAATATGTAAAGTATTGTCTGTGGTGAGTTTTCCTTCGTCCCATTTGCCATCTTTCCAGTGAGCGATGAAGCGGTAATCTGTTTTAATATAACTAAAACCAAGGTTATTCCAGTCTAAGTCTTTCATTTTACTTCCTTAATATTATTTTTTGAATGAAATTTCGCTTAATCTACACCATTCCTGAAGTGATTTAAATAATAAATTCTCGAAATGATGCAATTTTTAGCCAACTAAAAAGGAATAATGAAATTTTGGAAACAGGGCAGGAAATAACAATATAGTTATGCTAAAATCGGGATGAAAAAAACGCCACTCAATGAGAGCAGCGTTTAACCAAATCGGTTTAATAATATACAGGAAGTAAATGAGTAACAAATTGTTACTCAAGTTCGGTTTCCCGAACTATATGCAAACACAACATCATACTTAAGTCTGAAACTCATTAACTAGTAAGGAATTACCAATCATTAAGTATGGTTGTATTGTAAGGAAAAGGGTAGGAAAGGACAAGTGACGTTTTTTTATTTTAGGTATTAGAAAAACTAATTTGAAATAAATCTTGTCCATTATAGACGAAAATTTTATAAATGGAAATACTATATGTATAAACGTTTGCCACCATTGAATTCACTAAAATCTTTTGAGTCGGCTGCTCGTTATTTAAGTTTTACTAAAGCAGCAGATGAGCTTTGTGTTACACAGGCGGCGGTTAGTCATCAAATTAAATTATTAGAAGAATTTTTAGGGATTGAATTATTTAAGCGAAAGAATCGTTCTTTAGAATTAACGGAGCTTGGTAAAGCTTATTTTGTTGATATTAATAAAATTCTGCGTCGCTTAAATGAAGCAACAGAGCGATTATTAACGTTAAAAACGGATCCGCATTTAAATATTAGCGTGCCACAAACTTTTGGTATCCAATGGTTAGTGCCACATTTAAGTGAATTTAATCAGCTTTATCCGCAAATTGAGGTTCGTTTAACAGGCGTGGATCAAGATGAAGGTTTGTTAAATAAAGAAATTGATCTTGCTATTTATTATGGTTTGGGAAATTGGCAGAATCTTCAAGTAGATCGTCTTTGCGAAGAAAATTTATTGATTTTAGCCTCACCTGAATTGCTAGCAGAAAATCCAATTATTCAGCCTGAAGATTTAAAAAAACACACATTAATTCACATTCATACCTGTGATAATTGGCAAGCGATGGCAAATCATTTACAGTTAGATGATTTAAATATTCAGCAAGGGCCGTTATTTAGCCATACATTTATGGCGTTACAGGCGGCTATTCACGGGCAAGGTATTGTATTAGCTAATCGCTTATTAGCCTTGCAAGAAATTGAAAATGGCTCATTGCAAGCAGTGTTGCCGACTAATTTGCCTGATCCAAAATCATTTTATGTGGTCAATCATCTTGATCGCCTTGATGACCAAAAAATTCAAGCATTCCGTCAGTGGATTATTAACTCAATTAAACAAGAAGAAAATGAATAAACTCGCATTATATTGTCGCCCAGGTTTTGAGAAAGAAGTCGCCGCAGAGATTACCGATCAAGCAAGTCATTTAGGTGTATTTGGTTTTGCTCGAGTGCAAGATAATTCGGGCTACGTGATTTTTGAATGTTATCAACCTGATGAGGCAGATCGCCTTGCCCGAGACATTCCTTTTAATCGTTTGATTTTTGCTCGTCAGATGATGGTTATTTCCGATTTATTGGAAGATTTAGATCCCGCTGATCGTATTAGTCCCATCGTGGCGGCATTTGAAGAATTATCACAACAAGTTAATTTTGCTCAATCTAGCGAGCTTTTTGTAGAAACTGCAGACACAAATGAAGCAAAGGAGCTTTCCACTTTTTGTCGTAAGTTTACCGTGCCTTTACGTCAGGCATTGAAAAAACAAGGTTGGCTTTCGGCAAAGGCGAGTCAAAAGTGCGGTCAATTTTTACATTGTTTTTTTGTAAAACCGAATTGCTGCTATGTGGGATATTCTTATGTGGATAATCATTCCTCCCATTTTATGGGAATCCCTCGTTTAAAATTTCCTGCAGATGCGCCGAGTCGATCTACGTTAAAACTAGAAGAAGCTATTTTGACTTTTATTCCGCGTAAAGAAGAGAATAAACGTTTAAATGAAAATATGATTGGCGTTGATTTAGGGGCTTGCCCTGGCGGTTGGACGTATCAATTAGTCAAACGAGGTTTATTTGTTTATGCAGTTGATCACGGAAAAATGGCGGCGAGTTTGCATGATACGGGGTGCATTGAACATTGCGCGGAAGATGGTTTTAAATTTCAGCCCCCAAAAAGGAAAAAAGTGGATTGGTTAGTCTGTGATATGGTGGAACAACCAAGTCGTATTTCGTTATTGATTGGTAAATGGTTGTTGAATGGTTGGTGCCGAGAAACCATCTTCAATTTAAAATTACCCATGAAAAAACGTTATCAAGAAGTGATATTATGTTTAGAAAACTTGGCTGTTATGTTGGCTGAGCAGAATTTAAATTTTGATATCCAAGCAAAACATTTATATCACGATCGTGAAGAAATCACGGTTCATATAGCATTAAAACCTTGAGTGAATTGTTTTCATAACCAAAAAGGACGTCGCGAATGAATTTACACGAATACCAAGCAAAACAACTATTTGAGCATTATGGATTACCCGTAAAAAATGGGGCAGTCTGTCAATCTGTTGAGGATGTCGATTTGGTACTGGCTCAACTTTCAGGCGATAAGTGGGCGGTGAAATGCCAAGTTCATGCTGGTGGGCGTGGTAAAGCGGGTGGCGTTAAATTGGTACAGGATGTAGAGGAAGCGAGAGCTTTTGCAGAAAAATGGCTGGGACAACGTTTAGTCACTTTTCAAACGGATAAATTGGGTCAGCCAGTAAACCAGATTTATTTTGAAGAAACTTGCGATATTGATAAAGAATTTTACTTAAGTGCGGTTGTTGATCGTGCCTCTCAAAAAGTTATGTTTATTGCTTCTCCTGCTGGTGGAATGAATATTGAAGAAGTCGCGCAAAATTCACTGCACTTACTCCATAAAGTCGAGATTGATCCTTTATTTGGAGGATTGCCTTATCAAGGCCGTGAATTGGCGTTTAAATTAGGGTTAAGTGGTACGCAAAACAAACAGTTTACCGATATCTTTATGGGCTTATCTCGTTTGTTTTTAGAAAAAGATTTATCTTTAGTGGAAGTCAATCCACTTGTTCTAACTAAACAAGGCTATTTGGTTTGTCTCGACGCCAAAATATCTGTCGATGATAACGCTTTATTTCGCCATAAAGATCTCTTAGCACTGCAAGATTTAACTCAAAATGATGCCCGTGAAGCAGAAGCTGAAAAATTCCAGTTAAACTATGTGGCTTTAGAGGGCGATATTGGTTGTATGGTAAACGGGGCTGGGCTTGCAATGGGCACCATGGATATTGTGAAACTCTATGGTGGGAAGCCTGCGAATTTTCTTGATGTGGGTGGTGGTGCAACGAAAGAGCGGGTTGCTGAAGCGTTCAAAATCATTTTAACCGATCCTTCCGTTAAAGTGATTTTAGTGAATATTTTTGGTGGCATTGTTCGTTGTGATTTGATTGCTGAAGGCGTGATTGCTGCAGTAAATGAAGTGGGCGTGAGAGTGCCTGTGGTTGTGCGATTAGAAGGAACGAATGCTGAAATGGGTCGCCAAATTTTAGCGCAAAGCGACGTTAATATTCTTACAGCACAGAGTTTACAACAAGCTGCAGAATTAGCTGTGAATGCAGCAAAAGGAGAACACTAATGGCGATTTTAATTGATAAAAATACTAAAGTGATTTGCCAAGGTTTTACTGGTGGACAAGGGGCTTTTCATTCCGAACAAGCATTAGCCTACGGAACGCAATTAGTTGGTGGCGTATCGCCAAATAAAGGTGGAACCACTCATCTTGGTTTACCTGTATTTAATACAGTTCGTGAAGCTGTCGAAAATACGGGGGCAACAGCGACAGTTATTTATGTGCCAGCATCATTTTGTAAAGATGCCATAATTGAAGCCATTGATGCAGGGATTCAGTTAATTGTCTGTATTACTGAGGGTATTCCTACATTGGATATGCTTAAAGTGAAACAGAAATTAAATGAAACGGGCGTAGTAATGATTGGGCCAAATTGCCCAGGTGTGATTACGCCTGATGAATGTAAAATCGGCATTATGCCCGCTCACATACATAAAAAAGGTAAAGTGGGGATTGTTTCTCGTTCTGGAACTTTAACTTATGAAGCGGTAAAACAAACTACAGATGAAGGCTTTGGACAATCGACTTGTGTGGGTATCGGGGGAGATCCTATTCCAGGTTCTAGTTTTATTGATATTCTTGAAAGATTTCAACAAGATCCCGAAACAGAAGCCATTGTGATGATTGGCGAGATTGGCGGCTCTGCAGAGGAAGAAGCAGCAATCTTCATTAAAGATAATGTTACTAAACCAGTGGTTGCGTATATTGCGGGTATCACTGCGCCAAAAGGAAAACGGATGGGGCATGCGGGAGCCATTATTAGCGGCGGAAAAGGTACTGCAGTAGAAAAAATTGCAGCGTTAGAAGCCGCTGGTGTGACCTGTGTAAAAAGCCTCGCTGAAATTGGTGAAGCCTTGAGAAAGCTATTAAAATCATCTAAAAATTAACCGCACTTTAGTTTTCTAAAGCGTAGATTGGCTTTCTACGCCTTTATTTTTATATGCTCGCCATTATAAAGTGAGCACAAAATTGCTATAATCAGCGCACATTTTTTAAGGAAGAAACACATGAGCCAATTTTTCTATATCCACCCTGAAAATCCACAAGCGCGCTTGATTAATCAAGCCGTAGAGATTTTACAAAAAGGCGGTGTGATTGTGTATCCAACGGATTCGGGATATGCCTTGGGCTGTATGATGGGCGATAAACACGCAATGGATCGCATTGTAGCAATTCGTAAATTGCCTGAAGGACATAATTTTACCTTGGTGTGTAGCGATTTGTCGGAACTTTCAACTTATGCAACGGTAAATAATACCGCTTATCGTTTGATTAAAAATAATACGCCAGGGCGTTATACTTTTATTCTTACAGCAACGAAAGAATTACCTCGCCGTTTAATGACATCAAAACGTAAAACCATTGGTTTACGCGTACCAGATAATAAAATTGCTTTAGATTTGCTTTCAGCCTTAGGCGAGCCGATTTTATCTTGTTCGTTAATGTTGCCGAATGAAGAACATACTACGCAATCCGATCCTGAAGAAATTCGTGATCGTTTGGAACATCAAGTGGATTTAATTATTCATGGTGGATATTTAGGGCAAGAGCCTACAACAGTGGTAGATTTAACGGAAGAATCGCCAGTGATTTTACGCGAAGGAAGTGGAAGTACTGCTCCTTTTATTTAACCTATAGACGCTTGTGAAAGCGACCTTTCCATTATTCAAGGAAAACAATGAAACCTAGTCAAAAACAAACTCAAAGACAACCGCACTTTTCCAAAGATTCAGCAAAGAAACGTGATTTTTCAGCTAAAAATGACAGACGTTCAGTATCTCGTACTGCTCGCATAGAAACAGCAAATACGAAAAAAAGTGCGGTTAATTCTGACAACAAATTTTTATCTAAGCCAAAAGCGAAACCTGTTGTAAGAGCCTCGAATCAACCGAAAGCAGAGGGCGAAAAATTACAGAAAGTTTTAGCGCGTGCTGGACAAGGCTCTCGTCGTGAAATTGAAACGATGATTGCCGCAGGCAGAGTGAGCGTAGAGGGTAAAATTGCGACTTTAGGCGATCGTATTGACGTACATTCTGGCGTGAAAGTGCGTATTGATGGTCAAATCATTAATCTTAGCCACGCACAAAAAGAAATTTGCCGTGTATTAATGTATTACAAACCTGAAGGCGAACTCTGTACACGTAGCGACCCAGAAGGGCGTGCGACCGTGTTTGATCGTTTGCCGCGTTTAACGGGATCTCGTTGGATTGCGGTGGGGCGTTTAGATATTAATACATCAGGTTTATTGCTTTTTACCACTGATGGCGAATTAGCAAATCGTTTAATGCACCCAAGCCGTGAAGTTGAACGTGAATATTCTGTGCGTGTATTTGGTCAAGTTGATGATGCGATGTTAGCGCGTTTACGTAAAGGCGTTCAGCTTGAAGATGGTCCTGCTAATTTTAAAGAAATTAAATTTACAGGCGGTGTGGGTATTAACCAATGGTATGACGTAACCTTGATGGAAGGACGTAACCGTGAGGTTCGTCGTTTGTGGGAATCTCAAGGGATTCAAGTTAGCCGCTTGATTCGTATTCGTTATGGAAATATCAAACTGATGAAAGGTTTGCCTCGTGGTGGCTGGGAAGAAATGGATCTTGAAAACGTCAATTATTTACGTGAATTGGTGGGATTACCTGCTGAGACTGAAACGAAATTAGATGTAAAACAGGCTAGTCGTCGTCCAAAATCTGGGCAAATTCGTAAAGCGGTAAAACGTTATTCGGAGATGAACAAACGTTATAAAAAATAAGGACTTTTTTATGAAAATGCATCAATTGCGTTATATCGTTGAGATTGTAAACCAAAATTTGAATGTCACAGAAGCGGCAAATGCACTTTACACATCACAGCCGGGTATCAGTAAACAAGTTCGCCTATTAGAAGATGAATTAGGTCTGGAAATTTTTGAGCGTCATGGCAAGCATATAAAATCAATTACACCAGCAGGGAAAAAGATTATCTCAATTGCACGCGAGTTACTTGTTAAAGCGCAAGGTATCCGTGCCGTTGCCGATGAATATACTCGGCCAAATCACGGTGTATTACGTATTGCGACGACAAATACTCAGGCACGTTATATGCTGCCAAGCGTGATTGAACGTTTTTCTAAAAAATATCCTGATGTGAGCTTGCATATTCATCAAGGTTCGCCAACACAAATTCACGATGCTTTAATGTCAGGTGAAGTGGATTTGGCAATTACCACTGAAGCACCTTATTTATTTGATGATTTAGTTCAGATTCCATGCTATTGGTGGAATCGTGCCGTGATTGTTTCGCCAGAACATCCGCTTGCCAAAGTGAAAGAACTGACCATTGAGGAATTAGGCAAATACCCACTTGTGACTTACACGTTTGGTTTTACGGGTGTTTCTGATTTAGATTACGCATTTAATAGTGCAGGCATTTTACCAAATATAGTTTTTACGGCTACCGATGCTGATGTTATTAAAACTTATGTGCGCTTGGGTTTAGGGGTGGGCATTATGGCATCTATGGCGCATACGGCATTAGATGCGGATCTTGTGCTAATTGATGCAAGCCATTTGTTCCGCCCGAGTATGACGAATATTGCATTTAAACATAGCACGTTCTTACGTAATTATATGTACGATTTTATGGAATATTTTTCACCGCACTTAATTCGTAGTGTCGTAGAAAAAGCCGAGCGTTTGCGTGATAACAATTCAGTGAAAAAATTATTTGAAGGCATTGAATTGGAAACAAGATAACAATGTATAAATGAAGTGCGGTTGAAATTTAATAAGAATTTTAACCGCACTTGAAAGATTAAAACAGATCGTGATATTTCACTAAATCTTTACGCTGAATAGCAAATACGCCTAGTCCGCCATTTTTAAGTTCTACCCATTCAAATGGTACATCTGGATATTGCTCAATTAAGCTAATCATACTATTACCCACTTCACACACCAACACGCCATTTTCGGTTAAGTAATCTGGTGCTTGTTTCAAAATTTGTTTGGTAATGTTTAAGCCATCACTGCCAGAACCTAAGGCTAACTCTGGTTCAAAATGGAATTCTTCTGGCATATCGGCGAGATCTTCTTCATCCACATAAGGTGGATTGGTCACGATAAGATCGTATTTCTGTCCCAAAATATTTTCAAATAAGTTTGATTGAATCGGGAATACACGATGCTCTAATTGATGGCGTGAAATATTGATCTCTGCGACATTAAGTGCATCAACCGATAAATCTACCGCATCTACTTCCGCATTCGGGAAAGCATAAGCACAAGCAATGGCAATACAACCGCTGCCTGTGCATAGATCGAGAATATGATTTGGTTCTTGTGAAATTAAATCTTCAAAGCGATCTTGAATTAAAGCACTAATTGGAGAACGTGGAATAATGGTTCGTTCATCGACATAAAATTCGTGACCGCAGAACCAAGCGCTATTCGTTAAATATGCCACAGGTATGCGTTGTTCGATTCGGGTTAATACAAGTTGAACTAAGGTTTCTTTTTCAGATGAGGTTAATCGACTGTTAAATAATTCGGTAGGTAAATCAATGGGTAAATGTAAGCTACTTAAAACGAGTTGCAGGCTTTCATCCCAAGGATTATCGTGCCCTTGCCCGAAGTAAATATCAGATCGATTGAGAATGCTATACGTCCAACGCAGAAAATCTTGGATGGTTTGCAGTTCGTTTGCAACATTATCTTCCAAGATAGTTGCAACTAATTCTTGGTTATGTGAAGTTTCCATCGCATTTCTCCATAAAAGTGAGTAGAAAAGTTAGCATAAAATTAGGTATGAAAATTTGGCGTAGTTATACCACAGATGAGAATGTAGAACTATGATATGATACGCAAAATTTGAAAATTAATGAGAAAAAAATGCAAGACGAATTTGATTTATTCCGCACGGAAACCAAAGGCATTAAGCCAATTAAACAAGATACTTTTGTTGCCCCCCGCCAAAAACGTGATCAGAAAAAAATAGAATTGAAAGAATTACGAGCGAAAGAAGATACATTGTTCTATTTTTCTGATGAATATGAGCCATTACTGAATGACAATGATGGTGTTGTGAAATATTTACGTGATGGGGAAGATTCCCATTTATTAAAACAACTTCGTCGTGGAGATTTTTCGCCAGAATTGTTTTTAGATTTACACGGTTTAACCCGTGAACAAGCTAAGCAAGAATTAGCTGCACTTTTACTGGCTTGTGAAAATGAGCATGTTGATTGTGCCAGCATTATGACGGGCTATGGCACCTTTACATTGAAAAAACAAATTCCACGTTGGCTAGTACAACATCCTAAAGTGCGGGCATTACATCAAGCACCAAGGGAGTGGGGCGGTGAAGCTGCAATTTTGATTTTAGTCGATTTGTAAAAAACGTTATAAAAAATACCGCACTTTTACTGCTAGGGCAAAGTGCGGTATTTTCTTTTATGTTTTTACTTGAATTATTGTGTTGCTTGAATTGCGGTTAAGGCAATTGTGTACACAATATCATCAACTAAGGCACCACGAGATAAGTCATTGACTGGTTTGCGCATACCTTGAAGCATTGGGCCAATAGACACTAAATCTGCAGAGCGTTGTACTGCTTTGTAAGTCGTGTTACCCGTATTTAAGTCAGGGAATACAAATACCGTTGCTTTACCTGCTACTGGTGAATTTGGTGCTTTAGAGCGAGCCACATCTTCCATCACTGCCGCATCGTATTGTAATGGGCCATCGATTAATAAATCAGGGCGTTTTTCTTTCGCAATACGAGTTGCTTCTTTCACTTTTTCTACATCAGCACCGCTACCAGATGTACCTGTTGAGTAAGAAATCATCGCGACTTTTGGATCAATACCAAATGCTTTAGCAGAATCTGCTGATTGAATTGCAATTTCAGCAAGTTGTTCTGCAGTTGGATCTGGGTTTACCGCACAGTCACCATAAACAAGCACTTGATCTGGTAATAACATAAAGAAGATCGAAGAAACAATCGAACTACCTGGTGCAGTTTTGATGATTTGCATTGGTGGTCGAATGGTGTTTGCAGTCGTGTGGACAGCGCCAGATACTAAACCATCCACTTCATTTGCTTCTAGCATCATTGTGCCAAGTACCACAGTGTCTTCTAATTGCTCACGAGCCGCAGTTTCGGTCATACCTTTTGCTTTACGTAATTCAACTAAACGAGCAACATAGTTTTCACGAACGTCAGCAGGATTGATGATTGTAATGCCTTTACCTAATTTAACACCTTGTGCTTCTGCAACTCGTTGAACGGATGCAGGATCTGCTAAAAGCACACATTCCGCAATGCCACGTTCTGCACAAAGTACGGCTGCTTTGATTGTACGAGGTTCATCGCCTTCAGGAAGCACAATACGTTTTTTCGCCGCACGAGCAAGTTCAGTTAATTGGAAACGGAATGCAGGTGGGGATAAGCGAGGTAAACGGCTGGAATCTGCAACTAAATTATTGATAAAGTCAGCATTAAAGTGTTGGCTAATGTATTGTTTAATATTTTCAATACGTTCTTTGTCATCAACAGGCACTTCCAGATTAAAACTTTGTAAACTTAATGCAGTTTGCCAAGTATTGCCTTCAATACGGAAGATCGGTAATTTCGCTTTTTCAAAAGTTGGACGGCAAAGTTTATTAATTTGAGCATCAATTTTGTAACCGCCAGTTAATAAGAGACCGCCGATTTCAATACCATTTGACGCTGCAAGAGCGGCTGCCACAAGCACATCTGGACGATCTGCTGAAGCGACTAATAAACTGCCTGCACGGAAATGCTCAACCATATTTGGTAAACTTCTTGCGCAGAAAGTGATACCACGAATACGGCGATTGATTTCCCCTTCATTAATGATTGATGCACCTAAATGTTTGACTAAGTCGATTGCTCGTGTAGCGATTAAATTTGCATTCCAAGGCACACAAGCTAATAACTTGATGGCACTACCTGCAAATAATTTGTTTACTTCTGTTTCGCTAATATGATTGTGTTGGAATGAATCAAAGATTTCAGCAAGATCGGGGCGTGTACGACCAGATTCATCAACGGGTGCATTAAATTTGTTTACAACTACGCCTAAAAGATTTGGATTGTTTTTACCACCAAATAAAGAGGCTGCTGCTTCTACACGATCTTTTAATTCGGTTGGGGTTTCAGTTGCTGGTGCTGCAACTAATACGATTTCTGCATCTAATGCTTGTGCAATTTCATAGTTGATATTATTTGCATAACCGTGTTTTCTTGTTGGAATTAAACCTTCCACCACAACGATATCGTTGTTTTTGGTTAATTGTTGGTGGTTAGCTACAATTTTTTCTAACAATACGTCAGACTGATTTTGACCAATTAATGATTCTGCCACGCTTAACATAAAGGGTTCGGCAGTTTCAAGGCTAGTGCTAGTGCGAATAATAGAGGTTGTGCGATCCAATTTATCTTCGCCAGTGCTTGGTTGAGAAACGGGTTTCATAAAAGCAACTTTCGCGCCTTTTTGTTCGAGAGAGTGGATTAATCCAAGACTAATGCTAGTTAAACCCACGCCTGTACTTACAGGGATAAGAATAATCGTGCGAGACATAGTTAAACCTTAATATGTATATGTTATAAATAAAAACTGCCGAAAAATTCGGCAGTTTGTTGTTGAATTAGAAACAAAGTTTTGCGGTATCTTGTGCGATAACCAATTCTTCGTTAGTTGGAAGAACAATCGCTTTAAATGCTGAATCATCAGTCGTGATTACGCCATCTTTACCAAAACGTGCGGCAAGATTTCGTTCATTATCGATTTGAATGCCAAATAATTTTAAGTGATTCAATGCTAATTCACGAACGTGCGCTGAGTTTTCGCCAATACCACCAGTGAATGCAATCGCATCTAAGTGATCATCGCCCAACACAGCCATATAAGCACCAATGTATTTCGCTAAACGATAGCTATAAACATTTAAAGCGCGTTTTGCTTCTGGTTTAGATGCATTATCGTAGTTATCTTCAGCATAACGGCAGTCGCTGGTTACTTCAGTTAAACCTAAAAGACCAGATTTTTTCACTAAAGTCTCTTCGATTTGTTCCATAGACATACCTAGTGTTTTGTATAGATAGAATACGATTGCAGGGTCAATATCGCCACAACGCGTACCCATTACCAAACCTTCTAGTGGAGTTAAGCCCATTGATGTATCAATACATTGACCGTTACGCACAACAGAAACAGAACCACCATTACCTAAGTGACAAATAATAGCATTGACTTGGTCTGCGGGTTTGCCTACATATTCAGCGACTTCACGAGAAATGAAGTAGTGACTTGTGCCGTGTGCACCATAGCGACGTACGCCGTGTTCTTTATATAAAGAGTATGGAAGGGCATAAAGGAATGCTTCTTCAGACATAGTTTGGTGGAATGCTGTATCAAAAACTACCACGTTTTTATCTTTTAAGTGTGGGAATGCGTTAAATGCTTCGCGAATACCAATTAAGTGAGCAGGGTTGTGAAGTGGCGCAAATTGTGCAGCATCTTCAATACCTTTAACAACTTCATCAGTTACGATAACAGATTGGGTGTATTTTTCGCCACCGTGAACGATACGGTGACCAATTGCTGCGATAGAATTTTTTAGTTCATCAGTCAGAATGTTAGATGCAATAAAATTAAGCGCTTCAGTATGCGCTGCGCCTGCGCCTAAATCTGCGTTACCTTTCTCTCCATTGAGTTTCCATTTGATACGTGCTTCTGGTAAGAAAAATGCTTCGGCTAAGCCAGATAATTTTTCTTCCCCTGTTGCTGGATCAAGAATTGCAAATTTTAGTGAAGAACTACCGCAGTTAAGGATAAGAACAAGTTTTGACATAGGAACCCTATATTTGATTGAGGTTAATAGAAATCCATCATTTAAGATGGTTTGAAAAATTAGGTATAGGATACACCTTTTGATGAATAAAATAAATTCATCGGTAAGGAAAAAATACAAACTTTATCGTATTTTTTGAAAAATTAAACTATTTTTACTAAAAATAGACTTAAAATAGCGTATGATAAGTGCGGTCAATTTTTTGAGGTGTTTTTTATGGCGTTTTTTTCCATTTTTAAACAGGGACAAATTTATCTTAATACTTGGCCGCAGGAGGCGAAGTTAGGGATTATTTTCCCTGAAAACCGTATTATGAAAGCCACGAGTTTTGCACAAAAATTTATGCCTTTTGTTGCTGTATTTGCAATACTGTGGCAACAGATTTATGCAAAAAATGATTTAATGGCATTTTCTATCGCAATTTTGACCGCACTTTTTGCCTTGCTTATTCCTTTTCAAGGGCTTTATTGGCTTGGTAAGCGTGCAAATTCACCATTAGAAAATCAAAGTGCGGTATGGTTTTACGATATTTGCGAACGCTTAAAACAACAAAATGAACCCTTGCCTTTTGTGCAAGAAAAACCGACATATCAACATTTAGCGGAAGTCTTAAGGAAAGCTCAAAGCAAATTTGAACGTGCTTTTTGGCAGGAAATTTAGTTTACGCAAACGTTTTCTTTTTGGCTGTATTTTTGTAGAATACCTCGGTCGTTTTAAACGGCCGTTTTTCATTGAGAGATTTTTTAATGATCGATTACATTATTATTGGCATTATCGCTTTTTCCATTCTTGTCAGTTTATTACGTGGTTTTGTACGCGAAGTACTTTCACTTGGTAGCTGGGTTGTGGCATTTATCGTAGCAAGCCAGTTCTATCCTTATCTTGCCACTTATCTTACGCAAATTGAATCAATGTATGTGCGTAATGGAACTGCAATCGCCATTCTGTTTGTTCTGACTTTAATCGTGGGCGCAATAGTAAATTATGTGATTAGTCAATTAGTAGATAAGACGGGTTTAAGCGGCACTGATCGCGTATTAGGTGCAGCTTTCGGTTTAGTGCGCGGTGCATTGATTGTGGCTGCGTTGTTATTTTTTATGGATACTTTTACCAATTTTGAACAAACTGATTGGTGGAAAGAATCTCAATTAATACCGCACTTTGGTTTTATTATTGAATGGTTCTTTCAACAGCTTCAGTCAAGTTCAAGTTTTTTAAATCCAACGCTTAATCAATAAGGAACACAAAATGTGTGGTATTGTCGGTATTGTTAGCCAAAGTCCGGTTAATGAATCTATTTATGCAGCATTAACTCTTTTGCAACATCGTGGACAAGATGCGGCGGGTATTGTAACGGTTGATGATGAAAACCGTTTCCGCTTACGTAAAGCTAATGGCTTAGTCAGCGATGTGTTCCGCCAAGAGCATATGCTACGCTTGCAAGGAAATGCTGGATTAGGGCATATTCGCTATCCTACGGCAGGAAGTTCTAGCGTCTCAGAGGCACAACCTTTTTATGTAAATTCTCCCTATGGTGTCACTTTGGTGCATAACGGCAATTTAACCAACTCAGTGGAGTTAAAAGAAAAAGTCTTTAAAACTGCCCGCCGTCACGTAAACACTAATTCAGATTCTGAACTTCTTCTTAATATTCTCGCTAATCATCTTGATCACATTCCTCAAAACCATCTCGATCCACAAGATATTTTTTATGCCGTTCGTAAAACTCACAATGATATTCGTGGTGCTTATGCCTGCGTAGCGATGATTATTGGACATGGGATGGTTGCATTTAGAGATCCTTTTGGTATTCGTCCTTTGGTGTTGGGTAAACGTGAAGAAAATGGCAAAACTGATTATATGTTCGCCTCTGAAACAGTAGCTTTAGATATTGTCGGTTTCGAGTTTGTACGTGATATTGCTGCGGGCGAAGCCGTTTATGTCACGTTTGATGGCGAGCTTTATTCACAACAATGTACCGAAAGTGCGGTGTTAAATCCTTGTATTTTTGAGTATGTTTATTTTGCACGCCCAGATTCAACGATTGATGGCGTCTCTGTTTATGCCGCACGTGTTCACATGGGCGAAAAACTCGGACAGAAAATTGCAAAAGAATGGGCGGATGAAATTGATAATATTGATGTGGTCATTCCTATTCCTGAAACTTCAACAGATATTGCGTTACAAATAGCTCGTGTACTAGGGAAACCTTATCGCCAAGGATTTGTGAAAAATCGCTATGTTGGTCGTACGTTTATTATGCCAGGACAAGCACAGCGTATTAGTTCTGTTCGTCGCAAATTGAATACCATTAAAGCTGAATTTAAAGATAAAAACGTGTTATTGGTGGACGATTCTATCGTTCGTGGCACAACCTCTGAGCAAATTGTTGAAATGGCTCGCTCAGCTGGTGCGAAGAAAATTTACTTTGCCTCTGCTGCTCCTGAAATTCGTTATCCGAATGTATATGGTATTGATATGCCGAGTTGTGATGAACTGATCGCTTACGGTCGAAATGTTGAGGAAATTGCACATTTGATCGGCGTAGATAAATTAATTTTCCAAGATCTGACTGCACTTACTGAATCTGTTCAATTGGAAAATCCAGCCATTCAAGGTTTTGATTGTTCTGTTTTCACAGGCGAATATATTACAGGCGATATTAGCCCTGAATATCTTAATAAAATCGCAACTCAACGCAATGATAGTGCAAAGAAAAAACGTGAAAAACAAGCATCCAATCTTGAAATTTATAATGAACAATAAATTGCGATAAGGCGAGATATTTAGTCCGATAAAAATCACCGCATTAAAAAAGTGCGGTGATTTTTTTATTTGTTTTTTAGGATTTCTTCTAGATAGTTTTCGCAATCAGAATATTGAAATTGGAATCCAGCGTTGAGTAATTTTTCAGGCACAACATTTTGGCTTTCTAGTAATAGATTCGCTCGTTCGCCAAGCATGAAATGTAATAGCCATTTTGGAATGGTTGTAAAGGCAGGACGTTTTAATATTCGAGCCAAAGTGCGGTTAAATTTATGCTGTTTTATGGGATTCGGGGCTGAGAAGTTAAATGCGCCTCTACATTCTGAATGATCGAGTAAAAATAAAATGCCGTTTACCATATCTTCCAAAGCAATCCAGGGAAAATATTGCTCTCCCTTGCCCAGTTTACCGCCAAGTCCCCATTTGTATAAAGGCAACATTTTAGCAAGCGCACCCCCTTTTTTAGAAAAGACTATTCCTGTTCTAATCAAACAAACCCTCGCATTAGCTTGTCGCGCGATATTTTCCCAATCTTGGCATAATTGTGCGGTAAAGGTTTTTGCTGTTTTGCTTGTTTCGGTAATTTTTTGTTCGCCTTGATCGCCGTAAATTCCAGTTGCTGAACCTGATATAAAAATTGGGTATTGCTGATACTGATTGATGAATTCAACCAGTTGAGTAGTGAGGCTTAAACGACTTTCTCGTAAAATAGATTTCTGGTTTTTCGACCAAACTTTATGAAAAATTGGCTCGCCAGCAAGATTGATGATGGCATCAAACTGTTCTTGTAAATCGAGTTCTGAAAGTGCGGTAATAAATTTGATGTTTTTTTGCTTTGAGAGAGTGTGCGGCGAACTTGAGCGCGTTAAGATCGTCACTTGTTCATTACGTAAGCAAAGTTGTTCAACAAGTGCTTTGCCGATAAGCCCTGTGCCTCCTGTTAATAAAATATTCATTACAATGCGTTTTCAAATAAACGTTGGATATTTTGCAATAATTCAGCAATAGGTTTATCGTTTGTGGGCGTGACAAAAATAGTATCATCGCCTGCGATAGTGCCTAAAATGCCTTCCGATTTTCCAATGGAATCAAGTAATCGTGCAATTAATTGAGCAGCACCGGGCGTCGTTTTTATTACGATTAACATCGAATTGTGATCAACATCTAAGACAAGATTTTTTAATGGACTACTGGTATTGGGAACACTTAATTCATTTGGTAAGCAATAGACCATTTCCATTTTTGTATTACGAGTGCGAACCGCACCAAATTTGCTGAGCATTCTCGATATTTTTGATTGATTAATACCAGTAAAGCCTTGTTTTTTTAAGGCATCGACAATTTCATTTTGAGAACCAAAGCGTTCTTGATTGAGTAATTCTTTAAAAGCACGAGTTAAATTGTCAGTCATCTTTATTTTTTAATAGTCAAAATTTGCATAAGAATTGCATAAAAATTCACTTTCATCAACTGAAATATGAATAAGAACAAAGAGAAGAAAATATTTATCTCAGAAATGTGAACTAGATCATAGAATGATATTTCTCTATTTGTAATTGTAAGATGAACATTTTAAAATCAGTCTGTTTTAAATTAACTAACACATAAGGAGTATTTATGAAAGTTGCTGTATTAGGTGCCGCAGGTGGTATTGGTCAAGCATTAGCGTTATTACTAAAACTTCAGTTGCCAGCAGGCACCGACTTAGCATTATATGATATTGCCCCAGTAACACCAGGTGTTGCAGTAGATGTGAGCCATATTCCAACAGCAGTGAATGTAAAAGGTTTTTCTGGCGAAGATCCAACTCCTGCACTTGAAGGTGCGGATGTTGTATTAATTTCTGCTGGTGTTGCACGTAAACCTGGTATGGATCGTTCAGATTTATTCAATATTAATGCAGGTATCGTGCGTGGTTTAATTGAGAAAGTCGCGATTACTTGCCCAAAAGCTTGTGTTGGTATCATCACTAACCCAGTAAATACTACTGTTGCGATTGCGGCTGAAGTGTTGAAAAAAGCAGGCGTTTATGACAAACGTAAATTATTTGGTGTGACAACTTTAGACGTGTTACGTTCTGAAACTTTTGTGGCTGAATTAAAAGGTTTAAATGTTTCTCGTACCAGCGTTCCTGTTATTGGTGGTCACTCAGGTGTGACTATTCTTCCATTACTTTCTCAAGTTCAATATGCAAAATGGAATGAAGATGAAATCGAACCATTAGCAAAACGTATCCAAAATGCAGGTACAGAAGTGGTCAATGCAAAAGCAGGTGGCGGTTCTGCAACGCTTTCAATGGCGCAAGCTGCGGCACGTTTTGCTCGTTCTTTAGTGAAAGGATTAAGTGGCGAGACAGTGGTTGAATGTACTTATGTTGAAGGCGATGGCAAATATGCTCGTTTCTTCTCTCAACCCGTTCGTTTAGGCAAAGAGGGTGTAGAAGAAATTTTACCAATTGGCCTATTAAGCAATTTTGAACAACAAGCTTTAGAAAATATGTTGCCAACTTTACGTGCAGATATTGAATTAGGCGAAAAATTTATTAATGGTTAATCGTTAAACAATAAGAAGGGAATATAAAATTCTCTTTTTATTAAAATAAAAAAGCCACCAAATGGTGGCTTTTGTTTGTATCTTTATTATTTCTGACGCATTGCAGGGAATAAGATCACATCACGAATTGATGGTGCATTTGCATAAAGCATTGCTAGGCGGTCGATACCTAAACCTTCCCCAGCTGTTGGTGGTAAGCCGTGCTCTAATGCAACAACAAAGTCTTCATCTTTAAACATCGCTTCATCATCGCCAGCTTCTTTTGCAGCCACTTGTGCATCAAAACGTTCATTTTGATCTTCTGCGTCATTTAATTCTGAGAAACCATTACCGATTTCACGACCACCGATAAAGAGCTCAAAACGATCTGTTACATCTGGATTTTCATCATTACGACGTGCAAGTGGAGAAATTTCCGCAGGATGAGCCATTAAGAATGTTGGTTGAATTAAGTGATGTTCAGCCACTTCTTCAAAAATTGCATTGACAATGCTGCCTAAACCCCAAGATTTTTGTACTTCAATACCTAAGCGTTCTGCCGTGGCTTTTGCACGATCAAAGTCATATAAATCTTCTTTTACGATACCTTTGTCTGCACCATATTTAACCGTTGCATCGTGTAACGTAATACGTTCGAATGGTTTACCAAAATCAAATTCGTATTCGCCGTATTTCACAATAGTAGTACCAAGAATATCAATCGCTAATTTACGAAGCAGTTCTTCGGTGTTATCCATTAAATCATGGTAATCCGCATAGGCTTGATAATATTCAAGCATAGTAAATTCTGGATTATGACGAACAGAAACCCCTTCATTACGGAAGTTACGGTTTAATTCAAATACTCGTTCAAACCCACCAACGACTAAGCGTTTTAAATAAAGTTCAGGTGCGATACGTAAATACATATCCACATCTAATGCATTGTGATGAGTTACGAAAGGACGCGCAGATGCACCGCCTGGAATGACTTGTAACATTGGCGTTTCCACTTCCATAAAGCCTTTAGAAATGAAATATTCACGAATCCCCGCGACAACTTTAGAACGAATAATAAAAGTGCGGCGAGATTCTTCGTTAGAAATTAAATCTAAATAACGTTGGCGATAACGAACTTCTTGGTCGGTTAAACCGTGGAATTTATCTGGTAATGGGCGAAGTGCTTTAGTTAAAAGTTGAACCTCAGTGGTTTTAACGGTAAGTTCATCGGTTTTTGTTTTAAATAAAGTGCCTTTAACGCCAACGATGTCGCCTAAATCCCAAGTACCAACGTCATCTTTATAAACACCTTCAGGCAAATTATCGCGTGCAACATAAAGCTGGATTTTACTGCTCATATCTTGAATAGTGATAAACGTTGCTTTACCCATTGCACGACGAGTCATAATACGACCAGCAACTTGTACTTCAATGCTTTTTTCTTTTAAGATTTCCCCGTCTTCTGCATCATATTGATTGTGCAAATCTTGTGCGAGAGCATCACGACGAAACTTGTTTGGAAATGCATTACCTTTTGTACGTAATGCGGCTAATTTTTCACGACGAACGAGCATTTCGCCATTGAGATCTAATTCTTTAACTTCTTGTTCTGACATGTTGTTTACCTTTAATTTTAACTTTAAAAATACCTTAAAAAATAACCGCACTTTTGGGTTATTTCTATGATGGGATAAGTAACGCGTCTTTACTTATCCAGCAAATCATGCTTAAAGCCCAGCTTTTAAACTCGCTTCAATAAATCGATCTAAATCCCCGTCTAATACGGCTTGCGTATTACGGTTTTCCACGCCAGTACGTAAATCTTTAATGCGTGAATCGTCTAATACGTAAGAGCGAATTTGGCTTCCCCAACCAATGTCCGATTTATTATCTTCCATTGCTTGCTTATCCGCATTTTTCTTCTGTAACTCAAGCTCATACAATTTTGCTTTTAATTGTTTCATCGCTTGATCTTTGTTTTTGTGCTGTGAACGGTCGTTTTGACATTGCACTACAATACCACTTGGCATATGGGTAATTCGCACCGCACTTTCTGTTTTGTTTACGTGCTGACCACCTGCCCCCGATGCTCGATAAACATCAATACGTAAATCAGCAGGATTGATTTCAATATCAATATCGTCATCAATTTCAGGATAGACAAATGCTGCACTGAATGATGTGTGACGACGGTTATTGGAATCAAATGGACTTTTACGCACTAAACGATGAATCCCCGTTTCTGTTCGTAACCAACCAAAAGCATATTCTCCGCTCACTTTAATGGTTGCTGATTTTAATCCTGCTACATCGCCGTCAGAGACTTCCATCAGTTCTGTTTTAAAACCTTTGCTTTCAGCCCAACGAAGATACATACGCAGCAACATTTCTGTCCAATCTTGAGCTTCCGTACCGCCAGAGCCTGCTTGTAAGTCCACATAGCAATCGCAAGCATCATGTTCGCCACTAAACATTCGACGGAACTCTAATTTTTCGAGTTGTTGTTCGAGTTCATCTAATTCCGCTACCGCTTCATTGAAGGTGTCTTCGTCTTCTGCTTCGATAGCAAGTTCTAACAAGCCATCAACATCTTCTAAACCTTGTTCTAAATTTTTGATGGTATTTACAACTTGTTCTAAAGAAACCCGTTCTTTACCAAGCGTTTGGGCTTTATCTGGAGCATTCCACACATCTGGCTGTTCTAGTTCGGCATTGACTTCTTCTAAACGCTCAACTTTGGCATCAAAGTCAAAGATACCCCCGAAGCACCGAAGTGCGGTCAGATAAATCGATGATTTTATTTTTTACAGGATTGATTTCAAACATAATAAATTCACTGTGTGATAAAATGTGGAATTATATGCTATTTTCTGATTTTTGGATAGTTTGACCTTGCAGAAATTAGCAATCTCTCTATAATTTCAGACTTTCTTACTCAAGCTAATTTAGGAATAAAAAATGAAGAAAATTTTTACCGCACTTTTGTGCGTGGCTGCGGCTAATGCAATGGCAGATGATGCGGCAATTAAACGCAAATTACAGTCTTTTAATGTATCAAATATTACTATTAAATCTTCGCCGATTTCAGGCATTAGAACGGCTGTCACGGATCAAGGTATACTTTATGTGAGCGAAGATGGAAAATATCTTTTTGAAGGTAAACTTTATGAACTCACAAATAATGGCCCTGTTGATGTAGCAGGTAAAATTTTAGTGGATAAACTTAATTCTTATAAAGACGAGATGATTGTTTATCCTGCGAAAAATGAAAAACACGTAGTAACAGTATTTATGGATATTACCTGCCATTATTGCCATTTGTTACATCAGCAATTAAAAGAATATAACGATCTTGGTATTACTGTGCGTTATTTAGCTTTCCCTCGCGCAGGTATGAATAATCAAACGGCGAAACAAATGGAAGCGATTTGGACGGCGAAAGATCCCGTTTTTGCTTTAAATGAAGCAGAAAAAGGCAATTTACCAAAAGAAGTTAAAACGCCAAATATCGTGAAAAAACATTATGAATTAGGTATTCAATTTGGTGTACGAGGAACACCAAGTATTGTTACCTCAACTGGTGAGCTTATTGGCGGTTATTTAAAACCAGCTGATTTATTGAGCGCACTTGAAGAAACAGCGAAATAATTTTATAATGAAAAGCAAGGGGCAGTTGCCTACCCCTTGTGTTTTAATAGTCGGTATGCTTAATATGCTGGGGAGCTTAAAAGCATTAACAACACAAAAATTATGATATAAATACATAATTTAGGCATCATTAAAATCCTTAGCTGACACAATAGTTAGACTAATGGTCAGTAGGGCTTTTAACCCCTGTCAGCATTCAGGGTTAAAAGCCCTGACCGACAGGAAAAAGTATAGATAAAAGAGCTGTTGATTTCAACAGCTTTTTGCTTTTAGGTATGAATTAATATCCAGTGAAAAAACTTATCAAACGCCGTGAAATTCCAGTTGGAAATTCTGTTTCAACCCATCCGTTATTAGATCGCCTTTATCGCGCTCGTCATATTAAAAACACCAAAGAATTAGACCGCACTTTGAAATCAATGCTCAATCCAAATCAATTATATGGCATTGATCAAGCGGTAAATTTATTAGTTGAAGCCTATCAACAACAGCAAAAAATAGTGATTGTTGGGGATTTTGATGCAGATGGTGCAACCAGCACAGCATTGAGTGTGCTGGCTTTAAGACAACTTGGTTTTTCCGATGTAGATTACCTTGTGCCAAATCGATTTGAACAAGGTTATGGCTTGAGTATTCCCGTGGCTGAAATGGCAATTGAAAAGGGCGTTCAGCTTTTAATGACGGTGGATAACGGCGTTTCATCTTTTGACGGTGTGGCATTTTTGAAAGAAAAAGGCATTCGAGTTTTAGTCACGGATCATCATTTACCCCCCGAAACTTTGCCGCCAGCCGATGCGATTGTTAATCCTAATTTAAGTCAGTGTCATTTCCCTTCAAAATCCTTGGCAGGTGTGGGTGTGGCATTTTATTTGATGTTAGCAGTACGAGCAAAATTTCGTGAACTCGGTATTTTTACGGCAGAAACACAACCTAATTTTACTGATTTGCTCGATCTGGTGGCACTAGGCACCATCGCTGATGTTGTGCCTTTAGATCAAAATAATCGTATCCTTGCTTATCAAGGTTTAATGCGTATCCGTGCTAGACATTGCCGTCTTGGTATTATTGCGTTGGCAGAAGTGGCTAACCGTAATGTAGAGCAGTTTACTTCAAGTGATCTCGGTTTTTGTATTGGGCCGCGTTTAAATGCAGCAGGGCGTTTAGATAATATGTCGATTGGGGTAGAACTTTTGCTGGCGAACGAAATGTCGAAAGCCAGAGAATTAGCTTTAGATCTCGATCAGCTTAACCAAACTCGTAAAGAAATTGAAGCAGGTATGAAGCTTGAGGCAATAAAAATTTGTCAAAATCTTACCGCACTTTTTAAAGAGTTACCCTATGGTATTACACTTTATCAATCAGATTGGCATCAAGGCGTATTAGGCATTGTGTCATCAAGGGTTAAGGATCAATATCATCGTCCAGTGATTGCCTTTACGCAAGATAGTGAGGGAATTTTGAAAGGTTCAGCTCGTTCTATTGAGGGGTTACATATGCGCGATGTTTTAGAGCGTATTCATTCGCAACATCCTAATATAATTTTAAAATTTGGCGGACACGCAATGGCTGCTGGGTTGAGTATTCGAGAAGAATATTTTGCCGATTTCCAACATCTTTTTAATCAAACCATTGCCGATTGGTTTGATGAAGAACATCTGCAAGGCATAATTTGGACAGATGGCGAACTGAATTCAAATGAATTTAATCTTGAAACGGCAGAGTTGATAAAATCGGTAGGCACTTGGGGACAAGGGTTTCCTGAGCCTTGCTTTGATGGCGAATTTAAAATTTTGGATCAGCGTGCGATTGGGCAAAATAAAAATCATCTAAAAATGTTGCTAGAACCGAAACAAGGCGGGGTTTTATTAGATGCGATTGCGTTTAATATTAATACAAGATTGTATCCTGATCTTTCAATTAAACAGGCTCGTTTAGCCTATAAATTAGATATTAACGAATTTCGTGGCAATCGTAGCCTACAATTATTGGTAGATTATATTGAGCCGATAGATGAGTGATAGAATGAAATTAAAAGGGTTATTGGCATTTTGTTTGCTTTTTTTATCGTCGTTTGTTTTAGCAGAAGTCAATCAGAAAGAATTTTCAGTGCAAAATTCTCCGCACTTGCCATCAAGGGACACAATCTATTTTGAAGACGGGCGTGATTATTTTTCTTATAAAGAACCTATCGAACAAGTGTCTCGAACCGATAAAAAAATCCGCATTCAATTCTTTTTTGATTACGATTGCCGCGTATGTTCGTCAGCACAAGATATTTTAGAGCTTTATAGCCAAATACGCACATATAAAGTTGTGTTGGAACAATATCCTATTGCAACTGCCGATAGCCAGTTTAGCGCACGTATTTTTTATACTTTGCAAGCATTAAGTGCGAGCGAATTATCCAATGTTTTGTTATTTGAAACTTCAGAAAAATCCCGTTATACAGAATTGTCTACATCAAATAAAATTCAACAATGGGCAGAAAAACAAGGGCTAGATAAGCAGTTATTTATTCAAACTGAAAATTCACAAAGCGTAAAAGAACAAATTCAAAATGCAATTGAATTGACGGAAGAATATGGTGTTTTTACCTATCCTTATGTTGTTATTGGGGGAAAATATGTACTCACTGCAAGTACGCTTTATAACGATGATTATAGCGTAGCAGTGTTAGATTTTTTGGTAAATAAAATAGAACAGGAACAAAAACAATGAAAATAGGAATTGTTGGTGCAATGGCACAAGAAGTCGAAATTTTAAAAAATTTAATGGCTGATAGAACGGAAACTCGAGTAGCAAGTGCGGTCATTTTTGAAGGCAAAATTAACGGTAAAAATGTTGTATTATTGCAATCAGGCATTGGAAAAGTGGCAGCTGCCATTGGCACGACGGCATTGTTGCAATTAGCCAAGCCAGATTGTGTGATCAATACTGGCTCTGCAGGTGGGGTAGCAAAAGGCTTAAAAGTGGGGGATATTGTGATTTCTGATGAAACACGCTATCACGATGCGGATGTGACCGCTTTTGGCTATGAAAAAGGGCAGTTGCCTGCTAATCCTGCGGCATTTTTATCGGACAAAAAATTAGCAGATCTCGCTCAAGAAATTGCAGAAAAGCAAGGGCAATCAGTAAAACGTGGTTTAATTTGCTCTGGCGATAGTTTTATTAATAGTGAAGACAAAATTGCACAAATAAAAGCAGACTTCCCGAATGTGACGGGGGTTGAAATGGAAGCCACTGCGATTGCACAAGTTTGCTATGCGTTTAATGTGCCTTTTGTGGTGGTTCGAGCAATTTCTGATGGCGGCGATGGCAAAGCAAGTATGTCTTTTGAAGAGTTTTTACCATTAGCGGCGAAGCAGTCTTCGGCATTAGTATTAGGGATGATTGACAGACTGTAGTAATAATCTTTTAATAAGATAATAAATGCTAAAATTGAAGGCATAGCTATTAGCTATGCCTTTTTATATGAACCTATTAGAATTTATAGTTTAAACTCAGAATATAAGTTCTTCCACGTGCAAAGTTATAAAGTACAGATTTATCTTTTACTCCATCTTCACAATCACTACTTTTACTACAAATTGAATCATTTAAACTTGAATAATAACGTTGCGAAGCTGCGTCATTTCCAGCATCTAATGGATCAACATAACGTTTATCTAATAGATTTTGTACTTCCGCTTTAATAATCAAATCTTTGATTGGTTCATAGCTGACGTGTAAATCTAAAATAATCGGTTGTTTTTTAATCTCTTCTGTTTTTTTCACGGCATAGTAAGTTCTTTGACCTGAAGTATTTTTTTCATAGTGAGATCCATTGATATATTCTTCTTCAATTGTCGCACGTTTACTTTTTCCATAATAACGAGCTGCCATACCCAAAGTTAATTTTTTATCAAACCAACGTGTACCAAGCTCTAATCTGCCGTAGTCTTTTGGTAGCATTGAAACACGAGATAAGCCATAACCTTGTTTCAAAATATCTTCTTTTGAAGCATTATTCGGACGTGGGCTGGCATCGGCATAATTGGTTGGCTGATTAGTACGTTGATAAGCGTAAGAGACATTCGCAAAAAAACGCCCCATATCATAATTTAACTCTAACTCGGCACCGCTTTTTTTCACGATAGGTTGATAATTTTGATGTGCGATATTAAAGCGAAAACCATTCGTGGCTGCCCAATCAGGTACCTTACCATTTCTCCACCAAACACCGTAAACATTATGGATATAGTTTTTAATAAAGCTACGATAACCCACTAATTTGATACCTAGCACATCGTCTTGAGTGAATAGACCTTTCTTATAAGTATTAAAGCCTAGTTGATAGGTGTCAGATTGTTCAGGTTTTAATGCCGTGTTTACCCCTGCATCAGACACTTGAGAGAAAAACATCTCTTGAATATTCGGCATTCTGTGTGTGCGTGAATAAGTGAAAAATGGCATAAAATAATCGCTTAGTTCCGCACTTAATGTAGCAGAGTGATTGAATGCCTTTTTATGCCCTGATTTATGCAAAATCGGTTCCGCTGTAGTTTCATATCCAACATACTCACCATTAAACGCATAATGGATAAAATTCACGCTGTAATTTAAATGATAAATGCCTTTAGAAAGTGCGGTATCAAAATAGACCGTTTTAAATTTTTGCTTGCCAGAAGGTTGTAAAATCACTGAACGTTGGGGTAGTAAACCTTGGGCACCTTTAAGTCGTCCTAAATTACTGTAGTTACCTCGATCATGTGAAGCATCGTTATAAAACAAACTTAATTCTTCTGGAAAACGGTTTTTACTGTATTCATTGGTAAAATAGTTAAAACCTAATGTGGTTTTTAAATCGATTTCTTTTGGCAACAAGAAAGTATGGCTGTTGTTTATATCAACAATATTTGCGACATTTTTGGTAATAAGTTTATCTGCCACTTGCCAGCCAGCAAAAAAACCACCTTTAGGATAAATGGTTTTACCAATGTTATGTGCAGCCATTAAATTAAGATCAAGATAGCTGTTATTATTGAAGTTATAATTGACTTGGTAATTACGGTTTTCAATTTTGCGAGAACCAATTTTATTATCAAGGGTACGTATTTGTGCCCCTAGTGTATGGTGATCATCGCCATATTCAAATTTTAATAAATGGCTACGTGAACGAGATTGCAAACTGCCTGGTTCAATAGGTGCAACACTATATTGCTCTTTATTATCTTCAAATGATTTGTCAGTTTTTTCAATTCCATCATCACCTTTTTGTAATTCTGTAATTTCTGATGGATCTTTTTTCTCTTCAAGTTGTTTTAAAATGTTCTTTCTTTCTTGATTGTTGTAAACATTTCCATAATTTTGGAAATTTTGTTCATTATCTTTTTTTATGCGTACATTACAATTCTTATCAGTGTAGCGTGTCTCTGTTTCTCCCGTAAGTTTATTTGTTGTGACAATAGGATCTTGACTTCCTGAATATGTAGGCGTCTCTAGGTTACAAGACCAATGTGGTTTAGATAAATCAGGAGTCCACTGTCCAGCTGAGTTTAAAACATAACCTGCATTGCGGAAATAGGCTTCTTTTTCTTTAGCAAGAATATCTTGCCCTAATGATGCTAATCGTTCTCCGCCACCGATACGATAATCTTGTGAGACTTCACGTTGGCTATAACCATACACCACGCCTACATAGCCACCGTTATCAAGCCATTTTCTACCTGCAGCCGTCGTCATAAAATTGGATTTAGTGGCATTGCTCCCTGTCATTCCTTTCAGAATAATGCCGAATGGTTTGTCATCAGTAATGACATCATTAACGCTTAATGTTCTAAAATTAGCACTGCCTGCTAACGCATTTATACCGCTTGCTCCCGAAAAGTTACTTTTATTAACATCTACACCTGCAATAAAATTAGGATCGATTGCCGCACCAAATTGAGAACTTCCGCCTGATTGACCAGAGTCTAAGGCTGTAGAATAAAAAGTCTGTGTTACACCATCAACCATCGTATTGACACGACCTAATCCATTTTCGCCACGAATATTTACAGAAACGACACCCGAACCTTTATCTTGCTGAGTAAATGCCCCAGGAATGCTCCGAATCACTTGGTCAATGGTTTGTGTTTCCTTAAAGACATTTTCACGCGTACTTTTGGCTTTGGCTTCAGTGAAAGGTTTTTTGTCATTTGATATCACTTTTTCTACGACATCAATTTGTCCTAATGTTTCTTCGGCTTGAGCTTGAGTAATCGTCATACCGATTGTATTGATTAGGCCAAGTGTAATTAAATTTAATTTTATAGCTTTCTTCATTATCGTTCCTATTTATTTTTGAGAAAGATTACGATTATCCATTTTATTAAGAGGGATCTCAAGGAATGATTTAATAAATTTAATGAAAATAGCTAAAAATAATAAAAAAAATTAATTTTTAGAGAGAAAAGATGTTGAGGGAATAAAGAAAAAGAAAGTTTGTTTTTTGCAAAATGGACAAATTTATTCGCAAAATCAACCGCACTTTAAAATAGGAAATGACCGCAAAAGTGCGGTCATTTTTGGCGTAAATTTTATAGATTATAAAATAAAGGTACTAAGAACAGCGCGCCAAGTGCGGCAATGATACCGTAAATGATCATAGGTATAATGGTTTTCTTAATAATTGTGCCTTCTTGGTTTGAAATATTTAACACTGAACTTACCGCTACAATGTTATTTATACATACCATATTCCCCATTGCCCCACCAACAGATTGTAAAGCAAGAACAAGTGCGACAGAAATGCCTGTTGTTTCTGCGGTAGAAAGTTGAACACTACCAAATGTTAGGTTGGATACGGTATTTGAACCTGAGAAAAAGGATCCAATCGCGCCTAAGAAAGAGGAGAAAATAGTCCAGTTACTACCAGAAATTTCAGCAAAAGTTCTACCTATAATTTTTACCATAGAATGTTCGCCACCCACTAACATTAGGTTTACCATCACTAAGGCACCAACTAAGGCAATAAATGGATTTTTAGATTGTTGTAAACTTGATACAAAAATCTGTTTAACATTTGAACTGGAAATTTTAAAGACAGGAATCGCAATTAGTACTGTAATGACAAATGGAATCAATGCGGGTACGTAAAGAAGTTTATAGCTTGATGAAACATTTGAGCCAAAAATATTTTTTAAGCTAAAGATTAAACCTTTGCTAATTTCAAATAATCCTAACGAACCTAATGTAGTTGAGAACCAAATAGTTGCGTCATTCATCATTGCTTTGAATGGTAATTGATGAATACGAGTCACAATTAAAAATGCAATAAGTAAACCTGTAGGGAATAATGCTTTAACTACTTCTCCCGTACTTACCGCATTATTATCAAGGTTATTTGTTACTTTTGCTAAACCAATATTGCGATTCGCAGCCCATACGGAAATAAATAAGCCGATTGCACCCCCAACGAGTGATGGAAATTCGTAATTGACTTGAGCAATCAAGAAATAAGGTACTACGCAACCCAGTACGCTAATATAGATAAATACGATGTTTTTACGAATATCATCCCAATTTACTAAGATACGAAGTGCTAATAATGGGATAATAAGTGCAGCAATGGAGTGTATAAATGCTGTAATAGACCCAATTTCTAAAATCATATCTTCTGATAATTTTAAAGCACCAAAACCAAACCAAGTTGGTGTACCTACCGCACCAAAGGATACGGGAACTGAGTTCATAATAAGTGCCAACATCGCCACTTTTAATGGATGAAAACCTAATCCCACTAAAATAGGTGCAGCAATTGCCGCTGGTGTACCAAAACCACTTGCTCCCTCGATCATAAAAGCAAACGCCCAACCAATAATCATTAATTGTGCAACGGGATTTGGATTAATATTTCCTAGCCATTTTCGCATAATATTTGTTGCGCCTGAAATTTCAGAGAAACGGTTAAAGAGAATCGCACCAAAAATTACTGTAATAGGTGTTTGTACCGCAATAATTGCAGAAACAACATTTGCACTAATAGTGACAATATCTGTATTAAAGTGTAAAAGATGAACACCCATAACTAATGTCGCAATCCAAGGTAAGGCAACATAAGAAGGTAGCGCGTTTCTTTTTACCATAAGATAAATCAGTAAAACGATAGGAAAAATACTTAGAATAAAAGACAGCATAAAATATCCTCAGAGTTAGATTAAAAGATGTGGTTATTTTATGGATTTATATGCAAAAGCATATACCTATTTTAAGAAAATGTGATCAATATCTCATAAAATTTAACATTTTATTTTCATTTTTTACATTTTTATTACTATTTGTGTTTAGTTATAGCATTAATAGAAGAATATGGAATATGATAAAGATTGTTTAATGCCATATTAACATTAGCAGGATCACCAAATTCTCACTATAATGCGCAAAATTTTGAGAATGAAAGGATAATTTGTATGGGAATGATTATTACTGTTGATGGTCCTAGTGGTGCTGGGAAAGGGACGCTTTGTTATGTGTTGGCTGAAAAGTTGGGCTATGCTTTTTATTGATAAAAATCTCCCCTTTTAATCGAGGAGATTTTTATTATTCTTTAAATTCTTCCATCATTTCTTGTGCTTTTTTCACCATATCTTCTGAACCAACAAAAAGTGGAACACGTTGGTGGAGTTCCGTTGGTTGAATATCTAAAATTCGACGATAACCATCTGTTGCGACACCACCAGCTTGCTCCGCTAAAAATGCAATAGGATTGCCTTCATATAATAAACGGAGTTTTCCATTTGGATAGTTGGTTGCACTTGGGTAAATATAAATGCCGCCTTTTAATAAGTTGCGGTGGAAGTCTGCTACAAGTGAACCAATATAGCGAGATACGTAAGGGCGATGAGTCGCTTTATCTTCTTCTTGGCAATATTTAATGTATTTTTTTACACCTTGCGGGAATTTCAGGTATTGTCCTTCATTGATGGAATAAATTTTGCCCTCTTTTGGCATTTGCATATTTTCGTGTGACAGACAGAATGTACCGATAGACGGATCATAAGTAAAACCATTAACCCCATTACCAGTGGTATATACCAACATAGTTGATGAACCATAAACAATATAACCAGCCGCGACTTGTTTATTACCTGGTTGCATAAAATCTTCTAAGGTAACAGGTGAGCCAATTGGAGATACGCGACGGTAAATAGAGAAAATTGTACCGACGGATACGTTTACATCAATATTTGAAGAACCATCAAGGGGATCCGTTAAAATAATATATTTTGCATTACGGCCACGTTCTGTATCAAATGCGATAAAACTTTCTTCTTCTTCAGAGGCAAAACCAGCCACTTCTTCACGTGCCATTAATGCCGCTTTCATCGTGTTATGGGCGAATAAATCGAGTTTCATTTGACTTTCGCCTTGTACATTTTCAATACCAGATTGACCGAGAATATTTGTTAAACCTGCTTTGTTAATATCTCGATGAATAATTTTCGCTAAAAGACGAATTGACGACAAAATACCACTCAATTCCCCTTTAGCATTTGGGTATTCTGCTTGGCGTTCAACGATAAATTCACTCAATGTTTTCATAATTTTCCTTTTAGTTTTTCATAATACGTTGATTAATTATAGGGAGTTTGGAGTGTAAACTCTAATGGCAGATTATCAGAATGGGATCTTTATCACAAAAAATTCACATTTATTGTTGTAATTTTTAGAAGCTATCACTTATTTGTTAATTAATTCTGGAGTGATTTTGTGAATTTGCGCTCCAAATAAACTTGGGCTACCATAACCGCACTTTATTAAGCCAAAAGGTAAAAAATGAAAATTGCATTAGGCATTGAGTATAACGGGCAAAATTATTATGGTTGGCAGAGACAAGAAAAAGTCCGCAGTGTACAAGAAGAATTAGAAAAGGCGCTTTCTCACATTGCAAATGAAAAAATTGAAATATTTTGTGCTGGCAGAACGGATTCTGGCGTAAGTGGAACGGGGCAGGTTGTTCATTTTGAAACCAATGCGGTTCGTCCAGAGAAGGCTTGGGCTTTTGGTACGAATGCTCATTTACCTGATGACATTGCAGTGAGTTGGGCAAAACAAGTCGATGATGAATTCCATGCGAGATTTTCTGCAACAGCACGCCGTTACCGTTATATTCTTTATTGTAATAAATTACGCTCTGCGATTTTAGCGGGAGGAATAACCCATTGTCATTTAGATTTAGATGCGGAAAAAATGCATCAGGCAGGGCAATGTTTACTTGGCGAACAGGATTTTTCCTCTTTCCGTGCGGCGCAATGTCAGTCTCATACGCCTTGGCGTAATGTGCATCATTTGAATGTGTCTCGTATCGGAAAATATATTATTGTTGATATTCAGGCGAACGCTTTTGTGCATCATATGGTGCGCAATATTGTGGGAAGTTTGATTGAGGTCGGTGCTGGAAATCAGCCGATTGAATGGATGCAATGGCTGCTTGAGCAGAAAAATCGTCAGCTTGCCGCACCAACAGCAAAACCCGATGGATTGTATTTGGTGGATGTGATTTATCCACAAAAGTTTGATATTCCTAAACGCCCAATTGGTCCTTTATTTTTAGAGGATGGTTTATTAAATCGTCCTTTGAAATAAAGCGTAATTTTATGTTTTAAATAACCATACCTGAAAATATTCTTCATAAAAAAAAGACCGCACTTTAAAAGTGCGGTCAATTTTAAGTGAATTTATATTAATTTTGATATTCCATAGTTCACTAAAAATCCACCAACCACTAGCCATAAATAAATTAGTGTTCCTAAAACAAACGGTTTTAATCCTGCCTTTTTGATTGCGCTTGCTTGTGTAGTTAAGCCAAGGGCAGCCATTGATGAAATTAATAAGAAAGAATCGATTTCAACTAATAAGTTTACGAGTTCTTTTGGTAATAAATCAAAAGAATTAAAAATCGCAACACCAATAAAAAGTACAGCAAACCAAGGAATTGTAATTTTGTGTGACGTATTTTCTGATACTCCATTACTACGTGTTAATAACCAAGAAAGCATTAATAAAAATGGGGCGAGCATCATCACTCGGATCATTTTGGAAATGACGGCAGTATTCGCCACGATAGGATCAATATTTTCCCCAATCGCATAAACTTGAGCCACTTCGTGTACACTAGAACCAACATAAATACCGAATTGATGGGCGTTAATTAAATCTTGTGACCACGTGTAGAACAAGGGGTAAGTAAAAATAGCAAGCGTCCCGAAAATGACCACTACGGCAATCGCCACTGAAACTTTATGGGATTCTGCTTTGGTAACAGGCTCTGCCGCCATAACCGCTGCCGCACCACAAATACTACATCCAGCCCCAGTGAGATAAACTAATTGTTTATCCATTTTTAGATAACGAATGCCTAAAAGTGCGGTAAAAAAGAAGGTTGAAATTAGCATAATCGCATCAGTGACAACAGCATTTAATCCTACATCGGCAATATCGCCAAAAGTGAGGCGGAAACCATACAGCACAATGCCAGTGCGAAGAAGCGTGCCTTTGGCAAACAAAACGCCTTTTTCCACTCGTGTTGAAAATTGCGGATAAATGGTATTGCCGATTGCCATTCCCAGCAAGATGGCAATAATTAAAGCACTGATATGATAATGATGGGAAAAATCAGTGTTTCCTAAATAGTTAGCAAGTATAGCGATAATCGCAATAAATATAAGTCCGAAATAAAAGGGACGAGTGTTCATTTTTCCTTTCCTTAGTGAGTGTTTTTGTCTTTTACCCAAGCGGTTTCATCTAAAATTTTGCCAAAATAGCTTTCGACTAAGCGACGAGTAACCTCAGTTTGTGGATCAGTAAAAAGATTTTGAGGGCTGCCATATTCAATCATTTTTCCGTCATCCATTACGATAATCGTATCTGCAATATGTTTAATTACACCGAGATCCTGTCCCACATAAATATAAGATATACCTAAACGTTGTTGTAAATCAAGGGTTAAATTAAGCAATTGAATACGTACAGAAGCATCTAAATTGCCAATTGCATCATCTATTATAATAATTTCTGGTGCTAAAATTAATGCACGAGCTAGAGCAACCCGCTGCTTTTGGCTAATAGAAAGATGCTTAATATTGAGATTTGTGTAATCAGGATAAAGTCCAACAAGAGAGAGGGTCTCAAAGATTTTTTCATTACGTTGTGTCTCTGTCAAATCTGTCGCTAGGCTTAATGGTTCGTCTAATATTTGTCCAATATTTAAACGTGGATTAAATGCAGAATTGGCATCTTGGAAAACCATACGAATATGTTTAGCTCTAGATTGGACATCTTGATATTGTAATTCTCGATCATTAAATAAAATTCGACCAGAAGTCGGCGGAATAATACCTGCTATCATTTTCACTAGAGTTGATTTACCAGAGCCATTATTGCCAATGATTGCAAGTGTTTGTTTACGTTCAAGGGTAAAACTCACTTTATCCACTGCATTGAATTGATTTCGACCAAATAAACTGGCGTGACCTTTGAAAGTTTTAGTTAAATCTTCCACTTGTAGTAAGGGCATTATTCATTTCCTTTGCAATTAAGTATAAAAGGGGTGGCTGTTGTTTTTTCTTTAAAATTTTTTTCTCGTAAATTAATAGGATAATGACAAGAAAATTCGTGTTGTTTTATTTTCAATCGTCTTGGTTTTTCCATACATTTTTTTTGTGCAAAAGGGCATCTTGGGCCAAGACGACAGCCAATTGGCATTTGCTCTAAAATAGGAACGGTGCCTTCTAACGTACCCAATTTAGTTTTAAATCCTAAAGGTTGAGTAAAATCGGGTACTGCATTAATTAAGGCTTGGGTATAAGGGTGATGGGGACTTTCGATTAATATTTCAGTTGGGGCGGATTCTGTATTTTGCCCACAATAAAGCACTGAAATTTGATCGCACCATTCACTAATACTTTTAATATCGTTACTCGTAAGTAAAATTGTTGTTCCCTGATTTTGGTTCATACTGGAAAGTAAACGAAAAACTTGTAGGGCAGTGGTTGATTCTAATGCATTTGTTGGTTCATCCGCGATTAATAAGCGTGGCTGATTAGCGACAGCCATTGCGATCATAACTTTTTGTCCTTCGCCTTCTGTCAGTTCGTTAGGATAGCTTGCCATAATATCACGATGATCTTTAATTCCTACGCGATGTAACAATTCAATAGCACGTCTTTTTTTCCACCCAAACCATTTCCACCATTTATTTTTAAATGTCCAATTAGGAATATTTTGGATGAGTTGTTTTCCTATTTTTCGACTTGGATCAAGGCAAGATAAGGGATTTTGGAAAATCATTGAAATTTCTTTGCCAACAATCTTACGTCGTTTATGAGGACTGAGTTTCAGTAATTCTACATCGTGAAAACGAAAGCGATCGGCAGTAATAATCCAATTTTCTTTGATTGCATTACAAATGACTTTAGCGATTAAACTTTTTCCTGAGCCTGATTCGCCAACTAATCCACTGATTTCCCCTTCGTTAAGGGAAAGATTGACGCCATCTACAATTTTTATACGTCCATTGGAGGTTTGAATTTCAATATTGAGGTTACAAATGTCTAAAAGTGCCATAGGCTATTCTTGATGTTGATTGATGGCTTTAGTTAAGCCATTACTGAAAATAATACTTAATAAAATAGTAAAAATAATAGCGAAACCGGGTAAAAGTACTGTCCAAGGTGCAAGATAAAGTAGTTCCAAAGAGTCTTTTATCATTGCCCCCCATTCTGGTGTAGGTCGTTGTGCACCAAGAGAAATAAAACTTAACGCGCTAATATCCAACACGGCTATAACAAAAGCATGAGCCACTTCTTGAATATAAATAACAGTAATATTCGGTAAAATAGTGCTTTTTAATAAGGCTTGATTGGAAATGCCTTCAAGTTTTAGCATTACAACATAATCCTTTTCTAATTCTTTTTGAATAGCGCGATAGATAGTGTGAATGAAATAAGGCAAAATTGCTAATAGCGTAGCAAACATTGCATTCCATAAACTTGGTTCCATTAATGTTGAAATAACAACGGCAATTAATAGAATAGGTAACGATAAAAAAGCATCAAAAATATGCCCGACAAAACGAGCTTTAATACCTTTCAGTAGTCCTGCAATAATTCCTAGTGCGCCGCCTATTATTGCCACTGAAAAGACAACCAGTAAAGCAGAACCTAAGGTATAACGAGTACCCATAATTAAACGACTTAATATGTCGCGACCTAAATCATCAGTACCAAAGAAAAAAGCAATTTTTCCTCTATCTACCCAAGAAGGAGGCATTAATTCTTGCCCAATAAATTGTCGATTATCAGCATAAGGTGCAAGATAACTAGCAAAAAGTGCGGTAAAAATTAATGCGATTAATAAATAAAAGCTAAAAAGTGCGATGGTATTTTGACGAAAGCGTAACCAAATTTGAAAGATTGAGGTGCTTTCGCGGAATTCATCAGGTTCTTTATCTTGCATACCAACCTTTCTTTTTAAATGGATCGAGTATAAAAGTGAATATTTTAGTGAATGTATCAATCAAAATAATACATACACCAATAACAATTACACCTGCGGCAATGCTGTTGTAATCTTGTTCATTTACGGCATTAATTAACCAACGACCAATGCCAGGCCAACCTAAAGCCGTTTCTACCAACATACATTGCGTTAATACTAATGTGAATACACGTGGTACTTGTGGAACAAGCAGGGGAAAAGTATTACGGAATACGTATTGATGGAGAATTTTCCATTTTGACCAACCCCGTGTTGTCGCTACTTTAGAAAAATTTTGATTCAAAATATATTCTGCTCGTTGATGAATAATGCGGATAATTTCCATTGTTGGCAAAATACACAATACCAATGTTGGTAAGGCTAAATGTTGCAATATGTTTTGTACGATTTTTGTACGATAAGGTACTTCCATAAACCACATATCAATAACAGGAAATCCCGTAATGGATTTAATTTCGTAAAGCAAATTATATTGTCCAATAGCGGCAATTTCCCAATGTGAGAGTGCGGCAACATACAGTAAAATGGGGGCTAACCAAAATATTGGAATAGATAGCCCTACATAAGATAGGATTTGTAAACTTTTTGCAAAAACTTGTTCAGAATTGACCGCACTTATAATGCCAAGTGGCAAACCAAAAATAAATGCCAAAAACAATGTAATGAAACAAAGTTCCAATGTGGGAGGAAGAACCGTAAGAATAAGGTTCATTAATGATTTTCCACCGTTATAGGTAATGCCAAAATCACCTTGTAACAAGGTGCCTAAATAATGGAAATAGCCGATATAAATGTTTTGTGTAACAAGATTCGCATTAAGAGGATCGCGCAATAAAATGACAAAGCCTAATAGCGATAATACGAGTAATAATAATGCCACCCACAGAATATGGCGAAGAACCGACCATAACATTAGTGTTTCTCCTGAATAAAATATAAGGTGGAAAAATCTAAGCTACCAAAAGGCGTCATTTTTACTCCTTTCACACGACTATTTGCGACTAAAATTCGTTTTACATTGGCAATAGGAATAATGGGTAATTCACGTAAAACGAGTTCTTGGGCTTCATTATAGGCTTTTGCGCGTGAACTTAAATGTGAGGTAGTAATGGCACGATCCATAAATTGATCAAATTCTTCATTACACCAATTAGATAAATTAGTGAGTTCATTTTTTGTTCCACAGCTTAAAATTGGACGCATAAAACCATCAGGATCAAGATTACCAGCTAACCAACCAGATAGAATCAAATCATAATTTTCCGATTGATTGCGTAATTGTGCAGTTAAAAATGGACGAGTTACGGCACGCACTTTAACTTTCACACCCGCTTGAGCTAAATCCCATTTTATCATTTCAGCTATTTTAAAAGGTGCAGGATTATAGACTTGTTCTTCATTAATTACCCATAAATTTAACAAAAGGTTTTTATCTGCTAATTTATTTTTGGCGATTTTGGGATTGTAATCAAACTCAAATTCTGGCGTATTGACACTTGAAGCCCAAGATACTTCAGGAATAATGTTATTCGCCACTGTCGCAGTATTGTGATAGATGTTGTGAATAATACGTGCGCGGTTCAAACTTTGTGAAATAGCGGCACGGATTTCGTGATCTCGCATTAATGGCTTATCAAAATTAAACGCTAAATAGGCTAAATTCATACCATCAGTAGATTGCATATAATAATGTTTGTCATCATTTTTTAATAAGCCAATTTGGCTTACTTCAGGATAAGAGGCGATTTGACATTCATTATTGAAAAATTTGACTAAACGTCCGCTGCGATCAGTAGAAAGATCCACAATAATATGTTCTATCTTGGCTTCTTTTTTCCAATAGTTTTCGTTACGCACTAAGCGAACATATTGGTTATATACATAATCTTTTACTTGATAAGGCCCTGTTCCTACTGGGTGGGTATCTAATTGAGCAAGGTTGTCATCTGCGCTTAATTGATAGGCATATTCTTGTGAAAAAATAATGGCATACTGGCTGGCAAGATGCGACAAAATGGAGGAATCTGGCTCAAATAATTCAATTTTTACTTGATAAGGCGAAAGTGCGGTCACAGATTTGATTTTTTCGTTAAGTTTAATGCTATCAAAATAAGGAAAACGCACTTTTCTTGCTTGTTCGTGAAACACTCTATATTGTGGATTACTATAGGTAACATTCGTCTCTGCTAAGGTTGGTAAATAAGTATTATGTCCTAATACACGATTAATCGAAAATACTACGTCTTCAGCGTTAAAATCACGTGTTGGGGTAAACCAAGGGGTTTGGTGAAATTTTACGCCGTGACGTAAATTTAATAAAATTTCTTTACCATCAGCTGAAATGGAATAAGATTGTGCCAGCATTGGTGTTAATGTTGCACTGTGATTTTTTATATCAAATAATTTGTTATAAATTTGTTCCGTGACCACATTCATACTGGTTCCTGCATCTGCCGTTTGCGGATTAAATGAAAAACCTGAAGCGTGGGTGCAATAAGTTAAGCCGTTTTCAGTTAAAAATGTTGGAACACTTGGCGCAGCCTGTAATTCTACACTTTGGCTTATATAGAGCAGAAAAGATAAAAATCTCAGATTTAGACGTAACATAACAAATGCATTGTGATAAATTATGTGTCAAATTGTAAGGCATATTAGTAAAAATGGCTAGGATATTGAATGTTTAATCGGGTTCAAAAGGAAATCAATCAAATTATTAATCGTGGTTTTGACCGCACTTTGCGCTTGGCGGTGACGGGGTTAAGTCGGAGTGGAAAAACGGCGTTTATTACAAGTTTAATCAATCAACTTCTCTCCATTAATCAACATTCATCACAGAATTTGCCCTTGTTTGAAGCAGCGAGAAATGGTTCAATTTTGGCAGTCAAACGAGTATCCCAACAAGATCTCAGCGTGCCACGTTTTGATTATGAAAGTAATTTAAATGATTTGTCACAAAATCCGCCTCAATGGTTTCAATCTACTCGTGGCGTGAGTGAAACGCGTTTAGCAATTCGTTTTCAACGTCAATCTGGCTTGCTACGCCATTTGAAAGAACGAGGCACGCTTTATCTGGATATTTTTGATTATCCCGGAGAATGGCTGCTCGATTTGCCGTTATTAAATCTAGATTTTCAACAATGGTCACAAAAGCAAATTAAGGTTACAACTGGCATTCGTGAAGAATTGGCGCAGAATTGGTTTTCCATGTTGCAGAATTTGGATTTAAGTGCGGTCGCAAATGAAGATGTTTTAGCCAAGATAGCGAAAAGTTATACGGATTATTTACATCAATGCAAAGTGCAAGGCATGCAATTTATTCAGCCTGGGCGATTTGTATTGCCGAGTGATTTAGAGGGCGCGCCCGCATTACAATTTTTCCCATTAATTCATCTTTCAGAAAAACAGTGGCGAACCTTGAAAAAAACAGCAAAATCGAATAGCTATTTTGCCGTGCTGACAAAACGTTATAATTATTATCGCAATAAAATTGTAAAAGGTTTTTACGAAAATTATTTTTCTACCTTTGATCGTCAAGTTATTTTGGCGGATTGTTTAACGCCTTTAAATCACAGTCAGCAAGCCTTTTTAGATATGCAAATGGGCTTAAATCAGTTATTTAATAATTTCCATTATGGCAGCAGAAATTTTCTTCATCGTTTGTTTTCTCCACGAATTGATCGATTAATGTTTGTTGCGACAAAGGCGGATCATATTACTCGTGATCAAATTCCTAATTTAGTAAGTTTAATGCGCCAAATTGTGCAAGAGGGTGGTCGCCATGTGGAATTTGAAGGAATCGATACGGAATATACCGCCATTGCGGCTGTTCGTACCACAAAGCAAGTGATTGTGAATCAGCAAGGAAAAGAAATTAAAGCAATTCAAGGGATTCGTTCTATTGATAAACAGCTGATTACACTTTATCCAGGAACCGTGCCGAGTAAATTACCAAGAACAGAATTTTGGCAAAAACAACCGCACTTTGATTTTGATAGTTTTGAACCTCTGCCTTTAGAACAAGGGGAGAGCATTCCTCATTTGAGAATGGATGCGGTTTTACAATTTTTATTAAGTGATCGATTTGAATAAAAAGTGCGGAAAATTTTCCGCACTTTTTTCATCCTTCTAGCCCGTATTGCGCATCCCAGCCGCGATACCTGTGATGGTAATCATCAATGCTTGTTCCACATCGGGATTGACTTGCTCTGGATTTTCACGGAAACGGTGGAGCAATTCCACTTGCAGTAGATTGAGGGGATCCGTGTAGATATTACGTAATGCAATTGAATCTGCAATCCAAGGTAAATCAGACATCAATTTACTTTGGTGAGAAAGTGAAAGCACAGTTTGAATATCATCTTCAAGTTGCTTACGTAAATTTTCACCTAAATACCAAAGCTCTTTTTTCACTAATCGTTGATCATATTGTTGGGAAAGCCAAGTATCCGATTTACTAAAGACCATTTCCAACATTCCGATTCGCGTTGAAAAGAACGGCCAGTTTTCGCACATTTTATGAATAATATCGCCTTTGCCTTGTTCAATAACTTGACGAATAGCTGCACCAGCCCCTAACCAAGCTGGCAGCATTAAACGGTTTTGCATCCAAGCAAAAATCCACGGGATCGCACGTAAACTTTCCACGCCGCCATTTGGATTGCGTTTTGCAGGGCGAGAGCCAAGCGGCAATTTGGAGAGCTCCTGTTCTGGCGTCGCACTGCGGAAATAAGGCACAAAATCTTTATCGCCACGCACCACACCACGATAAATATCGCAAGAAATCGTGGAAAGCTCGTCCATTATAGTACGCCATTCTGGTTTCGGTTCTGGTGGTGGTAAAAGATTTGCTTCTAAAATGGCGCTGGCGTAGAGATCAAAGGTTTCTACTGCTACTGCGGGTAAACCCAGTTTGAAACGAATCATTTCGCCTTGTTCTGTTACACGTAAACCATTTTTTAATGAACGAGGTGGCTGAGAAAGTAATGCCGCATGTGCTGGCGCACCGCCACGACCAATTGTGCCACCACGTCCGTGGAATAAAGTGAGTTCAATGCCAAGTTTTTCTGTTAAATTTACTAAGGCTTCTTGCGCACGGTATTGCGCCCAAGAAGCAGCCATCATTCCCGCATCTTTTGCCGAATCTGAATAGCCAATCATTACCATTTGACGATTATTGATCACGCCACGATACCAACCCACATTGAAAAGTTGAGTCATCACTTTTTCGGCTGCATCTAAATCCTCTAAGGTTTCGAATAATGGCACAACAGGAATATGATATGGCACGCCAGCTTCTTTTAAGAGTAAATGAACGGCTAAAACATCAGATGCACTGTGCGCCATCGAAATAACATAACACGCAATGACACCTTGTTTTTGTTGAGCAATGACTTTACAAGTATCTAAAATTTCTTTGGTTTCAGGCGATGGCGTCCAGTTTTGCGGAATCAATGGACGGCGAGAGCTTAATTCACGAATTAAGAAAGCCTGTTTATCGTCTTCCATCCATTGAGAGTAATCGCCCAAACCAATATAGCGCGTGATTTCAGCGATGGCATCGGTGTGACGAGTGCTTTCTTGGCGAATATCCATTTGAGAAAGTGTCACGCCAAAACAACTAATACGGTGCAAAATATCCAACAATGAACCATTTGCAATAATGCGCATACCGCATTGAATTAAAGATTGATAACAATCGTAAAGCGGTTCCCACAGTTGATTATCTTCCAAAATAATCTCGCTTTCGGAGACTCTTGGTGTGCGATTAGATAAGTGATCATCAAAATAAGCTAATGTTGCTGTAAGTTGATTGCGTAAATTTTTTACTACGAAACGATAGGGTTCTAAATGTTCGCCGTATTTATCACGAAATTCATCGCTACATTTCATCATTGAAAGTTCATCGGCTAATTTGCTGATGTCTTGTAAGAATAAATCCGCCGCTTTCCAGCGGGCAAAATAAAGTACTTTTTTGGTAATTTGTGCGGTAACAAATGGATTTCCATCACGGTCGCCGCCCATCCAAGAGGAAATATGCACAGGTTTTAATCCCACCGACAAATCGTAACCTAAAAATTCACGGGCGGTTTCGTTGAGTTGGCGTAAAAACTCTGGCACTGCTTGCCACAAACTGTTTTCTAACATCGCAAAGCCCCATTTCGCTTCATCAAATGGTGTTGGACGAACAGTACGAATTTCGTTGGTATGCCATGCTTCAGCGATTAAACGAAGTAATAGACGCTCAATAATATTGCGTTCTTTTTCCGTTAAATCATGATGTTCTAGCTTGCTTAAACATTTATTGATTTCAATGTGTTTATGAATTAATGAACGACGTGTTGTTTCTGTTGGATGTGCGGTCAGAACAAGCTCAATTAATAATTTTTCGACGGTTTTATGCACCTCTTCCACTGAAGCATTTTGTTCTTTTAAGCGTTTGAAAAGTTCGCTTAAGGATTGAGAAGAACTTTGTGCAAGAGAATGTTCACGGGAAATTGTTTGATATTGTTCTGCTATGTTAGTGAGGTTTAAAAATTGGCTGAAAGCACGTGCGACGGGAATAATATTTTCATTAGAAATACTACCTAGCGTATCGAGCAATGCTTGTCTTGCTTTATCATCGCCAGCACGAGAATTACGAGAAAGTTTACGAATGTTTTCGATTAACTCGAGAATATCCTCGCCCTGTGCATCATTGATGGTTTCTCCGAGAAAACGCCCTAACATACTAATGTTATTGCGCAGAGTACTGTACTCTTGTGTCATAGGAACTCCTAAAAGTAAAAAATAAAATTTGTCAGTTGGCGATAGGTATAACTAAAAATAGGGTGGAGGGCAAATGCTATTCAAGGAAACCTTGAAGATAATCAAGAAAAGCTAAAAAATAGCTAAAAAAGAACCGCACTTTTTAGGGATTGTTTAAAAAGTGCGGTCTATTTTTGCTAAGTTTATAAAATCGATTTAACGGATTTTCGAATAATAAGCTCAGGGGTTATATCAATACGACTATATTGTTGAACACCTTCATCTTTGTGAGTAATTCGTTCTAACAGAATATTTACTGCCTGTCTGCCTAAACGTAGTTTTGATTGATGAATGGTGGTTAATGGTGGCGCATAGAAACGTGAGGCGTGAATATCATCATAGCCGATAATTGACATATCCTCTGGCACACGCAAGCCTTTTTCTGTTAGCGCTGATATTGCACCGAGCGCCATCACATCGTTACAGCAGAATAGGGCGGTTGGTAATTCCTCTTGAGTCAGTAAACGATTCATACATTCATAGCCATCTTCAGGCTCAAATGCACCCTCTAGTACCCAAGACGGATTGATTGTTAATTTAGCTTCTTCCATTGCTTTTTCAAAGCCTTCATAACGCGTTCTTGCGGTAGTTTTATTGAGTTCGCCGCAGATAATCCCGATTTTTTTATGACCGCACTCTATAAGATGTTTGGTTGCTAAATAACCGCCATCAAAACTATGATCATCAATCACATCGGTATTGGCATTTGGACCCCAATCCATTACAACCATTGGAATAGTGGAAAATGATGAAAGTAAATCCAATGAATCCTGAGTATATTCAGAACACATTACAAGCAAACCATCGACCCTTTTTTTTGCCAACATTTCTAAATGATTTTTGACTTTTTCAGGATCATTTTGTGTGTTACACAAAAATAAAGAATAACCTTGTCGATAGCAATGTTCTTCAACAGAATGGATTATTTCGGCAAAATACGGTGCTTCACTGGTTGTCACAATCATACCAATGGATTTGGTGGTATTGACTTTTAAACTGCGTGCCACAGCACTAGGGGAATAATTAAGTTGTTTAATTGCGGATAACACCGCTTCTTCCGTATCTTTTGCAACGAAACGGGTTTTATTAATTACGTGAGATACGGTTGTGGTGGACACACCAGCCATTTTTGCCACATCTTTAATTGTTGCCATATATTTAAATCCCTAAAAAATTTTTCCTATTATAAAGGTTTGTTGAGAATTTAGTCATCTTTATTGCAAATTTTTTATAAAAAGAAGTGATTTTTTCGTATTATTCTTGCTAGAATGTCTGCGTTATTTTTTATGAGGAGAACAAAATGAGCGATTTTGGTTATGCAATGATTATGGTTGTTTTTAGTATGTCTGTTGTCGTGGGGCTTGCACTTTCAATCTTTTAATCAAATCAACTTTTTATTATCACCGCAGTTTTGTTTCTACAAAGTGCGGTGATTTTTTTTCGGTGTTTTGCTTGCCCGTTTAAAATATGGTAAAACTAACGCCGTTTTATTCACAACATATATAGGAAGTTCTATGTCAAATTTACAAGCAATTATTGAAGCTGCATTTGAAAAACGTGCAGAAATTACACCAAAAACCGTTGATGCAGAAACGCGCGCGGCAATTGAAGAAGTGATCGAAGGATTAGATTCTGGAAAATATCGTGTAGCCGAAAAAATTGCTGGCGAATGGGTAACACATCAATGGTTAAAAAAAGCGGTATTGCTATCTTTCCGCATTAACGATAACCAAATCATTGATGGTGCAGAAACAAAATATTACGACAAAGTGGCATTAAAATTTGCGGATTATACCGAAGAACGTTTTGCTGAAGAAGGTTTCCGTGTTGTGCCTTCTGCAACGGTGCGTAAAGGTGCATACATTTCTAAAAACTGCGTATTAATGCCATCTTATGTAAACATTGGTGCTTACGTTGGCGAAGGCACCATGGTAGATACTTGGGCGACGGTTGGTTCATGCGCACAAATTGGTAAAAATGTGCATTTATCGGGTGGTGTAGGAATCGGCGGCGTGTTAGAACCATTACAAGCTAACCCAACTATTATTGGCGATAACTGTTTTATTGGCGCGCGTTCAGAAGTGGTTGAGGGTGTTATCGTTGAAGATGGTTGTGTTATTTCAATGGGCGTATTCATTGGTCAATCAACCAAAATTTATGATCGTGAAACAGGCGAAATTCATTACGGCCGTGTACCAGCAGGTTCTGTGGTGGTATCAGGTAGCCTTCCATCAAAATGTGGAAAATATAGCCTATATTGTGCCGTGATCGTGAAAAAAGTGGATGCAAAAACTTTAGGAAAAGTGGGCATCAATGAATTATTACGTTCTATTGAAGAATAGTAAAAAATATAAAAAAAGACCGCACTTTTAAAGTGCGGTCTGAAAATCAAAAGAAATTAAGCGGCGAACGGATCACGTAAAATCATTGTTTCCACACGATCAGGGCCAGTTGAAAGAATATCAATAGGTACGCCAGTTACTTCTTCAATACGTTTAATATAGTTAATACAGTTTTGTGGCAATTTATTTACATCTGTGATGCGGAAAGTATTTTCTTTCCAGCCAGGTAATGTTTCATAAATTGGTTCTACACCTTCCCAATCTTTCGCCGCTAACGGTGCATATTCAACGATTTCGCCATTTGGCATTTTGTAAGCAACACAGATTTTTACTTCATCAAAACCATCTAATACGTCTAGTTTAGTCATACAGAAACCAGAAATAGAGTTAAGTTGGATTGCACGACGAATGGCGACGGCATCGAACCAACCGCAACGACGTGGACGGCCTGTTACCGCACCAAATTCGTTACCTTTACGTGCAATTTCAGCACCTACATCATCAAATAATTCAGTTGTGAATGGGCCACCACCTACACGAGTACAGTAAGCCTTAATGATACCAAGTACATAATCAAGATTACGCGGGCCAAAACCAGAGCCTGTTGCAACACCACCAGCCGTTGTGTTTGAGCTGGTTACATACGGATAAGTACCGTGGTCGATATCTAACATTGTCCCTTGTGCGCCTTCAAATAAAATATGTTCGCCATTTTTGCGCGCAGTATCAAGAATTGTAGTGATATCTGCCACCATACCTGTGATTACATCGGCAATTGCCATTACATCATCTAAGGTTTTTTGATAATCGACAGGTTCAACTTTGTAGTAGTTCACCAATTGGAAATTATAGTATTCAAGGATGTTTTTGAGTTTTTCGGCAAAGGCTTCTTTATTAAATAAATCGCCTACGCGTAAACCACGACGAGCTACTTTATCTTCATAAGCTGGGCCAATACCACGACCAGTTGTACCTATAGCTTTTTTGCCAAGGGCTGCTTCGCGTGCGTGATCCATTGCAACGTGATAAGGCAGAATCAAAGGACAAGCTTCTGAAATTAATAAACGTTCACGAACTTTAATACCTCGGCTTTCAAGTTCGCCCATTTCTTTCATTAATGCTTCAGGCGAAACCACAACGCCATTACCAATTAAGCAAGTTACGTTTGGATGTAACATACCAGATGGAATTAAACGTAATACGGTTTTTTCGCCATTGATAATAAGTGTGTGACCTGCGTTATGGCCGCCTTGATAACGAACTACGTATTTTACGCGATCCGTCAAAAGATCAACGATTTTTCCTTTACCTTCATCGCCCCATTGTGCGCCTAAGATAACAACGCTTTTTCCCATAATTTCCGCCTTTTATTCGGTTAAATTAGTCAAATGAACAGCCGTTTACTTTACTCTTTTTCGGCTTTAATCTCAATGATATAAAAGAAAAAGTGTGGTGATTTTTCACCGCACTTTAGGTTTAAATTTTATTCAAATAAGGATTTGTGTAACGAGCGTACAATTTCATCAGAATGTTCACTTTGTACTAACATACAAACATTGTTGGTACTTGCCCCATAACTAATCATTCGCACATTATAAGATTGAACAGTATCAAAAATACGTTTTGCCACACCTGAAGTGATATGCAGATCATTGCCAATTAATTTTTCACGTTCTGTCGCTTTTACACCATTTACTAAAGCCACTAATAAATTTGTTACACCAGCTGATGCAGAAAGCACAACTACGCGTGTATTGGGATCGGCAATGACAATTTTTGCACAAGCTGTCATCGCATTGTAGTTAGCAACAGATGTTCCGCCAAATTTGGCGACTGAGAGATGGGGTATAAGATACTCCTAGATGTTGTGTTTTTTTTAGAATAGTGGGTATAGAAATAACGATTTAGGCATTTTTTGTCAAATAAATTTTAATTAACAATAAATGAACGCATAAAAGAAAAAATAGGATTAGGAAAAATTTGGCTGTTGAGAAAGCCATATAAGTTGTTTAAATGAATAAAAAATAAGTGATATGCTTCATTAATAACCAAACAAACATAAAATTACTTTTTTTGTAAAAAAGTATTTGACGAGGATCATCAAAATTAGCATAATACGCCCCGCAAAGCCGATATGGTTAAGCAAATTAAGTGATGGCTACATAGCTCAGTTGGTTAGAGCACAACACTCATAATGTTGGGGTCGCAAGTTCGAATCTCGCTGTAGCCACCAAATTTGCGGGACTGGCGAAATTGGTAGACGCACCAGATTTAGGTTCTGGCGCCGAGAGGTGTGTGGGTTCAAGTCCCTCGTCCCGCACCATTTATCGCTTTGTAATTCAAATAGTCGTTGGGGTATCGCCAAGCGGTAAGGCACTGGGTTTTGATCTCAGCATTCCTAGGTTCGAATCCTAGTACCCCAGCCATACTATCAAAAAAGTCTTCTTTATATCTAATCAAAGATTTATCTAATTGGGGTATCGCCAAGCGGTAAGGCACTGGGTTTTGATCTCAGCATTCCTAGGTTCGAATCCTAGTACCCCAGCCATATTTTCAATATCTTCGTAATAACTTGCAAAAATCGTTATTTGATAAAAAATTAAAGTTTAGGTATTTATTGGGAAATAATTAAAATACTCAGAACAAAAAAGCTAAGATTGATCTCTTAGCTTTTTTACTTTGTTCAAACTTGTGAATTACGCGCGTTTGAAGTCAATGTGAACCAATTTTGGTTTGAATGGGTGACGTTGCATTGCTTGTACTTTAACTGCAACTTCTTTACCACCGATCACTAAAGTAATCACTTCAGAATAGAAAGATTCGTGTGCTTGCGCGTTGTTTAATTCATCGTGGTTTAAGATGATTGAAACGGGCTCTTCGCTGCCACCATAAACGATTGCAGGGATTTGACCATTGTTACGCAGGCGGCGGCTCGCACCCTTACCTTGCGCTGTACGAACTTCAGCGTTAAATTTAAATGCCATTTTTATGTTCTCTTGAAATTAAATGTTAAAAGAAAGAAAATCGCAGGCGACCCAGCAATTTTCCTAAAAACCGCTCAAAGACAAGCCTTGAGAGCCGTGGATTATAGAATATCCTTATTTTCAAATCAAACTTTTTTCTAGGCTTTTTGATTTGAAAAGATTAAAATGTGAACCAATTTTTTATCACATCTATTAATATAATAAAAAAGCAGGAACAAATGGAATTTTTAATTGGATTTTTTACTGAATATGGTTATTGGGCTGTTCTTTTTGTTTTAATTATTTGTGGATTTGGTGTGCCGATTCCAGAAGATATCACGTTAGTTTCTGGCGGTGTCATTGCGGGGCTTTATCCAGAAAATGTCAATTCTCATTTGATGTTGCTGGTTAGTATGATTGGTGTGCTTGCTGGCGATTCCTGTATGTATTGGCTTGGTCGAATTTATGGCACGAAAATTTTACGTTTCCGACCAATACGTAGAATCGTAACATTACAGCGTTTAAGAATTGTGCGTGAAAAATTCAGTCAATATGGCAATCGAGTACTGTTTGTTGCACGATTTTTACCCGGTTTACGTGCTCCAATTTATATGGTATCAGGTATTACACGCCGTGTAAGTTATGTTCGTTTTGTTTTAATAGATTTCTGTGCTGCGATTATTTCTGTACCTATTTGGATTTATCTTGGGGAATTGGGGGCTAAAAATTTAGATTGGCTACATACACAAATTCAAAAAGGTCAAATTGTGATTTATATATTTGTTGGGTTACTTGTACTATTCTTTTTTTGGAAATGGAAAAAATCTAAAAAATCAACGCAATAATAGAATAATAAACGGCTAAAAATATTTCTATTTTTAGCCGCACTTTTTAATTTTCTTCTTTATTTTCTTCTTTATTTTCTTTAAATAAGCCTGATGCACCATCCGAATAATCTCTAGGCTGTTCATTTTGAGATTTATCTGTTGCAGTAATTAACTGTTGGGTGAATAAACCTTTGTGATCTTTTTCGCCCAGTAAATTATTGGAGGAAGTTGCGTAGTGGCGATAAAGTTTTTGATAATCGTTAATTAAGGTTTTGAATAACTCAGCACTTTCTGCAAAATGTTTTTCGATTTGCGCCTTTTGTGTATCAAGCTGGGTTTTGACTGTTTTTAATTCAGCCTCTGTTTTAGCTTGATGTTTTACCGAGCCTTTGGTTAAACGCACAATAATGTAACCAATAAATAACCCAACAATAAAAGCGATACCAATTGCTACCCAAATTTCATTTGTCCAATTTTCCATAATATTCTCCTGTTTATTCGGCTTAAAAAACTAACAAGTTGCAATAATAACAATTTCAACTTTCCAACGAGGATCCGCTAATTTAGCTTCCACTGTCGCTCGACTTGGTGGGCTAACATGATCGACCCATTCATCCCAAGCTTGATTTAATTGAACATAATCTTGCATATCTGCCAAGAAAATTTGCGCAGTTAAAATATTGCTTTTATTGGAGCCAATTTCTGCTAACAATTTATCAATTAAACCTAATACTTCTTTGGTTTGTTCGTAGGTATTTTGCTCGATGGTTAATTCTGGAACTTGCCCTGCAAAATAGGCGAGGTTGTTATGAATTGAAACTTCACTTAAACGTGCATTGGGTAAAATGCGTTGAATTGTCATAGGGTTCTCCTTTGGGGTGTTTTCTTCTATTCTAAATAGCCTTTACTGCTTTGTAAAATCCTCTTTACTAGGCTAAAATATCCGACAATTATTCTCAATTATTTAATTATTATGAAACTGCTTATCTCTAATCAGCACGGTGCTATTGTTATGGCACTACTGCCTTTTATTTATGGTATGTTGCTTGCTAATCCAGTATGGGCGCACATGTTTTTATTATTAGGATGGTTTTCGCTTTATTTGATGACTTATCCTTTTTTGAATTTGTTTAAAGGTAAAAATCTTGAGTTATATAAAAAATGGTCTGTGATTTATTTTGCTGCCGCCGTGATTTTTGCGATTCCCGCGTTAATTTATAATTGGCAGGTGTTGTATTTTATGTTTGCCATGTTACCGTTTGTTGCGGTGAATATTTATTTCACCAAGAAAAAAGATGAGCGCAATTTATGGAATGACTTGGCAGGGATCTTAATTTTTGCCCTAGCTGGAATGGGATCCTATTACTTTTCTGACCGCACTTTTGATGAAAAAATACTTTGGGTGGCGATTTATCCAACATTATTTTTTATTGGAACAACACTTTATGTAAAATCAATGATGCGTGAACGAAAAAATCCACGTTATTTTTGGGCATCAGTGATTTTTCACTTATTATGTGTGCTGATTTTTGTGGTTTCGCAACAATTTATTTTAGCATTAGCTTTTGTGCCTGGATTAGTGCGAGCGGTTTATCTGCCCACTAAAAAGCTTTCTGTTATGCAAGTTGGACTAACAGAATTTGCGATTACTGCCGTATTTTTTATTTTACTTTTAGTAGCAACCTTGTAAATGAAACTGAAGTTATTTTTTCATATAGTATTACTTTGTTTTAGTTTGCCTGTTTGGGCGATGAAAACCATTGATATTACAGCGAATTCGAAAATGGATGATCAAGCAAGAATGAATTTGGCGCAAGAGTTTGCCAATAAACAGCAATGGAGCTCTGTTTTCGATATCATGTATCCGATGGCGTTAGAGGGAAACACCACTGCTCAAAGCAATCTAGGTATGTTATATAACCTTGGGCGTGGCACGGTGAGAGACTATGAAAAGGCTTATTGGTGGTTTAGCGAAGCGGCAGAGAAGGGTAGTGTGAAAGGGCTAAATAACCTTGGCGTTATGTATCTACGTGGCGATTACGTCAAACAAAATACAGAGCAAGCCATTAAGCTTTTTGAACGTACAGCTCGAGCTAAAGATACGGATGCGATGATGATGTTAAGTAATATTTATCGCTTACAAAACCAACCTGAAAAATCATTGGAATGGCTGAAAAAAGCAGCTGAATTAGGCAATAAGGAAGCAAAACAGCGTTTATCTAGTCAGCCATAATCTTAAAAGTGCGGCTATTTTAATCGCACAAATTTCACGCCACTATGTTGCAATAGCAATTTCATTGGATCTTCATCATTCGAGACTGTTTTTTCACGTAATTCAATTAATTTCATCCGTAAATGGGCGAGTTCGTGAATCCTTGTTGCCACCTCTTTAATGTGTTTATCTAACACACGATTAATTTCTTCTGCTTGTTGTTTGGAGGCATTTTCTAAATTCAGTAGGCTTTTTATTTCACTTAATGAAATATCTAAATTTCGGCAGTTACAAATAAATGATAAACGTTGCAAGTGTTCTTCATTATATTGCCGAAAATTGCCTAAAGTACGTTTTGGGGGCGGGATTAAACCTTGTTGTTCATAATAACGGATGGTTTCTACGGTACAGCCTAGGGCTTTAGCAAGTGCTCCAATTTTCATCAATTTCCTTAAAAAATGACTTGATTCTAAAGTTACTTCATATTTTATCATACGCCTAGATTTTCTTAAACAAACAAGGAGTATCCAAAATGGAATTGAAAAAAATCGCTGTAGGATTAACCGCACTTTTAGGTATGTCTGTTGCTAACGCACATAATGTTTGGCTTGAGCCTGCTTCATCGCAAGATGAATACGTAGTGAAATTTGGACATGAACAAACTGAAACCTATCCAGAATCTAAACTTAAATCTATCCAAGCCTTAAATGCGCAAGGCAAATTAACTGCTGTTGATTACCAATTCAGAAATGGCGAAGCCTATCTTATGCCTAAATCAGATTTAGTTTTCGTTCATTTCGATAATGGTGTATGGTCAAAATTACCAAGCGGTAAATACGTTGAAAAAACAAAACGTGAAGAACCAACAGCAGAATTTAGTACTAATCCTGTTAAATTTGGTAAAGCGATTTTGAAATGGGATGCTGAATCTTTCAAATCTCATCAACAAGCATACGAATTGATTCCTCAAGAAAAAGCACAAGCGAATAAACCACTTTCTATCCTTGTTTTACATAATGGTAAACCAGTTCAAGGCATTAAAGTGGGTGTGAGTGAAGATGCACCGTTCAATTTAACTAATGAAAAAGGTATCGCTCAATTTACCCCAACTAAAGGCTTCAACAAAGTATGGGCAGAGTTTGAGGAAAAAGTAACAAATAATGCAGATTACGATCGTCGAACTGTGGAATATATGCTAACTTTTGACGCGCAATAATATGGATTTGGGATGAAAAAATTTGCTTTTTTAACCGCACTTTTTGCGGCTTGCTATCTCCCGAATGCTTATGCCCACGCGCTTTATGTGTTTGCCCAATATGATGGGCAAACACTTTCTGGCAAATCCTATTATTCTGATATGACCCCAGCAGCTGAAACTTATTTAGAAGTTTTCCGCTCAGGTGTTTCTGATCCCGTTTTAACTGGAAAAACAGACCGCCAAGGTGCATTTAAGCTTTCTATTGCTGATGTACCACATACAACCTTAAAAGTTGTGGTGGAAGGCGATGAAGGACACCGTGCGTCCGTTGTTGCTGCTGCTCATACGTCTGCCGAAAATCAAAGCAGTGCAGATTTAATGCTGCTTCGTGAAGATATTGCGCATTTAAAAGATAAAATTTATTTGCATGATATTTTAGGTGGAATCGGTTATATCGTTGGTATTGCTGGACTTATTGCTTTACGTAATGCGCGTAAAATTAAACAAGGACGTATTTAATGCATTTATCTGAAGGCGTGTTACATACGCCTATTTTATTAGCTGGTGCAGTGCTTGCTGTTGCGGGCATTGCTGTGGGGGTACGTCGTTTAGAATCAGAACGTTTACCGCTCACCGCACTTTTTGCCGCTGCATTTTTTGTGGCAGGAACCATTCATGTGCCTGTAGGAATTGGTAGCGTGCATTTAATTTTAAATGGCATGGCTGGTTTATTTCTTGGGTGGGCCGTTTTTCCAGCATTCCTCATCGCACTTTTATTGCAAGTCATTTTCTTTTCTTTTGGTGGATTTGCCGTGTTAGGTGTCAATCTTTGCGTGATGGCAATACCAGCTGTGATCGCTTATTATCTTTTCCGTTCTCGTTTACAGCCACAAATGGCATTAAAAGATCGCTTATTAGTCGGTATTGGTGCTGGCGTAATTGGCGTTGGCGGAGCAGGCGTGCTTGCTTCTTTTGTGCTGATGTTAGATGGTGGTAAAAGTTATCTGAATCTTGTTTGGCTCTTGCTAGTCTCTCATATTCCAGTATTTGTTTTGGATAGTATTATCAGCGTAGGGGTGATTACCTTGCTTGGTAAAATGTATCCTGAAGTCATGAATCGTACCGAGAATTTCTCTTAATGAAAATTCATCGCTTATTTCAACCGCACTTTAGGTTGATTTATCTGTTTATCTGGGGGCTAATCATTAGTGGATTGAGTGATCTTACTTGGCTTATCTCCCTTAATGTGCTTGCAGTTTCTCTCTTTTTTATTTCACTGCAGCTCAGTCAAAAATCTTTTTTGCCTTATCTTAAACGTTGGTTTGCTTTAGTCATTTTTATTGCTTTAATGTGGGCGGCATTAAGTTGGCAAATTGGAGAAAATGGCATTGAACTCAATTTTCAAGGCATTGAATTAGCAGAAAAATTGAGTTTGCGGACTCATTTATTGTTGATTTCTCTTTGGCTTTTTTTGTGGAATATTAATGATGCAGTACTTGTTCAAGCCATTGGTAAATTGCCTTTGCCAGAAAAATTAATTCAACTTTTTGTGCTGACCGTACGTTACATTGCACTGCTTGGCGAACTGCGTCAAAAAATGGATATTGCCATGCGAGCTCGTGGATTTCGTCCTGGGCTTAATCGCCGAACCCTTTATGTGACGGCTCAAAGTGTCGCTTTATTATTGATCCATGCCCTATTAAAAGCCGAAACGGCGCAAATGGCGTTAAAATGTCGTGGTTTTCAGTTTGGCAAAAAGAGAGAAAAATAATATGTTAGCTGTAAATAATCTTTGTATAGAACGCAATGGTAGAGCGATTATTCAAGATTTGAGTTTTACCTTGGAAGGTCAAAAACGCCTCTTCGTACAAGGGGAAATTGGTTCAGGAAAAACCACTTTACTGCTTGCTTTGTTGGGATTTGTTCCTGTAACCAAAGGGGAAATTAAATTATTTGGCAAAGTTTGTCGTGAAGAAAAAGATTTTGCGCCCTTTCGTGGCACGATTGGTATTTGTTTTCAAAATGCCGATGATCAACTTTTTGGCCCAACAGTGTTGGATGATGTTGCCTTCGGGCCATTAAACCAAAATATGCCCAGAGAGCAGGCGTATCATATCGCAGAGCAGCAATTAGAACGTCTTGGTATCACAGGTTTAAAAGATCGTATGGTGCATACCCTATCTGGTGGTGAGAAAAATTTCACGGCACTTGCTGGTGTCTTAGCGATGCAGCCAAAAATTTTATTATTAGATGAACCCACCAATGGATTAGATCGAAAAAATACTGAAAAATTGACCGCACTTTTGCGTGAGCTTTCCTTACCCATGTTGATTTCATCCCATCATCATGGATTTATTAACGAATTAGCCACAGAAATTATTAGATTTACCAACAAATGAACCATTGCCGAGAATTTGTTAATGATTAAATAAAATTAAAGCCTTGATAATCAAGGCTTTATTTTTTACTTACAATATTTTAGAGGATATATTATTTCTAACCCTATTAAAGCACTTTCACAATGCTTTCACAATGCTTTCACATAAATAGCGAATATTATCTTCAGTAATACCAGCCACATTGATACGACCAGAACGAACAGCATAAATGGCAAATTCTTCTTTTAAGCGATCCACTTGTTCCCCAGTTAATCCACTGAAAGAGAACATACCGTTTTGTTCAATGATAAAGCTGAAATCTTGTTCCGCACCGTATTCTTTTAATAACTGAACGAATAAATGACGCATTTTTTTGATACGTTCGCGCATTTCAGTTAATTCATTTTCCCACTCTTGGCGAAGTTGAGTGTCATTTAATACTGTTGCTACAGTTGCGCCGCCGTGAGATGCAGGGTTAGAGTAGAGTGTACGAATAATTGATTTCACTTGGGTTAATGCGGTTGATGCAATTTCTGCATTTTCTGCCACAAGAGTAAAGGCACCAACACGTTCATTATATAAACCAAAGTTTTTCGAGAATGAACTCGCTACTAACAATTCTTTGTGGTTTGCCGCAAAAGCACGCAAGCCATAAGCATCTTCATCTAATCCATTGGCTAAACCTTGATAAGCAAAGTCAAAGAGTGGCAACCAGCCGTTTTTCGCCGAAAGTGCGGCTAATTCTTGCCATTGTTCTGGAGTAGGGTCAATACCAGTCGGATTATGGCAACAACCGTGTAAAAGCACCACATCGCCTTCGCTTGCTTGGCTTAAATCTTCAAGTAAATGATCCCAATCAAGGGCTTTGCGTTCAGCATCATAATAACGATATTCACGAATTGTCATACCGACGGCATTGAAAATGGCATTGTGGTTTGGCCAAGTTGGGGTGCTGATCCAAACATTTTGTGCTTTAGTTTGACGTTTAATAAATTCTGCCGCAATGCGTAATGCGCCTGTTCCGCCTAAACTTTGTACTGTTCTTGCACGATTAGATTTGATGACTTCAGAATCTTTACCGAAAAGTAACGCTTTTGTTTGTTCGTTATAATCAGCAATACCATCGATAGTCAGATAATTTTTCGTTTTTTCCTTATCAAATAAGCGTTTTTCTGCTTCTTTCACTGCACGCATAATCGGGGTTGTGCCTTGCGCATCTTTATAAACGCCAATACCCAAGTTAATTTTATTTTCGCGAGTTTCGGATTTGAATGCTTCGCCTAAGCCTAAGATTGGATCGGCTGGTGCCGCTTTAATATGTTCAAACATAGCTTTTCCTTATGTATCAGTTGTGTGATGGATAATTTTATACTTCAGCCGTTTTATTTTATCAAGAAAGATTTTTATAAAAATTAACCGCACTTTAATATTTTTAAATATTTATCAAAAAGTGCGGTCATTTTTTACATTATTTTAGTTTTTCAATCGCCCAATTTAATCCTGATTGATAATCTTCGGGTAATTCAATTCGGAGCTTTTCTAATTGTTGAATAATGACCGCTTTATTAGGATGAGAAAGATTGATATGCCCAACCTTACGCCCAGCCCTCACTTCTTTACCGTACCAATGAAGTTGTGCAAAAGGTATATTAAGCCATTTTGGATTATGGTTTGTGCCGATTAAATTTACCATTACACTTGGGGCAAAAATTTGTAAGTCAGGTGTTGGCAAATCAAGTAGCGTGCGTAAATGTAATTCAAATTGACTAATAGCACATCCCAGTTGTGTCCAATGTCCACTGTTATGTACGCGAGGCGCAAGTTCGTTAATTAGTAATTTGTCGCCTACAACAAAACATTCCATTGTCATCACACCCACATAGCCTAACTTATCCATAATTTTGCCGAGCATTGTTTCAGCTTGTTTTTGTTGTGCGGATTGTTGAGGAAATGCATTATCAATCACACTGTAACGCAAAATACCATTTTGTTGCAGGTTATGCGTAACGGGATAAAAACGCTTTTCGCCATTTTTAAATCTTGTGCCTACAATAGAAACTTCATAATCGAAAGGAATAAATTTTTCTGCGATCACTTCACCAAATAAGTCATCAGTGATGTCCGCTTTATTTTCATCGCTGATAATCCATTGACCACGCCCATCATATCCGCCTGTTCTGCGTTTAACGACGACTTTCTCGCCAACAGTTTGGAAAACATCATTCCATTGCGTTTTATCTTTTAATAAACACCAAGGTGAGGTAGAAAGATTGAGTTCATCAAGCAAGGATTTTTGAATAAAACGATCGGCCAATAATCCAAATATATGTTGATTAACGAAGTTTTTATGATTGCCGAGTAATTCAGTTAAAGGCGTTTTTTCCCAGCGTTCAATTTCTGCCGTGATGATTGCATTTTCAGGTAAGTCAAAAACTGGCGCATTGAAGGCTAAAGGTTCAACATAAATATCTAAAGGTGCGCCCGCGTAACGTAACATTCTGCCGAGTTGTCCGTTGCCAAGTACATAAACCGTTGGGTATAAGGTGGAGTTTTGCATAATATTTCTCGTTAAATTTACGAAAAAAACAACCGCACTTTAAAAGTGCGGTCAGATCTGAAGATATTTTTATGTGCGTGGATCGGGATTATCAAGCACATTACTCGTTTGGCTTTCACGGAAAGATTGCAAGCGTGAAAGCAATTCTGCATCCCAACTTGCTAGAATTTGTGCGGCTAACAATCCAGCATTTGCCGCACCCGCAGGGCCAATAGCCAATGTTCCGACTGGGATTCCTTTTGGCATTTGCACAATTGAATAAAGGCTATCTACGCCACTTAACATAGAACTTTTTACTGGCACACCCAGCACAGGCACAAGGGTTTTGGCTGCGATCATGCCGGGTAAATGTGCCGCACCGCCAGCCCCAGCAATAATTACTTTATAGCCATTTTTTTGTGCATTTTCAGCAAATTCAAAAAGTTTATCAGGCGTACGATGAGCAGAGACGATTTCCACATGATAAGGTACTTTTAATTCATCTAAAATCTGAGTTGCCTCTTGCATGGTAGCCCAATCGCTTTTGGAACCCATCACAACAGCAATTTGTGCAGTTTTTGACATGCTATTTTCTCAATTTTCTAATTAAAAAGGTGGCGTAGAATAGCATAGATTACATATATTGAGCAAACGTTTGCTATTTATGTAAGTATTAATGGGGATTATTTTATAATTATTTGATTTTTAAATTTTAGTAACTATACTTGATACCAAATTAATGGGCGATAGTTTATATGGGACGAACTGAAAAATTATTAGATAAGCTCGCACAATCAAAATCTACATTTAATTGGAATGAATTAGTTTCTTTGTTAGCTCAACAAGGTTATGAAAAGCGAGAAATGGCAGGCTCTCGAGTGAGATTTTATAATAGAACACTCGAACATACGATTTTGTTACACAAGCCTCACCCTGAAAATTATATTAAAGGTGGTGCTTTAAAGTCAGTGAAAGAATCATTAAAACAGGTAGGTATTCTATGAAGTTATTAAATTATAAAGGTTATGTTGGCACGATTGAGGCGGATTTAGAAAACAATATATTGTTTGGCAAACTTGCTTACATTCGTGATTTAGTGACTTACGAAGCAGAGTCATTATCTGAGCTAGAAAAAGAATTTCGTCAATCTGTTGATTTATATTTACAAGATTGTTTGGAATTAGGTAAAGAACCGAATAAGCCTTTTAAAGGTGTATTTAATGTACGAATTGGCGAGGAATTGCATAGAGAAGCTACGATCATAGCAGGCGATCGTTCTCTTAATGCTTTTGTTACGGAAGCGATTCAAGAAAAAATTTTTCGTGAAAAACCAAGTTTAAGATAACAAAACGTATTTACATTTTCTTTCATCAAAAGTAGGTCAAATTATGTTAGCCAAAGCAAAATATAGAAAAGATTACAAACAACCAGATTTTACGGTCACAGACATTTATTTAGATTTTCAACTTGATCCTAAACATACTGTGGTAACCGCAAGCACAAAATTCCAACGCTTAAATGATGAAGCGACTTCTTTACGTTTAGACGGGCATAGCTTCCAGTTTTCTTCTATTAAATTTAATGGCGAGCCATTTTCTGCTTATCAACAAGATGGCGAGAGTTTAACGCTCGATTTGAAAGGCAAAAGTGCGGAAGAATTTGAACTTGAAATTGTGACTTTCCTTGTGCCAGCTGAAAATACTTCATTACAAGGATTGTATCAGTCTGGCGAGGGTATTTGTACGCAATGTGAGGCGGAAGGTTTCCGTCAAATCACTTATATGCTTGACCGTCCAGATGTATTGGCGTGCTATACAACCAAAATTACGGCGGACAAAAGCAAATATCCATTCTTACTTTCTAATGGCAATCGCATTGCAAGTGGCGAATTAGAAGATGGTCGTCATTGGGTGGAATGGAATGACCCATTCCCAAAACCAAGCTATTTATTTGCTTTAGTGGCAGGGGATTTTGATTTATTACAAGATAAATTTATTACTAAAAGTGGCCGTGAAGTTGCGTTAGAGCTTTATGTGGATCGCGGTAATCTTAACCGTGCAACTTGGGCAATGGAAAGTTTGAAAAAAGCGATGAAATGGGATGAAGATCGCTTTAATTTAGAATACGACTTAGATATTTATATGATCGTCGCTGTCGATTTTTTCAATATGGGTGCAATGGAAAACAAAGGGTTGAATATTTTTAATTCTAAATTTGTATTAGCCAATCCACAAACGGCAACAGATGAGGATTATCTTGCTATTGAAAGTGTGATTGCACACGAATATTTCCATAACTGGACAGGCAATCGTGTGACTTGCCGTGATTGGTTCCAATTAAGTTTGAAAGAAGGCTTAACGGTTTTCCGTGATCAAGAATTTTCTTCAGATACAGGTTCGCGTGCAGTGAATCGCATTAATAATGTGAAATTTTTACGCACTGTGCAATTTGCCGAAGATGCAAGCCCAATGTCACACCCAATTCGCCCTGAAAAAGTGATTGAAATGAATAATTTTTATACCGTAACCGTATATGAAAAAGGGGCAGAAGTGATTCGTATGTTGCATACCTTATTAGGTGAACAAGGCTTCCAAAAAGGGATGCAGCTTTATATTGCTGAAAATGATGGCAAAGCGGCAACCTGTGAAGATTTTGTTTCTGCGATGGAACGTGCAAATAACCTCGATTTAAACCAGTTCCGCCGTTGGTATAGCCAATCGGGTACACCAGAATTATTGATTAGCGATGCTTATGACGAAAAAACGCATACTTATCGTTTAACGGTTTCACAATCCACACCGCCAACCGCAGATCAAATGGAAAAAGTGAATTTACATATTCCATTAAAAATCGCGCTTTATGATGCGAATGGCACGAAACAAATGTTACAACATAATGGCGAATTGTTGAGTGATGTATTAAATGTCACTGAAAAAGACCAAGTCTTTGAATTTCACGGCATTTATGGTCGCCCAATTCCAGCATTATTATGTGATTTTTCTGCGCCAGTAAAACTGGATTATGATTATAAAACGGAACAGTTATTAGGCTTGCTGAAATTTGCAGACAATCAATTTATCCGTTGGGATGCAGCACAAATGCTATTTGCGCAAGAATTACGTCGTAATGTTGTGCGTTTCCAACAAGGCGAGGCACTAGAAATTTCGCCTGAAATTTTGACCGCACTTTCTTATGTTCTGAATAATTACGAGAAAGATATTGAACTGGCAACATTAATTCTCACACTGCCGAAAGAAATGGAATTTGCGGAAGGTTTCAAAACTATCGATCCTGATGGTATTTCAGTCGCAAGAGCATTTATGCAAGCGCAAATTGCAGAATCGTTAAAAGATGATTTCTTGCGTGTTTATACCCATATTCGTCTTGATGATTATCAAGTTACGCAACAAGACATCGCCTTGCGTGCAATGCGTAATCTTTGCTTAACTTATTTGGCTTATACGAATTTGGGTAACAACTTAGTGCAAAAACACTATAATAATGCGAATAATATGACAGATACATTGGCAGCATTAAGTGTTGCAACTAAAGCTGCATTACCTTGCAGAGATGCGTTATTAGCTGATTTTGAACAAAAATGGCAACAGGATGGATTAGTGATGGATAAATGGTTTGCATTACAAGCCACTCGCCCAGATGAAAATGTGTTGGAAATTATTCAGTTATTAATGGATCACCCAAGTTTTAATTTTAATAATCCAAACCGTTTACGTTCATTAGTGGGTAGTTTTGCAAATCACAATTTAAAAGCATTTCACAACGTAAGCGGTTCTGGCTATCGTTTCTTAACGGATGTGTTAATCCGTTTAAATGAAAGTAATCCACAAGTGGCTGCGCGTTTAATCGAGCCATTAATTCGATTTTCTCGCTTTGATGCTCAACGCCAAACGCTGATGAAACGTGCTTTAGAACGCCTAAGCGTTGTAGAAAATCTTTCAAAAGATTTATTTGAAAAAATTGAGAAAGCGTTGCAGTAACACTTGATGATGTGAGAATAGGTTTTATGACTATTCTCACTTTATTCAATTGCTTAATATTTTTAAATGAACTAAAAATTTTTTGACTGCAAATAATTTTCTACAGTATCTACAATAGCTTGCGTTTGAGGATCGATTTCAATATTCACAATATCGCCCACTTTACGTTGCCCCATTAACGTTCTTTGCAAGGTTTCAGGGATTAAATTCACACAGAATTGCGTGCCTTTTACTTCACCAATAGTGAGGCTAATACCATCTACCGCAACAAATCCTTTCGTTAAAATGTATTTCATTACATCTGCGTTTGGGAGCTCGAACCAAATTTGTCGGTTATTTTCACTAGCGATAATATCTGAAATTTTTGCGGTGCAATAAATATGACCAGATAATAAATGTCCGCCAATTTCCGTTCCCATTTGCATAGCACGTTCGATATTCACATAATCGCCCACTTTTATTGTGCCGAGATTTGTAATTTTTAAAGTTTCTTGCATCAGATCAAAGCTAACCAGATCGCCATTGATTTCAGTTACAGTTAAACATACACCGTTATTTGCTATTGATGCGCCAATTTCCAGATCTTTACGCATTTCAGGTAGTAATTTTACCACTTGTGTTCTAAAATTAGCCGTTTCTTTAATGGAGTGGATGGGGGCGGTGCCTTGTACAATTCCAGTAAACATAATTTTTTCCTTTTCTAAAAATTTTTAGCAGTATATCAAATTTATGAATTTTCGTCTTTTATCTCAATACCACGCTGATATTAAAAAGTTGATTAAAATTTCCTTGCCTATTTTATTAGCACAAATCGCACAAAACTCAATGGGATTAGCGGATACCATTATGGCGGGTCGTGTGAGTTCCACTGATATGGCAGCCATTTCTATTGGTGCTTCAATTTGGATGCCATTGATGCTTTTTGGACAAGGTTTATTGTTGGCATTGCCGCCTACAATTTCTTATTTGAATGGTTCAGGCCAACGCCATCGCATTGCCCATCAAGTTCGCCAAGGCATTTGGCTTGTGTTAGGCGTGAGTATTCCTTTAGGGTTGCTGATTTATTTCTGTGAAATTCCGCTGCAATATATGCAAATGGAAAGCAAAATGTCAGATTTAGCACGGGATTATTTACATGCGATGTTGTGGGGATTGCCAGCCTATTTGATGCTGATTAATTTTCGCTGTTTAAATGATGGTATTGCTAAAACTAAGCCTGCGATGGTCATTACCTTTTTAGGTTTGCTAATTAATATTCCACTTAATTACATTTTTATTTATGGAAAATTTGGCATACCTGCTTTTGGTGCGGTGGGCTGTGGTATTGCAACAGCTATTGTGAACTGGGCAATGTGCTTAATGATGATTTTTTATTCCTATACGAATGCTCAAGAACGTTCACTAAAAGTATTTAGCCAATTAATCGAAATGCCAAATCTGAAAACACTTAAAAAATTACTGCGTTTAGGATTACCCATTGCCATTGCAATTTGTTGTGAAGTGGCGTTATTTGCACTTACGTCTTTAATGCTTTCTCCGCTGGGTGCAACTATTGTCGCAAGCCATCAAATCACATTGAATACCAGTTCTTTTATTTTTATGTTCCCTATGTCGATTGGTATGGCAGCGACGATTCTAGTTGGACAAGCGTTGGGTACAGGTTCTCCACAAAATGCGAAGAAAATTGGCTATGCCGCATTATTATTAGGGCTAACGGTGACGATTATTACTGCATTAATTACGATTTTCTTCCGTTATGAAATTGCCTCTATTTTCGTAACCGATGAAATTGTCATCGCAATGGCGGCAAATTTATTATTATTTGCCGCACTTTATCAATTTTCAGATACCATTCAAATGGTGGTTGGTGGCATTTTACGTGGCTATAAAGATACCAAAATGATTTTATACATTACCCTTTTTTCTTATTGGGTAATTGGTGTGCCACTTGGTTACACACTCGGTCGTACAGATTGGCTTATTCCACATATTGATGCGAAAGGTTTCTGGATTGCTTTTGTGGTCTCACTCACTTTTGCGGCGTTCTTACTTTCTTTGAGAATGAAAAAAATGCAGGCCATGAGCGATAACGCCATTTTACAACGTTTAGAAAAACTTAAATAAGGAACTTTATGCAACTTCCAGCTTTACAATCGGCAAAATTAATTCGTCGTTACAAACGCTTTCTTGCGGATATTGAACTACCAACTGGTGATGTGATGACAATTCATTGCGCCAATACAGGTGCGATGACTGGCTGCGGTGAAAAAGGCGATACCATTTGGTATTCACATTCTGATAGCCAAACCCGCAAATATCCCCATTCTTGGGAGCTCACACAACTTGCAAATGGACAACTTTGTTGTATCAATACGCATCGTTCTAATCAGCTTGTCTTTGAAGCATTGCAAAATAAACAAATCAAAGAATTAGCAATGTATGATGAAATTTATCCTGAAGTGAAATACGGCGAAGAAAATAGCCGAATTGATTTCTTACTAAAAGGCGAGGGTTTGCCTGATTGTTATGTAGAAGTGAAATCAATCACGCTTGTAAAAGGTAATTTAGGTATGTTCCCCGATGCGGTTACTACGCGTGGACAAAAACACGTTCGTGAATTACTCGCAATGAAAAAACAAGGTCATAGAGCAGTGGTGCTATTTGCTGGGTTACATAATGGGTTTGATCGTTTCAAAATCGCAGAATATATCGATCCTGAATATGATCGCTTATTAAAAGAAGCAATGGAACAAGGCGTTGAAGCCTATGCTTATGCGGGACAATTTGAAATTTCTAATGAAATTCCTACCGCACTTTCTTTGACAGAATCGGTGCCTTATATAAAATAATATTTTTTTTGAGAATTATTTTCATTTATTTATTGACAATATTATTGATAACAATTATCATCTAATCATTCCAACAACAATATTAGATAATCACTCCAACATTCCCGCCTATTTCCCCACAAATAGGCGTTTTTTTTATTCACAAATCGCTAAGAATCCCTATAATAAAACCTTTTAAAACATAATTTAGGAAATAATAATGACTAACATTAATACCGTTCTCGCGGAACTAAAGCGTGGTACTGATGAAATCCTTTCAGAAGCGGATTTAATCGAAAAACTGAAAGAAAATCGCCCATTAAAAGTAAAATTAGGCGCAGATCCAACCGCACCAGATATTCATTTAGGACATACTGTTGTATTAAATAAATTACGTCAATTTCAACAACTCGGTCATGAAGTCTATTTCTTAATTGGCGATTTTACTGGAATGGTGGGCGATCCATCAGGTAAAAATGCGACTCGTCCTCCACTTAGCCGTGAAGATGTATTGCGCAATGCGGAAACCTATAAAGAGCAAATTTATAAAATTCTCGATCCACAAAAAACCAAAATCGTCTTCAACTCTGAATGGTTAAGCAAACTTGGTACAGAAGGTATGATTCGTCTTGCAAGCAACTATACGGTTGCGCGTATGCTTGAACGCGACGACTTCAAAAAACGCTTTGGCAACAACCAACCCATTGCCATCCATGAATTTATTTATCCATTACTGCAAGGCTACGATTCCGTTGCATTAGATGCAGATGTAGAACTAGGCGGTACAGACCAAAAATTCAACTTACTTGTTGGTCGTGAATTACAAAAATCAGCAGGCAAAAAACCACAGGTTGCGATTACACTCCCATTACTCGTTGGATTAGACGGCGAGAAAAAAATGTCTAAATCACTTGGTAACTATATTGGCGTAACGGAAGCACCAAGCGATATGTTCGGTAAAGTGATGTCAATTTCTGATGAACTCATGTGGGATTGGTATAACCTTCTTTCATTTCGTCCATTAAGCGAAATTGCACAATTAAAATCGGAAGTAGAAAAGGGCAAAAATCCACGTGATGTAAAAATCTTATTAGCAAAAGAATTAATTGCACGTTTCCACAATGAAGAGGCGGCAAACGCTGCAGAACAAGAATTTATTAACCGTTTCCAAAAAGGCGCAATGCCTGATGAAATGCCTGAATTTACGTTTTCTGGCGAAATTGGTTTAGCCACCTTATTAAAAGAAGCAGGCCTTGTTCCTTCCACTTCTGAAGCGATTCGCTCTGCTCAACAAGGCGGTGTAAAAATCAATGGTGAAAAAGTCGATAACGTAAAAGATAATGCACCGAAAGGCACAAATGTTTACCAAGTGGGTAAACGAAAATTTGCGCGTGTGACTGTGGAATAAAATAGATAAAAAAATACCGCACTTTGGCAATAAAAGTGCGGTATTTTTTATTGAAATTTTAATTTAGTTAAACATCGCAGAAATAGATTCTTCGTTGCTAATGCGGCGAATGGCTTCTGCCAGCATGGAAGAAAGCGTAAGCACGCGAACTTTACCGATCGCTTTCATTTCTTCTGATAGAGGAATCGTGTCAGTAACTACAACTTCATCAATGGCATCGCTGGCTAAATTTTTGGCTGCTGCACCAGAGAAAACGGCGTGAGTTGCATAAGCAAAAACACGTTTTGCACCACGTTCTTTTAATGCTTCTGCCGCTTTACAAAGCGTACCGCCAGTATCAATCATATCATCAACCAAAATACAATCACGGTCTGCAATATCACCGATAATATGCATCACTTGTGCTACATTTGCACGAGGGCGACGTTTGTCAATAATAGCCATATCCGTATCGTTTAATAATTTAGCGACAGCGCGAGCACGCACAACGCCGCCAATATCTGGGGAAACAACAATTGGATTTTCAAGATCAGATTTTTTCAAAATATCGTGAATTAAAACTGGCGAACCAAATACGTTGTCTACGGGAACATCAAAGAAACCTTGGATTTGTTCTGCGTGTAGGTCGCAGGTTAAGACACGGTCAATACCAACAATTGAAAGTAAATCTGCCACAACTTTAGCAGTAATAGGCACACGAGCAGAACGAACACGACGATCTTGGCGAGCATAGCCGAAATAGGGAATCACGGCAGTAATACGACCAGCAGATGCGCGACGTAACGCATCTACCATCACAACCAATTCCATCAAGTTATCATTGGTTGGCGCACAAGTTGATTGGATGATAAATACATCCGCACCACGCACATTTTCATTAATTTGAACTTGAATTTCTCCATCGCTGAAACGAGCGACTGTTGCATCGCCTAGTGAAATATATAAACGTTCAGAAATACGTTTTGCAAGTTCAGGTGTAGCATTACCCGCGAAGAGTTTAATGTCAGGCATTTTATAAAACCTCAGGTTTAGATTGTCGATGAGTATGAGTTGATGATAGCTGCTTCAACATTGCGTGCAAGGGAGACACATTGAGTCCTTTAGCGACGAAACCAAAAAATGCTTCTGGTTTTTGTCTAAATACCGCTTGCGCTTCTGCTTCATGATCAAATTCAGCAAAAACACAGGCTCCCGTTCCTGTTAATCTTGCCGGCGCATATTGTAGCAACCAGTTTAACGCTTTTTCAACGTTTGAATAATGATTTATCACAACTTTTTCGCAATCGTTTTTATAAGGTTCACTCAAAAGTTGTTCGAGGGATTTTTTCGGTGTATTACGTGGTAAATTTGGATCTTGAAAGATGACAGCCGTCGATATTGAATCATCGGGTTTTAATATAACAAACCATTTCTCGGCAGGTTCACAATAAGTGATTTTTTCCCCAACGCCTTCAGCAAAAGCAGCCTGTCCGTATACAAATATTGGCACATCCGCGCCTAATGTTAATCCCAATTTTGCCAGTTCATCAATGGATAAATTGGCTTGCCATAAATAATTTAAAGAGACTAATGCGGTTGCTGCATTGGATGAACCGCCACCAACACCGCCTCCCATTGGAAGAATTTTATCTAAATGAATATTTGCACCCAATTGAATATTGGCTTTTTCTTGTAAAAGTTTTGCAGCTCGATAAATTAGATTATTTTCCGTTTTTAGATTTGGAATTTCTGGCGTTAAAACAATTTGATTATCTTGTTCCCGAATACTAATGTCTAACCAATCGCCAAAATCTAAAAATTGGAAAAGCGTTTGTAATTCATGATAGCCGTTCGGCAATTTTCCATTGATATAAAGAAATAAATTCAGTTTGGCAGGGCTAGGGAAGCGTAATGGCTGCCCATTTGATTGTGTTGTATTTTGGCAAAGTGCGGTAGAAAATTGATGTGATTTCATTAATGTATTCATTAGTAAATCCACTCGTCTACGCGAATTTTTAAGGTTTGTTTTGTGTTGTCATTTTTCAGCAAAATATTTTCAGGCATCGAATTATTTGAGTGATAGGTTAGATAATCTGCCGTCCATTGAGAACCATCCACATGATAAGTAAATGCACCAAGTAAATGGTTGGTACCCACTTGATAATCCGCGTTCATTGCTGGTTGGCCTTTCAACCAATAAGCTAAATGTTCTAATGGCACATCCATGCCAATGATCTCTTGTAATAGTAGTTTAGCATTGGCTGCAGATTGTTGATTGCCATTGTTATCGGAAATTGTCATCCCACTTTGATGCATTTGAATCAACAGGGTAGATTTACTGATTAAAGAATAGAGTTTAAGTGTATAAGATTTTGGATTTTGGTATTGCCATTCAAAGCGGCTAGAAAAACGTTCTGTAGGACTGATATAACCAATTTGTCCTTTGGCTTGATAGGATTGAATTTTTTGAATCTTTTGTAAATGTTGTTGCCATATCGCATCCGTTTTATCAATGTATTGTACATTAGTAGGACGTTCCATATCTAATGTGCAAGCGGTTAGAATCGCAGTGGCAAAAAGTGCGGTGAGAAATTTAAACGTTTTCATATTATTCATCAAGTTAATAAGCTCGCATATTTTAAGGATTTAGTTTAATTGAGTAAAGTTACTTTTATTTGTTAATTTGTTGGGTAATTCGTTTTTGTTTGTTTAACCGCTAAGATTCTTCGTTTCGTCAATTCATTTTTGATTGCTTGTTTCTCAAATCCATCAGCAATAACTTGCTGTACATCTACTTCATTTGCAGAGTGTAATAATTGATTGATGTAATCTATTTGTGGATAGTCTTTAGTTTCAAAACCTGTTCTACCTCGAGTATCAGCTAAACATACTTGTAGAAATTCTTGAAAGCGTTGTGGTTTTCTCCACACATCAAAACGATTAAACAGCGTTATGACGGTTTCAGCTCGAAGCTCAAAGGCTTTGTGAATATGCGTGTGAAATTCACAAGTCAGTTCTGCAAGTTCTTGAAAATAACTTGGAACCTTCAAGCGTTTGCACAATGATCTAGTCGGTTTTATGCCAGCTTGTTCATGCCCATAATGATGAGGAAGAATATTTTGAGGTGTAAGAGCCTTGCCAAGATCATGACAAATAGCCGCAAAACGAACCGCACTTTTATTTAGGATAGGGTTATTTTCAGTCAAATTAACCGCTTGTTTTAATACCAACATGGTATGAATAAAACTATCCACTTCGGGATGATGTTTTACTGGATTTGGCACCCCATGAAGGGCATCGATTTCAGAAAATAAAACGCTTAATGCGCCTGTTTTATGTAAGGTTTCAAAATAAATTTCAGGATTTTTTTCGTTTAAGGCTTTTTCTGTTTCTAGCCAAACGCGTTCCGCCGTGAGATGTTGTAATTCTCCCGATAGGGCAAGTTCTGTCATTAGAGCTAATGTTTCCGAGGCGATTTTAAAACCGAGAGAATGATAACGGGCTGCAAAGCGTGCCACGCGTAATACTCGTAAAGGATCTTCTGAAAAAGCGGGAGAAATATGGCGTAAAATTCGATTTTCTAAATCTTGTTTTCCGCCATAAGGATCGATAATTTCACCGTCTTCGCTTTGAGCCATCGCGTTAATAGTGAGATCTCGTCGAATTAAATCTTGTTCTAATGTGATTGTTGGGGAGAAATCACAAATAAAGCCAGTGTAACCTGCGCTAGATTTACGTTCTGTTCGGGCAAGCGCATATTCTTCTTTTGTTTTAGGATTGAGAAAAACCGGAAAATCTTTGCCTACTTGCTGATAACCGAGAGAGAGTAGCGTAGCGTGGTCTGCGCCTACCACAATCCAATCACGATCTTTTACTGGTAACCCCAATAATTGATCGCGAACAGCCCCACCAACCAAATAAATTTTCATTCGTGATTATGCCCAACCATCACGACGGCGACGTTTTGGTAATACATAAGGAATAAGCAAGCCGAAGAGTAAGCCTACGCCCAATACTGAACCGCCATAAATAAACCATTGGATCGCAATTTCTCGTTTACCTGCATCAAGTATCGCTTCTAAATCACGATTTTTATTTTTGGTCATTTCAAGTTCACGTTTAAGTTGAGAATTTTGCTCTAAAAGATCCGCACTTTGTTGCTCAGCTTGTTTGGTTCGACGTTGCATTTCGACGGTACGTTGTTGCCAATCGCCATCTAAACGACTAAGTTTTAAGGTTAATTCTTGGACTTGCGCTTTTAATTTTGGATTTTCTTCTTTACTACTTGGCGTGCTACTTAAGTCTGAATTTAAAATCCAAGCTTCACGATTTTTATTGTCGCGAATGAGTGTGTATTTGCCTTGGCGTTCTAATACATTCACCGCTTCGCCTGCTTGAATTGAACCTGCAATTTTAAATTGTTCGCCAGCACCACGACGTAAGAAAGTACTTAAATTTTCAGTAACATATTGGGTTTCCGCATAAGCAACATTTATTGATGTACTTAAAAGTAAAGATGAGATTAAGGCTTTATAGATCTTTTTCATTTTTTCCCCTTAAACATCACAACAAAAGTGCGGTTAAAATTAACCGCACTTTTTATTGAGATCAATTAATTAAAGATAGTTCTTAGCACATAGAAAATAATAATGGCGAAAAATGCGCCTGCTGGTAATGTGACAATCCAAGAACTAATGATGTTTCGGATAACCGTTAAATTCAGTGCAGCGATACCACGTGCAAAACCGATACCTAAAATAGCTCCAACAAGTGTTTGTGTTGTTGAGATGGGTAAGCCTGTGCCTGATGCAACTACAACAGTCATTGCAGTAGCAAATTGAGCAGCAAAGCCACGGCTTGGCGTTAAATCGGTGATCCCAGATCCAACAGTCGCCATCACTTTTTGTCCCATAGTAATTAAGCCCACAGCAATACCTAATGCACCTAAGGGTAAAATCCACCAAGTTAAGGCTCCACCTGAAACAATTTTACCGCCTTCATTTACAATAGAGACCACTGCAGAAAGAGGGCCAATTGCATTGGCTACGTCATTAGAACCGTGCGCAAATGCCATCGCACAAGCGGTTAATAACATTAAAATACTGAAGACTTTTTCTACGGCACCAAAAGTGCCTTTGTTTGCTGATTGAGTGAAGATTTTGCTTTTAAAATAGAAATGGAAGAAAAACATTCCGATAAGACTGATGGCAAGTGAAATGATTAAAGTTTCACTGTTTGAAAGATTTAAGCCTACGTGTTTTAAGCCTTTTTTCATCGTCACGATACAAAGTACAAACACGGTTATCCCCATATAATAAGGGCCATATTTTTGTGCATTTTTTAATGGCTGTTCAGTATCAAAAATAAGTTTTTGCGTACTTGCAAAGATTGCATAAGCCAAAATACCCGAGATGACAGGCGTGATAAACCAGCTACCAACGATGCTGCCAATATTTGACCAATCTACAGAACTAGGGCCAATCGTAATACAGGCAAATCCAATAATTGCACCAATAATAGTGTGTATACCAGAAACTGGCCAACCCATTTTGGTTACAATAAATAACCAAGCACCTGATGCAAATAAGGTTGAAAGCATACCTAAGGCTAAAATATCGGGTGTATCAACAAATTGTATTGGGTCGATTACGCCACTTTTTATGGTTTGTGTTACTTCGCCACCAGCTAAATATGCACCTGCAGATTCAAAAATTAACGCAATAATAATTGCTTGTTTGGCTGTTACAGTACCAGATCCTACGGATGTACCCATTGAGTTTGAGACATCATTTGCTCCAATTCCGAACGCCATAAAAAAGCCAAAGGCTGCTGTGATCCACACCAACCAAGAACCATATTGACTAATAATTTCCATAGTTAATTTCCTATGTTTTGTTGATTATGAACGCGCCAGCATTAATTCAATGCGCGAACCGACTCGTTGTGCTTGGTCAGCCAAAACGCCAACCCATTCAATAATTTTATATAAGAACATTACATCAATTGGATTATAACGGCTTTCGATGGTGTAAAGCATTTTACGCAATTTGATCTGCATTTGGTCTGTATCATCTTCAATTGAATCAAGTTCTTGAATCATATCATTGACTAATTTGAGTTCACGACCTTTAAAACCCGTTTCTAATAGCTTATCCATTTCTTCGATTACTCGGTGGGCTTGATGAATTGCATCTAAACTACGTTTTACGTAATGTAAGAATTCTTCCTGCATTTCTTCAGGAATACCAAATTGACGACCAATCATACGGCCTGCAATATCTTTGGCATAATTGGCAAGTTTATCTTGTTGCGTGACTAATTCTAAAAGATCAGTACGATCGATAGGTAAGAATAAACCACGTGGCAATTTCAACCGAATTTCGCGTTTTAAACTATCTGCCTCACGTTCGCATTGAGAAATTTCTAAGCGTTTTTCTTCCGCTTGTTCCCAATTCTTTGAGAAAGTCGTTTGAAAAAAAGGAATCAAAAGATCGCTACATTCGGTCACTTTTTCAGAGTGTTTTTGTAACGGCTTGAGAGGCGAATGGGCAAATAATCCGAGAATATTATTCATTGCCATAAGTGATTTACTCCAAACTAAGGGGTTAAAAATTCGTGCGCATATTACCTGATTTTTGTTGATAGTTAAAATTTTTCAAAAAAATTTGTAAGAAAAAAGGTTTATCTTCGACTAACTAAGTAACTGGGTAATATTTCCTAGTGTAGTAAGATAAGTAACTCAATACACTTTTCGCTTTAAAAGCGAGAAAATTTGAAAGGTAAAAAAATGAAGGATTGTAAGATGCAAGGTATCGGCAGTGGCGTAAGTTTATTGATTTTACGCTTTTTTCTTGCGTGGGAGTTTTTTGAAGCAGGATTAGAAAAATGGAATGGACAAAATTGGTTCGCTGAAATACAAGATCGTTTTCCTTTTCCATTTAATCTTATTCCAGCTGATATTAATTGGCACGTTGCAATGGGATCAGAATTAATTTTCCCATTTTTGCTGATATTTGGAGTGCTAACACGTTTTAGTGCATTAAGTTTAACGATTTTAATCTCTGTCGCGTGGTATAGCATTCACGCCGATTCAGGTTATAACGTATGTGATAATGGTTATAAATTACCATTAATTTATGTGGTGACTTTATTAATCTTAATTACACAGGGAGCGGGGAAACTCTCTTTAGACACGCTTATTAAGAAGGTTTATCCAACTAAAAGCTGGTTGAAATTTCTCTAATTATTTATTCAAAATTCAAACTCTAGGAGATTATTCAAATGAAAAAATTAGCAACATTAACAGCATTAGCAAGTGCATTAACGATGGCAGTAGCGACAGCAGTACAGGCTGAATCAAAGTCAAGCAATACTGATAATACAGCAACACCTTGTGTAGGCGATAAATGTGTCAAAACGAAAGCCGCAGAAGGTAAGTGTGGTGAAGGCAAATGCGGTGCAGATAAAGCTAAATCTGCTGAAGGTAAATGTGGCGAGGGTAAATGTGGTGCGAGCAAACCGAAAGCTGCTGAAGGCAAATGTGGCGAAGGTAAATGCGGTTCTAAATAAGAATAATAATTATGCTGGTGTAAGAATTTATGCCAGCTTTTATTAAAAAAGGAGTTAATTATGAAATTACAAGGTGCTGGATTAGGTTATCGTCGGAATTTAGCTGAGGATTTTTTACAACTTCCCCCAAACAACGCTATTCAATTTATTGAAGTCGCACCAGAAAATTGGAGTAAAATGGGTGGAATGGCTCGTTATCAATTTGATCAAGCAGCAGAAAGATTTCCATTAGCAGTACACGGTCTTTCACTTTCTTTAGGTGGGCAAGCACCACTTGATCGCAAATTACTCCGTAATACTAAAGCACTAATGAATCAATATAATTCATCTTTCTTTTCTGAACATTTAAGTTATTGTGAATGTGAAGGGCATTTATATGATTTATTACCTATGCCATTTACAGAAGAAGCTGTAAAACACGTTGCGCAACGAATACGTGATGTGCAAGATTTCTTAGGATTGCAAATTTCATTAGAAAATACTTCTTATTATTTGCATTCTCCAACTAGTACAATGAATGAAGTGGAATTTTTAAATGCTATTGCACAAGAGGCTAATTGTGGCATTCATTTAGATGTGAATAATATTTATGTTAATGGTGTTAATCACGGATTGCTTGATCCTTATGTCTTTTTAGATCAAGTGGATGTTAAACGTGTTAATTACATTCATATTGCAGGGCACGATGAAGAACATTCTGCTGCACAAGTTGTGGAGAATTCAGCAGATGAATCATTTAATAAAGTAAAAGGAGCATATCGCCATTTACCTGAATTATTAATTGATACACACGGTGAAGCTGTAAAAGGCACTGTATGGGATTTACTCGAATATGCCTATCAACGACTACCTACGATTCCCCCAACATTATTGGAACGTGATTTCAACTTCCCACCATTTGCAGAACTTTACGCCGAAGTTGAGCATATTGCACAATTACAGCAAAAATACGCTCACACAGAGGTAATGTCTTATGCAGCCTAAGTCATTACTGAAAGAAACTCAGCAAGCACTGGCAAATGCTATTCGGTTAGGTAATGCAGATCCTTTAAATGGTTATGCTGCAAACCGTTTAGCGGTATATACACGTTTAGTTCGTAATAATGCTTTTGGTTTTATTGATCGTTGTTTTGTTGAAGCACCATTGCATATTGAGCCAGAGTATTGGAAAAATGCTAAAGAAAATTTTGTGCAAAATGGTAATGCCCATTCTCCTTATTTCCAAGATATTGCAGGAGAATTTCTCTTGTTTTGTCAAGAAAAAGAGATATTTGATACAAATATATTGGCATTGATGGATTTTGAAAATACACAATTACTCGCAGAAGTTTCTTTAGCCAAAGTGCCTGAAAAATTTGAGTGGAATAGACATAGCGTAATGCAATTATCTGGCGCAGCTTATTTAAAAAGTTATGACGTTGATTTTTTATCAAGTGACTTTAAACAATTTGATGACACGCCAATTCAAGCTATTATATGGCGTGATAGTGATTTTAGTATTCAGCAACAAATCCTTTCAGAGTTAGATTACTGGTTGTTAAGTTATCTACAAGAACAACCAAATTCATTAGAAAATGTTTTGTCTGCACTTAATACAATGGTTGAAGACAGTACCTCAATAATCCCATTATTAGAGCAAGTATGGATGAAATGGGTTACATCTGAAGTAATTTACCCCGAACAAAGATAAAATTTTTGAAAATGCTGAGTAAGATGAAAATATTCATATTTTCATCTTACTTATTTTAATTGACATTTCACAATTATTGCTAATTTAGATTAGTAAATATTCACATTTTAATCTGGCTTTGTTATTTAAAATTATCAATATTATCCGATGAAATCTGTTTATGTTTTTCGGATTATTTTTTTATTTAAAAGTCGCAATATTTTAATCACAATAAATAAAAATTTGTTTGTAGATAAAGCCATCCAACATAACTCTCACGCATAATCCAACATCAATGAGAAGAATTTGGGGGAAGTGGGGAAGAAATGAGAAAGGAGAAATGAAGCGGAGTTACACATAGATAAAAGAAAACCTAGAGACTTTTTTACAGTTACTAGGTTTATTTTTAGGATTGGGCGAATATATTAAACGGCCGTTTGGCAATTTCTTCTTTCTGCACACGTTTGACGATTTTGAGATCCATTGCAACGATAAAGCATACTTCTTAGCAAGGGAGACGTGATTATTACTTGTAAATTCGTTGAAAATCTGCTTTTCACGTTTGCAGGCGAAAAGCGATATTGATTTCGGCATATACACATTCAAGGCATCCTAGTTGTAGCATGACTTACGTGATATCAAGCAAGCCAAAGGTATTAACTTGTCCGTTGATTTTTGGGAACAATTGTCAGAGAAGTTCAGAAATTCGACCGCTATATGGTTTGTTAATGCTGCTTGCTTTAACCATTGTAAGTACGATGCAAGTGGTAGGCGTTATTTTGGTGGTGGTAATGTTAATTGCGTCAAGAATTACCGCACTTACGCTCACAAATCTTTTGATAAAATGTTATGGATTGCTATTATAAGTTCAATTATATCAAGCCTAATTGGTGTAATATTGAGCTATCATTTTGATGCCTCAACAGGTGCTTGTATTATTCTTCTGCAAGCCACATTTTTTGTTATAGCATTAGCTTATAGCAAGATTAGAACAAGATAATTTTTCTACCCCCTCTTTCTCAAAGAGGAGCACAACCTGATAACATCATTTACATTCTAACCCGAGGACATCGTTTACATTTTTCCCGTAAACTCATCATCAAAATACCTAATCCACTGGAGATTGATGATGCCTTGGATAGAGACCGATGCGATGCAACAGCGTGTACTTTTCTTAAAAGCGTGGCTAAGCCAACGCTATACTAAAACTGAACTGTGTCAGCAGTTTAATATTAGCCGTCCAACGGCAGATAAATGGATTAAACGCCACCAACAGCTTGGCTTTGAGGGCTAAACCTCATCATAGCCCTAATGCCACGCCATAATGGATTTATGACTGGCTTATCAGTGAGAAACTTAAACGTCCTCACTGGGGGTGCCAAAAAGCTTTTAGATAGCTTTACTCAGCAATCAGAAGTTTTGCTATTCGCTAACTATTACGGATAATTTCAGTCGCTTTTTATTTTGCTGTAAGGGGTTGCCGAATACAAAATCAGTGCCTGTTATTGCTGAGTTTGAACGTCTTTTTGAGTAATTTGGTCTGCCGTATTCGATTCGTACCGATAACGGCTCACCTTTTGCATCGCAAGCATTAGTGGAATCAGTGAACTTTCTAAATGGTGGATTGGCTTAGGTATTCGTCCTGAACGAATTCAGCTATCACACCCAGAGCAAAACGGACGACACGAGCGAATGCACTGTAGCTTAAAAGCGGCGCTTCAACCTCAAAATAGCTTTGAAGCTCAACAGATATTATTCAACCAATTCTTACGAGAATACAATGAAGAACGTTCACACGAAGGCGTTTGACATATTTATTATCGCTTTTATTTACTGGGCAGTTTTGATGCCAAGGAAATTAAATTTGCCACACTGTGGCATAAATAAGCTAATGAATGTAAACGATGCCTTAGGGAAGATGCAAACTATGTTTGGGTTGTGTATTCCATGCCGTGGTTAGTAATGTTTTGTCAACCAACTTCGACAGTGGCAATCTTGCTGAATCGTTTTCTTCTCACGCGCTACGGGTGTGTTCCGCTCTAATTTGACCGCTTATTTGTACCGCCAAAATTTCTTGGCTACTCCTCGATGCATTTATCGCACCGACTATATCATATTCTTTGCGATATATCTGCGACTTGGGTCATTTTTCGATAGGATGGTAAATGGATGTTTATCATACTACGTAATTTGTAATCCAATCGCCGTCTGAACTCATACCAAGATTGGTCTAATATCGCTCGGTTCAAACTTGATTTCTATTTCACGTTTTTGCCGTGTTTTTCCGCTGTGCCTTTGGCTGATTTAGACATATTCTCTACCTGTAAATCTTCAACATAAATCATCGCGTGTTTTTTTGCTGATTCGGTGTGGGGTTTGATGCAAGTCGTTTTTTTGTGGGTATTGGTGATTTTGTGGTGCAATTTGGTGATTTTAGCCTTTAATTTCTGCCAGTTTTGGCTAAAATCTCTGCCATAAAAGGCAGAGTTTTACGGCGGGAGGCTGATAAACTGTCAGCGCGCGGGAGCGTTATAAATATAAAAGTGCGGTTGATTTTTGAGAGGTTTTTAAAACGCTTTGAAAATTGACCGC